>Ga0164243_10000133_pt1 | contig 186887 bp, 181 predicted proteins | sample OricompcompostOP_FD_108781 | JGI IMG/M metagenome (GOLD analysis project Ga0164243, IMG submission 108781) | Organic Plus compost microbial communities from Emeryville, California, USA - Original compost - Organic plus compost (OP) | ecosystem: Engineered > Solid waste > Mixed feedstock >...
AACTGGTGCGGGCGAAGGGACTCGAACCCCCACATCTTGCGATACCAGAACCTAAATCTGGCGCGTCTACCAGTTTCGCCACGCCCGCATCGGTCGCCGGTCGGCGGGCCATAGGACAAAGCCCGCCAAAGGGCAATCCCGCATGAAACCGGGGCGGGCAAGGAACGAAGCGGGGCCCGGCCCGTTCCGGCATGAGGCGAAAGGAAGCCCCTCATGGCCACGCAACCCGGACCGCCGCCCGACCGGATCGACCCCCGATCGCCGCCGGAGCGGCCAGCGCAGACGCCGATCCCCGAGCGTCCCCACCCCGCGCGCCCGGAAATCACGCCGGAACAGCCGGACATCGACCAGCCCGGCCGCGGGCCGGACGAGATGCCGGCCATATCCCCGTCGCCCGATTGAAGCGCGCGCGACGCCCTGCCCCGCAGGGTTCAGGCCAGCGCCTTCTTCAGCAGTTCGTTCACCACCTGCGGATTGGCCTTGCCCTGCATCGCCTTCATCGTCTGGCCGACGAAGAAGCCGAACAGCGCTTCCTTGCCGCCCTTGTACTGTTCGACCTTGTCCGCATTGTCGGCGAGCACCTTCGAGACGGCGGCTTCGATCGCGCCGGTATCCGTGGTCTGCTTGAGTCCCCGCTCCTCGACGATCCGCGCGGGCGCATCGCCGGTTTCCAGCATGATCTCGAAGACCTGCTTGGCGATGCTGCCCGAAATCGTGCCGTCCGCGACCAGCGCCAGAAGTTCGGCGCCGCGCTCGGGGCTCACAGGACTCTCCTCCAGCGACTTGCCGAGCCGGTTCAGCGCGCCATAAAGCTCGGAAAGCAGCCAGTTGGCGCTCGCTTTCGCGACCTCCCCCTCGCTCTTCCCCTGAATCCGCGCGCCCTCGGCCAGCAGCGCCTCGAACCAGCGCGCCGTCTCCGCCTCGGCGGTCAGCACCTGCGCATTGTAGGCCGAGAGGCCCAGCCCCTCGACATAGCGCTTGCGCTTGGCGTCCGGCAGTTCGGGAAGCGAGGTGCGGCAGGCCTCGATGAAGGCCTCGTCCAGTTCCAGCGGCAGCAGGTCCGGGTCCGGGAAATAGCGATAATCGTGCGCATCCTCCTTGGAGCGCATCGAGCGGGTCACGCCGCTGTCCGGGTTGAACAGGCGCGTCTCCTGCACGATGCGGCCGCCGCCCTCCAGCACGTCCACCTGCCGCTGCGCCTCATATTCGATGGCCTGCATGACGAAACGGACGCTGTTCACATTCTTGGTCTCGGTCCGCGTGCCGAACGGCTCGCCCGGCTTGCGGACGGAGACATTCACGTCGGCGCGCATGGAGCCTTCCTCCATATTGCCGTCGCATGAGCCGACATAGCGCAGGATGGCTCTCAGCTTGCGCAGATAAGCCCCTGCTTCCGCGGGAGAACGCATGTCCGGCCGGCTGACGATCTCCATCAGCGCCACGCCCGAGCGGTTGAGGTCCACGTAAGAGCGCGTCGGGTGCTGGTCGTGCATCAGCTTGCCCGCATCCTGCTCGACATGGATGCGCTCGATGCCGATCGCCTTGTCCTGCGGGATACCGGCCTTCTCATCGGCCTCGATCTCAAGTGAGCCTTCGCCGACAAGCGGATGATAGAGCTGGGAAATCTGGTATCCCTGTGGCAAGTCCGCATAGAAATAATTCTTGCGGTCGAACCGACTCCACCGGTTGATCCGGGCATTGATGGCGAGCCCCGTGCGCACCGCCTGGCGGATGCACTCCCGGTTCGGCACCGGCAGCATGCCCGGCATCGCAGCGTCGACGAGGCTCACCTGCGTATTGGGCTCCGCGCCGAAGGCGGTGGCCGCCCCGGAGAAGAGCTTGGCGTTGCTCACCACCTGCGCATGGACTTCCAGGCCGATCACGACCTCCCATTCGCCGGTTGCGCCCTGGATGCGATAGCTGCTCATTGTCTGTTCCGATGATGTAGATAGTTGATGGCGGTCAGCGCAAGGTTGCTGCCCAGCAGGGCGATGACCCAGCAGGCCGCCAGAAGCCGCAGGATGATGACCTCGAAGCCGAGCGCGCGCCCTTCCTCATGCGCCCAGACGGCCGCGCCCGCCGCCATCGCCAGAAAAACCGCGCCCAGCCGGTATTCGCCGCGCAGGATCACGTTGTTGCCCACGCTGAGGCCGAGGATGAACACCCCGATCAGCAGGAAGAAGCGGGCCAGCGCGTGATGATCGAAGGGCGCATTGTCGATGTCCGCCAGCGAATTGCCGATATAGGCGCTGAGGATCGCGCCGAAGCCCACGTTGAGCGCGGTCTGCGCCTCCCTCAGTATCTCGACGTTGCGCTCGCGGAATCCGTCCACGTTACCACCACTTCTCCGGCCGCGCGGTGAAGCCCGCGCGCTCCTCGATGGCGAGGCCGGCGTTCAGCACCGCCTGCTCGTCGAAGGCCGGGCCGATGATCTGGAGACCGAGCGGCAGGCCGCCCTGCGTCAGCCCGCCGGGCACGGACATGGCCGGAAGGCCCGCCAGCGAGGCCGGCACGGCGAACACGTCGTTGAGATACATGGACAGCGGATCGGCCGTCTTGTCCCCCAGCGCGAAGGCCGCGCTCGGCGCGGTGGGCGCCAGGATGACGTCGCATTGCTCGAAGGCGCGCGCGAAATCCCGGGCGATCAGCGCCCGCACCTTCTGCGCCTGCGTGTAATAGGCATCGTAGAAACCGGCCGAGAGCACATAGGTGCCGATCATGATGCGGCGCTTCACCTCCGGCCCGAAGCCGGCGGCGCGGGTGGCGGCGTACATTTCCTGCAGGTTCGCGCCGTCGGGCAGGTCACGCAGGCCATAGCGCACGCCGTCATAGCGGGCGAGGTTGGAGGAGGCTTCGGCCGGCGCGATGATATAATAGGCCGGCAGCGCATATTTGCTGTGCGGCAACGAGACCTCGACGATCTCCGCCCCGGCATCCTTCAGCCACGCAACGCCGTCGTCCCAGACGCGCGCGACATCGCCGTCCAGCCCTTCGACCCGATATTCCCTCGGAATACCGACCTTCCTGCCCTTGAGATCGCTCGACAATCCGGCTTCCCATTTCGGCACCGGAAGCTCCAGCGAGGTGGCATCCTTCGGATCGAAGCCGGCCATGTTTTCCAGCATGATCGCGCAATCCCGCACGGTGCGCGCCATCGGTCCCGCCTGATCGAGCGAGCTGGCGAAAGCGATGATGCCCCAGCGCGAGCAGCGCCCATAGGTCGGCTTGATGCCGGAGATGCCGGTGAAGGCGGCGGGCTGGCGGATCGAGCCGCCGGTGTCCGTCCCCGTCGCCGCCGGGCAGAGCCGCGCGGCAATGGCCGAGGAGGAGCCGCCCGAGGAACCGCCCGGCGCGAGCGGCGCATTGTCCCCTGCCCCGCGCCGCCAGGGCGAGATCACATTGCCGAAATAGCTGGTCTCATTGGATGAGCCCATCGCGAACTGGTCGAGATTGAGTTTGCCGAGCATGCCCGCGCCCGCGTCCCACAGCTTCTGGGAGACGGTCGACTCATAGGTCGGCGTGAAGCCTTCCAACATGTGGCTGGCCGCCGTGGTCTGGACGCCCTGCGTGCAGAACAGGTCCTTCATGCCGATCGGCACGCCGGAGAGCGGCCTGAGCGTGCCTGCCGCGCGGTCCCTGTCCGCCTGATCGGCGGCCGCCAGCGCATGTTCGGGCGTCTCGACGATGAACGCGTTGAGGACTTTCGCCGCCGCCACATTGGCGTTGAATGCCTCGGCCACTTCGCGGGCGGAAAAGTCGCCGGCGCGGAAACCGTCGCGGATCTGCGCGACGGTGAGATCGGTCAGTTCAGCCATCACTCGATCACCTTGGGAACCGCGAAGAAGCCATGTTCGGCCTGCGGCGCATTGGCCAGCACCTTGTCGCGCACATTGCCGTCCGTGACGACATCGTCGCGCAGGCGCAGCGTGTTGGGGATGACGGCGGTCATCGGCTCGACGCCGGTCACGTCCACCTCGCCCAGTTGCTCCACCCAGTGGAGAATGCCGTTGAGTTCGGGCACCAGCGCCTCGGCCTCGGCATCGCTCACGGCTAGCCGGGCGAGGCCGGCGATCTTCTTGACGGTTGTAAGGTCTACACTCATGGCCCGCGCGCTAGCACCGGGCGAAACGCGCATCAAGGCGCGCTTGCGGCATTCTCCGGCGGGATGGGATCGCCCATCGCCTCGTTGCCGAGATAGAGCTGGCGGCGCGTGACGTCGCGGAACGCCACCTGCCCCGCGCGGAGGGCACGCGTCGCGGCCTCCGCGGCCGCGCCATCGGCGATCAACTGGTCGGCGCCCCGCCAGTCGCCCTTGCCTCGGGTCAGCATCCGCACAACGGGCCGGCAGCGCTCGCACGCCGGCGCGGGATAAGCGACGAGCAGCGCCACCGACTCGCCGGGCACATAGCGCAGCAGGCACTGGCCCGCCGGGCCGCACGCGCCATATTCCACGAGGCGGGCCCGCAGCGCGCCGTCGAGCGGAACGGGCGCCGGCACGATGGTCAGCCGCTGGTCGAGCGGCGCGCCCTGTTCGCCCGCGCGCGGATTGGGGGCATCCTCGGAACGGGTCCTGAGCTTCTGGACCGCGGCGGCGTAGCGCCGCACGCCGGCGTCCGGCGATCCCGTCGCGAGCGCGCGGACGGCCGCCCGGCCGGACGGACCGAAATCGAACCACAGCGCCTTGTAGTCGAACGCGTCGGCCGGCACCTGCCCGCCGGCCAGCCGCCGGACCTGATCGGCGGCCGCGATCCGCTCGAAGCTCAGCAACGGCGTCGAGAGCAGCAGGGCGATGAAGGCGATGAGGAAGAGCAGCCGCAAATTGGTCTGCCGCAGCCGGACGAACCAGCCCCGCCGGATCAGGATCGTCACGGCATAGGCGACGGCGACGATACCGCCGACGATGATGAACGCGAGCGCCCAGAGACGCTCCGGGGTGAGACCATGCTGGGCGACCCGCAATCCCGATGAAAAGGCGGCGATGCCGACCAGCGGCACGAGGAACAGCCCCAGCGCCGCCGCGCAGGCGCTGAGCAGTTGCGAGCGCGATTCGTCCGCTTCGCTGTCGTCGACCACCGCATTGGCGAGGAACAGGCAGATGATCGCGCCGCCCAGCATGAGCGGTGTCGTGCCGCCGGTTTCCCAGAGCGGGGCGAGGCCGGTCACGGGCAGCGCCACCAGGAAGACGAAGATGCCGAACGCGAAGACCGGCACGAGCACGCGCAGGATCACCGTCGCCACGCGCCGCAGCGCGCCGATGATCGCGCCCCGATCGCGCAGCACGCCGAGCGCGGCGCCGAACGCCAGGCCGCAAAGCGCCGCGTTGAACCAGCCTTCGCGCAGCAGCCGGCGCAGGATGCCGATCTTCACCAGCGCGAACATCTCGGCGAGCAGATGGGCGAGGCCCAGGGCGATGACGGCGAACAGGCAACCCGCGCCGATCATGAGCGCGTTGGTCCACAGATGGTCGTGGACGTCCGGATAATGGATGATCCGGCGCTTCCACGCGCGCAGGGCCGTCGGCGACCAGCCGTCCGGCCGGCCGCCGGCGCGATCCTGCCCGGCCTGGAACAGCACGAGCAGGACGCTGGCCGCAGCCAGACCGCAAAGCTGTCGCCAGCCGCCATCGCCGCCGAAGTCGGCGGGCGCATTGTTCCAGAGAAGCACGGCCCCCGCGATGAGCCCGCACGTCAGCGCGATGACGATCCCGCCGGCCAGCCGTCCCCGGACCCATGCCAGCCCGAAGGCGAGGCCGCCCACGCCGAGGAAGAGAGATGCGGCCCTGATTTGCCGCGCCCATTCGACATTCGAGGGCGCGAGCGTGTCGAGACGATCGATCGCGACGGCAAGGGCCGCGCCGAGCAGCGCGAGGACCCAGATGCGCAGCGGCCAGTGCGTCTGCCCGATCCCTTGTTCGTCAATCATCCCGCCGCTCCCCACAGGTGGTGGGCCTAGCATGAAGGCGGCGTTTCGCCAAACGGGCCGGTTCGCCGGATGGTCCGCGCGCTTGCCACCGCGCGCCCGAGCGGGCATGAGCCGCGCATGTCCCATGTCGGAGTGACGCCCGTTTGGCCCGCAAGTTCCTCTATGCCGTCGCCATCGTCATCGCCCTGGCCATCGTCGGGATGATCGCCTTCTCCTTCTTCGGCGCCCGGCTGATGCGCGCCGCGCTCGTGCCGCATGTCGCCTATGCCGATCCCGCGCCCCTGCCCGTCGGCTTCCATGCCGGTCCCGGCGGCTGGATCAGCCGGCCGGATGGGCGCGGGAGCGATCCGGCGCGCTGGCAGCCGGCCGGCCTGCGCGCGCCCGCGCCGGTCGCGGGGTCCCGCGCCGCGATCTTCTTCGTGCACCCCACCAGTTCCTTCGATGCCAAGCGCTGGAACGCGCCCGTGACCGATCCCGTCGCGAACAGCCAGGCCGAGCGCTTCGTCCGGCTGCAGGCGAGCGCGTTCGCGAGCGCGGGGTCCGTCTGGGTGCCGCGCTATCGGCAGGCCGTCTATGGCGCTTTCCTCACCGACAGGCCGGACGCGGCGCGGGCGCTGGAGACCGCCTATGGCGATGTCGCGCGGGCCTTCGACGCCTTCCTCGCCGCCAATCCGGACGGTCCGATCATCCTTGCCGCGCATAGCCAGGGCACGCGGCACCTGCTGCTCCTCCTGCGCGCCCATCGGAACGATGCCGCGCTGCACCGGCGGATCGTCGCCGTCTATGCGCCCGGCTGGCCCATCTCGCCCCGGCATGATCTGGCCGCGCTCGGCCTGCCCGCCTGCGCGGGGCCGGACCAGACGGGGTGCGTCCTGAGCTGGCAGAGCTTCGCCGAGCCCGCCGATCCCGCCGCCGTCACGGCCGTGTTCGATGCGCAGCCCGGCCTCGACGGCGCCTCGCGCAAGGGCGATCCGATGCTCTGCGTCAATCCGCTGAACGGCGGCGCGGCGCCCGATGCGGCGGCGGACCTCAATCTCGGCATGCTGATGGGAGACGGCGGGGCGGCAACCACGCAGCTCCTCCCGCCCGGCGGCGTGGGCGCGCATTGCGGCGGGCGGGGCCTGCTGCTGCTCGATGGCGCGCCCGCTGCGGGGAGCGCCGTGCTCCCGGGCAACAATTATCATGTCTATGATTATTCGCTGTTCTGGATGAACATTCGCGCCGATGCGCTGCGCCGGGTCCGGGCATGGCAGCCGACACCCTGATCACGCTCGACCGGGCGGCCTTCGCGCAGGCGCTGCCGAGCGGCGGGCGCCTGCTCGGGCTCGATGTCGGCTCGCATACGATCGGCCTTGCCCTGTGCGATGCCGGCTGGAGCATCGCCAGCCCCGCCCACACGGTGAAGCGGCGCAAGTTCACGCAGGACAAGGATGCGCTTGCGACCTTCGTCGCCGCGCAGGCCGTCCGGGGCCTCGTCATCGGCCTGCCCCTCAACATGGACGGCAGCGAGAGCCCGCGCAGCCAGGCCTCCCGCGCTTTCGCGCGCAACATCGCGGCACTCGACCTGCCCATCCTGCTCTGGGACGAGCGATGGTCCACGCTCGCCGCCGAGCGCGCCATGATCGAACAGGATATGAGCCGCGCCCGCCGCGCCGAAAAGATCGACGCCCATGCCGCCGCGCTCATCCTGCAGGGCGCGATCGACGGCCTGACGATGCTCTGAGCGGGGCGCATCGCCATGCCGCTCTGGCTCCTTGTCTGGCTCGGGCTGCTCGGCCTCAACCTCGCCTCGTTCCTGTGCTTCGGCCTCGACAAGCAGCGGGCCCGGACCGGCGCCTGGCGAATCCGGGAAGCGGACCTGCTGCTTCTCGCCGCGGCGGGCGGGACGGGCGGCGCCTATCTCGGCCGCTGGCATTTCCGGCACAAGACGCGCAAGGCCGGCTTTTCCATGGCGTTGCACCTCATCGCCATCGGCCAGATCGCTTTTGTGCTCTGGCTGCTCGCGCGCCCTTGAGTCTTCGCCCCGGCACGACTAACGGGGGGCTTTAATGACAATCCAGCCCATCCCCGAAACCGGCCTCATCGGCCGGGAGAATTTCCCGCATCGGCATCTTGTCGGCATTGCGGGCCTTGCGCCGCACGAGATCCGTTTCCTGCTGGGCGAGGCCGAGCAATGGGCGTTCCTCAACCGGGCCGACAGCCGCAAGCATGACGACCGGCTGCGCGGCCTCACCCAGATGAACGCCTTCTTCGAGAACAGCACGCGCACGCTCCTCTCCTTCGAGGTGGCGGGCAAGCGGCTGGGCGCGGACGTGGTGAACATGCATGCCGCCCAGTCGAGCGTGAAGAAGGGCGAGACGCTGATCGATACGGCCGTGACGCTGAATTCCATGCGCGCCGATGTGATGGTGATCCGCCACATGAGTTCGGGCGCCGTGCAGCTCATCGCGGACAAGGTGGATTGCCCCGTGCTCAACGCGGGCGACGGGCGCCATGAGCATCCGACGCAGGCGCTGCTCGACGCGCTCACCATCCGCCGCCGCAAGGGCAGCTTCGAGGGGCTGATCGTCACCATCTGCGGCGACATCCTGCACAGCCGCGTGGCCCGCTCCGACATGCTGTGCCTCACCGCGCTGGGTTGCCAGGTGCGCGTCTGCGCCCCCGCGACGCTCATGCCGCCCGCCATCGAGCGTTATCGGGTCACGCCCTTCACGGATTTCGACGCGGCGCTGGAGGGCGCGGACGTGGTCATGATGCTCCGCCTCCAGAACGAGCGGATGGACGGCGGCTTCATCCCCTCCGCCCGCGAGTTCCACATGCTGTACGGCCTCACGCCCGAGCGGCTGAAGCGCGCGAAGCCGGACGCCGCCGTCATGCATCCCGGTCCGATGAACCGGGGCGTGGAAATCCTGAGCGGCGTCGCCGACGGCGCGCAGTCCGCCATCACCGAACAGGTCGAGATGGGCGTCGCGGTGCGCATGGCCTGCCTCGATGTCCTCACGCGCCGCGCCAGGGGAATCAAGGGATGGGCCTGATCGCGATCACCGGCGGACGCCTGTGCGATCCCGCCGCGCAGACGCTCGGCGAAGGCACCGTCCTGATCGAAGACGAACGCATCCGCGCGGTCGGTGCCGTCGATATTCCCGCGCAGGCCGAGCGGATCGACGCGAGAGGCATGATCGTCGCGCCCGGCATCATCGACATCGGCGTGTTCAGGACCGACAAGCCCGCCTTCCACTTCGCCGGCATCACCCGGGCGGCGCTGATGCCGGACCAGTCGCCGGTGCTCGATGAGCCCGGCCTCGTCCAGCATGCCGGGCGGGCGGGCAAGCCCGATTTCTGGGTGCATCCGCTGGGGGCCGCGACGCGCGGTCTGGAAGGACGCGAACTGGCCGAACTGGCCATGATGAAGGCCGCCGGCGCCCGCGCCATCGCGACCGGACGGACCTGGATCGCCGATTCGGGCGTGATGCTGCGCGTCCTGCGCTATGCCGCCTCGCTCGGTCTCGTCGTGGTGACGCATGCGGAGGATGGCGGCCTCACCGCCCATGCCGTCGCCACCGATGGCGAGACCGCGACGCGGCTCGGCCTTGCGAGCGCGCCGGCCTGCGCGGAGGCGATCGCGATCGCGCGGGACATCGCGCTCGCCCGCGAGGCCGGCGCGCGGCTGCATATCCGCCTCGTCACGACAACAGCCGGCTTCGATCTCGTCCGCGCGGCCAAGGCGGAAGGCTTGCCCGTCACCTGCGGCATCACGCCCTCCTATCTGTTCCTGAACGACCAGGCGGTGAGCGATTTCCGTACCTTCGCGCGCGTCTCCCCGCCGCTGCGCAGCGAGGCGGACCGTCTCGCCGCGATCCGCGCGGTGGCGGACGGGACGGTCGACATCCTCTGCTCGGGCCATGATCCGCGCGGGCCGGAGGACAAGCGCCTGCCCTTCGCGGATGCCGAGCCGGGCGTCGCGGGGGCCGAGACGCTGCTGCCGCTCGGCTTCAATCTGGTGCGCGAGGGACATATCGGCGAGACGCGCCTCATGGCCCTTCTCGCCGCCAATCCGGCGCGGCTGCTGGGGCTCGACGCCGGCCGCCTCGCGCCCGATGCGCCGGCCGACCTCATCCTGATCGATCCGGACACGCCCTGGATCGTCGATTCGGGGAAGATGGCGGCGGCCGCCGGTAACACGCCGTTCGACAAGCTCCCGGTTCAGGGCCGCGCGCGGCTGCTGATGAAAGGCGGCGTGGTCCGCTGAGCGGGCGCGGGGCCGCCGCCGGGTTCAGCGCCCGGCCAGTTGCTGTCCCGCGCTCCCGATCCCGTTCCCGGCCATGCGCGTCCGGCGTTGGGCCTCGGCCCGGGCCATGCGCGTGCTCTGCGTGTCGTCGAGCCGCACGAAGCAGGCCTGGCCCGTCGCCTTGAGCGAACGGCACAGCGACTGGGCGGCGGCCCGGTCGTCAAAGCCGCGAATCGCCAGGCGATGATATTCCCGGCCATCCTGCGTGAAAGCACTGTGGATCTGGCTGAACGCGCGGAGCCCATGGTTGGCGCGGCTGATCCGCGACCATTTCTCGCGCGCCACCGCCTCGCTGTCATAGGCGCCGAGCTGCACGACCCAGTCGCTCGCCTCGGCGTCCGTGGCCGGCCCGGCGACGGGCGCGACGCGGCTCATGGACGAGCGGGCGACCATCGCTTCGGGGCTGTTGTTCGTGCGCTGGAAGGCAGCGCGCAGGGTCCGCCGCATCGGCTCTGCCGGCGCATGAGCCAGCGGGGCGGACGCGTCGTTCCCGGCCAGCGCCGTGGCGACGACCAGGGTCTCCGTGGATGGCGGAGGCGGCGGCGAGAAGGCGGCGATGCGCTCTTCACGCGCGGCAGCCTCATCGGCCGGCACCGGCGCGGCGGCATGCACCTCATCGGCGGCAGCGGCCGCGAGATCGACGGGCGCCGCCGCCTGATTGAGCGCGAGTTGGGCCGGCAAGCCGGCATCATCCGCGCGCGGCGCGACACCCAGCATCGCGACGACGCGCCGTTCGGGCGAATTGTCGGCCATCTGCCGCGACCATTCGCCAATCCGCCGCTCGGCATCGCGCGCCGGGAGATCACGGCCGGCGATCAGCCGCGCCTGTGTCCAGGCGCCGCCCAGCGCCAGCGCATAAGCGAGATTCTGCCGGGTCTGCGCGGTCGCGCCGGGCTGGCGGCTCGCCTCCAGCAGTGCGCGCACGCCTTCGCGCGGATCGCCCGCCATCGCCATGGCAAGGCCATAGTCGGCCGCCGGCAGGTCCTGCATGTGGGCGGCCAGGAGATCGCGCGCGGACGCGGCATCGCCGGTGCCGGTCTCGGCGAGCGCGAGGCTGACGATGGTGCGCGGATCGCGATTGCCCAGCGCCATGGCGTCGTTGAACGCCTGACGCGCGGACGCATAACGGCCATTGGCGAGATAGGCCCGGCCAAGCTGGGCGCGATGGCCGGCCTCGCCGGGTTGCGCGGCGACGAGCGCTTCCGCCTCGATCAGAGCGCGGGCGAAATCCCGCCCGGCAAGCCTCTGCTCGATGCGCGCGGCATTCGCCGCCGGATCGCCGGCCGTCAGTGCCGCGCGCTGGTTCACATGTGCGCCGCTGCACCCCACCATGGAGGATCCCAGGATCGCGGCCGAGGCCAGCAAGGTGGAGAATGTCCGCGTCTGCATCGTCTTCATTCCCGTTTCACGTCCGGAAGGGCCGGCTCAGTCTGTTTCAGGCCCGGTCGGCTTCGATCTGTTCGGCAAGCGCCCGCACCTGTTCGTTCGTCTCGAAAAGCTCGTCCAGCGCGGCCACCAGCAATTGCTGGGCGGACCGCTGCGAGACTGCGCTCAGCAGGCGCAGGCGCAGATGGCGCGACGCATCGAGCCGAAGCGTGAAGGCCACCTTCTGCCTGGCGCCGTGCAGCGTGGCCGGACGCACCTTGCGGACCGCGCGGGGCGTCTCGAACATGGTGTCGCGGATGCGATCCGCGAGAGCCCCGAGTTCGGCGAGGACCGGCGTGCGCTTCTCTCGCGCCTCGACGGGCTGCGGCTGCGGCTCCAGCGCGGGTACGGGCGCCGGGGCGTCGATCATGGTCGCCACGGCTCCGGCCATATCCTCGCCCAGATCGTTCCAGCCCAGATCGTCGTTCAGCGCGTCATGAGGGGACAGGCCGGTCAGCGGCATGCGGCGCATCGCGGGCCGCGCCGCGCCCCGGCGTGCAAGCAGACCCGCGGTCAGGGACGCGGCCGGACGGACATTGGACATCGGCTTTTCGGCTCCGCTCATCAGTTCACCACGCGACGGCCGAAGCCGCCCATCTGCCGCGGCGCGATCGGCGGATGGCCGGTCGAGAACACCGTGCGACGGAAATTCCGTTCGAGCCGATCGGCGACATAAGTCCACAATGCCTCGATTTCCTTCGCTGATTTGCCGTTGGCATCGAAATCCATGACCGTGCGCCCGTCGATCATCGAGGAAGCGAAATCGGTGCGATGGTGGATGGTGATCGGCGCGACCGTGCCGTGCTGCGAGAGCGCGATTGCGGCCTCCGAGGTGATCCGCGCCCTGGGCGTCGCGGCGTTGACGACGAAGATCAGCGGTTTGCCCGCGCGTTCGCACAGGTCGACCGTGGCGCCCACGGCGCGAAGATCATGCGGGCTGGGCCGCGTGGGCACGACGATCAGTTCCGCCACGCCGATCACGCTCTGGATCGCCATGGTGATGGCGGGCGGCGTGTCGATGACGGCGAGCTTGAACCCCTGCTGGCGCAGCGCCTCCAGGTCGCTCGCGAGCCGCGCCACCGTGGTCTGGGCGAAGGCGGGATACTCGTCCGTGCGTTCGTTCCACCAGTCGGCGAGCGATCCCTGCGGATCGATGTCGATGAGCACCACCGGCCCGGCGCCGGCGCGCTGCGCCTGCACGGCCAGATGACCGGACAGGGTGGTCTTGCCCGATCCGCCCTTTTGCGACGCAAGTGCCAGTATCCTCACATAAATCCCCTGGTCGATAGTCCCTCGCAACGTGTAAAATTCACATATCCCGCCTAAGATTCGGTTAAGTCGCGGGGGAAGGGACGGCCGCGATCTTCGCTAACGCCGGCTTAACCAGATGAACCCTATGCGAATCCGGTCATCGGCAACGTCCGGGAGGAATGCCCTATGAAAGCGATCATCATCGCGGCGCTCGGCGCGGGCTTTCTGCTGGCGGGCGCGCCGGCGCGCGCGGATGTCAAGGCGGGCGTGGATGCCTGGAATCAGGGGGATTATGCGCGTGCCGTGCAGGAATGGCGGCCGCTCGCCATTGGCGGCGATGCCGACGCGCAATTCAATCTCGGGCAGGCCTACAAGCTGGGCCGGGGCGTGCCGGCGGATGCCGGCGTAGCGCTCGAATGGTTCGGCAGGGCGGCCGCGCAGAACCATGAAAAGGCCCGCGACAATTACGGCCTCCTCCTGTTCCAGCAGGGCCGGCGCGAAGAGGCCATGCCCTCTATCCGCGCCTCGGCGGAACGGGGCGAACCGCGCGCGCAATATGTCTATGCGACGGCCCTGTTCAACGGCGATCTAGCCGATCGGGACTGGGTGCGGGCCTATGCGTTCATGACCCGGGCCTCACGGTCGGGACTCGCGCAGGCCACGGCCAGCCTTGGCCAGATGGACCAGTATATTCCGGACGCGCAGCGCCGGCAGGGCCTTGCGCTCGCGACGGCGATGGCAAGCGATCAGGCCCCCGCCGGCCCACCATACGCCGCCGCGATGCCGCCGCCCACCATCCCCGCGCCCGGCATCACGGCCGCGCCGGCTGTCGCACCACCCGATCCCGGGCCGCCGGCCCGGCCGCCCGTCGAGATCAGCCGGCGCCCTGCCCGCCCCGCGCCGCCCGCCGCTCCGCCGTCGCCGGTCCCGGCACCCGCGCGCGCCGAAATCACGCCGGACCCGTCCGGGCGCTGGCGCGTGCAGCTCGGCGCATTCAGCGAAGCCGGTCGCGCGCAGGCCCTCTGGCGATCCCTGGGCGCGCGGGTAAGCGGGCTTTCCGCGTTCCAGCCCTATTATGTGAGCGGGGGCGGCGTGACGCGCCTCCAGGTCGGTCCGTTGCGCGATGCCGCCGACGCCCGGCGCCTGTGCGCACGGATCAGCCGCACCGGCACGCCCTGCCTCGTGAAAGCGCCCTGACGCGACAACGCCGGCTTGCGCGGGAGTCGCGCCGCGACCGACCGGTCACCCGGTCACCCATTGCGCGCGGGGAATGCCCAGCGCGTGCAGCAGCACGCTGAGATCGCCGCGCTCGATCGCCGCATCGGCCGCGTCGCGGGTGCGGGGCTTGGCATGATAGGCGACGCCGAGACCGGCCGCCTCGATCATCGGTATGTCGTTGGCGCCGTCGCCGATCGCGATGGTCCGCGCCGCCGGCACGCCCAGCGCCGCCGTGGCGTCCAGCAATGCGGCCCGCTTGCGCGCCGAATCCACGATCGGCTGGGCGACGGTGCCGGCCAGACGACCATCCTCGACATGCAGGATATTGGCGATCTGTTCATCGAAGCCGATCGCCTGCCCCACCGGCCGCGCGAACGGCACGAAGCCGCCGGAAACGAGGATCGTCCGCGCGCCCCGCGCCTTCAGCGTGCGCACCAGCGCGATCGCGCCGGGCATGATCCGCACGCGCTCCTCGCGGCACCGGTCGATGACCGGCGCATCGAGCCCCTTGAGCAGCGCGACCCGCGCGGCCAGCGCTTCCGCGAAGTCCAGCTCGCCGCGCATGGCCCGCTCCGTGACGGCGGCCACTTGCGGCTTCATGTTCACATAATCCGCCAGCTCATCGATGCACTCAACTGTAATCATGGTTGAATCCATGTCCGCAACGAACAGGGCACAGGCCCGGTTCGCCCGCTCCAGGACGAAGATGTCGGCCGGCAGGTCCAGCGCCTCGAGCGCCGCCCGCGCGCGGGCGCGATCGCCCGCGAACGGCAGGTCCACCGCCTCGCCCGGTTCCACCCAGAGCGGCACGCCGACATCGAGGCCGGCCTGCGCCAGCGCCGCGCGCCCGGCGTCGATCGCCCCCTGCCCAAGTCCTTCATGGGCGACTAAGGTCGCGATCATGTCCCGCTCACCCGTCATGTCCGATCCTTCATTCCCTTCGCCCGTCCGCCCCGATGGCCCGGCGGTCGCGCTTATTGCCGGGCCGACCGCCAGCGGCAAGAGCGCAGTCGCGCTTCGCCTCGCGGAGATGACCGGCGGCGTCATCGTCAATGCCGATGCGAGCCAGGTCTATGCCGATCTCGCGGTCCTCACCGCGCGTCCGCCCGCCGGCGACCTCGACCGCGCGCCCCATCGCCTGTTCGGCCATGTCGACGGCGCGGAAGATTATTCGGCCGCCCGCTGGGCAAGCGAGGCCCGCGCGGCGATCGACGCGATCCATGGCGACGGGCGCCTGCCGATCCTGGTCGGCGGCACCGGCCTCTATTTCGATACGCTGCTGCACGGTCTGGCCCCCATCCCGGCCATCGATCCCGCGATCCGCGCGGCGGTTCGCGCCCTGCCCGTCAGCGAGACATGGCCGCTGCTGGCGCGCGAGGACCCGGAGGGCGCGGCGCGCCTGCGCCCCGGCGACACCAGTCGCGTCGCCCGCGCGCTGGAGGTGATCCGCTCGACGGGCCGGCCGCTTTCCGCATGGCAGGCCCGGCGCGCGGGCGGGATCATCGGCGCCATGGACATACGCGCCGCTGTGGTGATGCTGCCCCGTGACCTGCTCGCGGAACGCGCCGCGCATCGGCTCGACCTCATGCTGGAGGAAGGCGCCCTCGATGAAGTCGCCGCGCTGGTGGCGCGCGACCTCCCGTCCGATCGTCCGGTCCTGCGCGCGCTGGGCGTCGCGGAACTGGCGGCGGTGCTGGCCGGGCGCATGACGCGCGAGGAGGCGCGGGAGCGGATCCTGACGACGACGCGCGCCTATCAGAAGCGCCAGACGACATGGGCCCGCAATCGCCAGCGCGACTGGCCCAAATGCTCGCCGGACGAGATAGGCGGTTTCGACACGCTGGTTCACCTGCGTCCCGCCACGCACGGCTGAAAATTCAGCCGGGCCTGTCCCACGCCGGGACAGACCGGAGGCATTTTATGTAAATTGCGGAATTTCATAGTTAATAGGGCTTAACCCTTTCGGACCCGATCGCTAATGGCGCGCTCGCGGCCACGCCCGGCACCTCCGGATGCCCATGGCGGCCAGATGAACAGCATAAGGATCCCCCTCCATGTCGCTCCTGAGAGTCCTCGCCCTGCCCCTTGCCCTTCTCTCCGCGCCCGCGCTCGCCGCGACCGGATCGGCCGCGGACGGACTCCAGGCCATGCGCGAGACCAACCTGATCGTGCTGGGCGACTGGCATGCCGACAGCGACGTGGAAGGCAAGGTGGTGGTCGGCGGCAACGCCTCGGGCGGCTCGGCCAACGTCGGCATCGGCAATGCGTCCCAAGGCGCGGCGTCCTCCGCCTCGCCCACCGTCACCATCGCCGGCGACAATGCCATCGGCAATCTCAACGTCAATGACGGCTCGAACGGCGGCAACGGCACCGTGGCCGGCGCGCCCGCCGTCGCGATCGGCGGCGGCAGCGGCAGGCTCAATCTGAACCAGCACGGCACGGGCGCCTCGGCGGTCGTGGGCGGCGATCTGGCCGGCGACGTCAATGTCGGCGCGGGCGTCACGCTGAGCGTGGGCGGCAATCTCGACGGCAACCTCAACGGATCGACCGGCGGCGTCGCGCGGATCGGCGGTCAGGTGAACGGCGCGGTCAACGGCAATGGCGCCAGCATCACCCAGAATCTCGGCATCGGCTTCAACAATGCGCAGGCGGACATCGCCGCGCGGACCACGCAGATGGCGGCCGATGTGACCGCCCTGTCCGATCTGCTGGCGGGGCTCACGCTGGATGCCAATCCCAGCAGTGTCACCGCCAATGGCGGCACGCTGGTGCTGAACGCGGTGGACAATGGCGCGGGCTACGCGCTGTTCAACATCGATTCCTCGCTGTTCGCCAGCTATGGCTCGATCGACTATCAGTTCGCGTCGGACGACCTGCCCGTGATCATCAACGTCACCGGCGATCCGAACGTCATTTTCTCCCTCAATGCCGTGGGCGGCGCCACGTCCGATGCCAATCAGCAGGTCATCTGGAATTTCGTGGACGCGACGGACCTCAGCTTCGAGACCATGATCCATGGCTCCGTGCTCGCGACCGACGCCACCGTGACCAACTGGAACGCCATCGAGGGCACGCTGGTCGCCGCGCAGTTCAACCAGCATGGCGAAGTGCATCTGGGCACCTATGATGGCGGCGACGGCTTCCTCACCCCGCCCTCCGGCGTGCCCGAGCCGGCGAGCTGGGCGATGATGATCGCGGGGCTCGGCCTTGTGGGCGCGACGCTGCGGCGGCGTCCCGGCGCCACGCGGACAGGCGGCGCGCGGATCGCCTGAGCCGCCTCATTCCCGATCTTGCCGTCAGGGGCGGCGCGGACTCCGGTCCGTGCCGCCCCTTCCTTATGTCCGGCGCCCGAGTATCGAATATGAAAATTCCCAGCTATCGCGATAAATTGAAATTTCATATCTCATATTGAGATTGACAGAATATTTTATGATGCATAGAGGCACCAGCCTTGCCAGCGCCGGGGCAATGGATCATGGCGCCTCGCATCAGTTCAGGGAGTGAGAAAGTGGCCGAACGAAGCGGCGCCGATATCCTGGTCCAGTGCCTGATCGACCTCGGGGTCGATACGGTGTTCGGCTATCCGGGCGGCGCGGTCCTGCCGATCTACGACACGATCTACAATCATCCGACGATCCGGCACATCCTCGTGCGGCACGAGCAGGCCGCCGCTCATGCCGCGGAAGGCTATGCCCGCTCGACCGGCAAGCCGGGCGTCGTGCTCGTGACGTCCGGCCCGGGCGCGACCAACGCCATCACCGGCATCACCGACGCGCTGATGGATTCGATCCCGATCGTCGTCATCACCGGGCAGGTCGCCACGCATCTGATCGGGACGGACGCGTTCCAGGAAGCCGATACGGTCGGCCTCACCCGTCACTGCACCAAGCATAATTATCTGGTGAAGGATCCGGCCGATCTGGCGCGGACGGTCCATGAGGCCTTCCACATCGCCACGTCGGGCCGCCCCGGTCCGGTCGTGATCGACATTCCCAAGGATGTGCAGGTCGCCACGGCCGTCTATGTCCGGCCGACGATGAACAGCCATCGCAGCTACCGCCCGCAGGTCGACCCGGACCAGGCGGCGATCGACGCGACGATCGACCTCATCATGGAGGCGGAACGGCCGATCCTCTACACCGGCGGCGGCGTCATCAATGCGGGGCCGGGCGCCAGCGACTCGCTGCGCGCGCTCGCCACGCTGACGGGCGCGCCCGTCACCTCCACGCTCATGGGGCTGGGCGCCTTCCCCGCTTCCTCGCCGCAATGGCTGGGCATGCTGGGCATGCACGGCACCTATGAAGCCAACTGGGCGATGAACAAGGCGGACCTCATCCTCGCGCTCGGCGCGCGGTTCGACGACCGGGTGACCGGCCGGCTCGATGCCTTCGCGCCGGAGAGCAAGAAGGTCCATGTCGACATCGACCGCAGCTCGATCAACAAGATCGTGCCGGCGGACGTCGCCGTGGTCGCGGATGCCGGCCGGGCCATCGAGGCGATCATCGCGGGCCTGAAGGCGCGCGGCTACAAGCGGCCGGATCATGCCGAATGGTGGGCGCGCATCGAGGGCTGGCGCGCGCGCCGCAGCCTCGATTATCCCGAGGCCGGGCAGGAGATCATGCCCCAGCGCGCCATTGCCGAGCTGTTCCGGGCGACGCGCGGCCGCGAGACGATCATCACCACCGAGGTCGGCCAGCACCAGATGTGGGCCGCCCAGCATTTCCATTTCGACGCGCCCAACAAATGGCTGACGTCCGGCGGCCTCGGCACCATGGGCTATGGCTTCCCGGCGGCGATCGGCGCGCAGCTCGGCAATCCGGACGCGCTGGTGATCGACATCGCCGGGGACGCCTCGATCCAGATGAACATCCAGGAACTGGGCACGGTCATCCAATATGGCCTGCCGGTCAAGGTGTTCATCCTCAACAACGAATATATGGGCATGGTCCGCCAGTGGCAGGAGCTGACCTATGAGAGCCGCTATTCGCACAGCTATTCGGACAGCCTGCCGGACTTCGTGAAGCTCGCCGAGGCCTATGGCGCGACCGGCATCCGCATCGAGACGCGAGACCAGCTTGCCGATGGCATCGCGCGGATGATCGCCACGCCGGGCCCGGTGATCGTCGATTGCCGCGTCGTGAAGCTGTCCAACTGCTTCCCGATGATCCCCTCGGGCGCGGCGCATACCGACATGCTGCTCGAGCCGAGCCAGGTTTCCGGCACGATGGACGACGAGGCCAAGGCGCTGGTCTGATGGCAGAGCCGGTCCGCTTCCGCATCCATGTCAGCGAACCGTTCGACTTCGAGCGGGAGAATGACAGTGCCGACCTGTTCGGCACGAGCGTGGACCATGCGAACCGGGACAATGAGGAATGGACGATCGAGCTGGAAGGCTGGTTCCGCTTCAACGAGCTGGACTATGACATGATCCTGGTCGGCCCGCGCTATGTGAACGAGCATCTCTCGCGCGTTTTCGACGCACTGCTCGGCATTCCCGTGCGCATCGCCCACCGCACTTCACAGGGCTGGCATTTCGCCATGACCGGCATGCTTTCGCTGGCGCCTCCGCCGGCGCCCGACACCGATCTCGACGACAGTGATTTTGACGAGGACTCCAATTGATGCACATCCGCGAGGAAGCCAGCGAACGCCACGTCCTTTCCGTGACGGTCGATAACGAGGCCGGCATCCTGGCGCGCATCGCCGGGCTGTTCTCGGCGCGCGGGTACAATATCGAGAGCCTGACGGTGGCCGATGTGAGCGAGGATCATGCGATCAGCCGCATCACCATCGTCACCAACGGGCCGCCGCGCGTGATCGACCAGATCATCGCCCAGCTCGACCGGCTGGTGCCGGTGCACCGCGTCGTCGACCTGACCGACATCGGCCCGTTCGTCGAGCGCGAGCTGGCGCTGGTCAAGGTCTCGGGGACCGGCGACGGGCGCATCGAGGCCCTGCGCCTGGCCGATGTGTTCCGCGCCAAGGTGGTCGACACGACACTCACCAGCTTCGTGTTCGAGATCACGGGGCCCACCAGCAAGGTCGACACCTTCGTCGGGCTGATGCGCGAGCTGGGGCTGGTCGAGGTCGGCCGCACCGGCGTGGTGGGCATGCTGCGAGGCGAAGCCGCCTGATTTTCCGCGCGCCGGGTTCGAAGCCGTCGTCCTGAACCCGTTTCAGGAGGCATCGCGCGGCCCGACCCGGTGCTGAATTGCAAGAAAAGATGCTGAAACAAGGGTCAGCATGACGACACAGGAATGAGAAGGACTGTCCATGCGTGTTTATTATGATCGCGACGCCGACATCGGGCTCATCAAGGGCAAGAAGGTCGCCATTCTCGGCTATGGCAGCCAGGGTCATGCCCATGCGCAGAATCTGCGCGACTCGGGCGTGAGCGAAGTCGCGATCGCGCTTCGTCCCGGCTCGGCCAGCGCGAAGAAGGCGGAAGCCGCCGGCTTCAAGGTGATGGCCAATGCCGATGCCGCCAAATGGGCCGACGTGCTCATGATCCTCGCGCCCGACGAGCATCAGGCCGCGATCTGGGAGAATGACATCAAGGGCAATCTGCGCCCCGGCGCCGCCCTGGCCTTCGCGCATGGCCTCAACGTGCATTTCGGCCTCATCGAACCGCCGGCGGACGTGGACGTCATCATGATCGCGCCCAAGGGCCCCGGCCACACGGTGCGCAGCGAATATGTGAAGGGCGGCGGCGTGCCCTGCCTCATCGCGGTGGCGCAGGATGCCTCCGGCAATGCGCATGACATCGCCCTCTCCTATGCCTCGGGCGTGGGCGGCGGCCGCTCGGGCATCATCGAGACCAATTTCAAGGAAGAGTGCGAGACCGACCTGTTCGGCGAGCAGGCGGTGCTCTGCGGCGGCATCACCCATCTCATCCAGGCCGGGTTCGAGACGCTGGTCGAGGCCGGCTATGCGCCCGAAATGGCCTATTTCGAGTGCCTGCACGAGACCAAGCTGATCGTCGACCTCCTCTATGAGGGCGGCATCGCCAACATGCGCTACTCCATCTCGAACACCGCCGAATATGGCGACATCACCACCGGCCCGCGCATCATCACGCCGGAGACCAAGGCGGAGATGAAGCGCGTGCTGGCGGACATCCAGTCCGGCCGGTTCGTCAAGAATTTCGTGCTGGACAACCGCGCCGGCCAGCCCGAGCTGAAGGCTGCCCGCAAGGCGGCCGCCGCGCACCCGATCGAGAAGACCGGCGCCCAGCTCCGCGCGATGATGCCGTGGATCAGCGCCAACAAGCTGGTCGATCAGGAAAAGAACTGATCTTCAAGGCAAGCCGCTCCGTCCGGCCCCCACGCACGCGGTGGGCCGGGCGGCCGGCGCCCCTGCCGGGCGCGCCGGACGCCTACGTTTCCCGGGCTTTCATCACGATTGCACGGGATTTACTTGCAACCGCGCGGCCGCCGTTGCAGGCGCCGGGGCGTGATCGCGCATCATATCCTGATCCCCATCCACGATTTCTCGGCCGGCGGGACGGAACTTGTCGCCTTCCGGCTGGCCCGGGCCTGGGTCGCGGCGGGCCGGCGCGTCAGCCTGCTCGCGGGCGCGCATGACGGCCCCCTGCGGCCCCGCGTGCCCGACAATGTGGCCGTGCAGGTCCTCTCGCCCGAGCGGCCGCGCGCGACCTTCTCGCGGCTGAACCTCGGCGCTCGGATGGCGATGGATGCCGTCCGGCACGCGCCGGATGCGATCTTCATCCCCGGCAATTTCCATTTCATGCTGGGCCGGGGCCTGCGCGCCGCCCTTCCCCATGCCGCCATCGTCGCCAAGGCGAGCAATCCCGTATGGGGCAGCCCGCCCGCGCCCCTGATGATCGCGCGCACGCTCGTCGGCGCCGTGACGCGCGGCATCGACAGGGTGATCGCCATGGCCCCCGCGCTGGCGCCGGACGTGGCGCGCTTCGTCGGCGAGCGGCGCGTCGCGGTGATCGCCGATCCCTTTCTCGACGACGACATGCCGATCGCCGCCCGGCCGGCCGGCCGCCCGGCCGGCGCGGTGCTCAATCTGCTCATGGTCGCGCGGCTCGAGGCCCAGAAAGACCCCGCGCTCGCGCTGGCTCTCGTCGCCGCCCTGCGCGCGCGCGGCCGGGAGGTCCGGCTGACTTTGCTCGGCGATGGTCCCATGCGCGGGCAGATCGAACGCGAGGTGATGCGGCTGGACCTGCGCGATCATGTGACGATCGCCGGCTATGTCCCTCATGTTCGGCGCTATTATGAGGCAGCCGACCTGCTCCTCATGACCTCGCGCTTCGAGGGCGTGCCGGCCGCGATCGGCGAGGCCCTGGCCCATGGCCTGCCCTTCGTCGCGACCGACTGCTCTCCCTGGCTCACATCGCTCGCCCGCGCGCATCCCGCGCTCGGCACCGTCGCGCCCCGCCGCTCGCCCGATGCGCTCGCGCAGGCCGTTGTCGATCGCATGGCCCTGCCCTATCCGGATGCCGCCCAGATCGAAGCCGGGATCGGCCGCCACCGGCTCGGGCGGGCCGCCGATGATTATCTCGACCTGTTCGACGCGCTCGCGCGCGATCGCAGGGCAATCACTCTTCCGTCGAGACAAGATAAATAAATTCAGGTTCTTGAAGAAAATTTTTGATATGCAAAATAAGCATTTATCTCCGTTCGGTTCGAGCCGCCGTCGAGCTTGTCGAGACGGCTGTCGAGAACGCTGACCCGGCGCAAATTTCTCGACTTCGGTTCTCGACAAGCTCGAACCTTCGCTCGAAACGAACGGTGGGATCGGAGGCTCAGGACTCGCGGGCGTGAATGTTCCATAGCCAACGCCCCCTCTGTTCGCACCGCCCGGTCTCGATCCAGCCTTTCCCCGACCCTCATCAGCGCTCTGTCGCGAGATGCGGATGCGGCTCTCCGCCGCGAAATCACTCTGGCGGGATGACAGGGCCGAGCGGTGCGCTATGCTTGCCTCTCCGCCCCTCACAAGGGCCAGAGTCGACCAGGAGACCAATATGCGCCTCTTTCACGCCGTTCTTCCCGCCCTGCTGCTCACCGGCACCGCCGGGATGCTCATCGCCCAGGCTCCGATGTCCCCTCCGGGCAAGGCGGACGCGAGCCTCGTCACCGCCGGGACCTATACGGTCGATCCGGGCCACACGCTTGTGGAGTGGACCGTCGATCATATGGGCTTCTCTCCCTATTTCGGCCTGTTCGGCGACGTCACGGGCACGCTCGAGCTCGATCCGGCCAATCTGGCGGCGGCCAGGGTGGACGTCACCATCCCCGTCTCGAAGGTCGTGACGGCCAGCGCGGGCCTCACCGCCCATCTGCTCAAGGCCGCGCCCGAAGGCGGCCGGGCGGACTTCTTCGGCGCCAGTCCGGCCGACGCCCATTTCGTCTCGACCGGCGTCACCGCGAATGGCGAGACGGCCACCATCACAGGCAATCTGACGCTCAACGGCGTCACCAAGCCGGTCATGCTGGATGCCAAATTCTATGGCGCCGGCAAGGCTCCGGCCATGATGGGCGGCAAGGAGAATGTCGGTTTCACCGCCACGGGCACCATCAAGCGCAGCGACTTCAATGTCGGCTATGGCATCCCGATGGTCAGCGATGAGGTCCAGCTCAAGATCACCGTCGCTTTCCAGAAATGAGGATCAGCGGGCGTCCGGCATCCTGATGACCGGGCGCCCGCAGCCCAGTCGCGCCAGCAGGTCGCGCCGCTGCTGGATAAAATCGCTGCCCGTGAAGACGGGCGGGACCGGCTCCACGCCGAGCCGCCAGAACTGGTCGCGGTCCATGATCGCCACATGCCGGTCATGGCAAAGCTGCTCGATCTGCGCCCGATCCAGCATCTGCAGCGCCATCACCGCCGGGCGCGACAACCGTCCCTCGTCGAAGCGGACGAGATCGCTCATATAATAGCCGCCGCGAATGTCGATCAGCACGACATCGGCGTCACTGGCGCGGATCGCCGCCATGGTGCGCGCATAACCGCGCACGTAGCGCTCCGTGTCCGCCAGTTGCCAGACGCCCGCGATCAGGCTGAGCGCCGTCGCCGCGCCGGCCAGCGGCATCGCGCCGCGCAGCCCCCGCGGCACGGCCGCGCGCCAGCCGAAGCCCGCCAGCAGGCAGAGCGCGCCGATCTGCCCGTGCATGTAGCGGAAGCCCCAGCCATAGCCCTGATAGAGCGCCAGCCCCATGCCGGCGAGCACGCCCAGCATGAGCGGCAGGACGATCGGCACGTCGCGCAGCAGGCCGCGCCAGCGGACGCCCAGCAGCGAAAGACCGGCGAGCGGCAGCAGCAGCAGATTGTTCCAGGCGATCAGCCGGGCATTGTTGAGCAGCGGCTGCCAGTCGTCGAGCCGGCCGAACAGGCTGGCGAGCTTGTCCGTGATGCCATTGGTGCGCGCCACGTCCGCCGGCGGCGGCGGCCCGACCAGATGGACGAGCAGCATCGGCCAGAGCCGCGCCCAGACCACCATCATCGCGCCGGCCACGAGGATATGGAACAGCGCCGGCTTCCAGCGCCGGTTGGCCAGCATCCACAGGATGAAGGGGCCGATGAACAGCAGCGGGAAATGCCACTGGTGCAGGCCCGCCGCGAGCAGCGCGACCAGCCCTGCCAGCCCGTGCCCCAGCCTGCCGCCGCGCAGCACCAGCGCCAGCCAGACCATGTTGAAGGCGAAGTGGCTGGTCATGGCAAAGGGCGTCATCGCCGTGGTGACGAGTTGGCTGGAACTCAGCGCCATCAGCATGGTGACCAGCACGGCGTCGGGCCGGTCCGGCATCAGCCGCCGCGCGACGCGCCAGGTGGCGAGGAGCCCGATGCCCAGCGTCACCGGCGCCGCGAGGTCGGCCGCGCCAAGGCGGATGAACAGCGCCCGGATCGCGGCATGGACCGGCAGGTATATGGCGGTCCAGAAATGGTCCGCGCCATAAGGGCTGTAGAACTCCGGCATCATCGCGCGATGGAAGGGCGCCCATTCCGGCGGGATCGGCCAGCCGACATGGCCATCCGCCAGATAGGCGCCGGCCAGTTCGACCATCACTTCATCGCGCGAGGGGCTGTAGTGATGGAAGACGAGGCCGCGCCCGAGCCAGCAGATCAGGACGATGGCGAGGATGCCAAGCAGCACCGGCCAGCCCGGCATCGCCGGAGAGCGCCCGGGCGTCGCGGGCTGGCGCAGATACCAGGCCCACATGCCGAGCGCGGCCAGCGCCAGCGCCTGCAGGTCCAGCACCAGCATGTCCTGCCGGCGGAAGAAATATTGCGCGAGGGCCAGCCAGCGATGCCCCTCGACATGCCAGGCCCATGTGCCCCAGGAAAGCGCCAGCAGCAGCATGGCGCCCAGCAGCAGCGCGACGCTGAGCGCGACCGGCCGCCGACGCCCCGCCTCAGACGATGGGAACATTGCCGTCCCGCGTCAGGTCCGCGCGCACGAACAGGCCGTCCAGCTCCACGAGCAGCGGGAAATGCCCCTTGTTGTTGGCGAACATGGCATTGGGGACGAACCCCGCCTCGGCCATGAGGGCGATCATCGCGCGATAATCGGTCGCGCCGGCATAGAGCGGACGCACCGCCAGTTCGGTCTGCACCGCCGTCAGCCCCGCCAGCGCCGCGCCGGCGCCGCGCACCACGGCGGCGTCATGCCCCTGCGTGTCCATCTTGAGCAGGATGGCGCGCGCGTTCCGGGCGCCGTCCAGTTCGGGCAGCAGCCCGTCGAGCCGGCGGCAGGCCACCGTCACGCTCTTCTCGACCCGGTTGCGCTCGGCGAAAATGGCTTCCAGTCCCGCTTCCGGGGCGTTCAGCGAACTGAACTGGTCGGCCGCCATGATATTGAACCGCGCGTCGCCGTCCCGATCGGTGAGCGCCAGATTATGGACCTGCCAGCGCGGATCCCGCGCCGCCTTCGCCGCCAGCGCGGCGAACACGTCCGGATTGGGCTCGAAGGAGAGAATCGTGCCGCGAAAGCCCACGTCCCGCCGCAGCATCGTCGCATATTGGCCGGCATTGGCCCCGACATCGAGCACGCAGTCGATGCCGAAATGGGCGACCAGCCGGCGCAACGCGACGATCTCGCCATATTGATGCTGCCGGCCCGCGATGCCCAGGCGCATGGCGAGCCAGCGGTCGCGCAGCTCGCGCCGGTAACGGGCCATGCGGCTCATGCGCCCGCGCGCCTTGTCGCGGAGCGCGCCAGCGCCGCCTCATAGACCGCCTCGGTCTGCCGCGCCGCCCTGTCCCAGCCGCTCGCGGCGGCGCCATACGCCATGGCGGCCTTCCCCGCCGCCGCACGCCGCGCGGGATCGCCGATCAGGCCGCGCAGCGCATCGGCCAGCGCGCCCGCGTCACCCGCCGGGAATCGCGCCGCCACATCATCGGGCAGATCGCGGAACATGCCTGCATCGCTCGTCACCATCGGCGCGCCATAGCGCAGCGCCGAGAGGAAGGCACCGCTCGAATCGATCGCGCGATAGGGAAACACCAGAATGTCCGCCGCGCGCAGATGCGCGTCGAGACGCGGCTCGGAGAGGAAGGCGAGGTCCGTCACCAGCCGGTCGCCGAAGCCGCCGTCCCGAATCGCGCCGAGCAGCGCCTCGACCGGCATGAACGGCTTGCCCGCGATCGCCAGTTCGAAGTCCAGCCCAGATCGCCACAGCGTCAGGCAGGCCTGCACCAGCAGGTCGAGGCCCTTGTAGGGCCGGATGGTGCCGAAGAAGAGGATGCGCGGTGCCCTGTCCTGCGGCCCGGCCACCCTGTCCTGCGGCCCGGCCTGAAGAAGCTGCATGGGCGGATGCGGCACGATGTGGATCAGGGCCGGGTCGATGCCCTGCGCGATGAGCGCGTCGCGCGTCGGCTCGCCATGGACGACCAGCGCGTCGAAACGCGGCAGCAGCGCGCCATAGCCCCGCGCCTGCGCGGCGGCGGTCCCGTCGCCATGATAGGGCCGGGCATTGTGGACGGTATGGACCAGCGCACTCCGCCCGGCGAGCCGCCTGAGCCACCAGCCGTCCGCCAGCGCGAACGGGAGCCATTGGGCATGGACGACATCGCCGGCAAAGGCGCGCGGACTGCCGATCCGCGCATCGAGCGCATAATCCGCCGCCTTGACCGCCTGCCCGACCTTCCCTTCGCCCAGCAGCGGCCGCAGCCGCTCGCCCAGCCGGAAGAAGCGCGGGACGTAGCGATAATGATCGGGCGCGAGCGCGTCGGTCGGGCGCAGCGGGCGGCCGAGCAGCGTGACCTCGTGGCCTCGCGCACCCAGCGCGGCGCAAAGCCCGTCATCATAGCGCCCCGTGAACAGCGAGGGATCCAGCATGGCGATCTTCATGCGCGGGCCTCCGGGTCCAGGCGCAGCAGCATGCGCGCATGGATCGCGCCCATGATCCCGTGCACCAGCGCGTAGAGGGCGAGGAAGGTCAGCGCCGCCGGCCAGCCGAACCGCGCCGCGAGCAGGACCGAGAGCGGCACGCTGGCGAGACTGCCGATCAGGAACAGGAAGGAGGGCCCAACAAGCGCGCCGAAACGCCCAAGCCCGTTCTGCAGATAGACCGAGACGCACATCAGCCACAGCCCGAGCTGGAGCAGCGCCATCGCGGCCAGTTCGGCATGGGTCGGCACGGCATGGCCATCGAAGATCGCATGGGCCAGCGGCCGGCCGAGCAGCATGAGCACGACGATGCCGCCCAGCGCGACGCCGAAGGTCAGCAGCGTCGCGCGCGCCAGCCCCTTCCGGAAAGTCGCCCGCTCCCGTCCGAACCAGGCGCGGGTCAGGCCCGGCAGCATGGTCTCGATCAGCGCGCGGATCACCGAGGAGAGCGCCCGCGACATCTTGAAGACGAAATCGAACAGCAGCAGCGGCCGCGGATCGGGCGTCGCCGCCACGATGGTGAAATAGGGTGCGTTATAGGCCGTGACGTCGAAGATCGTGAGCGCGCCGGTGCGCCAGAAATCGTCCAGATAATGCGCGCGCACATGGGCCGCGCCGCTGCGCCACGCCATCCAGTCCCGCGCCCGCATGGCGAGGCTGGCGTGAATCGTCGCAAGGCCCGCCCAGAGCAGCAGGAGCGCCAGAACGAGCTGGGCCAGCACCGATTCGAGGATCGGCAGCCAGATAAGCGAGGCCAGCAGCAGCGCGATGCCGATGCCCCGGCGCAGGCAGTCCAGCACTTCCCACCAGAGATTATGATCCAGCGCGGCGAGCGCGCGACGGGCCAGCACGGCGACGAGGTTCACCGCGTTGGCGGCATAGAAAGTCAGGAAAAGCGCGGGATACCGCGTGCGGATCAGCCCCAGCGCGATTGCCCCGCCGATCAGCAGCGCGCCGGCCAGCACGATGCCCGCGAGCAGCCAGAGCAGCGCGGTGATCTCCGAAGGGTGGAAGCCGCCCTCCCCCACGACCCGACCGCGCCGCAGCCGGCTGTAGGCAATGGCGCACAGGCCCAGTTCGGCCGACACGGTGAAATTGGCGAAGGCGACGAGCAGCAGGAAGCTGCGGAACTCCCCGATGGGCAGCAGCCGCACGAACACGAAGGTGACGACGAAGCCCCACGCCATCGCCAGCCCGACATTGGCGAGCTTCACGAGGGCGAGCAGCCCGGAGGAGCGCCGCTCCAGCCGCCCGGCGAGCGCGACCAGCGCGGCCATCATCCCCCGGGAGTCCGCATCAGCCCGGCGCCATCAGAGCGGACGGCGCGCGCGGAACAGCGTGTCGGCCAGCGCCATGCGCCGCACCTCCTCCGCCGGCAGCACCGACGCGTCGAGCACCGTCACCGCGAAGCCCGCCGCCGCGATGCGCCCGGCGAAGTCCGGCCCATATTGGCGGACATGGTCCCACTGGCCGAAGCGCCGTTCGCGCTCGCGCGCGGGAAGATCGGCCGGCCCGTCCACGCTCGGCGCATCCCAGAGCGGCACGAGCAGCCAGGCTTCGCCGCCGGGCTTCAGCGCGTGGAGCATGTTCCGCAGCACCACGGTATCGGACGGCACATGCTCCATCACATGACTGGCATAGATGCGGTCGAACCGGCCCGCCTCGTCCAGCGCCATGAGGTCGATCTTCCGCATGCCCGCCACATCGTAACGGGACGGGTCGATGTCGGCGGGCACATAGTCCCGGGCGCCGGAGCGGAAGCGCAGCACGAGGCTGCCTTCGTTGGGCGCGCAGTGCAGGATCGCGCCGGCCGGCGGCAGGCTGATGAGCCCCGCGTCGAGCAGCGCATGCATGAGCCGCTCGCGCGGCGAGGCGCCGCAGACGGGACAACCCCATTCGGCCTCGTCGCCATAGCGGAAGAAGCCGGCGACATCGCTGCCGCAGGCCGGACAATGCCGCGTGCGCGCCGCGCCCAGCGCCGAACGCGCCGCCAGCAGCGCGCGCGAGGCATGTTTTCCGGCGGCCTTGAAGACGCGTTGGGTGGTGATCATGGAGCCAGCCTATACAATCTGCCGCGCAATTGGATAGCGGGTGCGTTCACGCTCCGCCGCGCGCGCCGTCCTTGCGATCCCGCGCGTCGCGCGACTTGGCCGGCGCCCAGGTGGTGAAGGTCCGCCCGCGCATGGCGAGCAGCACGCCGCGCAGCGTCGCGGCATAGGCGAGCAGCAGGTCGACGATTGCCGCGAGCGGCCCGCGCCGCATCTGGAGACCGATCAGCAGCAGCGCCAGCCCGCCCGCCGCCAGCGCGATCGCCGCGACCGGCGCGATCCGCCAGGCGAGGACGAGCGCGCTCGCCGCACCAAGGCCGATCCACGGCGCGCCGAACCAGCGGATGATCTTGCGCGAGGCATATTTGAACCGGTCGAGCGCCCGCATCCGGCGCAGGCCCGGCCGGAGATGGACATGGGTATGCCAGCTTCGCGCCGCGATCCGCACCTTGCGCCGATACTCATCCTCGCGCCGCGCCACCATCGTCTCGCGGGCAATGACGTCCCGCGCCTTGACGAGCCGCTTGCCGGCGAACACCACGTTCATCGAGACGGTGAGATCGTCGAGCACGCTGTCCGGGAAATCGGGATAGAGCGCGCGCCGGATCGAGAAGATGGAGCCATCCGCCCCCATCACGTTGCCGGTGCGCGATTCGAGGTCCTTCAGATGCTCCTCGATCCGCCAGTAGAGCCCGCCGACCGCGGCCGAGGCGCTGCCTTCTGTGCCGCCATAGCGCAGCGAGCCCAGCACGCCGCCGACAGCGGGATCGGCATAATAGGGCCCCAGCCGGTCCAGCGCCTCCACGTCCAGCAGCACATTGGCATCGGTGAAGACCAGCACCTCGCCGGTCGCGAGCGCGGCGAGCCGCTTCATGCCGTGCGCCTTGCCGCTGCGGCCGGGGCCCTGCACCAGCGTGAGGATATCGGCCGCCTCCCCGAGCAACGCGCCCGTGCCGTCGCTCGACCCATCGTCGAAGGCGAGGATCTCGATGTCCGGATGGCCAGCCCTGAGCCTGCGCAGATTGGCGATCTTGGCCGGCAGCGAGGCCGCTTCGTTATAGGCGCAGAACAGTAGGGAAAGGCCCGGCGCCGGGGCCGAAGCATCGGCCATGACCGGCCGCTCCGGCAGCATCCGCAGGATCAGCGGATAGAAGAGGAACGGCCAGAGCAGCAGGATGGCGCATATGGCCATGACCGCGATCAGGAGCGGGTCGATCCAGCCGGCTGCCATCAGCATGCTCCCGCAAGGCCGAACGGCCATGCGTCAGACCGCATTGTCATGCGCCAGCACCCCCAATGTCGCCACGATGATCCGCAGGTCGCGCCAGATCGACCAGTTGGTCACATATTCGAGATCGGACTGCAGCCGGTTGATGAGGTCCTCATGCCGGTCGGTCGGTCCGCGATGGCCGCGCACCTGCGCGAGGCCGGTCATGCCCGGCTTGATGCAGTGGCGCGCCCAGTAGCGATCGTCCACGTCCCAGTAGAGCGTGTCGGCCGCCTTCGCCGCGGGCGCATGGGGACGTGGCCCGACGATGCTCATTTCGCCCTTCAGCACATTGAAGAGCTGCGGCAGCTCGTCGATGCTCGTCCTGCGCAGCCAGGCGCCCACCCGCGTCACGCGCGGATCGTCGCGCTCGGTGAGCTTGTCCGCCGCCGAATCGCGCAGGGCATGGTGCATGGTGCGGAACTTGAGGATCATGAACGGCCGCCCATCCTTGCCGATGCGCGCCTGCCGGAAGAAAATGGGCCCCGGCCCGGACAGCCGCACCGCGATCGTCGCGCCGATCAGCAGCGGCGAGAGCAGGATGATCGCCGGCACGCAGATCGCCAGATCGAGCAGCCGCTTGACCAGCCGGTCGCGGAACAGGAGCGGTCCGCCGGCCACCACGATGGTCGGCTGGTCGTCCAGCACGCTCACCTTGACGGGCGCGAAGCGGCGCATCTCCGGCACGAGGATCTCGCCCTTGGCGGAAAGCGCCGTCAGCGCCACGCGCCAGTCGTCGATCCGCCCGGGCGGACAGGCGACCACGACCCGCTCGGCGCCGCCCACGCCCTCGGCGAGACGCTGCGCCATGGCCGCGTCGCGCTGCGAGGGATCGACGCCGATGGCGGCCGCGTCGATGCGCCAGGCTCCGCGCGGCGTCGCCATCTCCACGCCGTCGACGAGCAGCACGGTGATATGCGGCACCTCGCCCACCAGCGCGATGGCGATGCGCTCGATCAGGAAGCGCGCGGCCACCAGCCCCGCCGCCGAGAGCAACAGCCCCACGAGGAAGGTGAGGCGCGAGAGCTGTTCGGCGATCTTGCCGAGATAGACGATGATGAGCATCAGCGCCGCCGCCTGCGCGAGGCTCCACACCGCTCTCGCCGCGCTCGCCCGGCGATTGCCGATCATGCGGATGCCATAGACGCCGCCGGGAATGGCGATCAGCGCATAGACCGGCGCGATCATGGCGAACATGACGAGCCCGTGCGGCTTGCCCGGCTCCCCGCCCAGCGAGCCGAGCACGAGGATATTGGCGAGCGCAAAGGCCAGCCCCAGCACCGCGATGTCGATGAGGATGCTGAGGACATAGAGGCGCAGGCGCGCCGCTTCCTTTGACGGCGCCGGTTTCGCGGTCATGGCCCCGCGCGCTATGCGGGGCCGGGCGGCAGGTCAATGGCCATTGTCACGATGCATCGCATCCGCCCTTGAAAGCCGGTCTCCCGCACATATCTCGGAACCGTCCGGCTGCCGCTTTCGGGGCCGGATGATGCACCGGACGCCACGCCGGGTCCGGCATCGCTGTTCAAAACGCTCAACCATGAGGATTTGATGATGCGTGGATTTGACCTGACCCCCTATCGCCGCAGCACCGTGGGCTTCGACCGCCTGTTCGACCTGATCGAGAACAGCGCGCGCCTGCAGAATGCGGATAATTATCCACCCTACAATATCGAGCGGCTGGACGAGGACCGCTATCGCGTGACCATCGCCGTCGCCGGCTTCAAGGCGGAGGAAATCGACATCACCGCGCAGCAGAACCTGCTGCAGGTCAGCGGCCGCAAGGCCGAGGTGGCCGAGGAAGAGAACCGCAAGTTCCTGCATCTCGGCATCGCCAACCGCAGCTTCGAGCGCCGGTTCGAACTCGCCGACTTCGTGCGCGTGGAGCGTGCCGACCTGTCGGACGGCCTGCTCACCGTCGAGCTGGTCCGCGAGATTCCGGACGCGATGAAGCCGCGCAAGATCGCCATCAACGGCAAGGGCGAAGTGGTGGACCTCACCACCGGCGACAAGAACGCCGCCTGAGCCGGTCAGAGCTCTCTATCCAGTCAGAGAGAGTGAGGGCGTCCGGGGAAATCCGGGCGCCCTTTTTTTGCCCGCTCGGCCCTTTTGCCTGCTTGGCTGCGCAATTGCCCCCGCCCTGGTCCGCGCTCAGGAAAGAATGATGGCCGCACTGACCAGCCCGGCCCCGATCAGGATGGCGGCCGCGACGATCCACGGCGCGGATGCCGGCGTCGCCTGTCGCGCGGGAACCGGCGCAGCCTCCGCCTCCAGCCGCCGTGTCGCCGCCCGGATCAGCCGGGGCGCGTCGTCGCCGAGTCGCGCCAGTTCGCGGCCGATCGCGCCGAGCAGGGGAAGCCAGTGATCCGGGTCCAGACGCCGCTGCAGGAGCCGCATGGAAGCACGCTTCATGGACATGGCGAGATCGAAATCCGGCGCAATGGCGAGCAGCACGCCGTCGAGCGTCACCAGCGCCTTGAAGACGAGCAGCAGGTCGGGCGGCATGGTCATCCGCTCCGTCCGCATCAGCGCCATGAAGTCGGCCACCATCGCGCTCAGCACGAAACGACCGCCCGAATGGCGTTCGATCAGCCTCTCCGCCGCGCGCTCGACATGGGCGCGCGGCACATCGCTGCCCTGCGCCCAGAGCGCCAGCACGTCCGCCAGTTGCGCGGCGTCGCCCGCGCCGAGCGCCTGCACGAAGTCGATGAATTCCCCACGACGGCGCGGAGAGACATGGCCGATCATGCCCATGTCCAGCAGAGCCAGCCGGTTCCCCGGCAGGCAGAGCAGGTTGCCGGGATGCGGATCGGCATGGAACCGGCCGTTTATCAGCACCATGTCCAGCACGATGTCCGCCCCGAGATCGGCGATCGCCTCGGGGTCTATCCCGGCGGCGCGCAGGGTCGCGGCCTCGCGCGGGACGATCCCCTCGACATGATCCATGACCAGCAGCGTCTCGCTGGTCCACGCCCAGTGGATTTCGGGCACGATGACACGCGGATCCCGCGCGAAATCGGCGCGCATCCGGTCGGCATTGTTGCCCTCGGCCGTGAAGTCCAGCTCGGCCGATATGGCTTCGGCCAGTTGCCGCACGAGGGCCGCGGGCTGGAAGCGCCGCGCCTCCGCGCTCGATCGCTCGACGACGGCCGCGAGATGCGCGATCAGCCGCAGGTCCGCTTCCACCCGAGGGCGGATGCCGGGGCGGCGGATCTTCAGCACCACAGCGCGGCCATCATGCAGCGTCGCGCGATGCACCTGCGCCATCGACGCGGCCGCCAGCGGCGCGGGATCGAACTGCGCGAAGGCCGTTTCGGGCGGCTCGCCCAGCGCCGCCTCGACCGCTTCGCGCAATTGCCCGAATTCCAGCGTCGGCGCCTGCGCATGGAGTTGTTCGAGTTCGGCGATCCACTCTGGCGAGAGCAGGTCGCTGCGCGTCGCCAGGATTTGCCCGAGCTTCACGAATGTAGGCCCGAGCGCCTCGATCGCCATCCGCACGCGCCGTGGCAGCTCATCCGGCGCGCCGTCTTCCCCCGATCCGTTCTGGAGACCCAGGCGGGCAAGCAGCATGCCCAGCCCGAAGCGGGTGGCGATCCGGAAGATTTCCGCCAGCCGGGCGCGGTCGCGCGCGGCGACGATGATCGTCTGCATCATGAGCGCGGATTATAGAGGCTCGCGGCCGTCCGTCATCCGCTCAATGAAGCGGCGACGATTCAGGCCGGCCGGTCAGACCAGCCGGCTCTGCTTCACCGCCGCCGCGATGAAGCTGGCGAACAGGGGATGCGGATCGAACGGCTTGGACTTGAGTTCCGGATGGAACTGCACGCCGATGAACCAGGGATGGTCCGGCCGCTCGACGATCTCGGGCAACTGCCCGTCCGGCGACATGCCCGAGAAGATGAGCCCGCCCTTCTCCAGCGGCTCGCGATAGCCGGCATTGACCTCGTAGCGATGGCGATGCCGCTCACTGATCTCGCTGGACCCGTAGATGCTCGCGACCATGCTGTTGCCGGTCAGCTTCGCGGGATAGGCGCCCAGGCGCATCGTGCCGCCCAGATCGGTCTGCTCGGTGCGGGTCTGCAGGCCTTCCTTGCTCATCCACTCGGTGATGAGGCCGACCACCGGCTCCTGCGTGGGACCGAATTCCGTGGTCGAGGCCTTCTCGATCCCCGCCGTGTTCCGCGCGCCCTCGATGCAGGCCATCTGCATGCCGAGGCAGATGCCGAAGAAAGGCACGTTGCGCTCGCGGGCGAAGCGCACCGAGGCGATCTTGCCTTCCGATCCGCGAATGCCGAAGCCGCCAGGCACGAGGATGCCGTGCATCGGCTCCAGCCGCGCGGCGATGTCGCTGTCCGGCGCCTCGAACAGTTCCGCGTCCAGCCACTGGATGCGGACCTTGACCCGGTTGGCGAGCCCGCCATGCATCAGCGCCTCATGCAGCGACTTGTAGGCGTCCGGCAGGCCGACATATTTGCCGACCACGCCGATGGTCACCTCGCCTTCCGGATTCTCGTTCCGGTCCATGATGTCGGCCCAGCGGGTGAGGCTTGGCGCCGGTGCGTCCTCGATGCGGAAGGCGCGCAGCACCGCCGCGTCCAGTCCCTCCGCATGATATTGCTGGGGCACCGCATAGATGCTCCTGGCGTCCAGCGCGGGAATGACGGCATCCTTGGACACGTTGCAGAACAGCGCGATCTTGGCGCGCTCGCTCTCGGGCAAGGGGTGCTCGGTGCGGCAGAGCAGGATGTGCGGCTGGATGCCGAGCGAGGTCAGCTCGCGCACGCTGTGCTGCGTGGGCTTGGTCTTCAGCTCGCCGGCCGCCGCGATATAGGGCACCAGCGTCACATGCACGAAGATGGACCGGTCCTGCCCCAGCTCGTTGTGGAGCTGGCGGATCGCCTCCATGAACGGCAGGCTCTCGATGTCGCCCACCGTGCCGCCGATCTCGCAGAGCACGAAGTCGACATCGTCCGTCTCGGCCGTGGCGAACGCCTTGATCTCGTCGGTGACGTGCGGGATCACCTGCACCGTCGCGCCCAGATAGTCGCCGCGCCGCTCGCGCTGGATGATGGTCTGGTAGACGCGGCCCTGGGTCACATTGTCGCTCTGGCGCGTGGGCACGCCCGTGAAGCGCTCATAGTGCCCCAGGTCGAGGTCCGTCTCCGCCCCGTCGTCCGTCACATAGACCTCGCCATGCTGATAGGGCGACATCGTGCCGGGGTCGACGTTCAGATAGGGATCGAACTTGCGAATGCGGACCTTGAATCCCCGCGCCTGAAGGAGAGCCGCCAACGAGGCGGCCATGAGCCCTTTTCCAAGCGAGGAGACCACGCCGCCGGTGATGAAGATGAACCGCGCCATGGGAGATGAGGCTTATGCCGAACCAATGAGGGAGGGCAAGCGGACGAATCCGCCCGCTCGTAAAAAAATGCTGCGGACGTTCGCTTTATCGGGCGAGCGGAACGGCCTGATTGCCCGCGGCGTTGCCGGCGGCCGCACCGTTGTGGAGTCCGGCGGCGGCATTGGCGAGCGCATCGCCATTGCCCGTGGCGGTCGGATCGGCCGTGGCCGGCGCGGTCTTGCCCACCAGCGAGGTGTCGATCGAGGCCCCGCGATGCTGCGTCGCCGCGATGATCGCCAGCACGATGCTCAGCGCCACGAAGGCCGTCGCCAGGATCGTCGTCGCCCGGGTCAGGAAGTCGGCGGCGCCGCGCGCGGACATCAGGCCGGTCGGGCTCCCGCCCATGCCGAGGCCACCGCCCTCCGAGCGCTGCATCAGGATGACCGAGACCAGCCCGAAAGCGATGATGGCCTGCACGACGAGGAGGAAAGTGAACATGAGTGGCTGATCTGTCCGATAAGGAGAATGACGCGCCCTTAACGCCGAACGCCCGGCGGTTCAACCATGGCGCATGTCCTGCCCGCCGGCGCCCGCGAGTCGCCGACTCGCGCCGCCGGGATGATCCTCCTCCCCGCCCCATGCGTCACGGGGCGTGCCGTGCCCCCAAAGTCTGTCCCGCGGCGGGACGAATCGCGCATTTCCGCCGGTCTCAGGCCTCTGAGGCGCAATGATCGGTCGCGCGCGGCGTTTTCCGCTTGCCAGCATCGCTGGGGCGGGGCTTCCTCCCATGGTTAACGCGAAGGAAAGGTCCGCTCATGCCCCTGCACCGCGTCCACAAACTCGTCCTCGCCCCGCTCGCGCCCGCCATGCTGCTGGGCGGCTGCGCCACGCGCGACTATGTCGACCAGCAGATCGGCGCGCTCGAGACCCGGCAGAATGCCCGCATGGACGCGATCGACACGACCGCGCGGGAGGCGCTGGCGCGCGCGGAGGCCGCCGGCAAGCTCGCGGAGGGGCATTTCGTCTATTCGGTCGTGATGAGTGACGACACGGTCAGGTTCCCCACCGGAAGCGCCGCGCTTTCCCATGAGGCCGAGGCGACGCTCGCCGCCCTCGCCCAGCGCCTGATCGCCGAGAACCGGAATGTCTATCTGGAGATCCAGGGCTTCACCGACAATGTCGGCAACCCGGCCGGCAACCTCCGCCTCGCCCAGGCGCGCGCGGACGCCGCCATGCTCTTCCTGCACAAGCAGGGCATCGCCGCCAGTCGCATGGCCACCATCGCCTATGGCGAGGACAAGCCCATCGCGCCCAACGACACGCCCGAAGGCCGCGCGAAGAACCGCCGGATCACGGTGGTGGTGCTGCAATAGCGGCGCTGCGCCATCGCCGGCGGGCCGGCGGGCGCAACGATCCCGCGACTTTATGGCCTGGTCGACCTTGGCCGTCGGCCTATCCGTGGAAGAAGTCGTAAACCGCCTGCGCCACGCCGGATGACACGCCCGGTGCCCGCTGCAGGTCGTCGAGGCTCGCGTTGCGGACCGCCTGCGCCGTGCCGAAATGCATGAGCAGCGCCCGCTTGCGGGCCGGGCCGATGCCCGGCACCTCGTCGAGCGAGCTGACCGTGATCGCCTTGCTGCGCTTCTGCCGGTGCGCGCCGATGGCGAAGCGATGCGCCTCGTCCCGCAGCCGCTGGATGTAGAAGAGCACGGGATGATTGACCGGCAGCGTCATCTCCCGCCCGTCGAGCAGGTGGAAGACCTCCCGCCCCTCGCGGCCATGATGCGGGCCCTTGGCGACGCCGATCATCGGCACATCCTCGATGCCCAGTTCCTCGAGGATCTGCCGCGCGGCGTTGAGCTGGCCGCGCCCGCCGTCGATCAGCACGAGATCGGGCCACTCGCCCGTCTCGCGCCCCGGGTCGTCCGCCTGCGCGCGCGAGAAACGCCGCTCGAACACCTCCCGCATCATACCGAAATCGTCGCCCGGGATGGTCTCGGCGCGCTTGATGTTGAACTTGCGGTAGGCGCTCTTGCGGAAGCCCTCCGGCCCCGCGACGATCATGCCGCCCAGCGCATTGGTGCCCTGGATATGGCTGTTGTCATAGACCTCGATGCGGTCCGGCACGCCTTCCAGCCCGAACAGTTCGGTCATCTGGTCGAGGATCCTGCCCTGCGCGCTGCTTTCCGCCTGTCGCCGCTCCAGCGCCTCGACCGCATTGCGCCGCGCCTGCCGGATGAGCTTCATCCGCTCGCCGCGCTGCGGCACCTCGATGCGCACCTTGCGGCCGATGCGCTGCGCTAGCGCCTCGCCGAGCAGCAGCGTCTCGGCCGGCTCCCGGTCGCACAGCACGAGCGGCGCGGGCGGCACATCCTCGTAGAATTGCGCCATGAACTGCATCAGCACCTCATCCTCGGCCACATCGGCGGTGTGGACCGGGAAGAAGCTGCGATGCCCCCAATTCTGTCCGCCCCGGATGAAGAAGGCCTGGATGCACATGCCGCCATCCTTGCTGGCGAGCGCGAAGATGTCCGCATCGCCCAGCCCCTCGGCATTGATCGCCTGACTGCCCTGGATGAAGGTCAGCGCCTTGAGGCGGTCGCGATAGACGGCGGCCATCTCATAATCCATGGCCTCGGCGGCGCGGGTCATGGCGTCGCCCAGCTTCTGCTGGACGTGGGTGGACTTGCCGCCGAGGAAGTCCTGCGCGTCCGCGACCAGTTCGGCATAGTCCGCCTCGCCGATCCGCCCCACGCAGGGCGCGGAGCATCGCTTGATCTGGTAGAGCAGGCAGGGCCGCGAGCGGTTGTTGAAGAAACTGTCCGTGCAGCTCCGCAGGAGGAAGAGTTTCTGCAAGGCATTCAGCGTCTTGCGCACCTGCCCGGCACCGGCGAACGGTCCGTAATATTGTCCCTTGATCTTCCGTGCGCCCCGATGGAGCTGCACGCGCGGGAAGGCATGATCCTCGCGCAGCAGGATGAAGGGGAAGCTCTTGTCGTCGCGCAGCAGCACATTGTAGGGCGGCCGGAAACGCTTGATGAGCTGCGCCTCCAGCAGCAGCGCCTCGGCCTCGCTCTGGGTGGTGACGATGGTCATCGAGCGGGTCTGCGAAACCATGCGCTGGAGCCGGCGGGGCAGCCGGTCGACCTGCGTATAATTGGTCACCCGGTTGCGCAGGGCGCGCGCCTTGCCGACATAGAGCACGTCCCCCCGCGCATCCTGCATGCGATAGACGCCCGGCCGTGCGCCCAGCGTCTTCAGCGTCTCGCGGATGGCGGCGACGCCGGCATCGATGTCCGGCGTGTCCGATCCGCGCACCGCATAGGTCGCCTTCTCCTCATGGAAGCGTTCGGGGGAAGAGGGGCGATCGACCATGGCGGGGAGATAGGCCGTGCCCGGCCGAAAACAAAGGGTGAATCCTGCTCAATGCTGCGGGGCGATCCGCTCCGCCCGGCGCACGCGCCGCGTGCCGTCCGCCCATGCGATGCCCAGCATGACGAGCCCGCCCAGCGCCAGCAGGCTCCCGACCCAGCCGGTCGATGCCCAGCCATAGCCCGCCGCGATGGCGAGCCCGCCCAGCCAGGGGCCGAGCGCATTGGCGAAGTTGAAGGCGCTGTGATGCAGGGCGGCGGCCAGCGTCTGCGCCTCGCCCGCCACGTCCATCAGCCGTATTTGCAGCACCACGCCCACGCCGCCCCCGGTGCCGATCAGGAAGATCGCCAGCGCGAGCAGCCAGATATTGCCGGCGACCAGCGCATAGAAGACCAGCGAGGCGATGCTGAGCACCAGCATGCCGGCCGCCGTGGGCATCACGGCCCGGTCGGCCAGCCATCCGGCGCCGAGATTGCCCAGCGTCATGCCGAGCCCGAACAGGGCGAGGACCACGGGCACCAGCGCCGGCGAGACATGGGTGACCTCCAGCATGGTGGAAGCGACATAGGTGTAGACGCAGAAGAGCCCGCCGAAGCCGATCGCCCCGACCGACAATGTGAGCCACACCTGCCGGTTGCGCAGCGCGCCGAGTTCGCGCAGCGGTCCCGCGCCCTCGGGCGGGCGGTCCCGCGGCGCGAACCGCCACACCATGAAGGCCGTGAACGTGGCCAGCAGCGCGACGAGCGCGAACGCCCAGCGCCAGCCGATGGCAAGACCCATCCAGTTGGCCAGCGGCACGCCGATGATCGTGGCGAGCGTCAGCCCCATCATCACGCGCGCGACCGCCTGCGTCCGCTTTCCCTGCGGCACGAGGGAAGCCGCCACCAGCGCCGCCACGCCGAAATAGGCGCCATGCGGCAGGCCGCTCATGAACCGGAACAGCAGCATGCTGTGATAATCCGGCGCGAGCGCGCTGAGCCCGTTGCCGAGCGCGAACATCAGCATGAGGCCGATCAGCAGGTTGCGGCGCGAGACATGCGCGCCCAGCACGGCGATGACCGGCGCGCCGGTCACCACGCCGAGCGCATAGGCGCTGATCACATGCCCCGCGGTCGGCGCATCGATGCCCAGGCCGACCGAGAAATAGGGCAGCAGGCTCATCACCGCGAACTCGGCCGTCCCGATGGCGAAGCCGCCCATGGCGAGCGCGAAGAAGACGAGCGCCGGTTTGACCGGCGGTCCATCGACGGATCGTGCGAAATCATGCTGCATTGCAGCGGAGATAGACATGCGCGAGGCCGATTTCCATCGCCGTCGCGCGTCTTTGATCATGAAATTCATGCATTTGGACCGCCACACCGCGCATCCGTCCGGCGGCGGTCACGCGGCCCCTGCTGGAGCCCGTCAAGACCCAGCTTGTGCTCCTGCGCAGGCAGGAGCCCAGGGCGCAAGGGCACTGCGGCTGGGCCCTGAGCGTCTGCCTGCGCAGGCGCACTGATTCCGTTTGAAGCGGATCGCCTCCAGACAGCCCAGATGATGAAAGAGCCGGACCTCATCAGCGGCCCGGCTCCCGATCGTCACCATCTGTGATCTGTCCGCGCGGCTTCTGCCGGCACGGTACAATCAATGCGCGAGCTTGGAGATCACCTCGTCGACCAGCGCCTTGTCGGCCTTGGCCCCGTGCGTGTCCTTGAGCAGCGTCGCGGCGGCGGCCGTCGCGGCGGCGGCGGCCCGGGCGCGCACATCGGCAATGGCCGCGCGCTCGGCGGCGCCGATCTTGTCCTCCGCCATCTTCTGGCGGCGGGCGATCAGATCGGTGGCATTGGCCTCCAGTTCTTTCACCAGATCCGCAGCCTCTTCCTTCGCCTGTGCGACGATGGCTTCGGCGTCCTGGTGCGACTGGGTCTGCTTCGCCTTCGCCTCGGCCAGCAGCGCCTCGGCCTCGGCGCGAAGCTCCCGGGCGCGCTCCAGCTCGGCCTTGGTCTCGGCGATCCGCGCATCCAGTGCCTGCGCGATCCGCTTCGGCGCCTTGGCCACGAAGATCGCCAGCAGGATGAAGATGGTCAGGCCGGCATAGACCCAGAATTCCGGGCTGCTCGGCGAGAAAGCGCTTTCCTCATGATGCGCGCTGCCGCCATGGGCCTCGGTCATCGCGATATTATTGTCCGGCATAGCCTCGGCCATGTTCTGCTCCTAGCGCGCCAGCGCAGCCCTGGCGGCCGCAGCGGCAGCAGCCTCGGCGGGCCTCGTTCCGGCAAGCCGCTCGACGATCGATGCGGCGGCGTCAGCGGCGATCGTCTCCACTTCGGCAAGGGCGCGGTCCCTGGCACCGTCCAGCCTCTGCTGGGCGTCGGCCAGATGCGCCTCCATTTTCGCGTCCGCCGCGGCCAGGCGCGCCTCGATCGCCCCCTGCGCATCGCTGCGCGAGGCAGCGAGTGCCGCCCGCGCGGCTTCCTGCGCCTTGTGCAGTTCCACGAGATACGCCTCGGTCGTCCGGTCGGCATCCGCCTTTGCGGCTTCCGCGGATGCCAGATCCCCCGTCACCTTGTCGTCACGCGCCTGCATCACCTTGCCCAGCTTGGGCAGGGTCGCACGCACGACGACGAAATACAGCAAGACGAAGCAAATGCCGAGCCAGGCAAGTTGCGGCAGGAAATTGGCGATTTCGAACTGAGGCATGGAGCCGGGTCCCGATCCGTCCGGCAGCAGCGCGGCCGCTGCCGGATCTCATTCGCGATTAGGAGAAGGCGAGCGCCAGCGCGACGACGGCGGCGATCAGGCCGAGCGCCTCGGTCACGGCGAAGCCGAAGATCAGGCGCCCGCCCATCTTGGCGTCGGCTTCCGGATTGCGCACCGCGCCGTTCAGATACTGGCCGAAGATCGAGCCCACGCCGATGGCGGCAAGACCCGCACCAACCGCCGCGAGACCGGCGCCAATCACCCGTGCAGATTCTGCGTCCATGATACTAACCTCTACTTTCTGTTCAGTTGGTCGATGTTCAGTGAAGATTGATGGCGTCGTTCAGATAGAGCGACGCGAGCAAGGCGAAGACATAGGCCTGCACCACCGCGATCAGCACCTCGAGGGCGGAAAGCGCGATGTTCACGCCCAGCGGCAGGATGCCGAACACATAGGGCAGTGCCTGGAAGGAGCCGAGCGCGACGACGAATGTACCGAACACCTTGAGCAGCACATGGCCCGCCGTCATGTTCGCGAACAGTCGGATGGCGAGCGTGAACGGCCGGCTGAGGAAGCTCAGTATCTCGATGACGAACACGAAAGCGCCGAGCACGACGCCCGAACCATGCGGCCAGAAGAGCGAGAAGAAATGCAGGCCATGCCGCGCGAAACCGACCACGCAGACGGTGATGAACACGATCAGCGCCAACCCGAGCGTCACCGCCACATGGCTGGTCGGCGTGAAGGCCCCGACCCATGGAATGAGGCCGAGCAGATTGCAGACGAGCACGAAGATGAAGATGGAGAAGACCAGCGGTGCGAAGCGGCGCCCCTCTGGCCCGACATTCTCATCGAGCATCTTTCGCACGAAATCATAGAGATATTCGACAGCGGCCTGCCAGCGGCCCGGCACGAGCTGCGGCCTGGCGGTGCCGACGAAGAGAAAGACCGAGATCGCGGCCAGCGCGATCGCCATCCACAGCGCACTGTTGGTGAACGAGACATCATAAGCGCCAAGCGTCAGCGGCTTGAGCACCTTGATTTCAAACTGTTCCATCGGGCCGGCCATGGTCGGTCCTCAATCCTTCTCATCATTACCGGGGTCGGTATCGAACTGGCTCGATGCCTTGAGCGCGCTGCGCACACCCGCCGCGAAGCCGAGCACTAGCAGGACGATCAGGCCCCACGGAGCAGTCCCCGCAAAGCGATCGATCATCCAGCCGATGAACGCGCTCACCAGAACGGCACCGACAAATTCGATGCCGATCGCCCAGCCGCGGCTCTCCGCCCTGCCCTCGGCGTCGCTTATGCCACGCCCGGCAGCGGACTTTGCTTCCGCGATGCGCCGATCCAGCTCGTCCTTCGGGCCGTTCTCAGCCAAAATTCGTCAACCCCTGTCAACCGCGCTACGCCGAAGCGAAGCGGCTCCCCAATGGACGCAGGCGCCCGGAAGCGCGGCCCGTGTAGAAAGCGCGGCCCGCCAAGTCAACACTGGCGCGAGAGGGCCGGAAATCGGCAGGAAAACCGGCCTTCCGCCGGCTGCCCACGCCGAATCGCCGCGCGGATCAGTGCCCCGCGGCGGCGCAATAGTCCGGCAGGGTGATCGGGCCGGCGCCCTTCACCTGCCAGTCGCCATTGCCGATGCGGTAGATCTGGCCTTGCGACACGCGGCTCGCGAGCGTCTGGCAGCCGGTCACGGCGGCGACGTCCTGCACGGTCGCGTTGCGGCGGCTGGCAAGGTCCGTATAGGCCGCGCGCCGGCGGATGTTGAGCGCATCGACCGCCTGACGCACGTCGGCGCTCACGCTGCCCTTGATGCCCAGATAGCCGTCCGACTGCTCGCCGACCGTGCCGGCCGCCTTGGCGGCGCTGATGACGGCATCCTGCGCCTGCGCCGGGGCGGCGCCGAGCGCGGCGAAAGCGGCAAGGCCCGCCAGCGGGGCGATGATCCTGATGAGGCGTGTCATTGCGGGAAAAGCTCCGGATTGTTGTCGATGAGGTCCTTGGCGTCCTGTTGCAGCCGCACGACCACTTCCTGCTGAATCTTCACGTTGAGATTGATCTCGATCGGCTTCTCGGGCGCGCGCACCTGTATGCACCCGCCCGCCAGCATGACGAGCGGCAGTGCCAGCATTCCCTGCCCGGATCGTGTCCACAATCTCATTCCTGATCCCTTTCTGCATCATTCTCGCTGTCGGGCGGCTGAACGACAAGCCCGTCCGTGTTCGTGGCCGGCGCGGCCGGAGCCGGGGCCGGCATGTTCTGATGGATATACATGGTCGGATCGGCAAGACCGCTGGCCGTGCTGAGCAGTCCCCGGAACGGCGCCTCGATGCGCACGTTGAAGATGAACGGCAGGCCGAGGAACTGGCGCGCGATGAGGCTGTTGCGCGCTTCCTCCGTCCCCTGATTGACGCCGTTGACCGAGACGCGCGTGACGAATTCGCCGTCCAGCGCGCCGTCGAGGAAGATGGTGAGGCAGCGGTAGCGCAGATTCTTGAGCGCATCGAACGCCATCTTGCCGTACATGTTGAGCTGGGCATTCGAGACATCGCCGACATAGGCGAGGTTGCCGGCCTGCCGGTCGGGATCGCAGGGGACATCGAGGCCCTGCGTGGTTTCGAGGATGCGCGGCGCGTCGCCCGCCTGCCGCGCGATCAGCACGCCGCCCTCGATCCGCCCGCCCCGCTCGTCGAAGATCATCGGCAGCAGGCCGTCGAACGTCCCCGTGGCCGAGACGTTCTTGAGATCGAGCGTGTTGATGAAGGCGCCGGCATCGAGCCCGACCACGCGGAAGGTGAGCGCGCGCGGCTTGTGCGAATCGAGGGCGATGGTCGCGGGCAGCAGATCCAGGTCGCCGCCGGCGAAAGGCCAGTGGCCGCCCTCGATGCGCGCCTCCTCATTGGACAGGAGCGCGTAGCGGACCGTGCCGTCCGTCACTTCCACGCCGGCATTGGCGGTGCGCAGGGTGACGACCTGCCCCGGCGCGGTGCGCATGCCGAGCAGGTCGACGAAGTGGATCGTCGTGCTCAGCCCCTCCACCGGGCCGAAGGCGGCGGCGAGCGCCATATTCTCCGTGCTGAACTGCCCGTCGCTGGTCACGGCGCCGGACGTCCACCTGATGTGGCCGGCGCCGTCCACCCGGCCCTCGACATTCTGGACCACGCCGGTGACGAGCGAAGTCAGGTCGTCGGGCCGGAGCGCCTTGCCGAACCGCAGCCCGTCGACGACGAGATCGGCCTGCCCCGCCCCGCTCGAAAGATCGTGCCGGATGGTCACGGACGCCACCTCGACATTGCGGGCGGGCTGCACCAGTGCGCCGGTCACGGCGATGCGACCGTCCGACAGCGTGAGGTGGACGCTCCGGGCGTCGAGCGGCACGAAGCGGGGATCAGGGGCGGTATCGCTGACGCGCAGGCCGCCATCGACCGTCAGCCGTCCGTCCGCGAATGTCCAGCGGCCGGCCACCTCCGTTAGATCGAGCGGCACCGGGCCGATGCGCCCCGTGCCGCCCTCGATCGTGCCGCCGAAGCCGCCCGAACGCAACGCGCCGCCGCTCAGGCGCCGCGCCGCCATGCGGACGGGTGACTCGCCCTCGCCGATCCGCACGTCCGGCGTCTCCAGCGCGAACATGCCGCTCCCCGGCGCATAGCGCGCCGATGCGGCGGCAAGCTGGAACGGGCTTTCGCCCATCGTGCCGGTCAGCCGCACCGGACCCAGCCGGAGATCGTTGCGCGCGATGCCGCACAGGCGAAGCGTCGCGGGATCGAGCGTCAGGCTGGAAAGGCGCAGCGACTGCCAGCGCAGCGGCGCGCAGTCCTCCGCCAGTTGCACCGAACCGCCCGGGCCCAGACGCGCGTCCACCGGGATGACGAGGCCGGTCACGCCACCATCCGGCAAGGGGCCGTCGAGCGTCGCCGTCGTGCTGATCCGGCCGGCGCCGCTCGCGGTCAGGCTGAACCGGACCGGCGCCAGCGCCAGCCGCGCGGTGCCGGCGCCATAGGGATCGAGCACGGCCGTTCCGCTGATCCGCCCCTGCGGCCCGGTCGCCAGCGTGACGCGTCCCTCGGGCAGATCGCCGCCGGAAAGCGCAAGCGTGCCGGCCGCCTCCACCGCGCCGTCGGGCCATTTCGCCCTGATCGCGCCGCCGCGCTGGAGCGCGATGCGCGCGCCGCTGTCGGACGTGAACTCGATCTGGTCGAACGTGGCGTTGCCATGCGTGCCGAGCAGGTTGACGCCGCCGCCCACGACTGTCCGGTTGGCCCCCTGCGCTTCCCCGATGGCGCGAATCAGGCGCGCGGCCAGGGGTTCGAGCGGCGTTCCGGCAGCGGACCGGACCAGCGCGCCGAGGTCCACGCCCCTTGCCGCGCGGGCATTGTCGAGCGTGGCGACGCCGGTGATGGCAAGGGCATGATCGCGCGCGGCCGGCAACATGGCGAAATTGGCGCGCAGCTTGGCGGCATCGGTCGCGAGCCCCTGAAGCTGGGCGCTCTCCGCCGAGAGGGCCGCGCTGCCGCGCCAGGCCGCCTTGCCACCTTTCATGGTCAGCAGTCCCGAGAGGCGGCCGAACCGGCGCCCGGCCTGCGTCAGCCCATCGGCCGAGAAACTCGCGGCGAGGCTCAGGTCCGCAAGGCCGGGGTCGCTGCGCAGATTGAGGTCGATCTGCGGATCGGGAAGCGCCAGCGCGGTGCCTTCGCAATCGAGCCGCCGGCTGCGCAAGGGACCGTCGAGAACGATCTGGCCGCCCGACGTCGTGAGGCCGATCGGCGCGGACAGCCCGTCGAGCGCGCAATCGCCGAACCGGAGGCGCCCGGCCGCGCCGGCCAGCGTGCCCCGGAAGCCGTCGGGCAGATAGCCCTGCCCCGCCGCCGTGAGCGTGACCGGACCATAGGGCGTCGCGATCGCGGCCTGCGCGTCGCGCAGGGCGACGGTCCAGTCCGGCAGGGCGGCCGCCTCCGTCGTTCCGCCCTGCAGCAGCTTGTCGAGCTGCCCGAGCGAGAGCCGGCCATCGGCCAGCCGCCCGCGCAGGCGCACGCCCTCGGCCCGCAGCGCGTCGATCCGGGCGCCCGAGAAGCCGATGCCGATATCGACTTCCAGTTGCCTGACGGTCAGGTCCGGCGCGCGCGGATCGCCGATGACGAGATGCTCGATCCGCTGCGTGCGCGGCCCGATGCGGGTAACCTCGTAGCGGCCCTCGATCCCGTAGGCGGCGAGGGTTCTCGCGATGAAGCGGTCCGCGATCGGCTTGCGCGCCAGCCACAGCCCGCCCGCCGCCACGGCAAGCACGCCCATGCTGGTCGCCGCCGTCCGCCGGGCGAGCCTGATTCGGCGTCGGCGCGACGGGGGAGGTTCATCCTGCAATGCCTCAACTTCAGCCAAGAGGGGTGGCCGTCCTTCATGTCCGCGTCATTCCACTTGCCGCTCTCATAGCCCGCGCCTAGCTCTAACGTCCATGAGCGAAGGCCGATCCCGCGAAAAGAGTGCGCCGCCGCATGATGCCAGCGGTCACCGCGCCCGCCTGCGCCAGCGGCTGGCTGATGGCGGGCCGGACGCGCTGCTGGACCATGAGCTGATCGAATATCTGCTCGCGCTCGCCATCCCCCGGCGCGACACCAAGCCGCTCGCGAAGCTGCTGATCGCGCGGTTCGGCAGCCTGGGCGCCGTGCTGAGCGCGGACTGGCGCGCGCTGCGCGGCGTCGAAGGGCTTGGCGAAACCAGCATCGCCGCGCTCAAGATCGTCCAGGCCGCCTCCCTCCGGCTGCTGAAGAACGGGGCGGCGGAGCGGCCGGTGCTTTCGAGCTGGCAGGCGCTGCTCGATTATCTGCGCGCCGACATGGCCTTTCTGGCGGTCGAGCGGGTCCGCGTGCTGCATCTCAACGGCCGCAACATGCTGATCCGCGACGATCATATGGGCGACGGCACGATCGACCAGACCGCCATCCATGTGCGCGAGGTGGTCAAGCGGGCGATGGAGTTGGGCTCCACCAGCCTCATTCTGGTGCACAACCACCCGAGCGGCGCCCCCGAGCCCAGCCGGCAGGACATCGCGATCACCCGCGAAATCGTGGAAGCCACCCGCCCGCTCGGCATCGCCGTGCACGATCATCTCATCATCGGCACGGAAGGGCACAGTTCGATGCGGGCGATGGGCCTCCTGTAGGGGCGCGCCCGGCACAGCCGATTGCCCGCGCCGGATGCTGCTGCTAGGGGCTCGGGCCTTCCGCAACTCTCGAACAGGACCGCCCGCCATGGTGCCCCGCTACGCCCGCCCGCAAATGACCGCGATCTGGGAGCCCGAAGCGCGCTTCCGCATCTGGTTCGAGATCGAGGCCCACGCGACCGACGCGCTGGCGGACCTGGGCGTGGTGCCGAAGATCGCGGCGAAGGCGCTTTGGGACTGGTGGGCGACCAATCCCGCGATCGACGTGCCCGCCATCGACGCGATCGAGGCCGTCACCAAGCATGACGTCATCGCCTTCCTCACCTGGGTCGCGCAGAATGTCGGCGAGGATGCCCGCTTCATGCATCAGGGCATGACCAGTTCGGACGTGCTCGACACCTGCCTCAATGTGCAGCTCACCCGGGCCGCCGACCTGCTGCTGGCCGATCTCGACGCACTGCTGGAGGCGATCCGGCGCCGGGCCTTCGAGCACAAGCTCACGCCCACCATCGGCCGCAGCCATGGCATCCACGCCGAGCCCGTCACCTTCGGCCTCAAGATGGCGGAAGCTTATGCCGAGTTCAGCCGCTGCAAGGCGCGCCTGATCGCGGCACGGGCGGATATCGCCACCTGCGCCATTTCCGGCGCGGTCGGCACCTTCGCCAACATCGATCCCCGCGTGGAAGCGCATGTCGCGGCGAAGCTGGGCCTGACGGTCGAGCCTGTCTCCACGCAGGTCATTCCCCGCGATCGGCACGCCATGTTCTTCTCGACGCTGGCGGTCATTGCCGGTTCGATCGAGCGGCTGGCGATCGAGGTGCGCCATCTCCAGCGTACGGAGGTGCTGGAGGCCGAGGAATATTTCTCGCCCGGCCAGAAGGGCTCGTCGGCCATGCCGCACAAGCGCAATCCGGTGCTGACCGAGAATCTGACCGGCCTCGCCCGCATGGTGCGCGCTTACGCGCTCCCCGCGCTGGAGAATGTGGCGCTGTGGCACGAGCGGGATATATCCCACTCCTCGGTCGAGCGGTTCATCGGGCCGGACGCGACCATCACGCTGGATTTCGCGCTCGGGCGGCTGACCGGCGTGATCGACAGGCTGCTCGTCTATCCCGAGCGGATGATGAAGAACATGAACCGCATGGGCGGCCTCATCCATTCCCAGCGCGTGCTGCTTGCCCTCACGCAGGCGGGGGTGAGCCGCGAGGACGCCTATGCGCTGGTCCAGCGCAACGCCATGAAGGTCTGGGAATCGGACGGCGCCCTCTCGCTGCTCGATCTGCTGAAGGCCGATCCCGCCGTTTCGGCCGCCCTCTCGGGGCCGCAGCTCGAAGCCCTGTTCGATCTCGACCATCATCTCAAGCATGTCGACACCATCTTCACGCGGGTGTTCGGCACGGCGGGCTGAGCGGCGCGGAACCGCATCCCCGGGGGCGATCCGCTTCAGACTGAATCGGATCGACTCATCTTTTTCATTTGTTTTCCGTTAGTTCCGAGCGAACAGACGGTTCCATCCGCCTCGAAATCACTCTAGGCAATCCGCGATTGCCCGCTTATGCTGGCGGCCGGACGTGGGGCGAGGGAGCGAAACATGCAGTTCTTGCGGACCGCCTTCTGGGTGGCGCTGGTCATCGTGATCATGATCTTCAGCGTCACCAACTGGACACCCGTCACCATCAATCTCTGGGCCGGCAACCAGCTCGTGACCAAGCTGCCGCTCGTCGTGATCGTCGCCTTCCTGGCGGGCTCGCTGCCCTTCTGGGCGCTGCACAAGGCAACGCGCTGGCGACTGCGGCGCAAGCTCGACACCGCCGAGCGCGCGCTTGCCGCGGCGACGCCGCCAGTCGGCGTCACGGTGCCGCCACCGGCCGCGACAATGCCGCCGCCTTCCATCACGCCACCCCCTGCGGAGTTGCCATGAGCAGCAGCGTCTATGTCGCCATCGATACGCCCAGCCTGGAACGCGCGCGGGAGATTGTCGGACAGGTCCGCCACCATGTGGGCGGCATCAAGCTCGGGCTCGAATTCTTCTGCGCCAACGGGCATCATGGCGTGCACGAGATGCGCAAGTTCGGCCTGCCGATCTTCCTCGACCTCAAGCTCCACGACATTCCCAACACCGTGGCCAAGGCCGTGCAGGCGCTGCATCCGCTCGAACCCGCGGTGCTCACGGTCCATGCCGCCGGCGGCCGCGCGATGATGGAGGATGCCAAGGCGGCGGCCGGCGCCCATACGAAGGTGGTGGCGGTCACCATGCTGACCAGTCTCGACCAGGGCGACCTGGACGCCACGGGCGTGCGCGGCGGGCCCCACGATCATGTCGAGCGGCTGGCGCTGCTCGCGCGCGACGCCGGGCTCGACGGCATCGTCTGCTCAGGCGAGGAAGTGGCCCATGTCCGCAAGCTCTGGCCGCAGGGCTTCTTCGTGGTGCCCGGGGTGCGCCCCGAAGGCGCGCAGAAGGGCGACCAGAAGCGCGCCGTGACGCCCCGCGCCGCGCTTGATGCCGGCGCCTCCATCCTCGTCATCGGCCGTCCCATCACCCAGGCCGGCGAACCCGACATCGCCGCGCGGGAGATCGGCGCGACGCTCTGATACGGAACGGAATGCGGGACCGCCGGGCCTCGCCTTCGCCATGCGGCAACGCGCCGCTTGATTTCGCATCTGCACAATGGCAATGGGCGCCTGCCCACTGGACGGCCGGTTTCGGGCACTATAAACTCCGCCCCCGTCCGATCGAAAAGGTCTGGCCATGCGCTATCGCAAATATCCGCTCAGCGAGCTGGATGACATTCCCGGCACCACGGTCTTCACGGCGCGGCGCTCGCGCGAGGCCTATCACCTGCACAAATTCTGCATGTCGCTGATGGAAGCGCCCAATCGCGCCGCCTTCAAGGCCGACGAACGCGCCTATCTGGAGCGCTTCCGGATGAGCGAGGCGCAGAAACAGGCCGTGCTGGACCGCGACTTCAACCGGCTGATCGATCTCGGCGGCAACATCTATTTCCTCGTGAAGCTCTCCAACACCGATGGATGGAGCACGCAGCGGGCAGTGAGCTCGATGACCGACATGACCGCCGACGAATATGCCGCGATGATGCGCGCCGGAGGCCGCTCCGCCGAAGGCAATCGTTCCAAGCGGGAGGGCAACTGACATGGCGCGCATCACGGCGGGCATCGCCACCAGCCATGTGCCGGCGATCGGCGCGGCCTTCGATCAGGGCCGCAGCGGCGAGACCGACTGGGCGCCCGTTTTCGCCGGCTACGACTGGGTGAAGCAGTGGGAACTGGCCGAGAAGCCCGATGTCGTCATCCTCTGCTACAATGACCATGCCTCCGCCCTGATGCTCGATGTCGTGCCGACCTTCGCGCTCGGCATGGCCGAGGAATTCGAGCCGGCGGACGAAGGCTGGGGCGCGCGGCAGGTGCCGGTGGTCGAGGGTCATATCGAGCTGGCCGCGCATCTGGCCGAGCAACTGGTCATCGACGAGTTCGACCTGACGCTCATGAATCACATGGACGTCGATCATGGCTGCACGGTGCCGCTCAGCCTCATGTTCGGCAAGGTCGACAAATGGCCGTGCAAGGTCATTCCGCTGGCCGTCAACGTGACCCAGTTCCCGACCCCCTCCGGCAATCGCTGCTGGATGCTGGGCGAGGCGATCCGCTATGCGGTGGAGAGCTATCCCGAGGATCTCAACGTGCAGATCTGGGGAACTGGCGGCATGAGCCACCAGCTTCAGGGACCCCGCGCCGGGCTCATCAATCCCGAGTTCGACAATGGCTTCATGGACAAGCTGATCAGCGAGACGGACGAACTGCGCGAAATCACGCGGCTCGAATATCTGCGCGAGGCCGGCACGGAAGGCATCGAGCTCATCATGTGGCTCATCATGCGCGCGGCGCTGGGCGCCGAGGTCGAGGAGCTTCACCGCTTCTACCACGTGCCGGCGTCGAACACGGCGGTCGGCCACATCGTGTTGCGTCCCAAGGCGAGCGGGAGCGTGGCGCGGGCGGCGTGAACGGTTGGAAAATCGGGTCTCGAACAGGACTGGCCGAACTGGTCTGACCCCCGGGGCCGTCCGTTCCAGATAGAACCGGCATGCGCTCCAACGAAGGCAGGAGAGCGCAGGCCCCGGCCGAAGTGCCCTTGCGATCCCTCGCTCCGGCGATGGCTCGGTGTTACCGCATCGGGCGCCGTGCCACCCAGTCGAGCAGGGAATCCAGCGCCGGGCATAGTGACTGGCCCCAGTCGGTCAGGCAGTAGTCCACGCGCGGCGGCACCTGGGGATGAACGATGCGGCGCACGATGCCCTCCGTCTCGAGGCGACGGAGCTGCTGGGTCAGCATCTTCTGCGACACGTCGGGGATGGCGCGCTCCAGTTCGGAAAAGCGCAGGACACGCCCACCGAACAGATTGAAGAGGATGTCGAGCTTCCACCGCCCCTCGATCAGCCCGAGCGCCGTTTCCACTCCCGCCGCAGCGGTCTCGCGGGTATAGCTGTGGGGCATACTTTCGGGTGCGTTCCTTACTTTTTCGTGCGTTCTTGCCAATTGATAGTGCGGCGCCGATGTCATCGTCCAGCACGACATGGAGCCGATCATGACCCTCACTCTCCCCGCCCCCATCGCGGCCTATTTTGCCGCCGACGGACAGGATGGCGACGCCATCGCCCGATGTTTCACACCCGACGCGATTGTCGTCGACGAGAAACAGAGCCACACCGGCCGCACCGCGATCAGCCGCTGGAAAACAGACGCCGCGGCGAAATATGACTATGTCAGCACGCCGGTCGATGTTTCGCGCGAGGGGGACCGGTATCTGGTGGTCGCCCATGTGACCGGGAATTTCCCCGGCAGCCCGGTCGATCTCCGCTATCGCTTCACGCTTGCGGACGATGCGATCGCCCGGCTGGAGATTGTCCCCTGAGAACCGAGCCGGCACGACCGCAAGCAGGACCGGATCATTTCCGCCGATGACAGGTCGGCGCGTGAAAATCCGGCGCCTTGTCCGCGATCCAGCGCAGGAGGGCCGCGACGCCGGGTTCCGCGCGCAGCGTGCCGGGATCGGCGCCGATGCGCGCGAACGCGGCATTGCGGAGATTGGCATGAATGGCCCGATGGCAGATCGGATGCACGGGGACCGTCTCACGCCCGCCTTTCGCCCGGGGCATGGGATGATGCCGTTCAGTCCTTACGCCGAGCGGGCGCTCGCAGAGCCAGCAGCGCGCCGCCGGGCGCGCGGCACGCGTCATCTGGCCAGCTTCTCCGCGCGGACGCGCCAGGCCTCGGCCAGCACCGGCATCCGCGCCAGCGCCGCGACACCGGCGGGATCGCGCGCGTAGGCGCCGCCCACCAGCAGCTCGAAAACCCGCTGGATCGGCCATTCGGGCAGGCTGCGTCCGGTCAGTGTCATGACGTCGCCCGCCTGCGCCGCCCCTTCGCGCAGGACGCGCAGATAGAGGCCGCAGTGGCCGCTCTCGACGGCGCGGGCCAGAACGTCCCGGCGGCCGAACCGCGCGTTGAGCTTGGCGCAGGGCTGACGGCCATGGCTGACTTCGAGCAGCGCGGTGCCGAGCGAGAAGCGATCGCCCAGGCACAGGTCGCGCTCGGTCGCGCCCCGAGTCGCGAGATTCTCCCCGAAGGCGCCCGGCGCGCGCAGAAGATCATGATCCCCGATCGCCTCGCGCCACCAGGCATAATGTTCCTGCGGGACGAGATGCACCGCCTTGTCATGACCGCCATGATGGAGGGGATCGGCTTGGGCGTCGCCCTCCAGCCCCAGCCAGCCGATCCGCACGGGACCGCTTACCGGCTGCTTGCCCATGGCGCTCAGTACGCCCGGCGCGAGCAGCGCGGGGCGGCCCGTGAGCATGGCGTCGAGGCGGAGGGCGATGGTCATGGCGGGAAGCCATGCCACGAGCGGCATCCTCCTGACCAGCGGCAAGCGCGGCCGCCTGTCCATCCCGCCATCCGGTCGTCCGTCATGCGACTTGTCTTTGCCCCCGGCGTGAGGCGTCGCTATAGGGCCGCGATGGTTGCCACCGCCCTTCGTATCGCCCTGTTCAGCGGCAATTATAATTATGTCCGGGACGGCGCCAATCAGGCGCTCAACCGCCTCATGGACCATGCGCTGTCCCATGGCGCGCAGGTCCGCGTCTATTCCCCGACCACCGCGACGCCCGCTTTCCCGCCGGTCGGAGACCTCGTTTCCGTGCCGAGTTGGGGGCTGCCGGGCGGACGCGGCGAATATCGGCTCGCCAGAGGCCTGCCGGCCGCCGTGCGCGCCGACCTCGCCGCATGGGCGCCCAATATCGTCCATGTCTCCGCGCCGGACATTCTGGGCCATAGCGCGGTGCGCTGGGCGCGGCGGCAGGGGCTGCCCTGCATCGCTTCGTTCCACACCCGGTTCGAGACCTATATGCGCTATTATCGCGCGGGGTTTCTGGAAACCGGGCTCATCCGCCTCATGACGCGCTTCTACAACCGCACCGACCAGGTGATGGTGCCGAGCCAGAGCATGGCCGATCTGCTCCACGCATGGGGTGTGACGACGCCGATCGGCATCTGGTCGCGCGGCATCAATCATGAGCGCTTCAATCCCGCCCGGCGCGATCTCGCCTGGCGCCGGAGCCTCGGCATCGGCGACGACGACGTCGCGGTCGGTTTCCTTGGCCGGCTCGTGCTGGAAAAGGGCCTCGGGATCTTCGCGCAGGTGATCGCGGCGCTCAAGGCCCGGGGCGTGCCGCATCGCGTGCTCGTCGTGGGCGAAGGGCCCGCGCGCGACTGGTTCGCCGAGCGCGTGCCCGAGGCCGTCTTCACCGGCTTTCAGGCCGGCGACGGCCTTGCCCGCGCGGTGGCGGGCATGGACATCTTCTTCATGCCGTCCGTCACCGAGACCTTCGGCAATGTGACGACCGAAGCGATGGCCGCCGGCGTGCCCGTGGTCGCAGCGCGCGCGACCGGCTCGGTCGATCTGGTCGAGGATGGCGTGACGGGCTTTCTCGTGCCGCCGCAAGATGTCGGCGCCTATGCGGCCGCCATCGGGCGACTGATCGCGGACCCGGTGCTGCGTGCTTCCGCCGGCAAGGCCGGGCACGCCCGCGTCCGGGGCTATGAATGGGGCCGCGTCAACGCCGCGATGATGGACGCCTATGAGGCGCTGCTGGCCCGCGGCGCCAGGCGCTAGGGGCCTTTGTCCTTCCAGATAGAGCCGGCTTGTGCGCCTGCGATGGCAGGAGCCCAGGGCGCAAGGGCACTGTGGCTGGGCCCTGGGCTCCTGCCTGCGCAGGAGCACGGATTGGTCGAGGCCGTTGGGATCACCTGCCGCCCCGGAAATCGCGGAAATCGCATATCCAGCTCTGATCGATCCGGAACGGGTCCGACGCCGCGCCGTTCAGCCGAGATAGCCCCGGCGGCCTGAGCGGATCGCAAAGCCGAGCTGGAAGATCAGCGCGATCCAGATGATCGCCGTCATGCCCAGCATCGCCGGCGTCGTCATCGCGGGCGGCAAGCCCGTGAAGACCTGATGGCAGGTGCTGACCGCAAGGCCGATCAACGAGAGCCAGAAGGCCGGCACCGCCCATCGCGAGCGCAGCAGCAGCAGGATCGACCCGAGCACCGATCCCCAGACGCCGACGGCCCATGCCGCCGTGGCCCAGACCGGCATCGCGTCGATATAGTCGATGATGTCGGCCGGAAACTGGCTGAGCCACGCCGGATCATGCGACTTCGTCATGACATAGTCGAAGCCGCCGAACGCATTCCACAGCAGGCTGATGATCGCGATGATCCAATAGCTCCAGCCCGGGCGCACCTGTCCGCTCATGATGACTGTCCCCCTCCACTCCCAGAGCGCGCAGTATAGCGCGATCCGGCATGGAACGCCATTGCGGGATTGGGTCATGGGAGGGGCGGCGCAGTCTTCCTCATCGCCCCGCGAGCCGGTGTCAGGCCCAGTCGAAGGTCAGCGGCGCCTCGCGAAACGCGAAACGGTCCAGGTGACGCGCGACCGCGCCCTTGAGCGCTTCGAGATGCGCCGGGCTGCTGGCGTCGACGGTCACGTCCAGCGTCTGCGCCCGGGCATCCATGGTGACGAGACCGTCCGCCGGCCACTCGGCCCCGCGCGCATCGCGCGGGAAGACGATCGTCGCATGTTCGGGCGTGAACTCGACCTTGAGATTGTGGCTCCAGTGCTTGGCGAGCTGCTGGAGATAGCGGCTCCCGTTCGTCGTCGGCACTCGCGCCATGGCGCTTGCGGCAGTGGCGGTGGTCATCATCCTGTCCTTTCCTGGCGGGGCCGCCGGTCCGGGTGCCGATGTGGCGAACCCGTGCCGGCGGCGCAAGAGGTCGAGCCGGGTCACGGCTCAGAGGCGCTCGATCTTCCGGGCGGCCTCGTCGAGAATGGCGGCGATCTCGTGCGGCAGATCCTCATTGTCGCGGTCGTCGTCGACCCGGCTGGCGATGGCCGCCTTGAGGTTCATGACCGCCCGGCGGAGCGGCCCGCGATTGCCGCGCGCGCGCATTTCGCCGAGAGTGTCGAGCCGCGCCATCAGCGCCGCCACCTCGTCCGCCTTCTCGGCCAGATGATCGATGCCCGCCTGCGAGATGGAGAACTGCTTGCGCGCGCCCTCGCTGGCCTGCTCCACGATATAGTCCATGTCGGCGAGCAGGGTGAGCGTGGGATAGACGACGCCGGCGCTGGGCACATAGGCGCCGTTGGTGCGCTCCTCGATCGCGCGGATGAGGTCATAGCCGTGGCGCGGCGTATCCTCGATCAGCTTGAGCAGCACGAGCTGCAGTTCGTCACCCGAGAAGACCCGGCCGCGCCCATGGCCGCGACCCCGGCCACGCCCTTCGCCCATCTCCCATTCGATCGAGAACGGGCCCCATTCGCGGCGCCCGCGCATGCCATGCAGGCCACGGGGCCCGCGATGATGATGTCCGAACATGATATTCCTTTCCGATTCGGTTTCGATGCGTCTAAGATATATCTTGAGTTAGCAAATGCAAGAGCCGATGCAAAGCTGTCCGAAGGCCCTATATTGAGCGCATGTCCGACCTGTTCGGCGGCCTCGCGGCCGCGCCCCGTTCCGATGAAACCCCGCGCGACGCGCCGCTGGCCGATCGCCTGCGCCCGCGCACGCTGGCGGACGTGGTGGGCCAGGACCATCTGACGGGCGCGGACGGCGCCATCGGACGCATGGTCGCGGCGGGCCGCCTCTCCTCCATGATCCTCTGGGGGCCGCCCGGCACCGGCAAGACGACGCTCGCCCGCCTGCTGGCCGATGCGGTCGGCATGCGGTTCGCGCCGATCTCGGCGGTGTTTTCGGGCGTCGCCGATCTCAAGGCGGCCTTCGCCGCCGCGCGCGATGCCGCCCGCGCCGGGCAGCGCACGCTCCTCTTCGTGGACGAGATCCATCGCTTCAACCGCGCGCAGCAGGACGGGTTCCTGCCCTATGTCGAGGACGGCACGGTGACGCTGGTCGGCGCCACGACCGAGAATCCGAGCTTCGCGCTCAACGCGGCGCTGCTCAGCCGGGCGCAGGTGCTCATCCTGCGCCGGCTCGACGAGGCCGCGCTGGGCGAACTGCTTGCGCGCGCCGAGGCGCTGGACGGCAAGCCCCTGCCCCTCACCGCGCAGGCGCGCGAGGCCCTCATCGCCTCGGCCGATGGCGATGGCCGCTTCCTGCTCAACCAGATGGAGACCCTGCAGGGCATCGCGATCGACGAACCGCTCGATCCCGCCGATCTCGCGGCCCTGCTCCACCGCCGCATGCCGGTCTATGACAAGGACCGCGAGGGGCACTACAATCTCATCTCGGCGCTGCACAAGTCGCTGCGCGGGTCCGATCCGCAGGCCGCGCTCTATTATCTCGCCCGCATGCTGGTGGCCGGCGAGGAGCCGCTATACGTGATCCGGCGCCTCGTCCGCTTCGCCAGCGAGGATGTCGGCCTCGCCGATCCGCAGGCGCTGGTCCAGTGCCTCGCCGCCCGGGACGCCTATGAGTTCCTCGGTTCGCCGGAGGGCGAGCTGGCGATCGTGCAGGCCTGCCTCTATCTCGCCACCGCGCCCAAATCCAACGCCGCCTATGCCGCGCAGAAGGCCGCCTGGGCGAGCGCGAAACAGACCGGATCGCTGATGCCGCCCGCCAATATCCTCAATGCGCCCACGAAGCTCATGAAGGAGATCGGCTATGGCAAGGGCTATACCTACGATCATGACGCGCAGGACGGCTTCTCCGGCGACAATTACTGGCCGGAGGAGATGCAGCCCCAGACCTTCTACACGCCGGTCGATCGCGGCTTCGAGCGCCGGATCGCCGAGCGCATCGCCTATTGGGAAGGACTGCGGCGTGAGCGCCGGGACTGACGGGCCGCCGCTCGCCGACTGGGACGCCGTCATCGCGTTCGCCCGCAGCCTGCCGGATACGGCATCCGGCACCTATTATGGCGGCCCCGCGGTCAAGGTCGCGAGCAACGGCCGCGCCTTTCTGGCGCCGGGCCGCGAGCCCGATATCTCCTTCTGTCTGATGATCGATCGCGACACGATCGAGATGCTGAAGGAGACCGATCCCGCAACCTGGTATCAGCCGCCTCATTATGCCGGCTGGGACGCGCTGCTGGTGCGCTATGACAGCGCCGATCCGGGCCGCGTGCGCGCGATGATCGCCCTGGCGCGCGATCAGGCGGCGGCAAAGAAGCCGCCCCGGCCGCGCAAGGCGCGCGCGTGATGGCGGTCGCGCGCGGCGGCCGCGCCGGGTATCCGCCCAACGCATGAGCCGCTTCACCCATTTCGCCGCGATCGACTGGTCCGGCGCGCTCGGCCCTGTCCAGCCGGGCATCGCCGTCGCGCTCTGCGGCCCCGGCGATGCCGCGCCCCGGCTCGTGCGGCCCGAGCGCCCATGGTCCCGTCAGGCGGTGCTGGACTGGATGCTGACGGACATGCCCGAGGGCACGCTGGTCGGGCTCGATCTCGGCCCGTCGCTGCCGTTCATGGATCGGGGCGCCTTCTTCCCGCAATGGGCGCAGAGCCCGGCCGACGCCCGGGGCCTCTGGGCGCTGGTCGAGCGAATCTGCGCGCGGGACCCGCATCTGGCCGCCGCGAGCTTCGTCGATCATCCGGACGCCTCGCGCCATTTCCGGCGCCATGGCGGGCGCGAAGGCGATCTGTTCGGCGGCGGGCGCGGCCGGCTGCGCGTCACCGAGCTGGCGCAGATGGCGCAGGGGCTCAATCCATACAGCAATCTCAATCTCGTCGGCGCCGCGCAGGTCGGCAAGTCGAGCCTCACCGGCATGCGCCTGCTGCACCGCGCGCAGCATCGCCTGCCGGTCTGGCCCTTCGATGCCGATCCCGGCACGGGCAGCCTGATCGTGGAGATCTACACCAGCCTCGCCGCATTGGCCGCCGGCAAGCGCAAGGGCCAGACCAAGATCGGCGCGGACGAACTGGATGCGCGGCTCGCCACGTTCGGCACCCGCCCGCACGTCCCGCTCGCGATTCGCTACAGCGACCATGCGACCGACGCGCTGCTGACCGCGGCCTGGCTGCGCCACGCCCATGACCGGCCCGCCCTCTGGTCGCCCGCCGGCCTCACCGACGAGATCGCACACACCGAGGGGTGGACGTTCGGGGTTGTCTAGCAGGCGCCTTTTCGCAGCATGGGCGGATGGACGAGATTGATCGCCCCGGTTTCCCGCGCGAGCGCGGACATGGTCTCGAAGATGGTCGTGCCCAGCGCGGCGATGGTGCGGTTCATCCGCGCCTCCTCTCCCTGATCGACGACCGGCATGAGAGCGGCCGGCGGGGAATGCAAGCCCGTGCTTTCCGTTGACCGTCCGGCCCGCAAACCATAGGGAAGCGCTCCAGTGCCGGATTAGCACAGTGGTAGTGCAGCGGTTTTGTAAACCGAAGGTCGCGGGTTCGAATCCTGCATCCGGCACCAGAGGTCCTGCTCCGTTCCGGCGAACGGATTTGACAAACGGACCCGCCCGACGGATTCTGTCGGCGGAGGCGTCATGGGTCGAGAGGATCGCCATCATGCGGAGCAGGTGTTCGATGCCGTGCGCTCGCCGGCGCAGGCGGGCGTATCGCATGTCGCCGCGTCCTGGTGCCGCAGCGTCCTGCGTCATGGTCTCGATCCGGATGAAGCCAGCAGCCGCGCGCGGATCGGCGGGCGGGAAACCGCCGCCTTGCGGGCGCGGCACGCGGGCCTGCTCACCGTCGCCAATCCGGTGCTCGACCAGACGTTCCGCGCGGTGGGCCGCTCGGGCTGCGGGGTGATCCTGAGCGATGCCGACGGCGTGATCCTCGAGCGCCGGGTCGGCGCGGGGGATGCGACGGGCTTCACCGCGGTCGGGCTCATCGAGGGCGGATGCTGGGGCGAGTCGCAGGAAGGGACGAACGGCATCGGCACCTGCCTGTTCGAGGACAGGCCCGTCATCATCCACCGCGACGAGCATTTCGCCAGCCGCAACATCGGCATCAGTTGCATGGACGCGCCGATCCACGATCCGCATGGCCGGCTGATCGCCGCGCTCGATGTCTCGAGCTGCCGCGACGATCACGGAACGGCCATGGCGGACATGATCGCCACGCTGGTGCGCGACGCGGCCCGGCGCATCGAGCGCGATTATTTCTGCAGCCATTTCGACAAGGCCCAGATCATGTTCCTGGGCGACGCGCCGGGCGGCACCGAACTGCTGGCCGTCGACCGGGACGGGCTGGTGATCGGTGCGAGCCGGGCCGCGCGCCTGCGCCTCGGCCTGACGGATGACAGCCTCGCCCATCCGCCGCCGGTCGGCCAGTTGATCGGCGGGAACGACATGCCCTCCTTCGAGCGGGGCGACCGCACCATTCTCCGGCAGGCCCTCGCCCGCGCCAATGGCAATGCGAGCGCGGCCGCCCGGTTGCTCGGCATCGGCCGCGCGACCTTCTACCGGCGCCTCGCCCGCGCGGGGCTGCGCAACTGATCCCGCGCACCTGTCTCGTTTCCGAGACAGTTTCAGGGCTTCGCGAGCCGGCCCGGCTTCCGGCCCTCCATGCCCCGTGCGAAGCTCCTCCCCGACGGTAACCGGATCGCCCGGCTGTCCTTAGGAAGAGGCCATAACCACATGAACACGCTTGTTCAGGATCGGGTCGCCCCATTGCAGGCGCCCTTCGCAACCCGCTACGACAATTTCATCGACGGCAAATGGGTCGCCCCGCAGTCGGGCCGCTATTTCGACAACATCTCGCCGGTCACGGGCAAGCCGGTCGGCCAGATCGCGCGGTCGAACGCCGCCGACATCGACCTGGCGCTGGACGCGGCCCATGCCGCCAGGGATGCCTGGGGCCAGACTTCCGTCGCCGAGCGCGCGCTGATCCTCTCGCGCATCGCCGACCGGATGGAAGCCAATCTGGAAAAGCTCGCCACCGCCGAGACCTGGGACAATGGCAAGCCGATCCGCGAGACCATGGCCGCGGACCTGCCGCTCGCCATCGATCATTTCCGCTATTTCGCAGGCGCCATCCGCGCGCAGGAAGGCTCCATCGGCGAGATCGACCATGACATGGTGGCCTATCATTTCCACGAACCGCTCGGCGTGGTCGGCCAGATCATCCCGTGGAACTTCCCGCTGCTCATGGCCTGCTGGAAGCTCGCCCCGGCCCTTGCCGCCGGCAATTGCGTGGTGCTCAAGCCCGCCGAGCAGACCCCGGCCTCCATCATGGTCTGGGCGGAGCTGGTGGGCGACCTGCTTCCGCCCGGCGTGCTGAACATCGTCAACGGCTTCGGGCTGGAGGCCGGCAAGCCGCTCGCCTCCTCGCCGCGCATCGCCAAGATCGCCTTCACCGGCGAGACGACGACCGGCCGGCTCATCATGCAATATGCGAGCGAGAACATCATCCCGGTCACGCTGGAACTGGGCGGCAAGTCGCCGAACATCTTCTTCGCGGACGTGATGCGGGAGGATGACGACTATCTCGACAAGGCGATCGAGGGCTTCGTCATGTTCGCGCTCAACCAGGGCGAGGTCTGCACCTGCCCCAGCCGCGCGCTGATCGACGAGCGCATCTACGACAGGTTCATGGAGAAGGCGCTCAAGCGCGTCGCGGCGATCGTGCAGGGCAGCCCGCTCGATCCCGCGACGATGATCGGCGCGCAGGCCTCCTCCGAGCAGAAGGAGAAGATCCTCTCCTATATCGACATCGGCAGGCAGGAAGGCGCGGAACTGCTGATCGGCGGCAAGGCGGCCGATCTGGGCGGGGAACTCTCCGGCGGCTATTATGTCGAGCCGACGGTGTTCCGCGGCGACAATCGCATGCGGATCTTCCAGGAGGAGATTTTCGGGCCCGTCGTCTCCGTCACCACCTTCCGCGACGAAGCCGAGGCGCTCGCGATCGCCAACGACACCCTCTATGGTCTGGGTGCCGGCGTGTGGAGCCGGGAGGCGAACATCTGCTACCGGTTCGGGCGGGCGATCAAGGCCGGCCGCGTGTGGACCAACTGCTATCATGCCTATCCGGCCCATGCCGCCTTCGGCGGCTACAAGCAGTCGGGCATCGGGCGCGAGACCCACAAGATGATGCTCGATCACTATCAGCAGACCAAGAACATGCTGGTCAGCTACAGCCCGAAGAAGCTCGGCTTCTTCTGAACAACGGAACATCCCCCGCCCGCGCGCCCATCCACCTCTCCGGGCGCGCGGGCCACCTGATCCTGGGAGAAGAGACATGGCCAAGATGATGAAAGCCGCGGTCGTCCGCGCGTTCGGCAAGCCCCTCACCATCGATGAAGTGCCCGTCCCGGAGGTCGGCCCGGGCCAGATCCAGGTCGCCATCCACGCCTCGGGCGTCTGCCATACCGATCTGCATGCTGCCGAGGGCGACTGGCCGGTCAAGCCCAATCCGCCCTTCATCCCGGGCCATGAGGGCGTGGGCTTCGTCTCCGCCGTCGGCGCGGGCGTCAAGCATGTCAAGGAAGGCGACCGGGTCGGCGTGCCCTGGCTCTACACCGCCTGCGGCCATTGCGTGCATTGCCTCGGCGGCTGGGAAACGCTGTGCGAGGAGCAGCAGAATACCGGCTACTCGGTCAATGGCGGCTTTGCCGACTATGTGATCGCCGATCCCGATTATGTCGGCCATCTGCCCGACAATGTGAGCTTCGCCGAGATGGCGCCGGTGCTGTGCGCGGGCGTGACCGTCTACAAGGGGCTCAAGATGACCGACACCAAGCCGGGCGATTATGTCGCCATTTCCGGCATTGGCGGCCTTGGCCACATGGCGGTGCAATATGCCAAGGCGATGGGCCTCAACGTGGCGGCCATCGACATCGACGACAGCAAGCTGGAGCTCGCCCGCAAGCTGGGCGCGGACCTGACCGTAAACGCGAAGAATGAGGACCCGGCCAGCGTCATCAGGAAGGCCACCGGCGGCGGCGTCAACGGCGTGCTGGTCACGGCGGTCAGTCCCAAGGCGTTCGAGCAGGCGGTCGGCGTGGTGGCGCGCGGCGGCACGGTGGCGCTGAACGGCCTCCCGCCCGGCACCTTCCCGCTCGACATCTTCGGCATGGTGCTGAACGGCATCACCGTGCGCGGGTCGATCGTGGGCACGCGGCTGGACCTGCAGGAGAGCATCGACTTCGCGGCGGACGGCAAAGTGAAGGCGACGATCGAGATGGCCAGGCTGGCGGACATCAACACTGTGTTCGACCGCATGCACAAGGGCCAGATCGACGGGCGCGTCGTGCTCGACATCGCGAGCTGAGGGCTGGATCGATGACCGACGGGGCGGAGACGGTGCGGCGCGTCGTCGCCACCCCGGCGGCGCTGCGGCTGATCGCGCGGATCCGCGCCGAACATGGGGCGATCCTGTTCCATCAGTCCGGCGGCTGCTGCGACGGTTCCTCGCCCATGTGCTATCCGGCCGGGGAATTCCGCATCGGGGAGAGCGACACGCTGCTGGGCGAGGTGGACGGCGTGCCCGTCTATATCGGCAAGGCGCAGGGCGCCGCCTGGGCGCACACCCAGCTCATCCTGGATGTCGTGCCCGGGCGCGGCGGCATGTTCAGTCTCGACAACGGCACGGAGCAGCGCTTCCTGACGCGCGGCCGCGTGTTCAGCGACGAGGAGCGTCGGGCACTGGCGCAAGGCTGAGGCCGGCCGCGCCCCGGCGGCGCGGCCAGAGCAGCGGCACGACCGCGAACAGTCCCGCCGCGATCCAGAAGATGGCGATGAAAGGCGCATCGTTCCCGAGCACGAACCGCGCTACGAGCGTGAGCGCGAGCGCGGCGGGCGTGCCCCAGACCACACCATGCCAGCCGGCGCGCAGGCGCGGATGGCGATAACCGCGCCGCGCGCGCTTGCCGATCCAGATGAAGGTGCCGGTGGCGATCATGACGCACAGCGCCGTGCCGAAGACGGCATAGGCGATCTTGACCGGCAGGCCGCCGAAATTGCCGAAATGAAGATTGTAGCTGGAGGCGGCGATCTGCTGGCCGGCCGCGCCGTCCGACAGGCCGGCATGGCCGAGATAGCGCCCCTGCCCGTCGAACCGGTAATTGTCGCCATAGATCAGCCGGCGCTGATGCGTGCCGAGGATCTGGACTTCCTGTCCGGCCGTCAGCGGCTCGTGGAGGATCACATAATAGGGCCGCACGTCGGGGAAGCGCGCCGCCATGCCGTTCAGCGCCGCGACGATGTCCGGCAGCGGCGCGGGCCGCGCGTCCGGCTTACCCTCCGCTCCGAAAATGGGCGCGTAGCTGGCCTCGAGATCGCCCTTGTAGAAGCTCGTGGCGATCCCGTACAAATTGATCGAGCCGAGGCCGATCATGGCGCCGGTCAGCGCGACGGCCAGGGTGAAGGGCAGCGTCCACACGCCCAGCCGGTTGTGCCAGTCGGCCAGCGCGAGCCCGCCCCTGTCCCGCGCGCGCAGGCGGAAGGCATCGCGGAAAATGCGCGGATGGGCGATCACGCCGGTGATCGACAGCGCGACGATCATGACGCCGAGCGCGCCCACGATGCTGGCGCCCAGGATGGACGGAATATTGAGCTGATAGTGGAGCGCGAGCAGGAATTCTGACCAGCCGTTCCGCTCCGTGGTCACGATGCGGCCTTTCGCATCGACATGCACGGCCTGATGATCGGTCGTGACCGTGGTGCGCGGCAGGGCGTCGACCGGCAGATGCACATAGAGATGCGTCGTCGGCGTCTTGCCCTTCTCGCTCGCCAGAACATGGGCGACCGCTGCCTCGACGGCGTCCGGCCGGATGGACGCCATTTCCGGGGCATCGCGCTGTTCCACGCGCTGCCATTCCTCGTAGAAGACGAGCAGCGTTCCGGTAATGCAGACGATATAGAGAAGCGCGCAGGTGATGAGGCCGATCGCCGCATGGGCGGAAAGCCCGCGCTGGACGGCCGATCTCGGCGCGACGCGGCTCATGCCCCGCCTCGCGCGACGGTCAGCAGCAGGCCGCCGGTCAGGGCCGGAACGATCGCTAGCAGGATCTGGGTGCGGCGCAGCGGCGTCATGAGCTGGAGCGTCAGCATCAGGGTCCAGAGCAGCGGCATGCCGAGCAGCACCGCCATATCGGCGTCGGCCTCGCCCATGCCCGCGCGGCTGGCGAGCGCGCGTAGGCCGAGGCCGGCCAGAAGGCTCGCCGCCAGTCCCACCGGCCCGACCAGCAGGAAGGTCAGCAGGCGCCGGCCGACATGCCAGGGCTCGGGGCCCGGTGGCAGGGCCCCCGCGCGGCGGCGGGAGGCGACCGCCTTGCCCGGCGGGGCGGCCAGCGCTGCCTGCGCCAGACACAGCAGCGCCGTGGTGATCGCCGAAACGGAGACCATGGCCAGCCCCCAGGCCCCCGCCGCCCTCGCGCCGCAGAGCAGCGCGGCGAGCAGCACCGCCCAGGCCAGGCCATTGGCGATCACCGAGCGGCGCGGCCGCCCCCAGGCGACCCGCAGCATCAGGACCGAGGCGATGGCCAGCCCCATGCCGGCCGCGATCAGGCTCATGACGGCATCATCCCGCGCGCATCAATAATCGAAGCTGAGGCTGAACATCGCGCTGCGCGGCGCCGCATAATAGGCCTGTCCCCACATCAGGCTGCCCAGATATTTCTTGTCCGTGACGTTGCGGACATTCACGCTCGCGCGCAGATGATCGACAAGGCGCACGCTCGCCATGAGATCGAGCACGGCATAGGCCTTCTGCGTCACGAGCACGTCTCCATCGACGAGCATATAGGCCTGAACGTCGCTGTCGAGATAGTGGATCGCGTTCTGCCAGCGCAACTGCGCGCCGAGCTTCAGGTCGTTGAAGTCCGGCAGCGTGTATGTCGTGGCGAACTTGAAGCTCTTGGTGGGCAGGAAGATGCGGGTCGGCTCCCCCGCCTCGTCCTCGATCTCCAGCCCGGTATAGCCGCCGCTGACCGTCCAGTTGTCGGTGAGGTTGCCGGCGACTTCGATCTCGAAGCCGCGCGAGGTCGTGTCGACGCCTTCATAATAGGTGTCGCCCGCGCGGCCCGGACCGTCCTCGCCGAAGGTGCCGACGGCCGAGGCGAGATTCTTCTGCTTCGCGCGGAACAGCGAGGCGGTGACATAAAGGCGTCCGTCGAGCCATTGCGACTTGATGCCGCCCTCGATGCTGCTGCCCTGCGCCGGATCGAGCTTGCGGTTCGTGACGTCCACCTCGAGCTGCGGCAGGAAGATGTCGGTATAGCTCGCATAGACGGAGATGTTCGGCGTGATGTCATAGACCGCGCCGAGATAAGGGCTGACCCGGCTCGCCTTGCGCCCCTGATCCTGACCGTAGGAATAGCCGGTCGACTTGAGCCACATGGCGCTCGCGCCCACCACCGCCTTGAGCTGGTCGGTCAGGTTGAGGTGCGCCGCGCCATAGACGCGGGTCAGCCGGTCCGTATAGTCGGCGGCGAGATATTCGCCCGGATAGCTCGGTTCGGCGATCTGCTCCGTGCCCCACAGGCGGACGTCCGGATAGCTCGGATATTCCTCCGAGAAATTCTCATATTCCTGCCCTTCGGACCGGGCGGTGGAGACGCCGAACGCAAGCTGATGCTCCCGCCCGAACAGCTTGAACGGGCCGGACGCATAGAAATCGCCCAGATACTGGTTGTAGAAGGACGGATAGATGCCGCTCATGCCCCCCACGCCAAGGCCGGTATCGGCATCGGGATAGCCATAGCCGTAGAGCAGCTTCGCATGCTCCACGAAGCGCTTGTAGGTGACCACGCCCTTGACCTGCCAGCCGCCGCCCAGCGCGTAGGCCAGTTCGCCGAAGGCGCTCTGATCGGTGACGTTCCAGTAGGTCCAGTCCGCCGAGGTGGAGGCCGAGACCGGATAGGGAATGCGCTGCCCGTTGCTGTAGAGCAGCGGCAGCGCGCCCCAGAGCACGCCGTCGGCATCATTCTCCTGGCGCGAATAGCCGACCGTCGCGGTCAGGCCGGGCGTGAGCTCCCAGGCGAGGAGGGCGCCGAAGACATTCCGGGTGACCTGATTATAGTCGAGATAGCTGTCCCGGTCCTCATGGGCGAAGATGAGGCGCGCGGAGACATTGCCCGAGCGGGTGAGCGGGCCGGATATGTCCGCTTCCACCCGCTTCTGGCCCCACGAGCCGACCAGCGCGGTGGCATTGGCCTGCAATTCCCGCGTCGGCCGCTTGCGCACATAGTTGATCGTCGCCGAGGGATTGCCGACGCCGGTCATGATGGCGTTGGCGCCGCGTATCGCTTCCACCCGCTCGAACAGTGCGGTGTCCAGATCGCCGAACTGGATGCCCCAGAGCAGCGGCAGGCCGATGCCGTCCACCTGGAAGTTGGTGATGTCGAACCCGCGCGAATTATAATAGGTGCGGTCCGTCTCCACGCGCTCGACATTGATGCCGACCGTCTGGGTCAGCAGGTCGTTCACATTGGTGAGCGCGAAATCCTGGATGCGGTCGCGATCGACGACCGTGATGGACTGCGGCGTCTCGCGCAGGCTGAGCGGCAGGCCGGTCGCCGAGGCGGTCTGGCGATCCATGACGCCGGTCACGATGATGTCGCTGCGCGACGTGTCGCCTTCGTCCGGTGCGGCATCCTGCGCGGAAGCGGCCTGCCCCCACGCCCCCAGAGCGGCCGTCGAAAGCAGGAAAAGACGAAATGAGCAGACCATTCTGCGCGACCCCTTCGTTACGGTTCGGTGATGTGGGGCCCGGCTAGCCTCGTTACTAATGCGAGTCAATCTCAGTAGCAGCACCCGCATGACCGGACCGCCCGGTCTCCCCTTGACCGACAGAGGCAGGACAGCCCCTCCCTCCCTCGAGCAAGGGCCGGCGCGCCTGCCCAGGCATCCGCGCAATGGCAGCATATTGGGCATGAAAGCGGACCGCCCCCTTCGAAGATCGGAATCCCCCCGGCCAATCCCTTCGACCCGTTTCGACTAGTTTGGCATCTATTTCAGTGCTAATGATTAGACAGCGACCCGTCAGTGGCCGCGCGGACGACCAGGATCGTTTACAGGAGGGGAAGATGATCTCATTTTACGCTCGTATTGCGTCCTTTCGATTGGCCGGAGGGGCGTCCGCGCTCATCCTCGCGACCTGCCTGACCGGGGCCGCGCGGGCGCAGGAACAGACCGCGCCGCCCGATTCCGCTTCCGCCATCGAAGACATCGTCGTCACGGCGCAGTTCCGGTCCGAAAGCCTGCAACGCACGCCCCTCGCCATCAGCGCGGTCAGCGCCTCGACACTCGAGGAACGCGGCGCGAGCAATATCCTGGGCGTCGCCAGCGCCGCGCCCAATGTCGTGCTGAACCAGCTCGGCGCCGGGTTCGGCCCCACGCTCTCCGCCAGCATCCGCGGCCTCGTCTACAATGATTTCAAGGCCGTGCAGGAGGCGACGGTCCCGATCTACATCGACGACATCGTGCTCGGCCGCAATCTGGGCTCGATCACCGACCTGCTCGATCTCGAGCGGGTGGAGGTGCTGCGCGGTCCGCAGGGCACGCTGTTCGGCAAGAATGCGATCGGCGGCGTCATCCGCCTGATTACCAAAAAGCCCGGCCCGGACCCGGAAGGCTCCGTCGAGGGCACGGTCGGCGCCTATAACCGGCTGGAGGTCCGCGCGTCCTACAATCTGCCGCTGACCGAGACGATCTACGCCCGTTTCTCCTTCTCGGCCAAGCGCCGCGACGGCTTCGTCCATGTCGTCGATTTCGTGTGCGACATGAAGGCGCAGGGAACGCCCGAACTGGCCGGCATCGGCGATGGCATCGTCGGCTGGGACACGACGACCAACACGCCCGTCATGGGCGTCGCCGGCAGTCCCGAGGACAATCGCTTCGCCCTGCCGACGCAGGTCTCGGCGAACGGTTCGCACCAGGGCTGCAATGTCGGCAAGATGGGCAGCGAGCAATCGATCGGCGGGCGCGGCGCCTTCCTCTTCAAGCTGGGCGAGCAGTTCGAGCTCAACCTGACCGGCGACCTCACCTATGTGGACCAGAGCGGCCCGCCGGACTATATCCAGGCGATCAACCCGAACATCGCCAACACCACCGGAACCGGCGGCGCGGCGAATTTCAACCGCCAGGTCGCGCTCCCCAATTTCGGGGTTCCCTACGACCAGCGCTTCCTCACCAGTGATCCGTACAAGATCTATTCGAGCTTCGTCGATCCGATCAGCGGCATCCTGACGCCCAACATCACGAGGGTCACCAACTGGGGCGTCGCCAGCACGCTCGACTGGCTGGGCACCGATACGCTGAGCGGCAAGCTCATCCTGGGCTTCCGCCAGCTCCTCGCCAATTTCGGGCGGGATTCGGACGGGTCGCCGCTGCCGCAGAACCATACCTATGACTATTTCCGCGACGATCAGTACACCGCCGAGCTGCGCCTGAGCGGCCTCGCCTTCGGCGGCATGACGGAATGGACGCTCGGCGGCTTCTATTTCCGAGCCGACGATTTCAATGCCAACATCTCGATCGCCAATCCCTATCCCTCGAACCCGACCGGCGACATCGATCGCATCGAGGACCAGACGACGACCAATTATGCCGTCTTCCTGCACACCATCAACCATCTGACCGATGCCCTCGATCTGACCATCGGCCTGCGCTACACCCATGACCGGAAGACAATCCTCCAGCGGCGCCTGAATCGGGACGGGACGGACGTGATCTTCCCCGGCGCCGGCGGACGGCCGCCCTCGACCCTGTCGCTCGTGCCGCTCAGCACCTCCGCGCAACGCGTCACCCCGATGGTCAACATCTCCTATCAGTGGACCCCGGACGTGATGACCTATCTCAGCTATCAGCGCGGCTTCCGCGGCAGCGGCTTCAATCCACGCCCGACCAACCTGCAGACGCAGGCGAGCTTCGGCCCGGAAGACCTCGATTCCTTCGAATTCGGCATCAAGTCGGAATTCTTCGACCGGCGCCTGCGCCTCAATGCCGACGTCTTCTTCATGATCTACAAGAACCTGCAGCTCAACACGACCTTCGACACCAATCCGGGCGTCACCACGATCATCCAGAATGCCGGCCTGGCGCATATTCCGGGCGTCGAGGTGGAACTGGCGGCGGAGCCGGTCAACAACTGGACGATCGAAGGCAGCCTCGGCTATCTCGGCTTCAAATATGTCAGCCTGGGCAATGCCGATCCGGCCGTGCTGATCGCGGCCGGACAGGCGGGCGCCGCCGCCGAATCGCCCTGCCGCACCTGCCGCCCGCGCCGCGCGCCCGAATGGACGTTCAACATCGGCACCACATACAGGATCGATCTCGGCTCGGCCGGCTTTCTGTCGCTGCATGGCGACATGAGCTACCAGTCGCGCGTCTTCTATGCGGACAACAACAATCTGCGCGCGAGCCAGGCGCCCTATGCCCTCGCCAATGCGCGCATCACCTGGGAAAATGCGGCGCGCGACTGGTCGATCGCCCTGTTTGGCACCAACCTGACCGACAAGCTCTACTCTGTCGGCAAGCTCGACTTCTACAACAGCTTCAGCACCGTGGAATCGAGCTGGGGCCGGCCGCGCGAATGGGGGCTCAGCGTCAAGCGCACATTCTGACCGCGCGTTGAAGCGCCGGACGGGGCGTCGGATCGCAGTCCGGCGCCCCGGTCCATGTGAGGCGTGCCCGCAGCGGCGAGCGATCATGGGCAATCTATCGCACGGGCCACGGCCGACCGCGACGACCGGACCGTTCCGCGCCATTTCCGGGCCAAACGAAACCTGAGGATCAGGACCTTACAGGCCCAAATGCCACCCGAGCCAGGCCGCCGGCACGGTCGCCAGGCAGAGGAAGGTGCCGAACGGCAGGGCGGTCCCCGCGTCGATCGCGCGCCCCCGCAGGCGCAGCAAAAGCGCCCAGCCCAGCGCGGCGAGGCTCGCCAGCAGCAGGAGCAGCGGCAGGATCGCCCAGCCGAGCCAGCCGCCGAGCGCGCCGAGCAGCTTGGCGTCCCCCAGCCCCAGCCCCTCGCGCCCGCGCAGGCGGCGATAGGCGAAGGCCAGCAGGGCCAGCAGGGCATAGCCGACGAGCGCGCCCAGCGCCCGGTCCGGGAACGGCGCAGGCAGCACCCATTCGCCGAGCGTCAGGCCGAGCGCGGCGAGCGGCAGGGTCAGGGCATCGGGCAGCCAGTGGTGGCGCGCATCGAGGATCGCCAGCGTCAGCAGCAGCCAGCCGCCGACGGTCAGCAGGCCGGCCGCAAGCAGGTTGGGCGTCAGCCAGAAGGCGAGACCGGCGATGAGCGCGGCGCCGACTTCGGCAAGCAGGTGCGCCGGATCGATCCGGCCGCCGCAGCGGCGGCACCGGCCCCGCGCGAGCAGACCGCTCACGATCGGGACCAGGTCCCGCGCGCCGAGCGTGCGTCCGCAGGCATCGCAGCGCGAGCGGCCCCTCAGCACGGATTCGCCGCGCGGCCAGCGCAGGATGATGGCGCCGAGGAAGCTGCCGATGATCGCGCCCAGCCCGAGCCCGACGAACAGGCGCGCAAGATCGCCGAGCGGCAGGATCACAACTGACCGACGGTCCGCAGCACCTGTTCCGCGCCCACCGCGCGGAAACCGTTGGCGCCGAGCGCGGCGGCCAGCAGCGGATCGCTGGTGCGGATGCGCATCGTGGCCTCATAGCTGCCATTCTCGGCGATGCGGACATTGAGCTGTTCCTGTCCCGACTGGCTGACAAGCGGCAGCTCGAGCGCATTGCCCGCGCAGCGCGCGTCGCCCGCCAGGCCGTTGGCAAGCGCGAGCCCGCTGATGAGCGCGGGCACGCGGGCACGCACGCGTCCTTCGGCGAGAGTGCACTGGCCATTCGCGAAATGCACGGTCAGATCCTCGAATTCGACACGGCTGACCGGCAGGGGCGCGAGCGGCGCGCCCAGCGCCAGCGTGCCGGTCACATCGTCGATGCCGCGATGGCCGAGGCCGATGGTGATCGCGCCGGCAATATCGCCGGGCGCGCCCAGCCGCCGCGCGATGTCGATCCGCACCCGGCCGATGAGGAGCTGAAGCGGATTGAGATAGACGTCCACCGCGCCGAGCTGCACACCCCTGATCTGCAGCTCCTCCGCCCCGCCCCACCAGATCGGCCCGCGCAGCGACTTGGCCGCCACGCCCATGTCCTGCAGGCCGAAGATGCTGAAGGCCGCGCGCAGGGGCCAGGTGAGCAGCAGCGCGATCACCAGGATGATGCCCAGCATGATCTTCGCGCGGGTCGTGCGGATCCAGCCGGTCATCGCTGCGCCCCCACGAAGACGGCCTGCACGGCCACGGTGCCCTGCGTGGCGCCGGGCACGATGCTGATCGTCTGCACGGTGACGCCCGCCTGCTCCAGACCCGAAATCCAGCCGAGCAGCGGTCCCACCCGCGCGGAGGCGATATTGGCGGACATGCGCCCATCGCCCTGCGGTGTCGCGCGGTCCAGCGTGAAGCCGGCCTCGGCCGCGCTCTGGCCGATGAGCTGGTCGAGCGGAACCCGACGGTCCTGCGGCGGCGCCGGGGGACGACGCCGAAGCTCGGCCACCTTGGCGCGGAGGCCGGCATAGCGATCGAGCGCGAGGCTCTGCCGCTCCCAGCCGGCCGCCAGCCCATGGGTGACCGGCCGCCACACGCCCAGCCACAGGAAGATGAGGACGGCGATGATGGCCAGCGCCGCCATCAGCCGCTTCTCGCCCGTGCCGTGATTGTCCCACCAGGCGTGGACCGAGGCGAGCATCAGCGCACCACCGTGATGTCGGCGGTCAGCTTGTCGCCGCGCTGCTGCACGGCATTGGCGCCGATCCGCCAGCCCGCTTCCTGAATGGCGATGAGCACGTCGTTGATCTCCTCGGCGCGGCCGGCGGCGAGCTGCACGCGCAGCGATCCGTCCGGACCCTGATTGACGCTGGTCAGCACGACATTCGGATTGACCTGCATGGCCGTCATGACGCCCGCCATCATGCCGGTGAAGCCGCCCCGGCCGCCGCGCCCGGCGAGCAGCGCCGTCATGCGCGCCTCGGCCTGTTCGGGATCGGCAATGGCGGGATCGATCGTCCGGGCCAGCGCCACCGTCTGCGAATCCAGCCGCGCGGATTCGGCATTGAGACGGATGATCGTGATGAGCGAGATCAGCAGGCTGGCGAGCAGGATGCCGCCGATCATCACCGCCATGCGCACCAGCCGCGCCCGGTCGATCAGGCCGGGCCGGCGGACGGCGTAGCTGCCCTGACGCAGGTCGAGCGGCGGTTCGCTCAGGGCCAGGACCAGCGCATCGTCCACCATGTCGGCGGGAAGCTGCGTCACCGGCTGGTCCCCGATGATGAGCGGGGCGACGGGCTCGGCACCGTCGAACGCCGTATCGCTGCCGCGCACCACCTCCACCGGCCCGACGGGCGCGCGCACGAAACCGCTTTCCGGCGATGGCAACAGCAGCGCGGACGGGACGAAGCTCGCCGCGCCCACGCCATGATCCGCGCACCATTGCAGCCAGTGCTCCATCGCGCTCTGGCTGGTCACGGCCACGACATGCGGCGCTTCGGCATCGTCATTGGCGGCGACCACCGCGTGCAGGCCGCCGGCCTCGCCGATGCTGGCCTCCAGCGCCATCAGCCGCGCCGCCGCCGCGCCCTGCCGGGCGGTCATGCCGGGGGTCGCGATCCAGTGCAGGGTCGTCGCATGGGGCGGCAGCACCAGCATGGCGCGACGGACCGGCTCGGGCTCATCCGCGTCCGGCTCGGGCGGCAGCCATTGCGTGCCGCGCCCGCGCCGCACGATATGTTCGCCGTCGACGCGATACCAGTTGGGTGCGGCGTCCCGTTCGGGCGGCAGCAGGATGATGTAATCATGCTTCACGGATCAGTCGTCGCCCCATTGCCTGCGCACCACGCGCGCGGGTTGCGCATCCGCGTCGATCAGCACGCTTTCCTCCACTTCGTCACCGCCGAGATCAGCCTGCAAATTCACTTCGAACCAGCGTGTCTTCTGCATGAGCTGGTTGCGGACCTCCTCGGGCACGCCCGATGCGATCTGCGCCATCGACCCCTGCCCCCAGAAGGCCACGACACTGCCATAGCCGCCGGCCGGGCGCTGCGCCAGCACTTGCCGCGCCCGATCGAGCCCGAGCGTCTCGGGCGCCAGCATGGCGAGCAGCACGGCCTGATCCGGCAGCAGCGTGTTGATGTTGACCGGCGAGAGCTGCGTCGTCGGCAGGGCGCAGACCCAGGGTTTCACCCGCGCATAGAGGTCCGGCGAGACGCCGCCCACCATCAGCAGTTCGCTCGGGCCCGCCATCAGCGTGTTCGCCGCGCGATAGGGCGGATCGAACTGGCTGTAGAAATCATCCTCCGCGCCGCCGTTGCCGGGCACCGAATCGCTGTCGATCCAGTCCGCCGGCGCCACCGCGACCTGCTGCGCGAGGCCATGGTCGATGCCGAGCAGCCGCATCAGCCCGGCGAACTGGGCAATGCCCGCCGGCCGCACCGTGAGACGGCCGCCAGTGCCGGCGCCATTCTCGCCGCCGCTGACGAGGCTGTTGAGATTGAAGCAGTTGCCGCGATCGATGAGGCGCGCCTTCACCGTTCCGCCCGGCACGCCGAGATACTGGTCCTGCCCCAGCCAGCCGCCCTCCAGCGTCGTGCGGTCCGGCCGCGCCTTGACGAGATCACCGATGCGCAGGATCGCCAGTTGCTCGGCGGACAGCAGATAGGCGCGGCCCTGATCGGCCGAGACGATGTTGCGCGTCATCCGGCTCGCGAGGGTCAGGCGCTCCAGCGCCACGGCCGTCACCACCGAGAGGATGGCGACCAGCAGCAGCACCGTGAGCAGCGCCGCGCCGCGCTCGCCGGCCTTGCCGGGGCTGGGAGGCGGCTCAGCCGGCATCGGACCCGTTCGCGGCGGCCGCGGGGTTCGCGGCGGGCGGCTGGCCCGCGCCCGCGCCGACGAGGAAGCGCAGGGTGAGCGGCGGCGCCTTACCGCGCGTCATCACCATCTCGATCGCCACCGGCATCTCGCCGGGGTCCTGCGGCGCCCAGCGCTCCGCCCACGCGCCGTTCGCCGCGCGGTAGCGCAGGGCCAGCGCCGTCACCCCCTCGAACAGCGTCGCGGGCTCGGGCGGCGCGGCGCCGTCCACCGCCGGATAGCCGATCCGCTCGATCCGGCCGTCCCGCCACCAATATTCGACTTTCTGCAGGCTCGGGTGACGCAGATTGCCCGGATTGCTCCACCCGTCCCGGACGAACTGGAACAGCGGCTCGTCCGATTGCGCCGCGCGGCCGAAGAAGACGGGCGCCAGCGTGCCCGCCTGCGTGCGGCTGATCCGGCCGGTCGCCTGCGCGAGATCGGCATCGAGCGTCGCGAGGCCCCGCTGGATGCCGGCCAGCGCATCGAGATGCGTGCGGATCGCGGCCTGTCCGTCCACCGAATTGCGCAGCAGCGCGACGCCGGCCACCGAGAGCATCGCGAAGATCAGCACCGCGACCAGCAGCTCGATGAGCGTGAAGCCCTGCTCGCGGGAACGCGGGCGCGCCGGACGCAGCCGCACGTCCCGCCCCGCTGCCCCGGCCGCCGGAAGGCCATGGTCGACGCCGGCGCGCTCACTCACCGGTCGTCACCTTGCCGTCGAGGTCCATGCTGACGCTCAGTCGCCGCCCATCCCGGTCGAGGCCGAACCGGAGGGTCTGATCGGCGCGGCCGACCGTATCGAACACGACGCGAAGCTGGCTCACCTGCCCGAGTGACGCGCGCGTTCCGTCCGACCAGTCGCGCGCGGCGAACGGCCCGTCATTGACCGGCTGCCACGCGCCATCATCGCGCCGCTCGAACCCGTAGGCGGTGGACGACACCCAGAGCGCGACCGGCCGCCCGTCGACGATCGCCGCATCGCGCGCCGCGCGCACGCGCCCGGCGAAGCGATCCACATCGCCCGAGATGCGCCCGCGCGGATCGGCCATGGTGAGCGCCACGGCGCCGGACATGAGGCCGATGATGACGATCACCACCATCAGCTCGACGAGCGTGAAACCGCTTTCCCCGGCCCGGGCGACCGCGCAGCCGGTGGCGCGCCGCGGCTTCATTGCGCGCGGCCGAAGGCGAGCACGGCCGGGGACTGGCCGGGACCGCCATCGACACGGATCGCGATGAGGAGCAGCCGCTGCTCGTCGCCATCCTGGTCGACCTTCTGCGTCCAGTGCCATTCCCGCCCGGCATTCTCCACCGTGCCCGCGCTCTCGCCCTGCGCGGGCGGTTGCGGGTCGGTCATGCGCTCGACCATCAGATTGCGCGCGACGATCTGCGCCATGGTCCGCTCGCGCAGATCGACCGAAGTGCGCGCCGAAACCGCCTGCAGGCGCACCAGCGCGAGGGCGGCGAGGCTGAAGATGGCCAGAGCGACGAGCATCTCCAGCAGGGTGAACCCCGCCGCGCCGCCGGCGCGGTCCCGTTTCCCGCGAGGGCAGGCATCCGGTCTCTTCGCCGCCATGGATGCCTGCCCTCGCGAGAGTCCCGGCTTCTGGCCGGTCGAGCCGATCCTAGAGATCGCTCGAATAGATGTCCGCATTCTCGCCCTCGCCGCCGGTCTGCTTGTCCGCGCCGAGCGAATAGATATCGAACGGCCCTTTCCTGCCCGGCGCCTCATAATGATAGGGCTGGCCCCAGGGATCGTTGGGCAGCTTCTTGATATAGCCGCCGCTGCGGTAGCGCTCGGGCTGGGCGAGGCCCGGCGGGGGCGTCAGCAGCGCGTTGAGCCCGTCGCTCGTACTGGGATAGGTCAGATTGTCCAGCCGATACTGCTCCAGCGCCGATTCCAGCGTGGAGATGTCGGCCTTGGCCTTGGCCACATTGCTCGTGCCCAGCGCGCCGAACACGTTGATCGCGACGATCGTGCCCAGCAGGCCGATGATGACGATCACGACCAGCAGCTCGATCAGCGTGAAGCCCCGTTCGGCCGAACGCCTCCGGAACCTGAAGCCGCGCAGGTCCGCGGGGAGGCCCGTCCGGGCTCCCGCCGATCCGCATTCCCGCCCCTGAGTCCCGTCTTCGCGGGAGCCCTGCGCATGCGTTTCGGGATTGGCTGCATTCATGACCTAGACTCCGGCACCTGTGAGATTCTGCAATTGCATGATCGGCAGCAGAATCGAGAGGATGATGATCGCCACGATCCCGCCCATCAGGATGATGATGAGCGGTTCGAGCATCGCGAGCGCGGCGGCGGTGAAGCTGTCGAACTCGCGTTCGAGATAATCGGCGGCGCGCTCCAGCATGAGGTCGAGCTGCCCCGCGCTTTCGCCGCTGGCCGCCAGATAGACGAGCAGCGGGGGGAACACGTCCGAGCGGCGCATCGCCGCCGAGAGACTGCCGCCGCCGCGCACCGCCTCGACGATCTCCGCCGTCGCCGCGCGCAGGACGCGATTATGGACCGTCGGCACGGTGAGCGCCAGACCTTCCATGACCGGCAGGCGGCTCTCGACCATGGTCGCGAGCGTGCGGGCCATCCGCGCGGCATGAAGATCGCGCAGCAGCCGGCCGACGAAGGGCGTGCGCAGCAGCCATCCGTCGACGCGCAGGCGCACGCCCTCATTCTGCAGCGCGCGCCAGCCCAGGAAGGCGAGCAGCGCCAGGACGATCGCCATCGCCCACCACCAGTGCGCCATCATGTTGGAGATGCCCATCACGATCCGCGTGAGCAGCGGCAATTGCTGCCCCAGCGTATCGAACTGGTCGACCACCAGCGGCACCACGAAGATCATCAGCGAGATGACGACGATCACGGCGAAGGTCGCGAGCACCGTGGGATAGGCGAGCGCGGTCAGCAGCTTGGAGCGCATCACCGACTGGCGCTCGAGCAGGATCGCCAGCCGCTCGGTGAGCGCGGGCAGGCTCCCGGAACGCTCGCCCGCCGCGATCATCGCGCGGTAGAGGCCCGGGAAACTCTTCGGCTCCGTGCCCATCGCCTCGCCCAGGCTCCGCCCCGCGACCACGCCGGCGTGCACGCGCGAGACGGTCTCGCGCACATGCACCTTCTCGCTCTGGCGGGTGATGGTGCGCAGCGCCTCTTCCAGCGGGGAGACCTGCGCCAGCGTGGAAAGCTGGCGCGTGAACAGGGTCAGGTCCTTGGCCGAGAGACGGTTGCGCTCGAAGCTGAGCAGGCTGCGCCCGGCGAGGCGGCCCGGGCCCGCGCTCGCGCCGCCCGTCGCGCCCCGCCCCTCGGCGAGGCGCACGACGAACAGCTTGCGCGCGGCCAGCGCCGCCCGCGCGTCGCTGGCGCTCTCGGCGCGCAGCAGGCCGCGCTTCTCGCGCCCGGCGCCGTCGATCACCACATAGTCGAACTCAGGCATGGTGGACCTCAGGCATCGACCGCTTCTTCGCGTCGCGAGATACGGATCGCTTCCTCCGCGCTCGTCTCGCCGCCCAGCACCAGCGCGCGCGCGGCCGAGACGAGATTGGGCGCATTGAGGAAGGCATGGCGCGCGATGCGCGATTCATCGCCGCCCTCGTTGATCATGCGGCGGATCGTATCGTCGATGCGGATCGCCTCGAACACGCCGATGCGTCCCTTGTAGCCGCTCTGGCCGCAGCTCGGGCAGCCATGGGCGCGGTAGATGAGCGTGCCTTCGTCGATGCCGAGCAGCGCGCTCACCGACTTGTCGGCCGGCACCTGCTCGCGGCAGACCGGGCAGAGCCGCCGCACGAGACGCTGCGCGAGGACCGCGCGCAGCGTGGAAGCGAGCAGGAAGGGCTCCACCTTCATGTCGCGCATGCGGGTGATGGCGCCCACCGCGTCGTTGGTGTGCACGGTCGAGAGCACCAGATGGCCGGTGAGCGAGGCCTGAACGGCGATCTCCGCCGTCTCGCGGTCGCGGATCTCGCCGACCATCACCACGTCCGGATCCTGTCGCAGGATGGCGCGCAGCCCGGCGGCGAAGCTCAGCCCCACCTTGGGATTGACCTGCGTCTGGCCCACGCCCTCGATGGCATATTCGACCGGGTCCTCCACGGTCAGGATATTGCGGCTGCCGTCGTTGAGCTGGCGCAGGCCCGCATAGAGCGTCGTGGTCTTGCCGCTGCCGGTCGGGCCGGTGACGAGGATGATGCCGTTGGGCTCGGTCAGCGCGCTGCGCAGCACCGCGTCCGCCACGCCCGTCAGCCCGAGCACGTCGAGCGAGATGCCGGCATTCTCCTTGTCGAGGATGCGCAGCACCACGCGCTCGCCCGCCCGGCTCGGCAGGGTGGAGACGCGCACGTCGAGCATCTTGCCGCCCAGCGTCAGGCCGATGCGCCCGTCCTGCGGCACACGCCGCTCGGCGATGTCCAGCCGCGCCATCACCTTGATGCGGCTCACCACCACCGGCGCGACATGCGGCGGCATGCGCAGCGTCTCGGTCAGCACGCCGTCCATGCGCATGCGCACGACAAGGCCGGTCTCATAGGGCTCGATATGGATGTCCGACACGCCCTGCCGCGCCGCCTCGGCGATGATGCCGTTGATGAGGCGGATGGCCGGCGCGTCGTCGCCGCTGTCGAGCAGGTCCTCGGCCGTGGGCAGGTCGCCGGCGATGAAGTCCAGATCGTCCCCACCCATGGCGAGCGATCCGGCCATGGCGGCGGCCGAGCCGTCCATCGCATAATGGTCGGACAGATGCTTCTCGAAGCGGGGCGTATCGACGATGGTCACGTCGAAACTGCGCGCCAGATGCCGCCGCACCTCGACCAGCACGCGCGGGTCGGCCCCTTCGCGCAGGGCAATGCCGAGCCGGTCGCCCCCCTCGCCATCGGCGCGGCCGGCGATCACCACCACGCCATGCCGGCGGGCGAAGGCATAGGGAATGTCGATCGGCATGGCGCCATGGCCGGCGTCGCCCGGAACCCCGGCCCCGGCGGCGTCCCCGATCCCGGCCGACGGGATCGGCGGCGGCAGGCCGCCCATGCCTTCCTCATCGTCCGCGCCGATAGTCATGGGTGGGGCGCCTCCTGCGAGGGGGGCACGTCCACGGGCCGCACCACCTGCTGCGAGCGCATTTCCTGCCCCTGCACGACCCGCCCGTCGATCACCTGGTCGCCCGGCTGGGCGGCGGGCGGGGCCGGCCGCGCGGCGCCCATATAGTCGCGCACCAGCTCGTCGATGGACGGCTCCGCGTCGGGATTGGCGACGCGCTGCATGCCCTGGATATAGCCGTAGCGCCGCGCGGTCATTTCCTGATTGTCCTGGCGGGTCGAGAGGATCGTCGGGCGGATGAAGACCATGAGATTGGTCTTGGTGCGCGCCTTGCTGCGCGATCGGAACAGTTCGCCGAGCAGCGGGATGTCGCCGAGCAGCGGGATCTTCTCGATGGTGCGGCGCTCATTGTCGTCGAGCAGGCCGCCGATCGCGAGAATGTCGCCATCGTCCACCACCACCGTGGTCTCGAACTCGCGCTTGTTGATGATGAGATCGCTGCTGTTGTTGGAGACCGGCCCGGCCACGCTGCTCACTTCCTGCTTGATGAACAGCTTGATCGTGCCGCCCGCGCTGATCTGCGGCGTCACGTCGAGCATGATGCCGACATTCTGGCGCTGCACCGTGCGGAACTGGTTGTCGAAATTCTGGCTGAGCGCCTCGCCCGTGGTCACCGGCACTTCCTGGCCGACCAGCATGTGCGCCTTCTGGTTGTCGAGCGTGGTGATCGACGGCGTGGAGAGGATGTTACTCTCCGTGTCCGACTGAACGGCATTGACGATCGCGCCGAGGAAGCCGTTGCTGCCCAGACTCGTCGCGATACCGCCGAAGCCGCCCGTGGCGTTGCTCAGCGCATCGACCGCCGCGCTCTGCAACTGGCTCGCGAGCGTGCTGTTCTCCGTGGACGTGGTCGTCGTCGTCGTGCCGTCGGCGGCGACCACGGTCGTCTCGGTCGTGCCGAGCTTGGTCGCGCCATAAGCGCCCGCCAGCGTCAGGATATTGGGATAGGCATTGGAATAGTTGGTGGCGGCGAAACCGGTATTGGTGCTGCCGAGCAGGAACTGGACGCCCAGCCGGCGGGCGGCATTGTTGCCGATCTCGACGATGATCGCTTCCACCAGCACCTGCTCGCGGCGCGTGTCGAGCTGGCGGATGACCTCGCCCAGCATGCGCTGCGTATCGCTGCTCGCCGCCACGATGACGGCGTTGGCGCCTTCATAGCGCGTGACGATCGCCGGGCCCCGCGCGATGCCGGAGCCCGTGCCGGAGCCGGAGCCCGATGCGCTGCCGCCGGTCGTCGTCGCGGAGGCCGGCGCAGGGGTGGCCGCGGCCGGCGCGGCATTGCGCTGTCCCCGCCCCTGTCCCTGCCCGCTACCGGAACCGCCGCCGGTGCTCACGTCCGTGGTGGCGATCTGCGTGCCGCCGGATTGTCCGAGCAACTGCTGCAGCACCGGCATCATCTTGTCGGCATCGGCATGCTGCAGCCAGTAGACGCGGATCTCCGTGCCGCTCGCGGCGCGCCTGTCCAGCTCGCGCGCCATGTTGGAGAGGCGGGTGACCGTCGCCGCGTCGCCGCGGATGGCGAGGCTGTTCGAGCTGTCGATGGCGACGACCGTGGCGGCCGCCGCGGCATTGTCCCCGCCCCCCGCGATGAGCTGCTGGAGCGAAGTGGCGATCTCCCGCGCGCCGGCATTCTGCAGCGGCACGAGCGTCGTCGAGGAGGCGTCCGTGTCAACCTGCCGCAGCACCTGACGGATGCGGGCGATATTGTCGGCATAATCCGCCACGACGATCGAGCGGCCCGAGCGGTTGGCGGTGATGGAGCCCTCGCGGCTCACCAGCGGCCGCAGCGTGTCGAGCGCCGACTGGGCGTCGATGGAGCGCAGGCGGATCACCTCGGTGATGAACTGGTTGCGATTGGCCGTGCCGCCCACCTGTCCGGGCTGGCCGGCCGCGCCGTCGACCGGCTGGATGCGGAACGCGCCGCCCGTCGCCGGCACCGCCACAAGCCCGTTGGCGCGCAGGGTGGAGAGGAAGATCTCGAAATATTCCGAGCGGGTGAGCGGCCGGTCGGTCACGACCGAGACCTTGCCCTGCACCCGGCTGTCGATGATGAAGGTCCGCCCCGTCACCCGCGCCGCGTCCTGGATGAAGGCCCGGATGTCGGCGTCCCGCACGTTCAGGCTGAGCTGGCCGAGGGCAGGCACGGCGCAGAGCAGCGCGAGAACGGCACTTCCGGCAAAACGGCTGAGTCTTTTCCTGATTGTCATCGAGCTTCCGGAAGTATGATGGCTATGGGAACGGTCGCCGCGCCCCGCTCGACCATGAGCGAGATGCGCGCGCCGGGACGCAGGGAACCCTGCAGGCTTTCGATGTCGCCGGCGTCCCGCACCGGCTGGCCGTTGACCTGGACGATGATGTCGCCGGGACGGAAGCCCGCCTGCGCGAAGACCTCCGGCGCGCCCTGCGCGCCCACGACGATGCCGGTCACCCGGCCATTCTCGGTGCGCGGGACCAGGCTGATCGCGCTGACCAGCTTGTCCGGCGTGAGCGGGCCCGCGACGGGCGGTGGCGCCTTGCCCGGCGCGGGCCCGCCCGAACCGCCCGCCGGCGGCGCGGGCGCGGCGCTGTTGCCGGGGGTCTCGTCACCGCCCGACTGATCGATATAGAGCGTCTCCTCCGCGCCGTTGCGGTCGATCACGACATGGTCGAACCGCACGGCCTTCAGCCGGACGCCGGGCGCGATCTCCTCGCCCACGCCGTAGCTGGTCTGGTCGCCATCGCCGTTCGCGATGATCGCCGAGCCCTGGCCGGAGGCTTCGTTGAGGCTGATGCCGAACAGCGCGAGCGGCAGCGAGGTGACCTGCTGCGCGCCCTGCCCGCCCGGCGCGCCGGCGCGGAAGAAGGGATCGAATCCCGCGAACAGCGCCCGGCGCGCATCCCCGCTCACCACGATGGGTTCGCGCGCCTGCCATTCGCCGAACAGGCCGACCGGCGTCACCAGCGCCCAGAGCAGGCGCGCGAGCTGGACCATCAGCATGACGAGCAGCACCGCCTCGACCCACTGGCCGATATCCGACGAGCGCCGCCGGCCGCCCGGCCGCGCGCGTCGAATGAAGCCGGTCCATCGCATTCAGGGCCCTCCGGAGACAGCGTTGCCTAGGCGCGCTCTATGACCGATCCACGGCAGTTAGGTTACCAAAAAATGACAGCGATCAAAGCCCAGGATCGCGGTTGATCCGATCCCCTTCGCCTTGCTAGACGCTCGCCCTGCCCATGTCGACGCTCGATGCGCCTCTCATCGCCGGCCAGCCCGGCATCCAGCGCGTTCCCCGGCGCGATCTCGAACTGTTCATGAAGCGCCGATTCCTCACCGATGCGGAATGCGCCGGCCTGATCGAGCGCATCGACGCGGGCCGCCGCCCGTCCACGATCGCGGACGATATGGGTTATGAGGCCTTCCGGACGAGCGAGACCTGCGATCTCGACAGCCGCGATCCCTTCGTCGACGCCATCGACCGCAAGCTCGCCGCCTATGCCGGCATCGATCCGGCCTTTGGCGAGCCGCTGCAGGGCCAGCGCTATGCGGTCGGCCAGGAATTCAAGGCGCATACGGATTATTTCGAGCCCGACGGGCGCGATTTCCAGCGCTATTGCGGCCGCTCGGGCAACCGCACCTGGACGCTGATGGTCTATCTGAACGAGCCGGGGGCCGGCGGCGCGACGCGCTTCACCCGAATCGACAAGATCATCCAGCCCGAGACGGGCAAGCTCGTCGCCTGGAACAATCGCCTCCCGGACGGCCGCGGCAATGCGATCACCATCCACCATGGCATGAAGGTGCGCGCGGGCACCAAATATATCATCACCAAATGGTATCGGGAGCGCGTCTGGGCGGGCTGAGCCGGGCCCGCCGGGCTGCGCCGCGGACCTGATTCGCCAAGGGAGGCGACGCCGAGCGCGCCGTTCCCGGACGCAGGCCAGCGCCGTTGGGTCCATGGGCTCCTGCCTTCGCAGGAGCACGGGAGGTTCGATCAGCGAATGGCGCCGGTTCATGCGGGCAGGAAGGCGAGGCGGCGTCGCCCCGGCATCCCGCCCCACCCCAGTGCTCCTGCGAAGGCAGGTCCCCGGGGCGCACAGGCACTTCGGCGGCCGGCGGCGAGCAGACCCGATCCGACGCCCCTCACCTGACAGCCCCCCGCAGTTTGAGGCCCGGCCCAGGGGACCGGGCCTCCGCCACGGGGATCAGAAGGTGGTCGAGATCGACAGGTTGAAGGTCGTGCCGAGATTGTAGAGGTTGTAGTAGATGCGCCGGCCGTCCAGTTCCTGATATTCCTTGTACTTGTTGTACAGGATGTTGCGCGCCTCGAACTTCACGTCGACATCGCGGCCGCCGATGGAGAGGCCCTGCCGCCACACGAAATCGAGATTGAAGCCGGGATGTTCATAGACGTCCGGCTGGGCATCGACGCCACGCGTCACGCCGCGGCTGGTCACGCGCTTGCTCGCATAGGAGAGGATGAGCGTCTGCTGCGAGAGCTTGTCCACATCCTCCATGCCGATCTGCAGATTGGCGATATGGTCGGACTGGCCAGTGAGCGGCGCGCCGTCGGTGAAATAGGCGCTCGCCGGCGAGGTGTCGCCATTGGCGCCGATCGTGACGTCGTCCGCCCCGACCTTCAGCTTCGACTTGGTGTAGGTATAGTTGCCGATGAGCACCAGCCGCCGCGTCGAGAAGAGATCGGCGGACGACCATCGCGACAGGTCGATATATTTCTGGATCTCGACCTCGCCGCCATAGAGATCGGCCTTGGGCGCGTTGGCATAGAAGGTGGTCACGCTGTTGCCCGAGGAATCGAGGCTCAGATAGGCCTCGATCGGGCGATCAATCCGCTTGTAGAAGCCGGCCAGGCTGAACCGCTGATCCCGCGCGAAATACCATTCATAGCGGGCTTCCGCGTTGAACAGCTTGCTGTCCGTCAGATAGGGATTGCCCTTGTAGGTGCGGTTGGTGTCGGGATCGAAATAGGGCTGGAACACCAGTTCGCGGAACTGCGGCCGCGCGATCGTCTTGGACGCATTGACGCGGAACTGCATGTCCGGCCGGAACTGCCAGGTGATGGTGCCCGCCGGCAGCCAGTAGCCGTTCCTGAGGCCGGTCTCGAACACCGACGTGTCGGACGAGAAGACCGGGACGCGGCGCACATTCTGGCGCGCCCATTCGTAGCGCACGCCCCCGTCGATCAGGATTTCGGGCGTGAGCTGCCAGCTCAGCTTGCCATAGCCGGCATGATTGAGCAGCCGGGAAGCGAACACCGGATTGGGCTCGACCTCATTGGCCTCGATCCCGAACGGATTGACATTGCCGTTCTCGTCCACGGCATCGATCACGCCGGGCGAGAAGAGCAGGTCCGGGCGCAGCAGCAGCACGCCGGTCGGCGTCGAATTGTCGGCGCTGAGCTGGAATTCGCGGCGCGCGGTGGTGCGGTTGGTGAGCTGGTAGGCATAGCCCGCGCTGACCTTGAGGCCGTCGAACAGCTCATAGCCGAGATCGGCGCCGCCGGACCAGAGATCCTCGTTGAGATCGGAGAAGGCGATGCGCGGGCGATTGCCGATATTGCCGGTCAGGCTGATCTGGAACTGCTGACCGAACGGATCGCTCTCATTGTTCGTGCGATAATATTCGAACGTCGTCTCGGCCGGCGCCTCGCGCTGCGAATTGGCATAGCCGCCGCGCACGTCGAGCGTGAGGCGATCGGTCAGCTTGAACTCGCCCACGAGCTGGGTGTCGATGAGCTGGCGCTCATACCAGCCGGTGTCCTGCACTTCGAACGTCGCGGTGCCCGGCGTGCGCGTGCCCACGCCGATCCGCGTGCTCTTCAGCGTGTCGCGGACATAGAGCGCGGTGCCGCGGATCTTGTTGTCGCCGAATTCCAGGCCGGTGCCCAGCAGGCCGTTGACCACGATGCGATTGGTCGTCGTGACGCGCTCGAAATCGGAGTCGGCGAAGGACAGGTCGTTCTGGCTGGAAAACTGCTGGGTCGCATCGCGGGTCTGCCAGCGATTGCTGTATCCGGCCGTCGCGATCAGGCCCAGGGTGGCGCTTCCGAGATCGAACGAGGTGCCGCCCGAGATCGTGGCCGTGACGTTCGCCGGCACCGTCCCGTCGCGCTGCGCGATCGACAGGCGGGGCGTGACGAGCGAGCCGGCGATGGCCCGGTTCAGCTCCGGGGAAATCTGGGTCGTGGTGAGGCCGCTGGCATAATATTCCGCGAGCGCGGGCGGCGTGTTGCGCGTGCCGTTGTCGAAGCCGGTCCAGTCGGTCTTTCCGCCCCAATAGGTGTAGCCGTTGATCCCGGTCGTCTCCGAGTGGAAGCCGCCGCCGATCGAAACGGTCAGGAACCTGTCGCGCGGGACCGCGCTGGTCGTGAGATTGATGACGCCGCCGCCGAACTCGCCGGGAAAATTCACCGAATAGCTCTTCTGGACGAGCGAGGAGGCGATGATGTTGGTGGGGAAGAGATCGAGCGGGATCGAGCGTTTCAGCGGCTCCGGGCTGGGCAGCGGCGAACCGTTCAGCAGCGCGAGCGAATAGCGATCGCCCAGGCCGCGCACATAGACGAAGCCGTTGCCGACGACGGAAAGGCCGGTCACGCGGCCCAGCGCGCCGGCGATGTTGCCCTCGCCGGTCCGCGCGATGTCCGCCGCGCCGAGGACCGACACGACGGCCGGCGCATTCTGCTGGATATTGGCGTTGCGCCGGCCGGTGACGACGATGTCGCTGCCGGGCACGGACACGTCGGGCTGGTCCGTGCCACCTTCCGTGCCGTCGGCCTGCCCGTCCGTCGCCGCCGCGGGTGCCGCGTCGCCTGCGGGCGGCACGGTTTGCGCAAGCGCGGCCGGCGCCGTCAGGGCAGAGGAAAGAAGGAGCAGAACCGCGAAATTGAGCGGCGTCGCCATGGATGATCCCCTTATTTGATTGGGCGATGGCAGCGGGATGCGCCGTCTCCGGCCGCACCCCGCTGGCAATCTGTGCGAGCCGGTTTCAGGTGGTCGGCAGCGACGTGCACGACCGGTCGGAATTGGTCGTGTCGTCGAACGGCGCGTAGCTGGTGTTGCAGGTCCAGCCCTTGTACCAGCCGTCATTCGCGTCCTTCACCGCGCCGATATAGGTCGTCGCGTCGAAGAAGGCGTCGAGCGTGCTGGCATCGAACGCGGGCACGGCCGTCTCGTTGGCGCCGTTCACGAACAGGTTGGCCAGCGACGAGGTGAAGCTGTCGCTGTTGTTGTTCGTGCCCGCGCCGAACATCGCGGCCACCTGATCCGCCGTGTAGCTGCCGGTGCCGATATATTTGGTGCCGTTGCACTGCAGGACCACCGAGCGCGCCGTCAGCGTGGCCGCATCGGAGCCGCCCGAACCGTTCATGCGGATGCACTCGTTGTTCGGCGAGATGATCATGCCGTTGACCAGCGTCACGTCCGAATTGCCGCGGAACAGGGCCGAGGCCTGGTCGTTGGAGTCGTTGTTGCTGCTCGCCTCCGACTGGACGGCCGTGAAATTCACGACATTGAGCTTGGCGCGCGGCGTATCGGACTCGTTGCCGTTGCTGTCGATCTCGAACAGCGCATCGCCCTGACCGGGCCGCTGGGCAAGGATGACATACTGGAAGAAGCCCTGCGCGCCGGTGTCGAAGTCCAGGCTGTCGTCGTCGGCGCCCGTCGCGATATAGTGCTTGAAGCGCACCGTGCCGCCGAAGAACTCCGCGCCGTCGTCCGAGCTGTTGTGGCTCTGGATATAGTCGAGCGTGGTGCCGCTGCCGATGCCCTCGGTGGTCAGGGCCTGCAATTCGGTGTTCGCGCTCAGCACGAAGCCCGAATAGCGGATCTGCACATATTTCATCGAACCGGCATTGTAGGTCGAGTCATTGCCGCCATAACGGGCCGGGTTGCTGGAGCCTTCCGTATCGCGCTCGCAGTCGTGGGTCGCGACCGAACCATAGCTGCAATCCGTGATCGGCGCGCGGCCCATGAGGATGACGCCGCCCCAGTGACCGATCGACGTGTCGGTTTCCTGGCCGATGACATTGTCATAGCTGGTGAAGATGATCGGCGCCGTCTCCGTGCCCTCGGCAACCAGCTTGTTGCCGCGGTTGACCGCGAGGAACGAGGCGCCCTTGCCGATCAGGATCACACCCGGCTCGATGGTGAGCGTGACATTGGTGTCCGCCACGAGCTGGCCCGACCCGTTGACCACGCTGCTCGGGAACCCGTAGCGCGTGATGTCGGCGGTGCCGCAGCCGACCGTGGTGCTCGTCTGGGGCGTCGCCGAGGTCGGCGCGGAGAAACCGCCATCGCAGCCCACGTCGACACGGCCGGAATTGATGGCCGGATCCATATAATAGACCAGGCCGGGCAGCTTCGGCAGCGTGGTGTTGCGGCTGATGACGGCCGGCAGCGAGCAGACGCGCCAGGTTCCGGTCGGGCCGGTGATCGTGCCGGCATCGGTGAGCTGGTCGGCATTGCCGATCGTCGGGCAGCCGGACGCCGGTTCGACACCGCCGCTGGGCGTCGGGGTCGGCGTCTCGCTGGGCGTCGGCGTCGGATAGTTGATCACGACGCTGCCCGTGCCGGGCGACGCGATCTCGCTCGCGCCGCAGCCGGCGAGCAGCGGCAGGGCGGCGCCCGCCAGCATGAAATTGATGGTCCGAGTGATAGCTTTCATCGTCGTCTCCGCTGCCGGTCATGTCCGGATTCTCGAGTGCAGGACGGCCAATGGGAGAAACGACTCTGTGGTGCCCCCTTGCGCCCTCGGCGGCGCAGCTAGGGGATGAGTGTGACAGCGAGATGGGATTTCGATGTCGCCTGGATTACGATTGCGTGTCAGATTTATGACGATGCGGCGGTCCGGGCCGATCGACCCGGGATTTCCGGGCGGAACGCGCGCCAGCCGCGCGAGCGCGGCGCGAAATGCACCGCGCCGTCCCGGCCGCGCGGGAGCGATGATCGCGATTTGCGTGATATTGTGACGGGAATGCACCAGTCATCCCGCCCGGGAGTCATCCCGCCCCGAAAGTCATGCCTCCCCGGACCCGCGTCGGGCGGATGCCGGCAAGGCGGCATGGACAGGGCCGGCCCGCGCGACGTTACCGCCGCACGGGAACAGGCGCCGAATGGGCAGAGTCGCGCGCGGCGCCGAACGGCCGTTCGGCCCGCGTTCGCTCAGCGTTGTCCCGTCAGGCGGCCGAGCATGGCGGCGGCGAGCATATGGCTCGAATAGCTCCGGCCATTCTCCAGATCGAGCTGCTCGTCCGGCAGGGTCCGGACACGGTCAAGCGCGGTCCGCGCGGCATCGTAACGTCCGGTGCGCGCATAGACGGTCGCGAGATTGATAAGCCGGGCCGGATCATTGGCATCGGCAAGCGAAATGGGCTGAAGGATGCGTTCCGCCTCGCCAAGCTGGCCGGAGGCAATGGCATGAGCGGCATAGCTGCCGTCCTGAGCATGCGCGCCCTGCGCCATGGCGGCGGGGACAAGGAGCGCCGCGAAAGCGGCACCTCCGGCGATCTTCAACAGATTGATAATCATTGATTCGTCCTCTCCGATTCCTCGAAATCCGGAGAGAAGTATTTCACTTTTATGACTCATGGACAATCGGGCCGAAAAAATTCTTTTCTGCCTTCAATTCATTGATTCTAAAACTTATTTAGGAACTCTGCATCGGGTCGGCACAGACTGTCATATTCATGTAACAAAGAAGGAAATCGGTCGAACGCGAATCGTCATTCCATGCCTCGCGACCGCGCGGGCGCCGGCGAGCAGGCATTCATCAGGTCCGGAGAAAGGGAGAGGGTGGGGAGCTTCTGTTGCCCGGCGCTCCCCGTGCCGCTGGAATCCGATTCTGTTGCCCGGTTCGGTCCAACCGCGTTCCATTTGGGTAATCTCAGGCCGTGAGGCCCTCAATTACGCAGCAAGAGCAAGTGCTTCGTTGTCGTTGGCACTTATGGGTTTTGAGCCTTTAACGGGTTACTCAGCCCGGGCGAAAACAGCGCTTTTCAGCACACGTCGATCCTAGTTCGGCCCCATCAGGAGCGACCGCCCTGTCGGGCCAGTCGTTTCTGGTGGAGCCGCCGGGTACCGCCCCCGGGTCCGCTGCGCCTAGTGCACGCCGCAGTTTATCGCCATAGCCGGTCGAACCGGCATGACCCGATATAGGGATTGCGCGGGCATTGAAAAGGCCTTCGTCGCGATCCGCCGGGCCGGGCCGTCAGGCAGCGGCCCCGAGAGCCGCTCCCCTCGCCGCCGGCGATCAGTCATCCAGCCGGTTTTCAACCTCATCGGCCTTCTTCTCGCCCGCGTCGCGCAGGGCGTCAGCGCTGTTGTCGAGCCTGTCGGCCAGATTGTCCGCGCGGTTACGCGTCGAATCCATGAGATTGTCGCCCGCGTCGCGAAGCTTGTCCGCCTGATTCTCCAGGCGGTCGGCCTGATTGTCATAGGCATTCTCGACGCTTTGCGCCTGCTGCGACTGGCAACCAGCCACGAGCAGGGCGGCAAGGCTCGCCGCGAGGATGGAAAATGATTTCACGGTTTATCTCCTGTTGTGTCCCGGCGATCTCCCGGGACTGAAGACAGAAACCGCGTTGGCCCGGCTCGGTTCCAGCCGGACGGAACATCCTGCCGGAAGAACGTCCCGCCCTGCCCTGCCCGTTTCCCGCCGGCTTATTTCTTCAGCGCGTCGCGAATCTCGGTCAGCAGCTCGACTTCGGTCGGCCCGGCGGCCTCTTCCTCCTTCTTGCCGAAGAAGCGATTCGCCTGGCGCACGATCAGGAAGATGATGAAGGCCAGGATGAGGAAGTTGATCACCGCAGTGACGAAGCTGCCATAGGCGAGGACCGGCACATTGGCCGCCTTCACGGCCGCCAGCGTGGGGGCCGTTCCCGCCGGCACCGCGCCCAGCGGGATGAAATGGTTCGAGAAGTCGAGCCCGCCCAGGATCGCGCCGATGAACGGCATGATGACATCGTCGGTGAGCGATTTCACGATGGTGCCGAACGCGCCGCCGATGATGACACCCACGGCCAGATCGAGCACATTGCCGCGATTGATGAACGCCTTGAATTCCTTGAACATGCCATTCTCCTTGCACGCGCCGACACCCGCGCGATCGTCCCGCCTGAGCTAATCCCGTTGCGAGCGGCCGATCAACCGCCTATTTAGCGTATCACTGCGGCGATACACCGCTTTTGTCATGAGGATGACCCGACCATGGTTTCCGCTCCTGCTCGCCAGACCTGGCTCCGCGCCTTCGTCGCGCTGCTCATTCCCTTCGCGCTCGCGGCCTGCGGCATCAATTCGATTCCCACGGCCGAAGAGAATGCCAAGGCCAAATGGGCGGACGTGCAGGCGGCCTATCAGCGCCGCGCCGATCTCATCCCCAATCTGGTCGCCACCGCCCGCTCTGCCGCGAACATCGAGCGGGGCACGCTCGAGAGCGTCATCCAGGCGCGCGCCTCGGCCACGCAGGTGCAGCTCAATGCCGGCGACCTGACGGATCCCGCCAAGGTCCAGGCCTATCAGGCTGCCCAGGCCAATGTCGGCAGCGCGCTCAGCCGCCTGCTCGTGACCGTCGAGCAATATCCCGAGCTGAAGAGCCAGGATCGCTTCGCCGATCTCATGACGCAGCTCGAAGGCACGGAAAACCGGATCAACATCACCATCCGCGACTACAACAGCGCCGTGCAGGCCTATAATACGCGCATCCGCACCTTCCCCGACATGATCGGCGCGAAGATCATCTACGGCGCCAAGCCGATGACGCCCTTCGCCGCCAAGCCCGGCGCGGATACGGCGCCCGATGTCGGCGCGCTGATGAACGGCAGCTAAGGTCGAGAGGCGTCCGCTTCCGCGCGGACGCCGCCCTGTCATGACAGCCCTCCGCCATGCCTGCCTGCTGCTGATCGCCGCCCTGCTGCTGGCGCTGCGTCCCGATGCGGCGCTCGCGCAGAGCTTCCCGGCCCTGACCGGCCGGGTGGTGGACGATGCCAATCTGCTCGACCCGGCGCAGGAGCAGGCCCTGACCGCGAAACTCGCGGCGCTCGAGCAGACCACCGGGCGGCAGGTCGTGGTCGCCACGGTGCCCAGCCTGGGCGGATACGAGATCGACGACTATGGCTATCGGCTCGGCCGCGCCTGGGGCATCGGCGAGAAGGACAGGAACACCGGCGCCATCCTCCTCATCGCGCCCGACGAGCGGCGCGTGCGCATCGAGGTCGGCTACGGCCTCGAGCCCATTCTGACCGACGCCCTCTCCGGCCGCATCATCCGCGACGACATCACGCCGCGCTTCAAGGCCGGCGACTATGCGGGCGGGATCACCGCCGGCGTCGACGAGATCGTGCGCATTCTCGAACTGCCGCCGGACGAGCAGCGCAAGGTCGTGCAGGACGCGGCACGCGCCGGCCACGAGTTCAGCGGACGGGACATCGGTCCGGGCCTCATCTTCCTGTTCTTCATCCTGATGTTCGTCGTCCTGCCGATGATCGGCAGCCGCGGACGCGGCCGGCGCTATCGCGGCGGCGTCAACCCGATCATCATCTGGGGCGCCGATCAGGCGCTGCGCAGCATCTTCCACGATCGCGACGATGACGATCACTGGGGCGGCGGTGGCGGCTGGGGTGGCGGCGGCGGCGGTGGCTTCTCCGGCGGGGGCGGCAGCTTCGGCGGCGGCGGCGCGAGCGGGAGCTGGTGATGGCGCAGCGTGTGACGATGAGCGATGCCGACCATGCGGTCGTGACCGATGCGGTCGCGGCCGCTGAGGCGAACACCGATGCCGAAATCGTGACGATCGTCGCGCGCCGGTCGGACGCCTATCATGATGTCGGGCTGCACTGGGCCATCCTGTGCATGCTGCTGGTGCCCGCTTTCGCGGCCGCCTTTCCCGATCTCTACATGCGCATGGCCGTATGGCTGCTCGGCGAATGGACGCATGAAGTGCCGCTGCGCTCGCTGCTGCTCGTGCTGCTCGGCCACATGATCCTCAAATTCCTGGCGGCGCGCTATCTGCTTGCCATTCCCGCCCTGCGCATGGCCGTCACGCCCGGCGGCACGAAGACGCGCCGCGTGCGCCGCCGCGCCGTCCTCCTGTTCCGCACGGCGGCGGAGGCGCGCACCGCCCGGCTCACCGGCGTGCTCCTGTATCTCTCGCTCGACGAGCATCGCGCGGAGATCGTCGCGGACGAGGCCGTGGTGGCGAAGGTCGATCCCGCCGCCTGGGGCGAGGCCATGGCGGCGCTGATCGACGAGGTCCGCGCGGGCCGGATCGCGCAGGGCATGGCGCTGGCGATCGAAAAGGCCGGCCGCATCCTTGCCGACCATGTTCCCAAGACCGACGACAATCCCAACGAACTGCCGGACAGGCTGATCGAGCTATGAGCGGCGGAAGCCCGGAAGACGAACGCGACAAACCGGAAGAGCTGATGTGGGAGGGCCGCTTCATCACGGCCCGGCGACGCGGCCGCTGGGAATATGTGAGCCGCGCGCGCGGCATCGGCGCGGCCGTGATCCTCGCTATCGAAGAAGCGCCGGAAGGGCGCCATGTCATCCTGGTCGACCAGTATCGGGTGCCGCTCGGCCGCCGCTGCATCGAGCTGCCGGCGGGTCTCGTGGGCGATGAAGCGGCGGGCGAGGACCCCGCCCTCGCCGCCGCGCGCGAACTGGAGGAGGAGACGGGCTACCGCGCCGGCCGCATGGTCGATCTCGGCCGCTTCTGGAGCTCGCCCGGCATGGTCTCCGAGAGCTTCACCCTGTTCCGCGCGCTGGACCTCGTCCGGGTCGGCGAGGGCGGCGGCGTGCCGGGCGAGGACATCCGCGTCCACCGCGTCCTCATCGACCGGCTCGCCGACTGGATCGCCGCGCGCCGGGCCGAGGATCATGCGGTGGACGTCAAGCTGCTCCTCCTGCTCGGCGGCGCGATGACCGGCTGAACCGGCGACCTTCAGGCGGCGAGCGCCGCCACCTGCGCGAGACCGTCATTGATGGCCTTCTCGCGGAATTCCGGGCCGATCGCGCTGCCTTCGGCCACGACAAATTCCGGGCTGAGGCCGATGAAGCCGAACACGACCTTCAGATAGGTCTCGACATGCTCGGCCGCTTCCTGCCCCGACCCCGCGCCGTAGAAGCCCCCGCGCGAAATGGCGATGACGACGCGCTTTGGCCCCGCCAGCCCCTCGACCTTGCCTTCGGGCGTGTAGCGGAAGGTCTTGCCGGCCACGAGGATGCTGTCGATCCACGCCTTGAGCTGGCTCGGCACCGCGAAATTATACATGGGCGCGCCGATCACCACCGTGTCGGCCGCCAGGAACTGGTCCACCGCCTCATTGCCCTGCCCCGGCGTGAAGTGCGGCAGCGGCGTGGCGGCGAGATCGAGATAATCCACGGCGGCGGACGGATCGGCATCTCTGAGCCGCGCGACGATTCCCGCGGTGAGCTGGCGGCTGATGGAATTGTCGCCCAGCACGGACGAATCGATCTGCAGGATGGTCATTCGGAAGCCTCCAGTATATATTCGTAACTGACACCTGATATGTAACCGCCTGCCGGCGGCTCGCAAGGAGGCACAATTTTGTCACCCGGTAACATCGATGTGACCGACGCCCCCGCCACCGTGGACCACCGCCAGTGCCGCCGCGTCGCGCCCATTCTGGCGCGCGTGGGCGACAAGTGGAGCATTCTCATCATCATGACCCTGACCGGCGGCACGCGGCGATTCAGCGAACTCAGGCGCATGATCGACGGCATCTCGCAGCGCATGCTCACCCACAGCCTGCGCGGCCTGGAGCGTGATGGGATGATCTCGCGCGAGGTCCACCCCACCATTCCCCCACGCGTCGACTATGCGCTGACCGATCTCGGCCGCTCGCTCTGCGTGCCGGTCGTGGCGCTGGGCGAATGGGTGCAGGATCATCTCGACGAGATCGACGCCGCCCGCGCCGCCTATGACGCGGCCCGCGATTGGGACATGGGATAAGGAAGGCGCCGAAACCCCTCCGGGAAACGGGCGAAGCCCCTATTCCCTTTCTCCTCTGCGCCTCTGCGCCTCTGCGCGAACAAATATCGACGCGCGCAGAGGCGCGGAGAACGCAGGAACGAATGAAGCGACTGACCGTCCCACGGCGCGACCGGACGCCGGCACCGGGTGTTGCGGGGAACGCACGCCTGCCCTAACGGCGCTGCATGTCCGCCACGCGCATCAAGATCTGCGGCATCGTCACGCCCGATGCCATCGACGCCGCCGCGCGCGGCGGGGCGAGCCATATCGGCTTCAATATCTTCCCGCCCAGCCCGCGCTATCTGGACCCGCAGCGTCTTGCGCTGCTGGCGCCCAGGGTGCCGCCCTCCATCCGGCGGGTCGCCATCCTCGTGGAGCCCGACGACACGCTGATCGATGCGCTGCTCGCCACGAACGGGCTGGATGCGCTCCAGCTTCATGGCCGCGAGCCGCCCGAGCGCGTCGCGCAGATCAAGGCGCGCACCGGCCTCGACGTCTGGAAGGCCGTCTCCGTGCGGACAGCCGCCGATCTCGCGGCCGGGCAGGCCTATGCGGGCATGGCGGATTTCCTGCTGTTCGACGCGAAGACGCCGGCGGGCGCCGCGCTCCCCGGCGGCATGGGCCAGCGCTTCGACTGGACGCTGCTCGCCGGCCATCGCCCGCCGCTGCCCTGGGGCCTCTCCGGCGGTCTCGATCCCGACAATGTCGCCGAGGCGATCCGCGTCACCGGAGCGCCGCTGGTCGACGTCTCCTCCGGCGTCGAGAGAGCGCCGGGCGTCAAGGATGTGGACAAGATCGCGGCCTTCTGCAAAGCCGTATCGCGATGACGACCCTCAATCCTCCTGCTCCGCATGCCGGGAGCCGATGGCGCTGACCGCTTCCGACCCCTTCGAAGCGAGAAGACCAACCTGCCTGCGAGACTGAGACGATCATGACGACCGCAACCACGAGCCTGCCCAACAGCCTGCGCACCCTGCCCGACGAACGCGGCCATTTCGGCCCCTTCGGCGGCCGCTACGTCGCCGAGACGCTGATGCCGCTGATCCTCGACCTGGAGCGCGAATATCGCGCGGCGAAGGCGGATCCCGCCTTCCAGGCCGAGTTCGACGGCCTCATGACCCATTATGTCGGCCGTCCCTCCCCGCTCTATTTCGCGCAGCGGCTGACCGATCATTATCGCGAGGGCGCGAAGTCGGGCTTCGGCGCGAAAATCTATTTCAAGCGCGAGGAACTCAACCACACCGGCGCACACAAGATCAACAACTGCATCGGCCAGATCCTGCTCGCCATGCGCATGGGCAAGACGCGGATCATCGCGGAGACCGGCGCGGGCCAGCATGGCGTCGCGACCGCGACGGTCTGCGCCCGCTTCGGCCTGCCCTGCACCATCTTCATGGGCGCCAAGGACATCGAGCGCCAGCAGCCCAATGTGTTCCGCATGAAGCTGCTCGGCGCCGAGGTGCGGCCCGTGACCAGCGGCTCGCAAAGCCTCAAGGACGCGATGAACGAGGCGCTGCGCGACTGGGTCGCGACGGTCGAGAACACCTTCTACATCATCGGCACGGCGGCGGGGCCGCATCCCTATCCCGAGCTGGTGCGCGACTTCCAGTCGGTCATCGGCAAGGAAGCGCGCGCGCAGATGCTCAAGGCCGAGGGCCGCCTGCCCGATCTGCTGATCGCGGCGGTGGGCGGCGGCTCCAACGCCATCGGCCTGTTCCACCCCTTCCTCGATGATGCCGGCGTCGCCATGATCGGCGTGGAAGCGGCGGGCCACGGCATCGAGAGCGGCGAACATGCCGCGAGCCTCACCGGCGGCAGGCCCGGCATCCTCCACGGCAACAAGACCTACCTGCTGCAGGACGAGGACGGCCAGATCACCGAGGCGCACAGCATCTCGGCGGGGCTCGACTATCCCGGCATCGGCCCGGAACATAGCTGGCTGCATGAAAGCGGCCGGGTGACCTACATGCCGGTGACGGACAGGGAAGCGCTCGACGCCTTCCAGCTCTGCTCGCTCAAGGAGGGCATCATCCCCGCGCTGGAAAGTTCGCACGCCCTCGCCGCGCTGGACAGCAAGGCGCGGGAGATGCGCGCGGACGAGATCATCGTCGTGAACGTGTCCGGCCGGGGCGACAAGGATATCTACACCGTGGCGAATGCGCTGGGAGCAAGCCTGTGAACCGCCTGGCAGCAGCCTTCGCCCGCGCCCGCGCGCAGGGTCGCGCCGCGCTCGTCACCTTCGTGACGGGCGGCGATCCGACGCCCGCTGACACCGCATCCGTCCTCGACGCGCTCGTCGAGGGCGGCGCCGACGTGATCGAGCTGGGCATGCCCTTCACCGATCCGATGGCGGATGGCCCGGCCATTCAGGCCGCCAATCTGCGTGCGCTGGCCGCCGGAATCAGCACCACGGCCATTTTCGGGATCGCAGCCGCTTTCCGCGCCCGCCATCCCGACGTGCCGCTGGTCCTCATGGGCTATGCCAATCCGATGACCGCGCGCGGCGCCGACTGGTTCGCGGCCGAATGCGCGAAGGCCGGCGTCGATGGCGTGATCTGCGTGGACATCCCGCCCGAGGAGGATGAAGAGCTCGGCCCCGCCCTGCGCGCGGCCGGCGTCGCGCTGATCCGCCTCGCCACGCCGACCACGGACGCCGCCCGCTTGCCGGCCGTGCTGGATGGCGCGAGCGGCTTCCTCTATTATGTCTCGGTCGCCGGGATCACCGGGCTGCAGCAGGCCGCGCAGGCGAGCATCGACGATGCGGTCGCGAAGCTGAAGGCCGCCACCGACCTGCCCGTCGCGGTCGGCTTCGGCGTGCGCACGCCCGCGCAGGCCGCCGCCATCGGCGCCGTGGCGGACGGAGTGGTGGTCGGCTCGGCCATCGTCGATCTCGTCGGCAAGCATGGCGCGGACGCCGCCGGTCCGGTGCGCGAATTCGTCGCCGGCCTGCGCGCCGCGCTCGACAGCAAGGAACATGTCGCATGAGCTGGATCACCCGTGTCCGCAACGCCATCCCCTTCATCGCCCGCAAGGCGAGCGAGACGCCCGACAATCTCTGGCAGAAATGCCCGTCCTGCGGGCAGATGGTGTTCCAGAAGGAATGGGACGAGAATCTCGCCGTCTGCCCGCGCTGCGATCATCATGGCCGCATCGGCCCGAAGGTCCGTTTCGCCCAGATCTTCGACGAGGGCTCGCCGAGCGTCCTGCCCACGCCGCAGGTGCGCGAGGACCCGCTGAAGTTCCGAGATTCCAAGCGCTATACCGATCGCATCAAGGCCGCCCGCCAGCAGACCGGCGAGCAGGACGCGCTCATCAACGCGGTCGGCAGGATCGAGGGGCATGAGGCCGTTGTCGGCGTGCAGGATTTCGCCTTCATGGGCGGATCGATGGGCACCGCCGTCGGTGCGGCCTTCGTCGCGGGCATCAGGGAGGCGATCCGGCGCCGCTGCCCCTATGTGATCTTCACCGCCGCGGGCGGCGCGCGCATGCAGGAGGGAATTCTCAGCCTCATGCAGATGCCCCGCGCGACCGTCGCCATCCAGCAGCTCCGCGCGGCCGGACAGCCCTATATCGTCGTGCTCACCGATCCCACGACCGGCGGCGTCACGGCCAGCTATGCCATGCTGGGCGACATCCAGATCGCCGAGCCCGGCGCCCTCATCGCCTTCGCCGGCGCGCGCGTCATCGAGAACACGATCCGCGAGAAGCTGCCCGAAGGCTTCCAGCGCGCCGAATATCTGCTGGAGCACGGGATGATCGACATGGTCACGCATCGCAAGGAATTGCGGGCGACGCTCGGCCGGACGATCGCCTATCTCACCGCCGCGCGCGCGGCCTGACGTCCGGCGTCCTCGGCTCGTCGCTGGAACCCGGCAAATTAAGAATTGTTATCCTTGAACTTTGCATGATTAGCGGCTGACAAGCGCGGCGCTTCATCGACAGCGAATCGAGGATGGATTCAACGACCCATGGCTGACCACGCGGTTTCCGATCATCCGGCCGTCCAGACCCAGCTCGACCGGCTCGCCGCGCTCTCGCCGGGCCGGGACATATTGGGGCTGGAACGCATCACGGAGCTGTGCCGCCGCCTGGGCGATCCACAGCTTGCGCTGCCGCCCGTCTTCCATGTCGCGGGCACCAACGGCAAGGGCTCGACCTGCGCCTATCTGCGTGCGGCGCTGGAGGCCGAGGGCCATGCCGTGCACGTCTTCACCTCGCCGCATCTCGTGCGGTTCAACGAGCGCATCCGCCTCGCGGGCCATCTCGTCGACGACGCCGCGCTGGCGAGCGCGCTGGAACAGGTTCTGGACATTGGCGGCGATCTTCAGGCCAGTTTCTTCGAGGTGACCACCGCCGCCGCCTTCCTCCTGTTCGCGACCGTCCCGGCGGATGCCTGCGTGATCGAGGTGGGGCTCGGCGGGCGCCTCGACGCCACCAATGTCGTCGTCGCGCCGGCCGCCTGCGGCATCGCCTCGCTCGCCATCGACCATGAGGCCTTCCTGCTCGCGCCGGACGAGGCCGTTCCGGTCGATCCGTTCGACCGCATCGCCTTCGAGAAAGCCGGGATCGCCAAGCCGGGCGCCCCGCTGATCACCCAGCGCTATGCCGCCTCCATGCGGCAGGTCATCGCCGATGTCGCGGCTCATGCCGGCGCCACGCATCTGCCGCGCGGCGAGGCCTGGGACATCGCGGAATATCAGGGCGAGCTCCACTATCGCGACATGGAGGGCGTGCTGCACCTGCCCATGCCGCGCCTCGCCGGCCAGCACCAGATCGCCAATCTCGGCCTCGCCCTCGCCATGCTGCGCCATCAGAGGGCCCTGCCGGTGAGCGAGGCCGCCCTGCGCGCCGCGCCGCTCTGGGCCTATTGGCCCGCGCGCATGCAACGGCTCGAAGGCGGTCCCCTCAACGATCTCCTGCCGGACCGGACCATCTTCCTGGATGGCGGGCACAATCCGGATGCCGGGCAGGCCATCGCCGCCACGCTGGTCGCGCAAGGGCTGATCGAGACCGGCTTCGATCTCGTGACGGGCATGCTGGCCAACAAGGATGTGAAAGGCTTCCTCGAACCGCTGCGCCCGCTCATCCGCTCGATCCGCTCACTCCCGGTGCCGGGGCACGATCATCATGGCCCGGAAACCTTTGCGGCGATCGCGGACCGCTGGCACCTGCCGCACAAGGCGTTCGACACCGTGACGCAGGCGCTGCGGGACATCGCGGCCACGCACGGCACCCCGCCCGAGCGCCCGGTCCTGATCGCCGGCACGCTCTATCTGGCGGGGCAGGTGCTCGTGGCGAACGATCAGCCGCCGGTGTGAGGCCCTGGACGATCCTCAATCCCTGACGCAGACCGGTCCTGCGCCCGGTTCAGCCCCGCCTCAGTCCTCCTCCGTCCCGGCATCGCCGATGCTGGCGTCGACCAGCCCGGTGCGCATCATCCACCAGTAGAGCAGGATGCCGGGCAGCGCGAGCAGCGTCGTCAGCAGGTAGAAGTTCACATAGCCCATCGCTTCGATGAGCGCGCCGGCCGTCGTCCCGGTAATGAACCGCCCGAGGATCGCCGCACCGGCCGAAAGCAGCGCGAATTGCGTCGCGGTGAAGCGCAGGTCGCACAGCGCGGAAAGATAGGCGACCACCGTCACCCCGCCGATGCCGCTGGCGAAATTCTCGAAACCGATGGTGAAGGCCAGCATCGGCATGGAATGCCCCGCCGCCGCCAGCCCCGCGAAGCTGAGGTTCGAGATGCCCATCAGGATCAGGCTCACCATGACGGAGCGCTTCATGCCCAGCCGCGCATAGAGAATGCCGCCCACGAAGATGCCCGCCATCAGCGCGAAGAAGCCCACCCAGACGTCGCCCGCCAGAATTTCCGGCTTGGTGAAGCCCAGCGTCACCAGCAGATCGCGGATCATCAGATTGGCGATCGTGTCGCCGATCTTGTGGACGAGCACGAACAGCAGCACGAGCCAGGCACCCTTGCGCCTGAAGAAATCCGCCAGCGGCTCGACCACCGCGGCGAGCGCCGCCTGTGCGCCGTGCATGGGCTTGGGCTCGTGATGGCGGCGGGGCTCTCCTCCGAACAACGCGGCGATCGGCCCGGCGAAAGCGAGCGGCGCGCAGGCGATATAGCCGAGCGTCCAGTTCGATACATTCGCGACCGCCAGCGCGATCGTCGCCGCGAAGAAGGCGCCCAGCCGCCAGCCATATTGCGACATGCCCGAGCCGATGCCGAGCTGCTCGGGCTTCAGCAGTTCGATCCGATAGGCATCGATCACGATGTCGAAGGTCGCGCCGGCAAAGCCCAGCAGCAGCGCGCCGACCACCACGCTCTGCAGGTCGTTCACCGGGTCCGCGAAGGCGAGCACGATCACCGCCAGAGCCACGAAGATGCCGCAGACCCACAGCCAGGACCGCCGATGCCCCAGCGCCTTGCCGAGCACGGGCAGGTGCAGCCGGTCGATGATCGGCGCCCAGGCCCATTTGAAGCTGTAGATGAGCAGCGCCAGCGCGAAGGCGGAAATGGAGCTTTTGGTGATCCCCGCGTCCGACAGGCGATTGGTGAGCGTCGCGGCCAGCAGCGCGAAGGGAAAGCCCGAGGATATGCCGAGGAACAGGGCGACGAGCGGTTCACGTTGCAGATAGGGCCGGATCGCCTCGCCCCAGCCGCGCTCAACCGCCTCTTCCGTCAATGCCTGTCCCCTTCGTCCTTGCGAGCGCGCCAGCCTAGAGTGATTTCAAGGCCGATGGAATCACCTGCCATCCGGGACATCGCCGCAAACGAACATGATGCGGCGCGTTCCGGCGCGGAACGGTCTAGCGGTTCGGGCGCACGGCGAAAGGGGCTTTCTTGCGAACGGATGCCTTATCCCCATGACCCGTTCGGTTCGAGCCGCCATCGAGCGAAGCCGAGATGGCTCTCGAGAATGCCCGGACCTCGCCCCGAGCGAGTACAGCGTGCCCCATACGACTCCGCGCGACTCTATTGGCGGGACCTTCCCGCCCGGAAATCCCGTACCCCGCCGGGATGCGGGACCAGACTCACCCGAGCGCGAACAGCGTCATCCCCTGCGGCAGCCGTCCCGGCGCCTTGCCGCCGAGCAGCCGCTCGCACACGGCGATGGCCTCGACCAGATCGTCGCGCGAGCCGAAGGGCTTGGCGAGGCAACCGAGCGCCAGCCCCTGCTCGATGGCGTCGGCGGGGAAACGCTCGGCCGCGAACAGCACGGGGATGCCCAGCGGACGGACATGGCGCGCCAGATCGACGCCGGTGCGCACCCCACGCAGCGCGACATCGGTGATGATGAGATCGACGGCCCGCCCCTGCCCGATCACGGCTTCCGCCGCCGCGAACCGGTCCACCGTCGCGACGATCTCATAGCCGGCCTGCTTGAGCACATATTCGTTGTCGAAGGCGGTCAGCGGCTCGTCCTCGACCACGAGGACACGCCGGATGACGTGCGCTTCCCTGGAAAAAAACATTGCCGCTCGGTCCCACATAGGTCAGTAGCCGGACCGATCCACCCGGAAGGCTCACCGGCTCGCATCCGGTCCGCTACGCTCCGCGTGGCCGATTCGCCAGTGCCGGTGCGACACAGCCCGGCTTAAAAGGGACCAAATCCGTGCCGACCCCCAAAGCCCCGCGCGCAGCCCGCCGATCCGGCCGATCCGGCGCGCGCTCCGGCGGCGGCGACAGGCGCGGCCGGGGGAGCGCGCCGCGCCCCGCCGCGCCGGCCGGCCGCGCGGAGGGTACGCCCGAAGGCGACCGCATCGCCAAGCTGCTCGCCCGCGCCGGCATCGCCAGCCGCCGGGACATCGAGCGCATGATCGCGGAAGGGCGCATCGCGCTCGATGGCGAGACGCTCACAACGCCCGCGACCATCCTCAAGTCGCTGCGCGGCGTCACGGTGGACGGCAATCCGGTCCGGGAGCCCGATCCCGCCCGCCTGTTCCTCTATCACAAGCCCGCCGGCCTGCTGACCACCGCGAAGGACCCCGCCGGCCGGCCCACCATCTATGACAGGCTGCCCGCCGACCTGCCCCGCGTCATGCCGGTGGGCCGTCTGGACCTCAATACCGAGGGGCTGCTGCTGCTCACCACCGACGGCGAGCTCAAGCGCGCGCTGGAATTGCCCGCGACGGGCGTCGAGCGCACCTATCGCGCCCGCGCCTTCGGGACGGTGACGCAGGCGCAGCTCGAGGCGCTGATCGAGGGCGTCGAGATCGAGGGCATGCGCTATGGGCGCATCGACGCCAATCTGGAGCGCCGCACCGGCCGCAATCAGTGGATCGAACTCACCCTCACCGAGGGCAAGAACCGCGAGGTGCGCCGCGTGCTGGAGCATCTCGGCCTCAAGGTGAGCCGCCTGATCCGCACGCGCTACGGGCCTTTCGTCCTCGGCGACTCCGAGCCCGGCGACGTCGCCGAGGTGCGCCGCGTGGACCTCGTCAAGTTCCGCAAGACGCTGGAGAAGCGGCCGAAATGAGGATCATCGCCGGGCAATGGCGCGGGCGGCCGCTGGTCGCGCCGAAGGGCGACGCCACGCGCCCCACCGCCGACCGCACGCGCGAGACGCTGTTCTCCATGCTGCTGAGCCGCCTGGGCTCGTTCGAGGGGCTGTCCGTCGGCGATTTCTTCGCCGGATCGGGCGCGCTGGGGCTGGAGGCCCTGTCGCGCGGGGCGGCAAGCTGCCTCTTCGTGGAGCGGGACCGCGCCGCGCTGGAAGCGATCCGCGCCAATGCCGCGAGGCTCGGCATCGCCCGCCCGGACATCCGCCAGACCGATGTCCTCGCTCTCGGCCCGGCGCCCGCGCCGCTGGACCTCATCTTCATGGACCCCCCATATGGCACGGGCGCGGGAGCCGTCGCTCTCGACAAGCTCGGCCGCCTCGGCTGGGCCGGCCCGGCGAGCTGGATCAGCGTCGAGACCGGACGCGCCGAGACGATCGAACCCAAGGGCTTCGGGATCGCCGCCGAGCGCATCGTCGGCAAGGCCCGCCTCTGGCTGTTACGCCCGGCTGCCTGAACCCGACTCCGGTCGCTTCGATCAGCGCGGAGCTTCATGTGCACCCATAGGCTCGTGCCCATGGGGAAGCGGGAGCCCAGGGCGATCCGGCCCATCAGTCACGCCCGGGCTCTCATCTTCCGACAGGCTCCGCAGCTCTATCTCCCGCCCGGATTGACGCAGGCATCCTTCACCGTGCGCGAGCAGGGCGGATATTCGGCGGGCGCGGGCGGCGCGTTCTGCACGACCGGCTGGGGTTGCGCCATGACGGGCGCGCCCGAAGCGGGCGGCGGCGGCGCGGCGTTATAGGCCGATGGCGGTGGCGGCGGGGGCGTCCGGCTATCGGGTGGCGAGGGAGGCATCGTCGAGTCCGGCGGCGCCTGCGGCTCCGTCGAGGGCGCGGCGGTGGGCGGGGGCGGCGCGGTCGTCGGAGGCGCCGCGCTGGGGTCGGGCGACGAGGGCTCCTGCATGTCCTGCGCCTGTGCGCCCAGGGCCAGCATCGACGCGCCGACGGCGATCATGACGGCGGGAAGTCGCATATCACTCTCCTTCATTCGCTCGGATCATCATCCGGTCGATCAATGCCTCGCCGGGACGCCGGTTCCGGCGATCACCGCGCCAAACCGCCGAGCCGCCCCACGCTCGCGGCGAACCCCTTGCGCTCGCGCGCCGCGTTCCCTAGCTGTTCCCCCGTGACCATCCCCGCCCCCTCGCCGTCCGACCCGCCCTATCTGGAGGGTCTCAATGCGCCGCAGCGCGAGGCCGTGCTGACCACGGAAGGGCCGGTGCTGGTCCTCGCCGGCGCCGGCACGGGCAAGACCGCCGCCCTCACCGCGCGCCTCGCCCATCTGGTGGCGACGCGCCGCGCCTATCCGTCCGAAATCCTCTCGGTCACCTTCACCAACAAGGCGGCGCGCGAGATGCGCGAGCGAGTCGGGCGGATGATCGGCCCGGCGGTCGAGGGCATGCCCTGGCTCGGCACCTTCCACAGCATCGGCGCGCGGATGCTGCGCCGCCATGCGGAGCTGGTCGGGCTCCAGAGCAATTTCACCATCCTCGATACCGATGACCAGCTACGGCTCATGAAGCAGCTTCTTCAGGCCGAGGGGATCGACGAGAAGCGCTGGTCCGCGCGCGTCTTCGCCGGCCTCGTCGACAAGTGGAAGAACAAGGGCCTCACGCCCGCCGAGGTCGGCCCGGGCGAGAGCGAGGATTTCGCCCATGGCAGAGGCGGCGCGCTCTACGCGGCCTATCAGGCCCGGCTGCTGGCGCTCAACGCCTGCGATTTCGGCGACCTGCTGCTCCACAATCTCACGCTGCTGAAGACCGACCGCGAGGTTCTGGAGCAATATCAGCAGCGCTTCCGCTACATCATGGTGGATGAGTATCAGGACACCAACACCGTCCAGTATCTCTGGCTGCGCCTGCTCGCACAGGCGCGCCGCAATATCTGCTGCGTGGGCGATGACGATCAGTCCATCTACTCCTGGCGCGGGGCGGAAGTCGCCAATATCCTGCGCTTCGAGAAGGATTTCCCCGGCGCGACGATCATCCGGCTGGAGCAGAATTACCGCTCCACCCCCCATATCCTCGCCGCCGCGTCCGGCGTCATCGCGCAGAATGGCGGGCGGCTCGGCAAGACGCTGTGGACGCAGGAGGCCGAGGGCGAGAAGCTGCGCATCATCGGCGTGTGGGACGGACCGGAGGAAGCCCGGCGCGTGGGCGACGAGATCGAGGCGCTGGAGCGGGCCGGCACCCGCGCCGATCAGGTCGCCATCCTCGTGCGCGCCCAGTTCCAGACGCGCGAGTTCGAGGATCGCTTCATCCAGATCGGCCTGCCCTATCGCATCGTCGGGGGCTTCCGCTTCTACGAGCGCGCCGAGATCCGCGATGCGCTCGCCTATCTGCGCCTCGTCAACCAGCCGGCCGACGATCTCGCCTTCGAGCGCATCGTCAATGTCCCCAAGCGCGGGCTGGGCGACAAGGCGGTGGAGAAGCTGCACCGGCTCGCCCGCGCGGAAGGCATTCCGCTCAGCCTCGCCGCCGCGCGCATCCTCGATACGGACGAACTGACCGGGCAGGCCCGCAGGTCGCTCGGCCGCTTCATCGGCGACATCGCCCGCTGGCGCGACCTTGCCTCCACCATGAACCATGCCGAACTGGCCCGCCTGATCCTCGACGAGAGCGGCTATACCGCCGTCCTGCAGGCGGAGCGCTCGACGGAAGCGAGCGGGCGGCTGGAGAATCTCCAGGAGCTTGCCCGCGCCATGGAGGAATATGAGACGCTCGGCGCCTTCCTCGAGCATGTCAGCCTCGTCATGGACAATGACGCCGCGCAGGACGAGGCGAAGGTCACCATCATGACCATCCATGCCGCCAAGGGGCTGGAGTTCGACACCGTGTTCCTCGCCGGCTGGGAGGACGGGCTGTTCCCCTCGCAGCGCGCACTGGACGAAGGCGGCCTTGCCAGCCTCGAGGAAGAGCGCCGGCTCGCCTATGTGGCGATCACCCGGGCGCGGCGGCGCTGCATCATCCTCCATGCCGCCAATCGCCGCGTCTATGGCCAGTGGACCAGTTCCATCCCCTCGCGCTTCATCGCGGAGATCCCGGAGGAGACCGCCGATGCGGAGACCACCCTGTCGGGCGGCGCGAGCCTGTGGCGCGCCAACTGGTCCGAGCGGGACGATCCCTTCGCCAATGTCGCGCGCGGCACCGGGCGCGGACCGGGCTGGCAGCGCGCGCAGGGCCAGTTCTCCACCGAGCCGCGCCGCATCGTCGAGGCGCGGGCGAGCGCCGTGAGCCTCGGCAACAAGGGCCGCGAAGACGTCGCCGTCGGCATGCGCATCTTCCACCAGAAGTTCGGCTATGGGCGCGTCACGGCCATCGAGGGCAACAAGCTGGAAATCGATTTCGAGCAGGCCGGCGCCAAGCGCGTGCTGGACAGTTTCGTGACCCCGGCGGATTGACTCCCGGCGCAGGCATCCGCCGGCAGCCGGCAGCACTTCTTCCCGCCGGTTCCGTATCCTGGAGTGATGTCGAGGCGGATGGAACCATCCGCCGGCCCGGACATCACGGCAAACAAATGCACAAACGGCGTCGATCCCATTCAATCCGAAGCGAATCCACTCCAAAAGCCGCCCGCTCCAGATAAGACCCCGCTTGTGCTCCTGCGCAGGCAGGAGCCCAGGACCCAGCCGCAGTGCCCTTGCGCCCTGGGCTCCTGCCTGCGCAGGCGCACTGCATCCATCTTGACCGGAAACTCTCTGATCGGAACCGGAACGCGGCTCACCGGAAAGCCCGAATTTCCGGGGTTCTTCAGTTCCTGTTAACGATCCGGCTCTAGGTCTGGGGCTGCGACCCGAAGGGCGCTGGCCAACCAGTGCTCATCCTTTGGCCCGGCGGAGCGTGGGCTCCTGCCGGGCCTTTTTTTGCCAATGCACACCGCCCTTACCGCCCGGCACGGGGGATCATGCGAAGCATGGTGGAGGGGCATGGAGCAACGTCCCATCTGCCCCTCCCGCCGCCGACAGCGCCAGCGGTCGCCCGGTCCGGACGTCGCCGCTCAGAACGCCGCTTCCGCCGCGCCGCCCATCATCTGCTGGCGCACCAGCGGGATCGGCGGGCCGCCATAGCTCAGGAACTGGTCGTGGAACGCCTTCCACGCCGCGCGGCCGCCCCGGCTCGCCGTCCAGTCCGCGCGCAGCCTGCGGATCATCAGCTTGCCCAGCGTATAGTTGAGATAGGCCGGATCATAGGTGCCGCGCGCCGCCTGCTGCTTCGCATTGCCTTCGTCCTGATAGCATTGCTCGCGGAACATCTGCTCGGACTGCGCCTGCGTCATCCGTCCGCTGTGCATGCGGATGGCGGAGAGGAACCGGCAGTCGCGCAGCAGCGCGTTGGAAAGCTGGCCGATATGGGTCTCCGGGTCGCCATCGTTGAGCCCGGCTTCCCACATCATCTCCTCGGCATAGTGCGCCCAGCCCTCGGCATAGGCATAGCCCACGAACACCCGGCCGAAGATGGAGGGCGAGCGGTTGGCATGGAGGAACTGCAGGAAATGCCCCGGCATCACTTCATGCACGGAGGTGAACAGCAGGTCCTTCACGCCCGGAATGAAGCCCGCCTGCACTTCCGGGCTCCAGCTCGGATCGGGCGGCGAGATATAGTAGATGGAGGGAATGCCATGCTCATACGGCCCGGGCGGGTCGATATAGGCGCTGTTCTGCCGATTGTAGGGCGGGCTTTCCTCGACCAGCGCCTGCTCGGTGCCGGGGATGGTGACCAGATCCTTCGCGATCACGAAATCGCGCAGCACCGGCAGTTGCCGCCGCGCTTCCTGCACGGGGCCGTCGGCGGGCTTGTCGGCGTTCATCTTCGCCATGCAGTCCGGGATGCTCCGGCCCGGCGCATAGGCGGCGCAGGCGGCCTTGAGCGCATCCTGATTGCGCTTGAGGTCGGCCATGCCGATCGCCTCGAGCTGGTCGAGCGGCGTCGTCACCATCTCGGTCGCCGCGAGCATGCGCGAGAAGCGCTCGGCGCCGAGCGCGAAATCCTGATTGGCGCTCGCGCGCTGGCTCTCGATCCAGTCCGCCAGTCCTTTCATCGCCTGCGAGGCGGCGCCGGCCGCCTGATCGAACGCGGCCTGCAGCGCCGGGTCCTGAACATCCGCGAAGGCCGCCTTGGCATCGCCCACATAATAGTCCGCGAAGCCCTGGAAACCGGCCTTGCCGAAATTGACGAAGCTGAGCGGCATCGGCGTCTTCAGATTGGCGCGGATCTGCGCCGCCGCGGCCGGCACTTTCCGAAGGAAGGCGATGGTCGCGCGCATCCGCGTGGGCGCATCGGCATATTGGCGGGTGATATAGACGTTGGGATCGAGCGAACCGATGTAGAAGGCCGGATTATGATGCGGCGTATCCGCGTCGGTCAGCCAGAAGAGCTGCCCGCGCGCGACCGCAACCAGATAATCGCGCTCGAAGGCGTCCTGCTGGCTCAGGCCGGTGAAGGCCTGCGCCTTCGCGATCGCGCCGGTCAGGAAATCGGCGCGCGCGCGCAGGCCGGCCTCGCTCCAGTCCGGCAATTGCCCGTCAAAATCATGGCGGCCCTGATACACGGCGAAGTCCGGATTGAGCCGGAAATAATCCTCGAGGAACGCATCGCGAAAGGCCGCCCAGCTTCCCTGCGCCGGGGGCGCCTGGGCCGGGGGGGGCGGCGTCTGCGCCCCGCTGCCGGCGGTGAGGCCCAGCATCGACGCGGTGACGAGGGAAAGCAGGATCTTGCGGGCGATCGCCATGACGGACTCCTTGTGCGACCCGATGGAATGCGCGCAGACTGGCGAGGGATGAGACGCTTGTCCAGTCCGGCACACAGCCCTTCTTTCAGCCTCCCAAGCTTTGCGCCATTGCGCCCTCCCCCTGCTTGGGCATAGGAGCAGGCCATGCCCAGCGACCAATCCAGCGACGCGGACAGTCGGGTCGATCCCGCAACCCCCACGCATCCGTTCCAGATTCCCGCGTTCCGTGCCTTCCTGGTCGTGCGCCTGTGCACGATCCTGGGATCGACGGGCATGGCGATCATCATCGCCTGGCAGACATATAATATCGCGCGCCTCACCATGGGACCGGCGCAGGCCGCCGCGCAACTCGGCATCATCGGCCTCATCCAGTTCCTCGTGCTGTTCGTGCTGACGCCCTTCGCCGGCTATGTGGCGGACAATTTCAGCCGCACGCGCATTGCCCAGGGCACGCTCAGCCTCCTGCTGTTCTGCGCCGGAATCCTGGCGCTTTCGAGCTATGAGGGCTGGATCGGCCTGCCGCTCATCTTCTCGCTCGCCGCCCTGCTCGGCTTCGCGCGCGCCTTTCAGGGGCCGGCGATCGGCTCGCTCGCGCCGAACATCGTGCCCAAGGCGCTGCTGCCCCGCGCCATCGCGTTCAGCAGCATGTTCTGGCAGGTCGGCAGCATCATCGGCCCGGCGATCGCCGGCTATGCCTATGCGCTCGAACCCTATTTCGCCTATATGGTCAGCGCGGGCCTGTTCCTCGCCTCGGTGATCGGCATGTTCTTCATCGGCCGCGTGCCCCAGGCCCCGCCGCAAAGGGACCGGCACCCGATCCGCCAAGTGTTCGACGGCCTGTCCTATGTCCGCACCAATCGCCTCGTCTTCGGCGCGATCACGCTGGACCTCTTCGCCGTGCTGCTGGCCGGCACGACGGCCCTCCTCCCGGTCTATGCCCGTGACATCCTGCATGTCGGCGCGGCCGGGCTCGGCCATCTCGCCGCCGCGCCGGGCGTGGGCGCCGGCATCACCGCGCTGATCTTCTCGTTCCGCCCGCTCCGCTCGAATGTCGGCCTCAAGATGCTGCTTTCGGTCGGCGTGTTCGGCGGCGCGACCATGTTGTTCGGCCTCACCGCCTTCATGCCCCAGCAGATCGCGATCCTCGTCGCGCTGGTCGCCATGGCGGCCTGGGGCAGCGCGGACATGTTCTCGGTGTTCGTGCGGCAGAGCCTCATCCAGATCCACACGCCCGACGAGATGCGCGGCCGCGTCTCCAGCGTCTCGATGATGACCATCTCCGCCTCGAACGAGCTGGGCGAAGCCGAGTCGGGCTTCCTCGCGGCGCTGATCGGCCCGGTCGCGGCAGTCTTGGTCGGCGGCGCGGGCGCGATCCTCATCACGCTCTGGTGGTCCCGGCTCTTCCCCGAACTGCGCAACGCGCGCACCTTCGACCTGCCCGGGGAGCATATCATGCCTTCCCAGGCGGACGCCTCTCGCCCAAAAGAGGGGCTGACCTGATCGACGCGCACTTGCGAACTCTACTGCTTCAGTTGTAATTGAAGCGGACTCTTTGACGGAGGGATGTCCATGAAAGCCTCTTCCATTCTCGAAACCATCGGCAACACGCCGCATGTGAAGATCAACCGGCTGTTCGGCGACGCCGATGTCTGGATCAAGTCCGAGCGCGCCAATCCCGGCGGTTCGATCAAGGACCGGATCGCCCTGGCCATGATCGAGGCGGCGGAGAAGGACGGCCATCTCAAGCCGGGCGGCACGATCATCGAGCCGACCTCGGGCAACACCGGCATCGGCCTCGCCATGGTCGCGGCGGTCAAGGGCTACAGGCTGGTGCTCGTCATGCCCGAGAGCATGAGCATCGAGCGCCGGCGCCTGATGCTGGCCTATGGCGCCAGCTTCGATCTCACGCCCAAGGAAAAGGGCATGAAGGGCGCGATCGAGCGCGCGCTGGAACTGGTCTCGCAAACGCCGGGCGCCTGGATGCCCCAGCAGTTCGAGAATCCCGCCAATATCGACGTGCATGTCCGCACCACGGCGCGGGAAATCCACGCGGATTTCGCGGACGCGCCGATCGACGTGCTGATCACCGGCGTGGGCACCGGCGGGCATATCACCGGCACGGCCCAGTTCCTCAAGGAGAAGTGGCCGGCGCTCAAGGTTTTCGCGGTCGAGCCGACGCTCTCGCCGGTCATCAGCGGCGGCGCGCCGGGACCGCATCCCATCCAGGGCATCGGCGCCGGCTTCATCCCCGCCAATCTCCACACCGCCCTGCTCGACGGCGTCATCCAGGTCGATCCCGCCGACGCCAAGGACTATGCCCGCCGCTCGGCGCGCGAGGAAGGCATGCTGGTCGGCATCTCCTCGGGCGCCACGCTCGCCGCCATCGCGCAGAAGCTCGCCGAGCTTCCCGCCGGCAGCCGGGTGCTGGGCTTCAACTATGATACGGGCGAGCGCTACCTCTCGGTGCCGGACTTCCTGCCCGAATAGGCCGCGACGGGCCGGGCATCGCCGCCCCGTCCGCCGCGCAGGAAAGCGCAGCCGTTCGGGCAGCCCGCGCTCCGGCTAGGGTGGGCGCCCGGGCGCGATGGAACCCGGGCCGGACGCGCCATGGCGCCGGAAGCGGCGTCATCCCGCCGGCGCAACCCTCGTTAACCATCCCCGTCCCATCCTTCTCGAAATGAGACTGTCCCGCCCGCGCGCTGCCCGCTTCGCCGCGCGCATCTTGCCATTCGCCCCGCCGAGGCACACATACGCCCCTCGACTCGTGGGACAAGCGCATGACGGCACTGGCCAGGACTGAAGCGGGGCGAGCCCCGAACCGGAGGCGTGCGCTGCTCGCCATGCTCGTCGCCCTGGGGCTCACCGCCCTGCTGGCCGCCATGTTCCTCGCGAACCGCCCGACGATCAATCCGATACCCGGCGCCAGCGCACCCGGCGGGCCGCGGGCGGCCGGAAAGCCGGATACGCCGGTGCCCGTCGTCGAGCCGCTGGTGCTCGATGCCTCCAATCCGGACGAAGCGCGCAAGCTCAATGCGGAGATCCCCTTTTCCGTCGCGCCCAATCCGGCCGCGCGGCCGTTCCGCTTCTCGGGCGACGCCACCGCCCTCGCGCGCGCCACCGATTGTCTCGCCGCCGCCATGATCTATGAGGCCGGGGACGATCCCAGGGGGGAGATGGCCGTCGGTCAGGTCGTGCTCAATCGCCTGCGCCATCCCGCTTTCCCCAAGACGGTGTGCGGAGTGGTGTTCCAGGGCCAGGAACGCGCGACCGGCTGCCAGTTCACCTTCACCTGCGACGGCGCCATGGCGCGCATGCCCTCGACCGCCGCCTGGGACCGCGCGCGCGGTCTCGCCGGGCAGATGCTCGCCGGCGCGGTGTTCCCGCTCGTGGGCTACAGCACCCATTACCACACCGACTGGGTGATGCCCTACTGGAGCAAGACGCTCGACAAGGTGACGGCGGTCGATACGCATCTGTTCTTCCGCTGGCCGGGCTGGTGGGGCACGCCGGGCGCCTTCGCGCGCCAGATCGCGATCGCCGCCGAGCCGCTGATCGGCAAGCTCGCCGCGCTCTCGCCCATGCACCGCGATGGTCAGGAAGACCTGTTCGCGCTGCCGGCGGGATCGCTGGTGAATGACGGTCAGGCCGCGCTTGCCATCGGGCCCGAGCAGATCGGCCGTCGCATCGGCCCCGGCACGCTCCGCGCGGTGGAGCCGGGCGGGACGGGCTTCGTGATGACGGTCGACAAGGGCGGCAATCCGGCGCGCTATGCCGAGGCGGCGGCGCGCATCTGCGCCGGCCGCGCCCAGTGCCGGCTGATGGCCTGGACCAACCCGGACGCCGCGCCGAAAAGCTTCCCCATCGCGGAAGCGAACCTGCCCTCCATGTCCTTCTCCTACATCCGGGTGAAGGATACGGGGCTCGAGCGCATGCTCTACAATTGCGACGAATTTCCCGACATGCCGCGCATCCAGTGCATGACGCGCCGCATCGCCGCGCCGCAGGCGCCCCGCATCGCGGCCGACGAGCGCGCCGAGCGGGCCGCCGGCCGGCTCCCCGCCGGTGCCACGCGGCCTGCCGCCGATGCCCGGGCCAGCCGCCTGCCCGCCGACAATCCCGTCGAGGTCATCCGTCTGCGCGCACCGTCCGCACCGCCGGCGCTCGCCGGAAGCCGGACGCCCGGCACACCCTGAGCGGGGACCGACGCCCATACGGACTGTCATGCGGGTCCCGCCACGGAAACGCCGCCATACGCCACCGGAGAGGCGCAACGCATCGCTCGCCCATCCTCCGTAAGACATTCAGCCCATCCCGTGCTCCTGCGCAGGCAGGAGCCCAGGGCGCGAGGGCACCGCGGCTGGGCCCTGGGCTCCTGCCTGCGCAGGAGCACGGGTGAGACATCATCCGGACGAACTCACCTCAAGCAACCTCAAGCAGCCCGCCCCGCCGCTCCCCATGCGGGGAAGGATAGCGGCGGGCGGCCTGCGCGCCCTCAGGCCGCGACGAGGAACGCCTCGGGCGGGAGCGCCATCAGCGCTTCGGCGCCGCCTTCGATCTTGCGGCGATGCGCGCCGGCCTCGGGCATGATCCGCTCGGCGAAATAGCGCGCCGTCACCAGCTTGGCATTGAGGAAGGCCGCGTTGCCGCCGCCCGCCGCGAGCTTCGCCTGCGCGGCCATGGCCATGCGCAGCCACATCATGCCCACCGCGACGATGCCCATGATGTGCATATAGGCATAGGCCGCCGCGCCGGCATTGTCGGGATTGGTCATGGCGTTCTGCATCAGCCACATGGTCGCCGCCTGCAACTGCTGGGTCGCCTTCTCCAGCGCCTCGGCGATGGCCGCCGTCTCCGGCACGGCCTTGCCTTCCGCCACCGTCTCGCCGACCAGTCTGAAGAAGGCCTGCACGGCCCGCCCGCCATTGGCCGGCAGCTTGCGGCCGACAAGGTCCATGGCCTGCACGCCGTTCGCGCCTTCGTATATCTGGGTGATGCGCGCGTCGCGCACCGCCTGCTCGACGCCGGTTTCCCAGATATAGCCATGGCCGCCGAACACCTGCTGGGCGAGCACGGTCACGTCGAAGCCCTTGTCGGTGCCATAACCCTTGATGACCGGCGTCAGCAGCGAGATGAGATCGTCGGCCGCCTGCCGTTCCTCCTCGGTCGGCGCGAGATGGACGAGATCGACCTGCAGCGCGCCCCAGACGCAGAGCGCCCGCAGCCCCTCGGTGATGGCCTTGCCTTCCATCAGCATGCGCCGCACGTCCGGGTGGACGAACAGCGTATCGGCGGGCTGGTCGGGCTCGGCGGCGCCGGTGAGCGCGCGGCCCTGCCGCCGCTCCATCGCGTAGCGCACGGCCTGCTGCTGGGCGAGTTCCGCCTGCGCCAGTCCCTGCAGGCCGACGCCGAGGCGCGCCTGGTTCATCATGATGAACATGGCGGCAAGGCCCTTATTCTCCTCGCCGACCATCCAGCCCGTCGCCCCGTCATAGTTCATGACGCAGGTGGCGTTGCCGTGAATGCCCATCTTGTGCTCGATCGAGCCGCAGGAAACGGCATTGTGATCGCCGATCGCGCCATCCTCGCCCACGAAATATTTGGGCACGAGGAACAGCGAGATGCCCTTGCTGCCCGCCGGCGCCCCCGGCGTCTTGGCCAGCACCAGATGGATGATGTTCTCGGACATGCCGTGCTCGCCGGCGGAGATGAAGATCTTCGTCCCCGTGATCTTGTAGCTGCCGTCTTCCTGCGGAACGGCGCGGGTCTTGATGAGGCCGAGGTCCGTGCCGCAATGCGGTTCGGTGAGGTTCATCGTGCCGGTCCAGGTGCCTTCCACCATCTTCGGCACATATTTCCGCTTCAGCGCATCGCTGCCCTTGACGAGGATCGCGGAGACCGCCGCGCCTGTGAGGCCGTGATACATGTTGAAGGCGTGATTGGCGGAAGTGAAATATTCCTCCACCGCGATCGCCATCACCATCGGCAGCCCCTGCCCGCCAAATTCCTCGGGCGCGTGCAGCGTCGTCCAGCCGCCCGCGACATATTGGTCGAACGCGTCCTTGAAGCCCGGCGGCACGCTCACCGTGCCGTCCTCATTGCGGGTGCAGCCCACCTTGTCGCCCACCGGATTGAGCGGCGAGAGCACTTCGGCCGCGAACCTGCCGCCCTCCTCCAGCACCGCCTGCACGATGTCCGGCGACGCGCCGGCAAAGCCGGGCAGATTGGCCAGGCGATCGAGCCCGACGATCTCGTCCAGCACGAAACGCGTATCGGCCACGGGGGCGGTATAGTGGGGCATTGGACTCTCCTGCTTGAGATGTGGGGCGCCGGTTCAGTTGCCGCGCCGGCCGGTTCGTTCCTCGACCAGCGCGACGAAGCTGGTCAGTTCCGCGATGGCGGCATCGATGTCGAGTCGCTGGCGCTCCAGCAGCGCGATGCGCTCGCGGCACTTGTCGATGGTCACCGCGCGCTGGCTGCGCCGGCCATCCCCGGCGTCGTAAAGATCGATCATCTCGCGAATATCCGCGAGGCTGAAGCCCACCCGCTTGCCGCGCAGGATCCAGGCGAGCCGCGCCCGGTCGCGATGGCTGTAGATGCGCGCGAGCCCCTGCCGGCGCGGCGCGATCAGCCCTTCATCCTCATAGAAGCGCAAGGCGCGGGGCGTTACGCCGAACTCCTCGCACAGATCGGAAATGGCGAATTCCTCGCGGCCGTCATGCTCGGGCTGCGGGATACCGGCGATCATCAGGGACGTGGCCATGCGGGGAAATTATCGCCGCCTTACGTTTACGTCAACGGCAAAGCGCGGTCCCGTCCGCCGCCGTGAGCGTGCGGGCCTGCCGCGCGTCCCGGTCGACGCGCGGGAAGGTCACGCCGGCGAAGGAGCCCCGGCTGGAGCAGAGCTGGGCGCAGCGCATGTCGAGCGCGCCGGGCATCACCACCTGATCGCCATCATAGCGCGCCACGATCATGCAGTCCGCGCCCCGCCCCTCGAAGCGCAGCAGCAGCTTGTCGGCCGCGAGCTTCGCCGTGCCGGTGCCGCGGCAATATTCATCCTGCCCGATGCGCGTCTCCGCGCCGAACCGGTAGCGGCCGCGCGCATTGCCGTCGGGCACGAGGCAGAGCCGGTCGCGACCGCCTTCATAATTGCGCCCATAGCGTCCGGACGGGTCGCTTCCCTCGCTGTCCGGCAGCGCGCCGGATTCGCGCGCCAGGGCGTCGAGTTCGCTGGCCGTCTCGGTCTGCACCTGATCGCCTCCCGGCGCGCCGGACGGCGCACCAGCCGAATCGCAGCCGGCCAGCATCGCGACCGGCAGGAGGACGATCCGGCCCCGCGCACCGATCACCGGCCGGGCACCTCATCCTCGATGCGCTGGAGGCCGCCCGCCGTCACGCGGCGATAGAAGCAACTGCGCGCGCCGGTGTGGCAGGCCGGCCCGGCCGGCTCCACCCGCAGCCAGAGCGCATCCTGATCGCAATCGACGCGCATCTCGACGACGCGCAGCACATGGCCGGATTCCTCGCCCTTGCGCCACAGCTTCTGCCGGCTGCGCGACCAGAAATGCGCCTCGCCCGTGTCGAGCGTCGCCTGCAGCGCCTGCGCATTCATATGGGCGAGCATCAGGATCTCGCCCGTGACGGCGTGGCTCGCCACGGCCGTGATGAGTCCGTCGCGGTCATATTTCGGGTCGAGCGCAAGGCCCGTTTCGCGGATATTGTCGGCCATGCGCGCCCTATAGGCAGCGCATCGCCCGCTGTCAGCCCCGCCCGATCAGCGCGCGCGCCATGTCGTCGGCCACGAGCGCGGCGGGCCGCCCGCTCGCCTTGCTCCGCGCCCAGATCTCGCGCAGGCGCCCGGGTATCTCGGCGATCCGCGCTTCCACCTCGGCGCGGTCGCCCTGCCCCAGATATTCGAGCGCGACATTGATGATGCCGCCGGCATTGATGACATAGTCGGGCGCATAGAGGATACCGCGCGCGTGCAGCCGGTCCGCGTCCGCCGCGGCCGCAAGCTGGTTGTTCGCGCCGCCCGCGACGATCGGCACATTCAGGCGCGGAATGGAATATTCGTCGAGGATCGCGCCCAGCGCATTGGGACTGAACACATCGGCCTCGACCGTCATGACGTCCCGCGCATCGACCGCCCGCGCGCCCAGCTCGTCGGCCAGGGCCTTCGCCCGCGCCGCGTCGACATCGGCCAGCGTGAGCCTCGCGCCGTCCGCCGCCAGCTTGCGCGCCAGCCCGCCGCCGACACTGCCCACGCCCTGGATGGCGACATGCACGCCAGCGACGCTGTCCTTGCCCAGCCCTTCCGCCACGGCCGCCCTGACGCCGAGATAGACGCCGATCGCCGTCAGCGGCCCGGGATTGCCGCCCGCCGCGCCGCTCGCCACCGGCAGGCCGGAGACATAGCGCGTGCTCTGCGCGATGGCGGACATGTCCGCCTCGCTCATGCCGACATCCTCGGCCGTGATGTAGCGCCCGCCAAGCGCCTCGATCGCCGCGCCGAACGCCTCGAGCTGCGCATCCGTCTTGGGCGCGCCGTCCGAGAGGATGACGCCCTTGCCGCCGCCGATCGGCAGGCCGGCCATGGCATTCTTGTAGCTCATGCCGCGCGAGAGGCGCAGCGCATCGGTCAGTGCGTCCTCGTCCCTTGCATAGCGCCAGAAGCGCACGCCGCCGCTCGACGGGCCGCGATGCGTCGAGTGCACGGCGATGATCGCCTTGAGCCCGCTTGCCCGATCGGTGAAGAAATGGACCGCCTCATGGTCGTCGAAGTCCGGGTGGGACCAGAACATGCAATGATTGTCCTTTGCCAGGCGCCCGGCGGAGCGCGCGGTTCCTGAGCCATGCCAGGGAGGGAGAATGGGGCGACCGATGGGATCCGAACCCACGACCTCTGGTACCACAAACCAGCGCTCTAACCAACTGAGCTACGATCGCCACAATGCCGCGAAGCGCGAGACGCGGCCCATAATGCGGGGGTGGGTGCGGCGTCAAGCAGAGACGACGCCGCGCTGTTGTTCCGGCCCGAAATTCTGGCCGGCGGGCCAAATGCGGACCGCGCAACGCCCCGGGGAAAGGAACCGCACAAAGCAAAAGCAAAAGGGCCGGGAAATCCCGACCCTTCCGCAATTTCGTTCGGCTGCCCTGCTCTGCTCCCCACGTCAAAGCGGGCAGAGACGCGCCTGGCGGCTTAGTTGACGGCGTCCTTGAGGCCCTTGCCGGCCTTGAACTTCGGCTGGGCCGAAGCCTTGATCGCCATGGTCTCGCCGGTGCGCGGATTGCGGCCCGTGGAAGCCTTGCGCTTGGAAACCGAGAATGTGCCGAAGCCGACCAGGCGAACCTCACTGCCCTTCTTCAGAGCATCGGTGATCGCGTCGAAAACAGCCTCGACAGCCTTGCCGGCATCCGCCTTGGTGAGGCCGCTCTGATCCGCGACAGAGCTGATGAGATCCTGCTTGTTCATGCCTTTAGAACCCCCTTCATAGGTGTGGTTGTGGGTGGGAATCATGCGACGAAGGCGCGCATAAAGGCGCGGTTGGCCTGCCGAGTCAAAGAGTTTCGTGGCCTCAGGCCCTCAAATCTGCCGTTTTCGTCCCATTTTTCGGTCGGGCGCCCTCTTGACGCGGGCGCCCGACTCAATGACGCAGCCCGGCCTCGCTCTCCGGCACCGATCCGATCGGCGGCTGGGCCGCCAGATCGTCGGCTTCGGACCAGTCGATCGGGGTCAGCGGCGCGACCAGCGCGCGGGCCAGGACCTGATCGACATGGGAGACGGGAATGATCTCGAGCCCCTCGCGGATATTGGCCGGGATTTCCGCCAGATCCTTCTCATTCTCCTGCGGGATGAGCACGGTCTTGATGCCGCCGCGCAGCGCCGCGAGCAGCTTCTCCTTGAGCCCGCCAATCGGCAGCACGCGCCCCCGGAGCGTCACCTCGCCGGTCATCGCCACGTCCTTGGCGACGGCGATGCCGGTCAGCGTCGAGACGATCGAGGTCACCATGCCGATGCCCGCGCTCGGGCCATCCTTGGGCACCGCGCCTTCGGGCAGGTGGATATGGATGTCCTTGCGGTTGAAGATGCTCGGCTTGATGCCGTAGCTCGGCGCGCGGGCCTTCACATAGGAGAAGGCCGCCTGCACCGACTCGTTCATCACGTCGCCCAGCTTGCCGGTCGTCCGGATCGCGCCCTTTCCGGGCACGGTCACGCTCTCGATGGTGAGCAGTTCGCCGCCCACCTCGGTCCAGGCGAGACCGGTCACCGCGCCGATCTGGTGCTCCTCCTCGGAGACGCCATGGCGGAACTTGCGCACGCCGGCATAGTCGCCGAGATTGTCCGGCGTCACGGTGACGCTCTCGACCTTGCCTTCCAGGATATTGCGCAGCGCCTTGCGCGCCAGCCGCGCGATCTCGCGCTCCAGCGTGCGCACGCCCGCCTCGCGCGTATAATAGCGGATGAGGTCGCGCAGCGCGTCTTCCCGGATGGCGAACTCGCCGTCCTTGAGGCCATGCGCCTCGATCTGCTTGTCGACCAGATGGCGCTGGGCGATCTCGACCTTCTCGTCCTCGGTATAGCCTTCGAGGCGGATGATCTCCATCCGGTCGAGCAGCGCCTGCGGCAGGTTGAGGCTGTTCGCGGTGGTCACGAACATCACATCCGAGAGATCGACGTCGATCTCCAGATAATGATCCTGGAACTTGCTGTTCTGCTCCGGGTCCAGCACCTCCAGCAGCGCCGAGGCCGGGTCGCCCCGGAAATCCTGGCCGAGCTTGTCGATCTCGTCGAGCAGCACCAGCGGATTCATCGTGCCGGCCTTCTTGAGATTGGCCGCGATCTTGCCCGGCATGGAGCCGATATAGGTGCGCCGGTGGCCGCGAATCTCCGCCTCGTCGCGCACGCCGCCCAGCGACTGGCGCACGAACTCGCGGCCCGTCGCCTTCGCGATGCTGCGGCCGAGCGAGGTCTTGCCGACGCCCGGCGGGCCGACGAGGCACAGGATCGGGCCTTTCAGCTTGTCGGAGCGCGCCTGCACCGCCAGATATTCGACGATCCGGTCCTTCACCTTGTCGAGCGCGAAATGGTCGGCATCCAGCACCGCCTGCGCCTTCACCAGATCCTTCTTGAGCTTGGATTTCTTGCCCCAGGGCAGGCCCAGCAGCGCGTCGAGATAATTGCGCACCACCGTCGCCTCGGCCGACATGGGCTGCATCGCGCGCAGCTTCTTGAGCTCGCCGTCAGCCTTGGCGCGCGCTTCCTTGCTGAGCTTCGTCTTCTTGATCTTGTCGGCCAGCTCGGCCAGCTCGTCGCCTTCCTCGCCCTCGCCGCCGCCCAGCTCGCGCTGGATCGCCTTGAGCTGCTCGTTCAGATAATATTCGCGCTGGGTCTTCTCCATCTGGCGCTTCACGCGCCCGCGGATCTTCTTCTCGACCTGCAGCACGCCCAGTTCGCCCTCCATGAAGGCGAAGACCATCTCCAGCCGCTTCATCGGATCGGCCTCGACCAGCAGCGCCTGCTTGTCCGCCACCTTCACGGCGAGATTGGCCGCCACGAAGTCGGAGAGGCGCCCGGACTCCTCGATCTCCCGGAGCTGCACCGCCGTCTCGGGCGGCATCTTCTTGTTGAGCTTGGCGTAGTTCTCGAACTGGTCGGCGACCGAGCGCATCATCGCCTCGATCTCGTTGCCCGAGACGTCGGCGTCCTCGAGGGGCTCCACCGTGGCCAGCATATAGCCCTGATCGTCGCTGAGCGCCGAGAGCGACGCGCGCTGCTTGCCCTCGACGAGCACGCGCACATTGCCGTCCGGCAGCTTCAGCATCTGCACGATGCTGGCGATGACGCCCATGTCATAGAGCGCATCGCGGTCCGGATCGTCCTCGGACGGATCGAGCTGGGCGACGAGGAAGATATCCTTGTCGCCTTCCATCGCCTTTTCGAGCGCGGTCACGCTCTTGTCGCGCCCGACGAACAGCGGCACGATCATCTGCGGAAAAACGACGATGTCCCTCAGCGCAAGCAGGGGCAGATCAACAGTCATGGCATCTCCAACACGCGCGAACAGCCGATGGCCTTCGCGCCCCAACCGATATCCTAGCCCAACATATCGCCTCTCGGCGCCCGCGTTTCAATGCTGCGGCGCGGCAAACGCGGCAAACGGGGCCGAAACCCTGTTTTCGCTCAGAAGGGCAGCTTGAAGCCGGGCGGCAGCGGCAGGCCGCTGGTCATCTCGCTCATCTGCTTCTGCGCCGCTTCGTCGGCCTTGGCGCGCGCATCGTTGAAGGCGGCGACGATCAGGTCCTCCAGCATGGTCTTGTCCTTGGGGTCGATCAGGCTCTCCTCGATCGACAGGCCCAGGATGCGCCCCTTGGCGCTCGCCCGCACCTTGACGAGACCGCCGCCAGAGACGCCCTCGACCTCGATCTGGTCAAGCTCGGCCTGCGCCTTCGCCATTTCCTCTTGCACCTTGCCCACCATGCCCAGCAGGTCGCCCCCACCCAGCAGATCCTTCAAATCTTTCATCGGCTTTCACTCCAGTCCTTGTCATGCTCGGGGTCGATCAGCCGCGCGCCGGGGAAGGCTTCCAGCGCCGCGGCGACCACGGGGGACGCCTCCAGCGCCGCGCGCTTCGCCATGCGGGCCGCCTCCTGCTGGTCGTGCAGGCTCGGCGCGCTGGGTCCGTCCGAAAGCTCGATCGTCCAGTGCTGGCCGGTCGCCTCGTTCACGATCCTGCGCAGCTTGTCCGTGTCGAGCGGCCGCAAGGGCTTCAGGACAAGGCGCGGCGGCGCATATTGCACGAGCCCCGCATCATTCTCCAGCGCGAAGGCCATGCTCGGCGAGGGCGCGCGCACCCGTTCGACAAGCGCGGGGAAATCCGCCGGCGCATCGGCACGATCCCCGCGCGTATCCGGCGCGGCGGCGGAAGGGGGCGGCGACGAGGGCGCGGGCGTGCCTCCCGGGCCGGTCCCCGGCGCGGGCGCGGCTGGCGCTGTCCCCGCTGCCGTGCCGCCGCCCGCGCCCTCGCGGATCAGCCGCGCGATCTCGGAAGGGTCCGGCATGGTCGCGGCATGGATGAGGCGCAGCAGCGCCATCTCGCACGCCGCCTGCGGGCGCGCCGCCGCCACGATCTCCGCATGGCCCTTGAGCAGCAACTGCCAGAGCCGGTGGAGCACCGGGAAGGACAGGCTCTCCGCCCAGCCCTCGATCGCCTTGCGCTCGTCCTCCGGATGGCGGTCCAGCCCCGCGCCGCGCGTGGCCTTGGCGGTGGTCACCGCATGGACGAGTTCCAGCAGCGCGTTGACCGTGGCGACCGGCTCGACGCCCAGCGCATCCTGCTCGCCCAGCGCGGCCAGCATGGCCGGCGCGTCGCCGGTGACGATCTGCTCCAGCAGCCGCCGCACCGCGCCCCGGTCCGAGAGGCCGAGCATGGCCTGCACCTGCGCGGCGGTGACGAACGGGCGGCCCTCCACCGTCTCCGCATGGGCGATCGCCTGATCGAGAATGGATTGCCCGTCGCGCGCCGAGCCTTCCGCCGCCACCGCGATCAGCCGCAGCGCGTCCTCCTCGGCATCCACGCCTTCCTTGCCGCAGATCATGCGGAAATTCTCGGTCAGCAGCTCGACCGGGATGCGCCGCAGGTCGAAGCGCTGGCAGCGCGAGAGCACGGTGATCGGCACCTTGTTCACCTCGGTCGTGGCGAACAGGAACTTCACATGCTCGGGCGGTTCCTCCAGCGTCTTGAGCAGCGCGTTGAACGCATTGCGCGAGAGCATGTGCACTTCGTCGATGATGTATATCTTGAACCGCGCGGAGACCGCCGCATAGCGCACGGCCTCGATGATCTCGCGCACATCGTCCACGCCGGTATGGCTGGCCGCGTCCATCTCGATCACGTCGATATGCCGCCCCTCGGCGATCGCCCGGCAGGGCTCGCACACGCCGCACGGGTCGATGGTCGGCCCGCCCTGCCCGTCCGGCCCCACGCAGTTCAGGGCCTTGGCGATCAGCCGCGCGGTCGAGGTCTTGCCCACGCCGCGCACGCCGGTCATCAGGAAGGCGTGCGGCAGCCGGTCGCGCCGGATCGCGTTGGCGAGCGTGCGCACCATCGCCTCCTGCCCGATCAGCTCGGCGAAGGTCTGCGGACGGTAGGCGCGCGCCAGCACGCGGTAGCCGGAAGGCGCGGATGTCTGCGCCTTCGGCGGCTGCGGCGGCGCGCCCAGGTCGAGGTCCGGACCGGCGTCTTCGTCTTGCGGGGAATCGGTCATTGCGAGGGACTCTAGCGGCTGGGGCCCGGCTTGTTTAGCACGGAAGCGCCGGACGGGCGCGAGCAGTCCAATTCGGACCCGCCCCTCTTCCCCCGAAGGAATGGGATGGCGCGGCTTTCCAGTCGACAGGCCGGTCGGCCGGGCCGCCTCTGCTGGATGGAACCGACCCGTGCTCCTGCGCAGGCAGGAGCCCAGGGCGCAAGGGCACTTCGGCTGGGCCCTGGGCTCCTGCCTGCGCAGGAGCACGGACTGGATCAACTTTGACCGAGTCCGCGGAAAAGGTGCCGCCACAGCCTTCTGCGCACCCGCCCCTCACCGCCCCGCGCCGCGCACGATCATCGGCAGCCCGATGCCGGCGAGGATCAGCGCCATGCCCGCCAGATGATAGCCATGCAGCGGCTCGCCCAGCACCAGCGCCGCGAGCAGGGCGCCGAACAGCGGCTGGAGATTGACCACCTGCCCCGCATCCGCCGCGCCGATCGTCTCGACCGACATATTGTAGAGGAAATAGGCCAGCAGCGAGGGGAAGATCACGATATAGCCGACGCCCGCAAGCACCGGCGCGCTCAGATGGACCGCGCGGCTCTGCAGTTCCACCAGCGAGAAGGGCAGCATCGCCGCCGCGCCCACCGCCACGGTGAGGCACAGGAAGGTCAGCGCGCGCACCGGCGGCTTGAGCCGCAGCATCACCGTGTAGAGCGACCAGACGCACACCGCGCACAGCACCAGCGTGTCGCCATGGTTGAAGTCGAGCGTCGCCAGCGCCGCAGGCTGGCCCCGCAGGATGATCGCCAGCACGCCGGCCGCCGCGACCAGCACGCCGGCGATCTGGACGAGGCGCGGCCGCCCGCGAAAGATCAGCGCATCGAGCGCCAGCACCAGCGCGGGAATGGCGGCCTGGATGAGCAGGCTGTTGGAGGCCGTGGTATATTGCAGCCCGGAATAGAAGAAGGCGTTGAACGAGCCCACGCCGAGCGCGCCGAGCAGCAGGATCATCGGCCAGCCCGCCCGGATCACCGCCCGGTCCGCCATGATCGATCGCCAGCAGAAGGGCAGCGCGATGAGCAGCGCCCCGGCCCAGCGCCAGAAGGCAAGCGTGAAGGGCGGCACATCGTTCCGCAGCGCCCGCGCCACCACCGAATTGCCCGACCAGAACAGCATGACCAGCACAAGCATCACATAGACGGTGCGGCGCGATGGCGGCTGCAAGCGGCTCTCCTTTCCGGTCCCTGCGCGATGCGCCGGCCTATGGACGCCTCATCCGCCGTCCGCAAGATGGCCGTCCGGTCGAGACCCGAAGGCGCGCAAAGGTCCCGGGAAGCCCCTCATCTTCGGAAGCGGCGCTGGCGTGTTGTCCGCAGCGGCACGGCATCCTGCCGGCCAGGCGGGTAGCGCGCGCCTTCAGTCGATCATCGAGGGCAGCGAATCGAAGCCGGCCTTGAGCACCGCGCCCCACTCGCTGGAAATCTGCGCGAATTCAGGGTCGTTCGCCTCGATGCGGCGGCGCAGGCTGAACGCATAGGCGTCCTTGGGGATGATGCTGAGATCGAGCGGCATGCCGACCGAGAGGTTCGAGCGCAGGGTCGAGTCCATCGAGACGCACACCGCCTTGGCCGCGTCGGAAAGCGACGTGGTCGGCCTGATCATGCGATCGAGGATGGGCTTGCCATATTTATGCTCGCCGATCTGGAAGAAGGGCGTGTCGGCCGTCGCCTCGATGAAATTGCCCTCGGAATAGACCATGTAGAGCCGCAGCTTGCCGCCCTTGCGCTGGCCGGCGACGAGCATGGTGGCGCCGAGCGAGACGTTGCTGGCGGTCATGCCCTCGCGCATTTCCTTCTGCACCGTCTTCATCGCCTCGCCGACCAGATGCGCGACGCGGTGCATCGTGGCGCAATTGAGCAGCGTCTCGATATTGGCGTCGGGATCGGCGGCGGCATTCTTCATGGCGCGCGAGAGCTTGGTGCGCACTTCCTGCGTCACGGAGAGATTGCCCGAGCAGAGCAGCGCGATCGCCCGCTCGCCGGGCTTCTCGTAAGTGAAGGTCTTGCGGAACATGCCGATATTGTCGAGCCCGGCATTGGTCCGTGTGTCCGAAAGCATCACGAGGCCGGCCTCGACCCGCAATGCCACGCAGTAGGTCATCTCAAAAATCCCCTTTGGCGGCGCTGCGGATGCCCGTTGCGGGTCCGCATGGGTCGCGACTCACTGTTGAGTCTGCGCCTGCGCCGCGTCGTTCAATGGCAGACTGGCAATCTGCACGTCATGCGACAATTTGGTTTCGCCCGCCGCGATCATCACGCCGCGAATTGGTGCGGCATCTGCGGCATCCAGGCCACAGCACAGGCGCACATGTCCCTCCACGGGACAATGGCCGAGCGTACAGTCGAACCCGATCCAGCCCAGCCCGTCGATCCACGATTCGGCCCAGGCATGCGGATCATGGTCGCTGTCCGGCCGCTCCGGGTCGCGCAGATAGCCCACCACATAGCGGCTGGGGATGCCCAGCATGCGCGCGGCGGCGATGAAGATATGGGCCTGGTCCTGGCAGACGCCGCCGCCCAGCGCGAGCGCCTCGGCGGCGCTGGTCCCGACGCTCGTGCTCCCCGCGCGCCAGGGCACCGTCTCGTTCACCAGCACGCACAGCGCGTGGAGGCTGGCGAGCGGCCCATCGCCGCCGCGCGCCGCCTCGGCCAGCGCCCGCAGCGCCTCGTCCGGGGCGGTCAGTTCCGTCTCGCGCAGGAAGAGGTCGGGCCGAACCTCGCCGATCAGCGGCCGCGTGACGCCCGCGCAGTCGATCGTCGAGACGTCGCCTTCCGCGACGATGACGGCCGAATCGACCCGGCCCGGCGCGCGCCACACCGTCTCGCCGTCGCCATAGCCATCGACGGTGAGCTGCGGCACATGCGTGTCGTTCACCAGCACGCGCCAGCTCTCCACCGTCTGCCCGTTGGTCGTGCGCGGCCAGAGGCGCAGGCGCATGAACACCCCGGCGGCCTCCTCGGCATAGTCGTAGCGCGTCTCGTGACGGATGCTGATCCGCATGTGCCCCTGCCCTGCTTTGGCGCTTCAGCCGAAATGATAGGCCTGCGCGATCTCCAGACCAAGCATGTTGCACTGGACGATCTTGCTCTGCACCATGTCGTGCAGGCCCTTGCGGAAGATCTCGCCGCTGTCGAGCTCGGCCAGATCCTTCACCATCGCCTCGCTGCGCACATTGGCGGGCGTGCGCTGGCCGTGCCAGTTGGCGAGGCGCTGGAGCCGATAGGCGACCTGATCGAAGCAATAGAGCACGCTGCGCGGGAACTGGCGGTTGAGCATCAGGAAGTCCGTGATCTGCCAGGGCGAATACTGGCCGCCATAGACATGGTGATAGGCCCGGCTGCCGGAGAGCGCGTGGAGCACGCTGGTCCACTGGTAATGGTCGCGATGGCCGCCCACCACCTCGGTCTCGGGCAGCAGGACATAATATTTGACGTCGAGCAGCCGCAGCGTCATCTGCGCCCGCTCCAGCGACCCGCCACAGCGCAGGAAATCATGGCCCTCGTTGCGCAGATGGCTGCTCTCGGTCGCGCCGCGGAACATCATGGCGCGGTTCTTCACCCAGTCGATCAGCTCGGCGAAATCCCGCCGCGCCTCGGCCACGCCATAGCTCTCCAGCTTGCGCCAGCCTTCGTTCAGCGATTCCCACATCTCCTGCGTGAGCGCGGTGCGGACCGACTTGCCGTTCTGACGCGCGCGGGCGAGGCAGGAGCGGATCGAGGCGGGATTGTCGGCATCGAGCATCAGATGCTCGATGATGTCGCTCTCGCGGATGATGCCTTCCTTCGCGAAGCTCTCCTCGCTCTCGGTCACCTGCACCACGGAACGCCATTCGTCGCGCAGCGACGCGCCGGGCAGGATGGCCATGCGCTGGCCCATGGTGAGCAGCCGCGCGGTCGCCTCCGCCCGCTCCATGTAGCGCGCCATCCAGAAGAGATTCTCGGCGGTGCGGCTCAGCATGGCGGCCTCCCGATCATCGCGCCGTCCCGGCTCATCGCAGCACCCCGACTCATCGCAGCACCCAGGTATCCTTGACGCCCCCGCCCTGGCTGGAATTCACCACCAGCGAGCCCTCGGCGAGCGCCACGCGGGTGAGGCCGCCCGGCACCAGCCTGATCTCCTGCCCCACCAGGCAATAGGGCCGGAAGTCGACATGGCGCTGCACCAGCCCCGCCTGCCCCAGCGTCGGGGAGGTCGAGAGATCGAGCGTGGGCTGGGCGATGAATTCGGCCGGATTGCCCCGGATGCGCCGGGCATAGGTCTCGATCTCGTCGGCGCTCGACTTGGGGCCGATCAGCATCCCGTAGCCGCCCGAGCCATGGACTTCCTTCACCACCAGCTCGGGCAGATGCTCCATCACATAGGCATAGTCGTCGGGCTTGCCGCACTGCCAGGTCGGCACATTCTGCAGGATCGCGCTCTCGCCGAGATAGAAGCGGACCATCTCGGGCACATAGACATAGACGGCCTTGTCGTCCGCGATGCCCGCCCCGGGGGCCGAGGCCAGCGTGACGCCCCCGGCGCGATAGGCATTGAAGAGGCCCGGCACGCCCAGCAGGCTGTCCGGCCGGAACGCCAGCGGATCGAGGAAATCATCGTCGATGCGGCGATAGATGACGTCCACCCGGCGCGGACCGGACGTGGTCTTCATATAGACCAGCCCCTCGTCCACGAAGAGATCGGCCGGCTCGACCAGCTCCACGCCCATCAGGTCGGCGAGATAGCTGTGCTCATAATAGGCGCTGTTGAACGAGCCCGGCGTCAGCACCACCACCTGCGGCTTGTCCCGGCACGCCGGCGGCGCCACTTCCTGCAGCGAGCGCAGGAGCTGGCTTGGATAATCGTCCACCGGCGCCACCCGCTCGCGCGCGAACAGCTCGGGGAACATGCGCGTCATGATCTCCCGGTTCTCGAGCATGTAGGAGACGCCCGAGGGCGTGCGGCAATTGTCCTCCAGCACCATGAAGTCGGTGAGGCCGGTGCGCACGATGTCGATGCCGACGATGTGGCTATAGACCCGGCCGGGCGGCGTGAAGCCGGCCATCTCCGGCTTGTAGGCCTTGTTCTGGTAGACGATGTCCGCCGGCACGATGCCGGCGCGGATGATCTCGCCGCGATTATAGACGTCGAGCAGGAAGGCGTTGAGCGCCGCGGCGCGCTGGCGGATGCCGGCCTCCAGCCGCTGCCATTCCATCGCCGTGAAGACGCGCGGCAGGAGGTCGAAAGGGATCAGCCGCTCCGGGTCGCCGCCCTCGCCATAGACCGCGAACGTGATGCCGATCCGCCGGAAGATCGCCTCCGCCTCGCCCAGCCGGCGATGCAGCCCTTCGATGCCGGTCTCCTCCACCCACTGCTGGACGCCCGCGTAGCAATCGCGAATATCGCCCGCCTCACCCAGCATTTCAGAGAAGGTCATCAGCGTCTTTCGACCTCGGCTCGATTGTGCATTGCAGCAATAGTGCGCCGCCATTCCCCAAAATCAAGACGAAAATGACGTCATGCGCAACAGCGATGATTGATTTCACGCGGACGTACGATTGTTGCTGGACGCGGGCGGCTTTTCCGGGCATTTTAGCCGGGATGATGACGCTGCGGCTCATTGCTCGCCTTGAGCGACTTACGCGCCCTTAGGCGCTACACCCATGCGCGTGCCGCAGGTGGCACGTCCGCGCCTAAGGGCCCTCGTCCGAGCAATAGCCCATAGATGACACCGGAAGCAGGCGGCGCGACCTGACCGACGCCCTCCGGCCTGGAAGAAGATTTCAACTCATGATGCTCAGCGATCCTTCCCGCAAATATCGTCCCTTCCCGCAGGTCGACCTGCCCGACCGGCAATGGCCGGGCCGGACGATCACCACGCCGCCGCGCTGGCTCTCCACGGACCTGCGCGATGGCAATCAGGCGCTCATCGACCCGATGGACAGCGAGAAGAAGGCCCGCTTCTTCGAGATGCTGGTGAAGATCGGCGTCAGGGAGATCGAGGTCGGCTTCCCCTCTGCCGGCCAGACCGAGTTCGATTTCATCTCCGGACTCGTCCGGTCGGACCGCGTGCCCGACGACGTGATCGTGCAGGTGCTGACGCAGGCGCGGCGCGACCTGATCGAGCGCACGTTCGAGAGCCTGAAGGGCGCGCCCCGCGCGATCGTGCATGTCTATAACGCCGTCTCGCCCGCCTGGCGCCGCATCGTGTTCAACATGGACCGGCCGCAGATCAGGCAGATCGCCATCGAGGCGGCGAAGATCATCCGCGACGAGGCGGCGAAGCAGCCCGGCACCGACTGGCATTTCGAATATAGCCCCGAGACCTTCTCCACCGCCGAGCTGGAGTTCAGCCTGGAATGCTGCGAGGCGGTGATGGACATTCTCCAGCCCACGCCGGAGAAGCCGCTGATCCTCAACCTGCCCGCCACGGTCGAGGCGGCCACGCCCAATATCTATGCGGACCAGATCGAATGGTTCGGGCGGCATATCCGCAACCGGGAGAGCGTGTGCATCTCGCTGCATCCGCATAATGACAGGGGGACGGGCGTCGCGGCGGCGGAACTGGGCCTGCTGGCGGGCGCCGACCGGCTGGAAGGCTGCCTGTTCGGCAATGGCGAGCGCACCGGCAATTGCGACCTCGTGACCGTCGCGCTCAACATGTACACGCAGGGCGTCTCGCCGGGGCTCGACTTCTCGAACCTGGACGAGATCGTGCAGACCGTGACCTACTGCAACCAGCTCCCCGTCCATCCGCGTCATCCCTATGCCGGCGAACTGGTGTTCACCGCCTTTTCGGGCAGTCATCAGGACGCCATCAAGAAGGGGTTCGCCGCGCAGGAGCAGCGCAACGACGAACTGTGGGACGTGCCCTATCTGCCCATCGACCCGGCCGACATCGGCTGCTCCTACGAGGCGGTGATCCGCGTCAATTCGCAATCCGGCAAGGGCGGCGTCGCCTGGGTGCTCCAGCAGGACAAGGGCCTGAAGCTGCCCAAGCGCCTGCAGGCCGACTTCTCCAAGGTGGTGCAGGAACTGGCCGACCGGACGAGCCGCGAGCTTCAGGCCGCCGACATCTGGGAGACGTTCGAGCAGCATTATTGCCTGGCGGGCCGCCAGCCCTATGCGCTGGTGGACTATTTCGAGAGCGGCCCCGCGGGGCACCGCGTCTTCACCGGCAAGATCGCCCATAGTGGCGAGGAGCGCAGCATTTCCGGCCGGGGCAACGGGCTCATCTCCAGCGTGCTCGCCGCGTTGCGCGAGGAGCTGGGCATCGGCCTGGATGTCGTCGATTATAGCGAGCATGCCATCGGCACGGGGCGGGACGTTCACGCCGCCGCCTATGTCGAGTGCCGCACCGACGACGGCAAGACGCTGTTCGGCGTCGGGCTCGACGAGGATGTCGCGACGGCATCGGTTCAGGCCGTGCTGTCCGTCGCCAACGCGCTGGAACGGCGCAACGTGGCGGCGGCGAAAGCCGCCTGACCCCGCGCCGGCGGTCCCTCCGGGGACCGCCGGGCACGCTTTCCCATTTCGGGACAGGTTTTAAATTGCGATTAACCATTTCGCATTCGCCCTGCCATCCGAATGCTGGTCTACTGGGCCGTCGGGTGGGGACCCGAATGGAGTGGGAGACAATCATTATGTTCAGGAAAGCAATGACCTTTACGGGGATGCTGGCGGCTGTCGCGCTGGCGCAGGGCGCCAATGCGACCGTGGTGGACTTCGAGGAACTGACGCCCGATTCCACCTATGCCACGCCGCTCCTTTCCGGCGGTCTTGTGTTCGAAAATCCCGGGATCGGCGAAGGGGACGAATTCTTCTCGATCATCAGCCTGTCGTCCAACGGCACGATCACGCTCGCCCCGAACTATTTCGGTTCGGTCACGACCGTTTCGGCCGAGGGCGGCGCGCTGTTCACGCTGGAATCGTTCGACTTCTCCGATGCCTTCGATTTCGCGGACGATCCGATCCAGGTCGACTTCACCTTCAACACCACCAGCGGTGTCGTGAACTATACGGCGTTCGCCGATTTCACGCCGGGCATGCAGACCGAGACGTTCAACATCTCGGGCATCTCGTCCTTCTCCTTCGTCACGAGCGGCAGTTTCTTCGGCGAGGACACGATCCAGACCGACAACTGGGTCTATTCGCTCGACGATACCGGCCCCAGCGTTCCGGAGCCGGCAACCTGGGCCATGATGATCGGCGGCTTCGCGCTCGCCGGCGCGGCGATGCGTCGCCGGACCGTCACCGCCGCCTGCAGCGCCTGATCCGCGCACGGGTCACAGAGAGGGTGCCTGCCGTGGGGGCGGGCACCCTTTTTTTCATGATCCGCGCTGGCAGGGTGCCGCATCAGAGACCTTCCGTTCAAAGACGGAAGCCATGTTCCGGCGCAGGCAAGCGCACGGGGTGGGAGAACGCCGCTACCGGCCGGGACTTCACGCGTTCGCCGCGATTTCCGAGCCGGCGAACGATTCAACATGCCTCGACATCACCCTAGGTGTATTGTCCCGGCCTTTGATGGTGCATCATCGGTAGAAGGTTGGAGGATGCGCTATGGGACAGATTCTACACCAGAGCGCCCGCACGACAGAGGCGGTCCGTCGAGCGATACAACATAGTCAAGAGAGCCTGAGGGTTCTGGCCAAGCGGTACGGGATCAACCAGAAGATGGCCGCCGAGACGGAGCTGTCGCACACCATTATCCGCCGAATCTGGGGGCATTCGGCCTGCAGCCGCATCGGTCAGAGACGTTCAAGCTGTCCACCGATCCGCTGTTCGTCGACAAGAGCCTGCCCCGGACTTGATCCGGGGTGCAGGACATCGTCGGCCTCTACATGTGGCCACCGAACCGGGCGGTCGTGCTGTGCGTGGATGGGAAGTCACAAATCCAGGCGCTGGATCGCGAGCAGCCGGTCCTGCCCATGGCGCCGGGCGTCCCCGAGCGGCGCACCCATAGCTATATCCGCAACTGTACGACTTCCCTGTTTGCAGCGCTCGACATCGCCATGGGAGCGGTGATCGGCAAGTGCTGCAAACGGCACCGGGCAGCCGAGTTTCTCGATTTCCTCAAGCGGATCGACGCTGCGATGCCGGTGGGACCGGACGTACCTCGTGATGGACCACTATGCCACCCATAAGACGCCGGAGATCAAGGCATGGCTGGCGTGCCGTCCGCATTGGCATGTCCACTTCACACCGACATCCGCCTCCTGGATCAATCAGGTGGAGCGCTGGCTCGCCGAGCTGACACGCAAGCAGTTGCAACGCGGTGTCCATCGATCCACCACGGAACTCGAAGCCGACATCGCCGCCTTCATCGCAGCCCACAATGAAAATCCCAGGCCCTGCAAATGGGTCAAATCAGCCGACGAAATCCGCGCCTCCGTCAAACGCTTCTGCCAGAAAACAATGCACCCAACTTCAGATCCACGCGTCTAGCTGCTTGTAACAATGCATCATCCACACGGGCATGGAGGGATGCACAAGCGCCATGACGCCGATGCGCGGGACAGACCGTCGCCCGGACATAGCAGGTTGGCGAATGCAGCCCAAATGGAGCGACACGCGCCGCATCGGTTGCGGCGCGGAACCCCATCAGGCGGTCACTTGCCCCGCTTCTTGCGATGGCTTTCCAGATCGAGCACGTCCGTCTCCGCGCCCTCGGGCAGCAGGCCCAGCCGCCGCGCGACTTCCTGATAGGCTTCCACCTCGCCGCCCAGATCGCGGCGGAAGCGGTCCTTGTCCAGCTTCTCGTTGGTGGCCATGTCCCACAGGCGGCAATTGTCCGGGCTGATCTCGTCCGCGAGGATGATGCGCGAATAGTCGCCGTCCCAGATGCGGCCGAACTCCAGCTTGAAGTCGATGAGGCGGATGCCGATGCCGGCGAACAGGCCGGAAAGGAAATCGTTCACGCGGATCGCCATGTCGGCGATGTCGTGCATCTCCTCCTGGTTCGCCCAGCCGAAGCAGGCGATATGCTCCTCGGTGACCAGCGGATCGCCCAGCGCATCGTCCTTCAGGCAATATTCGATGAGCGTGCGCGGAAGCTGCGTACCCTCCTCGATGCCCAGCCGCTTGGAGAGCGAGCCGGCCGCCACGTTGCGGATGATGACCTCGAGCGGCACGATCTCCACCTGGCGGATGAGCTGCTCGCGCATGTTCAGCCGCTTGATGAAGTGTGTCGGCACGCCGATGGTGCCGAGCAGCGTGAAGACATGCTCGGAAATCCGGTTGTTGAGCACGCCCTTGCCCGAGATCGTGCCCTTCTTCTGGGCATTGAAGGCCGTCGCGTCATCCTTGAAATACTGGATCAGCGTGCCGGGCTCGGGTCCTTCATAGAGGATCTTCGCCTTGCCTTCGTAGATCTGGCGGCGACGGGACATGGTCTGGGGCCTACTCGTTGGAATGCGCGAAAAGCCAAGGCCCCGGCGGCGCGAATCGGAAGGATCAGCGGACACCGGGGCTCTGAAGCCCCCTGATAGACGAGGACGGCGCGGAGTGCAATTTCGGGTGATGCCGGGGCGAAGCCGGCGGCGCTGGAGCGGGTAGCGGGGATCGAACCCGCATCACAAGCTTGGAAGGCTAGTGCTCTACCATTGAGCTATACCCGCGCCTGCAGCGGCGGGCGAATTGCCACAGCCATGGCGATGCGGTCAATGGACTTCGCAAGGGCGGTGATTCCCGGACAGGCACTCCGCACCGCGACACTTTGATACATTCGCGCCCCGGTGCGACAAACTCCCGTGACATCTCCCGCGTAGAAGCCTTCTCAAGCGCTTCTCCCACGGCGCGATCTGAACAGCAACAGGAACAGGACAGGATATGTCGGTCCCCACCCGCATTCTGATTGCCGGCGCCGCGCTTGCCTCCCTCAGCGCGGTTGCCTTTGCCCAGGCGTCCACCGCCCCGCCCCCGCCTGCTGCGGCGGGGCGAGGCCATGGCATGCACCGGCACCAGCCCGGCCAGCAGCCCCTGAACCGGGCCGCCCTCCAGACGATGCTCGAACAGCGGTTCGACGCGATGGACGCCAATCATGACGGCACGCTGACGCCGGACGAGCGCCGCGCCGCCTTCGCGCAGCGGCGCACGCAGCGCCGCGACGCTGCCTTCGCGAAGCTGGACAGCAATCATGACGGATCGATCAGCCGCGCGGAATTCGATGCCGCCCGGCCTGAGCGCCCCGCGCGCATGGACGCCGCGGCCGGCCACAATTGGCGCCAGCGCGGCATGTGGCACGGCGCGGCGATGATGCGGGGCGAGTTCGCCGCGTTCCGCAACCAGCCGGTCACGCGGACCCAGTTCGTCGAGGCCGGCCTTGCAAGGTTCGACCGCGTCGACACGAATCACGACGGTGTGATTTCCTCCGCCGAACGTGACGCCGCCCGCCGGGCAATGCGCGACCGCCCGGCGCCGGCGACGCCCCAGCCCCCGCCCCCGGGGCAATGAGGCCGCACGGCCGGTCTTCCGGGCTGTTCCCACTCACCGGAGGGCCGGCCGTGTTCTCGATCCAGAACGACCCCACTACTCGCGGCCGCCCTCCGGGGCCGGCCGCGAGACCTTTCTCAAGCGGGATGGACAGCGCGCGCGTTCCGCGACACAGAGCCTGAGGAACAAGCAAGTGCAGGAAGGCTCCGCGATGTCTGCCCGGCCCCATCTCCTCCTCGTCGATGACGAAGCGACGATCCGCGAGCCGCTCGGCCAGTATCTCCAGCGCCAGGGCTTCCGCGTGTCCGAAGCGGCGAACGCGGCCGACGCGCGCAAGATCCTGGGCGGCAGCGCGATCGAGCTTGTCGTGCTGGACGTGATGATGCCGGGCGAGGACGGTCTCAGCCTGTGCCGGTCCATCCGCGAACAGGGCGAGCTTCCGGTCATCCTGCTCACGGCCAGGACCGAGGAGACGGACCGGATCGTGGGCCTGGAAATGGGCGCCGACGACTATGTGCTGAAGCCCTTCTCGCCGCGCGAACTGGTGGCGCGGATCAAGACCATCCTGCGCCGCAGCGGCGGCGGCGGCGCGCGCGAGACCAATGCCGGCGCCAGCATCTATCGCTTCGAGAACTGGACCTTGCGGGCGGACGACTGGACGCTGACGGGCGGAGACGGCATCGCCATTCCGCTCAGCACCGCCGATTTCCGGCTGCTGCAGGCCTTCGTGACGCATCCGCGCCAGGTGCTGAGCCGCGACCAGCTCCTCGATCTCACGCAGGGACGGGAAGCCCACGCCTTCGACCGGTCGATCGACAACCAGATCAGCCGCCTGCGCCGCAAGATCGAGGATGACGCGCGCGCGCCCAACCTCATCAAGACCGTGTGGGGCGGCGGCTACATGTTCAGCGCGGACGTGACGCGCGAGTGATCTCGAGACTGCGCACCCTGCTGGGCTGGCTGAGCCCCCGCACGCTTGCCGGGCAGACGATCCTCGTCGTCGCCGCCTCGCTGTTCCTCGTGCAGCTCATCGGCTTCATCATCTATTACGCGACCCAGCGCAGCCAGTGGTACACGGTGGCGGCCGCGCCCGGCGTCATCCGCATCCTGGAAGTGCTCGATCCGCGCGATCGCGACGATGATGGCGACCGGAACCGCTTCCGCGGCGTCATCCTGTCCAATCGGGCGCCGCCCATGATCGGCGAGAATCAGGAAGACATCGCCGAGCGCGCCCAGCAGCTTTTCCAGACCGCGGGCCTGCGGCCGCTGCTGGTGCGCGCGGCGATCGCCGAGCGGCCGGGCCGCCGCCTGCCCCGCCTGCTGCGCCCCGACGGCGGCGATCGCGGCCCCCGCATCCAAGTGCAGCTCAGCGTCCAGATTCGGTCGAACCAGTGGATCACCGTATTCAGCCGCGCCGCGCCGATCGACCAGCCCATCCTCCAGCGCCTCATCGGCCAGACGCTGTTCGTCTATGCCATCGTGCTGATCCCGCTGGTCTGGTTCACCCGCCGCCTCGCCGCGCCGCTGCGCGAGCTGACCGCCGCCACGGCCCGGGTCGGCACGCCGGAAGGCGCGGCGCCCGTGCCGGAGGTGGGCCCGCGGGACGTGCGCCAGCTCGCCAGTTCCTTCAACACCATGCAGGACCGTATCCGCTCCATGCTGGAGGAGAAGGACCATATGCTGGGCGCGATCGGCCATGACCTGCGCACCCCGCTGACGGCGCTGCGCGTGCGCACGGAAACGGCGGTCGAGGATGCGGGCGACCGGGATCGCATGGTCAAGACCATCGTCGACATGCAGAAGATGCTCGACGACATCCTTTCGCTGGCGCGCGTCGGGCGCGAGCGGGAGCCGCCGCAGCGCGTTGACCTCGCCGCCCTCGCCAATGCCGCGATCGACGATTTCGAGGATACCGGCGCGCCGGTCGAGCGGGACGAGATGGCGCGCGCCGTGGTGCTGGTCCATCCGCGCGCCATCCGCCGGGCGCTCGCCAATCTCATCGAGAATGCGGTCAAATATGGCGGGCATGCGACCGTCTCGCTGCGGGTCGAGGGTCAATATGCCATCCTCGCGGTGACGGATGCGGGCCCGGGCATTCCGGATGACCGCATCGAGGACATGCTCCAGCCCTTCACCCGCCTGGAAGCCTCGCGCAGCCGCGACACGGGCGGGACCGGCCTCGGCCTCGCGCTGGTCCGGGCCGTCGCCTCGGCCGAATCCGGCCGGCTGCACCTCTCGAACCGCCCGCAAGGCGGCCTGCTCGCCGAACTCGCCCTGCCCCTCGCCCACTGATCGCGGATCGGCGGGCGAGCCCGCCGGCCCACGGGATCGCCCTATTCGTGCGCGCTCTCGCCCGGGCGATGGTCCATGCCGTCGGTCCGTCCCGGCGGGGTCAGGCCCGAGCGCTTGGGAATGGCGTCGGCATTGATGATCGTCGCGCCGTCCGGCAGCGCGGTCGCGCCCAGATCGAGGCGCCGCGCCTGCTCGCGCGGATCCATCGAGAGGCGGGCATCGCGCAAGGCGATGCGCTGCTGCCGGGCAGCCGCCTCGTCCTGCGGCGGTCCGCCGCCGGCGCCCGCACCCGCATCGGCGCCGGCCTGCTGCCGGACGCCCTGCCCGCCCGCGTCGCGACTCCATGTCAGAATGATCGACATGCGGCGGTTGCGTGGATCGTAGCGATCCGCCGCCACATAGGGCTCGCGATCGGCCACGCCTTCGATGCGGCTGAAGCGATCGCCGGCGATGCCGCTCTGGGCAAGCGCCGTGCGGGTCGCCTCGGCGCGCGCGGAGGAGAGCATCCAGTTGTTCATCGAGCGGCCGGCGGCATAGGGCAAGCTGTCGGTATGGCCGCGCACGATGATGCCGTTGGGCACGCCCCGGATCACCTGCGCCACCTGCTGCAGCAGCGCGCGCGCCTGGGGCAGCAGCCGGTCGGTGCCGAGCGCGAACATCGCGAAATCCGCCTCGTCGACCAGATCGATGCGGAGCCCCTCGCGCGTCTCGGTGAACTTCACATGATCGCGCAGTTGCTTCAGCGCCTGATCGCGCGCCAGCCGCTGCTCGAGCGCGCGCTTGAGCTGCTCGAACTTCTGCCGGTCCTGATTCTTGTGATCCTCCCCGCCGACATCCTCGACGCCCGTGGCGTCGCGCGGGATGGTGATGGCGAGATTGCCCTGCCCGCCGCTCGTCGGATAATTTTCCTTGCCGGTGAAGCTGTCGCCGCCGAACAGTCCGCTGGACCCCGCGCTGTCCTGCTTCATCTGAACGAGCGTCGGCGTGAAATAATCGGCGAGGCCCTTGCGCTGCTTCTCCGTGGTCGCGCCGAGCAGCCACATGAGCAGGAAGAAGGCCATCATCGCCGTCACGAAGTCGGCATAGGCGACCTTCCAGGCGCCGCCATGATGGCCGCCATGACCCTCGGCGATGATCTTCTTGACGATGATCGGGCGCGGTTCGGGCTCGTTCGCGCGCTTCTTGGGCGGCTGCGCCATGGCTCAGCGCCCGCGCAGGCCGTCGAACACCTCGGCAAAGGCCGGCTGGTTCGCGTGGGTCAGGTTCGAGCGGGCGGCCTCGATCACCAGCGGCTGCGGATGGCCGTGCAGTGAGGCGATGATGATCTGCTTCACCACATGATACATGCTGGCATCGGCCTCGATCACCTGCCGGCAGCGATTGGCGAAGGGATTGACCATGCCATAGGCCAGCAGCACGCCCAGGAAGGTGCCGACCAGCGCCGAGCCGATCATCGCGCCCAGGATCTCCGGCGGCTTGTCGATCGAGCCCATGGTCTTGACCACGCCGAGCACGGCCGCGACGATGCCGAGCGCGGGCAGCGCGTCCGCCAGCCCCTGCAGATTGTCGGCGGGGCGGATCGCCTCATGGTGATGCGTCTTGAGGGCATTGTCCATCACGTCCTCGACCGCATGGGGATCGAGCGTGCCGGAGGAGACGACCACCAGCCGCAGCGTGTCGCAGATGAGATGGACCAGCGACGGGTCGGCGAGCAGCTTGGGATATTCGGCGAAAACGGCGGAGGATTTGGGGTCCTCGATATGCGGCTCCAGCGCCACCGGACCTTCGACCCGCAGCATCTTCATCAGCTTGCTCACCAGGAAGATGCAGTCGAGATAGTCCTGCTTCCTGTAGCGCGGTCCCTTGAACACCTTCGTCAGGCCGCCCAGGATCGCCTTCAGGTCCGCGCCCGAATTGCCGATGATGAGCGCGCCGACGGCCGCGCCGCCGATGATGAGCATTTCATGCGGGATGGCTTCGATGACCGGTTCGATATTGCCGCCGGTGATGATGAACCCACCGAAGACCATGACCAGAAGGACGACAAGACCGATACCTGCGAACATTCAGACCCCGCAACGCTGTTCGACCGTTCGCTCCGGCGACGGTTCGTTTCCACGACCTGTAGAACGGCTCCACTGAAACAGGGTTTAATCACAAGGTTATCGGGAGCTTAATGCGCGGAAGGTCCCGCGCCCTCATGCCGCCGTCATTGCCGCGAACGCGGGAATCCGCATGCGGAAGGGTTCGTCGCGGCTTGCTGGAGTCCCGCGTTCGCGGGCATGACGGCGTGGGTGGATGGCGCGGCCGCTTCCCGTCGGGATCGGGCCGCCCCCGCTTATTTCAGCAGATCGAACAGCGACTGCTGGCTGATGCGCGCGAAGGCCGCCTGCGCCGCCTCCAGCGTGGTCAGCTTGGCCTGCAGCTTGGTGACGGTCTCGGTGAGATCGGTGTCCTCCAGCGTCGAGCGGCGCTCGGTGAGCGCGAGGGACGAATCGTCGAGCCGGGTGCCGATGTCCTCCAGCCGCTGCGAGCGCACGCCCTGCACGGACTGGGCGACGATGACATGATCGAGCGCCGTGCGCGCGTCGTTCAGCGCCTGATCGCGGTCCTCGTCGGTGCCGTTGCGGATCGCCTCGATCGCGTCCGCCAGCACCTCGTCGAGCGAGCGTCCGTCCACCACATTGTCCGAGATGCTCTGCCGCGTCGGCACCGCTTCGACCGCCATGCCCGCGCCGACCGGCACGTTGACCGTCGTCGTATCGTCGAATACCGGCTGACCCTGATAATCGGTCTGGTTCAGCAGATCGTTGATCGTCGTGCGAATGCCCTCCAGTTCCACCGCGACGGCCTCGCGGCCCGGCGAGGAGGAGGATGTCGACGATCCGGTCACCAGAAGATCGGTGACGCGCGTCATCAGATTGTTGATGTCGCTGAGGTTCGAGGCGGCCTTGTTGGCGCGCGATACCGCGAAGTCGAGATTGCTCTGCCAGGTGGTGTTCATGGCCTGCTGCTTGCCGAGCAGCGAGATCTGCACCCAGTCCTGCGGATTGTCCGAGGGCTGGTCGATCTTCTTTCCGGTCGAGATCTTGGCCTGCTCGTTCGCGATGTCCTTCGCCATGTTCTGCTGGCGCAGGATTTCAGCGGTGAGCGACTGGGTGGTGATGAAAACCATGAAATATGCCTCGTTTTGGCCGTTCAGAAGAGCGAGAAGATGGTGTCCATGAGTTCCTTGGCGACCTGGATGATACGCGCCGAGCCATTATAGGCCTGCTGCAGCCGCATGAGGTCCGCCGCCTCGCGATCCAGATTGACGCCGCTCACATCGGCGCGGGCCTGCTCGGCCATGTCGTTGCGGCTCTGCGCGCTGGTCTGCTCGGCCAGCGTCGCGCTCACCAGATTGCCGTGCGTGGAGACCAGCGATGTCCACTGCTCCTCGAACGAGCCCGTGCTGCGCAGATTGCTGAAGGCGATGAGGTTGCCGTTGACGCCGCTCGAATCCGCCCCGGCAATGTCGGCCGGATCGGTGATGAGCACCTGGAGCGTGCTCGCGTCGCCGGTCATGGACAGCATCTGCCCGCCCGCGTCGCCCGAGGCGGTGGTGCCCTGCGCGTGCCAGGCGTTGACGGCCGACACATAGTCCGCGGCGATCGCGTTCAGCGAATCGATCCGGTCCCTGGTCACGCTGGCGCTCTGCTGCAGGCCGCCCAGCGAGCCGCCGCTCGGATCGTCGATCGGGACATCGGGGCTGCCGACGATATGGAAGGACAGGAGGCCATCGGTCCCCTGCGTGACGCCCACCTGCGCGGCCGTCACATTCTCCACCAGCGTCTCGCCGCCATAGGTGACCTTGACCGCATCGTTGCTGGTATATTCCACCGTGACGTTGAGCTTCTGGGTGATGTCGCTCAGGGCCTGGTCGCGCGCGTCCAGGAGCGCGACATGCGCGGCGCTGCCCGGCTCCGAACGGCGCAGGCCCTCATTCGCGTCGGAAAGGCGCTTGAGCGCGTCGTTGAGCGAAGCGACTTCGTTGTTCGTGGCCTGGCCGATGCCGTCGCGCACGGTCTGCAGATCGGTGAGGCTCTGCTGGAAGGCCGTGTTGACCTGCTCGAAGGAGAACAGCACGTCGGTGCGCAGGGTCGTGTCGGTCGGGTTGGAGGCGAGACGCTCGACCGCCGAGAACATCGCGGTCATGCGCTGGCCCACGCCCAGCGAACCATCGTTGAGCGCGGTCTGGATGTCGCTCATCCAGCGCGCGCGCTGGTCCGCGCTGCCGAGCAGATTGCCCGTCTGGCGCGCCGCCGCGTCCAGATAGTCGTCGCTCGACCGCACGACCCCGTTGATCATGGTGCCGCCATAGGAACTGGCCGAGCGGTAGAAGATGCTCGTGCTGGAGCCGGAGGGCGATTCCATCAGCGCCAGCGAGCGCCGCGCATAGCCTTCCGTCTCGGCATTGGTGATGTTGTTCGAGATGATGCCCATCGCGGCCTGGTAGGCGCGGGTTCCCGAGGCACCGATGCTGAGCAGGTCGGCGCTCATGACGCCTGGCCCGCCTGCTGATCGAGCTGCTTGAGGATGAGGTCGGCGATGCCCAGGCTGTGCTGCTGGGCAAGGCCGTTGGCGAGATTGGCGTCGGACAGTTCGCGGAACTGATCCACCGAGCTGCCGCCGTCGATCTCCTCGCCCATGCTCGCCTTGCGCATGGTCGAGAGGAGCTGGCGCACGAAGATCGCCTCGAAGCCGCGCGCGGCCTTCTCCAGCGCGGCGCGATCCTGCGAGGAGACGCCGCCGCCGGACTGCGCGGCCTGCGCCTGCGCGGGGAGGCCCGCGCCGATCGCCGTCATCTGCGTCATATCACCTCCAGTTCCGCGCGCATCGCGCCCGCCTGCTTCAGCGCTTCGAGGATCTCGACGAGATCCGACGGCGAGGCGCCGACGGCGTTCACCGCCTTCACTATATCGGACAGGGAGGCCCCGCCATTTAGCAGGAACATGGGATCATGCTCCTCATGGGCCGTGATCTGGCTGGATGGCTCGATCGCCGTCTGCCCTTGCGAGAAGGGCGCGGGCTGCACGACGCGCGGCGCTTCATCGACCGTGACGGTGAGCTTGCCATGGCTGACGGCGGCCGGCGAGATGCGCACCGCGCCGTTGATGACCACCGTGCCGGTGCGGGCGTTGACGATGACGCGGGCCGGCGGATCGGCCGGACGCACCTCGATATTCTCGATAAGGCCCATCATGGTGATGCGGCTCTCCGCGCCCGGTGCCGCCGCGATGCTGATCGACACGCCGTCAAGCGCCCGCGCGCGCGCGTCGCCGAAAGTCCGGTTGATGGCGTCGGCCACCCGCAGCGCCGTGGTGAGATCGGACTGGGCGAGATTGAAGGTCAGCGCGGGCGCCGTGTCGAAGCCGGTCGCGACCGCCTGCTCGACCGTCGCGCCGTCCGGGATGCGGCCCGCCGAGGGCACGTTGACCGAGAGCTGGGAACCGTCCGCGCCGGAAACGCCGAGGCCGCCCACGGCGAGATTGCCCTGCGACATGGCATAGATCTGCCCATCGGCGCCGCGCAGCGGGGTCAGCACCAGCGTGCCGCCGCGCAGCGACTTGGCCTTGCCGAGCGCCGAGACGGTGACGTCCAGCCGCTGGCCGGGCTTGGCGAAGACCGGCAGGTCCGCCGTCACCATCACCGCCGCCGCATTCTTGAGCGCGGGATTGACGCCCGGCGGCAGCGTGAGGCCGAAGCGCGAGACGACGCCCCGCACGCCCTGCGTCGCATAGTCGAGACTGTCGTCGCCCGTGCCCGCCAGACCCACGACGATGCCGTAGCCGACGAGCTGGTTGTCGCGCAGCCCCTCGAACGTGCCGAGGTCCTTGATCCGCTCCGCACGGGCCGGCGGGGCGAGGATCTGCAGCCCCGCGAGGATCGCGAGCGCGACCAGCCAGCCGATGGTCCGGTGAACGATGGGGGAAATCCGGGAGATCATGGAGGATGAGGCTCCGTCAGAAGGGGCTGATGATCGAGAAGAAGCGCTGCAGCCAGCCCTGCCGGCTGGCGCGCGCGATCTCGCCGCGGCCCGAATAGGTGATGCGGGCGTCCGCCACGCGGGTGGAGAGCACGCGATTGTCCGGGCTGATGTCCGCTTGCCGGACGAGGCCGGAAATCTGGACATATTCGTCGCCCCGGTTGAGCGTGAGCTGCTTCTGCCCGCGCACCAGCATCGTCCCGTTCGGGAAGACGCGGGAGATGGTGACGCTGATCTCGCCGGAAAGCTGGTTGGACTGGGCGGCGCCGCCGCTGCCCTTGAAGTCCTGCGTCCCGCTCGATCCCACGTCGCTCGACGAGAAGAGATTGAGGATGCCGGTCGTGGGCGGGGAAAGGCCGATGCTGCCCTCCCGGCCGCTGTTGGCGCTGTTGCTCTTGCTCGCCTGCGTGCGCTCGACGAGCTGGATGGTGATGACGTCGCCCACGGTCGCGGCGCGCCCGCCGTTGGTGAGCGCGGAATAGCCGTTGGCCGCCTGGAAGATCGAGCCGTTGGGCCGCGCGGGCGGCGCCTCCTGCCCGGCATAGGTGACCTGGAAGTCCGGGTTGGCCATCGGGTCGTGACGCCGGCCGGCCTGCGCGGGCGGGGCCAGCAGGACCGCGCCCAGCGCGGCGGCGAGGATGAGGCTGCGCGCCATGTCAGAGCTGCTGGTTGACATACTGGAGCATCTCGTCGGTCGCCTTGATCATCTTCGAGGCCACCTCATAGGCGCGCTGCGTCTCGATCATGTCGACCAGTTCCTCCACCGTGTTGACGTTCGACTGCTCGAGCGCGCCCTGACGGATCGTGCCGCGCCCCTCCAGGCCGGCGGTGCCGACCTGCGGCTGGCCCGAAGCCGCGGATTCGGTCAGCAGGTTGTCGCCGACCGCCGTCAGCCCGGCGGGATTGATGAAGCGCGCCAGCTCGATCTGGCCAAGCTGAGTCGGCTCGCTCTCGCCGGCCAGCGTGGCGGAGACCGTCCCGTCATTGCCGATGGAGAAGGAGGTCGCGCCTTCCGGCACCTGGATCTGCGGGATGAGCGGCAGGCCGTCGGACGTGACGACGATGCCCTCGGCATTGGTCTTGAAATTGCCGGCGCGCGTATAGGCGATCGTCCCGTCCGTCTGCTGGACCTGGAAGAAGCCCGAGCCCTCGATCGCGAGATCGAGCGAATTGCCGGTGGTCGAGAGCGTGCCCTGCGTGTCGATCCGTTCGGTGCCGGTGAGCTGCACGCCGGTGCCGAGATTGAGCCCGATGGCGAGCTTGTTCTGGCTGTCCGCCTGGCTGCCCGCCGCGACGATCTGCTGATAGGCCAGCGTCTCGAAATTGGCGCGGTCGCGCTTGAAGCCGATCGTGTTCACGTTCGCGAGATTGTTCGCGATGACGCGCATGCGGACATCCTGGGCGTCGAGCCCGGTGCGTGCGACATGCAGTGCGCTGTTGGCCATGTGTCTGGTCCCCCTTGTCCGGTCAGCTATCCAGCCGCATCAGGCTGGCGCCGCCGCTGTCGATATCCTTGGCGGTGTCGATCATCTTGATCTGCGTCTCCCAGGCCCGGCTCGCCTCGATCATCTGGACGAGCGCGATGGTCGCGCTGACGTTCGATCCCTCGAGCGCGCCCGCCGTCAGGCTCGCGGCCGGATCGGACGGCAGCGCGCCGCCGTTCACCTCGCGGAACAGATTGTCCGTGCCCTTGGCGATGGTGGAGCCGGTCGCGCTCACCAGCTTCAGGCGGTCGACCTGCTGGGGCGCGTTGGCATCGCCGCCCTGCGGGATGATGGTGATCGTCCCGTCATGGCCGATGGTGATGCTGTCATAGGGCGGCAGGGTGATCGGCCCGCTCTCGCCCAGCACGGGATGTCCGTCTCCGATCGTCAGCAGGCCGCTGTCGTTGACCCGCAGGTCGCCGCGCCGCGTATAGCCTTCCGAGCCGTCGCTGGCCTGCACGGCCAGCAGCGCCTCGCCATCGAGCGCCACGTCGAGCGGATTGCCGGTCTGGCTGACCGTGCCCGCCGCCATGTCGGCGGCGACGACCTGGTCGACCTGCTCGGCGCGGCTGTTGTAGGTCGATCCCGCCAGCCAGCGCGCCTGCGCATTGACGATCTCGCCGCGGAAGCCCGCCGTGTTGGTGTTGGCGAGATTGTTGGCGATCGCCGTCTGGCGCGCCAGCGAGCCCCGCAGCGCGGTCCGCGTGATGTCGATGAGCCGGTCCATCGGTCAGTCGTCCCCTGCCCCGCCGATCAGGTCCGCATGTTGGTGATCGTCTGCGTCAGCGTATTGGCTGTCTCGATCGCCTTGGCGTTGGCCTGATAATTGCGCTGCGCCGCGATCATCGCGACCAGCTCCTCGGTGATGTCCACGTTCGAGCGCTCAAGCGTGCCCGAGCGGATGGCGCCGAACAGGCCGCTGTTCGCCTCTCCGTAGAAGGCCTCGCCGCTGTCGCCGCTGGGGATCCAGTGCGCGTCGCCGATCTGCTTGAGGCCTTCCTGGCTGGGGAAGTTGGCGACCGCGACGGCGCCGAGATATTCGATGCTGCCGTCCGCATAGGTGGCGGCCACCAGGCCGGTGTCCGAGATGCTGACGCCGGCGAGCTGCGATCCGGCGGGATCATTGTCCTTGGTGGTGAAGATCTGCAGCGGCACGAGGTCCGCCTCGTCCGTGCTGGTCACTTCGCCCGTGGTCTCGTCGGTCGGATAGACCAGCATGCGCGCGCCCGTGGTGTCGACGACATAGCGGTCCTGATCGACGCCGAAGGACCCGTTGCGGGTGAAGCTGCGCGTGTCCGAAGGCGGCGGAAGCTGCACGGCGAAGAAGCCCTCGCCGGCGAGCGCGAGGTCGAGCGTCTTGTCCGTCGTCTCCAGCGTGCCCTGCGTGAACTGCTGGGTCACGCCCTGCAGGCGGACGCCCTGCCCCGTCGCGTTCGAGCCCTGCATCGGCGAGGATGCGAAGATGTCGCCGAACGAGGCCTTGCTCTTCTTGAAGGCGTTCGAGCCGACATTCGCCACATTGTTCGCCGTGACCGTGAGATCGGTCTGCGCGGCCTTGAGCCCGGAGAGAGAGATGTAGAAGGACATGGGTGCAAACTCCCTGTGTGAAGCGTTGGATCAGCCGAGCCGGATCGCGTCCGACGGCGAGAAGGTGCCGAGTGCAGTGATGAGCTGGGCGTCCGAGCCGCTGGCGGGCGACTGGATCGCGGCGATGGCGGCCCAGGTGTTGACCTGGGTGGGCGTCGCGCCGCTGACCTTCACCTGCAGCGCCTGCCCGCCGATGAAATTGCCGTCGTCGTCGTTCCCGTCCCAGTAGAAGGACACCGTGCCGGCCTGCTGCGCGCCCAGATCGAGCGTGCGCACCGTGTTGCCGTCGGCATCGACGAGATCGACCGTGACATTGTCCGCGTCCGCGCCCAGCGTGAGTTCGCCGGCATAGGCGCCGGTGCGATCGGGCGTGGCGATGTTGCTCTCGACCAGCATCGACTTGCCGATCCAGCTCGCCGCATCGGAAAGGCGCGAGCCCGAGACCGAATCCGAGATGCTTTGCAGCAGGCTGTTCGTGTCGGTCTGCGCGGTCAGCGACGAAAGCTGCGCCATCTGCGAGACCATCTGGCTATTGTCCATCGGATCGAACGGGTCCTGGTTCTGAAGCTGCGTGGTCAGCAGCGTCAGGAAACCGGACATGTCGATCGTCTGGTTGTCCTTGGTGGACGTCTGGGTGAGATTGGCATTGGTGTAAGCGGTCGTCGCATCGACCGTCCAGGGACTGACTGTCGTCATTTGCCGAGCCTTATCGTTTCGAGCATGAGGGATTTTGCGGTCTGGAGGACCTGCACATTGTTCTGGTACATGCGCGCGCTCTCGACCATTTCGACAAGCTCGCTGCTGCTGTCGACGCCGGCTTCCCAGACATCGCCGTTCGCGTCGGCGAGCGGATGGCCGGGATCGTGCCGGCGGGTCGCCTGCTGGTCCGAGGTCACGACCCGGTCCACATGGACGGTCGCGACGCCGGGGCGCTCGCTCTCGACCGAGAAGACCGGGCGGATGGCGCGATAGGCCTGATCCTGGCTGCCCGCGACCGACCCCGCATTGGCGAGGTTGGAAGCGGTGGCGTTGAGGCGCACGAGCTGGGCGGACATGGCCCGCCCGGCGATGTCGAAGATGTTCATGGGCTGATCGGCCATGCTCATTCTCCCCGCAAGGCGCGCGTGATGGTGTTGAGGCGCCCTTCAAGGAAGGAGAGCGTCGTGCGGTACTGGACCGCGTTCTCCGCGAAGAGCGTCTGCTCGGTCGACATCTCGACCGTGTTGCCGTCGGCGCTGGCCTGCAGCGGCACGCGATAGCCCATGGCATGTTCGAGCGCGCCGGCCACCGTGCCCTGATCGCCCGTCGCGTCCGCGAGCGCCTTCTGGAAATCGATGTCGCGCGCCTTGTAGCCGGGCGTGGAGGCATTCGCGATGTTGGACGCAAGCAGCTCCAGCCGCTGCGAGCGCAGCGCCAGTGCCTTGCCATGGATGCCGAACAAACTGTCCTCGACCGACATTTTTTCGTGCCTTCCCTAAAAGTCCGTCGGGCCGGGCCGTTCTGACCGGATGAGTGGTTCCGGTTCCGGCACGTCCCATGCCCGCAGGGTAAAATGTGCAAAGGCCGTGCCAATCCGCGTCTGCCGCCGCATGCGGCCGGGCGAACTGTCGGTTTTCCGCGCCTTCCGGCGACAGGTGCCGACCGGACGGCAATGTCTTGCCGGCCGGCGGCAAATTGTTGCCGGTCGCGCCGGACATGGGGGACGCGGCTGCCTTGCCTGCCATTCTGGTTCATCTCCTGACGCCCGCGCCGCTGCTGATCGTCCTCCTGGGCGCCGCCCTCATCGCCGCCGCGCAGGTGGGGCTGAAGACGGTGCCGCGCGCCTTCGCCGCGCTGATTCCGCTCGTGCGCGCCCGGCCGGACGAGGCGCGGGACCGGGCCCGCGCGCTGCTCTTCAAGGTGGAGGCGGTCGCGCAGTTGCGCGGCCTGTTCCGCGCGGACCGGCTGCCCGCCGCCCATCCCTTCGTCGCGCAGGCGCTGAACACGCTCGCCAACAGCCCGGATGCCGAGCATTTCCGCTACTGGATCGAGCAGGACATCGCCGATCGCCGGGCGCGGCACGAACGGGTCATTGCCTTCTGGAACGGCTGCGCGGACGCCGCCCCCGCCATGGGCATGGCCGGCACGATCATCGGCCTCATCGGCATGTTCGCCGGCATGCGCGATCCCGCCGCGATCGGCCCCGCCATGGCGCTGGCGCTGCTGACGACACTGCACGGCATGATCCTCGCCAACATGATCGCCGGACCGATCGCCGGCCGGCTCGCGAGCCTTTCCGCGCGCGAACTGGCCTGGCAGCAGGCCTTTGCCGCACGGCTCGTCGCGATCGCCGGCCGGGAGGACGCGCCGCTCCACCAGCCCGGCATCCGGGGCGCCGCATGACCCGCACGGGCCGCATGCGCTGGGCGCTCAGCTTCGCCGATCTCTGCCTGTTGCTGCTCGGCTTCTTCGTGCTGCTGCAGGCCAATCAGGCCACGCGCGACCGGGCGCTGGCGGGCATCGGCACCTATTTCGGCGCGATCGAGACGCCCCGGCGCATCGATCTGGTGGCCGCGACCCTGTTCGAGCCCGGCGAGGCCCTGCTCAACGAGGCGGGCCGCGCGCGCCTCGCCGCCCTCGCGCGATCCCTTGGGACATCAGGCGAAATCGTGCAGATCCAGTCGATCGGGCTCGACGCCGGCACGCGCCGTTTCGACGCGTGGGACCTGGCCGCCGCCCGGCTCGGCGCCGTGGCCCGCGCCCTGTCCGCCGCGGGCATTCCCGCCGGCCGGCTGCGCATCGCCGGCCTTGCCGAACAGGCCGACGGCGATACGCCGGACCGCCAGCTCATCCGTATCGCGCAGACGCCTCCGGCGCCGCGCTGAACGCCGCATCCCGGCCTGGGCGGCAGCGGCACGCCGCGCCGATCCGGCATGATTTGGCACAGTCCTTGCTGTTCAACCCATGGATTATGACAGATTTCCGTGGAGTTCGTTGCGCCATGACCGACCAGACCCGCCCGAGCCTGCGCGCCATCGGCATCGCGATCCTGCTGTCGCTGGGTTTCGTGACGCCCGCCCGCGCGCAGGGTTTCGAGAAACTCGACCGGCTGGACAGCCTCGTCGCGATGAGCCTGGGGGCCAATCTCGGCCAGCCGGGCGGCCCCGCCGCGCAGATCGACCGCCGCCTGCGGCTCGCCGCCTGTCCCACCACGCCGGTCGTGGCGGGGCCGGCGATGGGGGCGGCGACCGTCTCCTGCCCCGCCATCGGCTGGCGCATTCGCGTGCCGCTGCTGCCGGGCGCGCAGCCGCCTGCCGGCCAGATGGCCGCCGCGCCGGCCGCGAACGCGCCCGAAATCGTCGTCAAGCGCGGCGATCCGGTGCAGCTCGTGGCCGGCGCCGGTGGCTTCCGGGTCTCGCGCCAGATGATCGCGGACGAGGACGGCGCTGTCGGCGCGCTCATCCGGGTCCGGCAGGACACGCGCGCCGCCCCGGTGATGGCCCGCGTGGAACGCCCCGGGATCGTGCGGATTCCGGGGATTTAAGTTTTCCTGAACCGGGCCGTATATAAGCGGGTCGGACAGAAAGGACTTTCGTGATGATCAATTCGGTTGGCCAGGCTCTGAGCGCCGCCCTCGAGGCCGCCAAGCTGCGCGAGACCGGACAGGCACGGGCGACGACCAAAACGGCGGCGCCCGCCACCGAGACGCCCGAAGTCGAGGAGGCCGCCGCCAATCCGGGCGCGCGCATGGCGGCGCAGGGCGCCCCGATCGACGTCGAGCGGGTCGCGCGCATCAAGCAGGCGATCGCATCCGGCCAATATCCCGTGGATCCGGACAAGATCGCCGAGAAGATGCTCGATCTCGATCTGCCCGTCGCGCGTCACTGACGGACTGAGCGCCATGTCGCTCGAACTGATCGACCATCTCGCCCGGACCGCCGCCGACCTGCGCGGCGCCATGAAGGCGGCGGACCTCGAAGCAATCCAGGTCGCGACGGACCGCTTCCATACAGCGCTTCAACAGGTCCAGGCCGTCGGCGCCTGGCGCAGCGATTCCCAGCTCAAGGCGCGCATCGGCGAGCTGATCGAGGAGCTGGAGGGCACGCGCCGCCTCGCCTGCGTCCTCGCCGACGTGAGCGGGCAGGCGCACATGGCCATGGCCGGCCGCAATCCCGACGCGCCCCAGCCCCTTTACCAGCGCCCGCGCTGAACGGAAAAACCGCCCCAAGCTGGCACGCTTCTTGCTGAATAATCTCCGGGACCAACTGGGGATCGTTCACGCGACATGACCGTCGTCAATGGATTGCAAGGCAGCACCGGCACCGGATCGACCGGCCGGGTGCAGCAGGCCATTGCCCTCGCCAGCCGGCGCACCGGCGTCGACTTCTCCTATCTGCTCGGCCAGGCGCAGATCGAGAGCAGCATGAACCCCAATGCCCGCGCGCGGACCTCCAGCGCCACGGGCCTGTATCAGTTTCTCGACCAGAGCTGGCTCGCGGTCATCAACGACCATGGCGCCGACTATGGCATGAGCTGGGCGGCCGACGCGATCTCCCGCACGGCGAGCGGGCGCTATCAGGTCGATGACCCGCAGCTTCGCCAGCAGATCCTCGACCTGCGCAATCACCCGGAGACGGCATCCGTCATGGCGGCGGAGCTGGCGTCCGACAATCGCGCCTATCTCGAACAGCGGATCGGCCGGCCGGCCGAATCCGTGGACCTCTACCTCGCCCATTTCCTGGGCGCGGCCGGTGCCGCCAAGTTCCTGACCACGCTGAACAGCGCGCCCAACGCTTCGGGCGCGGCGCTCTTCCCCGCCGCAGCGCGCGCGAACAGCGGCATCTTCTACGACCGGCAGGGCAACGCGCGCAGCCTCGCGGACATCCGCGGCCTGTTCGCCGCCAAGCTCAGCAACGGCGTGCAGATGGCAGGCCAGAGCAGCGGGACGGCCGGCGCCAATCATGTGCAGCCCGCCGACTATCTGCGCATCGCGCGGCAGCAGCAACGCGCCGCCATCGATACCGATGGCGAAAGGGCCGATCCGCTCGCCGGGACGGACAGCCTCTCCGGTCAGGACCAGCTCGCCATGCAGCAACTGCTCGCCGGCGGCGGCGCCTATCCCGAACTCGCCCCGCGCCCCGAAACGGCGCGGCTCGCCTATCTCATGCTCGCCACCTACGGAAGGTAACCACGTCCGATGACCCGCAGCGACATCAACGGCAAGATCTGGATCCAGGCCGCCCGGGGCGCCATCCTGCCGATCGCCATTCTCGCGCTCGTCATGTTCATGGTGGTGCCGGTCCCGGCGATCATGCTGGACATCGGCTTCGTCACCAACATCATGATCAGCCTCGCGGTGCTGATGGTGGCGCTCAACGCCACCAAGCCGCTGGATTTCTCCAGCTTCCCGACCGTGCTGCTGTTCGCCACGCTGCTGCGCCTCGCGCTCAACGTCGCCTCGACGCGCGTCGTGCTGGTCAACGGCCATACCGGCGCGGACGCCGCCGGCCATGTCATCGAGGCGTTCGGCCACTTCCTCATCGGCGGCGACTATGTCGTCGGCCTGTTCGTCTTCGCCATCCTGATGATCATCAACCTGGTGGTCATCACCAAGGGCGCGGGCCGCGTGTCCGAAGTCTCCGCGCGCTTCACGCTCGACGCCCTGCCAGGCAAGCAGATGGCGATCGACGCCGATCTCAACGCCGGGCTGCTGACGGCCGAGCAGGCCAAGGCCCGCCGGCAGGAAGTCGCGACCGAGGCCGATTTCTACGGCTCGATGGACGGCGCCTCCAAGTTCGTGAAGGGCGATGCGGTCGCGGGCATCCTGATCCTCGTCATCAACATCGTGGGCGGCATCGTGCTCGGCGTGGTCAGCCACGGGCTCGATCTCGGTCAGGCGGCGCAGACCTATGTGCTGCTCGCCATCGGCGACGCGCTGGTGGCGCAGGTGCCCGCGCTGCTCCTCTCCATCGCGGCGGCCGCCATCGTCACGCGCGTCACCTCCGAGCATGACCTTTCCGGCCAGATCGCCTCGCAGTTCGGCGTCGGCAAGGCCTGGCTGCCGGTCGCCGGCATCCTCACCGTGCTCGCCGTCCTGCCGGGCATGCCGCACCTGATGATCGGCCCGGCGGCCGCGCTCGCCTGGTTCATCGCGCTGCGGCTGCGCAAGGCGGCGAAGCAGGTGACGGACGCGCCGGCCGAAGTCGCCCCGCCGTCCAACCCCGCCCATATCGACTGGGCCGACGTGTCGGACGGCGCCGTGCTCGGCATCGAGATCGGCTACGGCCTCATCGGCCTGGTCGACGAGCGCAAGGACGCGCCGCTCATGGGCCGGATCACCGGCATCCGCCGCCAGCTCTCGCGCGAGATGGGCTTCGTGGTCCCGATGATCCGGGTGAAGGACAATCTGGCGCTCGCGCCCAACCAGTATCGCATCACCATCGCCGGCGTGATCGCCGGCGAGGACGAGATCTGGCCGGACGACCTGCTGGCGCTCGACAGCGGCGACATCAGCCAGACCATCACCGGCCGCGCCGTCAAGGACCCCACCTTCGGCCTCGACGCGGTCTGGATCGAGCAGACCCGGCGCAGCGAGGCCGTGGTCGCGGGCTATACCGTCGTCGATCCCTCGACCGTGGTCGCGACCCATCTCAATCATCTCATCCTGCAGAATGGCGCCGAGCTGTTCGGCATGGACGAGGCGCGCAAGCTGCTCGACACCCTCAAGGATGTCGCGCCGCAGCTTGCCGAGGGGCTGACGCCCCAGCCCTATAACCTCGCGCAGGTGACGGCGCTGTGCCGCAGCCTGCTCGCCGAGAATATCCCGTTGCGCGATTTCCGCCGCATCGCGGAAGCGATGGTGGATGTCGGCCGGGGCGATCTGGGCACCGACGCGCTCGCCGAGGCGGTGCGCCAGCGGATCGGCTCGCTCATCATCCAGGCCATCGTTCCGGTGAAGATGCCGCTGCCGGTCATCACGCTCGATGGCGAACTGGAGGGCCTGCTCGCCCAGGCCATGCGCGTCGCCGGCGACGCGCAGCATCCGATCGAGCCCGCGCTCGGCCAGCGCCTCATCGAGCAGGTGAGCGAGGCGGCGCGGCCGCTACTCGCCCAGGCCCGCAATTTCGCGCTGGTCACTTCGCCGGTCGCGCGGCGGGCGCTCGCCCGGCTGTTCCGCCCGCATCTGCCCGACATGCCGGTCCTTTCCTTCCTCGAAATCCCGGACGGCAAGCCGGTCGAGGTCGTCGCCGTGGTCGGCAACGAAAGCCGCATGGCCCGCGTCGAACGCCTCGCGGCCGCATGAAGGACCGCCGCGCAGCAAGAGTGCGAAATGAGATGATTAACTATCTGAAAACACGCCGGAAAAACTTGCTTAAGCCTTTTTCACTAAGCCGGCGCCATGCATAGCGCACAGCAAGACCTTGCCGGGCTGACCTACGGCAGGCGGCCCGCCCCCACGCCGGACCAGCTCGCGCGGCAATATATGCCGCTCGTGCGCAAGATCGCCTGGCATGTGCATGGCCGGGTCTCCAGCGCGATCGAGATCGAGGACCTGCTGCAGATCGGCATGGTCGCGCTGGTCGAGGCCGCCAACGGCTTCGAGGATCGCGGCCATGGCTTCGCGACCTATGCGCAGATGCGCGTGCGCGGGGCGATGATCGACCATCTGCGCCGTCATTCCACCCTCTGCCGGTCCGCCGTCGCGCGCCGCAAGACGCTGGCCGAGGCGCGGGCGCGCGTCGAGCAGCGCCTGCGCCGCGCGCCGGCCGAGGCCGAGATCGCCGCCGAACTGGGTCTCGATCCCGCCGCTTATCGCGCCTTCGCGGAAGGCACGGACATGGCGCAGCACAGCAGCATGGATGAGGTCTATTCGGACCAGTCCATGTGGTTCGCGGACGTCGCCGAACGGGCGGACGACCTGCTGGAACGCGAATCGATCCGCCGCGCGCTCGCCGGGATCATCGCGGAACTGCCCCAGCGCGAGGCGATGGTGCTGCAACTCTATTTCGTCGAGGAAATGAACCTCGAGGAGATCGGCCTGACCCTGGATATCGGCGCCGCGCGCGTCTGCCAGATCAAGAAGGCCGCCCTGGACAAGCTGCGCGGCCGCCTGGCCGACTGGCACTGACGGCCGGCCGCCGGCCATTCATCGCGCGCGTCCACCTGCACGCGGAATAGGGGTGGCGCCGCGCACCCCGATTGGATAGGACGGCGGAAACGCTGCCATGGGGGCTTTTCTGGCAAGCACGGCATTTTCCGATTTCCTGGACTATCGTCTGGGCAAGACCGCCCGCAAGCTTGGCGCGCGCCTTGAGGCCTTTGTGCGCAACCGGTTCGGCCGGTCGTCCGGCGCATCGCCCTTCGCCCGGTCGCGCTACGGCGTCCTGTTGCGCGCCAACTGGCGGGACCGGACCTTCCTCTATTGCCATCACGCCATCTATGGCCGCGCGCTGGCCGATCTGCTCACGACGCAGGGCGACCGCTTCTGCTTCCTCGACATCGGCGCCAATCAGGGACTCTACAGCCTGCTGGCCGCGCGGAACCCCGCCTGCGCCGGGGCCATCGCGCTGGAGCCGGTCGCGGGCACCTTCGCCATCCTCAACGAGAATGTCCGGGCCAACGACATGGCCGCGCGCATCACGACGGTCGATGCCGCGCTGTCCGATCATGCGGGCACGGCCACGATCTCGATAGACCAGCATCACAGCGGCACCGCCTCGCTCGAACAGCGGGCCACGCAGGGCGCGGCCGCGACGATGGTCGTCCGCCTGATCGACCATCAGGCGCTCGACACGCTCGTGCCCGCCGGCCTGCCGCTGATCGTCAAGGTGGATGTCGAGGGGCATGAGCCGGTCGTCATCGCCGAGCTGCTCAAGTCGCGGCACGCTGGCGCGATCCGCCACATCTTCTATGAAGTCGACAGGCGGTGGAGCGATCCGGACGCGCTGGAGGCCATGCTGCGCGCCCATGGCTTCGCGTCGTTCCGCAAGCATGGCGTCGGCCGCCATTACGACATCCTCGCCAGTCGCGACACGCCGCCGGCGTCCGTCGCGCCAGCGCCCTGACGCGCGCACGCGATCCGACGCACGCAATGCCGGCCCGCGCGATACTGGTCCACTCGGGGCTGGTCCACTCGGGGCTGGCCCACTCGGAGCTGGGCCACTCGGCGCTGGCGATGTGCGCGCGGCTCGGCTAAGGCGCCCGCATGTCCGCCACCTACACGCTCGACACCTCCACCAGCCGCGCCAACCCCACGCCGGCGCCGGTGCGACGGCTCACCGTTCCCGCGCTGCGCGGCCGCAAGGTCGATGGCGTCACGGCCGAACCCATCGTCGTGCTGACGGCCTATACCGCCCGGCAGGCCCAATTGCTCGATCCGCATTGCGACATGCTGCTGGTCGGGGATTCGCTGGGGCAGGTCATCTACGGCCTCCCCTCCAGCGTCCCCGTCACGCTGGAACTGATGGCGGCGCATGGCGCGGCGGTCGTGCGCGGCAGCTATCACAGCGTGGTCATCATCGACATGCCGTTCGGCAGCTATGAGGCCTCGCCGCAGCAGGCCTTCGAGAGCGCATCGCGGCTGCTCAAGGAGACCGGCGCCGCCGCCGTCAAGCTGGAAGGCGGCGCGGCGATGGCCGAGACCATCACCTTCCTCGTGTCGCGCGGCATTCCGGTCTGCGGCCATGTCGGCCTCACGCCGCAGGCGATCAACGCGCTGGGCGGCTATGGCCCGCGGGGGCGCGACGAGGCCGAAGCCCACAAGATCATGAACGACGCGCGCGCCGTCGATGCGGCAGGCTGCTTCGCGATGGTGATCGAGGGCGTGGTCGAGCCGCTCGCCGCCGCGATCACGGATGCCGTCGCCTGCCCGACCATCGGCATCGGCGCCTCGCCACGGTGTGACGGACAGGTGCTCGTCACCGACGACCTGCTCGGCCTGTTCGAGCGCACGCCGCGCTTCGTCAAGCGCTATGCCGACATTGCAGGGACGATCGACGAGGCCGCCGCCACCTATGCCGCCGAAGTCCGCGCCCGCAGCTTCCCCGGCGAGGCGCAGCTTTACGGCGCCAAAAAGTGATTTGCTTGGGGTTCAGCCGCCGCTAAGGTCCGCGCCCGCAAAAGCCTGCCCTTCCCTCCATTCCCCCTCTCTGTTCGTGGAGACCCGACTTGGCCCTGACGCCGCATCAGACAGACGCTCTCATCCGCGAAGTGGACGACGCGGTCCGGCAGGATGAAATCCTGACCTTCTGGACGCGCTATGGCCGGCTCGCCATCGGGGCCATCGTCCTGGGCCTGATCGCCTTTGCCGGCTGGCTGTTCTGGCAGCATCACAAGCAGAGCCAGGCGGAAGCGAACAGCGAGCAGTTCGCGACCCTGCTCAAGTCCGCGCAGGGCGCCTCGCTCGATCAGGCGACCTACGACAAGGTCATGGCGAGCGGCAGCGAGGCCTACAAGGCGGAGGCCCAGCTCGTGAAGGCGGCGCTTTCCGCCGGCACCGGCGACGTGAAGGGCGCCATCGCCACCTATGACGCGGTCATCGCCGATCCGGCGGCGTTCCAACCGATGAAGGACGCCGCGCTCGTCCGCAAGATCTCGCTCCAGTTCGACCAGCTTCAGCCGCAGCAGGCGATCGATGCGCTGAAATCGCTCGCCGTGCCGGGCAATCCCTGGTTCGGCAGTGCCGGCGAACTGACCGCCATCGCGCTGCTGCGCCTCGGCAAGACGCAGGAGGCCGGAACGCTGATGAGCAGCATCGCCGACGATCCGGGCGTCCCCGAATCCATCAAGATGCGCGCCGGGCAGGTCGCCAGCATGCTCGCCTCGGGCGTCGCCCTGCCGCCGATCTCGACGCAGGCGCCGGCACCCGCCGGTGCCGCAGCACCGGCCACGCCGCCTGCCGCGCCTTCACCCTCGCCCGCCCCGGCCGCACAGGGAGCGCATTGAGATGCGCCGCGTGAACAACGGGCGGATGGCCCGCCGCGCCCTCGTCGCCCTGCCCGTCGTGCTGGCGCTGGCCGGCTGCGGCATCGGCCGCAAGCATGCGCCCAAGACCCCGGTCATGGGCCAGCGCACCTCGATCCTCTCCAGCAACGAAGTGGTCGAGGCCGATCCGTCGATCGCGACCGTCGCCGTCACCCTGCCCGACGCGCAGGTGAATGCGGACTGGGCGCAGTCGGGCGGCAATGCCGCCAAGACGATCGGCCATGTCGCGCTGGGCGACGCCACGCAGCGTGTCTGGACGGCCGACATCGCGGGCGGCGGCACGCGCATGCGCCTCGCCTCGCCGCCGGTCGTGGCGGACGGCAAGCTGTTCGTGATCGACACGAACGCGACCGTTTCCGCGTTCGACGCCAAGACCGGCGGCAAGCTGTGGACGGCGTCCGTCCGTTCGCCCGATACGCGCGGCAATGTCGAGTTCGGCGGGGGCGTGAGCTATGTGCGCGGCCATGTCTTCGCGACGACCGGCATCGGCGACGTCGCCTCCATCGACGCGAGCAACGGCACCGTCGCCTGGAAGGTGCGCCCCGGCGGGCCGCTGCGCGGATCGCCCACCCTGTCCAACGGCAATGTCTATGTGATGAGCCAGGACAACCAGATCTTCGCGCTCAACGAGACGGACGGCAAGGTCGTCTGGCAGGATTCGGGCACGATCGAATCGACCAATGTGTTCGGCGTGGCCGCCCCGGCCGCCGGGCAGGGATCGGTCATCGCCGGATACAGCTCGGGCGAACTCACCGCCTATCGCTACGAGAATGGACGAACCCTGTGGGGCGATGCGCTCAGCCGCACCAGCATCTCCACGTCGGTCGGCACGCTGACCGACATCGATGCCGATCCGGTGATCGATCGCGGCCGCGTGTTCGCGATCGGCGAAGGCGGCCGCATGGCGTCCTATGAGCTGACCTCGGGCCAGCGCCTGTGGGAACTCAATATCGGCGGCATCTCGACCCCGCTGGTCGTGGGCGACTGGGTGTTCGTGGTGACCGACCGGTCGCGCCTTTTCTGCATCGCCCGGGCGACCGGCAAGGTCCGCTGGATCGCCGATCTCCCGGCCTGGCGCAAGCCGCGCAAGAAGGAAGGCGCGATCCGCTGGCACGGGCCGATCCTCGCGGGCAACAGGCTCATCCTCGATTCGACCGAAGGCGCGCTCGCCTTCATCGATCCGGCGACCGGCGCGGTGCAGCGCGAGGAGGATCTCGATCAGGGCCTCACCCTGCCGCCGATCGTCGCGGACAACATGCTCTATCTGCTGACCGACGAAGGGCGCATCATCGCCTATCGGTGAGCAGGCCCGCGCGCGGATTTTGTGTCCGCGCCGGCCCATGATAACAGCGGATGCGCCTGCGTTGCGGGCGCATCGCTTTTTCCCGTCAGGAACCCGTTTCGCCCATGCTTCCCGTCGTCGCCATCATCGGCCGGCCCAATGTCGGCAAGTCGACGCTGTTCAACCGGCTGGTCGGCAAGCGCCTCGCGCTCGTCGACGACCGCCCCGGCGTGACGCGGGACCGGCGCGAGGGGGATGCCGAGCTGCTGGGCCTCAAATTCCGCATCGTCGACACCGCCGGCTTCGAGGAGGACGATCCCCAGTCGCTCCCCGGCCGCATGCGGGCGCAGACGGAGGCCGCCGTGGCCGGCGCCTCGGTCGCGCTGTTCATGATCGATGCGCGGGCCGGCATCACGCCGCTCGACGCGCATATCGCCCGCTGGCTGCGCGACAGCGACACGCCGGTCGTGCTGCTCGCCAACAAGGCGGAAGGCGCGGCCGCCGAGCCCGGCATCTTCGAGGCCTTCTCGCTGGGCTTCGACGAGCCCGTCGCCATTTCCGCCGAACATGGCCAGGGCATGGCCGATCTGTTCCAGGCAATCCGGCCCTTCATCGAGCGCGATGAGGACGCAGCGCCGGACACGGAGGACGAGGACAGCGAGGACGCGCCGCTCAAGCTCGCCATCGTCGGCCGGCCCAATGCGGGCAAGTCCACGCTCATCAACCGCATTCTCGGCGAAGAGCGCCTCATCACCGGGCCCGAGGCGGGCATCACGCGCGACAGCATCGCCATCGACTGGCTGTGGACCGCGCCGGACGGCCGCGAGCGCCCGGTCCGCCTGATCGACACCGCCGGCATGCGCAAGCGCGCAAAGGTGCAGGACAAGCTGGAGAAGCTTTCCGTCGCCGATGCGCTCCATGCCGTGGATTTCGCGGAGGTGGTCGTGCTGCTGCTCGATGCCACCAAGGGGCTCGAGGCGCAGGATCTCAAGATCGCCGACAAGGTGTTGAGCGAAGGCCGCGCGCTCGTCATCGGCCTCAACAAATGGGATGTCGCGGAGAATGGCTCGGCGCTCTATCAGGGCGTGCGGCGAGCGCTGGACGAAAGCCTGGCGCAGGTGCGCGGCGTGCCGCTGCTCACCATGTCCGGCGCCACCGGCAAGGGGCTGGACGATCTGCTGAAGGTCGCCTTCGAGACGCGTACCCGCTGGTCGCAGCGTGTGCCGACGAGCCTGCTCAATCGCTGGTTCGACACCGCGCTCGAGGCCAATCCCCCGCCTGCCCCCGGCGGCCGACGCATCAAGCTGCGCTACATCACCCAGGCGCGCAATCGCCCGCCCACCTTCGTGGTGTTCGGCACGCGGCTCGACGAGCTGCCGGAGAGCTACAGCCGCTATCTCGTCAACGGCCTGCGCCGCGAGCTGGATTTCGCCGGGGTGCCGATCCGCCTCAACCTGCGCAGCACGCGCAACCCCTATGACAAGAAGCGCTGAGCCGCCGCCCGTCGACACGCGCGGTCTCAAATGTCCCTGGCCGGTGCTGCGCGCCGCGCGGGCAATGCGTGACCATGATGCGATCCTGCTGCTCGCGGACGATCCGGTCGCACGGGTCGACCTCCCCGTGCTCGCAGCGGAACGGAATTGGTCCGTTTCGGTCGAACATGACGCGGATCATGACATCTATCATCTCCGGAAAGGAGTCGATTGATCGCGCGTGAACGGGTCGTCAATGAAGCTGGCGGATGAAGGACGCGACAACAGCTTCGGACCGGAAGACGCCATGTCGCATTATTACGAGACTCCGCTGTTCAACGAGATCGACCTCGCATTCATCATGCGTATCGCGGGTCAGGACTTCCAGAGGCTCGTCGGCTATTTCGGCGATGATGGCGCGCGCGGCATCACGGCGATCGAGGCGGCGCATGCCTCGGGCGACGCGGTCGCGCTCGTCGATCCGGCCCACAAGCTCAAGAGCGAGGCACGCCAGCTCGGCGCGCGGCGGCTGGGCGACATCGCCGCCGAGATCGAGCGGACGGCGCGCCGCTGCATCGAGCAGCAGGTGCAGCCCGGCACGATCGATCAGGAAATCGCCCTGCTGCGGGTCTGCTTCGCGCAGACGCTCGCCATCCTGTGCGAGCAGGCGCCGCGCCGTCCGTCGAAACCCGCGCGCGCGGCCCTCGCGCACACCACGCCGGCCGGCCGCATGCGCCTGTTCGGCCGCCGCGCCGCGCCCTGATCCCCAGCCGGCCCGCCTCCCACCGCGATGCCGCGCGGCAAAGCGCGCGGAACAGGGCCTTGCCGCTTGCCATTCGGACCGAAAATAGGCAGTAAGACATACGAATTTGCCGTGCAAATCGGGTCGAAGGAGAAGAGAGAGATGGCGGACGCCCATTCCGCGCGGCTGGACGAGATCATCGCGGCGCATGTCCATCGCGAAGGACCGTTGCTGCCCATCCTGCACGAGGTGCAGGCAACGTTCGGCTTCATCGACGAAAACGCCCGGCGGCAGATCGCAAAGGCGCTGAACCTCACGCGCGCCGAAGTGCAGGGCGTGGTGTCCTTCTATCATGACTTCAAGGCGGCGCCGGCCGAAAAGCCCGTGCTGAAGCTCTGCCGCGCCGAAGCCTGCAAGGCGCGCGGCGTCGAGGCGCTCGTGCCCGATGCGCTGGCGATGGCGGGCGATCGCGTGGAAATCGAGACCGTCTATTGCCTCGGCCTGTGCGGCGCGGGACCCAATGCGATGGTCGGCAAGTCGGTCCATGCGCGGCTGGACGGCCCCAGGCTCGGCGCGCTGATCCGGGAGCTGGCCTGACATGGTGACGGTCCGCATTTCCGACGACGCGCTCGCTCTCGCCTGCGGCGCGGACGATGTCGCCGCCGCCTTCGAGCAGGCCGGCGCCCATGTCGAGCGCGTGTCGAGCTGGGGCATGCAGTGGCTGGAGCCGCTGGTGGAAGTGAACGGCATCGGCTTCGGCCCCGCAACCCCGGCGGACGTGCCGGCCATCCTCGCCGGCGGGGCGGACGCGATCTGCATCGGCCCCGTCGCCGCGCATCCCTTCATCGCCGGCCAGCAGCGCCTCACCTTCTCGCGCGCGGGCCGCACGCGTCCGCTCAGCCTCGACGACTATGAGGCGACGGACGGCTGGAAAGGCCTGGGCCGTGCCCGCGAACTGGGGCCGGACGCGACGATCGAGGAAGTCGTCGCATCGGGCCTGCGCGGCCGTGGCGGCGCGGGCTTCCCGACCGGCATCAAGTGGCGCACCGTGGCCGCCGCGAAGGCCGACCGGAAATATATCGTCTGCAATGCCGACGAGGGCGACAGCGCCACCTTCGCCGATCGCATGATCATGGAGGGCGATCCCTATCAGCTCATCGAGGGCATGGCGATCGCCGGCTTCGCGGTCGGCGCGACACGCGGCTATATCTATGTCCGCTCGGAATATCCGCACGCCATCGCCAAGCTGGAGCAGGCGATCCACAAGAGCGCGCACATCATCGCGCCGTTCCATCTGGAGGTGCGCGAGGGCGCGGGCGCCTATGTCTGCGGCGAGGAAACATCGCTGCTGAACAGCCTCGAGGGCAAGCGCGGCGAAGTGCGCGCCAAGCCGCCCCTGCCCGCGCTGGAGGGCCTGTTCGGCAAGCCCACCGTGGTCAACAATCTGCTCTCGCTCTGCGCGGTGACGCATATTCTGGCCGACGGCGCCAAATTCTACGCCGATTACGGCATGGGCCGCTCGCGCGGCACCATGCCGATCCAGATCGCCGGCAATGTGAAGCATGGCGGCCTTTACGAGACGGCGTTCGGCATCCCGCTCGGCCGGCTGGTGAACGAGATCGGCGGCGGCACGGCGAGCGGCCGTCCGGTCAAGGCGGTGCAGGTGGGCGGGCCGCTCGGCGCCTATATCCATCCCGACCAGTTCGACGTGCCGTTCGATTACGAGGCCTATGCGGCGATGGACGCGCTGATCGGCCATGGCGGCATCTGCGTGTTCGACGATACGGCCGATCTGGCCGGCATGGCGCGCTTCGCCATGGAGTTCTGCGCGGCCGAGAGCTGCGGCAAATGCACGCCCTGCCGCATCGGCGCGGTGCGCGGGCGCGAGCTGATCGAGCGCATCCTCGCGCGCGCCCCGCGCGATCGCGACACGGTCGAGACGCTGCCGCAGATGCACAACGCCCCGCGCACGACGCGCGCGCTGGAGGACGAGATCGTCCTGCTGGAAGACCTCTGCGAGACGATGAAGTTCGGCTCGCTCTGCGCGCTGGGCGGCTTCACCCCCTATCCGGTGCTCAGCGCCCTCAAGCACTGGCCGGAGGATTTCGGCATCAGGCCACCCGTCCCCGAGGCGGTCGAATGAGCTGCTGCGCCGGCCTGCTGCCGCCGCCGCGCGGCGCCATCCTGGGCGCGATCATCGCGGGCGGGCGCTCCAGCCGGTTCGGCAGCGACAAGGCCATGGCCACGCTGGGCGGGCGGGCGCTCATCGATCATGTCCAGGCCGCGCTTGCCCCGCAGGTGCGGGAGATCGTCGTGGTCGGCCGCGCGCATGAGGGGCTGCGCGGCATCCCCGATCAGCCCGCGCCGGGTCTCGGCCCGCTCGGCGGCATCGCGGCCGCTCTGCTGGAGGCGCGGGCGATGGGCCTGCGCGCCGTCCTCACCGCGCCCTGCGACGCCTATGACCTGCCCGCCGACCTCGTGGCGCGCCTGTTCCCGATGCCCGCTTATGCGCAGAGCCTGCCGGTGATCGGCCTCTGGCCGACGGAAGCGGCCGATTCGGCGCTCGCCCTGCTTGAAAGCGACGAAATCCACGCCATCAAGACCTTTGCGGAACGGATTTCCGCCCGCCCGGTGAAATTCGCGCGCGAACCTGCTAATATCAACACGGTCGCAGACCTGGAACGAGTTGAACGCCATGGGATATGAACCGCAAGCCGATTTCGGCACGCCCCCCTCGGACGCGCAGGCGCAGGTCACGCTGACCATCGATGGCCGCGCCGTCACCGTGCCCGCCGGCACCACCGTGATGCGCGCCGCGGCCGAATGCGGCGGATCGATCCCCAAGCTCTGCGCGACGGACAGCCTCAAGCAGTTCGGCTCCTGCCGCCTCTGCCTCGTCGAGATCGACGGCGCGCGCGGCACGCCGGCCTCCTGCACCACGCCGGTGGCGGAAGGCATGGTGGTCCACACCCAGACCCCGCGCCTCCAGAAGCTGCGCCGGGGCGTGATGGAGCTCTACATCTCCGATCACCCGCTCGATTGCCTCACCTGCTCGGACAATAATGACTGCGAGCTTCAGGATCAGGCGGCGGCGGTCGGCCTGCGCGATGTGCGCTACGGCTATTCGGGCGACAATCATCTGGGCGCGATGCCCGACATCTCGAACCCCTATTTCGATTTCGATCCCAGCAAGTGCATCGTCTGCTCGCGCTGCGTGCGCGCCTGCGACGAGGTGCAGGGCACGCTGGCGCTGACCATCGACGGGCGCGGCTTCGGCTCCAAGGTCTCGGCGGGCCTCGCCAGCGACGATTTCCTCTCCTCCGAATGCGTCTCCTGCGGCGCCTGCGTGCAGGCCTGCCCCACCGCGACGCTGCAGGAAAAGACGATGAAGGAGATCGGCAAGCCCGAGCGTTCCGTCGTCACCACCTGCGCCTATTGCGGCGTGGGCTGCACCTTCCGCGCGGAGATGCGCGGCGAGCAGCTCGTGCGCATGGTCCCCTGGAAGGACGGCAAGGCCAATCGCGGCCATAGCTGCGTCAAGGGCCGTTTCGCCTGGGGCTATGCCAACCATCAGGACCGCATCACCACGCCCATGATTCGGCAGTCGATCGACGAGCCCTGGCGGGAAGTGAGCTGGGACGAGGCGATTGCCTACGCCGCCTCTGAACTCAGGCGCATCAAGGCGCAGCATGGCGCCCGCGCGCTGGGCGGCATCACCTCCTCGCGCTGCACCAACGAGGAGACCTTCCTCGTCCAGAAGCTGATCCGCGCCGGCTTCGGCGCCAACAATGTCGATACCTGCGCGCGCGTCTGCCACTCGCCGACCGGCTACGGCCTCAAGACGACCTTCGGCACATCGGCCGGCACGCAGGATTTCGACAGCGTGATGGATGCGGACGTGATCCTCGTGATCGGCGCCAACCCTACGGACGCGCATCCCGTGTTCGGCAGCCGCATGAAGCGCCGCCTGCGCGAAGGCGCGAAGCTCATCGTCATCGATCCGCGCCGGACCGATCTGGTGAAATCGCCCCATATCGAGGCGCAGCATCATCTGGCGCTCCAGCCCGGCACCAATGTCGCCGTGCTCACCGCCATGGCGCATGTCATCGTGACCGAGGGCCTCGCCAACGAGGGCTTCATCCGCGAGCGCTGCGACTGGGACGAATATCAGGACTGGGCGGCCTTCGTCGCGCAGGCGCGCAACGCGCCCGAGTTCCTCGAAGCCGTCACCCGCGTGCCCGCCGCCGAGCTGCGCGCCGCCGCGCGGCTTTATGCGACCGGCGGCAATGGCGCCATCTATTATGGCCTTGGCGTCACCGAGCACAGCCAGGGCTCGTCCACGGTCATGGCCATCGCCAATCTCGCCATGGTCACCGGCAATATCGGCCGCAGGGGCGTGGGCGTGAACCCGCTGCGCGGCCAGAACAATGTGCAGGGCGCCTGCGACATGGGCAGCTTCCCGCACGAGCTGTCCGGCTATCGCCACATCTCGGACGAGACGACCCGCAAGCTGTTCGAGGCGGACTGGGGCGTCACGCTCGATCCCGAGCCGGGCCTGCGCATCCCCAACATGCTGGATGCGGCCGTCGACGGCAGCTTCCGCGCCATCTACATCCAGGGCGAGGACATTCTCCAGTCCGATCCCAACACCCATCATGTCGCCGCCGGACTGCGCGCCATGGAATGCGTGATCGTGCAGGACCTGTTCCTGAACGAGACCGCCAACTATGCGCACATCTTCCTGCCGGGCTCGACCTTCCTGGAGAAGAACGGCACCTTCACCAATGCCGAGCGGCGCATCCAGCCGGTGCGCAGGGTGATGGAACCGGCCAATGGCTATGAGGACTGGGAAGTCACCCAGTTGCTCGCCAACGCCATGGGCCTGGACTGGCATTATGGCCATGCGAGCGAAATCCTCGAAGAGATCGCCCGCCTCACCCCCACCTTCACCGGCGTGAACTGGGAGCGGCTTGAGGCGGAAGGCTCGCTGCAATGGCCGGTCAACGCCGCCCATCCGGACGGATCGCCGATCATGCATGTGGACGGGTTCGTGCGCGGCAAGGGCAAGTTCGTCGTCACCGACTATGTGCCGACCGACGAAAAGACCGGCCCGCGCTTTCCGCTGCTGCTCACCACCGGGCGCATCCTCAGCCAGTATAATGTCGGCGCGCAGACGCGGCGCACGGACAATACCGCCTGGCACCCCGAGGATCTGCTGGAAATCCATCCGACCGACGCCGAGAATCGCGGGCTGCGCAACGGCGACTGGGTCAAGCTCGCCAGCCGCACCGGCGAGACGACCCTGCGCGCGCTGGTCACGGACCGGGTGGCGCCGGGCGTCGTCTATACGACCTTCCATCACCCGACCACGCAGGCCAATGTCGTCACCACCGACTATTCGGACTGGGCGACCAATTGCCCCGAATACAAGGTCACCGCGGTGCAGATCACCCCGTCCAACGGCCTGACCGGGTGGCAGGAAGATTATGAGGCGCTTTCCCGCCGTTCCCGTCGCATCGCCGACCATGCCGAGGCCGCCGAATGAGCGAGATGAGCACGGCCGAGCGACTGGCCTATATGGCCAACCAGATCGCGCGCAATTTCGGCACCCTGCCCGATGACAAGGCAGCGGAGGAGACCGCACAGCATATCGTCGATTTCTGGGACCCCCGCATGATCGAGGGCCTTCTGAACGGCGAGATGCAGCGGCTTTCCCCGGTCGCGCTGCGCGCCATGGAGATCGTCGCGGCGCACAGGAGCCACCGCGCGGCCTGACATGGCCAGCGACGCCCCCCTCAATCCGGCCGCCCTCACCGCGCTCCGCCCGGACGGGAGCACGCACCGCGTCGCGCGCCCGTTCGCGCCGGAAGTGCCGGTCGCGCTCGAATATAATGGCCTCTCCTATGCGGTGATGATGGCGAGCCCGTCGGACCTCGCGGATTTCGTCACGGGCTTCGCGCTGACCGAAGGACTTGCGCTCTCCGCCGCCGATGTGGGCGAGGTCGATCTGGCGGAGACGGACAGGGGCTGGATCGCGCGGGCGACGATCGCCTCCCTGCCCGTCGAGCGACTCGCGGAGCGGGTGCGCACGCGCGTCGCCGAATCAAGCTGCGGCCTGTGCGGCATCGACAATCTGGAGGCGATCGCGAAGCCGCTGCCGCCCGTGGCGCCGCATGCGCCGGTCGCGCCGGCCGCGATCTTCCGCGCGCTCGACGCCCTGCGCGATCACCAGCCCGGCAACCGCGCGACCGGCGGCATGCACGCGGCCGCCTTCATCGATCCGCAAGGCGCCGTGGTGATGGCGCGCGAGGATGTGGGGCGGCACAATGCGCTGGACAAGCTGGTCGGCGCCATGGCCCGGTCCGGCCGCCCGATGGCGTCGGGCTTCATCCTCTCGACCGCGCGCTGCAGCTACGAGATCGTCGAGAAGAGCGTCCGCGCCGGCGCGACCAGCCTCGTCACCATCTCGGTGCCCACCAGCATGGCCGCCGGCCGGGCCGAGGCAGCGGGCCTCACCCTCTTCGCCCTCGCCCGTCCGGACGAAGTCCTGCGCGTCACGCCATAGTGCCGGCAAACGGGCGCGCCTGCGGAAGCAGGAGCACCGGCGCCTCAGGCTTTCTCCGCCGTCAGCGCGTCGGCATCGCGGATGGGCAGCAGCAGGAAGAGGATGATCGAGACCACCGAGCCCAGCGCCATGATCGCGGACACCGTCAGCGTCTGGTCCTTGCCCAGAAGCTGGAAGAGATAGCCCGCGATGATCGGCGAGCTGGCCGCGCCGGCCCGGCCCACGCCGAGCACGAAGCCGGTGCCGGTGGCGCGGGCATAAGCGGGGAAGCCGAGCGCGAAGGCCGAATAATAGCCGACGATCGCCGCATTGGTGGTGAACATCGCCGCGAAGCCGGCCGCGCGCCATCCGCCCAGCGTCTCCTGCCCGACGCCGAAATAGGTCACGCTCACGACGCCCAGCAGCAGCATGGCGATGGTCGGCATGCGGATATGCCAGCGCTTCATCAGGAAGCCGAACAGGAAGCCGCCCACCGCGCCGCCGATATTGGCATAGGTCAGCACGCTCGCCGCTTCCGGCTGGGTGAAGCCGTCATTGGCGACGATCTTCACGGCCCATTTGAGGATGTAATAGAAGGTGATGGTGTGGAACATGTAGCCGAAGGCGAGCAGCAGCGTCACCGGGCGCAGGCGCGCGTCGGTCAGGATGTCCCAGACCTTCGGCCTCGCCGCGGAAGGCGAGAGCGGCGGGAGATCGTCGATGGGCGCCTTGGCGAAGGCGCGCAGCGAGCGGTTGATCCGCTCGACGGCGCCTTTCGGCCGCAGCGCCGCGAAATAGGCGGGCGTCTCGGGCACGAGCAGCAGCACGAGCGGGATCATGACCGCCGTCACCACCGCGCCGAACAGGAACACGGCGCGCCAGTCATATTGCACCAGCAGCCAGCCCTGCGCGGCGAAGCCGCCGATGACGCCGCCGAGCGGATAGCCGATCACATAGAGCGCCATGGCGAGGCTGCGGCTGGCCTTGCTGGTCGATTCGGCAAGCACCGCGTTGGTTGCCGCGAGCATGCCGCCGATGCCGATGCCGGTGATGAAGCGCCAGGCCGTGAGCGTGGTCACCTGGGTGGCGGCATGGGCCAGATACATGCCCAGCGCCATCACCACGAGGCAGAGCAGCATCGTGGGCTTGCGGCCATAGCGGTCCGCCATGCTGCCCAGCAGCACGGAGCCGAAACCCATGCCGATCAGTTCGGCGGACAGCACGATGCCGAGGCCCCCGTCCGGCAGGTTCCATTCCCGCGAAATGCCCGGTGAGGCGAAAGCGCTCGAAAGCACGTCGAAACCGTCGAGCGCGTTGAGGAAGATCATCAGCGCGACCACGATCCACTGCCGCACGGACATCGCACCTTCATCGATGATCCGTCGCGGATCCATTGCTGCCATGGTCAATTCCCCTCCCTTTGCGCCCTTGAGTGCGGCCGGTCCGCGCCGGCCTGTCCTGTTCGTGAATACAGCCTATTCGTGAATACGGCGCAGCAATTCGATGAGCAATGCGGCTTCGCGTTTTGTGAAGCGCGATTTGAGCCAGCTCTCATGCGCGTCGATCGCGCGGCGCGCATCGACCAGCGCGGCCTGCCCCTCGGGCGTCAGCGTCAGCGTCTGGCGCCGCCGGTCCAGCGACGAGGCGCCGCGCCGCAGCAGGTCGCGCGCCTCGAGCCGGTTGACGATGGCCATGGTGGTCGCGCGGTCCATCTGCAGCCGCCGGCCGATGTCGGCCTGCGCGATCTCGGGATGGTCGGCGATGAGCCACAGCACCGAGACCATCTTCTGCGTGAGCCCCAGTTCGGAGAATGTCTCGGTGAAATGCCGATAGGTGGCGCCATGCGCCAGCCGGATGTGGAAGCCGATGATGTCGTCGATCGCGCCGATATCGGCGTCCTCAAGCGTCGCCTGCCCGTCCGCCGGGCAGTCGGCCTTCTCCATATCCCTTTCATTCACGTTCAACGTCTTCTCCCCTGAAGACCAGTCTCGATCTTTCTTGATCCAGCGCAAAGCCTTTGCTCATTTCGTAAGCACAGCATACAATTCCTAGCGAGAGGAGCAACCCATGGTCCATTTTCCCGACACGCCCGCCTTCACCGGTTTCAACACCCCTTCGCGCATCGAGTGCGATATCCCGAATCTGGTCCATGAGGGCACAATTCCCCGCGAACTCAACGGCGCCTTCTTCCGGGTCCAGCCCGATCCGCAGTTTCCCCCGCGCCTGGGGGACGACATCAGCTTCAACGGCGACGGCATGATCACCCGTTTCCACATCCATGACGGCCAGTGCGACATCCGCCAGCGCTGGGCGAAGACCAACAAGTGGAAGCGTGAGAATGCCGCGGGCAAGGCGCTGTTCGGCGCCTATCGCAATCCGCTGACCGACGATGAATCGGTCAAGGGCGAGTATCGCTCCACCGCCAACACCAATGCCTTCGTCCATGCCGGCAAGCTCTGGGCGATGAAGGAGGACAGCCCCTCGCTCACCATGGACCCCGCGACCATGGAGACCTTCGGCTTCGAGAAGTTCGGCGGCAAGATGACCGGCCAGACCTTCACCGCCCATCCCAAGATCGATCCCGCCACCGGCAACATGATCGCGATCGGCTATGCCGCCAGCGGCCTGTGCACCGATGACGTCTGCCTCTACGAAATCTCGCCAACCGGCGAACTCATCTACGAGGCGTGGTTCAAGGCGCCCTATTATTGCATGATGCACGATTTCGGCGTGACGAAGGATTATCTCGTCCTCCACATCGTGCCGTCGATCGGGAGCTGGGAGCGGCTGGAGAAAGGCCTGCCCCATTTCGGCTTCGACACGACCCTGCCCGTCTATCTCGGCATCATCCCGCGCCGCGCGGACCTGAAGCAGGAGGATATTCGCTGGTTCAAGCGCGAGAACTGCTTCGCCAGCCATGTGATGAACGCCTTCCAGGAAGGCACCAAGGTGCATATCGACGTGCCCGAGGCGGAGAACAACATGTTCCCCTTCTTCCCGGACGTGCACGGCGCGCCGTTCAATCCGCAGCAGGCGATGAGCCGGCTCACCCGCTGGACGGTCGACATGGCTTCCAACAGCGATGAATTCGACAGCGTGACGCGCCTCACCGAGACCGCCGGCGAATTCCCGCGCATCGACGATCGCATGACCGGCCTGCCCTATCGCTACGGCTGGATGCTCGAGATGGACATGAAGCGCCCGGTCGAGCTGAAGGGCGGCAGCGCCGGCGGCTTCCTCATGAACTGCCTGTTCCTCATCGACCACCAGACCGGCAAGGAGCAGCACTGGTGGTGCGGCCCGGTCTCCTCGCTGCAGGAACCGGCCTTCATCCCGCGCGGCAAGGACGCGCCGGAAGGCGACGGCTGGATCGTCCAGGTCTGCAACCGCCTCGACGCGCACAAGAGCGACCTGCTGATCTTCGAGGCGCTGAACATCGAGAAGGGCCCCGTGGCGACCATCCACATTCCCTTCGCGCTGCGCTTCGGCCTGCACGGCAACTGGGCCAATGCCGAGGAGATCGGGCTGGCAGCCTGACGAAACCGGCGGAATTCCGGTCCCTGCGCGGCCCACGACCCGCGCAGGGACCCCTGGAGCAATAGCCCATACAGGAGCGGAGAGGAGAAGCGGATGATGCCGCGGGGCGCCATCCGGCCCGGACTGGAATTCGTCTATGAGGCCGAGGGCGATCTCGATCCGCCCGTTCCCATCGGCGAGACGATCGACGGCACGCGGCGGATCATCCCGATTCGCACCGGCGGCCGCGTGGAGGGACCGCTGATTCGCGGACGCCTGCTCGGCAGCGCCTCGGACTGGCAACTGACCCGCCCCGACGGCGTGACCGTCGCCGACGCCATCTATGCGCTGCAGACCGATGACGATGTCGTCATCCAGATCCGCAATCGCGGCCTGCGGCACGGGCCGGACGCGGTGATGGCGCGCTTGGCGGCGGGCGAGGATGTCGACCCGGCCGACTATTATTTCCGCACCGTGCCCGAATTCATCGCGCCCACCGGCCGCTACGAATGGATGAACCGATCCATCTTCATCTGTTCCGGCGCGCGCTACAAGGCAGGCATCAGGCTCTGGGTCTGGCGCGTCACATGATGGCCCCACGCATGCGGTCCCGTTGCGAAATGCGACGGAAACACCCATGTTGCGCGCCATGACCAGACTGAGCTTCCTCGATCTCGTCAATGTCGTCGAGGGCGAGACCAGCGCCGACGCCATTCGTCGTGTCGCGCCCCTCGCCGCCCATGCCGAAGCGCTGGGCTATCATCGTTACTGGATCGCCGAGCATCATGGCATGGCCGGCGTGGCGGCGGCCGCCACCTCGCTCATCATCGCCGAGGCCGGCCGCGCGACCAGGACCATGCGCGTCGGCTCGGGCGGCATCATGTTGCCGAACCATTCGCCCATGGTGATCGCCGAGCAGTTCGGCACGCTGGACGCGATGTTTCCCGGCCGCGTCGATCTCGGCCTGGGCCGCGCGCCCGGCGCCGACCAGCGCGTGATGCGCGCGCTGCGCCGCGATTTCATGACCGAGGCCGAGGAATTTCCCCGCAATGTCGTGGAATTGCGCGCGCATTTCACCGGCGATCCGGACCTGGGCGTGGTCGCCGTGCCCGGGCGCGGCGCGCAGGTGGAGATGTGGATCCTCGGCTCCAGCCTGTTCGGCGCGCAGCTCGCCGCCGCGCTCGGCATGCCCTATGCCTTCGCCTCGCATTTCGCGCCGGACCTGCTCGACGAGGCGCTGATGGTCTATCGCCGCGACTTCAGGCCGTCCGCGCATCTGCGCGCGCCCTATGCCGCCGCCGCGTTCAGCGCCATCGCCGCCGATACCACGGCGCAGGCGCAGTATGTCGCCAGCTCGATGATGCAGAATTTCGTCGCGCTGCGCACCGGCCGGCCGGGCAAGCTGCCGCCGCCGGTCGGGAATTATGCCGAGAGCCTGCCCGCGCAGGCGCAGGGCATGCTTGCCCATGTGCTCCAGTGCAGCAGCTTCGGCACCATGGAGGAGGTCGCGCGCGATCTCCGCCGCTTCATCGCGCGCACGCAGGTCGATGAAGTGATCGTGCACAGCCCGGCTTTCGATCCCGAGGCCCGCATGCATTCCCTCGCGCTGATCGCGGAGGCGTTCGGGCGCCTGGCGGCGCCGGCCGGCTGACGGGCGAGGTCCATGTCCCGCGCCGTTGCGGCACGGATCGAACCTCTCTTCCGCCCCACATCATCATCACCACACCGTTTTCCGATGGTGGGGGGGGGCTTCACAGGAAGGGATGGGGCCCGCCCCGGCCGATTCGGTTCCGTTGGTCGCGTTCACGCTTCGGACCATCTCAACCACAGCCCGAAACAGGGCGTGTCCGCATCCCTGCCCGACGACACGCTTGCCGGGCCGCGCGGTTTCGCGCATGAAAGACCGGCCCATGGCGCAGCATCGACCCGGCCTGACAGACTCCTCGACTTTTCGGGACGGGCATTTTGCAGCCATCGTCGAGAACTCGCACGATGCGATCATCTCGAAGGATCTCGACGGCACCGTCCATAGCTGGAATCACGCGGCTGAGCGCATTTTCGGCTGGAAGGCGCACGAGATGATCGGCGAGTCGCTCCGTCGGCTGGTCCCGGCCGATCGACAGGGCGAGGAAGACCATATCCTCGCGCTCATCCGCGCCGGCGAGATGGTGCCCAAGTTCGAGACCGTGCGGCTGCGCAAGGATGGGTCGCCGGTGACGGTCGCGATCACCGTTTCCCCTATTCTCGACGACGAGGGACGCATCTGCGGCGCCTCGAACATCTCCAACGACATTTCGGAAACCGTCGCCATCCGCGAGCGGCTGGAGGAAAATGCGCGGCTGTTCCGCACCATGGCGAATACGATCGCGCAGCTCGCCTGGATCGCGGATCGGGACGGCAACGTCATCTGGTTCAACGATCGATGGTATGATTATACCGGCACCAGCCCCGAGCAGATGCGCAACCAGGGCTGGCGGACATTCTACCATCCCGATCATGCGCCCCGGGTCGTCGAGGGTTTCCGCCAATGCCTGGCGAGCGGCGAATCATGGGAAGACACATTCCCGCTGCGCGGCAAGGACGGCGCCTATCGCTGGTTCCTCTCGCGCGCGCACGCCGTGCGGGCCGACGACGGGCGCATCCTGCGCTGGTTCGGCACCAATACGGACGTGACCCAGCAGCGCGAGCAGGAGCAGCGCATCCGGATGCTCATGGGCGAGGTCAATCATCGCGCCAAGAACATGCTGGCGGTCGTGCAGGCGCTGGTGAGCCGGACGGCGGACCGGCGCTTCGCCGAGAGCCTCGGCAGCCGCCTGCGCGCGCTCGCGACCAATCAGGACATGCTGGCCCGGAGCAACTGGTCGGGCGCGCCCATCGAGCAGCTCATCACCTCGCAGCTCGCCGCTGTGAGCGATCTCATCGGGAAGCGGGTCCATCTGAAGGGCGCGGACGATGTGCTGCTTTCCCCGGCGGCCGCCGAGACGATCGGCCTGGCCATCCATGAACTGACGACCAACGCCACCAAATATGGCGCGCTGTCCGGGGAGACCGGCACGCTCACCATCGACTGGCGGATCACCGACCCGGAAGATGGACGTGAAGACGGACCGCGCCTCGTCGTGGGCTGGCGCGAGACCGGCGGCCCTGCGGTCACGGAGCCGAGCCGCAAGGGTTTCGGCACCGTGATGATCGATCATAATCCCCGCCTCGCGCTCGATGCCAGGGTCACCTTCGCCTATCCGCCCGAAGGCTTCCACTGGACCATGTCGGCCCCGCTGGCGCGAGTCCGGCCGGAGGACTGAACGGCTGGCATGCGTACGCCCCGGCCTCCGGCGCTCCTGCGAAGGCTGACGCCCGACGCGCCGCATCGAGGCCATGGGCTTCCTAGAGCCTGTTCCGATGGGATTGAATCGGAACAGACTCTGTTTTGCTTCGTTTTCCGCGATTTCCGAGTCGTCAGATGTTCCATCTGACTTGAAATCGCTCTATCCGCGCGGTCCCTTCGCCCCGGGGCCGCCGTCCTGTTCCAGACAGATCCAGCTTGTGCGCCTGCGAAGGCAGGAGCCCATGGCGCAAGGGCACTGCGGCTGGGCCCTGGACTCCTGCTTTCGCAGGCGCACGGATATTCCTACAGCACGCAGCCGGAGGCCAGGCGGAAGGTCCTGGGCGCCTGCCTGCGCAGGGGCACGGATTCCGTTTGCCCCGGATCGGCTCCAATCTTCCCCTTCGTCCCGAGTGTGTCGAGGGGCGGCCTTCCTTCCGTCGGGGAAAGCAAGGAAAGCAGGGTTGAGGGCGTGCCTTGCCGGCTTCGATCATTCGGCGACGGAACGCGCCTTCAGGCGCGCTGGTCACTTTCATCCCCACCAGAGCGACATCGGCTCACTGCGCGCGCCCCGCCCGGGACGAGGCGGCCATGGGCCGCCCGTCTTCAGGCAGGGAAAGCACCGGCCCCGGCAGGCGCGGCGGGGCCCGCCACCGCCGCTCAGGCCGGCGCCAGCTCCTTCGCGTCCTCCAGGATCATCTGCGCGCCCTTCTCGCCGATCATGATCGTCGCGGCATTGGTATTGCCCGAGACGATCTTCGGCATGATCGAGGCATCCACCACGCGCAGCCCCTGAACGCCGTGGACGCGCAGCCGCGCATCGACCACCGCCCTGGGATCGGACCCCATGCGTGCCGTGCCGACGGCATGGTAGAGCGTGCCGCCCGCCAGTTGCGCATAGGCGAACATCTGCTCGTCCGTCTCGCCGAACGGATCGGGCCCGTCGATATATCTGGCGATGGCCGGCTGCTGCCAGATATGCCGGATGATCTTGAGCTGCGTCACGGCGAGCTGCTGATCGATCGAGTCGGACAGGTAATTGGGCGTGATCTTCGGCGCGTCCATGCCATCCGGCGTGCGCGCATGGATGTGGCCGCGCGATTCGGGGCGGAGCTGGCAGGGATTGGAGGCCATGCCCGGCTCCTTCTCCAGCGCGAGCTGCTGCTTGGCGTTCAGCACTTCCAGGTCCATGGACGCGGCCATGGTGTGGATCTGGATGTCCGGCGTCTCCAGCCCTTCGCGCGAGCGCAGGAAGGTGCAGCCATGCGCCACCGCATAGGCCAGCAGGCCCTTGCGCGTAAGGCCATATTTGAGGACCTGCCCGACCAGCGGTAGCCCGCTCGCCATCGAGTTGACCGAGGGCGTGCCCTTCCTGAGCCGCGCCTGACAGCCGATCATGTAATGATCCTGCAGATTCTCGCCCACGCCGGGCAGCTCATGGACGAGGCCGACACCGAGCTGCTGGATGATCGCGCCTTGCCCGATGCCGGAGATTTCCAGCAGCTTGGGGCTTTCCACCGCGCCGGCGGACAGGATCACTTCCTTGCGCGCCTTCACGCGGCGTATCTGGCCATTCTGGCGGAATTCCACGCCGACCGCGCGCTTACCCTCGAAGAGGAGGCGCGTCGTCATGGCGCGCAGCTCGACGGTCAGGTTCGGCCGGTTCATGACCGGATGGAGGAAGGCCACGGCGGTCGAGCAGCGCGTGCCGTTGCGCGCCGTCATCTGGAACCAGCTCGTGCCTTCCTGATCGCCGTCGTTGAGATCGTCCTTATAGGCATAGCCCGCCTCGACACAGGCATCGATGATCGCCCGGCTGATCGGGTGCTGCTCGGGGAATTCGGAGACGCCGAGTTCGCCGCCGGTGCCGTGATTCCTGATCGCGCCGCGCTGCTGGTCCTCGCTTTTCATGAAGAGCGGCAGCACGTCGTCCCACGCCCAGCCCTCATTGCCCATCTGCCGCCAGCCGTCATAATCGGCGGACTGGCCGCGCACATAGAGCATGCCGTTGAGAGAGGATGAGCCGCCCAGGACCTTGCCCTTGGGCCATTTGTGCGGACGGCCGCCCGATCCCTCGTCCACCTCGGTCTCGTAGAGCCAGTTGACCTTGGGATCGTTGAGCGTCTTGCCGAAGCCGATCGGGATGTGGATCATCAGGTTGGAGCGGAACTGGCTCAGTTCGCGCGTGGGCCGGTCGTCGCCGCCGGCTTCCAGAAGCGCCACCTCGGTATGGCGGTCGGCCGACAGCCGGTTCGCCAGCACGCAGCCCGCGCTTCCCGCGCCGACAATGACATAGTCGACAGTCGTTTCATCAGCCATGGCGTCTTGTCTTTCCTCTCTCTCCCGCGGGCGCGCGCTCGCGCGTCCCCAGACTCTATCGCGCCGATACAAGGCGGCATTTCGAACAAAGTCAACAAAACCGTCGCAACGACGGCGCGGCAATCCGCGTCAGACCGGCTCGCCGGCGTCTCTTGCGCGCTCCAGCATCAGCGACTCGTCCTTGCGCACCCGTGCGATCAACACAAGCAGCAGGATGACGATGGGCACGGCAACCCAGTTGATGCTCAGGATCGCCGAACGCAGGTCGCCATGGGTCGCATCCGAAACCATGCCGACCAGATAGGGCCCCAAGCCGAGGCCGAAGATGGTCGAGACGATGAGATAGGTGCTGGCGGTGATCCCGCGCATGCGCGGCAGCACGAGGCCGTAGATCAGCGCATAGAGCGGCGGCATCCAGCAGGTGAGGATGATGCTGTAGAGCACGAAGCGCATGTAGAAGCTGCCCGCATCCGCCGAACTATAGACCCTGATGCCGGCGAGCGGCGAAACGCCGAGGGCGAACAGGGTGAGATAGACGCGGCCGCGCGACGGCAGAGTCTTGTCGAACCAGTCGGAAAGCGGCCCGGCGATCATCGGCCCCAGTACGCCGATCGCCAGCGAGATCATGCCGAACTTGACGCCGGTCTCGGCCGGCGAGGCATGATAGGTCTGCATGATGAATGTCGGCGTGAACCCCATGATCCCGTAATTGATGACCGTCTGCAGGGCGCCCACGGCGATGGCGATCATCAGCGAGGGCGAGCCCAGGATGAGCCGCGCGGTCGGCTTGTCGACGATCGAGAGCCCCTGCAGCAGGTTGAAGATGACGATGATGCCGAAACCCATCACGCCCCATTGCAGCAGGTGCGGATTGATCGACAGGCCGGCCACTTCAAGCGGCGGGCGCGGCGCGAAGGCGGACGTCAGGTGCACCATCAGCGCCATGAACGCGACGACCGCGAGACCGAAGCCGATATTGCCGAACCAGTGGCGCGCGCCGGCGCGGCGGGCGGCGAGGCTGAGGAAGTTCGGCCCCGGCGTCACCGAGCCGAGCAGCGCGAGGCTGGCCCGGAACGGCGCGGGGTCCGGCGCCGTGATGATGCCGTCCATCGCGCCGCGCTGCGGCTCCTTGAGCGTCCACAGGAGGATAGCGAGCAGCAATCCCGGCACCGAGGCGCACAGGAAGGCGAATTGCCATCCGGAAAAACCGAACGGCGCCTGTCCCGCCGGATAATGGCTGTCCCACCATCCCGCCGCCACGCCGCCCAACACGTTCGACATGCCGAGGCCGACGGAGATCGCCGCCGCGAGCACGCCCATGACCAGTCCCCGGCGATGCTTGGGGAAATAGTCGAACAGCAGCGATGTGCCGGCCGGCGCCGTCGCGCCCTCGCCGATGCCGACGCCGAGGCGCGAGACGGCGAGCAGCGCGAAGCCGCCCGCGAAGGCCGCGAGGCCGCTCGCCACCGACCAGAAGGCGATCGAAAGCGAGAGGATGCGGTTGCGCAGCCAGCCGTCCGCCAGCCGCCCGAGCGGCAGCGAGAACAGCGCATAGAAAAGCGCGAACACCGTGCCGTAGAGCAGGCCCATCTCCGCGTCGCCGATATGCAGGTCCGCCTTGATGCGCGGCGCCAGGATGGCGAGGATGTTGCGGTCCAGCAGCGACATGGCGTTGCTGAGCGCCACGAGCGCCAGCGCATACCAGGCCGTGCCGCTCACACGGCCCGCAACATCGTCCCTCACAGCTTGAACACTCTCTGCGCGTTCGTCTGCATCAGCTTCTTCTTGGTCTCGAGCGGGATGTCCAGATTGTCGTGCGTGCGCACTTCGTCCGCGACGAACTCATAGGGATAGTCCATCGCATACATGACCCGATCCTCGCCGAGCTGGTCGATGCACAGCTTGATGGCGAGCGGACAGGCCATGCCGCTGGTCGTCACGCAGACATTGTTGCGCATATAATGATACATGTCGTGCTGGAGCGGCTTGAGCCGTTCGTAACGCTGCGAGCGCACGCTGGCCTGATGCATGTAGTTCACGCGGAACAGCCAGTAGGGAATGGCCTCGCCGCCATGGCCGACGCAGACGGTCAGGTTCGGATAGCGGTCGAACACGCCGGTCGTCAGCAGGCGCAGCAGATGATAGCCGGTCTCCACGCCGAAGCCGAACAGCGCGCCGTCCAGCCCTGCTTCCACCATGCCGGCGATCATGGCGTCGGGCGGCGATTGCGGATGGATGTAGAGCGGCAGGTCATGCTCGGCGCAAGCCTTCAGGATCGGATCGAACTGCGCCTCGTCGAGATAATGGCCCCTGGTGTGGCTGTTCACCATCACGCCCTTGAAGCCCAGCTCCGTCTTGCCGCGCGCGATTTCCTGCACCGACCAGGCGGGGTCCTGCGGCACGATCGAGATCATGCCGGCATAGCGCGTCGGGTGACGCTCGCAGGCGGCCTTGAGGACGTCATTGGCCTCGCGCACGAGCGCCTTGGCCTCGTCGGCCTCGAACACCTGCCCGCCCGGCGAGGTCATGGAAAGGATCGCCACGTCGATGCCGGTCTCGTCCATCGCCTGCAGCCGCAGGTCGTCGAGATCGACCAGCCGGTCGCGGATGAATTTCGTGCGCTCCGAGGGCGATGTGCCGTAGAAGCCCCAGAGCGAGGCGGTCGCCTTGTCCGCCTTGCCCGCATCGACGAGCTTCACATAGGCGTCGAGCTGGGCCGGGGTCGCGAAGGCTTCCTCGGTCGCGATGCGCAGATAGCCCCGGTCGCCGCCGGTCTTGAGGTCGTGGGTCATATTCGGTTCCTGCTTCCCATATGCAAATCCGTTCGCCCTGAGCGACGTCGAGGCCTTGTGCCGAGCGAAGGCGGAGCGGCCTCGCTCCGCCCGGCTCTGCCCTTCGACTCCGCTCGGGGCGAACGCTTCTCTGGATTCCGGCCCTCAGCCTTCGTGCACCGCCTTGGCGACGAGGCAGGCGTGCACGCCCTCGCTCCCGTCCTCATGGCCATGACCGGACCATTTGACGCCGCCGAAGGGCGCATCCGCCGCGCCGATCGCGACGCTGTTGATGCCCAGCATGCCGGTCTCCACTTCATTGGCGAGGCGGCGCTGCATCTTGACGTCGTTGGTCCAGCTATAGGCGGCCAGGCCATAAGGCAGGCGGTTCGCCTCGGCGATCATGTCGTCCGCCTTCGCGAAGGGATTGATGAGCGCGACCGGGCCGAACGGCTCCTCGTTCATGATCTCGGCGTCGAGCGGAATCTCGCTCAGCACCGACGGCGCGAAGAAGAAGCCCTGATTGCCGAGCCGCTCGCCGCCCGCCATGAGCTTGCCGCCGCGCTTCACCGCGTCGCCGATCATGCGCTCCATGGCGTCGGGCCGGCGCGGATTGGCCATCGGGCCCATCTGGATGCCGTCCTCCAGGCCGTTGCCGACCTTCCAGCCCTTCGCGCGCTCCGCAAAGCCGTCCCGGAACTTCTCGAACACATCCTCCTGCACGATGAAGCGCGTCGGCGAGACGCAGACCTGACCGGCATTGCGATATTTGTGCCCGACCATGACGTTGAGCACATGGTCCACGTCGACATCGTCGAACACCAGCACCGGGCCATGACCGCCCAGTTCCATGGTGGTGCGCTGCATATTCTCGGTCGCGAGCCGGGCGAGATGCTTGCCCACCACGGTCGATCCGGTGAAGCTCAGCTTGCGGATGACCGGCGAGCCCAGCAGATAGCGCGAGACCTCGTCCGGCACGCCGAACACCGCCTGCGCCACTTCGCCGGGGAGGCCCGCATCCAGCAGGCACTGGAGCACGCCCAGCGCCGAGGCCGGCGTTTCCTCGGCCGACTTCATGATGACCGAGCAGCCCGCCGCGATCGGCGCGCCGAGCTTGCGACCCGGATTGCCCAGCGGGAAATTCCAGGGCGAGAAGGCCGCGACCGGACCCACCGGCTCATACTGCACGGTCGAGCGCAGCCCCGCCGGGCGCACCAGCGTGCGGCCATAGATGCGGAAGGTCTCGCCCGCGTAGAAGTTGAACAGGCTCGCCACCATCAGCACTTCGATGCGGCTTTCCGCGAGCGTCTTGCCCTGCTCCATCGTGGCGATGCGCGCCAGCGTCTCCTGCCGTTCCATGAGCAGGCGCGCGGCGCCGCTCAGCACGGCCGAGCGCTCCTGCGGGGTCGAGCTGCGCCAGCGCCGGAAGCCGCGCTGCGCCGCTTCCAGCGCCCGGTCGAGGTCGGCCGTGTCGGCCAGCGGGAGCTGACCCAGCGTCTCGCCGGTCGCCGGATTGACGATGGCCTGCGTGCGGCGATCTCCGCCGCCGACGGCCTCGCCATCGATGATCATGTGCAGCGAGGGGTAACTGGTCATGGGCACGTCTCTCCGGATCGACTCAAGGCTTGGGCGGCGCACGCTTCGGCTCGCCGCCTCCCCCTTTTTCACAAAGTGACGCGAGAGTGAATAGCTGTTGAGAACTCAATTCAATTTAGCGGCCGCCTCCGCCGCTTCCAGCCGCTCGATCTCCTCACGATAGGGCTTGCAGGCCCGCCACATGCTGATCGTCGCCAGCGGCAGCAGGACCAGGGCGGTGATGAAGATGGCCTTCCAGATCTGATGCTCATCCCCCACCACATATTGGGAGACCGCGCCGATCACGAAGCTGCCCATGGCGCCGAAGAAGGTGAACATGAACAGGTAGAAGGCCGTCACCTGCCCCCGCATGGACTGGGGGGCGACACGCTGGACCGCCGCATTCTGCGCCGGCGCGCCGGCCAGGCCGAACATGACGGACACGGCCATCAGCCCCATCGCCAGTTCCGCGGTCGGCATGAGCGGCGCCGCGATCATGCAGATGGTGACCACGGTGAAACAGATCGCCGCGGTGCGGACATTGGCATCCTTGTACTTCTTCGCGAACCAGGAAACCATGGCGCCGCCCAGCACCAGCCCGACAAGCTGCGCCACGAGCAGCATGGGCGTCAGCAGGCGGCCGATCTCCGCCTCATGGATGCCATAGGTGCGCACGAAGAAGGGCACGCGCCAGAATTGCAGCCCCAGGCTCTCGGTCGCGCTCAGCGCCAGCGCCAGGAACAGCGGATAGTAGACCCGGCCGTTGGCGCTGATCGCCTTGAGCGCGTCAAAGCCCATGAAGGTCGCGATCTTGCGCCCGAGGCCGGCCTGCTCCGGCACCGTCACCTTGTCAGCCGGGGCGATCCGCCGCACGGGCTCCCTGATGAAGAGGAAGAGCATGGCGGCGGGAAAGGACAGCAGGCCGAGCCCGATCAGGATCCACTGCCAGTTGTAGATGCGCAGCCCGGCCACATGCATCGTCGGCAGATGCTGCGTCATCCCGATCATTTCGCCGCCCAGCCAGATGCCCAGCGTCGTCCCGCCGATGAAGCCGAACTGCAGCAGCGCGAAGGAGAGCGGAATCTTCCGGGGCGGAAACATGTCGGCCATGAGCGAATAGGAGCCCGGCGCATGCGCCGCACCGCCGGCGCCGAGCAGCATCCGGGCGCCGATGAACTGGATGAAGGTCTGCGCCAGGCCGCTGAGCATCGTGACGCCGCCCGTCACGGCCGCGCTGATCGCGAGGATGATCTTGCGCGGATAGAGATCGACCAGGCGCGCGAGCGGCACGCCCACGAACACGTAGAAGATGATGCTGGCCGGCCCGCCCAGAATGCCCAGTTCCGTGTCCGTCAACTGGAAGTCCGCCTTGATGCGCTCGGCCAGCATCGCGAAGACCGTGGAGTCGAAGAAGCTCAGGAAGGTCGCGATGATGATGACAGTCAGCGCATAATAGGCGGCCGCGTTCGACGGCCATTGATGCCCGCCACGCGCGGCCTCGGCCTCGGCCTCTGCATCGGTTGACGATTGCCCCATTGTGGGTGCCATTGCCATTGGGGAAGTCCTCTCTCCTGACTCTGCGATCGCCGCTGGAATTGCTGAAAAGCCCGGCGCCGTCTGCCGCCGCCCGGCCCGTTCGTTGATTCTGTCCGTCTTGTGCGCCGGATCGGTTTCGTGCTTTAGAGACGATCACGAGGATCGACGCAAGCCCGACGAACAGCGCGGGCGCGAAGGTCCCTTGACCGGAGAGGAAGCGGCATGGCCGGAGAACAGGCGACGAGGAACAGCTATGCCGAGGACCGGGCGGCGATCATGCAGCTCGAATCCGATTATCTCTTCGCGCTCGACTGGGGCGACGCCGAATCCTACGCGGCGCTGTTCGCGCCCGAAGGCGTTCTGGAATGGGCCGGCGGCACGGCGGTCGGCCCCGAGGCCATCGCGCGCGAGGTGGGCATCTACAAGACCGCCATCAAGCAATATTATGGCGAGACCAACGAAGCGGGCCACCCGATCGTGCTGCGCCATTTCATCACCAACCAGTCCATCCATGTGCATGGCGATCGCGCCAGGGGCCGCATCTTCTGGTTCGAAATGGCCAACAACACGCCCGACAACAGCCCGAAGACCGGTAGCTACGGCCATTATGAGGACGAGATGCGCAAGGTTGACGGTGTCTGGAAATTCGTGAGCCGCAAGATCTTCAACGAGATGCTGCCGGGCCGCGGCGCGGGGCCGGAGAATCCGGTCCGCTCGGCCCGCCTTCCCTGATCCGCCCCATTCCATCGCAGGAGCTTCATCGCATGATCGATTTCGCTGGTCGGACCGCCTTCGTCACCGGGGGCGCCAACGGCATCGGCCTTGGCCTCGCACGCGCCCTCCTCGCCGAAGGATGCAAGGTCGCCATCATCGACATCCGCGAGGATTCGCTGGAGAAGGCCCTGCTCACGCTCGACAATCAGGAAGCCATCGGCATCCGGCTCGATGTCGCCAGCCGCGCCGACTGGCCGGCCATCGCGGACGAGGTGGAAGCGCGGCTGGGCCCGGTTTCGCTGCTTTTCAACAATGCGGGCATCAACCTGTTCCAGACCATCGACGACTCCAGCTTCGACGACTGGGACTGGCTGCTCGGCGTCAATCTCCACGGCGTCATCAACGGGGTCATGACCTTCGCGCCGCGCATGAAGGCGCGCGGGGCCGGCGGCTATATCGTCAATACAGCCTCCATGGCCTCCTTCCTCGCGAGCGGCGCGCCGGGCATCTACAACACGACCAAATTCGCCGTGCGCGGCCTCACCGAATCGCTGCGCTACAGCCTGGCGCCGCACGGCATCGGCGTCTCCGTCCTCTGCCCCGGCCTCGTGAAAAGCTATATCTATGCCAGCGACGATGTGCGGCCCGATGCGCTCAAGGGCGGGATGAAGCCGGTGGACGCGGAGAATGTCGCCCGGCTGGAGCAGGTCCACCAGCACGGCATGGAGCCGGACGTGATCGCCGCCCGCGTTCTCGACGGCATGCGCGAGAACCGCGCCCACATCTTCCCGCACCCCGAGTTCAGGGACGAGCTGGCCGGCATTTTCGAGGAAACGCTCGCCGACTTCCGCGACTATCCCGCCGATGCGGGTTTCGAGGAGCGGCTGGGCTTCGAGGCATTCCGCCGCGAACGCTATGCCGAGGCACGGGCGGCGGCGCGCAGGGCCGTCTGATCCCGCGCGGGCGCGCACGACCCCGTGCAGGCGAGCGCGAGCCATGCTGCCTTCCCGGCTTGGCAGGACGAAAGGCCCCGCGCCCTTTCCGCCCGTTTGCGTCGGGCGACCGCCTGCGTCACACGATCGCCGGCACGAATTCCCCTTCGGCGCGGATCGCCGCGCCATTGGCGGCCGCCGGCGGCGGGCTCGCCCGCGCGGTCAGCCCCTGCGCGTGACGACAGCGGGCTCGCCCCCCGCTCCACAACGAAGATAAGGCTCCTTCCCGGAACGGCGCTCTGCCCGATCCTCCCCGGCACGGGAGGGGAGCCATGCGAAGCATGGTGAAGGGATCATGGCGCAAGGTCGCGCTCGCCTTCCTCATCCCGGCAGCGACCGGCCTTTCCCCTGAGCAACAGCACGGAACACCGCGCATCATCCCCCGCATGCCGCCGCCTGGGCCGGCATGAAAATGCCCGCCGGCCCCTTCGGCCGACAGGCATTCCCGACCCGGCCAGAGTCGATCCGGGTGAAACGGAACAATGCTCCTGCGAAAGCTGGAGCCCAGGGCCCGGCCGCAGTGCCCTTGCGCCCTGGGCTCCTGCCTTCGCAGGAGCACATGCTGGTTCTGTCTGGAACAGACAGTCCCCAGCGCCGCGCGGCGCCTGTCCCGAAATTCAGATGCCCTGCTTCTGCTTGTAGTTCACGATCCATTCATTGGTCTTCACGAGGCCGCCGAAGGGATAGAAATGCAGATGCACCTTGCCATGTTCCGGCCCGAGCTGCCCGGTCAGGTCGGCGATCACGGGATCGGGTCCGGCATTGCCGATAAGGCTGGTGATGGAGAGGCCGTATTTCTTCACGACCTTGGCCGAAGTGCCCACGCCGCACCGCGCGGCGAAGCGCAGCAGCGTCTTGATCGAGGCGGGCCCCGCAAGGCCGATGCGGACCGGCCCATCGATACCCTCGGCGCGAATCTGCTTCAGCCAGCCGAGCACCGGATCGGCGTCGAAGCCGAACTGGGTCATGATGGAATAGTCGATGCCCTGGCGCTTCAGCGATGCCACCTTGTCGTGCATCGCCTTGGCCAGCTTCTCGTTGGTGATGTCCGGATGCCCCTCGGGATAGCCCGAGATGCCGACATGCTCGATGCCGTAATCCTTGAGCGTGCCACTGTCGATCACGGCCAGCGCATCCTCATAGGGACCCAGCGGCTCGCTCGGATCGCCGGCGATGACGAAGACATGCTTCAGGCTGATCTGCGCGGCCAGCATGTCGAGAAAGCGATTGAGATCGTCCTTCGCCAGCAGGCGCCGCGCCGAGATGTGCGGCACCGGCCTGAAGCCGAGGTCCTGAATGGCGCGCGCCGCGCGCACCCGGTCCTCGAATTCGGCGCCGGGCAGGAAGGTGCAGGAAATCAGCGTGCCCTGCGGGATCATGGGCGCGGCATTCTGCAGCGCCTCGACATCCTTGGGCGTGATTTCCAGCGAATAGTCGGTCATCAGCGTGGTGAGCGCGGACCGATCGAGCGTGGCTGTGGCCATCAGTTCCTCACCTGGTCTTGAGTCGGGTGGTTCCGGGCGGCGGACCCTGCACGATCCGCCGCCCGGAACCGAACTTGTCGGGATCAGACGGTCTCGGGCGCCTTGCGCCAGCCGCCCTCATACTCCTCGCGCGCGGTCACCGAGTAGGGGACCGGGCTCACGACGGCGCGCACCGCGATCTGCTTGTGCGGCTCGACCGTGGTCTTGCGCGTGCCGCCATTCTCCTCGCCCCACAGGACCGTCAGCTCGGTGCCGACGGGGATCTCATGGTCGATGGTGGCGAGCGAAAGCGCGCGCTTCTCGTTGTAGGAGTAGCCGGTGAACATCGAGATGCCGACCGTGTTGCCGGCGGCGTCGAGGACGGCGTCGGCATTGGTGCTGGCATAGTTGGCCAGCGGGAGGTCGAAGAACTTGTAGTGGCTGTCGGCATCCGCATCGAACAGCGACGCATAGATCTTCGCCATGTCCTCGCCGTTCCAGGCCAGCGTCACCTTCTTGCGCTGGGTCGCCGGATCGAGCGCC
>Ga0164243_10000134_pt1 | contig 186661 bp, 142 predicted proteins | sample OricompcompostOP_FD_108781 | JGI IMG/M metagenome (GOLD analysis project Ga0164243, IMG submission 108781) | Organic Plus compost microbial communities from Emeryville, California, USA - Original compost - Organic plus compost (OP) | ecosystem: Engineered > Solid waste > Mixed feedstock >...
GTGCGACGACAAGGCGGTACTCACGCGGCATATCGGGCCCACCGCCTGGCGTGACAGACGCGGCGATCACGGACCCCGGCGAGCCGCCATCAATCGTCTGGCCAGGCTGGCGACGCCACGCAGCCGTCGCCTGAGCGGTGATTTCGTCGCGTGTAACGCCGTTGCGCAACCGCGCAACTGTGGAAACCCAAACAGCCTGCGGACCGGCATACCAGAGTTGTGGTGCCTCAGCCTCTCCCGTGACGCTCAGCGGCAGCCATACATCCGGCTCTTCGCGTTCGACGCCCCGAAAGCCAATCGGCGTTATACCAATGATGGTGTAAAGCCGGCTCCCGATACGCACCTGCTTTCCGAGTGCATCGAGGCGTCCACCGAACCGCCTCATCCAGAAGCCGTTCCCGAGGACAACCAGGGCTGGGCCACCGGCCACATTGCCCGCGGGATAGCCGTCGTGACCGGAGAATAAACGACCGGCTACTGCGCTCGCTCCGAGTACGTCGAAGTATGAACCACCTACCAGGCTCGCATGGACCTCTTCAGCATCTATACCTAACCCGAACGACAGCGTGAAGTTGGAGGACGCTGCTGCGCTCTCTACCCCCGGAAGCGATGCAAAGTCGGAAGACGTGGGAAGACTCACCGCAGATCCGACACCGCCGTTCCGTAATCTGACCAACAATCGCACGACGCGATTCGACTCATGGATGCCCGGCGGCGGGCGCAGTATGAGGCGATCAATGGCCAGTCCGAGCGTCGTGTTTGCACCAACGCACAACCCCAATGTACAGACGATGAGGCAAGTTGCGCCCGCCGATGTCCGCGACTGTCGAAGCCAAAGGCGCGCGTCGTCGCGCAGATCAGCGATCCACCCCATCAGTACCCCCGAGCGAAGCGATGTGCATAGGCGACGGAGGCATACTTAAGCCGACCTCCGTCGCCCACACAAGTCTATGCGACTGATGCAGTTCACGACGGTAGTACAGTGGTCGAAACTCCAGTCATCGCAACACGGCGAATCTCCGGCATGACACTTATCCGTCTCGTGGCATGTCCAAATGCCAGTGACCGTCGTCGCCGCGTGAGCGGGACGCGCGCCTATCGTGGCGCCGAGAACAGCCGCGGTGCATACGACCGCCGAGACTCCGAGTACTTGATAGCGCTGCCAGAAAGCTCCGGCTGACAGAATCGTAGCGATACTTATCAAGCGCAGACCCATAGCTGCCGCCTCGATCGACGAGGTCCTTACAGGAATCGCACGGCGGCATCGCCACTGCGGCCACAAGGAAATACCGCGCCCACTCAATCGACGCAAGAGGGACCCGCAACAACCTTCCGGCAGCCGACGGATTCACGCCAATGAGCCGCACGAAGCGGCCGAATGAAACTACCATACGCGCATTATTGGCCCATCAGTCGATTTCCCTAGTTAGGCTTCAAGAAAGCTGATCAATACCCTGTACGATACGGATTAGGCTTTGCGATCTCTTGGCTGATGGAAAGTTCGTCCCTGTAACGAACGACCGGCCTCCAGCAGGCTATCGAAATGGCGGCAGATAGAATGTTTGGCCCTTGGCCAATTGGCACTCGGCTGCGCCAACTTCGCCCCTCAATCGGCGTCTTCGCGACTTCACCGGACCGAATCGAGATTGCACGCAACAACATCCGCATTCGCAGATTGAAGCGGCTTACTTGGATACTCTGTTAAAGCGGACTCACGTGGGACCCGACGGACGCTACGGGTGCTGGACATCGGTCCCGCTCGCCGGCCATAGCTCGTAGCGGACGGCCGAGAGCCGGGTTGCAGTCCACAGGCGGAAGCAAAGCCGAGGACCGTAGCACGCCCAGAGCCGTCAATCACGTCCGTGGACCGAGACGGGAGCAAGCTGGTCACCGTCCACCAGTGACGAGCCGGAAGCCGTTGGCGACCCGGCAGGCCGTCATCGATCACCACGAAAAGTTCGTCTTAGGGCTACCTTCCGCCCATTGCGTGGTAGTAGTAGAAAGAGTGTTCAACCAAGGCGTCCTCCCCTTGACCCTTTCCGGTCTCGGACGTCTTGGCTTCAGGAGGTGCGCCCATGAGCGCCACGATTCCAGGATCGACGATCGAGCTCGCCGAGCGCGTCGAGGAGACGCGACCGGCGGCCCCAGCAGCGAAGCCCCAGCGCGAGCGCCTGCTCTCGCTGGACGTCTTCCGCGGACTCACGGTCGCGGGCATGCTGCTCGTGAACGACCCCGGCACCTGGAGCGCGATCTACCCGCCGCTCGAGCACGCCGCGTGGCACGGCTGGACGCCCACCGACCTCATCTTTCCATTCTTCCTCTTCATCGCCGGCGTCACGACCGCCCTCTCGCTCGACGGGCGCCGAGCGCGCGGTGACGATGACGCCGCAATCCGCCATCAGATCATTCGTCGCGGACTGCTGATCTTCCTCTTCGGCTTCATGGTCAACGGCTTCCCCTATTTCACGTGGGGGCAGATCCAGGGCGTCGCCGATCCAAGCTTCGGCTTCCGCGTAGTCGACCGCCTGCTCCACTGGCGGATCATGGGCGTACTCCAGCGCATCGGCCTCGCGTACCTGTGTGCCGCGCTGCTGGCGAACGGCAAGAGCGTGAAGACGCAGGTGCTCACCATCGTAGCGCTGCTCTACGGCTACTGGTTCGCGATGACCGTGCTCCCGGTGCCCGGCAGCGGAACGATGGGCCAGCTCACGCTCGGCGAAGCCTCCAAGACCATGTCCGCGTGGTGGGACCGCCTGCTCCTCGACTGGTCGCGCTTCGGGCTCGGCAATCATCTCTGGGTCAGCAGCCAGACGTGGGACCCGGAAGGGCTCTTCTCGACCATTCCCGCGATCGCCACCTGCATGCTCGGCATCCTGGCCGGAAAGTGGATCTCGCAGAAGCGCCCGCTCACGGAGCGCATCAACGGTCTCTTCGCCGTCGGGGCCCTCGGCATGATGGCGGGCCTGATGTGGAACTGGGTGTTCCCGATCAACAAGAGTCTGTGGACGAGCTCCTACGTGCTGTTCTGCGCGGGCCTGGCCTCCGTCGCGCTCGCGACCATCATGTGGGTCGTCGACGTCCAGAATGTGAAGCGTTGGACGAAGTTCTTCGTCATCTACGGGATGAACCCGATGGTGGCGTTCGTCGGCTCGGGGATCCTCGCGCGCTGCATCTACTCGATCTTCAAGGTTCAGTACGACGGGCGCACCATTCCACTGCAGGAAGGCATCTATCGCACGCTCTTCCTCTCGTGGCTCCAGCCGGTGAACGCATCGCTCGCCTTCGCGATTACGTTCGTGATGTTCTGGTTCGCGATCCTCTACGTGCTATACCGGAAGCAGATCTTCTTCCGCGTGTGACATCCCGGTACCAACCTTGCCCGATCTCAACGGCATGACACGAAAGCTTTCCCGCACGACGGCGCCGATCGCCGTCGTCGCGGCGTTTGCCATGCTGGCAATCGCCGATCAGTCCGCCGAGGCGCAATCGCGCGCCGCGCGCAAGACGAAGCCGTCGACCGTGAAGAAGACGTCCGCCAAACCGCGGCCCGCGCAGCCGGCGTGGACGGCGACGACCGGCAAGGAGGCTCTCGGCGAGGCCGTCTCCAGCGCCCTGGCGGGCCACACGCGCAGCGGTCAGTGGGGTGCGATCATCGTGTCGCTCACGCGCGGGGACACGCTCTTCGAGCAGAACCCGGACGACATGATGCAGCCCGCGTCGACGATGAAGATGTACACGTCGGCGGTGGCGCTCGATCGCTTCGGGCCGGACTACACCTTCCGGACGCCCGCGCTCCGCGATGGCGCCGTCGGCCCCGACGGAACGCTTTCCGGAAACCTCTATCTGCGCGGAGTGGGCGACCCATCTCTGAGCTCGCGGTTCTGGCACGACGTGCAGCCGATGGACGCGCTCGCGAAGGAAATCGCCAACGCGGGAGTCAAGCGCATTCGCGGCGACATCGTCGGCGACCCGACCGCGTTCGACGAGAAGCTCGTCCCCGACGGCTGGAAGACCAGCTACCTCGGCGCCGCCTATGCCGCGCGCGTCTCGGCGCTGTCGTTGAACGAGAACCTCGTGTGGGTCGTGGTCCAGCCGAGCGGCGGCAAGGCGCAGGTCACGCTGGAGCCGGCGACGACGACCATCCCCGTGCAGAGCACCGTCACGCTGACGGGCGGGAGCGGCGGTCAGATCAGCGCGTCGCGCCGGTCCGACGGCACGATCGCCGTCCGCGGCTCGATTGGCCGAGCCTCGCGGCCGCTCAAGTACTCGCTCGTGGTCGACAATCCCGCGCTCTTCACCACTGGCGCGCTGCGCGCCTCGCTCGAGAAGCAGGGCATCAAGGTGGACGGGCAGACGCGGGTGGGTGAGGTGCCGCAGACGGCGACGGAGATCGCCGCGATCTCGTCGCCGCCCCTCGCGCAGATCGTCGGCGAGATGGATCGCGAGAGCATCAACGTCGTCGCCGAGCTGCTCTTCCGTGCGACCGCCCACGCGGCGCTCGACCAGACCGGTTCGGCCGAGACGGGGCTCGCGCACCTGCGCGACTTCATGTCACGGAAGGTCGGGACGCAGCCGTCCGTCGTGAACGTCGCCGACGGGAGCGGCCTGTCGCTCAACGACTCAGTCACCGCGCGGTCGATGGTTCAACTGCTCGGCTTCGTGCACAAGGCCGACTGGGGGCCGGTGTTCCACGCGGCCCTTCCCGTCGAGGGCGAGTCGGGCACGCTCAAGCGCCACGGGCGGGCGACGCCGTCGCGCGGCAACCTCCACGCGAAGACCGGCACCACGAACACCGTCGCCGCCCTCGGCGGCTACGTGACCGCGAAGAACGGCGAGGTCCTGGCGTTCTCGCTGCTCTACAACGGCAATGACCGCGGGAATGCCAAGGCCGCGATGGACCAGATTGGCGCGACCATGGCGGAGTTCGTCCGGCAGTAGAGCTGCCGGCTCTCAGGTCCCGAAGCTCGAATGGGACCGCGGTTCAGTCGCTTTCGGTGATCTTCACGCCCCGCTGCGCGAGTGCATCGATGTATTCGCGCGCGGGGATCGCCTCGTCCGGCGTGTGCACCCCGGCCGGCACCTGCCCCTTCGCCTGCATCACGCCGGTGATCGCCAGCGAGTAGCCGGTGGTCCGCATCATCGCGCTGATGCCGTTCTTCTCGTCGTAGCGATCGACGAGCTCGAAAGTCTTCGTCGCCGGCTTGCCCCCCTTCGTCCCCTTCACGACGACGCGCAGCGCCACCAGATCGCGACCGTTCGGTTTGGTCAGCTTTGGCTGGACCTTGGCGATGAAAACATCGCGCGGCTTCACCGACACGCCCTTGACGTCGATCGCTTCGTTGTCGAGGAGACCCAGCTCGCGAATGTTCGCCATCAGCGCGGCGTGGCCCGGGTACCGGAGGGTCTTGTACTCCATCGTCGGGATCTTGCCCTCGTACCGGAACGCCATTGTCGACAGACCGCCCGCGGTGTGGAAGGCCTCTAGCTCGGCGAAATCGAACTTCACCGGCTCGAGCTCCGACAGCGCGGTGACCTGCGTGCGCTGCCCGTCGCGAAGTACCCAGGACAGCGTCGTGTAGTAGTCGAGCGCGCCCTCGAGGGAGTAGACCAGCATGTAGTTGAGCGGCGGCTCCGGATGCTGCGGCAGGCCACCGACGAAGATCTTGACCGAAGCGACCGTATCGAGCTGCTCGATGCCGCGCTGCGCGAGAATGTTCACCATCCCCGGCGCCAGGCCGCAGTCCGGAACGACGCTGATGTTCTTCGCGCGCGCCTCGCCGTCGAGCTCCTTCTGTTGGAAGACGATCTCAGTGTTGCCGCCGAGATCGCAGAAGTGTACGCCCGCTTCGACCGCCATCTCGGCCAGGTCGTAGTTGAAGTAGTACGGGATGGCGCTCATCACGGCGTCGGACTCGCGCATGGCGCCGAGCACGGCGCCGCGGTCGCGAACGTCGAGAACGGTCGGAAGGAGACGCGGCCCGGAGAAGGGCTTCAGAAAATCAGGAAGATGGTCGATGTGGATGTCCGCGAGGCGAACGACTTCCACGTCCTCATTCTGCAACAGGTCATACGCGCAGGCGCATCCCTGCAAGCCGGCACCGAGCACGAGCATCCGCATTGCCGATCGTTCTCCGCAGTTCAATGGGTTGAATGCTGAAAGCTAGATGGCTCTGGCCAGCCCTGTCAGCCGTGCACGATCTTCGCGTTTAGATTCACGCATGACCGTGGACCTCGACGACAACTGGCGCACGCATCTGATCGCCGACTCGTCGGGGATCACCCGACTCCTGTCGGAGATCCGCCGCATCGCCGTGCTCGGTATCAAGATCGAGCCCAGCCAGCCGGCATATTTCGTCCCGGCATACGCGCAAGAAGCCGGCTACGAGATCATTCCGGTGCCCGTCTACTATCCGGACGCGACCGAGATCCTCGGTGAGCCCGTGTTTCGACAGTTGACAGATGTGCCCGGCGAGGTCGACCTCGTGAACGTCTTTCGCCGCAGCTTCGATGTGCCGCCGCACGTCGACGACATCATCGCGAAGAAGCCCAAGGCCGTGTGGATGCAGCTCGGTATCGCGAACGACGAGGCAGCGGAACGACTCGCGCGCGCCGGCATCGACGTCGTTCAGAATCGCTGCCTGATGGTCGAATTGCAGCGCCGCGGCCGATAGGCGCGCTCAGGGGTCGATGGTGACCTGACGCCGCCGGAGGTCGAAGGTCCAGCGGCGATCGCGCAGGTAGCGCATCACCGTCGGCGACGCGAGCGATGTCCATTCTCCATTGAACAGCACCTGATATTCTCCGCCGCGATCGAGCAGCGGCATCGCCATGCTCGCGTGCGGAGGCAGCGGCGTCGACCCGGCGACGTGCAGCGCAACCGTTCCCGCCCGCGGATCGAAGGTGGGTGCATAGCGGGCGAGCAGCTCCATGCACACCACGGCCGCCGTGCCCGGACTCAGACGCTCGGCGGTCATCGCGAGATTCGTGACGAGCAGGCGGTTGAGCGACAGCGAGTCGGCGGCGGCAAATACCCGACGCGTCGAGTCGATCGCGGCCGGCGGAAAAACGTGCAGCGAGCGCGCGACGGCGCTGGTGTCCGCGATCCGGACGGTACACCCCGACTGCGCGGACACGCGCGCCACGAGCCGCGAGCCGTCGACCCGAATGCTCACGTCACCGAGCGAGCCGCCACTCCCCGTGGCCTGCCGCTGGAACGCGATCAGGACGACGGAGTCCGGCGTGGACGCGCGTTCTGGATGGTCGTTCAACCAGGTGAGCCACGCGCGCTGCCCAGGCGCGAACACGTATCCCGGAAGTCTCAACGCGTTGTCGTAGGCGCCGAGCGACAGGTAGATGCGACCGAGCGCGGCGTTGGCGGCGGCGCGATCGTAGCCAAACTGCACCGCCTCGTCGATCAACGTCGCGCCGATGCGCAGCGCGCCGCGGGCGGCGAGATACTGTCCGAGCGCGAATCGGGCAGCGGGATCGCGCGGGCGGGCCGCCGCCGCCGCGTAGTACTCGGCTTCGGCGCGTTCGACAGCGCCGCGCTGCAGGAGTGAATCACCGATGCGCGGATCCTGGCCGCTGCTCGTTTCGGCAAGGAGCATGAGCGCGGCGAGAGCAACGAGCCGGCCGCGACGTGGGCTCGCGCTCACGGCGCGACGTGAAGCGCGGCCAGTAGCTCGACGTCCGGGTCGAGCACGACCGACGCCGGCGGCGTCGCCGACGGAATGCGCAGCGTGACGGCGCCGGCATTCGGGCGAAGACGCGCCGTGGCGCGCCGTGCGGTTCCGCTCGAGTCGGTGACGCTCACCGTGACCGACACGTCGAACTCGCCGAATCGACCGCCCTGCTTCAGCGTGACCAGCGCCTCGCGCGTGGCCGCGTCGTACGCGGTGGTCGCGGTAATCTCCGGAAACCCGGGACGGCGCAGCCACTGATCGAAGAACCACTGCAGGTCCTGCCCCGAGGCCCGCTCCATCTCGGCCTGGAGGTCGTCCGTGACCGCCGTCGCGTGCTTGTGCTTCCGATAGTATTCTCTAATCGCCGAGAAGAACGCGCCCTCGCCGATCTGGCCGCGGAGCATGTGGAGGACGAAGCCGCCCTTCTGATAGCTGTTGGCGTTCAGCAGCGCGAGCAGGTTCGTCTCGATCGTATCGATCACGGGGCGACGCGCCACGGCCATCGTATCCGCGAGCACCGTGCGACGCACACCGGACAGCTCGGCGCGGAATGCGCCGTCGCCGCGAGCGGCGCGCGTCCAGAGCGCGGCGAAGTAGGTCGCGAACCCTTCGCTCAACCACAGGTGCGGCCAATCCCGCTCGGTCACCGCGTCGCCGAACCACTGGTGCGCCGTCTCGTGGGCGATCAGACCGTCGCGCATCGTTCCGCGGCGGAATCCGCCGTCGGCGTAGAAGATCGCGCTGGCGTTCTCCATCCCCCCGAACCGCGTCGACGACTGCAGGTGCGCGAGCTTCTCGTACGGGAATGGACCGACGAGGCGCCCGAATAGCTGAACGATCTCCGCCGCCCGCAGGAAGGGACCGGGCATGAAGGACTGCTGCTCCGGCGCCGTGTACACCGTCTGCGCGACACAGCGGGCCTGCTCGCTCAGCCCGCACGCGGTGTCGCCGAGGTTGTATTCGACGAGCTGCGCCGCGGCGATGACCATGAGATAGGGCGCGATCGGCTGCGCCTCGCGCCAGACGGTTTCGGTGCGGTCCGCGCCGCTGCCGTCGCGAATCGGCTTGCGTGACACCAACCGGCCGTTCGCGACCACCGTTCGCGTCGACGGCGCGCGCACGCGCCAGGTGACCGTGGCCTTGTCGCTCGGATGATCGATGCTCGGAATCCAGTGGCGCGCGCGGTTCGGCCAGTTGTCGCCGAAGTACGTCCACCTGCCTGCGGTATCCTGCCGCACGATCAGGCCGTCGCGTACGACGCCGCCGTAGTCGACGCCGATCTCGAAGGTGGCCGCGACCGCGCGGCGCGCCGGCAGCGCGATGTCGATCCCGTCGGCGGTGCGCGCGAACGCCGCGGCGCGGCCGTCGACCCTCACCCCCGAGACGTCGAGATCGAGCAGATCGAGGCGCAGCGTGTCGGCGCGGCTCACTCGACGCACCGTGAGCACCGCCGTCGCTCGGATCGTCGCGCCGGTGTCCGGCAGGTCGAGCGTGATCGCGTAGTCGCCGACGTCGAACGCCGGCTCGTACGGCCGCGGCGATTGAGCCGACAGCGCGCCCACGGACGACGCGATCGACAACAGTGCCAGCGCCCGCAGTCGCATGGCCCTGCTACCGCCCAAAGAGCCGCCCGAGGAGGCTCGTCTCGCTGCCTCCGGATTTGCGAACGCCCGCGGCATCCATGAATGCGTCGGCGAACTCCAGCGTCGTCTGATAGCGGTCGTCGGCGTTGCGCGACAGCGCCTTGTTCAGCACGCGCTCCACCGCCTCGGGGAAGTCGAGCTCGGGGCGCATCCGCCGCAGCGGGGTCGGGTCGCTGCGCAGCCGCGCGATCATCATCTCCTGCTGCGTGCGCCCCTGGAACGGCAGCTTGCCGGTGAGCATCTCGTACGCCATGAGCGCGAGCGAGTAGATGTCGGTGCGCGGATCGAGGGGTTTTCCGCGCAATTGCTCGGGGCTCATGAACTCCGGCGTGCCGAGGATGATTCCCGTCGCCGTGAGCTTCTGCAGCTCGGCGCCGGCCTTGCGCTCCTTGGCGAGCCCGAAGTCCATCACCACCGCGTACTCGCTGCCGTTGGAGTTGCGGCAGACCATCACGTTCTCCGGCTTGAGGTCGCGGTGGACGATCTTCAGCTCGTGCGCGACGTGCAGCCCCGAGGCGATGTCGCGCAACAGCGTCGCCACGTCCGCGAGCTGGAGTCGGCCGAGACGATTCGTGCGATCGGCCAGAATCTCGCCTTCGACGAACGGCATCACGACGTAGACCAGGCCGTCTTCCGTCTCGCCGAGCCGGATGATGTGGCACACGTTCGGGTGTGCGAGGCGCATGCCGAGGCTCGCCTCGCGGCGGAGCCGCGCCATCGCGTTCTCGTCGCGAGAGAGTGCCGCCGAGAGCACCTTGATGGCGTAGCGCTCGCGCGTGGCGACGTCGTTCGCGAGGTACACGAACGACATGCCCCCCTCGCCGATCTTCTTGATGATGTCGTAGCGGCCTTCCAGCCTCTTCCCCGTCAGCGTCGTATGCGGCGTCTGGGCGTAGAGGTCGTTCCGCGTGTGCGGCGCCGTCGATCGCTGATAGCCAGCCCCCGGCGTCTGCCCCGTGATCAGGCGCGTGCCATCCTTCGTGCAGAAGCGCGCTTCGTCGGGATACTGTGTGCCGCAGCTCGGGCAGCGCGTCATCAGGTACAGACTCGGTTGCGCCCACCCGACTTGGCGCGATACAGCGCCTCATCCGCCCGGGCGAAAAGATCCTCCGTCGTCGTGACGCGAGGCGCCGGAAAACTGGCGATGCCGATGCTTACCGTCAAATGAACCGGCTGTTCCAGGCCGACGTCGAACAGCGTTGCCGCGATTCGCTCGCGCACCCGCTCGGCGAACAGAATCGCACCGTCGCGATTCGTCTCGGGGAGCAGCATCACGAACTCCTCGCCGCCATAGCGCGCGACGATGTCCACACTGCGCATCGCGTCCTCGAGCAGCGCGCCAAGCTGCCGCAGAACGCTGTCTCCCGCGAGATGCCCGTACGTGTCGTTGATCGGCTTGAAGTGATCCACGTCCAGCACGAGGAGCGTCAACACCCCCTTGAACCGACGCACCCGGTCCACCTCGGCGTTCAGCCGGTCGAGCAGCGCGCGACGATTCAGCACGCGCGTGAGCGGATCGGTCGTCGCGAGCGCCTCGAGACGCCGGTTGTCGGCGCGCGTCGTCTCGAGCGCCTGCGCGCGGCGAATCGTGGCCACCGCGGCGCGCATCACGACGTCCGCGAAGTTGATGTCGTCGTTCGTGAGAACGCGCTGCGAGTTGTCGGTGCGCAGGAACAGCACGCCCGACCGCGTGCGCTCGATCGAGAACGGGATGGTTGCGACAGATCGGACGTTCACGATGTGCCCGTCGCGCGCCCAGCGCTCGCGAATCTGCGCGAAGAGCGGGTCGGTCGCGGCGTCCGCGACGAGCACCGGCATGTTCGACTCGATCGCGGCGGAGATCTCAGGGTAGTTGTCGAGCCGCACTTCGATGTTGTTGACCCCCGGATCCTCGTTCGCGGCGACCACCGTGCCGAGCACGTCGCCCGGGCGGGCGAGCACCACCGAGCAGTGCGTGAGGTCGAGTGTCCGCGCCAGTCGGCGCGTGAGAATGCGGTAGATCTCCGTCGCCGACAGCTCGCCCGTGATCTCGTGCAGGATGTCGATCAGGCGACGGTTGTTCACCGCGTCGCCGCGAGCGCGCTCGAGCTCCGCCGCGGTATCCTGCAGCGCCACGCGCGCCGCACGCAGCTGCGAGCTGGCGCGCAACTGCGTCCGCACGCGGCCGAGCAGCTCCGGCACGCGGAACGGCTTGCTCACGCAGTCGTCGACGCCCCACGGCAGGCCGGTGCCCCCGTCCTCGATCGCCGCCCACGGCGCGGTGACGATGACGCGCACATCGAGCCAGCGAGCATCCGCGCGAATCCGGCCGAGGATCCCCGCATCGCGCTGGACGACGTCGTTGTCGAGCAACAGCACGTCCGGCGTATGCGCCGCCATCCGCGCGAAGAGGTCATCGCGCGTTTCCGCCGCGTCGACCAGATATCCCTGCTCTCGCAGCAGCCACGAGAGCGCGCCGGAGACGACAGGGTCGTCTTCGGCGATGAGAACGCGTTGCGTCTCAGCGGTCGCCGAGGATCCCACAGAGACCGTCCCACTCGATGTTGCCCCCGCTCAGTACAGCCACCGTGGGGCCCGTCGGCACGAACTTCTTCTCCAGCAGCGCCGCGACGGTGATGGCCCCACTCGGCTCCGTGACCAGCTTGAGCCGGTCGAGCAGGAGACGCATCGCGCCCCGAAGCGCCGAGTCCTCCACGAGGACGACGTCGTCGAGATAGCGTTGATGGTGCGCGAACGTCAGGTGGCCGACCTCGACGGCGAGCAGGCCGTCGGCGAGGCCGCTGCTCGGAGGAATGCGCACTGGTTTGCCCGCGGCGCGGGCCTCCGTGAGCTTGGGCGACGTGGCCGGCTCGACGCCGATCACTCGTGCTTTCGGTAGCCTCTGCTTGATCGCCGCGGCCACGCCGGCGCTGAACCCGCCGCCCCCGACCGGGACGAGCACGTTCTCGATGTGCGGCGCGTCGGCCGCGATCTCGAGCCCCACCGTCCCCTGCCCCGCGATGATGAGCGGGTGGTCGTATGGCGGCACGAGCGTCGAGCCTTCGGCGGCCGAAAGCTCCTCGGCCTTCACCAGGCGGTCGTACGTGGTCGTTCCCGCCAGCACCACGCGCGCGCCAAGCCGCTCGGCGCCACCGCGTTTGGCGGGCGTCACCGTCGTGGGCATGACCACCGTGGCGGGCACTCCGAACAGCTTGGCCGCAAGCGCGACCGCCTGGGCGTGGTTCCCCGAGGAGGGCGCGATGACTCCGCGCTTGCGAACCGCGGGATCCATGTTCGCGACGAAGTTGTAGGCGCCGCGGAACTTGAACGCACCGCCGCGCTGCAGCATCTCGGGTTTGAGCCAGACCGGCGTGCCGACGACGTCGGAAATCACGTCGGCGGGAAGGAGCGGCGTGCGGACGGCGACGGGCGCCAGCACGCCGGCGGCAGCCTCCAGATCGCGCAAACTGACTAACTGCGGTTCGGTCAAGAGAACACTCGGTTTCGGCCCGCCGTCTTGGCCTTGTAGAGGGCCGTGTCGGCGTCGTTGAGAAGCGTGTCGGCGGTGATCGCGTCGGTGCCTCGACCGAGGGCCACGCCGACCGATATGGTGAGACTCAGCCCCGCGCCCGGCGGACCGAAGCTGAACTCGTCCACCCGGCGGCGAAGCCGCTCGGCGAACGTTAACGCACCTTGCCAGCCGGTGTCGGGGAGGAGGATGACGAATTCGTCTCCGCCGACGCGCGCCACGCAGTCGGTGTCTCGCGCGGTGCGCTTCATGATCCCGGCGACCTGGCTGATCACCACGTCGCCCACCGCCTGTCCCTTCGCGTCGTTGATCTCCTTGAACGTGTCGAGGTCGATCGAGGCGACGGCGATCGTCGAGCCCCGGCGACGGGCCTGCCGCAGATCGGCGCGGAGCTTCGCCTCGAGCGACCGCCGGTTGAGGCAGCCGGTGAGCGGGTCGCTGCCAATCTGCTCGGCGAGCCGGACGTGCATCGCCTGAAACGTTCGCGCGAGGAGGGTCAGCTCATCGGGCCACTTCTCGGCGCCGAGCTGCGGCAGGGCCGCCGCTTCGCCGCGCTCGACGACCTTGCAGTAGATCCGCAGCGCGTCCATTCGCTCCCGGAAGCTGCCGAAGGTGTGAATCAGCACGGTGCTGATCAGCGCGAACAGCGTGACGTTGAACGCGACCGACAGCCGGCGAACCTCCAGCGCTCCCGGGACCGCCGGAACCAGGACGAGCGTGACCATCAGGTACGTCGCGATCGTGAGCGTCGCCGCGAGCACGCCATGGCGTCGGCCGAAGTAAAACACACCGAGCTGCATCGACAGGAAGCCGAAGAGCAGGATGCGATAGGCCTGCGCCGGTGGGCTCGTGAGATAGACGAAGCCGCTCAGCGTGATGATGTCCGTCGCCAGCAGGACTGCCGGGAACCATGCCCGCGTGCGGCGTTCGGGTCCGTGCTGGAGGATCCAGGCCGTGGACATCACGACACCGATGTAGCCGACGCTCAGAACCGACAGGGGGACGAGCACGGCGTCCACGCTCGTCCCGAAAACGAGCGTGAGGAGCACGAGGGCGCCCAGCGCGAGGTAGCGCACCCATCGCTGCCAGAGCAGCACCTCGGAGCGCAGCGTGTCGCGCTCGGCGATGAGCGCCCGGCTCAGCTCCGGGGAGACCAGCGGGAGCTCGCGGGTGACCTCCACCCCGTCGATGGGGAGGGAGAGCGGAGGGGCTTCGGAGGGCGCGGCGGGGAGGGTGGACGACATCGGTCGGAGGGCGGCGCCTAAACTATGTGCTGGATACGACTTCGGAAAGATTCCCGCCGTGGACGCGGACAGGCCGGATACACGACAGGCCGGCGCGCTGGCGCCGGCCTGTCGTCACCCCTCGTGGTTGAGCGAGCTATTCCTCGTCGCCGCCGTCCTCGGCTGCGTCAGAATCGACGGTGCCGTCGGTCGGGACGTCGGCCTCGTCGTCCGGCACCACGCGGGCGACGTCCATCACGAGATCCTCGTTGTCGAGGTTCACGAGCTTCACGCCCTGGGTGTTGCGGCCGGCCACGCGAATGCCCTTGACCGGCATCCGGATGGCGACCCCCTGCTTGGTGATGAGCATCAGCTCGTCGTCGGGCAGGACTTCCTTGATGGACACCGCGTCGCCCGTCTTGTCGGTGCGATGGACGGTGATGATGCCCTTGCCGCCGCGCTTCTGCACGCGGTACTCCTCGATCGGCGAGCACTTGCCCATGCCCTTCTCGGTCACGACGAGCAGGTTGGCCTCGCGCTTGATGACCACCATGCCGATCACCTGGTCGCGCGGTCCGAGCTCGATGCCCTTCACGCCGGTGGTATCGCGTCCCATCTCGCGGACGTCCTGTTCGTGGAAGCGGATCGACAGGCCGTGGCGCGTGGCGAGCACGATGTCGTCGATGCCCGTCGTCACCTGCACGTCGATCAGCTCGTCGCCCTGCTCGATCTTGATCGCCTTGATGCCGTTGGCGCGCACGTTCGAGTACTGGGACAGCGCGGTCTTCTTCACCGTGCCGTTTTTCGTCACGAAGAGGAGGAACTGATTGTCCGGGAAGTCGCGCACCGTCTGAATCGCCGAGACCTTCGTGTCGGGCGACACGTTGATCATGTTGACGATCGGCTTGCCCTTGGCGGCGCGCCCGGCCTGCGGGATCTCGTGCACCTTGAGCCAGAAGCAGCGGCCGTCGTCGGTAAAGACGAGCACGTAGTCGTGGGTCGAGGCGACGAACAGATGCTCGACGAAATCCTCTTCCTTGAGCGACGCGCCGTTGTTTCCGCGGCCGCCACGACGCTGCTTCTTGTAGGTCGAGACCGAGGTCCGCTTGATGTACCCCGAGTGCGAGATGGTGACGACCATCTCTTCCTCGGCGATGAGATCCTCGATGGTGAACTCGCCTTCGTCGCTCGTGATCTCGGTGCGGCGCTCGTCGCCGTACTTCTTGGCGACTTCGACCAGCTCACCCTTGAGGACCGCCATGCGCTTGTCGCGCGAGGCGAGGAGATCGCGGAGATCCTTGATGATGGCCCGGACTTCGGCCAGCTCCTCCTCGAGCTTCTCGATCTCGAGGCCGGTGAGCTTGGCCAGCCGCATGTTGAGGATCGCTTCGGCCTGGCGTTCGCTGAGCTTGAACCGCGCTTGCAGTTCAGTGCTGGCCGTGGGCGTGTCCTCGGCGGCGCGGATGACCTTGATGACCGCGTCGATGTTGTCGACGGCGATCTTGAGGCCTTCGAGGATGTGCTCGCGCTCCGCCGCCTTGTCGAGATCGAACTGCGTGCGGCGCACGATCACTTCGTGGCGATGCTTGATGTAGTGCTCGAGGATTTCCTTGAGCGGCATCACCTTCGGCACGAGGCTGCCCGTGCGCTCGTCGGGGACGAGCGCGAGCATGATCACGCCGAACGTCGACTGCATCGATGTCTGCTTGTAGAGCTGATTCAGCACGACGCGCGGGATGGCGTCGCGCTTGAGCTCGATGACCAGGCGGAGGCCTTCACGGTCGGACTCGTTTCGCAGATCCGAGATGCCGTCGAGCTTCTTGTCGCGCACCAGCTCCGCGATGTCCTTCTCGAGCTTCGCGGGGTTCACCTGATACGGGAACTCGGTGACGACGATCTGCGACTTGTTCGAGGATTCCTTCTCCTCGATGACGGCGCGCGCGCGCATGACGATGCGGCCGCGCCCCGTCTCGTGATAATCGCGGATCCCGGCCCGGCCGTAGATGTAGGCACCCGTCGGAAAGTCGGGACCCTTGATGAACTTACGGAGGTCGCCCGGCGTGCTGTCCGGGTTGTCGATCAGGTGAATGATCGCGCTGACGACCTCGCGAAGGTTGTGCGGCGGGATGTTCGTCGCCATGCCGACGGCGATGCCCGTCGAACCGTTGACGATGAGATTCGGAATACCCGCCGGCAGCACGCCCGGCTCTTCGATCGTGTCGTCGAAGTTGGGAACGCGATTGACCGTGTTCTTGTCGATGTCGGCCAGCATCTCCATCGCCATCGACATCAACCGCGATTCGGTGTAGCGGTACGCCGCCGCGTTGTCGCCGTCGATCGAACCGAAGTTGCCCTGTCCGTCGATCAGCGGATAGCGGAGCGAGAAGTCCTGCACCATACGCACGAGCGCGTCGTAGACCGACGAATCGCCGTGCGGGTGGTACTTGCCGAGCACGTCGCCGACCACCGTCGCGCATTTCTTGTACGGGCGCCCCGGCGTGAGATTGTTCTCATACATCGAGTAGAGCACGCGCCGATGCACCGGCTTGAGCCCGTCGCGCACGTCAGGCAGCGCACGCGAGACGATGACGCTCATCGAATAGTTGATGAACGACTCGCGGATCTCGTCGTCGATGAGGCGCGGAAGAATTCTTTCGCGGTTGTTCGGAGCGGTCATGTAGTTGATCGGCGGATGATGACAAACGGCATCTCCGCGCGACGCTCAGCGCGCGCGGTCACGGCCGAAAATCGAGGGTTTTCCGGGACCCTGAAATATACCCGAAAAGAGCCCGCAAAGCAATCTGCGACCAGCGCGCTAAGTGATTGAGCCAAATAGGCTTACGCAGGTCACAAATCGTCCGGACCGAAGGGCCGTCGAATGCGGCCGGACCACCGGTCCGCCCCTCGCGGTCAGCGGTCCTTCGGCTTCTCCGGAACCGCCGGGTGCGAGTGCGGATGAGAACGCCGGTACTCCTCCTCCTCGGCGATGATCTCCGCCTCGGCCTCCGCCTCGAGCTGCTGCTCGCGCGCGAGCGCCTCGGCACGCTCCCGCTTGTAGCGGTCGTACCACTCGCGCGTGATCTCCGCCGCCAGCTCACGATTGCCGAGCCCGAACGACAGCGCGAGCGCCAGCGCGATCGCGCCGAACAGGATCGCGAACGCCGTCGTCACGATGTCCGTCGCGATGCCCAGCTCCTGCAACGCCATGAAGATCGCGAGGAGGATGACGCCGCCGCGGCCGATGCGCGCGAGCACCCGCCCACCGTGTACCGCGCCAGCCGACGCCGCGATCAAGCCGCCGACGAATCCGCCCAGCACGATGCCCAGCAGGATGATCACGATCGCCGCGATCACGCTCGGGATGTAGCTCACGAGCGTCGAGACCACGTTCGCCAGCGAATCCAGGCCGAGCGCGTTCGCGGCGAGCAGGATCACCGTGAACATCACGAGCCAGAACACGAGGTTCGCCAGCACCCGCGTCGGATTGACGTGCGTGCCCGACCGCTCGACCGCCTGAATCAATCCGGCGCGCTCGAGCATGCTGTTCATGCGCACCCGACGCAGACCACGCTCGACGAGCTTCTCGAGCACCTTCGCGAGCAGATAGCCCGCGAACAGGATGATCAGCGCGCCGACGAGCGCCGGCAGCGTCTGGCCGAACACCTGAGCGACGCTCCCCTGCAGGCGATCGCCGAAGTTCGTGGTGTCCTGGATTTGCATGAGCATCATGGCGGGAATGATAGTGGCCGCCGGCTAAGTTCGCGTCCCGCGTTTCACATCGAAGATCACGCTCCGGCGACAGGTCGGGCAGATGAGCCACTCCCGCTTGCGCGCATAGCCGAGCCCGAACGATCCGCCGCCGATGCTCCGCGCGGTCATTGCGGCCCCGTCGCGCGGGCAGACCGCGCGACCCTCGCGAGCATACGCGTCGCGAATCGCCCGCTCCTCGTCCGGTTCGTACCGCGCGTGGTCGTCCGTCATGAGATTCGAATCACCACCTTGCCGAACTGCTCGCCCTTCTCCAGACGCTCGAACGCCGCCCGCCCCTCCTCGAGCGGATAGACGCTGTCCACGGGGGGCAGCAGCCGTCCGGCGCGCAGCTCGTCCGCGATCGCCGCGAACTCGCGCTCGTTGCCCATCGTCGAGCCGAGCAGCGACCACTGATTCCAGAACAGCCGGCGGACGTCGGTCTCGACCATCGGCCCCGACGTCCCCCCGCAGGTCACGAGCCGTCCGCGACGCCCGAGCGCCAGCAGCGACTGTCCCCAGGTCGCCTGCCCGACGCTGTCGACGACCACGTCCATGCCGCGCTTGCCGGTGCGCTCGCGGATGGTCCTGGCGACGTCGACCTCGTTGCGATTGAGCAGCTCGTCCGCCCCCATCGCCGCCGCCCGCTTCAGCTTGTCGTCGCTCGACGACACGACCCACACCCGCGCGCCGATGTTCTTGCAGATCTGCAACGCCGCCAGCGCGACGCCGCCGCCGATCCCCCAGATCAGAACGTCCTCACCCGGCTGCACCTTCGCGCGCGTGACGATCATTCGCCAGGCGGTGAGCGTCGCTAGAGGGAACGCGGCCGCTTGCTCGGGCGAAACGCGCTCGGGAATCGCCGCCGCGTTCTTCCCCGGCACGACGACGTATTCGGCCATCGTGCCGTTCACGTGCTCGCCGAGGATCTGATAGCGCGGACAGAGGGGCTGTTCGCCGTCGAGACAGTACTCGCAGACGCCGCAGCTCGTCCCCGGGTTCAGGATGACGTAGTCGCCCACGGCGACGTTGCGCACGTTCTCGCCGACGACGTCGACGATCCCGCACGCATCCGATCCGAGAATGAACGGAGGGGCGAGCTTCACCCCGGGCAGTCCGCCCAGGACGAACAGGTCGAGGTGGTTGAGCGCCGCCGCGCGGACGCGCACACGGACGTCCTCCGGACCGCGCAACTCCGGCACCGGCAAGTCGTTGCGGACCTCGATCTGCTCCGGTCCCCCGTTCTTCGAGATGGTCAGTCCACGCACGTTTTGTCCCCTGAACGCCTTATATTGGGCCACTGGATCCCAAAACTAGACGCGCTTGTCGATTCGCGTCTGTTCTCGCCGTTCATCCGTCCATCTGCCTTGATATGACCGCCATCAAAGTTCCCCCGCTCGGTGAATCGATCGTCGAAGCGACCGTCTCCCGCTGGCTCAAGAAGGAAGGCGAAGCGATCGCTCCGGGCGAGACGCTCGTCGAGCTCGAGACGGACAAGATCACGGTCGAAGTCCCCGCGATGAGCGGCGGTGTCGTCACCCGGCGCGCACATGCCGAGGGCGACGTGGTGAAGGTCGACGATCTGCTCGCCGAGATCGACGAATCAGCGACGGCCACGGCTGCGCCCGCGGCTGCGGCCGCACCAGCGGCTGCGCCAAAGCCTGAAGCGGCTCCGGCTCCCGCGGCTTCGGCCGCGCCGGCCGCGCCGGCCGCGCCGGCCGAAGTCCGCGCCTCACCGGCCGCCCAGCGAGTTGCCGCCGAGAAGGGCGTCGACCTCGCGAGTGTGCCGGGCACGGGACGCGGCGGTGTCGTCAGCAAGCCGGACGTGATCGAGGCGGCCTCCAGAACCGCTGCTCCCGCAGCGCCCGCGAAGGCGGAAGCGCCGAGGCCCGCTGCCGCGCCTGCGCCCACGGCCGCCTCGCAGGCCGGACGCGAAACGCGCGAGAAGATGACGACGCGCCGCAAGCGCATCGCCGAGCATCTACTCGAGTCGCAGCACGCCACGGCGCATCTCACGACGTTCAACGAGATCGACATGTCGGCCGTCATCGCGGTCCGCGAGCGGCTCAAGGAGCGCGTCGAGAAGGAGCACGGCGTCAAGCTGTCGTTCATGCCGTTCTTCGTGAAGGCCGCCGTGCAGGCCCTCAAGGCCTATCCGACGGTCAACGCCCAGATCGACGGCGACTCGATCATCTATAAGAATTATGTGAACATGGGCATCGCGGTCGCGTCGGACGCGGGGCTCGTCGTGCCGAACATCAAGGATGCCGATCGCAAGGGGATGCTGGAGATCTCGCGCGACATCGGCGCCCTCGCCAAGAAGGCGCGCGACGGCAAGCTGACGATGGACGACCTCACCGGCGGCTCGTTCACCATCACGAACGGCGGTGTCTTCGGTTCGCTCGTCTCCACGCCGATCATCAACTACCCGCAGGTCGGCATCCTCGGCCTGCACAAGACGCAGGACCGGCCGGTCGCGATCAACGGCAAGGTCGAGATTCGCCCCATGATGTACGTCGCGCTGTCGTACGATCACCGGATCATCGATGGCCAGCAGGCGGTGCTCTTCCTCGTGCGCGTGAAGGAGCTTATGGAAGACCCGGCCTCGATGCTCATCGACTGACAGACCAGCGCGTTTTAGGATTGGAAGGGGCCGGCAGATCGCCGGCCCTTTCGTTTTTCACTTCACCCGGAAGACCATGCGATTTTCGAAGTACCTCGTCGCCATGATCGTCGCGGCCGCGCCGCTCGCCGCACAGCGTTCCACCGGGCCGATCGAGATCGGCATGGACGCGATGCTCTCCCGCCAGTCCTATGAGACCGACTTCGGGAAGTCGAGCGCCACGTTCTTTCAGGTGCCCGTGCAGCAGATCCGCGTCGCGGTCCCAATGACGCCGACGATCTCGCTCGAGCCGTCGATCGGCTACGTCCATGTGTCGGATGACGGATCGTCGTCCGACGCGTTCTCCGGTGAGCTCGGCCTGCTCGTTCACTTCAACGAGAACCGCAAGCAACCGCAGGGCTTCGTTCGCCCGCTGATCGGCGTCGACGACCAGTTCGGCACCGGGGGGACACACTTCACCATGGGCGCCGGCCTCGGCATGAAGATCCCCGCCACCGATCGCATCTCCTATCGCGTCGAGCTGCGCTACAAGCATCAGTTCGAGTCGGACGGCGTCTCGGGCAACCTCTTCGGGCTCGCCGCGGGCCTCTCGTTCTTCACGAAGTAGCCGACCGTTCGCGCCGCTTCGACCGACGAAGCTCGCAGCGGCGCGCGAGTCAGGGCGAAGCGTGTCACCATGGCGCCTGACGGCCGGACCGGGCCCTCGCCGGCCGGTTAGCTTTCAGGCGTCCAAAACTCTCTTCGCCCAATGACTTCGCCTGCATCTTCGCCCACTCCGGCCGATGTCGTGATCATCGGCGGCGGCCCCGGCGGCTACGTCGCCGCCATCCGCGCTGCCCAACTCGGCCTCAACACCGTCTGCGTCGAGATGGACAGGACGCTCGGCGGAACCTGCGTCAACGTCGGCTGCATTCCGTCCAAGGCGCTCCTCTCGTCGTCGGAGCACTACGAGTTCGCCATGCACACGGCGGCCGCGCACGGGATCAAGATCGGCGGCATCGAGCTCGATCTGCCCACGATGCTCAAGCGCAAGGACGACGTCGTCGGCCAGAACACCAAAGGCATCGAGTTCCTCTTCCGCAAGAACAAGATCACCTGGGCCCGGGGCAAGGGCACGCTCAAGCCCGGCAATCTCGTCGAGGTGTCCGACGGCACGAGCTTCCAGGCGAAGAACGTCATCATCGCCACGGGCTCGGTCCCGATCGAACTCCCGTTCCTCAAGTTCGACGAGGAGCGCATCCTCTCGAACGTCGGCGCACTGAAGATTCCGGCCGTTCCGAAGCACCTCATCGTCATCGGCGGCGGCGTCATCGGCCTCGAGCTCGGCTCGGTATGGAAGCGCCTCGGCGCGAAGGTCACGGTGATCGAGCTGCTCCCCGCCATCCTCCCGGGCTACGACGAAGAGCTCGTGAAGGAAGCCGATAAGACTTTCCGCAAGCAGGGCCTCGACATCCGCACCGGCACCAGGGTGACCAACGGCGGACGCACCGACAGCGGCGTGTTCGTCGAAGTCGAGAAGGACGGCAAGTCCGAGCGCCTCGAGGGCGACTGCGTGCTCGTGTCGGTCGGCCGCAGGGCCGCGACGGCGGGGATCGACGCGAAAGCGCTCGGCCTCGACGTGAACGAGCGCGGGATGATTCTCGTCGACGACCAGATGCGTACCAATCTACCGAACGTCTACGCGATCGGCGACTGCGTTCCCGGGCCGATGCTCGCGCACAAGGCGGAAGAGGAAGGTGTCGTCGCCGCCGAGGTGATCGCCGGCCAGAAGGTGCACATGCACTACAAGTCGATCCCGGGTGTCGTCTACACGTGGCCCGAGATCGCCTCGGTCGGACTCACCGAGAAGCAGGTCAAGGAGAGCGGCCGCGAGTATCGCACCGGCAAGTTCCCGTTCTCGGCGAACGGCCGCGCGCGGTCGATGGGCGACACGACCGGCTTCGTGAAGTTCGTCGCCGACGCGAAGACCGACGAGCTGCTCGGCGCGCACATGATCGGACCGAACGTCTCGGAGCTCATCGCCGAGGTGGTCCTGGCATTCGAGTATCGGGGCTCGTCGGAGGACATCGGCGTCACGGTGCATGCGCACCCGACGCTGTCCGAGGTCACGAAGGAAGCGGCACTCGCCACGCTCGGCCGCGCGCTCCACTTCTAGGCGGCGTGTCCGGCTACTTCGATCTCGACCCGCGTCCCCTGCTGCCTGAAGATTCGCAGGGGACACGGGTGCTCCTCATGGGTGCGCTCGGCGTCACGCCGTACATCGATCGCGCCCTCGAGGTGCTGGAGCTCGCGGAGCGCGGCAACGACGCCGAGCATCGCGCGCTGGTCATCGCGCGCGATGGAACGGTCGCGGCGCTTGCGCTCTTCGGTGAGATCGCCGGCACCGCGGACGGGGCCAAACTCCATACCGCGGTGCTTGCGCCGGGCGTTCGGGCGGAGGAGATCGGCCCGCGGTTGATGCGCGCCGTGGCGGAAACGCTGCGCGGGGTCGGCGCGCGCTTTCTTCTGGCCGAGCTGCCGGATGATCCCGCGATCGGCAACATCCTGACGCTTCTGCGCCACCAGGGCTTCAAGGAAGAAGCGCGCGTGCCGGATTTCTACCGCGACGGCATCGCGCTGTCGTTCCTGCGCCTGTCGCTCTGACGCATCGCGGCCGGCACGAAGCGGTCCCCGACCGTGTCGCCGCCGAACTCGCGCCTCAGCCCTTTCCGAGGGCGGCCTTCACTCTTTGAATGAGTGTCAGCTCCAGGCGGCCGGTGGACCCACACGGGATCATGTCCGAGCTTCCGCCCGTCACGTCCTGCCCTTTGGAGATGAAGGTGGTCTGCAGCTTCGTGCCGCCGCTGCCGTTCGCGTTGACGTCGGTCATGAGCGACATCGTGATGCGGTAGGTGGCTGCGTTCGGACCCGTGATGCCGCTGCCGCAGTTCACGAACTCCGTCATGCGCTGGCCGCCCATCTGCCGGCTCTTTACGAAACTGGCATTTCCGATCTGATGTGACGCCGGGTTCTCGATCGTGACGGGAATCTCGAGATCGCCGTAGACCTTCTTCACGGCCGCCCAGACGGCCGTCGGCGGCGCGGCGATGTCGACTGCCTCGGGGCGAACCGGATCGGTCATCATCACGCCCCCCTCACCCTGGAAGATCACCTGGCGCTGCGGCGCGGCAGCACTGCCCGTGGTCGACGGCGGGGGCGCGCAGGCGACGCCCGCGGCGAGAACGACCAGCGAAATCCTGTTGCGACGCGACATGACTGAGCCTCTCGGTAGGCGATGATTCACACGGATGGATCGCGGGGGGCGACAGACCCGCGACCGCCGCGAGCGTCCCGCCACCGGGCCGTTCCACCGCCGCTGGATGATGTGCTCGGGACGGCGTTGCCGCCACTGCCGCCGGCGCGATCGCGCCGCGGAGGGTCGATCAAGGCGGGATGTATCCCTCGAAGACCAGATCCTGATATCCCCCGATCTGGCGCGCCCCGACCCGCTTCAGAAAGGAATCGATCGGCTCGATCATCGACGTGCTGACGTTGCCAGGGCCCGGCACATACAGCGGATGGGCGCGGCCGAAGCGGCCGAAGTAGCTGCGAATGATGACGCTCGAGGCGTCGTGCGGGAGGGCGTTGACATTCGTGGCGTAGCGATCGAATCCCTGGTCGCGCTGGATCAGATACTGTTCCACGTTCGAGAGGTAGAACGCGGAGACGACCAGTCGATTCTCGCGAGCGTACTGCGCGATGGCGCGCATCGCCTGATTGCCCGCCACGTTGCCGACGATCGGAACGATGCGGTCGCGGAGCTGCATCGAGCGCACGAACTGGAACGCGTCCTCGCTCCCCAGGTAGCCGACCTCGCGGCCCGCCCGATCGGTCGCGCGCGCAAGCTGTCCGAACGACGGGTAGTCCATCCGGTTGTTCCGTCCGAGACTCGAGTACCGCGTGTCGAGCCCCGACTCGACGAACTCCGCGCGATAGGCGTCGATCGTCTGGCGATCCCGAGCGTCCAGCGGCACCCTGAACCCCGCGATGCGCGCGTTGCTCGCGGCGCGAGTGGCTCGCACGACGGCCGAGTCGGTGGGGGTGCGCGCGATGTAGGCCAATAGCTCGGACGTCGGTCGGGCGGACCAGCGGTCGACGTCGGCCGGCACCGGCTTCCCCAGCAGAAGACACAGATACTCGAGGCGGTTTCGCGCGACGACGAAGTACGACTTGAACAGCAGATGCTCGAGGAGATTGTCGCGGCGGATGTCGATCATCAGCGCGAGCGACGGCCGGACGAGCGCGACGTACGAGAAGTTCTGATCCGGGCCGACGCCGAGGTAGAGGCCGCCGCGCACGCCCACCTTGGCGAGTTGGCTGGCGACGTGAAGGTACGACGCTTCGTTCGTGATGATGTTGTCCGAATCGAAGTAGCCCCCCGGTTCGGACAGACGGGCGACGAGCGCGGCGAACGCCGTCGACGAGTCTGCCCGCTGCGCTACCGCCAACCGCGGCGACGCGAACGGCAGACATGCGATGGCGAGAATCGCGAGCAATCGGAGTCGGCGCATACCGCTCATTTTACTACGTCGCGGAGTTGGGGCGAGGGGGTACGCCGCAAAGGCCGAGAGTGAACATACCTCGCTCATCGCGCCAGTCGGTTCGCAAAACGACTACCGGATCGACGCTCATTGCCCGCGGTGCCGGCAGGACAACACCGTGGCTTACTACCGAAGCTCGAGCGCGTTGGTAAGGTCACCCATCGGACGGCCGCCGGCCGCCGTCAGCGCGCTGTCGCGCCGGACGATGCCTTTCAAGGGTTCTAATCCAAATATCGAGGAGATGAGCCGAATGATCGAACCGGTGTCGTACTGCGTGTGATCGACCGTGCCTTTCTTCGCGAACGGCGAGATGATGATCGCGGGAATGCGTGTGCCCGGCCCCAAGAGATCGCCCTTCGGGGGCGCCACGTGGTCCCACGAGCCGCCGAATTCGTCGTACGTGATCACGATGACCATGTTCTTCCACTGCGGGCTGGCGCGCAGCTTGGCGACCAGATCGGCGATCCGCGCGTCGCCCTCCGTGAGGTTCGTGTAGCCCTCGTGCTGGTTGTAGAGCCCCTCGGGCTTGTAGAACGCGACGGAGGGCAGCGTGCCGCGTGCCGCATCCGCGATCATGTCGTCGTAGTCCTGGAGATGCGCGGCGCGATACTCCGGATGCGCGACGGGATCGAACGCCGCGTAGTAGTTGAACGGCTGGTGATGCGCCTGAAAGTCGATGCTGTCCTTCGTGGCCACGCCGGTCTGGCTGGTCCGATAGATGATCCGGCGAGCGCCGGCGGCGCGCGGACCGTCGGCCACGGCTGCGTTCCACGAACCGCCGTACCACTTCCACGAGACGTTCTTTGCGGTGAGGCGATCGCCGATCGTCGGCTCGGTCTGCGCAGGCAGGGTGGTCGGCCGCATCGGATCGGCGAGCAGCGGATTGCTCCCCGCCGTCGTGGCCGGCGCATTGCCGCTCGGCTGGTAGGCCGGCTGCATCGTGTTCACCGCGTAGAATTTTCCGTCGCCGAAGTAGTTCTCCGGGGTCAGGTTGCCGCTGTTCGCGAAGACCGGTGGCCCGTCGAGCGCGGAGGCCGGGCTGTTCGACGCGGTGACCAGCACGGGCAGGTAGTTGCCGTCCGGGTCCTTGCGTAGCTGCGCGATGGTCGGCTTCGCGGGGGCGTTCGCGGCGTCCGGATATTCCGGCGCGCACGCGCAGATCAGGTACTGGTGATTGAGGAACGAGCCGCCGAAGGCGCCCTGGAAGAAGTTGTCGGCGAGCACGAACTCCTGCGCCAGGCGGAACATCGCGGCGCCGGAGTAGTCGAAGTGGCCCATCGTGAGTCCGCCGGCGTCAGCCCACGCCGCGAAGCCGTCGTTCTTGCCGCCGGCGATCTGCATCTGATTCTCGAAGAACCGATGCCAGAGATCGCGCGTCACGGTGGACGTCGAGAGCGTCGCGTTCGCGCTCGCGCGGAACGCTGTCTCGATCGGAAACGGGGCGTTCGGAAGGCCAGCGCTCTGCGCCTGCGTGACGACCGGTGTCACACCGGTCTGGGTCACTCCGCGCCAGGTGGGCGGAAGTGTCGGCAGCAGCGTCACGCCGTCGCGATCCTTCTGCGGCACGTAGCGCGCCGTCGGCGTGCCGTCCGCGCCGAGGACGGACGCAAGGCCGTTCGCCCCGGGGAATTTCCCGAATAGGTTATCGAACGACCGATTCTCGGCGTAGATGACGACGACGGTCTTCACGCTGTCGCGAAGCGTGGCGCGAGAGACCGTTGATGGGCCGCCGCTGCCCCGCAGCAACTGGCAGGCACCGGCGGTGAGGGCCGTCGCGAACGTCGCGGCGAGCAGCAGGATTCTGGACGGGCGATTCAGGGCTGGCATTCGTGAAACTTCGGCATTTCGTCACGGCTCGCAATGGAGGACGGCGTCACGCGGCGAGAGTCGTCGGAATCGCGGCCGGCGTGATCGTCGGACTGCTTTCGGGCGCCGCGTCCTGTAGTCGCGAGGAAGCAAAGCGCGCGGCGCCCGCGCCGCAACCGAATGCGGCGACGTTGACGACCCTTGGCCGCACACTCTTCTTCGATTCGACCCTCTCCGCTTCCGGCCGGACGTCGTGCGCGTCGTGCCACGACCCGCGCCACGACTGGGGACCGCCGAACTCGCGTGCCGTGCAGTTCGCCGGGATCGACGGCACGTCGCCGGGGATCCGAGCGGTGCCGTCGCTGAAGTATGCCCAGGACACGCCGCCGTTCACCGAGCACTATCGCGAGGACGACGGCAACGACGCCGACGACCTGGGACCGACCGGCGGTCGCACGTGGGACGGTCGCGCGTCATCCGCACGCGACCAGGCCGCGATTCCCCTGCTCTCGCCCTTCGAGATGGCCAACCCGTCGCCAGCCGCGGTACTCGCACGGCTGCAAGCATCGGCCAGCGCGCCGGCCTTTCGCGCGGCGTTCGGCGCGAGGATCTTCGACGATTCCGCTGCCGCCTGGAAGGGGCTGCTCAGCGCACTCGAGGTGTTCCAGGAGAGCCCCGAGGATTTCTATCCCTACTCGAGCAAGTACGACGCGTTCCTGCGCGGCGAGGCGGACCTGAGTGCGCGTGAGAAGCGCGGGCTGGCGCTGTTCAACGACGAGCGAAAGGGGAACTGCGCGAGCTGTCACGTCAGCGCCGTCATCCGCGGCGCCGCTCCACAGTTCACCGATCGCGGCCTCATCGCGCTGGGCGTGCCGCGCAACCGGCGGATTCCCGCGAACGCCGACACCACCTACTTCGACCTGGGTTTGTGCGGACCGGTGCGCACCGACCTCTCGGCGCACGCGGAATACTGCGGCGCCTTCAAGACGCCGACCCTCCGCAACGTCGCACGACGTTCAGTATTCTTTCACAACGGCGTGTTCACGAGCCTCGAGGAGGTGCTGCGCTTCTACGCGCAGCGCGACGTGCATCCCGAGCGGTTCTACGGTCGCGACGCGCTCGGGCGCGCTCGAAAGTTCGACGACCTTCCACGTGTGTACTGGGCGAACGTGAACGTCGACCCGCCGTTCGATCGGCGGCCGGGGGACTCACCGGCATTCAGCGACGCGGAAGCGGCGGACTTCATCGCGTTCCTTCGGACGCTCGACGACGGCTATCGATCCGCCGCGGGCGAAAAGCAGAACGGCCAGCCCTGAGGGCTGGCCGTCCGAGATTGTCGCGGACCCGCTGTTATCGCGCGAACGCCATCACGACCGCGGTAATGATCGCACCACCCGCCAGCAGCGCGGCTGCCGTGCCGATGGCGGCGGTCGGCGTGACGACGTACTCACGCTGCCACCACTTCGTGATCACCGCGGGCGCGGTCTGCGGGAGCGCGTCCATGATCTGGGCCTCGAGATACGCGGGCGTATGAAGACGGCGGCGCCGCTCCACCTCACCGTTGATCTGTTTCCAGAATTCGACGTCTCGCGCCGTATCACCCTTGCGCACACTTGCCTCCGGAAGCTCACCATCCAACCACGCATGCACCGCCGGGGCGAGCACGCGCGCGTCCTGTTCCTGCCGACTGAGCGGCACTTCACGATCGGCGATCGGACGCTCCCGGTCGGAGCGGCGCGGCGCGCGATGGTGCTGGCCTTCGGTCCCGCCAAGGCCCCCGTCGGAACGAAGATCGTCTAGCATTAGGCGTACTTTTCCTCTAAGAGAGCCTGAAGCGCTTCGCGCGCGCGATGTACGCGCATCTTCAACGCTCCAACCGTTGTACCGAGGAGATCGGCCATCTCTTCATACGACCGGCCTTCGACGTGCTTCATGACGAAGGCCTCACGCAACGACGCCGGCAGCGTCGCGAGCGCTCGGTCGAGATCACTACGAAGCTCTGTACGATCCAGTTCTTCGTCGGGCGTCGCATACCCGGACGGTTGATCGTCCTCGTCGTAACTGAGGTGTGACCGGCGGATGTTCTTGAGCCAGTCCTTACAACCGTTTGCGACGATGCGAAAAACCCACGCGTCGAATCGCCCACGCACCTCGGCGAGGTGCTGGTACGCCTTGATGAAGCTGAGCTGCAGAATGTCTTCGGCGACGTCCGGACTGCCGGTCATACAGAGAGCATGACGGTAGAGCGGATCGCTATAGCGCGTGATCAGAGTCTTGAACGCGTCGCGGTTGCCCGCGAGAACGCGTTGAATGATCAGTTGATCCGAGTTTTCCAGATCATCTGCGACTTGATCAGCCCGCAGGGCTGCCTCCGTTGTCTTCACGACAACAGAGTAACGCACTTTCTGCGCTTCTGACAGGGCGTTGGCCCCTCGACGCTGCTCGATCAGGGTAGCCACGCTCAGAAGACGAAACAGCGGCTCGTACGGTAACGTTCCCGCAACGCCGCCGCGCCGATCGCGACCGGCCCCCGCCTGTCAACGATCCGGTATTCGCCGACATCGCGGCGCTCACTTCACAAACTACTTCAGGTCACGTTCGACGCTCTCGAACGCCCCCCAACCCAACCGGCGCACGAGCGGCCCATGCTCATCCAGCCCCGGCGGCGCGAAGCGCACGCTGCCTCCCACGCTCGACGGCATTCCCGTCCGCGCCGACGCGCCCGACTCCTCGAGTGCTTCGAGAACGCTCAACACCACCCCGTTCGGCACCCCCGCCGCATCGAGCTTCGCGCGCCACTCCGCCGCATCGCGCGTCGCCAGCGTGCGAGCGAACGCGTCGACCACGCGCTCGCGCTCCGCGAGACGACCCGCATTCGTGGCGAGAGCCGGATCGTCGGCCAGTTCGGCGAGTCCGATGGCACGCGCCGCGGCGGCCCACTGCGCATCGTTGCCAACCGCGATGACGATCGGCCTGTCAGCCGCGCGAAAGAGCTGATACGGCACGAGATTCGGATGCGCGTTCCCCCAGCGCTTCGCATCGCGCCCGGTGACGAGCGCGTTCTGCGCGACGTTCACCAGCGCCGCTCGGGCGCTGTCCTGCAGCGAGACGTGCAGATGCGCGCCCTCGCCGGTGCGCCCGCGCTGTACCAGCGCCGCGAGGATGGAGATCGCCGCGTCCTTGCCCGCCAGCACATCCGCCAGCGCGACACCGATCTTCATCGGATCGCCCTTCGGCTCTCCCGTGATCGCCATCCACCCCGACTCGGCTTGCGCCACGAAATCGTAGCCGAGACGACCGCTGTCCGGCCCGAAGCCGCTGATGGTGCACCAGATCAGCTCCGGCTTGCGGCGTCGAAAGTCATCGGCGCCGAAGCCGCGCCGCTCGAGGGTCCCGCGCTTGAAGTTGTCGACGACGACGTCCGCCTCGAGCACCAGTGCCTCGAGCAGCTCGCGGTCGGCCGGCCGATCCAGGTCGGCGGCGATCGCCAGCTTGTTCCGGTTGATACTGAGGTAGTAGGCGCTGCGGCCGGCGTCATCGAAGGGTGGCCCCCAACCGCGGGTGTCATCCCCGGCCCCGGGCCGCTCGACCTTCAGGACGTCGGCGCCGAGGTCACCGAGTAGCATCGTGGCGAGCGGGCCGGCCAGGACGCGCGTGAGATCGAGCACTCGGACGCCAGAAAGCATGCCATGGCGCGCAACTGTCGCGTTTGTGATATCGATATGCTCCGATAGCTCCGGCGAATCAGCCGGCGGCGTACGAACTGCCAGCCACGACCATTCTTGCGTAGCGTTCGCAAAATCATATACTTCCGCCCGCCCCGCCACCCTCGTCGCCCGAGCGCCTCCTCCATATGATGGACAGTCCGCACGCGAACGACCCGAGCGGAGCCCCCGTCCCCGGCTCCAACCCGACAGCCGCCGCCGCCAATCCCAGCGAGAACGGCAAGGCCGACCTCCGCGACGTCGTCGCCGAATTGAGCGAGCGCGCTCAGACCATCAGCCGCGACGCGAGCGGACGCATCGCCTCCGCCATGCGAGACGTCATCGGCACGAGCGCCGGCCTCGCCGGCTTCGCGGTCGAAAGCGCCCGCGACCTCGTTCAGTTCATGGTGCGCCGCGGACAGATGACGGCAGCCGAAGGCGACCGGCTGATGCGCGAAGCCGACGCGGCGCAGCGGAAACGCTCGCCTGCCAGGACCGCGGCCAGGCCATCGGGGAAGGAGCCGTCCGTCCCGGCGAAGCCGGCGGCGAAGGTGGCGGCGAAGGCGTCCGCGAACGTCGCTTCGAAAGCGTCGCCCAAGCCTCCGGCCAGAACCGGGACGAAAGCCGCCGCCAAGACCACGGCCAAGCAGGAGGCCAGGGCGACCCCGTCGAGTGCCAAACCAGCCGCAAAGCCCAAGCTCGCGGCCAAATCCGCGACGGCGAAGAAAAAGAAGTAGCGCTATCGGGTGGCCGGGGGATCAGGCCGCGGACTGCGTACGACGACGCTCCAGAATCTGCCCCAGTAGCTCGCGCATCGCGTTGGTGTCGGACACGCAGAACTCCGCTTCGGTCTCGTCCGCGCTCGCGCCGCCCACGTGCACGGTCACCGCGCGCGGATGGTGCGCGCGCAGGTGCTTGAACATGTCCTCGTCAGTTCGATCGTCCCCCGCCGCGAAGAGCGACGCGCCTTCGTGCGTCGCCGCGAGACGATCCGCCAGCTCCACCGCAGCCGTGCCCTTGTGCACGTCGACCGGCGGACGCAGCTCGAGAACCTTCTTTCCCGTCGTGATCCGCAGCCCGTAGTCGCGCGCCACCCGCTCGACCTCGGCGCTCACCTCGGGCACGATGGATGGCTCGGCCAGACGGAAGTGCACCGACACGGTCCACCGCTTGTTCTCGACGAACACCCCCGGCCAACCGCGCCGATCGGCCACGTCGGCAATGCGGGACGACGCGTGGCGCAGCGGCGCTTCGTACCGAACGATGTCGTCGCGCGGCCTGCTCGACTCACTCGGCCGCGCGATCTCGAGGCCGTGGTTTCCAATCACCCAGCCGCGATCGACGTGCGCCATTCGCCGACCATCGTCCGCACGCCGCCCGGTGACGAACACCACGTGCGTGTCCGGCAGCTTCGTGAGCCCGTCGAGAATCGCGCGCGTCGTGTCGGGTACCACGGCGTCTTCCGGGCGCGGCGCGATGCGAGCCAGAGTGCCATCGATGTCGAGCAGAAGCACGAGCGGACGGCCGTCGAGGCGATGCGCCAGATCGTCGCGCAGCGGCAGGGCGGGCCTCACCGTCAAAGGACCGATGCCCTCGTGTCGTCGTCCAGATCCTCTCGTGCCGTCATGTGGAAGCTCCGTTCTGGCATCTGCCCCTGCGCCGCCATGATCTGGGTCGCGCGGGCGAGAATGGCATCCAACCAGTCGAAAATCGTCGAGTTGTGCAACTGTCGCCGCATCCGGTGCATCCGCCGCTTCCGCTCCTCCGGCGACATCTCGAGCGCGCCCCGGATGGCAGACACGAAGCCGTCGATGTTGAAGGGATTGATGAGCATCGCACCCTCGATCTCTTCGGCCGACCCCGTGAAGCGACTCAGGATCAATACCCCGCGCTCGTCGACCTGGCACCCCACGAATTCCTTCGCGACGAGATTCATGCCGTCCTGCAGTGAAGACACGATACACAGATCCGCCGCGCGGTACACCCCGGCGAGCAGATCGGAGTCGACGTTCTCGTTGATCAGCACGATCGGCGTCCAATCCTTCGTGCCGAACGTCTCGTTGACGTGCAGTACTGCCTGCGTCACCTCGCGCTCGAGGTTGTTGTACGCGGGCAGATCGGTGCGGCTCGGCGTGCAGACGAAGATGAACGTGAACTTCTCGCGGAGTTCGGGCGATTCGGTCCAGAGCGTCTCGAGCGCGCGGATACGTTCGGGGATACCCTTCGTGTAGTCGATGCGATCCACGCACACGCCCAGCTGTCGCGGCCCCTTGGCGTAGCGCTGGCGCAGGGTCGCGACGCGGTGCTCGCTCTCCGGCGTGCTGGCCATCTCCTCGAATCGCTCGACGTCGATGCTGATCGGAAACGCGCCGACGTGCACGACGCGGTCGCGGAACAGAATCGTCTCGTGCGTGTGGTCGACCTGCGCCTCGGGGATGTACCGATCGACGCACTGCAGAAAATTCGCGGCGTAGCGGTCGATCTGAAATTCCACCAGATCGTTGCCCAACAGCCCCCGCAGCACCGCCTCGTGCGTGCCGGCCGGCAGCAGGCGGAGAATGTCGGGCGGCGGAAACGGGATGTGCCAGAACTGGTGAATGAACAGCGACGGCCGCATCGCCCGCAGATACTCGCCCGCGAGCGCGAAGTGATAGTCCTGGATCCACGCCATCGCGCGCCCGGTGCACCGCTCCGCCTCGTCGGCGACGGCGTGGGCAAAGCGCAGATTCACCGTGCGGTACCGGTCCCAGTACTCCGTCCGAAACTCGAAGTGCTGGATGAGCATGTGACACAGCGGCCAGAGCGCGCGATTCGCGAACCCATGGTAGTAGCCGTTGATGTCCGCCTCGTCGAGCCAGACGCGGCGCAGCGTATACTCAGGATTGTCTGGCGGTACGGAAACGCGGCCCGTTTCGTCCGCCACCTCGCGATCGCCTGAGCCCGAGCCCCACGCGACCCACGTTCCGTGCGTGCGGCGCATCGTCGGATCGAGCGCCGAGACGAGCCCCCCGGCTGGCTGCTTGACGTCGATCCCTCGCGGGCCGCGGACGTGCTCGTACGGCTCGCGGTTCGAGACGAGGATGAACTTACAGTCGGCGAGATAGTGAGTGATGTCGGGCATCGAAGCTGAGACAGCGGAAGCAACGACCATGCCCGTTGGGACTGGCTCGATTGGCGAATGCGCTGCCGAGCAATACGTTCCACTCGTGGCGGATACGATCGTGACGCGCGCGCCGACGCGCATCGACTTCGGCGGTGGCTGGACGGACGTGCCGCCCTACTCGGACGAGATGGGCGGATACGTGTGCAACGTCGCCATCAACCGCTACGTGACCGTCACCATCGGCCACGCCGCCGCGAGCAGCCTCAATCCAAGTGAACGCGTGGTCGTCGACGCAGCGGCCCGCCGGCTCAACTGCTCGGTCGGCAACGTTCACATCGCCAGCGATTTCCCCATCGGCGCCGGACTGGGCGGATCCTCGGCCGCGGGGGTCGCCGTCCTCTCGGCGATGTGTGCCGCGACTGACTCGCCGCTATCGCGAGACGAGCTCGCCGAGCTCAGTCGCGACATCGAGGTGGCCGACCTCGGCGTGTCGGGCGGACGGCAGGATCACTACGCCGCGGCATACGGTGGAGCACTCGGCCTCCGCTTCGGGGCGAACGGCGTCGTCGTCGACCCGATCGCATTGAGCCCCCGAGTTCGTGATGCGCTCGAGCGTCGATGCATCATCATCTACACGGGCCAGAGCAGAATCTCGGGCGATACCATCGAGGGCGTGCTCGGCGCCTATCGCGCGCGAGAGCCGCGCGTGGTCGGCGCGCTCCAGCGCATGAAGGAGCTCGCCGAATCGATGACCGACGCGCTCCGCCGGGAGGACGTCGACGAGCTGGGCGCGCTGGTCGGTGAGCAGTGGCAGCATCAGCGCTCGCTCCATCCCGCCATTCCCACCGAGCGCATCGACGCCATCATCGCAACGGCCGCGCGCACCGGCGCGATCGGCTCGAAGGCGCTTGGCGCGTCGGGAGGCGGCTGCGTCCTGGTGATCTCCGCCGAAGGCCGCGAAGCCGAGCTTCGCGAAGTGCTCGCACCGCTCGGCGAGCTGTTGCCCTTCGCGATCGACCTCACCGGCGCCGCTCGGTGCCGGTGAACAACTCGAGAGAATGTTGATGACCGTCGCCCGTGGTGACGCCGTTGCTCTCACCCGCGAGCTCGTTCGAATCGACTCGCGCAATCCGTCGCTCGTCAGCGGCGGCCCCGGCGAGGCCGCCGTCGCGCGCGCGCTCGCCGACGTGCTACGCGCGTGGGGCTTTCGCGTCGACGTCGTCGAGGTCGCGCCGGGGCGCCCGAATGTGATCGCGCGCGTCGGCAACAGCGGGGGCCGAACCTTGATGTTCAACGGACACCTCGACGTTGTCGGAGTCGAGGGGATGGTCCACCCGCCGTTCCACGCGGCCGAAGCCGACGGCCGTCTCTACGGCCGCGGGTCGTGCGACATGAAGGCCGGCGTCGCGGCAATGTGTGCCGCCGCGGTCCGCGCGATCGATGCGGGTCTCGCTGGTGAGATCATCGTCGCCGCGGTCGCCGACGAGGAATTCGAGAGCATCGGCACGCGAGCGCTCGTGGAAAGCGGCGTCCGCGCCGAGGCCGCGATCGTCACCGAGCCGACCGGGCTGGCGATCATGCCTTCGCACCTCGGCTTCGTCTGGGCCGACGCGGAATTCCGGGGCCGAGCCGCGCATGGTAGTCGGTGGGAGCTCGGCGTCGATGCGATTCGGCACGCCGGACTGTTTCTCGCCGAGCTCGATCGGTACGACGCCGAGGTGCTCTCGACGCGCTCGCACGTGCTGCTTGGCCGCCCCTCGGTACATGCATCGACGATCGAGGGCGGCAGCGGCATGTCGACGTATCCCGACCGCTGTCTGGTCCGCCTCGAGCGTCGGACCATTCCGGGCGAGACGCCGGACCAGGTGGTGAGCGAGCTGCGCGCGCTGCTCGATTGTGTTCGACCGATGGTCGAGCGGCGGGGCAAGGCGCTCACCGCGACGGTCGAGCGGACGTTCGCGCAGGAGCCCAGCGACGTAGCGATCGACGCGCCGGTCGTCGGAGCGCTCGAGCGCGCGCTGCGGGAAGTCGGTGAGACTGTGCGGATCGAGGGGATGACCGCCTGGACCGACGCCGCGGTCCTCAACGCCGCCGGCATTCCGGCAATCTGCTTCGGCCCGGGCGACATTTCGCTCGCGCACGCCGCGGAAGAATACGTTCCCATCGACGAGATCGAGCGTGCGACGCGAGTGCTGACCGCGCTCGCGCAATCCTGGTGCCCTGGAGCGAACGAGTAGCATGGCGCAGTTGACCCACGCACAGTATGAGATTCTCGAGCGCGCGCTGTCGCGCGGCAGCCGCATCGTCGTCATGCGACGCGGGCGGCAGGAGTACGTGATCATCCCGCTCGAGCTGCGGACCGAGAACGGCCGAGAGGTGATCGAAGCGCGCAATCCGACCACGGGCCACGGCCTGACGATCCACCTCGACGAGATCGACGGTATCGAGGCGGCGTCGTGAGCGAGACGCTGCCTTTGCTGGCGATCTTCGCGGACGAGTCGTGCCTCGGCAACGGACGCGAAGGGAGTAACCCCGGCGGTGCGGCCGGAGTCATCGAGTACATGAATCAGGAGACAGGCAATCTCACCCGCTGGGATTACTGGGTCTCCGAACCCGCCACGACGAACAACCGCATGGCGCTGCGCAGTGCGATCGAAGGGTTTCGGGCGATCTCGCGCAAGGGCGTTCGCTTTCGCGTGACCTTCACGAGCGACTCGCAGTACCTCGTCAAGGGCATGAGCGAGTGGGTCCATGGCTGGATGTCACGCGGCTGGCGAAAGAAGGACGGCGAGATTCTCAACCTCGAGCTGTGGAAGGAGGCCGTGGAAGCGGTGCGCCCGCATCAGGTGAGCTGGCAGTGGGTGCGTGGGCACGAGGGCCATCCGCAAAACGAGTATGCGAACGATCTCGCCGTGCGCGCCGCGCGTGAGCAGACGAACTCGAACGGCGTGGTCGCGTCGCACTTCGACGAGTGGCTGGAGGCACAGCGCAAGAAGGGCAAGATGGGCATCGAGCCGCAGGCGTTCCCGACCCACGAGCGGTTCAAGGCAGCGCGCAGGTACGCTCAGTAACGAGGAGCAGTGAGCACCATTCACCGAGTCAGGCATGGACAACGTTGATCGCATGTACCGGCATCTGGTGCGGACCATTCGCGCCAAGTTTCCGCAGTACCTCTCGCAGCCGTTCGACGTCGCGTCGCTTCAGCAGACGATCCTCCCGTATCGCCTGCACCGGCGGGAGCTCGGTCTCGAGACGAACGAGGACTACGAGATCACGCTGACCGAACTGCTGTCCGGCGCGCGCGACTACCTCATCGTCGACGAACGAATGAAGGATGCGCTCAGGGCCGAGTTGACGGCCGTCAATCCCGACCCGAGCGCCTTCAAGCAATTCGGGCCGGCGATGGTCGCGCTCTCGCCGAATGCGTTGCGAAGCCTCGAGGCCGGCCCGGACGATCCGTCGACGCCCCTCAAGCCGATCCTCGCGCAGGATGCACCGACGGAAAAGCGGCACGTCATCGCGCAGTCCACCCCGACAGTCGTGCCTCCGTCTCCCGCCGCCGAGCCTCGACGGCAGGCGCCGGCGGCCGCGCGACCGAGCGCGGAAAACGTCGCCGACGCCGGCAGGCATTCGACGCCGACCACCGCGCCCTCCGGTGCGCGCGCGATCATCCCGAAGCCGGGCGAACAGTGTCGGTCGTGCAATGCGTCGCTGCCCCCTGGACGCCCGATCACGTTCTGCCCACACTGCGGCCAGAACGTCACGACGCTGCACTGCCCCGCGTGCGGCTCCGAGCTCGAGGTGGGATGGCGGTTTTGCCCGGTGTGCGGCCGGCCCGCCGACGCCCACTGACCCGGTCGACACCGATTTCGCGCCCGCGGGGTAAGAGAGCCTCGGACTTGCAGTAGCGGCACCGCACGACCTCAGTCTCGAGTCTTCCATCATGCACATTCGATCGATCGTCGCCGGCGTCGGCGCCGCCGTTTGCATCGCCGCGACACTCCCTCGGCCGGCCGCCGCGCAGCAGCGCTGGCGCGTCACGACGCGCGAGCATGTCGACCTGTGGCTGCACGGCTTCGCGATGCTCACCAGCGACACCGGCAAGGTCACGTTCTTCGCCCGCGGCTACAAGCAGCAGATGACGGCCCTGAAGAAGGAGCGCGGCGCGTTCACGAACCTCGACGCGAATCAGCAACAGCTGTCGCAGCGGTTCGCGACGTCTCCCGCCCTCGCGAACGCACAGTTCGTGGCGATGTATTTCGCCTCGATGCAGGACCTGTCGAACGCGATGGATCTCTTCATCCGCGCGAACGGCGAGCCGCGCCGCGCCAATGATCCGGTCCAGCAACAGCAGATCGCGTTGCTCGCCGCGAATTTCCCGTCGCCGGCGGACCGCAACTGGGCCAGGCTCTTCATGCAGAGCCTGCAGGACGAGAGCACCCGATTCTACCACGCCTACTGGACCGCCGAACAACAGACGCGCGGGGCCGGGTTCGCGCAGGTGAACCAGCTCTGGATGAATCAGTTCTACCCCAAGCTCGAGCGCTTCCTGAACAACACCCAGCAAGAGCGCGGCGAGCTGCTTCTCTCGCTACCGCTCGGCGGAGAAGGTCGAACGATCAATGGCGGCAAGCAGGCGAACACGGTCGCGGTCAACTTTCCAAGGACCGCCGACGCCGCGTCCGAAGCGATGTTCACCTTCGTGCACGAGATCGTCGCGCAGCTCGTCGACGAAGCCGTGCGCGACAACACGTCTCCAGCGGAACAGCGGTCGGGTGTCACCGCCGGCTACACGGGCAACGGCGCCGTCCGCGGCGGCGCGCTCGTGCTCGAGAAGACGATGCCCGATTTCGTGGCGCCGTACATGCGCTACTATCTCGCGCAGGCCGGCCAGGCAGCCCCCACCGGCGATCCGCGTGCCGCCTTCGAGTCGACGTTTCCGCTGCCACCCGCCATCGTCACCGCGCTTGGCAAGGCGATCGACGGCGTGCTCGGCGGGATCTGATCGAAGGCGCCCACCGGCGGGAACGACGGTCGTAAGTTTCGAGTCTCCGCATTCGCCCATCGATGTCCGATCCTTCGCCATCCCGTCCGCCCGGATCACTCGTTCCTCGTCTCGATCGCGCGTCGCTCGAGCGAGTGTTGGCGCGCGCGGCTGAGCTCCAGGGCTCGGCCGCCGACGCCGACAGCAGCGATCAATTCACCGAAGCGCAGCTCATCGAGCTCGGCAAGGAAGTAGGTCTGTCGCCACAGAACCTGCGACAGGCCCTCGCCGAGGAGCGCACGCGCTCCGCGGCTCCACAGGAAGAGAGCGGGCTCGCCGCGAGCATGTTCGGACCGAGCCGGGTGAGTGCCGCGCGCACCGTGCCCGGCAAGGCTGCCGACATTCTCGCCGTGATCGATTCCTGGATGCAGAAGCAGGAGACGTTGATCGTAAAGCGTCACCACGCCGACCGCTTCGTCTGGGAGCCGAGCCGCGAATTTGGCGTCGCGTTCCGCCGGGCGTTCAAGCCCGGCGGGCGCGACTACGTGCTGTCGAGCGCGTTCGAGGTCGCCGCGACGGTCATTCCGATCGACGACGAGCGCGCCCACGTCGTGCTCGATGCGGACTTCCGAACGCGACGCACGCGCGTCGGCATGCAGGTCGCCGGCGGCGTCGGTGTGAGCGGTATGTTCGGCGGTGCGCTGCTCTTCACCGCGCTGCCGGCCGTCGTCGCCGCCGCACCCGTCATTGCGATCGCCGCGGCGGGCATCATGGGCGGCCGCAGCCTTCAGCACCGCGTGATCACGCGCGCCAGTCTCGCCCTGGAGCAGTTGCTCGACCGCCTCGAGCGGGGCGATCTGCGACAGCGCGGCCGGGACACGCTCCTCGGCGCGATCGTCGCGGCCGCGACGTCACTGCCCCCGCGCCGTCCGTAGCTGAGCGCCGTCAGGCAAACGGGACCGACACCACCCGCAGCCGCGCGTGCGCGACGAGCCACGCGAGCGCTCGATTGCTGCGGACCGAGCATCGGCTCAACAGCGTGATCGCCTTCACCTCCGCCCGGGAGATCTTCACCGCCTCGCGTTGGACGGTCGCTCCGGGATGCCGGGCCAGCTCGCGAAGCGTCGCCGCGGCAAAGAGGAGCGGCAGCGCGCAAAAGAGCCGGACCGACGCCGCTCGCCGCGGAATCGCGACGAGATAGGCCGTCGCGTGATCGATGTCCGTCCAGGCGAGTCGCATGAGGTGCCTGACCGCGGCGTGGTTCTGAGACGAGCGGTCCGCGGCAATGAGCGTCGCGTGCGCGCTGCCATGCTCCCGAAGCAGTTCCTCCGGGACGTACATGGAGTTCTCATGCTCGGCGTCGCGCGCGATGTCCCGAAGGATGTTCACCGTCTGCAGCGCCTGGGCGAACGCCCGCGCGCGCTCTCGGAGCGCGTGGTACTGCCGATCGCCGATGCTCGGACAATGCTCGCGCCAGAGATCGGTGAGGAGGTAGCCGACCGTCCCGGCGACGTAGTAGCAGTACTCGTGGTACTCCTCGAGGCTCTGGATTCGGATGCCTTCAGGGTACGCGATCACGAAGCGCCGCATACCGGTTGCCATCTCCGTGACCCACCGGATGATGTGCGCCCGAGATTCTGACGAACGACACGCGAAGCTGGCCAGCACGAGGTCGGCGTGGCCGAGCAACCGAACGTGGGCCTCGTCACCGGCGACCCGAATTAGACGCGAGCGAAGCGATCCAATCGCCGATGGATCAGTCAGGCACGCCGCGAAGCCATCGAGCAGCGAGGCCTTCTCGTCCGCGCCAAGGTTCGGCGCGTCCTCGACGGTGTCGGCGATCCGGCAGAGGAGGTACGCATCGCGCACCGCGGCGCGAAGCTCGCCCGGCAGCAGGCGGATGCCCACCGCGAACGTGCGCGACACCGCGGGGAGAATCTCTTCGCAGAAAGTGTCCGCGTAGGCGGCGCGCGCTGGCATGCAATTCGGTGATTGGGACGACGAACGACTCGATTACACTATAAGCGGGCCGCACGAGCTCGCGGCGCCCTCCGATCTCATCTTCATGCACACCCCGCTCCGCGCTCCGATTGGCTTTCGTGGTGTCTTCCGCACCGACGAGGACGCGCGCGGCGTCTACGCCGAGGCCGCGGGGATCGGTCGCGCCATTCCGCGCGCCGTGGCAGTACCGGAAGACGCCGACGATCTGCAGACGCTCGTGGGGTGGGCGGGCGCGAACGGTGTTCCGCTCATCCCGCGCGGGTCAGGGAGCAGCATGCCCGGCGGTGCGATCGGCGACGGCGTGATCGTCGACCTCTCGCAATGGCGTCACGTGGGCGCGATCGACGTCGACGCGCGGACGATCCGCGTCGGGCCGGGAGTGACGCGAGCGGAAGTCGACCGCGTGGCGCGACGGGTCGGGCTGCGGTTTCCCGTGGACCCGTCGAGTGGGGCGTTCTGCACCGTCGGCGGAATGGCGTCGACGAACGCGGCCGGCGCGCACTCGATGCACTTCGGCGCGATGCGTCGCTGGGTGAATGCGCTGGACTGCGTCTTCGCCGATGGGTCACGTGCCGAGGTGCGCCGCGACGCCCCAACGCCGCGCGGCGCTTCCCCGGTCGACGAACTGCTCGCCATCGCGCCCGATCTGGTCGTCGACGAACATCACGCTCCGTCGCGCCACCCGGGCGTCATCAAGGATTCGTCCGGCTATGGACTCGCCGACTTCGCCGAGTCCGGATCGGTGGTCGACCTTCTGGTCGGCAGCGAAGGAACCCTCGCCTTCTTCGCGGAGCTCGAGCTGCTGCTCACGCCCGTCGCCGCGGCCACGAGCAGCGTCCTCGGCGGATTCATGACGCTCGAGGATGCGGTCACCGCGGCCACGCGTGCGCGGGCCGCTGGTGCGATCGCGTGCGAGATGCTCGAGCGAACGTTCCTCGATGTCGCGGCGACCGGCAGCGCGACCCGTCCGATTCCCGTGGACTGCGAGGCGGCGCTGCTCGCCGAGGTCGAGGGTCCCGGCCTGGACGCCGCGGAGTCCGCCGCGCGCGAGGTCGAGGCGATTTTCGCGGCGGCCGGCGCGGTCGTCACACGTGTGGCGCTCGATGAGCACACCGAGACCGAGATGTGGGAGCTGCGGCATGCGGCCAGCCCGATCCTTTCGCGCCTCGATCCGAGTCTCAAGTCGATGCAGTTCATCGAGGACTGTGCGGTCCCGCCGGACGCGCTGCCCGCATACGTGCGTGGGCTGCGTGAGATTCTCGCTCGCCATGACACGCGGGTCGTGATCTTCGGCCATGCGGGCGACTCGCACGTCCACGTGAATCCGCTCATCGACATCCGGCGTCCGGATTGGCGTGAACGTCTCGAAGCGATCCTGGGCGAGGTCGTCGATCTCGCGGCGCGACTCGGCGGCACGCTCGCCGGCGAGCACGGCGACGGACGGCTCCGGGCGCCGTTGCTCGACCGCGTGTGGTCGGCCGACGCGCTGGATCGTTTCCGTCGGGTGAAACAGATCTTCGATCCCAGGGGCATTCTGAATCCTGGGGCGAAGCTTGCGGTCGCGGGTCAGCGGCCGGTTGGTGGCGTGAAGTACGACCCGGCGTCCGCGCCGCTCTCGCCGCGCGCGCGTGCCGTGCTCGATCGGGTGGATCGCCAGCGCGATTACGCGCGCTTCCGGCTGGATCTTCTCGACGAGGTCTGATCCGGACCGGTCGTCGCTTGTCTCGCCGCAAGCGACTCCGTTGATTTCCCGACTTCCCGCCGGCGCCGTTGCGCGCGCCGCCCGTCCCGACGATTTCCGCTTCGAGCATCGCACATGGCGAACTTCTACACCGAGCCCGTTCTGACTCTGCTCTCCCGCCCGAGCTTCACCGCGCCGGAGCATCTGCCGGTCAGCTGGATGGGCGAGAGCACCGACGGCGAGCGCCTGGCGGAGTTCGCGGGACGGCTGTGCTACATGAGCCAGCACAACCCGGCGAAGCGCGAGACGCGCGAGTACCTCGAGAACATCAAGAAGCAGGGGCACGGCAGCGTCCTCGAGCACGCGAACTATTCGATCCTCCTCGAGGGCGTGAGTCGGTCGCTGACGCACGAGCTGGTGCGGCATCGGGCCGGCTTCGCCTACTCGCAACTCTCCCAGCGGTACGTCGACGAGTCCGACGCGAACTTCGTCGTCCCGCCGGCGATCATCGGCGACGAGGCCCTCGAGTCGGCGTGGCGCGAACAGGTCGAAGCCGCGCAGGAGACCTACGTCGAGTTCGTCGCGCGGTTGATGGAGCGCTACGGCTGGGTCGCCGACAAGGTCCATCGCCGGAAGATGGCCCGCGAAGCGGCGCGCTCCGTTCTCCCCAATGCGACCGAGACCAAGATCGTCGTCACGGGCAATGCACGCGCGTGGCGGACGATGCTCGAGCTTCGGTCGAGCGAGGGCGCGGAACTCGAGATTCGCCGGATGGCGGTCGCGGTGCTGCGTCTCCTGCAGCGGGAGGCCCCCGGCCTCTTCTCCGATTTCGAGGTGTACGTCGCGGAGGATCGCCGCGAGGCGGCGCGGATCAGCTACCACAAAGTGTGACGCGTGCGGACCGCGGGATCGGAGCATGAGCACTCCGAGTTCCCCGCGCGCATCCTTGCACTCCGGAAAAGAAAAAAACTCATTGCGCGCAAAATCGCCGAATCATATTTTGCGCGCGGCGAAAAATGGCATTCGTCTTGCGCCCCGCGTCAACGAACCACGACGCTCAATTCGTAAGAGAGTGCATGGCGGCGATCACGCCGCTCACGAAACTCAGAGGTTGGATGACGCGCATCGGGTTCGCGTACAACCAGAAACCTGATCCACCCGCAGTCCTGGTGAGCACGTCGCCCGAAAGCCACGGCGACGAAGAGCCACCGAGCGTGAGCGACGTCTACGCGGAGTGGGACTCCGCCGAAACGATCGACGCCGTCGCCTCCGCGCTCGCCACGTATGGCGAAGTGATTCGCCTCGAGGCCACGCCCGACTTCCCCGAGCGCCTCCGCGCGGCTCGCCCGGACATCGTCTTCAACATCGCCGAAGGCCTGCACGGCACCAACCGCGAAGCCCACGTCCCGGCCATCTGCGAGTTCTTCGACGTCCCGTACTCCGGCAGCGATCCCTTCACGCTGTCACTCTGCCTCCACAAGGCGAAGACCAAGGACTTCCTCACGGCGCACGGCATCGCCACCGCGAAGTACGCCCTCGTCGAGTCCACGCGCGACATCGAGCGGCTCCTCGCCTCGCACGACCTCGTCGCGCATCGCCCGACTCGCGAAGCGCCGCTCTTCGTCAAACCGGTTCAGGAAGGCTCGTCCAAGGGCATCACCGAGAGGAACCTCGTCCGCGATCGCGACCAGCTCGTCGCCCAGACGCGCTTCCTCCTCGAGACCTACGACCAGCCGGTGCTGATCGAGGAATTTCTTCCCGGCGCCGAGTTCACCTGCGGCGTGCTCGGCAACGGCGGCGCGGCGCGGGTGCTGCCCCTCGTCGCGATGAACTTCGCGTCGCTCCCCGCCGGAGCCGCTCCCATCTACGGCTTCGAGGCGAAGTGGATCTGGGACAGACCGGACGATCCCATCGACATCTTCGAGTGTCCGGCCCGCATCGACCCGACGCTCGCCGCCGCGATCTCCGACGTCGTCCTCCGCGCGTACCACGTGCTCGGCTGCCGCGATTGGTCGCGCATCGATGTGCGCCTGGACGCCGCGGGCGTGCCGAACATCGTCGAGGTGAATCCACTGCCGGGCATCCTCCCGAACCCCGAAGACAACTCCTGCCTGCCCAAAGCGGCGCGCGCCGCTGGGTTGAGCTACGATGAGTTGATCCAGGCCTCGCTCCTGGCCGCCGCCGAGCGATACGGCCTCGCCCTCGAACCGCGCGGCGCACTCCGGCCCGCACTCTCCCACGTCGCGTGAGAGTCGCCCTCCTCTTCGACGGCGCGTCCGCCTTCGCGACGAACCCCGACATGCTCATTCTCGGGACGGTCGAGGCGATCGAGCAATCGCTCACGGCGGAGGGGAACGAGGTCGTCCGCCTGCCGGTCTTCCCCGACGGAAAGTGGATCGACAAGGTCCGTCGCGGAAAGTTCGATCTCGCGTTCAACATGTGCGAGGGAATCGACGGAATCGCGTCGCTCGAGTCCGCGGTGATCTCGGTGCTGGAGCTGTTCCAGATTCCGTTCACCGGCGCCTCGAGCTACTCGACCACCCTCTGCCTGCGCAAGCACGTCATCAACGGCCTGCTCGAGAAGAACGGGCTGCCGATTCCGCGCTTCGCCTGCATCCGGCGCGGCGATCCGCTCGTCAGCGTCGGTTTTCCGGCGATCGTCAAACCCGCCGCCGAAGACGCCTCGATCGGTGTCGAACAGAAATCCGTCGTGCGCAACATGCGCCAGCTCGCCGAGCGCGTCGACGCGATGCTCGAGGGCTGGGATGAGGTGCTCGTTCAGCGCTACATCGACGGCCGCGAGGTCAACGTCGGCATCCTCGGCGACGAGGTCCTCCCGATCGCCGAGATCGACTTCGGCAAGATGCCGCGCGGCCGCTGGAACATCGTCACCTATCAGTCGAAGTGGGTGCCCGGCAGCGTCGACGACATCGGTGGCGCGCCGCGCTGCCCCGCGAAGCTGCCGGCCAGAGTGGCGAACGAGGTGCGGCGCGTCGCGCTGCGCGCCTGGCAGTTGGCCGGCGGCACCGGCTACGGCCGCGTCGACATGCGCATCGACGCCAACGGGCAGCCGTGGATTCTCGAAGTCAACGCGAATCCCGACATCGCCCCCGATGCCGGACTCGCTCGCATGGCCCGCGTCGTCGGCATCGAGTATCCCGCGCTGATTCGCGCGATCTGCGAGCAGGCGCTCGCGCGGCGGCGCGAAACCGCGACCACTGAAGGATGGCTGCTCGCGCAGCGCCTCTCCGGCGTCGAGCTGCCCGCTCAGGAACTGGACCTCTTCACCGCCGAGCGCACGTGATGCACGCCAGGCTCGGCGCGTTGACCAGGGGACATCGCAATCGGATTCGAGAGATCCTCGATGCGACCGCCGTCTTTCGCGACGACGAGGTAGCGGTGGCGCTCGAGTTGTTCGACGAGACCTTCGCGGGGGGACCGGCCCGCGCGCCGTACGATCCGGGCGACGGCGTGGCGAATTATGAGTTCGTCGGGTCGTTCTCCCGCGAAGGTCAACTCGTCGGATACGTCTGCTACGGCGCTACACCGGGCACCGACCGCACCTACGACCTCTACTGGCTCGCGATGCACCCCGAATGTCAGGGCGAAGGCGGCGGATCGCAGCTCCTCGAGGAAGTCGAACGCCGACTCGTCCAGCGTGAAGCGCGCATGCTCGCCGTCGAGACGTCGTCCCGCGACGACTATCGGCCGACCCGCCGTTTCTACGAGAAGCATGGCTATGTTCGCCAGGCCACGCTGGCGGATTTCTACGCCACGGGCGATCACCGCGTCGTCTATACCAAGCGCCTCACGCCCTGAGCGTCGTTCGAGCGCGCGACCATCGGCCGCGCGTCACCGTTCCTGTTCGTCGTCGTCCCACTCGCGTTCCTTTGCGGAGCCGTCGTGCATGAGTGAATGGCAGAAGATCCTTCACGAGGGAGTCGACACCCTCGACAAGCTGCGCGACCGCTACGGCGCCGACACGATCGACGTCGACGCCCTGCAGCCCGCGTTCGACAACTTCCAGATGCGGATGACGCCCAACGTCCTCTCGACGATCAAAAACGTCGGCGATCCCATGTGGAACCAGTACGTGCCGACGACGCAGGAGCTCGACATCATCGACGGCGTCATCGACTCCCTCGACGAGGACGGCGACTCGCCGGTGCCGAACATCACGCATCGGTATCCCGACCGCGTGCTGTTCCTGGTGAGTCCGGTCTGCGCGAGCTACTGCCGCTTCTGCACGCGGCGCCGAAAGGTCGGCGACCCCGAGAAGATCCCGCTCAACCAGTACGATTCCGCCTTCGAATACATCGCGGCGCACCCCGAAGTGCGCGACGTCATCCTCTCCGGTGGCGATCCGATGATGCTCTCCGACCGCCGGCTCGAGTACATCTTCCAGCGGCTGCGCGCGATCCCTCACGTCGAGATCATCCGGCTCGGCTCCCGCATCACGAGCCACCTGCCGAGCCGCATCACGCCCGAGTTCTGCGAGATGGTCAGGAAGTACCATCCTGTCTACATGAACACCCACTTCAACCATCCGGCGGAGCTGACCGAGGAATCGGTCGCCGCGCTCGGACGGTTGGCCGACGCAGGTGTTCCGCTCGGTTGCCAGACGGTGTTGCTCCGCGGTGTGAACGACAACGCCGAGACGATGAAGCTATTGATGCAGAAGCTGCTCAAGGCGCGCGTGCGGCCCTATTACATCTACATGGCCGATCAGGTTGCCGGCGGAGAGCACTTTCGCACGACGGTCGAGAAGGGGCTCGAGATCATCAAGGCGCTGCGCGGCTGGACCTCGGGACTCGCCGTCCCGCATTTCTGCATCGACGCCCCTGGCGGCGGCGGCAAGGTTCCGCTGCTGCCCGAGTACGTCGAGGAGATCAACGACAACGAAGTGATCTTCCGGAACTACGCCGGCGAGCGGTACGTCTACAAGCAGCCGAGGCTGCCGGCGATCGCGGCGTCCGCGTGCGGCGACGCGGCGGCGGCACAGGCGGACGTGGTCCCGATCCAGGTCGCGAAGGGCGACAAGCCGCGAAAGAAGGCCGCGGCGCGCAAGCGGAAAACGGGCACCTGAAAAAAACGGGAGCGCTCGGCACGTCTCGAGCGCTCCCGCTCCGAGAAGGAGGCGTTAGTGCGCGACCAACTCTTCCTCCCGCTCCTTCGCGTGCTCCTCGATCACCTTCGACGCGACCTCGCTCGGCGCCTCCTCATAGCCCTTGAAATGCCGCCGGAACGTCGCGCGCCCCTGCGTCATCGACGAGACCGAGCCCGCATATCCGTGTAGCTCGGCCTGCGGCACGATCGCCCGGATCACCGTCCCGTGATCGCCCGGCTCGGTACCGAGGATGTGCCCCCGGCGCGAGGATAGATCGCCCAGCACGTCGCCCATGTACTCGTCCGGCGTCGTCACCTCGATCTCGTCGAGCGGCTCGAGCAGGACCGGCTTGCACTTCGCTGCGACCGTCTTGAACGCGAGAATGCCCGCCATCTTGAACGACATCTCGTTCGAGTCGACCGTGTGATACGAGCCGTCGTAGACCTCGACCTGGAAATCCACCAGCGGATAACCCGCGAGCACCCCGCGCACCGCCGCTTCCTGGATCCCCTTGTCGACCGCGGGGATGAACTGCCGCGGGATCGCACCGCCCACGATCTGATCGACGAACTTGTACCCCGCGCCCCGAGGCAGCGGCGCGAATCGCACCCAGCAATCGCCGAACTGGCCGCGTCCGCCCGATTGCTTCTTGTGACGCCCCTGGCCGTCGGCCTTGGCCTTCAGCGTTTCCCGATACGCGATCTTCGGCTTCGAGAGCTCCGCCGTGACACCGAATTTCCGCCTGAGCTTCGACATCGCGACCTCGAGATGCCGCTCGCCCATCCCCGAGACGATGGTCTCGTGCGTCTCGGCGTTGTAGTGGGTCTCGAACGTCGGGTCCTCGTCGTGCAGGCGATGCAGACCGGCCTGCAGCTTTTCCTCGTCGGCCCGATTCGTGGCGTGAACGGCCATGCTGATCGTCGGCTCGGGAAACTCGATCAAGGGCATACGCACCGGGTGCGGCCGCGTCGACAGCGTGTCGTTCGTGTGCGTGTTGCGCAACTTCGCGACGCACCCGATGTCGCCGGCATGCAGCCTCTGGATCTCCGTGCGCTCCTTCCCCTGCGCCACTGACAGGTGGTTCAGCTTCTCGACCGTGCCGCGCGTCGCATTGTAGAGCTCATCGCCGTTCGCGATCGATCCGGAATACAGCCGGAAGAAGGTCACGTCTCCCACGTGCGGCTCCGACGTCGTCTTGAAGACGTGCGCCACCGTGTTGCGCGTGTCCTCGGCATGGATCTCGACCGTCGCGTCGCCTTCGGCCCCCTTGAACGCGTGGATCTCCTCCATCTCGAACGCGTTCGGCATCAGCTCGACGACCGTCGACAACACCGCCTGCATGCCGTAATTCAGCTCGCTCGATACGCAGAAGAGCGGGAAGAGCTCCATGCGCTTCATCGCTTCCTTCATCCCGGCGACGGCTTCCTCGCGCGAGATCTCACCCCCCTCGAGGTAATGCTCGAGCAGGTTGTCATCCGTCGCGGAGATCGACTCGATCAGCTCCGCGTAGTACTTCTCGAATTGCGATTGTGCCTCGGCGGGGATTTCGGTTTCCTGGTAGTCGCCGGTCTTGACGCCGCGCTTGAACTGATGCGCGCGCTTGGTGAACAGATTCACGACGCCGTGGAAGTCCGCGCCCTGTCCGATCGGAATCTCGACCGGAATCACCTTGTTCGTGAGACGCGTCTTGATCTGCTGGTAGATGCGGTCGAAGTCCGCGTGCTCCTTGTCCATCATCGAGACGACGAACAGGACCGGGTCGCGACGCGCGACGGCTTCGCGGAACATGCGCTCCGTGCCGACCTCCACCCCGCTCGTCGCCGGAATCACGACCAGCGCGCCGTCAGCGGCCGCGAGCCCCGCGATCGCATCCCCCTGAAAATCCAGGTAGCCCGGCACGTCGATCAGATTGATCTTCGTATCCTGCCACTCCGCGAAGGCGCAGCCGAGGTTGATCGAGAAGCCGCGTTCGATCTCTTCCTCGGCGTGATCGGTGAGCGCGGTTCCGTCCTTCACCGATCCATGCCGCTTCGAGCTTCCTGACACGAAGGCGAGCGCATCGACCAGACTGGTCTTGCCGCTCGCCCCGTGACCCACCACCGCGATATTGCGGATTTCCGAGCCTTTGTACTCCCTCATAGCGTCGACTCCCCCCTCTGCTTTGCTCGCAGATCTGGCAGCGTACCTATGCGCGCGGTCGCTCGGCCGCGCGTAACGGGGAGGTCGTTGGTCGCCGACTCGAATTCACGCCGCCATCGCGGCTGCGTCGCGGAGCCCAGGCGGCCAACGTCCCACCCTGTCTCTGACCATGCTCCGCGCGCGAGCATGCGTCAAGGGCGATTCCTCCCACATCGCGGCGGCATTGCCCGACTTCACCCAGTCGGCGAACTCGACGATTCGCCGCGTTCACCGGTTCGCGCACCGGCTACGGTCCGGCGTTCGCGACTCGTTGCTGCCGACGATGTGTGAAGTTCTCGCACGCTGTAGGTTTTCGCCCACCGTTCCCTGCCCAGCCCCGCGACAGCCGAATCTCGATGAAGCCATCCACTCCGACTGAGAACCCCGACTCCGCCGGCCACGGACCAGCGTCCGGCGCGGAATCCGACCTCGGCTTCGGCCGCGTGGTCGTGCAGTCGGTGCGCGGCCGGTTCCTCAACCGCGACGGAAGCCCGAACAGCAAGAAGTACGGCCTCGGCGCCCAGCGGCTGATGCGGCTCTATCTCGCCGCGCTGAACGCAAGTTGGCCCGCATTCTTTCTCTGGATGCTCGGCTCGCTGCTGTTGATCAACGGCTTCTTCGCGCTCGGCTACTCGGCGCTGGGCGACGCCGCGATCGCGGGTACGGAGCAGATGGGGCTGACCGATCCGTTCCTGCAGACCTTCACCTTCAGCATCGGGGTCTTCACGACGACGGGCACCGGCACCATGCACGCCGTCGGCCCCACCGCAAACTGGCTCGTCGACCTCGAGTCGTTCGTCGGACCAATCACGCTGGTTCTCGCTTTCGGTGTGATGATCGCCCGACTCACGCGCCCGGGCATGCGCATCGGTTACAGCGAATCGGCGATCATCGGTCCCTACGACGACGGCCGCGCGTTCATGTTTCGGATGACGAACCTGCGCCTCGGTGAGCTGAGCGACGTTCGGGTGCGAGTGAATCTCGCCTGGTGGGAAGAGATCGGCGGCACCCGGGAACGGAACCTTCACGAGCTCTCTCTCGAGCGCGAAAGCGTGGAGCTGTTCACGCTCCACTGGACGGTGGTGCACCCGATCACCGCGGAGAGTCCGCTCGCGGGAATCACGCCCGAAAAGCTCGCGGCGGCGCAGGCCGAGTTCCTCGTCTTCGTCTCAGCGCAGGAGGAAACCTTCTCGACCCGCGTGGCGACTCGCGCATCGTACCTCTGGGACGAAGTGCGGTGGGACGTGAAGTTCGCGAGCATCTTCGCGAACGGACCGGACGGCGTGATCGCGATCGACGTCGACCGGCTGAGTCGCACGGAACCGCTGGCGGAGGGAACGACGAGCAAACCGGCCGCGATCGAGCGCCGCTGACCGCCCCGTCTGTGCACGGCCCCGCGGCGCTAGGTCGACGGGACCGGTGAGCGATCGAGCTCGCCCGCGCCCACACGGATCGACTCGAGGTCGAGCTCCTGCTCGAGATTGCGCAGCACCTCGTCGGAGATCGCCCCCTCGTCTCTCAACCGAATCAACATGCGTCGCTCGGCGGCGATCATGCCGAGGCGAAGCCGGCGGCGGCTGGCGGGCGACCCCAGGTGATTGTCCGAGATGCGCGCGCGCTCGCGCGTTTCGCGCCGCAGCGCTTCGACGTCGCGCGGATCGGCCCATGGCTCCCGCGCCAGATCTTCCAGCGCCTCCGCGCCCCGTCGCGTGGCCTCGCGCCGGGCGAGCTTCTCCTCGTCGCGATGTTCCCGTTCGGGCTCGAACTTCAACCGCCGGATGATTGGCTCCAGTGAGAGCCCCTGCAGGAAGAGCGTGATCACGATCGTCACCATCGTGACCAGGATGATCTCGTTGCGATAGGGGAACGGCGATCCGTCGTTGCGAACCAGTGGAAGGCCGAGGGCCGTCGCGAGCGACACGACGCCACGCATGCTCGTCCAGGAAACGAGGAAAATCGCCCGGGGGTCGGCACGCCGGTGATTTCGTTGGTCGCGTGTCAGGCGAGCGAGCACCGTGATGAGTGGGACCCACAGCATCCGCACCACGATCGCGACGAGGGTGATGATGACACCGACGCGCACGACGGACATCAGCGTCGAACCGCGCAGATCGCCGATGAGAGTGCCGAACTGCGCGCCGAGCAGGAGAAAGACCATCGCGTTGAGGAGAAACACCACGAGGTCCCACACCGTGCGAATCTGCAGCCGCGCGGCCGGGCCGACGGCGATCGAGAGATTCTGCTGGACGTGCAGGCCGCCCGCGACGCAGGCAAGTACGGCGGACACGTGGAGCGACTCCGCTGAGAGCCACGCCACATACGGCCCAGCGAGCGTGAGCAGGGTTTCGGCGAGTGGATCGCGGGTAAGGCACGCCGCGCGGATGATCAACCAGCCGACGAGAAGCCCCACGAGCACGCCGATGCCCGCGTCGATGAAGAAGCGTACGATCGACTCGCCCCAGCTGAACGTGCCGACGACGGCGGCACTCACGGCGGTCCTGTAGAGGACGAGCGCGGTCGCGTCGTTGACCAGGCTTTCCCCCTCGAGCACGGTGATGACGCGCCGCGGAACCGGCAGGCGGGAGACGATTGCCGTGGCGGCGACGGCGTCGGGCGGCGAGATGATCGCTCCGACGGCGACCGCGGCCGCCCACGGCAGCCCCGGCATCAACGCGTGCGCCGCGATCGCGACCGCGGCGGCCGTCACGAGCACGAGCCCGATGGCGAGGAGCGAGATCGGCCCGATGTTGCGCCGGAACTCGCGCGGTGACGTGAACATCGCCGCCGACCAGAGGATCGGCGGCAGGAAGACGAAGAAGACCAGATCCGGATCGAGATCCGGAACCTTCATCGCCGTCGTGAGGCCGATGGCCAGCCCTGCCAGGAGTTGCAGGACGGGAGTCGGGATCGGCAGCCGGCGTGCAAGCGCCGAGAGCGCGACGACGAGCGCCGCGAATGCGATGGCAAAGACAACCGGCGGAAAGTGCGGCATCGTGGTTGGAAAACTTCACGTGGTCGCCGCTCGTCGAGCAACCCTCGCGGAGCGATCCATGGTCCGAAATCAAACGGGCGACCTCGTACGAGATCGCCCGTCGAACAACGGCTCTGACGAATCAGGGTTCGGTGTTCAGTCTCCTTCAGTCTCGAACGCCAGAGCGTCTGCTTCACGAAGGCGCTCCAGGAGACTGTCGAGTGGTGCGAACACGGGCGCGGTGATCCCCATGATCGGCCCGATCGAGATGCTGATCGCGCGCCGCGCGCCCTCCGGCCAGTCGGGCATCGACAGCCCGGCAACCAACCGGCGAATCAATTGACCACACTCCACCAGCAACTGATTGGCAGTTGCATGCAGGGTCTCGAGTGAGATCTCGAGATCCGTCGACACGAGCTGCCCGTTCGAATCTCGCCAGGCCGCGTCGCCAACCGCGCCACGTTCCGGCCAGACTCCGAGGTGCCTGATCGCCTCGCTCGACCCTTCATCGGCCCGGTGCGACTCCACAGCGGCCGCGAGCGCAAGCGCCAATGACTCCGGGTTCGGATCCCCGTAGAGCGTCACGATGTCTCGCGACGGCCGCTCATGTGAGTGCAACGGCGACGGGACGGAGTTCACATGCGCCAGCACCGGCGAGTGATCGGGGTTCTCCTCGAGCATCACGAGGATGTCCATGCCCCCCTCCTGTGTAAGAAACTGCTCGGCCATCGACCTGCCCTACCGTTCGACGTGTCAGGAATGATCGGAGTTTCGCATCCGATCAACGTCCCGAGCGCCGCCAGTAGATTGCACCCGACGCCGCACGCGATGTTCCTTGTACAACCGGATCGGCGTGGCTCGCGTCACATGGCCGAACCCGGCGTGACACGCTCGCGACCATCGTGACATCGACGGTACACCGTAGCGCGGAGAGTGGTCATCATCGCCGCTCGCCGTCGAACAAAAAGGCAAGGCGTATGCCGACGACCAGCGCGCCGGCAAAGACGATCGCGAACACGATGCGGTCGCCGAGTGGCAGCACGCTCGAGAGTCCATTTCCGGTCCAGAGCGCGAAGAGCCAGGACAGCACATGCGCGAGCGCGACGATCACAATGGCCGCGACCGGCATACGCCACCCGCGCACTCGCACGAGCCACGCGAACACGAGCACCCACGCTGAAATGATGACGGCGTGCGCGGCGAAGCCCGCCGCGACGAGCTCTCCGTCGGTGGTCGTCGTCGTACGATGCAGCAGCGACGCGGCGATCGCCGCGAACGGCAATCCGGCGCCTCCGAGCCTGTGGCCGAAGCCGATCAGCGCGCCGGTAGTCGCCGCGATCGCGACCGCGGTCAGCGAGCCGATGGAGAAGGAACGATGTGAGCTGGCCACGGCGTCAAAGCAAAGCCCCCGCGATCCTGGACTCAAGCCTCTCACTTTTCGGCATCCGCTTCCATCACCCCCCAGAGCAATGAAAAAGCCCCGGCCGAAGCCGGGGCTCTTCACAATCTACTGATTGATCGGCCGACCGATCACGGGCCGTCGACCGCGATGCATTCCGGGAAGTCAGGCGACGGCTCGCAGCTCTCGCCTGAACCCATGAGGTAGCCGCTGAAGTGCTTCACACGGCGCCAGACCGTGCCCGTGTTCAGATCGACGTGCGTGACCAGGGAGGGGTCGCTCAGGTAATCCGCCACCGAGCTGCCGTCCAACGTCTTCGCGTACGACATCGTGAGCGGCGAGAGCGCCGTCCGGTTGGCCCGGAAGTAATGACGGTTCGAGCGAACCGTACCGGACACGAGGTCGCTCGAGATCGTGACGAACGCCGACGGCGAGAACCGAAGCGCCGGCTGGAAATCGACCGCGACCCTGCCATTGCTCAACCGCGTCGACGCCGTGATCGTGATCGGCTTCGAAAGCGTCGCGCACGCATCATCCCACGTTCCCTCACCATAGCTCGACACGCTCGGATCGCAGATCGCGTCAGCCGAGAAATTCACGGTGAACAATCGGTTGATGGTGAACGAACCACCAGCCGGTGTGACCGTGAACGACGTCCGGTTGTCGCCGAACGCGAAGCGGCCGCCCGCGGTGAAGTCGAATGCCGGCGCATCCGCCGAAAACGATCTCGTGGACGTCGGCGTGGTGGAGGTGTCGCTGCACGCGGCCGCGGCGAGAAGCGAGAGACTGATTCCGAGAAATCTGAGATGTTGGCGCATGGACCTGTGGTTGGGGCGGTCAGGTCTACGACCCGACAACGAGGCTGTCGACGCGACTGCGAAGATACGGTGCAAAGACGACTAATGCCAGAGCGTGCAACTCGTCCGTGACTGAAATCACGGGGTCGCCAACGCTTCGTAACGTCGTGTCATTTCCGGATATCCGAGATCTCTCACGCGAGTCCGATAACGAAGAATGGACGATTTGACACGCTCTGGTGCAAACGTCATCAACGCGTCCGCGCACGACACGGTCAACCAGGCCGCAGTGTACATATCGGTCGCCTCGGCGAGCGAAAATGCTCGGTCAAAACGACTCATTGCCTCCTCCATTCGACCGGCAGCTGCGTCCAACCTGATCGCCAACGCTTCCGCCAACTCACGCCCCTGGAACCAGTCCGGCCGTCCCTCGAGACGCGCCGACAACTGCGCCAGCGCCGCCCGCGCGCTCGCCATTCGACCGAGCTCCAACAAACAGAGCCCCGCTCCGGCGGTCGCCCCGATCTCCACATCCGATTGCCCGATGCGCTGCGCAAGTGGAATCGTCGCATCGTACAACTCCGCCGCCGACTCCCACAGACCGAGCTCACGCTCCACGTGCGCCATATTGAACAACGCAACGAGCTGGAATTCGCTGTGCTTCACCGCGGCGAACAGCGCCAGCGCATCGCCGAAGAGCTCGCGCGCGCGATCGTACTCGCCACGCTTCTGGAAGAGCACGCCAAGATTCTGAGACGCCAGTCCCCAGACGTCCGGAATGCCTGCCGCCCGCGCAACGGTGATCGCTCGCGAGAATGCATGCTGCGCATCATCGAGACGCGACTCGAACATCGCCGCAATGCCGAGGTGATTGTGACCACGCGCCTGGCCGCGGACGTCGCCGATCTCCTCGAACAGCGCCAGCGCCTTCTCGAACGGCCCGCGCGCTTCCGCAGGTGAACCCGCGACCACTGCCATCCCCAGCCGGGTCAGCGCATCGGCAAGCAGCGCGCGGTCACCCAGCCGTTCAGCCGCGGTAACCGAATCATGCGCCATGCTCGCCGCACGTCGCTGGTCTCCCAGACGTCCATACGTCTGCGAGGCCATCATGAGCAGCGCAATACGCTCGCGCTCGTCACCCAGCGCCAGCGCCTCGGCGTTCAGCTTATTGAGCGCCTCCAGTGTCACGCGCGCCGGCTGCCCCTGCTCCATGCGCGCTCGCTCTCGCGTCCGTCGCAGCGAGAGAACCCGGCGACTGTCCCCCTGCCCCTCGAACCACTCGATGGTCAGATCACACAGCTCTTCCACTTCATCGTAACGACCGCCCGTCTCCGCTACCTGCGCGAGCGCGACGCGAACCTCGGCTAGCTCGGCAGGAGACGTCGAATTGCGCGCTGCAACCTGCAGGTAGGCACCTGCCGAGGCCGGTGCGTAGACACGTTCCGCGGCCTTGGCCGCGGCCTGCGCCGTCCGATACGCATCGGCGGACTCGCCGGCGGCGTCATAGTGCAGCGCGATCTCACCGATGCGCTCCGGGCGCCTCCGCTCGAGCGACTGCGCGACGCGTTGATGGAGTTGTCGTACCTGCTCCCGCGGAATCGATTCGACCAGCACTTCCGCGATCTCGTCGTGCACGAAGGCGAACCCACCGCGCTTACGCTCGTACGTCGACTGGATCAGACCAGCCGTGCTCGCTTCCGAAATGGCGAGCCGAACGGCTGCTTCGCTTCCCGCGCCCGCCGCGGAGAGAAGGCTGATGTCGAACTCGAGACCGATGATCGCCGCCGTCGCCAATACGGCCTGCGTGCTCGACGAGAAGCGCGCGAGGCGTTGGGCGATAAGCGCACGTCGACCAGTCGGAAGCCGCAGCTCAGAAACAGGAGTCCATTCCCAACGCTGGCCGTTGTACCAGATCGACCCTTCCTCGACCAGCAGACGCAGCAGTTGCGAGATGAAGAGTGGGTTGCCTTCGGTGTGCCGATAGAGAAACGCGAGAAACTCGCGCGCGACGACTTGCCGATGAAACGCGGCATCCAGCCACTGCTTCACCTCGTCGCGTGTCAGTCGCGAGATGGCGACCTGGCGTGTGATGGTGAAGCGCTCGAGCATCTGACGATGCGGCGACGCCTCCACTCCAGCGTCCGATCGCTGCGCGAGCAGGATCATGATCCGATCGTTCTCGAGATGTGTGAGCAGATGCTCGAGCGCGTCCCAGGTCGTAGCGTCTGCCCACTGCATCTCGTCGAGCAGCAGTACGAGCAGCCGCTCTGACGCGAGGTCCCGGACATACTCGGTCAGCTCGCTCAACAGCCGGTACTGCGAGCCAGCACTTGCCGCTGCCGCGGGCGATCGCAGTCCGCTCTCGAGATGATGCAACTCGTGCCACTCTCTGTCCGGCGCCGTCGGGAAGCGATGCGTCACGCTGAGCAGCGACTGCCATGCACCGTACGGCTTGCGCACCGCGAGGTCCGGCGACGCGACAGTGACGAAGATGCCGCCCCGCAAACGAACCTCAGACTCGATCTGATGGGCGAGCGCCGCCGTTCCCGCTCCCGTCTCGCCGATGATCGACACCACGCGAGGCTCGCCGGCGCTGGCCTCATCGAGCCACGCCGTGAGTTGGGCGACCTCCTGCACGCGTCCCGCGAAACGGTCGATCGCCAGCGGCCGGTTGAGCGCTTCGTGGTGAGGCAGCGGCGCACAGCCGGCGCCGTCGCGCCCCTGCGCCTGAATCCGGCGCAAAGCCTGCATCGCCCAGTCGAGCACGAGATCGAACGACGCACTGTGCTCGGGAGCAGCCGCGGCACCGGCCGAGATCGTCAGCCGGCCGAGACCTTCGCCGAAATCGTGAATGCGGACCGCGGCTGCCAGCCGCTCACCCGCAACGCGCGCGTCTTCGCCGCTCGAGCTCGGCAAAACCAGCACGAGCTGATTCCCGAGCCGGCCAACGAGATCATCCTCGCGTGCCGTGTGACGAATGATCTCAGCGACCGCCCCGATCGCCGATTCGGTGGCCGCCGGCGCGTCGGTGGGGTCAACCTCGACGACGAGGAGAGCGACCGGTTGCCGGGGAACGGCAGCCACGACCGCGGCTTGGGCGGCGGCGATGAACTCGTCGGACGTCCGAAAAAAGTGCGGCAATCGGGACGGGGGACGGGAGGTGGGTATACCCAAACGGCCTTTCAACCGTAGACCGCGGAGGTGGCCGACGCAAGCCGACTCGGCGCCCAGGATTAACGTTCACGTGAACCGAGGCGTCCACCGCCGCGTCACCTTCATCGATAGCCAGGATACGATGCGAAGAGCTGCGTGCGTGATGATCGGATTGACCGCCTGGGCGTGCGGGGCTCAGTCGCCCCGGACGGCCAGCGCGCCGAAAACGGCCGACAACCAGACAACCGCAGTCGCCTCTTCACGCGAGCTGCTCCCGGATGAGCAGGTTCAGCAAGTCCTGAATCGGTTGACCTTCGGCGCCCGTCCGGGCGACGCCGAGAGCGTCCGGGCCATCGGGGTGGACGCATGGATTCAGCGACAACTGCACCCCGATCGCATCGAAGACCCGGCGATGGAGGCGCTGATGGCGCACTATCCCATCTTCACGACCTCCACGCGCGACATCATCAGGAATTCGAACCTCGCGCAGCGCCTGAGAGCGGAGATGCGGAAGCTCGCGGCCGCTGATTCGGCGACGGATCCCACGCAGGCACGCCGCGATACCCTGCGCAACGATCCGAAGATCGCGCAGCTCGTTCGCGAGAACCGGCAGCTCGTCGGCCAGATTCAATCCGCGCAGGTCGCCCGCGCCGTCGCGACGGAGCGCCAGCTCGACGAAGTGATGGTCGAGTTCTGGGAAAACCACTTCAGCGTCTATTTCGGCAAGGGGCTGACGCGCGTTTTCCTGGCCGACTTCGACCACAACGTGATTCGACCCAACGCGCTCGGCCGATTCCGCGACCTGCTCGGTGCCGTGGCCAAGAGCCCGGCGATGCTCGGCTTTTTGGACAACTTTCAGAGCGCCGCCGATAGCACTGCCCCGATCCTGTCGCGAATGGGCCGCCGGCGTCCGACCAGTCCACGACTCGGCGCGATCGGCCAACGCGTGCTCGCGGGCGCAACACCCGAACAGCGCCAGAAGCTGCAGCAGCGCGCCACTCGAGGCTTGAACGAGAACTACGCTCGCGAGTTGATGGAGTTGCACACTCTCGGGGTGGACGGCGGATACACGCAGAAGGACGTTCAGGAAGTCGCGCGCGCGCTCACGGGGTGGTCGTTCGTTCGAGCGAGCGGCCAGTTCGTCTTCAACCCGAACGTTCACGATGCGGGCGAGAAAATCATTCTCGGGGAAAAATTCCCGGCGGGCCACGGGCTGGATGAGGGCGAGCGTGTTCTCGACATCGTCGCGCGGCACCCGTCCACGGCCCGCTTCATCACGACGAAGCTCGCGCGCCACTTCGTGAGCGACGATCCGCCCCGGGTTCTGGTCGACCGGTGTGCGCGGACGTTCACGCGAACCGACGGCGACATCCGTCGCACTCTCGAGTGCGTCATCACTTCTCCGGAGTTCTTCAGCCGGGCGGCCTACCGCGCGAAGGTCAAGACTCCGTTCGAGCTCGTCGTGAGCACACTCCGAGCGGTGAATGCTCAGTCCGACACGACGCCGCGCACCGCGCAGATCATTGCGCGCCTGGGCCAACCGATCTTCGGCCGGCAGACACCGGACGGCTGGCCCGATCGCGGCGACGCCTGGATGAACACCGGCGCGATCATGAATCGCATCAACTTCGGGTTGAGCGTCGCCGCGGGTCAGTTGCCTGGAGCAAAGCTGACGAATCTTCCGGACTTCGCCGCGCTCCGCTCGCAGCCGAGAGAACAGCAGGTCGACGCGGTCATCAAGGCCATGCTTGGCGGGCAGGTGTCGACCGTGACGCGCGACGTGCTGATGTCCGGCAACAATCCTATGCTATCGGCTGCAGGCTCAGGCTCGACGAAACCGAACAACCCTGCGTCGGTCAAACCACCCGTCGGCGGTATGGCGAACGACGCGATGGAGGACGCAGCCCCCTTGCCCCCGGTCAGGGCGATCAATCTCAAAGGATTGCCGCAGGTCATCGGGCTCGCGCTCGGTGCTCCGGAATTTCAACGGCGCTGATCAGAGCGCGCGACGGACGATGAGCGTTGCGCCTCAGGAGACGATATGAATCGCAGAGTGTTCATGAAGTCCGGCGCGATGGCGCTGGCGACGATGGGATTGAATCCGAGTTTCCTGCGTCGGACGGTTTTCGCGCAGGATCTCTTGAAGGGTGCGGCGCTCAACGGTAACGCTCGCGGCAGGATGCTGATCGTGCTGTTCCAGCGAGGGGCAGCGGACGCGCTCAACGTCGTGGTGCCGTTCGGTGAGGCGAACTATTACAGGATGCGTCCGACGATCGCCGTCCCGCGGCCGGTGTCAGGCGCGGCGAACACTGCGATCGATCTCGACGGCTTCTTCGGCCTGCATCCCTCTCTGGCGCGGCTCAAGCCGCTCTGGGACGACGGGATCCTCGCGCCCGTGCACGCCGTCGGTAGTCCAAGCAACACGCGTTCGCACTTCGACGCGCAGGATTACATGGAGAGTGGCACGCCCGACAACAAGGGCACGCGCAGCGGCTGGCTGAATCGCTATCTCGCCGTGAAGGGCACCTGCGACGAATGTCACTTGCCCGGCAACGGCGCGTTCCGCGCGGTCGCGATGACTCCACAGACACCGCGAATCCTCGAGGGCACGTCGCCGACGATCGCGATGAACAGCCTCGACGAGTTCACGGTGCGCTCCACCGGATCGCAAGCCGAGAGCATCGAGGCCCTGTACAGGACCGGGAGCGCGGATGTCGTCCATGCCGCGGGCGGTGAGATGTTCGAGGCAATCCGAATCCTCCGGAGCGCCAATCCGCGACAATACGCGCCGCAGAACGGCGCCGAATATCCGCGGTCGCCCTTCGGGCAGCACCTTCGCCAGATCGCGCAGTTGATCAAGGCGGATGTCGGACTGGAGATCGCGTTCGCCGACGTTGGCGGCTGGGATACGCACGTGAACCAGGGTGGCGCCACTGGCCAGCTGGCCCAGCGGCTCGGCGACTTCGCGCAATCGATCGCGGCGCTCGTGACAGACCTGGGTCCCAGGATGTCGGACGTCGCCATTCTCACGATGTCGGAGTTCGGCCGCACCGCGCATCAGAACGGAAACGGCGGTACCGACCATGGCCACGCGACCGCGATGTTCGTGATCGGCGGCGACGTCAAGGGACGCAAGGTACACGGCAAGTGGCCGGGCCTGGAGCAGGAACAGCTCAACGAGGGCCGCGATCTCGCGCTGACCACCGACTTCCGTTCAGTGTTCTCTGAAGTGGCGTTCAAGCATCTCGGCGCCGCGAGAATGGACGCCGTTTTCCCCGGCTTCGCCGGAGGTCAGAAGGGCTGGCTCGGACTGATCTGACTCCGTCCCCTATCTCACGACCTCGAAGGCGCTCGACGGCACACGTGAGAACGTCGCCAGTTCGTCCTCGTTCCAGCGCGGGTCCGGCGCGCCGCTGAAGTACCATGCCGACCCGTTGTCAGCGAGAAACATTCCGTACTTCATCATCGCGCGCAGCACGACCCGAACGTTCGGCGCAAAACCCGTCGTGTCGAACGACGCTTTGAGCCGCACACGCATGCCCATTGGCGGAAGCGCGCTGCTGGTGTCGCTGCTCGCATAGTGGCGAGCGGGCGAGACATATGCCTTCCGCGTGCGTGGGCAGGTGAAACGCAGCGCGTGCTCGATGGACTTCCGCTCGACCACTTCATCGTAGCGCACCAGTCCCGGAAAGATCGGCAGCCCCGCCGCATCCGCCGATGTCCACCCGGCCGGGCGCAGCGCATTCGAGCTCAGGTCGAAGATCGCCCCTGATCCCGCACGCCAACTTCCGTCGCGCTGCCGATGCGCGTCGAACAGCTCGTACAACTTCCACGCGCTCACGTCGACGACCAGGACGTGCCGGTCGCCGGTCGCATTGGCGCCCCCCTCGATGGGCGCGTCCGGCGGAATCGGATACGGCCCTGGATCACTCTCGTCGTCATAGTCGAACGTGACGGCGACCCTCGGCTGGCCCTCGCGCACCAACACGTAGGGAATTCCGTTCGGCGCGCCGGCATAGGTCGTCCCGAAGTCCTGATGCAGGTTCCGCGTGCCGCACGCGGCGATGAGCGTCGCCGAGTTCGGGTCGACCGGCGCTTGACTGATGTCCGTATTCCACGGATTGTCTGCGGGGAACGGCCGTCGCCCGTCCAGCGAACCGCCTGGCACGTCATCGCCGACGGGGTCCCGCGTGGTATCCGTGACCGATGAGCTGGACGAACACGCCCAGAACGCCGCCGCGGTCAAACCGAGCATCAAACGTCGCATTCCGAACGTTCGCATGTGGCCGTCGAATCGACGGTGACTGCAGTCACTCACTCGAGCATCCGCGAGTCACTATGAGCATTCTCACAAGGCCGGTGTCGCGCCCACCCTCGATCAGCGCGTTGGCGATGACCCTGCTCACCGTCGCGTGTCGGGCGCAGGCACCCGCCGGTCCGGCGCAGCGCTCGCCGACGCCGACACCGGTCGGCGGGATCTTCCGGATCGATACCGTCGCGTCCGGGCTGCGAAATCCGTGGGGCATCGCCATGCTCGCCGATGGCCGTGTCCTGGTCACCGAGAAGGGCGGTACCCTTCGCCTGATCTCCGCGAGCGGTCAGATCTCCGCGCCACTCGCCGGCGTTCCGACGGTCGCGGCGTCGGGCCAGGGCGGGCTGCTGGACGTCGCGCTCGACCCGTCGTTCGCCGACAATCGGCGCATCTACCTCTCGTTCGCTGAACCGGGCGCCAACGGCACCGCAGGGACCGCGGTGGTGACGGCGTTGCTCCGCCCGGACAGGCTGGACAGCGTGCGGGTCGTCTACCGGCAGGAGCCGAAGGTGACCGGCGGGAATCATTTCGGATCGCGCATCGCCTTCGCGCCGGATGGAACGATGTTCATCACGCAGGGCGAACGCTTCAGCTACCGCAACCAAGCCCAGGATCTCACGTCACTGCTCGGCAAGATCGTGCGATTGAACGCTGACGGATCGGTTCCGCGCGACAATCCATTCGTTGGCCGGAACGATGCGCGGCCGGAGATCTGGTCGTACGGGCATCGCAATGTCCAGGCGGCGGCGATCGACCCGCGCACAGGGCGACTCTGGACGATCGAGCATGGTGCGGCCGGTGGCGACGAGTTGAATCATCCCGAAGCGGGCAGGAACTACGGCTGGCCCGTGATCACCTACGGGCGTGACTACAACGGCGCCAAGATCGGGGTCGGCGCCACGAAGGACGGCATGGAACAGCCGGTCTATTACTGGGATCCGGTGATCGCTCCGTCCGGCATGCTGTTCTACACGGGCGACAAATTTCCCCAGTGGATGAACGACATCTTCGTCGGCGGGCTCGCCTCGAATGCGCTCGTACGGCTCCATCTCGAGAATGGACGCGTGACGCAGGAAGAGCGTTATCTGCACGAGCTGCACGAGCGCATCCGCGACGTACAACAGGGGCCTGACGGCTACATCTACGTGATCACGGACAACTCGGACGGCCGTCTCCTGCGCCTTCGCCCGCGAACGAATGGTCAGTCGTAGCGAAGCGCCTCGACCGGATCCACTCTTGCCGCGCGGCGGGCCGGAACGTAGCTGGCCAGGAGCGCCACGGCCACGAGGATCGCCGACACACCGATGAAGCTCGCCGGATCGAACGGTGACACCCCGAAGAGCATCGTCCGCAGGAAGCGAGTCACGCTGAGCGCGCCAGCGAGTCCGATCACGATCCCAATTCCGCCGAGCATCGCGCCGTCGCGCACGACGAGACGCAACACGTCGCCCCGCTGCGCACCGAGTGCGACACGAACACCCAGCTCCTGCGTGCGCTGCGAGACCGCGTACGATATCACGCCGTAGACACCGATGGAGGCCAGCACCAGAGCGATGCCGGCGAAGGCACCGAACATCTTGCCGTATAGAGCCTGCTGCCAGTATGACCGTTCGATGCTCGCATCCATACTCAGTACGCGGTAGGCGGGAAGCAGCGCGTCGCTCTTCTTCAGGGCGGCGAGGACCGTCCCGGTGGCCTGCGTCGGCTCTCCGCGCGTGCGCACGACGATCGCCGTGCTGTTCCACCCGCCCTGGCGGTACGGCATGTAGCCCTGAAAGTCGGGATCCTGATCGTTGAGCGCCTTGTGCTTGATGTCCTCGGCGACGCCCACGATCGTAATCCACCGATCAGTGGTGTCATTGGCAGCGCCGAACTTGAAGCGCTTGCCGAGCGCATTCTGCGGCGACTGCCAGAACTTTTCCGCCGCGTAGCGGTTCACCACTGCCACGCGCCCCGCGGCGCCGCTGTCCGCCCATTCCTGCTGCGTGAACATCCGCCCGACGAGGAGTGGAATACGCATGGTCTCGAGATACCGAGGCGACACCCAGCGAATCTCGAGGAGCGGCTCGCCGCCCAGCTTGAACGCCTGGTTCTCCGGCAGGAAGAAGCTGTTGTTGTTGCCCCCGCCGAGCGGGATGTTGTTGGTGACCGACGCCGACACGATTCCGGGTTGCCCATTGAGGCGCTGCAGCAGGTCATCGAGAAAGTTGAACCGCTTGTAGGTCGAGTCGTATCGAGGTCCGGACATCGTGACTCGCATGGTGAGCAGGTTGCTCGGATCGAACCCGGGCTTGACCTGCTGCATGGTGACGAAGCTTCGAATGAGCAGAGTCGCGCCGACGAGCAGCACGACAGATAGCGCGACCTCCCCGATCACGAGGCCGGAACGTAGCCGTTGTCGCGCGCGGCCAGCGCTGGCGCCTCGTGCCCCCGCATCGCGCAGCGTCTCGTTCAGGTTGGGGCGCGCTGACTGCAGCGCGGGAACGAGGCCGAACAACACGCCGGTCAACACCGCGATCGCGATGGTGAATGCGAGCACTTCCGCGTCGATCGCGAAGTGCATCCAGAAAGGGATGCCGCCGAGAATGCTCGCCTTGATCCATTGGAGAAATGCGTACGCGAAGGCAATCCCGAGCACCGCGCCCATCAGCGAGAGAAGGATCGCCTCGACCAGCAGCTGTCGAACCACCCGCCACGCGTCGGCGCCCAGCGCGACGCGGACGGCCATCTCCTTCTGCCGAACCGCGGCACGCGCCAGCAGCAGGTTCGCGACATTCGCGCAGGCGATGAGCAGCACGAAGGCGACCGAGGCGGTCATGATGAGCAGCACGGGCCGGAAGTCGCCGGTCTCCGACTCGCGCAACGACTCGATATCGACACTCCACCCGGTGTTGGAAGTCGGGTAGAGCTCCTCGAGCCGGGTCGCGATGCGAATCAGGTCGGCGCGCGCCTGATCGATCGTGACTCCTCCCTTCAACCGACCCATCACCCGCCACGAATGGTTCCCCCGGTTCGAGTTCGGGTCCATGCGCAAGGGCGTCCAGGCCCCCGCCTGCGCCGGAAACTCGAAGTCTCGCGGCATCACACCGATCACCGTGTGCGGAACACCGTTCACGCTGATCGATTGCCCGAGTACCGCCGCGTCGCCTTTGAAGCGATCGCGCCAGATGCGATCGCTGAGCAGGATCACTCGCGGGGCATCGGGCTTGTCCTCCTCTTCTCGAAAGTCGCGCCCGATCACCGGCGCGATGCCAAGCACATGGAACATCGTCCAGGAGACGGCCCCGCCCTGGATGTAGTCCGCGCCATCGCCGCTCGCGAGGTTGAACGATGCGCCGGTGTAAGCCGCCACGCTTTCGAGAGTGCGATTCTCCGCCTGCCAGCTCCGAAAATTCGGATACGACACGGAGTTCATGTGCCAACCGCGTTGCGGATGCGCCTCTCCGATCGCCACGATGTGGTCGGGGTCGCGGTACGGAAACGGGCGCAGCAACAGCGCACGCACGCAACTGAAGACGGTCGCGTTGACGCCGATTCCCAGCGCGAGGCACAGCACCGCCGCGATCGTGAACGCGGGACTCTTGACCAGCGTTCGCGCGGCAAAGCGAATGTCCTGAAGCATGCTCGGCTCATCGAGAGGATGGTTCCTCTGACAGCCGGCCCGCGTTCAGGGTTTGAGCGCCGGTGCTACCAGTGAATGATTCGGCGGAGAATGCTGCCGATCCCGCGACCCACCGCTTTGATCGGGTCGTTGCGCGACTCGTTCTCATCGGTCGCGATCTGCGACTCCGGAGGCGCGGCATGCAGGTGACACTGCTCCTGAGGCGCCAGCCCGACACGGAACCACTGCTTGACCCGGCGTGGGCACCAGTCGGTCGCGAGTTCGCCACTCTCCGGGTCGACCTCGACCTGTTCCATTCCCGGCGGGACGGCGAACGCCGATCCGCGCGGCTCGCGCCATCCAGCCAGATAGAAGTCGGCCCACGCAGGCGCCGCAAGCCGGCCGCCGCTCGGATTGTAGGTGATCTGCCGCGGTGTGTCGTATCCGAACCAGATGCCCGCGACCAGGGTCGGCGTGTAGCCGACGAACCAGACGTCGTTCCCGTCGTTGGTCGTTCCGGTCTTCCCCGCGACCGGCCCGGTGACACCCATGCTGCGCACGACCTTCCCGGTTCCGTAGTTCACGACGCCCTGGAGCATTTGCGTGATCTCGAACGCGTCCTTCGCATCCATCGCCGCGGCGCGCTGGTGCTCGCTACTCCAGAGCAGAGTGCCATCGGGTGCTTCGATCCGCGTCACGAGTCGCGGGACGACACGCATGCCGCCGTTAGCGAACGGCGCGTATGCGGCGACGAGTTCGACCGGCGTGACGCCCTCGGCGCCCAGCGCGATCGATGGGACCGGACTGAGCGGGCTCGTGATCCCGTTGCGCCGAGCCGCGGCGATGACGTTCCGTTCGCCAACCGCGCGGCTTACGCGAACCGTGGCGGCGTTCGCCGACAACATCAGCGCTCGCGCGAAGGTGATCCGGCCAGCGTAGCTGTCGTTGTAGTTGGCCGGCTGCCACACGCTGCGTCCGACCTCAACGCTGACCGGATCGTCGTCGACGGGGGTTCCCGGCCCATAACCCGCGGCGAGCGCCGCGGCGTAGACGAAGGGCTTGAACGCCGATCCAGGCTGTCGCCTCGCGTAGAATGCGCGATTGAATTCGCGACGCTGCGTGCGCTTTCCGGGCACCAGCGCGCGGATATCACCCGAGGCCGGATCCAGCGCGACGAGAGCGCCCTGGACGCTCTCTCGCGTGCCCGTCTCGCTGTTGATGTCGGCGATGTGAGCGAGCATCGTGCGGTCGGCCGCGCGTTGTGCGGTGAAGTCCAGCGTCGTGTAGACGTTGACGTCGCCGTCCTTGAGCACGTCGGGCAAAACGGAATCGACGAGGGTGCGCACGGCGTCGAGCGCGCTCGCTTCGCTGGTGATCGACGGTCGCCATTCGTTCTGGGCGATCTTGAGCGGCGTCTGCTTCGCCCGCGCGAGCTCGCTGCTCGCGATGAGCCCCTGATCGGCCATGAGCGACAGCACTAGATTCCGCCGTTGGACCGCGCGCGCTGGATTCTTGCGCGGCGTGTAGGCGCTGGGCGCTTTTGGAAGTGCCGCGAGCAGCGCGCCCTGTGCGAGCGTCAGCTCCGAAGCATGCACTCCAAACAGATCGAGGCTCGCGGCCTCGATGCCGTTTACACCGTTGCCGAGGTAGATGACGTTTAGATAGTGCTCGAGGATCTGATCCTTGCTCAGCTCGCGCTCGAGCAGTCGCGACAGGCGAAGTTCGACCAGCTTTCGTCGGAGAGAACGGCCGTGATACCGGTCGAGCAGGAAGCTGTTGTGCGCAACCTGCATGGTGATCGTCGAGAAGCCCTGGCGAATGCCGCCGGAGCTGAAGTTCCGAGCGACGGCGCGAAACACGCCACGCCAGTCGAGACCGTTGTGATCGTAGAAGCGGCGGTCTTCCGTGGCGATGAACGCATCACGGACATGCTTGGGAACCGACGCGATGGGAATGTTGACACGCCGAACATTTTCGAGATGCCCGAGTAGCCGATTATTACGATCATAGACGTTGCCGCCTTCACTCGGATGGAAGGCGCGAATCTCTTCAGGGCTCGGACAGCCGTAGAACCCGCATGTGACCAGCCAGGCATCGAACGAGATTATCGCGACACATGCGGCCAGCATCAGAGTCAACCACGGCCATTGGCGGCGGATCCAACGCCGCGCCGGATCGCGTGGATCCGGACGCAGGCGAGCTTTTAGCGTTTCACGTCGAGAACTAAGAGTTGTGACCATCGCGCGGCTAGCGTGGTGAACGCTCGAGATTGGTACGGGTCTCGCACTCTCGCATGATGAAGGCCGCCGCAACCGTATCGTGGCGCCATTTACAGTTTCTTCCTACTCCATTGTATTCCATGACGTTCCGTGCATTGTGCTCTGTGACGCTCGTCGCTCTCGCGGCGTGCGCCAAGAGCGAATCGAAGACGACGAGCGAAACGACGGGCGCGGGCGCGGCCAAGACCGCTGATTCCTCCGCGGGCACGCTCGCCGCCGACACCGCCGGTCCCGCTGCGGACCCGCTGCCGCAGAACCACCTCGGAAAGATCCCGGTCCTCGAATATCACGTGATCGGTGGTGACAAGAACTCCCTTTACACGCGCACGGTGGCGAGTTTCAAGGCCGATCTCGAGGACGTGTACCGCCGCGGCTATCGGCCGATCACGGTCGCGCAGATGCTCGACAAGAACTTCAGCGACGTACCCGCGGGAATGTCCCCGGTGATCTTCGTGTTCGACGATGCCTCGCCGGAACAGTTCTCCTACATCGAGAAGGACGGCAAGCTCACCGTCGACCCGAACAGCGCCGTGGGCATCTGGCTCGACTTCGCCAAGACGCATCCCGGCTGGAAGAACCGCGCGACCTTCTGCATGCTGAACGGCGGCGCCGCGGGGCACAACTTCTTCGGCGACAAGCCGAAGTTCGCCGGGCAGAAGAACGAGTGGCGCTTTCAGAAAGTGAAATGGCTCGCCGATCAGGGATTCGAGCTGTGCAACCACACGCTCTGGCACATGAAGCTGAGCAAGTATCCCGATGACAAGGTCCAGGAACAGATCGCCCGGAACAACATGGGCATCGACTCGGCGGTCGCGGGCTACAAGGTTCGGACGATGGCGCTGCCCTATGGCCTCTGGCCGAAGAATCGCCAGCTCGCCTGGCAGGGCACATGGACCGACCCGAAGACCGGCACCGCGCATCCCTACAAGTTCGACGCCGTGCTCGAGGTGGCCGGTGGACCGACGGCGAGCCCGTACGACCCCGCCTTCAATCCGCATTCGATCAAGCGCATCGAGGCCATCGGCAACGACATCGCGCGCACGCTCGACGGATTGGACAAGAACAAGACGCGCTTCGTGAAATGACGATTCGCGGGACGGCAGCGCCGAGCACTGTCGTCCCGCGAATCGTTTGGGCCATCCAGGCTGCGAGGCGATCTAGGGACGCTGGAGCGTGAGCTCGAACGTCGACCCCTCGTCGATGGCGCTCTTGACCGTGAGATCGCCGCCCATTGCGCGCGCCAGATCTCGACTGATCGCCAGGCCGAGTCCCACGCCTTCGTGCGTGGAAGTGAAGCCCCGTCCGACCTGAACGAACGGCTCGAAGATCGAATCGAGCTTGTCCGCCGGAATGCCGACGCCGGTATCGACGACGCGCACCCCGACGCGATCGTCAACGTCGAATGGCGCGATCTCGATTCGTCCGCCGCGTTCCGTGAACTTGACGGCGTTCGAGAGGAGGTTGAGCAGAATCTGTTCGACCTTGAGCTCGTCGCCGAACGCGGTGACGTCGGCGGCGGAACGCGGCTCGATGGTGAGCCCGCGTTGATTCGCCTGTGGCTCGATGAGCGTCACCACATGATCGATCGACTTATTGAGCGAGAACGGCGTCAGATCGTAGGTCAGCCCGCCCGCCTCGATCCGACTGAAGTTGAGAAGGTCGTTGATGATCGACAGCAGGTGCTGCTGGCTTCGGTGAATCCGCTCGATGTAGTCGCACTGAATCCCGGTGAGGGCGCCGGTCACGCCCGCGAGCAGCAGGTCGGCGTACCCGCCGATGGCGTTGAGCGGCGTTCGCAATTCGTGCGACATGGATGCCAGGAATTCGCTCTTCGTCTTGTTCGCCGCTTCAGCGAGCGAGACGCGGCGGGCATCCTCGAGCGCCTGCTGCTCCGCGAGACGCCGCTCGGACAGGTCGCGCGTCACCTTGGTGAATCCGACGAGCGCTCCCGAGGCGTCGCGAATCGCGGTGATGATCACGTTCGCCCAGAAGCGAGAGCCGTCCTTCCGGAGGCGCCAACCTTCATCCTCGAAACGGCCGTCGCGCGCCGCGCCCTCCAACTCGACGCCGGGCTTGTCCCACTCGAGGTCCTCGGGCGGATAGAACTTCGAGAAATGCTGCCCGATGATCTCGTCCGCCGTGTAGCCCTCCATGCGCTCGGCGCCCTCGTTCCAGCTGACCACGCAGCCATCGGGGTCGAGCATGAAGATGCCGTAGTCGCGGACGCTCTCGACGAACAGGCGAAAGCGCTGCTCGCTGTCACGCAGCGCTTGCGCGGCCGCGCGGTGTTCAGTCACGTCGCGCGTAACCTTCGCAAAGCCGACGAGCGTTCCATTCGGGTCGCGAAGGGCCGTGATGACCACGTTCGCCCAGAAGCGTGACCCATCCTTGCGGACGCGCCAGCCCTCGTCCTCGATGCGTCCGTCGCGCCGTACGATCTCGAGCTCACGTTCCGGCTTCCGCGCGATGCGGTCCTCGAGCGGGTAAAACGTCGAGAAGTTTCGCCCGATGATCTCGCTCGGCGCGTAGCCCTTGATCCGCTCGGCGCCGGCGTTCCACGTCACGATGTTACCGTCGGGATCGAGCGCGAAAATCGCGTAGTCGCTCACCGTGTCAACGAGCAACTTGTACAGATCAGCGGGTACGCTGGCCGGCATCGGCCTAGCCGACGACGATTTCGTCGAATCAGACAATGCGCTCGCTGACCCTCATGGCTGAATTCTGAAAGTTCCAATGCCGGCACTCGCACGGCGCCGGCACGGACCTCCGATCAATACCACCATTGACTAAACGGACGGTACGCGAGCTCGGAGTAATTGAGGCGTCGCGGATCGAGGCTCGCCATCAGCTCGCGATGCGCCTGCATGCTCTGATTGCCGCCCATCACGGACTGGTACGCCCGGCTCGCCGTCATGGAACGACCGTTGGCCCATGCCCGCTGCGGAATAGAAGCACAGGCGCCGAGCGTGGCAATGGCGCCGAGGACCACCGCAATGCGCAAGATCGTAAGCGTCGTCCGCCGAACTTCCGTGCGTCCGTTCATGATCTCCTCCCACCTAGGGTAGACGTTCGTAAGTCCCGACGCCGGGTGGAGCGCGAGTGTGCACCAGAAGCTGGTGCAGACGCCGGGCCGCCGCAACGACTCCCCCGCTATCGCAGATAATAGTCGATCGTCGAAACGACCCGCACCACTTTCGCGATCTGACTCTCCTGAGCGATGCCCGGCGCCTGGTCACGAGGCAGAATCTCGAACACGCCCTGATTCGCCTGCCGGATGCCGCCGAGTTCGCTGTGAGAATCCCTGGCGAATTGCGCGGCGGCCTCGCGAGCACGCGCGGTCGCGTCAGCGATCATCTGGGGCTTGAGTTGGTTCAATCCCGAGAAGATGAACGTTGGACCACCCGCTCCCACGCCGAACTCATTGCCGGACGAGATCGTGACTCCGATGGCCGCGAGTTCGCTGACCTGTTGACTCGCCGCCAGCACGCGCTCCGGCTGGTTCGACCGGATGAGCATAGTTTGACGAACGATATACCGGTTCGCCGGCGTACGATCGGAGCCATACTGCTGTGCTTGCGCGTCGTTGACCGAAAACCCGGTCAGCTCTACCTGGGTCGTGTCGAGGCCGTGGCGCGCGAGGAAAGCACGAACGCCGGCGACGCTCGCGGACATCTTGCGAGTCGCTGTGGCGAGGTCGTTGTCCGCGCCGACGACGTTGAGCGGCCAGATAGCGAGGTCGGCCTTGGCCTCGCGCTCCGCTACGCCTTTCACCGTTACGTAGCGGTCGGCGGCGCGCGCTCGCGCGAATCCATTCCCGGCAAGCAATCCGCCGGCGGCAATGCCCACGGCGACGATCGCCGCGGCGATGACAGGACGTTCCATGAGCGGCACTGTGAGAGGTGTTGCCGAAGTCTACGCCGGTTCTCGATCGAAATCAGCCCGTGGGCGATCCCGGCGGGGCTTCCCAGCGAGCCAGTTTCATCGATCGGCCCGGGCTCGCCCGACCGTCGAGACGATCCGAAAAATGAAACGAGCCGCGCCGAGCGATCGGCGCGGCTCGTTCTGGATCATACCCGTCAGGGAACGATCGTCGCCTGGGCGTTCTTCAATGACTGCCAGTACTCGTCCATCTTGATGCGCGGGATGCCCTTCGTCATCCACTCCGGGGCCGGCGCGCCCTTGAGGTAGTGGTCGAACCAGTCCTTCTGGCGCATCGCGTAGTCCTTCATGTTGATCGGCCGCGCCAGGCCGTGGTTCTCGCCGACATACTCGAGGAGGATGACATCCTTTCCCATCTGGCGCAGGGCGTTGAAGTACGTGATGCCCTGATTGAAGTCGACTGCGCCGTCCTTGTCGTCGTGCAGGATGATGAGCGGTGTCTTGACGTTCTTCGCGTGGAAGACGGGTGAGTTGCGAATGTAGGCTTCCATGTTGTCCGCCACGTTGCCCTTGAAGCGGCCCTGACTCGACTCGAAGATCGCCTGGTTCGTTCCGCCGGTATTCCAGTAGATCGAGTTGTACATGCTGACCATGTCGGTGAGCGGCGCGCCGGCGATGGCGGACTTGAAGATGTTGGTCTGCGTCACGAGGAACGCGGTCTGGTAGCCGCCCCAGGAGTGTCCCCACAGGCCGACATTCGACGAGTCGATCATCCCTGTCGCGATCGCTGCCTTGACGGCGGGAACGATGCTCCAGACGGCCGACATGCCCGGGTCGTTGATCTTGTACACGATGTCCGGGTCGAGCACGGCATAGCCACGGCTCGTGTAGATCGAGCGGTTCGGCGTGCTCGTCTCATTCGGCGTGACATAAGAGTTCGCGAGATTCGAACGCTTCTCATAAATCGTCACGAGCAACGGATACTTCTTGCCCGGTTCGTAGTTCGCCGGCAGATAGAGTGCGCCCTGCAGCTTGTCGCCCTTCGCGCTCGTGTAGTCGATCAGCTTCACGCCGCTCGTCCAGGCGAAATCCTTCTGCTGCGGATTGGCGTCCGTGATCTGCTTGCCGTTCTTCAAGTTGCCGTCGGTCACGTAGTAATTCGGAAACTCGACGGCGCTCTGCCTGGTGTAGACGTAGACGTCGGCGTCCTTGGCCTTCTGAAAGTTGTATTTGGCGTCGTCGAAGACGATGCTCTGCGCGCCGGGCCTGGATGGGTCGACGCGCGAGATGCCTTCCTTCTTGGTCCATTCGCCGTACGTCGCGAAGTAGAGCGGCTTCGAGAGATCGACGCCGTTCGATGCCCCGCCCCCACCGCGGCCACCGCGGCCGCCCCCCGCTGCGCCCTGCGCGTCGAACGAATAGAGGCGCTGGTAGCGGATCTGGTTCCGTTTGCCGTCGACAGTGAGGTTCACCGCGGTTCCGGACCCGTTGGTCGGGACCTTCCACACATCGAAGCCGTCCGACAACAGCACCGAATTCCCGTCCTTCGCCCAGCCAAGTACCGTCTCGGGCGGCGTGACGAGGTTGTTATGGTCGTCACTCGTGTCGGCAAAGACCGTCGGGACACCCTTGGTGATCACCCGGTCTTCGCCGGTCGCGACGTTCATCACATGCCATTGCGAGTCGGCGCCCCAGAACAGCATCTGGCTGCCGTTCGGACTCGGAACGAAGACCGGCGTGACGTGCTTCTTGAGGAGCGCTTTGCGAGCTCCCGTGGCGAGGTCGATGCCGTACACGTCCTGATACCGACGGCCGCTGTAGCTCGCCGCCTGCTCGTACTCGGTCTGATCGAGGCCGTACGCGTACCGATCCCGTCCGATGATGTTTACCGTGCGCAGTGCGTCGTCGGCCAGACGAACGACCTTGTTGTCGTTGATGCGATACTCGCTCAGATAGCTGAAGGCGCGATCCTGCTGCTCCTGCACGATCTGCTGCGATTGCAGGCGCGGGTCCTTCGCGTGCCAGAGAATGAGACTCGGATTCTCTTCCTGGGCCTCGTTCACGCGTGGCTGGTTGATTGTCCCGCCCATCCCCGGCGCGCCCGCCTGGATGATGCTGTTGCCGCGTCCGGAGGCAACCAGCGCCGTGTTCTTCTTCTCCTTCAGCCCGAAGAAGATCGTCTGCAAGTCGGCAGAGAACCGCGGCGCACGCTCCGGCGCGATGCGCATGCCCGATGGAAAATCGGAGTGCGAAGCGGCATCGAAGACGAGCTTGCGTGGCTGCGGGCCGGCGACGCTCGAGAACGCGACCACCGAGTAGGTGGTGTCCTTCGCCGTCGTGTCGATGGCGCCGCGGAGGACAGTAAGGGCCTGAGCGCTATCCGCCCAGGCGAGGCTGCGATAGAGCGCGCGGTCCGAGTCGATGGCACGAACGACATCCGTGCGCATGTTGCGCAGCTGAACGCCATTTCCGATCCGATCGCGCGCGTCGATCGTGTAGGCGAGATACTCGCCGGAATCATCGAAGGCGAAGTCCGCGACGTTACCGACGTTCACCGCGTCGTGCGACGTCAGGTTGTACAGGACGAGATCGGTCCCGGAGCCGTTCGGGGCAGCCGCCGGCGCAGTACCGCCGGCGTTTGCTCCAGCCGCCGCGGGCGGCGCGTAGCTCTGCATGGCAAGCCAGGTCGGTTTGTCGCCGTTGAAGCCGAAGCGACGCACGCGCTCGAACTCGCGTTTCTCTCCACTCGCGAGGTTCACCAGCGCGAGCTTGTTCTGTGCGGGGGCGCCCGGCGCATTTGCTCCGGGGGCGGCGCCACGGGCGCCGCCAGCGCCGCGACCTCCACGGCCGGCGCCAGCAGTCGCAGCGGCGGGATACACCGTGAACGCGATCCACTTGGAGTCACCGCTGATCACCACGGGGCCGTTTGGATCACCACCCGGCGGGCCGCCGCGTCCACCGCCGACGCCGGACGGGTCGCCCATCGGATATTTCGTCTCCTTTCCGTCAGGGATCGACCGCACCACGACTTCGGCGTTCCCTTCATTCGGGGCAAGGACGTAGGCGAACCACTTGCCGTCGTTGGATAGCGACGCGTTGCGGATCGTCTTCCAGTCCTTCAGGTCGGCCGGGGTCATCTGCTTCGACGGCCGCGCGGCAGACTGTGCTCGGGCGGTGGATCCAACCGCCACCAAGGCGATCAGGACGAGCGAGGCGAGGCGAGGTGTACGCCAACGATGGGCAATGCGCATGGAAGGATCCCCGTCGAACGAGAAACGGTGCAGCAGGAGATGGGATGAAGGGGCGAGCGGAAGAAGCTACGAGTGGGCCAGAAGCCTGTCCACGAGGGTTAGCCTGTAAAAAGATGGACACCACTCAAGTCGGACCGGGCAGCGGCCGATACTGGTCAGCGGGTTGTCTTGTCGTTCATTTCTGCCGTTGCGGCTAATTCTCGGTTCGAGTGAGGTCCTCATGCGAAAGCCAGCCATGCTCGCCGGCGCCCTTGGCGCAGCTCTTCTCGTTGCCTTTGGGTGCACGCGCGCCACGCATCCGCCGCATGTCCCGGACGCCCAGGGCAACGCTGCTCCGATCAGGGACGTCGCGTCCGCCGTTCACGCGGGCGCCATCCCGCTCGAGCCATACGACGCGGTCGACCACCTCTATCGAAACGCAAAGAGCCAGCTGCCGAGCGGCGTTAGGCTCGCGATCATGGACACCGCGGATTGGACCGCGGTGTGGAAGCGAGTCGTCGGAACGGCGTCGACGGCTCCCGTGCCGCCGGTGGACTTCTCACGCGAGATGCTGCTTGTCGTCGGAATGGGTCAGGCGCCGTGCATGGGCTACCAGATCAACGTCGACACGGTGTTTCGCGACAAGGACAAGCGGATTTACGCGGTCGTGCGCGAGCGACATCACGGGTCGCGGTGTGGCTGTCTGAACGAGGTGGTTTCGCCGGTGGATGTGGTTCGCGTGCCGCGGAGCGTTCGTCCGGTGACATTCCTCGAGCGCCGTGAGACGAACGTCTGTGAGGAGCGAGACGTCTTGCGCTAGTTCGGTCGCAGTCCGTCGGCGCCGCCGCCGGACTGTGGGGCTGGCGGCGGAACCGCGGACAACACCTGGGCGGATGGGGGTAACGGCGCTGTCATCCGCGAGTTGAGTAGGAACGGGATATCGTCACGTAAAGTTCGAGCGATACGTTGGCGCGGCCGCATTGGTGGTAGCACGATGGCAAGCCGCTTGAGCCGACGATAAAGCGTCGAGCGGTGGACACCGAGTTCGCGCGCGGCCGCTACGGTGTCCCAGACATTCCGCCTCAGCAGGGAGACAAGGCGTCTCCGTTCGACTCGAAGCGGATCGTCCAGCGATGATGGCCGTTCGGCATCGCCCGACGTAGACGGGCCGGGACGATGTGCCAGAGCGGCTCTTACGGCGTGCGCGTCGAGTGTGCCTCGTCCGAAGACGAACGCCGCCTCGACGACCTGACGCAGCTCGCGAACGTTGCCCGGCCACGAACGCTCAGCGAGCAGTCGCACGGCGTCCGCATCGAGAGGCCGGCCAGCCGCGAAGTGCCGGACCAGCGTCGGGATGTCGTCGGGCCGCTGGTCGAGTGGTGGGACCTTCAGAACGATCCCACTCAGGCGATGGGCGAGGTCGGTGCGCATGCGTCCCGAAGCGACGAGGTCAGCGAGCGCTTCGTTGGTGGCCGCGACCAGTCGAAAATCGCTCACGGCGTCTCGGTTGCTGCCAACAGCGCGAAACGCTCCGGTCTCGAGAGAGCGAAGGAGCTTCGGCTGCATCGTGAGCGACAGGCCGCTGATCTCGTCGAGAAAGAGCGTGCCCTGGTGGGCTTCGCGGAGATAGCCAGGCATGTCCGCCGCCGCGCCGGTGAATGCACCGCGCACGTGCCCGAAGAGCGCATCCTCGAACATCGAGTCGGTGATCGCACAGACGTTGAACGCGACGAGCCGGCCGGTTCGTCCGCTCATACCGTGGAGTAAGGCGGCGACGAGCTCCTTGCCGGAACCGGTTGGCCCCTCGACGAGCACCGGAATCGAGGACGGCGCGATCTGTTCGATCGTGGATCGCAGAAGGCGGATCGCCGTCGACGCGCCAACCAGTATGGATGCGGCGTTCATGACGTCGTCTGCCCTCGGCGGCAGGTACCGGTCATGGGTGGGGGTGGAAGGCGCTTTGGTCGAGGGGTTTGCGCTCGGATAAATTCCGGCCGCGCCGGCCACAAACGGGTGAGCCGAAGCACAAATTCCGCGTGGTTTGAGCCACTTTGGTGGGACCGGCGGGTATTGTGATCGGCTGGTCCAGGAGCGAAGCTCCTGTTGGCTCGTGGAAATTGGATGGATTCGCCCATCTCTCTGGATGAGTTGGCCAGTAGCGCAATTGTGGGGCGGCGGCCATTGGACTTTGGGCCGCCTGTAACATTGTGTTGCGCAGTGCTAGCCCTATCACCCAACGATTGCGCGTGTAATCGTTGTGTTCGGGCGCCGGTAAGCAGCTGGAACGGGACTTAATGCCCCGGGCGCGTTGTTTTTCGGCGTGGTGGCGGGGTGGTCAGGTAGTCAGTGGCGGTGTGTTTGGGTCGGCGTCCGAATTTGAGGACCTGATGTCGGGTGCCGATACCCAGGCCGAGAGCAGAATCCGCCGAGTGCGGAGTGTGCTCGTGACTTATTGGAGGAGTGCGTGATCGAATCCGATGGCGTGCTGCGGCACCTCGCGTTTTTCGAGGAGCTGGGCCGGATGGACGAGGGCGATGCGGGCTGGCGCGCGGTGAGCGCCGGGCTCGTGACGATGCGTCTCGTCGATCGGTGGGTCGCGGTCGGGTCGACGGATCGCCTGGATGCGTGGAGCGTGAGCTCGGCGCGGGAGGCGATTGCGCGGGTGTCAGATACGACGCCGACGCGTCGGATTCTGACGTCGGTGGTGGACGTGATGGTGGCGTGTACGGCGACGGACATGCATGCGTTGTCGCCGCGTTTGATGGCGTACGGGCAGGGTTTGGAGTACGACGCGAAGTGGGCGCTGGCCGCGGATGTTTACACGACGATTGTGTCGAACACGCATCCTGTGGAGGATGCGGATTTGGCGGTGGCGGCGTCGTTGCAGCTAGGGTTTTGCTGGCGCAATATCGGCGACTTTGCTCTCGCCTCTGCGGCCTACACGCAGGCGGCCACTTTAGCGAAAAACGCGAACGACCCGTCTGGAGTAATCCGCGGCAAGCTCGGACACGCAAACATTGCGACCGAACGAGGAAACCTGCCGGCGGCTGAAGTCATTCTGGACGAGGCAATCGTCGAGGCACGGTCCAACGGCTTGGACGATGTCCTTTGGAGAGCTTTGGCTAGCCGCGCATTCGTTGCCGGTAATCGCGGCGAGCATCATCTCGTGATCCGCCTGTCGCATGACGCATTGCGGTTGTCGAAATCGCCCCGCGATCGGGACAGAAGTCTAAGCAATATCGCCACCGCGTTTCGCTACCTTGGGGCGCTTGACGCAGCAACCAAGGCGCACACGCTCCTGGCAGCAACCGCGCAGGAACAAGCTGTTCGTTTGAACTCTACGATCAATCTGCTCGACATCGCCGCTCGACAGGGCAGCGAACTCGTATTCGACAGGTACCGCCGAGAGCTCGAGTGCGTCGAAATGACGCCACAGCTCAAGACAACCTTTTTGATCTATGCGGGACGGGGCTATGCACTGCTCGGCAGACCCGCCGATGGCATTCCGTACCTGAAGGCCGCAATTGAAAACGCAAAGCAGTTCAGCTTTAACCAGCTACTGTTCGAAGCCGAATCGGCGCTGACCGCATCGGAACGACAAGATGCTGAAACCCGAGTGGCTCCCGAAATGCAGGCAACGGCCGAGCATCACGACGTGCTTGATACGATAAGGGAAATGATGGAAGTCGCCGGAATAGTCTGACGACTTCCGTCCAGTTCCGAGCCTACTGGTCACCCGCGACACACTCACCAGCGGGCGAGATATAGCCGCTGCACATCTTCGAAGTCGGCGCAGTCACACTCGAACAAGCAGCCGCAACAAAGGAGGCAACAACAACAGCGAGAAGGACGAGAGGACGGCGGTTCATGAGAAACGATCTCCGAATGGGCTAAGAATTCTGCGGATGGACTTTTTTTCCTGGCGGGAAAAACATCTGCCCAGAATCCTAGGCTCGCGCATGGGACCGTAAACCTGCATTTTGTGTCACGATTCCTCGGATTCATGACACTAGGCCTGGCCCCAAGCTACCCTTGTGGACGTCGTCGCCTTCCTCCCTAGGTCACTCCTCGCACATCTCCGACTCGTCCTCGGCGCGAACCACTCCCTCACTCCGGTCTTCTCGTGGGGAGAGCTCCACGCCACGGTCAAGCATCTGGTCACCGATGTCGTCGTCGCCGATCCCGGCGCCAGCGGCATCCTCGAAGTCGAACCGCTCGAGGAAATCCACCGGCAATTCCCCACTCTGCCGGTCATTCTCTACACGACTCTCGCTCCCGCGGGCATCAAGGCGATCATCCGCCTTGCCAAATCGGGGGTGGATCAAGTCGTCCTCAGCCGCTTCGACGACGAACCTCGCCGATTCCTCATGCTCATCGAGAGCATCCCCGGAATCGCGCTGGGCGACCGGTTCCTGACCGAGCTCAAGGAGCCGTTGGCTGCCCTTCCAGTACCAGTCGCGCGGGCCATTCAACAGCTCGTCCGATCGCCCTCGCGATTCAAGAACGCGCAAGACCTGGCGAACGAAGCAGGAGTCAATCTTCGAACGCTCTATCGCAATCTCGAAACAGCAGGAATCTTGTCCCCGCGGTCGCTCGTAGTTTCGGCTCGTCTCCTGCGAGCCTACGCCTACCTCTGCGACCCGGGCCGATCGATGAAGGATGTCGCAGCAAAGGCCGGTTACGCATCGCCGTGGCAACTCACACAGCAACTGCGAGAAATGGTCGGCCTGAACGCAGAACAAGCGCGAAACGGTGGCAGAGGCGACGTGATCGTGGCTCAGCTGGCACAGCACGTACGACGCAGGAGACGGGAATGACTTGGAAGGTTCTCCCCGGAAACGCCGGGGCACCACAACCGAAGGTGAACGCGACGCCCCAGCAACAATCGGCCGCCAAAACGGCGGTGCGCGTGCTGGTCGTCGACGACGAGCCATCCATCTGCAAAGCGCTCACGATGGCACTCTCGCGTGCCGGCTACGACGCCATCGCCGCGCAGTCCGGCGAGAGCGCCCTCGCGATTCTCCGCAACGAGAATGTCGACGTCCTGCTGATCGACCTCCGCATTCCCGACATGCGCGGCGACGTCATCTTCGAGGTCGCGGCCGGGCATCAGCCGCACCTCCGCTATCAGACCTTGTTCATGACGGGCGACATCACCGAGCGCGCCCACAAACTCATCGCGGCGTGCAAGTGCCATTTTCTGCGCAAGCCGTTCGATCTGCGCGACATGACCGACGCCGTCGCGGCGCTGACGCCGCGCATCTCACAGGACGCCGCGGGCTGAGACCCGCGAGTGACCATCGCCCTTCGCAGGGCGATGGTCGACTCACCGCGCCGACCGAAGCTTCTTCAGCGTTTCCTCAAGCGCCAGCCGCTGGGCCGTGTGCGTCGCTTCGCGCAGCAGCCCCTCGTACGTATCGATCGCGAGCTTGAGCGCGACTGGATCGTCCTCGTCGGTCGCCAGGCTCACGGCATTGTCCGCCAACGCGGCACGCGCGAGCTGGTCGTCCGGAAACTCCGCGACCACGGCCATCCACCGGTCCACGCGCCGGCGCACGGTCGGCTCGGCCAAGGCCCAAAGGTGCCACGCCCCGCGATTCCGCGCGTCGATCGCCTTCGCTCGTGTCGCAAGCCGTCCGACCGCCTCGGCGCCACGTCCGGTCAGCCAGTACGCATTCGCGAGAACGACCATCGCCTGCGCGTCGTTCGGACGCGCTGCGACGATTTCCTCGTAGACGGGAATCACGACCTCGGGCAGCTGCGCATACGGCGCCGCGACGGTCTTGAGCGCATCGGCGTCGGTGCGCTTCGCGAGCGCGCGCACCTGGTCGAGGAGCGTTCCGACGTCTCCGGTGCGTTGATACGCCTCGACGTACGAGGCGAGCAGCTGCGTCGGATCGCCGTGGGCGGGATTGTAGAATGGGGAGGGAGAAGAACCGGCCATAGGCCGGGAAAGCTAAACGCAGCGGCACTCGCCGATGCGAATCGCGCAGCCTCGGCACGAAGTTCGCACGCTGGGGTAGGAACAGGTGCGGGGCATGCGCCAAACCGCTCAGGGTTGCGCCAAACCGTGTTCGTGGCGATACTCTTGGCGTTCGCCGGCTCAGTCGCGACCATCGTGAGCCGCGCCGCAGCGCCCCGCCGTTCGATCGCGTGTGGTTTCCGCGCCCGAACGGCACCGACAGCCAAGTAACGCGTCGCGTCGAGTTTTCCCGTCACACACCGATTTTCGCGCGCCCGTAGTCGTGGCGAGCGTCCCATCGAGCGCACGTCCGCCACACCAGCTTTGCCGGACGGCCTGACTCGAGAAAGCGTTGAAGCAGGGCCCGCGGTGATCAGCGGGCAAGCAACATCGAATCACCTTTTCACCACACAAGTGCATGACTGAAAGTCGACGCCCACCTCGCCGAGGCCGCGGTCGACGTCCGTCGAATGAGACGGCCACCGATGCGGGCGACAACCCGTACCGCGACGACGCCGAATCCGGCAGCGCGGCACGAGTCGACACCGAAGTATCACCACCGGAGTCGCGCGCCCCAGCCGAAGCACCGGGCGACGCCGAACGCGGAGACGCGCCGCGCCGCGGCCGCGGAACGCGAGGCCCACGCACGGGTCGGGCGCGCGGCAAGGCGACCTCCGCCGACGACACCGCCGACCAGGCAAGCAACGTCGCCGCAACGGAGCAAACGTCGCTGCCGCTCGCGAACTACGGCAATGCGGGCGACTCCGCAGGCGCACAGCCGCCGTCCTCGCGACGCGACGAGGGGCCAGCTGCGGCGACCAACGGAAGCCATTCCGGCAGCGATACCAGCGCGCCCACCCGAGACCAGGGTTTCGAGCGACCGCGCTTTCAGAACCAGAATCAGTATCGCAACGACCGACAGGATCGTGGCGATCGGCAGGACCGCGGCGATCGGCAGGATCGCGATGGCGGCAGCTTCAACGAGCGACGCAATGGCCGGCGGCATCGCCGCGGGCGTGGACGCGGGCGTCGCGACGGCGTGGGCGGTGGCCAGGGCGGCGGCGATCAACCGCAACACCAGCATCAGCGTCAGCCGCAGCAGCCGGTTCAACTCGTCGCGACCGGCGAGACTCGCGGCTGGTTCGACACAGCTCGCGATGCGGGCTTCATTCGCCGGCCGACCAACAGCTATCTCGCCGAGCCGGGCGACGCGTACGTGCCGCCCCACGTGGTGCGCGAGTTCCAATTGCGCCGCGGCGATCTCGTCGACGCCACGATCGGTGTCGATCAACGCGGCCGGCCGACCGTCGTCGAGGTTCGCTCGATCAACGACAGCGACCCGGAGCTGGCTGCGCGACGTCCGGACTTCAATTCGCTCCCGGCTTCGTATCCCGAACGCAAGTTGTTCATGGAAACGGGCCGACCCGCCCGCGGTGGTCCGGAGCTGACGCGTCGCGCGATCGATCTCATCGCACCGATCGGCTACGGGCAGCGCGCACTGATCGTCGCTCCGGCGCGGGCCGGCAAGACGACGCTACTCCACGCCATCACCGAGGGTGTGGCGGTCAATCATCCCAACGCGGTCCTTCTCATTCTCCTCGTCGACGAACGTCCAGAGGAAGTGAGCGAGGCGATCTCGTGGGGAGTCGGTGAAGTGATCTCGTCGAGCTTCGATCAGCCGGCCGCGCGTCACGTCGAAGTCACGGAGATGGTGCTCAATCGTGCGCACCGGCTCGTCGAAGCGGGCAAGGACGTGGTGATCGTGCTCGATTCGCTCACGCGCATGGCTCGCGCGCACAACACGGCGGAACGCGGCACGGGGCGGACGCTGTCCGGCGGCCTCGACGCGACCGCCATGGCCAAACCGAAGGCCTTCTTCGGCTCGGCGCGCGCTATTCCGCAGACGTCGGGCGGTGGGTCGCTCACGATCATCGCCACGGCGCTGGTCGAGACGGGCTCACGGATGGACGACGTGATCTTCGAGGAGTTCAAGGGCACCGGCAATTGTGAGATCAAGCTCGATCGCGGTCTCGCCGAAAAGCGGATCTATCCGGCGATCGACATCGGGACGAGCGGCACGCGCCGGGAGGAGAAGCTCTTCCGTCCCGACCAGATCGACAGCGTGTACACGCTGCGTCGGGGGTTGAGTCAGATGCCGCCGCAGTCGGCGATGGAGTGGTTGATCAAGCGAATCGCCGGCACGCCGAACAACGACGCGCTGCTCGCGGGATTGTAGAGAACGTCCCTGTTGCGTGGTTGCGAATCGAGCCCGGCCGAAAGGCCGGGCTCGATTCGTTTAGCGGTCTAGGCCTTGCACTTAGCGGGCGGCGCTATGCGTCAACGGATAGGCCCGTCAGTGTTTGCGCTCATCGCCGGCATCTCGTATGTCGCCGGTGCGCAATCCAATCGCGATGAACGACGAGCGGCGCCAGAAGTGCGCAAGCTCGCCATCTCCGGCGTGGAGTCGGTCAACTGGCACGACCTCTCGCGCAGCATCACGACGCGCGCGTCGAAGTGCCGCAGTCTCCTGCTCTACCCGGTCTGTGTCTTCAGCCAGTCGGATCTCGTTCAGGACAAGTACTTTCTCGACGAGACGGAGCTCCGGCGTGACGTGGTGCGCATTCGCGTTTACTACTGGTACAAGGGCTTTCGCGAAGCGCAGGTCGACACCGCCGTCACTCGCCTCGCACCGGGCGAGGTCAAGGTCGAATTCAAGGTCACCGAAGGCCAGCCGACGCTCATTCGAAAAATCGCGATCGCATACGACTCGTCGCTGATCAACGAGAAGACCCGCCGTCGCCTGACCTTGCTCCACGCGGAAGACCCGCTCGACCTCACGCGGCTCGACACGATGCGGGTCACGTTCCAGAACGAGCTGTGGAATCGCGGCTTCGGAGACGCGATGGTCGACACCACGATCACGGTCGACACCACCCGCCATCTCGCAGACGTCTCAATGACGCTGACACCGGGACGGCGCACGACGATCGGACGGGTGACGATCAGCGGCAACAAGCGCGTGAGCATCGAGACGATTCTCAATTCGCTGACGTTCAACACCGGCGACCTCTATCGCCAATCGGACATTCTCGAGAGCCAGCGCAACCTCTACGAGTCGAACCTCTTTCGCCTCGCGGTCATCGACGTCCCGCCGCAGTTCGACAGCGTGAAGAACGTCTCGGTCGACGTCACCGAGGCACCGATGCACGAGGCGCGCGTCGGGCCCGGCCTGAGCACGCTCGACTTTCTGCAGGTGCAATCGCACTACACAGCGTACAACCTGTTCGGCGGAGCGCGCCGCCTCGATCTCGACGGAACGGTCGGCAACCTGTTGTCGTCGTCGCTCGCCGGGCACGGGCTGTTCCGCGACGTGCGCGGCGACGTCGGAAAGAACCACGACGCGTCGCCCTTCTTCAAGCCGACGTACTCGGCGAGTGTCGATTTCCGGCAGCCCGCATTCCTGCGGCGTCCGTCGGATCAGTTCGGCATCGGCGGATTCGCACACCGCACGATCAACCCGGGCGTCTACATCGACGAGGGCTTCGGCGGCCAGGTCACGTTGACCCACACCCTCCGGCCTCGCGCGCCAATCAGTCTCAACTACCGATTCGAGCAGAATCGGGTCGACGCGAGCGACGTCTACTTCTGCATGAACTTCGGCGTGTGCGACAGCGAGACGATCGGTGCGCTCCGCTCGCACCAGGCGCTCTCGCCGGTCACGCTCACGGGCTTCATCGACCGCTCCGACCTGCCGTTCTCTCCCACGAAGGGCTACGTCGCGCGGCTCGACTTCGAGCATGCGTCGCACGTCACGCTGTCCGACTACGCGTACAGCCGCGCATTCTTCGACGGCGCGATCTACGGCCATCGCAGCCAGACCGAAAACGTCTACTCCGCGCATCTGCGCGTCGGCATCGTCCGCGCGTTGTCCAGCGGCGTCGATGGAGGGGTGCTGCATCCGCGCAAGCGCTTCTACGCCGGCGGTGCGAACTCGGTGCGTGGCTTTGCCGAGAGTCAACTCGGGCCGCGGGTGCTCACGATCGACTCGACGGTGTTGTTCGATCCGAGCCGCCGGCTCGCGAGCATCGGCGGCGGCACATGCGCTCCCACGCTCGACGCCGTGAAGTACTGCGATCCGAACAGCGGCAATCTCGCCAACTCGGATTTCTTCTCACAGCCGCTCGGCGGCACGTCGTTGATCGAGGGAAGCATCGAGTATCGCCACCCGCTTCCACTCGGTGAAACGCTCCGGCATATCGTTGCGGCCGTCTTCATCGACGCGGGGATCGTCGGCGCCGGCGACATCCGCGGCGTCTCGTCGCTCGGCAACATCATCAAGGGCAAAGGTGCGATCACACCGGGTTTCGGGTTCCGGTACATGTCGCCCGTCGGGCCGATTCGCGTCGACTTCGGCCTCAATCCAAATCGCACCGAGAACCTCAACGTCGTGACGGCGCTCCCCGACAGCACCGGCCGTCGAGTGGTGGTCCCTCTGCTCGGATCGCGGCGATTCACCCCGAGCAAGACGCTGCTCGGCCGACTCGTGCTGCACTTCTCGATCGGCGAGGCGTACTGATGGCGAACCGCGGCCGCCGAGCGACCGATCGGGACCCGGAAGACCAGGCGCATCGCCAATTCGATCCGAACGCGCCACAGCGGCGCGTCGACGATCCTCGGCCGGTGCTTCAGCGTGCGAGCGACGCCCCCGATCCCACGCCACCGCCGAGCGACGCGCGACGGCCGCCCGCAGCGTGGGAGCGTGCGATTCTCATCGTCGTCACCACGATTCTCTCCCTGGTCGCGATCGCCGCCACCGCGCTTCTGGTTCTCACCGGCACGGACTGGGGACGTGAACGCGTGCGCCGTTTCGCCGTGAGCGCGATCAACCGATCGATTCACGGTCACGCAACGATCGGTCGACTGTCCGGCAATCTCCTCACGGGGATGACCGCACACGACATCGCGATCACGGACAGCGCGGGGCACCCGTTCGTCGCCGCCGAGTCGTTTCGCGGGAGCTATCACATCATCTCCCTTCTGCGGAAGCGGATCTGGATCGAGGATGCGGTCGTGATGCGACCAGTCGTGGTGCTCGATCGACCACCGGACGGCGACTGGAACTGGGACCGCATCTTTCCGCGCGACACGACGCACAAGCCGCCGTCGCAACAGACGGGATGGGGCGACTGGCTTCGCTTCACGCAGGCTCAAATCATCGGCGGGCAGCTCATCGTGCGGACACCGTGGACGCCGAGCCGCGGGCTCAAGACACAGGCTGCTCGAGACAGCGCCATTCGCGAAGTGCTCAGCGGAAGCTCGCGACTCATGGTGAAACGCGTGCCCGGCGGCTTCCAGAAGATCATCCAGCTGGATTCAGTCGACGCGACCATTCCGTTTCTCCGGCTCTCGGAGCCCGGATTCGCGAATCGTCTGCTTCAGGTGTCCGCGTTACGAACCGCCGCCTATCCGTTCCGCCCACCCGCGGCCGAGGTCCGCGACGTGAAGGGTGTCTTCCCGTTCAACAACGACTCGATCTGGTGGAAGGGCGCGTACGTCGAGATGCCGAACACACGTGCCTTCGGCGACGGGACCTACAACTTCGACAACGGGGACATCGCGCTCTCGCTTCACAGCAGCCAGACGAATCTCGCCGACATGCGGTGGATCTATCCGCGGCTACCTGACGGGTACGGCCGCATGGATCTCGATATGACGTGGCGAGGCGCGCTTCAGGACTACACGTTCTCGAATGCCAATCTCAGGGTCCGCGATGCACGCGTCGACGGCTCGTTCGGAATGACACTGGGCGACACGCTCACGATTCACAGCACCAACCTGCGGTTCGCGAACGTCGACACGCGGCTGCTCGAGCAGCTCATCCCACACTTCCGATCGCCCCGCCGGGGGGTGCTCTCGGGTCGCACGACGGCGAGCGGTGGCACTCACTCGCTTGCGATCAACAGCGACGTAACGTTCGACGATCGCACGGCGGGTCGGAGCCGGGTGACGGGCGTGGGCACGATCGGCTTTCTCGACAACGGCAGCGTACGCGCGACCCACCTGCGGCTCGGGATGATGCCGTTTCAGGTCGCGCTGGTGCGGACGTGGTTCCCGACGCTGCCGATCGGCGGTGTGGTGACGGGTCGCGCGACGGTCGACGGTACGACGAATACGCAACTGAGCTCCGTTCTCGATATCGACCACGTCGACCGAGGCGCGCATTCGGCGCTTACCGGACGCGCGTCGATCCGGCTGGCCGGGGCCTCGTGGTTCGACGTCGACGTGAACGCTCACCCAATTTCTCTCGCGACCGTCGGGCGATTCTTCCCCGAGGCCGGTTTGCACAACAGCGCAAGCGGGCCGATCCGGCTCGTCGGCGCCGAGAATGACCTGAAGCTCGATGTGAACCTGCGCCTTCCGGATGGCGGCGCACTACAGGCTCGCGGAGCGCTCGATCTGGCGAGCCGGGACAAAGGGTACGATCTCACGGCTCGGCTCTACACACTCAACCTTCGGACGATCACCACGAAGGCCCCGATGACGTCGCTGTCGGCGTTAGCCGTCGCGCGAGGCAGGGGTACCGACCCGGCAACGATGCGCGCCGCGTTTGCGGCCGACCTGTCGACATCGCAGTGGGACACTCTCGCCGTCGATTCGTTGACCGTACGAGCGAGCGTCGCGAACGGCGTCGCGGAGATCCCGAAGCTCTACGCGCGCGGCGCCTACACGGAGGCCAACGTCGAGGGATCGTTTGGTCTCGTGCGTGGGACGACCGGCGAGCTGACGTACGTGGTCGACGTCGATTCACTCGGCGCGTTCAATCGATGGATCCCGCGGTCCGAGACCGCCAAGGGGCCGGTGAAGCCGCGCTCGGGCGTCGTCGCGAGAGCAATCGCGCGAGCGCGGGCCGATTCGGCGCGGCGCGATAGGGAGACCGAGGTACAGCGCGCGATTACGGGGGCGCCGCCGCCGACGCTCGCGGTGAACGAGCCGAAGGCCGTTCCGTCGGACACGCTCGCCGGGCACGTGCGCGCGGCCGGGCGCGTACGCGGCAACCTCTACGACTTCGACCTACGGGGACGCGCGGCGGGCGAGAAGGTGGTCGTGCGCGGCAATGCCGTCGACGCCTTCCGCAGCGAGTACGCGTGGACGAACGCCCGGACGGACAGGGCGAAGCTCTTCGTGGCGCTGGACGCGGACAATGTCAGCACGATGGGCTTCGCGTTCGACACGGTCGGAGCGCGCGTGACATACGCCGAGTCGGGCGGGCATGCGGAGGTGCTCATCTCGCAGGGCGAGAAACGACAGTACGGTGCCGTCGGCGACTATGAGCTGAACGCCGACAGCAGGGTGCTGCGGCTGACGAACCTGCGACTCCAGTTCGATACGGCGTACTGGGCGCTCGCGCATCCGTCGACCATCCAGTGGGGCGGGCCGGGCATCCGCGTGACGGAGCTGGAGCTTCGCAACAGCGGAAACGGCCGCATCTACGCCGACGGATTGCTGCCGACGGAAGGCGTCGCCGATTTCCGCGTCGACGTCGACAATTTTCCGATCGCGAACATCGTGGACATCGCGCAGACGGACATCGATGCGACGGGCGTGTTGACGCTGCGAGCGACGATGAGCGGCACGTTGAGCAGACCGGCGTTCCGGGGCGCGCTGGGCGTGGTGGAGGGCACGTACAACGAGACCGTCGTTCCGAATCTGAGGGCGACGTTCGGTTATGCCGACAACACGCTCGTGAGCCATGCGGAGATGGTTCGAGCGACGGGTGAAGCGCTTGCCGTCGTCGACGCGCGGCTGCCGATCAACCTGGCGATGACCGGCGTGACCGGCGACCGCCTGCTGCCGGAGCCGATGTCGGTCGATCTCGTCGCGGACAGCCTGCCGATCGACCTGCTCCCGGAGTTCACCGATGCGATCGCCGATGCGCATGGCCGTGCCGTCGGCAAGTTCTCGATGCGCGGCACGCTCCGCCGGCCGTCGCTGGTCGGCGCATTCGCGATCGTGGACGCGAGCGCAACGCTGACGGCGACCGGCGCGCACTTCGAGGCGATCAACGGCTCGGCGCGAATGGCCAACGACACCGTGTATGTCGACTCGCTTTCGGCGTGGGCGAAGGGAAATGTGCGGGTCCGCGGCACGCTCGCCGTCGGCGACTGGAGAGAACCGTCGTTCAATCTGTTCCTCGTCTCGAACGGGGCGGAACTCTTCAACAACCGGCAGTTGGCAAAGGTCCGGGTCGACGCCGGTCTCGCGCTGACCGGGCCGTTCGAGAATGCCTACCTGAGCGGCGCGGCGACGCTGACCGAGGGCGTCGTGTACGCGCCCGAATCGAGCGGCCGGCACACCGTCGGCGCAGGCGATCCCGCACTCTACGACGTGCTCGACACCGCCCTCGTGACCGAGCGCGACCTCTTTCCCGCAGCATCTCCGCTGCTCGAGAACCTGCGGGTCGACGTCAATCTCATGATCCACCACAACGTGTGGGTGCGGAATCGTGAGGCGAACGTCGAGATCTACACGGACGATCCGCTCTCGATTCACCAGGAAGCACAGGTGCTCTCGATCACGGGCGTGGTGGCGACCGACCGCGGCGAATACAACTTCCTCGGCAAGCGCTTTCAGATCAAACGTGGATCGGCGCTCTTCATCGGCGACGCGCAGATCAACCCGACACTCCAGATCACCGGCGAGTATCAGGTGCAGGTCGCATCGCGCGGGGCCATCAACATTCGCGTGATGATCGGCGGCACCCTGCAGAAGCCGAAGCTCGCGCTCGAGAGCGACGCTCAGCCGCCGAAGACGCAATCAGAGCTGCTCAGTCTTCTGGCTTTCGGCCAGAGCACGACCTCGCTCCTGGCGAGCAGTTCCTCGAGCATCGCGGGGTCGGCGGCCACGATGGATCTCTTCGGCGTGGGCGCGCAGATGGCCGTGCGCCGTCTCGCGTCGACGGCGCTCGGCGTGGCCGTCGACCAGATCCAGGTGCAGGCCGGCCGGTCGCTCGGCACGGACGTCTTCGACATCACGCCGGCCGACGTGCCGACGGACGTGACCGGGCGCGGCTTCGGCAGCTTCATTCGCGACACGCGTTTCGAGGCCGGGAAGTACATCAACCCGCGGACCTACGTGAGCGCCCAGACATCGGCGTTTCGCTTCGGCGTGGGAATCGAACACCGGACTGCCGACGGGTGGCGGTTCAGCGCGGCCTTCGAGCCGCGCGTCATTCTGCTCGAGCCGACTCTGAAGGACGTCCCGACGCGCGTTCAGCGCACTCTGGGCGGGTTCATCATTCGCGAGTGGCGCTTCTGATCGTCGCTCGGGGCGGTGTCGTGAGGGGCGCACGCCGATTCGCGAGGCGCCCCGTCGTCCCGCAACAGCCGTTCAGCCCCGAGTGGGCGAGAGCTCGTCCCAGAGCGCGGCCATGGCTCGCATGCCGCGCTCGTAGTTGTCGACGCTGATCCACTCGTTCGGCGCGTGCGCATTCTCGCCAGGGAGGCCGAAGCCGACCAGCAGCACCGGCGCATTCAGAATATTCTGAAAATCACCGACGACCGGGATCGAGCCGCCCTCGCCGGTGATCACCGGCTCGCGATCGTAGGCCGCGGCGAGCGCACGGCGAGCCGCATCGAACAACGGACCGTTCAATTCGGCGCGCCACGGCGCGCCGCCGTGGAGATGTTGAACCGTGACCGTCACCCCTGGCGGAGCCACGCGCGCGACGTGCGCCTTCATCAGCGCTTCGATCTCGGCGGGCGACTGATCCGGGACGAGCCGGCAGCTGACCTTCGCCATGGCCATCGCAGGGAGGACCGTCTTCGCTCCTTCACCGGTGTATCCGCTGAGGAGCCCATTCACCTCGCAGGTCGGGCGCATCCACAGGCGCTCGAGAGTCGAATAGCCCTTCTCGCCGAAGAGCGACGGAGAACCCGTTTCGCTCAGAAAATGCTTGTCATCGAACGGCAGCGCTCGAATCGCCTCGCGCGCCGGCAGGCCCCAATCCCTCACCCTGTCGTAGAAGCCCGGAATCGCGACGCGGCCGTCGGAATCGTGCATCGTCGCCAGAATTCGAGCGAGCGCCATCGCCGGATTCATGATGCCGCCTCCGTACATCCCCGAGTGAAGGTCGCCTGAGGGGCCTTGCACGTTGATCTCGAAGTACGCGAGGCCGCGCAGCGACGAGAGAATCGACGGGAGCCCGGGCGCGAACATCGATGAGTCGGAGATGACGACGCCGTCGCAAGCGAGAAGCTCTTTGTGTGCCTCGATGAATTGCGTGAGATTCTCGCTCCCGACTTCCTCCTCGCCCTCGGCGAGAACGAGGATGTTCACAGGCAGCGTGCCACGCGTCGCGAGGTGCGCCTCGAGCGCTTTGACGTGGAGGTAGAGCTGTCCTTTGTCGTCGACCGATCCTCGCGCGAAGATCTTGCCGTCGCGCATCGTCGGCTCGAACGCGGGCGTTTCCCACAGCTCCAACGGCTCGGCGGGCTGCACGTCGTAATGCCCGTAGATCAGGATCGTCGGCGCGCCGGCTGGCGCGCCTCGCCACTCCGCGACGACGATTGGATGACCAGGGGTCTGATGGATTTCGGTCTTCAGTCCGATGCGCCGCAGTGAACCCGCCAGCCATTCGGCCGCGCGGGCGGTGTCGGCGTTGTGCTCACTCCGTGCGCTGACGCTAGGGATACGAAGGAAATCGAACAACTCGTTGCGCGCACGTTCGTCGTTGGCGGCGAAGAAGGCCGCGAGATCGGATTGGAGAGGCATGCGAGAAAAACTACAGCCATCGGACGAAACGCGATAAGCAGATGAATGACAGGTGAACTGCTCGTGACACGCGTGCGCCTCGCGCCGGCGTGCGGCAATGCCTATCATCCACTTCGTGTCAACTCACGTGCTGGAGAGACCGATGGAGGAGAATGACGGCGATCTCCGCAGCGAGATCGTCCAGTCCCGCCCGCTCCACTCGCTCAAGGCTGAGGTTGCCGTGAGTATTCTGCGAACGGCGGCATTGATCGAAAGACATTTCGCTCAGGTCGTCGCGCACGCGGGCATCACCATGCAGCAGTACAACGTGCTGCGGATCCTCCGCGGCGCGGGCGTCGAGGGGCTGCCGACGCTGGTCATTCGCGACCGGATGATCCATGCCGCGCCGGGGATCACGCGGTTGCTCGACAAGCTGGAGACCGCGGGGCTCGCACGGCGCGAGCGCACCTCGCCCGATCGACGCCAGGTGTTCTGTTACATCACGTCCTGCGGTCTCGAATTGCTCGACAAACTCGACATCGAAATGAGCAAGGCCGACGACATGGCGGTCGGCAAGCTCGACGACGACGAACAGCGTTGCCTGATCAAGCTGCTCGAGGGCGTGCGCGCGGTGCACGGCGCCGGCGCGCTGTCGATCGACGTGGCGCTAACGGGACACCGGCCAAGTACCGCGCCATCCAACTAGCGTCCACACGCGGCGCGTGCCGATCTCCCCTGCACCGCGCCGCAGCGACACCAGATCTCCACGCCGGACTTCAGCGAAGTGCGGCGTGAGCGAGCGGACTGCCTCGTGTGGATTGCGCTCATCGGAGTCGTCGACGACCAGGACGAGATTGTCGCCGACCTTCGCACGGTCGGAAAAGCCCGGCCAGAGATCGTACTGATTCGCCCGACCTGAAAGATTCGTCGAGAAGACCGTCGGGTGGTTCGGCGAGTAGAACGCGAGTGCCGATGCTTCCTGGTATCGGTCCGCCGCGAGCCAGGTCGCGGCGCGTGTCTCGTTGCCAATCGCCGTCACCGCGGCATTGGCCTGCGCCGTCATCTCCTTCCAGCCGAACGCCCGCGCGATCGGGTCCTTCCGCGGCGCGAGGGGGAGAATGGGCACCAGGCCTTGCACATAGATCACGAGCGACATGAACGCCGCGAAGCCTACGCCGATGCGCAGCCACCGCGTCGCCGCGGTTCCCCATGCGGTCGTTGCGAGCAGCACGATGGCCGGGATGTAGGCCGGGGCCGGCCAGTTCGGCTCGACTCGCTGGCGCAGCGCGCTGTAGATAAAGAATCCGAATGACACAACCGTAACCACACCGAGCACGAAGCGGATGTCGGTTCGGTCGTTGCCGCGCCGGCCATCGCGTGACATCGCTGCAGCTTCGCCCGCACCTGACGCATAGCGAGAAGGACGCAGCGCGCGATAGGTCGCCATCGCGAGCAGCACGAAGAGGATCGGCGAGGCCAGACCCGCCTGGCCTCCGAAGAAATCGCCCTCGTGCCGCCACGCCGCGCGCAGCGCCGAGCCCTGCGGCTTGGCCAGGCCGTGCTTCACCTGGAAGAGGAACGAGATCCACTCGTGCTGGGCGTTCCACACCAGGACCGGCGCGAAGACGAGCGTCGCGACGATGCATGCGACGTACGGGCCGGGCTCTCGCAGCCGTTGCCGCAGCGACGAACGCGCGAGAATCGCCACGACGACGCCGACCGGCAGAAAGATCGACGTATACTTCGACGAGAAGGCGGCGCCGAGCGCGACGCCGGTCGCCGTCCACCAGCCGAGCGATGCGGCGGACGACACTTCGGACTCGAGGGCGCGCACGACGCAGTACAATCCCACCGCCGTGGCCGCGAGGAGCGGTGCGTCAGGCGTGGCGAGAATCAATCCGGCGGCCGCCAGCGGCAGCACACTGATCACGACCGCGGCGCGGAATGCCGCGCCGTCGCCGTCGAGACGCCGCGCGATGCCAATCGTCGCCAACGCGGCAATCCAGCCCGAGACGATCGCGCCGAAACGGATGCCGAGCGGCGTGGCGCCGAACAGGGTGACGCCGCCGCGAATGGCGAGTGCGACGTCGCCCGGATGATCGAAGTAGCCCGCCGAGAGTCGGCGGGACCACTCCCAGTAGTAGGTCTCATCCGGAAAGAGCGGGATGAGCATCGCGAATATGACGCGCAGCAGCGCGGCGGCGGTCACGACGAGGACCGCGCGCCGCCATACGTTGGCACTCACGCGATGGCCGTCACGTCGTGGCCGACGGTTGGAGTCGCGCGCGGCGCAGAATGGCGCGCAGCAGCACGAAGCCCCAGATCCACAGCAGCCAGGTGACGCGTTCGTCGGCGGACAGCGTCACGAAGAGGTTCCAGAGGACCAGCGGCGCGGCGAGCGCGATCTGAAATGCGTTGTTCGCCGGCGCCGGCCGGCGTTCGACGACGCGCGTAGCCTCACGACGGCCGATGCGCAGCACCTGTTCGATGCGGCTCGACAGCGAGTCGGTTCGCATGCCGCGCCAGCCGGGGATGCGCAGAAGGGTCCACCCGGCGGCGGCGTACCCGTAGCCATGATTATCCGAGCCCGTTACGAGGGCGAGGTCGAGACTATCGGCGAGGTGAATGATGCGCGCGCGTTCGCCGCGCGTTTGCGAGAGGCCACGGGGGGCGCCGTCGACGATCTCGATCGCGGTGACGCCGGCGGAGGTGTCCGTTGCGGCGATGTGCGGGACCTGGTCGAGCTTACCGGGCACGGTCTCGATCAGGGTCGGGGCCGTCGCGGGGATCATGCTCGTCAGCGCGAGCGCTTCCGGATCGACTTCCGTGAGTGCGTCGTTCGTGAGGCCGAGGAACCGCCGGCCGGCGCTCAGCACGTTCACGTGCTCGCCCTTGTAGAAGGCCTCGAGCCCCTGGAAGAGCATCGTCCCTTCGCCGGCCTGGCTGGCGTTCGACGCGACTCCGCGCTCCGCGCCCTCGAACGTCCGATGGTCGGTGATGTAGGCGACGTCGAAGCCCGCGCCGCGATACCAGCGGCGGACGTCGTCCTCGGTCCAGCCAGCGCGTCCGTCGTGCGAGTACTTGGTGTGCGAGTGAAAGTCCGCGACGAGCACGTTGCCATCGGAACTGACCAGATGCGCCATCGGCCGCGGCAGGAAGGCGACGGCCGCGTAAACGACGAAGATGCCGAGCAACAGGAGCACAGCGGCGATGGCTTCACGCGTGAGCGAGGTGGTCCGCCGGCGGGCCCGCCAGACGCGGATCACCGCGAAGATGCCGATGGCCCACAACATCACGCTGATGTGCTGGCCGACGGTGAGCAGCGTGATCGCGTCGAGCGTGGTCGAGATCGGCGCCATCACGAGGTAGGCACCCGACCCCGCCAGGCGCATCTCGTCGACCGTCCCGAAGGTCGCAGCGTCTCGGATCGGGCTTACGGCGAACGCGGCGGTGACGAAGAGCGCGATCGTCAGGCCGACGGCGACCCACGGAATGCGGATGCGACGCGCGGGAGCAGCCGGCGCGGTGTCGTGCGCGCGGTCGCGAGATTTCGGGCGAGCCAATGCGGTATAGTTTGGGCGTGGATGTGTCGCCGAAAAACTGACGCACCGTCGAGCTTCTCACAATGCCCAATCGCCTCGCGACCGAGACCAGTCCGTACTTGCTGCAGCACGCCAACAATCCGGTCGACTGGTATCCGTGGGGGGACGAGGCGCTCACGCTCGCTCGCACGGCCAACAAGCCGATCCTTCTGAGCATCGGCTACGCGGCGTGCCACTGGTGTCACGTGATGGAGCACGAATCGTTCGAGGACGACGCGACCGCGGCGTTCATGAACGAGCACTTCGTGAACATCAAGGTCGACCGCGAAGAACGTCCCGACGTCGACGGCATCTACATGCAAGCCGTGCAGGCCATGACGGGACGCGGCGGATGGCCGATGACGATGTTTCTCACACCCGACGGCGTGCCGTTCTACGGCGGCACCTACTTCCCGAAGGACGATCGGCAGGGGATGCCGTCGTTCATGAGAATCCTGGCATCCGTCGCCAACGCGTTCGCGACGAAGCGGGAGGACGTCGAGCGGACGGCGGCGTCCGTGCGTGAGATGTATGACGAGGCCGCGGCGCACATGAACACCGGCGGGCCGCTCTCCGCCGCACTGCTGGATCATGCCTACCAGGCGCTGGCCCGGCTCTACGACCCGGAGCACGGCGGATTCGCCGGGGCGCCGAAGTTTCCGCAGACGATGTCGCTCGAGGTGCTGCTCCGCCATTCGGCACGGCGCGGCGTCGAGCACGCGCGCGAGATGGCCGTCCACTCCTTCAAGCAGATGGCGCGCGGCGGCATCTACGACCAGGTCGGCGGAGGCTTCGCCCGATACGCGGTGGACGCGATCTGGCTCGTTCCACACTTCGAGAAGATGCTCTACGACAACGCGCTGCTCATCCGGCTTGGCGCGGCACTCTGGCAGGCGACGAAGGACGACGAGGTCCGTCGAGTCACGGAGGAGACGATCGACTGGGCGATTCGGGAAATGCGCGCGCCGGAGGGAGGCTTCTACTCCTCCTACGATGCGGACAGCGAGGGGCACGAGGGCAGGTTCTACGTCTGGTCGTACGACGAATTCACCGCCGCGCTCGGCGGCGACGCCCCCGCGATGCGAGCCTACTGGGGCGTCACAGAGGATGGCAACTTCGAGGGAAGCAACATTCTCTCCGTCGTGGGCGACCGGCGCACCATCGCGGCGCGGTTCAAGCTGAGCGAATCGGAGCTCGACGCGATGATCGGCCGATCGCGCCGAACGTTGTACGACATCCGCCGACGCCGAGTGTGGCCCGGGCTCGACGACAAGATTCTCGCCTCATGGAATGGGCTGATGGTCCGCGCGATCGCCGAGGCGGCCCGAGCGTTCGATCGCGAGGATTACCGCGCCGTAGCGGTGAGCGCGGGCGAATTCCTGTTTCGGGAGATGGTCCGCGACGGCCGTGTCTTTCGTTCGTTCAAGCACGGCGAAGCGCGCATCGCGGGGTTTCTCGAGGATCACGCGGCGCTGGGGCTCGCGGCCATTGCCCTGTACGAGCTCACGCTCGAAACGATCTGGCTCTCTCGCGCGCGCGCCCTGTCGCGCGCGACCGTCGAGTGGTTCTGGGACGACGCTCACGAAATGTTCTATGACACAGCGTCCGACGGCGAGCAGCTCATCACGCGGCCGCATGACGTTTCCGACAACGCAACGCCGTCGGGGACGTCGCTCGCCGTCGAACTGCAGCTGCGGATGGCCGAGCTATTCGACGACCGCGACGCTCGCGCCAGAGCCGACAGCGTGATCGGCTCGCTCGCTCCGGCGATGGCTCGCTACCCCGCGGCGTTCGGGCACATGCTCGGCAACGCGGATCTCGCGATCCACGGCGCAACGGAAGTCGCGATCGCCGGCGATCCGGCCACGCCGGCCTTCGGAGCGCTCTCCCGCGCCGTTGCCGACACGTACGTACCGTCGCTCGTGCTCGTCGGCGGACGCGATCATCTGGACGACGAGACCCGGATCGCGCTGCTCGACGGGCGATCGACGCGCGACGGCACCCCGACGGGCTACGTCTGCCGCAACTTCGCGTGCGACGTCCCCGTCACGACGGCGGCGGAGCTCATCGAGCAACTGCACGGCGCGGCGCGATCAGTCTGAGTCGTCACCCACGGCGGGCAGATACACGCTGAAGCAGCTGCCTTCGCCGGGCGCGCTTTCGACTCGCACCGTCCCGTTCGACTGGGTGACGATGCCGTAGACGGTCGAGAGACCGAGCCCGGTGCCGCGTCCCGGCTCCTTCGTTGTGAAGAACGGCTCGAAGATGCGCGCGACGGTGTTCGCGTCCATGCCATGGCCGGTGTCCCGAACCCGAATGACCGCGTACCGGCCGGGGAGCAGCGTGACGTCGCCCTTCGTCTGAGCTTCATGGACGGACACGCCCCGCGTCTCGATCGTGAGGCGTCCGCCCTCGGGCATCGCGTCCGCGGCGTTGATTGCAAGGTTCATCAACACCTGCTCGATCTGCCCCGGATCGACCCGGATGAGCGGCGTCTCAGGCGCGAGCGACGTGTGGACCTGGATGTTCGTATCGAACAGGCGCGACACCATCGGCTCTACGCCGCGGACGACGTCATTCGGGTTCACGATGCGCGGCTCCATCGCCTGGCGGCGACTGAAGGCGAGCAGCTGGCGGGTGAGATTCGCGGCGCGCGCCGTGGCGCCGCGAATCTCGCTCAGCTCCTCCCTGTTCCGCATCGACGGGTCGTACTGAATCAGCTCGGCGTAGCTGCTGATGACGGTCAGCAGGTTGTTGAAGTCGTGCGCGACACCGCCGGCGAGGCGGCCGATCGCCTCCATCTTCTGCGCCTGCAGCAACTGATCCTCGAGCTCCTTCAGCTCAGTGACGTCGGTGACCGCGACGCCGACCCCGAAGAGCTCGCCCGCACGCGTCACGATCGGGTAGAAGCTCCAGAGCGCGTTGCGGACCTCCGCGCCCATGCCGGGTGTCTCGACGTCATACTCGACGTTCACGATCGGCTGCTTCGTCGTGAAGACCTCGCGCAGGCGCGGCTCGACGTGCCGCGCCACCGCGGGGCCGAGGTCAGCGAGGCTCTGTCCGACGTGGTCGAGCGGCGCGACGCCGGTGAGACTCGCGAACGTTTCGTTGACGCGGAGGAATCGGAGTTCGCGATCGAAGAATGCGAATCCAACGGGGGCGTTCGTCAGCGCGGCGTCGAGCAGCGCCGCAAGTTTCGCCTTCTGCTCCGCCTCGGCTTCGGCGCGCACGCGTGAAGCGCGGGCCTCGGCCATGGCGTCGTTGAGATCGGCGATGGCACCCTCGAGCGCCACGCGGCCGGAGAGGCGTTGCCAGAGCGACGTCATACCGACACCGAGCGCGGCGACGACGGCCGCGGTCAGCAGGATTGGAGCGAATCCGGCGCCGCGCGGCAGCGCGAGCAACGCGGCCGTGGCGACGATGACCAGCAGGACCGCGCTCGCGAGCCAGATGGCCCGACGCGTTCCTGGACTCCAGCGTGATACGACCGACGCAGAGGGCATGACGACTCGTGTCGTTCCGATGGACATATTCTAGAGCCGGAGCCACCCTGTCGACGAGGGGCGCTTCATAGCCGTGATTTGTACGTCGGATTATTAGAAAATCCTACTATCCTCCGGCCGGGCCCAGTGTGGCGCGTCGCTCCACCGCCGCGCGTCGAACAGCGCGTCGTCGAGCGGCATGTCGATCTGAACCCGCGAATATTCTTCGCGCAAGGTCGGCCGCCCGTTGGTGAGCTGAACGACCTCCATCGCGATCCACCCCTTGCCGAGGCGCTGGTATCGCTCGAAGCGCACGTCGGTCATTCCGCGCGGGGTGCGGGCGAGCGAGCGCACGAACAGGAGATTCGTGCGGTCCACCCAGAACTGCTTGGTCGTCGTGTCGCCCGCGTCCGCTCCGACGACATAGACCGGTTTCCCCTGCCACGTCGTCTGGTGAACGCGGCTCAGATCGTAGCCGAGCGAAGCGAGCTGTGCGGCAGAGCGCGCCGGCGGCTGCGTGTAGACGTCGAAGCCGAGGACCAGGAGCGCGTTCAGGCCGGGTTGCGCGCTCACGAGCTTTCCGTTCGCGACGCTGAAGATCGAGTCGCGGGCGTAGAGCGAACCCGAATGCTGGGTGAGGTCGGTGTCGATGCGGAGCCGCCCGGGCAGCGACAGCGCCTCGTACCAGGTCTGCACCAGCTCGCCGCCGGAGGGGCGCGGGATGGTCGTCTTCTGCACGAAGGTGAGCGTTCGATACCAGTCCGGATAGCGGTCGTGCATGGCCGCGAGGAGGTCTTCGCCGTTGCGAATCGCAGCCGGCGCAGGCGCGGGCCGCTCGACCGTCGGCGACGGCTGCGGACTGGCCGGCGGTACCGCCGTCTGCCGATGGCAGGCCGCGAGACACAGCGACCCCACGATGAAGAGGCAGCGTGGGGTCGAGCGTGAAAGGATCGAATCGGTCATGGTCAGGGTTCCAGCCGGTATCCCGCTTTCCATACCGTGAGAATGTGGCGCGGCTGCGAGGGGTCGTCCTCCAGCTTGCGGCGCAGCTCCGCGATGTGAATGTCGACGGTCCGCGTCATCACCTCGACGCGGTGCCCCCACACCTCGCGCAGCAGCTCGACTCGCGACGCAACCGCGCCGCGGCGCCGAACCAGCGCCAGCAGGAGATCGAATTCCTTCGGGCTCAGTGCAACCAGCGCGCCGTCCTTGATCACCGTACGCGACGCGGGGTTGATCTCGACCGCGCCGAAACGCTCGATGGCATCGCCGGCGGTCACGCGCTGTTCGCTCATGCGAGAGCGGCGCAGCAACGCACCGACGCGCGCCAGCAGCTCCAGCACGCCGCACGGTTTGGTTACGTAGTCGTCCGCGCCCAGACGGAAGCCGAGGACCTTGTCGGCCTCCTCGCCGCGGGCGGTGAGAATGAGGACAGGAACCTCCGATCCGCCGTCGCGCAGGGTCTTCAGCACGCGATAACCGTCCATCCCCGGCAGCATCAGGTCGAGCATCACGAGGTCCGGGCGCCAGCTCCGCGCCCGCTCGAGCCCGAGTTCGCCGTTCTCCGCGATCTGTACGTCGTAGCCTTCGATCTCGAGCCCGGTGCGGAGTCCGTAGGCGAGATCTGGGTTGTCCTCCACGATGAGGATTCGAGGCATGGTCACCGGAGTGGCTTCGGGATTCGACGAACGTCGTTCGGTCGCCGTCGGAGATAGCGTGGCGTACGTCATGGGACCGCCTTGAGTTGCACAGTGGGTGAAGATTGGGGCGAAGCCTGCGGCGGCTCGCCCGTCGCCGCCGGCGACGACCTGTCGTGCGATGTGAGCGGTAGCTCGATCACGATGCGCGCGCCCGCACCGCGCGCGCTCTCGACCCGCGTCCGTCCGCCGTGGAGCGACACGAGCTCGCGTACGACGGACAGCCCGATGCCACTGCCCCCGGTGCTCGCTTCGGCCGCGCGCGTGAGGCGCACATACGGCTCCCAGACTCGGTGCCGCTCTTCGTGCGGAATGCCGGGACCCTGATCCTCGACCCAGAAGCGCGCGCGGTCACCGGCGATCTCCGATCCCACGGTGATCGTCTGGCCGCTCGGGCCGTATTTCACGGCGTTGTCGAGGAGGTTGAGCAGAATCTGCCGCAGCGCGTCGCGGTCGAGCATCACGACGACGCTCGCATCCAGCGACTCGGCGAGGGACATCTTCCGCGCGCGGGCGAGCGGGGAGAAGAGCTCGAGCACTTCGGTGATCTCGTGATCGAGGTCGGCGGGCGCGAGCGCGATCCGATTCGTTCCCTTCTCACTGCGCGAGAAGTTCAGAACGTTCTCGACGAGATACGTGAGGCGGCGAGCCTCCTGATCGATGATCGCCGCGGAGCGAGCGCGTTCGTCCTCGGTGCGCAGCTTTCCCATGTGAAGGAGTTCGGCGAACCAGCGGATCTGCGCGAGCGGCGTGCGGAGCTCGTGCGATACGCCGGAGACGAACTCCGTGCGCAGACGGGCGAGCTCCTGCTGCTTGCGCAGTTGCAGGAGCGAGACGGTCAGAAGCCCGGCGGCGATGACGAACAGCGCGATGAGCAGCGGCAGGCGATCGGTGGGCAGGCCTCCGACGAGCAACCGCCCGGCGAACTTGGGATTCACGCTCGCGCGAAGAATGAGTCGCCCGAAGTTCGGGTCGATCGTGTCCGCCGCGGTGTACTTCGGTGCGAGCCAGCCGGACTTGTAGACCTCCTTGCCGGCCAGCGTGGTGACCGAGATCGAGAGGATCGAGTCGGCGTCGACGCCGCGGACGAGTGGCTCCGGCAGGAGCGTATTTCGCCCGCCCGTCTTGCCGCGGATGTTGTCGAGGACCGGCGCGATGAAGGCCCAGGGTTCCGTCGCGTAGCCGTAAACGACGACGGGTTCGCCGCGCACCGGTTCGCGCACGACGACGAAGACGAGCAGGTCCTCCATCGCCGCCGCGTTACCGAACAGCATCGCGTACGAGTCGTTGGTCAGGAGCACCGCGAGATTCTTGACGGGGCTGCTGCCGCCGGGCGACCCGAAGGTGACGATACCGCGGTCTGGCGGCGCGATGCGCTCGGCGAACGAGATGATGGTGTCGCGCGCCCAGGCGAGGTGGGCGTCGGGCAGGTCGGTCTCGGTGGTTCGGAAGGTCCCTTCGCGCCAGTCGTAGCGGAAGAAATAGCGCACGCCGCCGAGGCAGCCGCACCAGTTGATCATCCGGCGCGCTTCGTCTTCGACCGCAACGGGACTGAGGACGCTCTGCTCGAGGGAGTCGGGCACGACGCGGGTCGCGGGGGAGACCAACGATGCGACGACCTGCGTGAGGAGCGCGTTCTTCGTCTGTTGGGTGAGCTGCCAGTCGGCGACTTTCGCGTAGTCGTTCAGGGCGTTGTCGGCGGTTCGGCGCCCCGAGCGCGCGGCATCCCAGGCCTGATAGGCGAGCACGGCGCACACGATCAGCGCGGAAACGAGGAGCGCGACGGTGCCGATGAGGCGGGGGGAACGACGCATACCACTAATACAGATTCAAGTTGTAAGGAACGGAAAGGCCTACCTGACGGGTTTACCGAATCCACACCAAACAGGCCGCGACGTCGCCCGCGGCTCGGCGACAGTACGGCACAATAGCGGGCTGGACCGGGCGGTCGCGGCCACGCGCGATTGCCGGGGCGTGGTAGGTTCGTTGTATGCCATCGTTCGTCCGCGGGATCTTCTCCGGCGCGATTCACGACGCCCTGCTGTTTCCATACCCCGATTCGCTCGACCGCAGCAATCCCGTCGAAGCGAAGACGGTGCGGCGGTTCATCGACGCGCTCGACGAGATGCAGGCGGATGGCCTCATCGATTCGGCAAGCTTCGACGAAGAGGAGACCATTCCGGAGCCGACGATCGCGGCCCTCGCCGAGCATGGACTACTCGGCCTGACCATTCCGACCGAGTATGGCGGAGCGGGGCTGTCACCGGCGGGATATGCGCGCGTGTTCGGCGCGGTGTCCAAACTCGACGCCTCGCTCGCGGTCCTGATCGGTGTGCACTGCGGTCTCGGCTCGAAGGCGCTCGTGCTCTTTGGCAGCGACGAACAGAAGCAGCGCTATTTGCCGATGCTCGCACGCGGCGAGACGCTCGCGGCGTACGCACTCACGGAGCCGGAGATCGGTTCCGACGCGCAGAACATTCGGACGCAGGCGCGCCTGAGCGACGACGGGAGCCACTGGATTCTCGACGGCAAGAAGCAGTGGATCGGCAACGGGCACCGGGCGGGTGTGATCGCGACGTTCGCGCAAACCTCGGTCGAGCGGCGCGGCGAGACGGTGCAGCGGCCGACCGCGTTCATCATCCGCCCAGACATGCCCGGGTTCGCCGTCACTGGCACGTTCCGGAAGATGGGTATCCGCGGCTCGACGCAGGCCGAGCTGACGTACGAGAACCTGAAAGTTCCGGCCGACCATGTGCTCGGCGCCGTCGGGAAGGGCTTTTCCGTCGCCGTGCACGTGCTGAACGGAGGGCGGCTGAGCCTCGCCGCCGGCTGCACCGCGGGGACCAAGCGGATCGTGCGCGACATGGTGGACTTCACGACGCATCGCGTGCAGTTCGGCAAGCCGATCGCCGACTTCGAGATCACGCAGCGCAAGGTGGCCCGCGCGGCGGCCGACGTCTACGCGGCCGATGCCATGCTCGGCGTGCTGGCGAGCCTCGCGTCGCGGCCGGAGTCCGATTATGCGCTCGAGGCGGCGTGCTGCAAGGTGTTCGCGAGCGACATGCTCTGGCGCACGGCGGACGACATGGTGCAGCTCGGCGGCGGGCGTGGGTATGTGAAGCCGTTCCCGTACGAGCGCCTGCTGCGCGATGCGCGGATCAACCGGATCTTCGAGGGAACGAACGAGATCCTGCGGCTGTTCATCGCGCTCAACGGCATTCAGGGGCCCGCCGAGCAGCTGCGCGAGGTGGGATCGGCGCTGCGGCGGCCGTTGCAGAACCTCGGTCTCATCAGCGGATTCGCGGCCTCGCGTTTGCGCAGTGCGCTCGGCGCGACGGCCACGCTGGACGCGCCGGTGCACGAGCGGCTCGAGCGGCACAAGACCTATCTCGAGAAGCACGTCGCGGAGCTGCAGTCGTCGACCCAGCGCGTCATCCGCGCATATCGGCGGGAGATCGTCGACCGGCAGCAGGAGCTGGAGCGGCTGTCGGACATGGCGGTGGAGCTGTACGCGACGATCTGCACGCTGTCGCGGACGCAGCGGCTGATCGACGAGCGTGGTGCGGAGGGATGCGGGCGCGAGTTGGACCTCTGCGACCTGTTCGTCGTCGAGGCGGGCCGTCGGTTTCGCGCGGCGCGCGACTCGCTGCAGTCAGCGCAGGACGGAGTTCGCAGGCGAGTGGCGACGCAGGTTCGCGCCGACGGGGGCTATGCGGTCACCGACGCAATCCTGGAGACGAACGACTGATGGCGATCTACTACGACATCTCGCTGCCGGTGATGAACGGCGGTCTGGCGTATCCGGGCAATCCACCGATCGAGATCACGCCGCAGCAGGAGGTCTCGAAGGGAGCGAGCGCGAATGTTTCGCAGCTCTCGTTCGGCTCGCACACCGGAACTCACGTCGATGCACCGAAGCACTTCTTCGACACGGGCGTCGGCGTAGATGCGCTGCCGCTCGACGTGCTGATGGGGCCGGCCGTGCTCATCTGCGTCGACGACGGTGTGATGGCCGTGGGCGAGGAAGAGCTGAAGCGGCATGAACTGAAGGCGCACACCCGAGTGCTGATCAAGACGCGGAACTCGGCGTTCATCAAGGAACGTGAGTTTCGGAAGGACTACACCTATCTCGCACCCGACGGCGCGGCGTATCTCGCCGATCAGGGGGTGCGGCTGGTAGGGGTCGACTATCTGTCGATCGAGCAGTTCCACTCCGGGCACCACAAGACGCATCGGACGCTGCTCGAGCAGGGGATCGTCATCGTCGAGGGACTCGATCTCTCGCAGCCGCCGGCAGGGCCATACGATCTGCGGGTGCTGCCGATCCGTCTCGAGGGGCTCGATGGCGCTCCGGCCCGCGCGGTGCTCATCGGATGAGCGGAGGCATCGAGCTGGTCCTGTTCGACATCGGCGGCGTGCTGGGTAGCAACGGGTGGGATCGCGAACAGCGCACTGCCGCCGTGGAGCACTTCGGGTTGGACCCGGAGGACTTCCAGTATCGTCACGAGGAGATGGTGGGTGCGCTCGAGTCGGGCGACATCTCGCTCGATGAATACCTGAACGTCACGGTCTTCTCAGTACCGCGAAGCTTTGGAAGCGATGAATTCAAGGCGTTCATGTTCGCGCAGAGCGAGCCGTGGCCGGACAGCATCGCGATCGCGCGGGAACTGGCGCGCGCCGGCCTCGTGCACCTCGGCACGCTGAACAACGAGAGCGAGGCGCTCAACGTGCATCGGATCGCGACGTTCGCGCTGTGCGAGATCTTTCCGGTGTTCTACAGCTCGTGCTGGCTCGGGGTGCGCAAACCGACCCGCACGATCTACACGCGGGTGCTGGGAATGACGCAGGTCGAGCCGCGGCGGGCGCTGTTCATCGACGACCGCGAGCAGAACCTGAATCCAGCCGCGGCGCTCGGCATGCATACGATTCGTTTTACGTCCGCAGACCACCTGCGCGACGATCTGCGCGCGTTTGGTCTTCCCGTCTGATGCGCTGCTGATCGCGTCGGCGGTGCACGTCAGACCGACTCTTCACGAGACCTGGAACGATGCAACTGGCAATGATCGGGTTGGGCCGCATGGGCGGCAACATGGTCGAGCGGTTGATGCGAAACGGACATTCGCTGGTCGTCTACGACCGCAGCGCCGACGCGATGGCGAAGTACGCGAAGCTCGGTGCGGCGCGGGCGGACGATCTCGCGACGGTGGTGTCGTCGCTACAGGGACGCCGCGTCGTCTGGATCATGGTGCCGGCGGGCGAGCCGGTCGACCAGACGATTGCGGAACTGCGGCCGCATCTCTCGCCGGGCGACGTGATCATCGACGGCGGCAACTCGAACTTCCACGATACGATGCGCCGGGGCCAGGAGCTCGCCTCGTCTCAGATCGAGTTCATCGATTCGGGGACGAGCGGCGGCATCTGGGGGCTCGAGAATGGGTACTGCCTCATGGTTGGCGGCAGCGACGGCGCGGTGAAGTACTGCGAGCCGATCTTCACATCGCTGGCACCGCCGAACGGCTACGCGCACGTGGGCCCGACGGGTGCCGGGCACTATGTGAAGATGGTGCACAACGGCATCGAGTACGGGCTGCTGCAGGCGTATGCCGAAGGCTATGAGATTCTGAACGCGTCGAAGCTCTTCCCGAAGCTCGATCTCGCGCAGATCGCGGAGGTGTGGCAGCACGGCAGCGTCGTGCGTTCGTGGTTGAACGAGCTGGCGGCGACGGCATTCCGCCGCGACGCCACGCTCGCCGACCTGAAGGGCTGGGTCGCCGACTCGGGCGAGGGTCGCTGGACCGTGCAGGAAGCGATCGACCTGGATGTTCCGGCTCCGGTGATCACGCTGTCGTTGCAGACGCGCTTCCGTTCCCGGCAGGCTGACTCGTTCGGCGCGAAGGTGATCGCCGCGTTGCGGAACGAGTTCGGCGGTCACGCGGTGCAGAAGACATGAACGCCGGCGCGACCGGTACGGTCATCTCGGCGAGGCCGTCGACCGCGGTCTCAGCGCCCAAGCGCGAACGCGCCGATCCGTGCACGATGGTGATCTTCGGCGCGCTCGGCGATCTCAGCCGGCGCAAGCTGCTGCCGGCGATCTACCAGTTGATGGCCGAGCGTCTCGTCGACCCGAATTTCGCCGTGCTGGGCGTTGCGCGTGACGAGGGGACGGACGACGACTTTCGCGCCGCAATGCGCGAAGCACTCGGCAAGTCGGATGAAGTGCAACGGTTGGACGAGGAGCTGTGGCAGCAGCTCTGCCCACGGCTGTTCTATGTTCGCGGCGATCTCACGACCACGGAGGATTACGCCGCGGTCGGAAAGCGTCTGGCCGAGATCGAAAGGGGCCGGCCACGCGAGGAGTGCAACCGGCTCTTCTATCTGGCGGTGCCGCCCAGCGTCTTCGGTCCGATCGTGAAGAATCTCTCATCCAGCGGGCTGGCGCCGCGCACGCGCACGCCCGAAGAGCGTCCCTGGGTGCGGGTGGTGGTGGAGAAGCCTTTCGGCCGCGACCTGGAGAGCGCGCGGGCGCTGAACGATCTGATGCTCAGTCTCTTCGCCGAGCATCAGACCTATCGCATCGACCACTACCTCGGCAAGGAGACCGTGCAGAACGTGCTCGTTCTGCGCTTCGCTAACTCGATCTTCGAGCCGCTCTGGAATCGGCAGTGGATCGATCACGTGCAGATCACCGCGTCGGAGACGGTGGGAGTCGAGGCGCGGGGCAAGTACTACGAGGAGGCGGGCGTCGTCCGCGACATGTTCCAGAACCATCTGCTGCAGCTGCTGTCGCTGACCGCGATGGAGCCGCCGGCGCAGATGTCGGCGAACGCCGTGCGCGACGAGAAGGTGAAGGTGCTGAAGTCCATTCGATGGCTCACGGACGAGAGCATTCCGGCCAACGCGGTGCGGGCGCAGTACACGGCCGGCAAGTACAACGGACATGCGGTGCCAGGCTACACGGAGGAGAAGGACGTGTCGCCGACGTCGATCGTGCCGACATTCGCGGCGGTCCGGCTCTTCGTCGACAACTGGCGTTGGAACGGCGTGCCGTTCTACCTGAGGTCCGGCAAGCGGCTGGCGAAGCGGGCATCGGAGATCGCGGTGCACTTTCGGTCGCCGCCGCATCTGATCTTTGGCGAACGCGGCGCACACATGCGTCCCAACGTGCTGGTGATGCGTGTGCAGCCGAACGAGGGCGTGTCGCTCAACTTCGAGGTCAAGGTGCCGGGGGCGGCGGTCGCGCTGACGTCGGCGATCGAGATCGCGCCGGTCGACATGGAGTTCAGCTACGCGGAGGCTTTCGGGGAAACGTCGGCGCCCGCGTACGAGACGCTCCTCCTGGACGTGATGATCGGCGAAGCGACGCTGTTCACTCGGAGCGACGAGGTCGACGCGGCCTGGCGAGTGGTGGATCCGCTCATCAAGTACTGGGAGTCGCATAGACCGAAGCGCATGCCGACGTACGCCGCGGGAAGCTGGGGCCCGCGCGAAGCGGACGAGCTCATCGAGGAGCACAGCGCGGAGTGGCGGGAGCCGTAGGTCCCGCCCGAATCGGTCACAGCTCGCCCTGCCCCTCGAAGTCGATGAACCCTCTCTGTGGATCGGCCGAGAGGAGCTTGACGCGCACGCGGTCGCCGACGTCGAAGCCGTGGTGGTTGCGAACGACCATGCCTTCGACCGGCGGGGTGAGCGTCCGCACGAACGTGCCCTTGTTGTTCGCGCCGGTGACGATCGCGTCGAACGAGTCGCCGACCTTGTCGGAGAGCAGGACCGCGGCCGCCGTCTTCCTGACGGTCCGCTCGACTTTGTTCTCGGCGTCCTCGCGCTCGGTGCAGCGCGCCGCGACGTCGGTGAGCTCGTCGTTGGTGTAGGGCGAAGGCGCGCCCGCGAGCGCCGCCTTCACGAGACGCTGCGTGACGAGATCCGCATAGCGCCGGTTCGGCGCGGTCGCGTGGCTGTAGTCGTGCGCCGCGAGGCCGAAGTGGCCGCCCGGATCCTTCCCCGGCAGGTCCAGCGCGTAGATCCCCGGGCCGATCAGCTTGACGATCGCCAATGACAGATCTGGAAAGCGGAGCGGATCGCGCCGTCGTTCGGCCGCGAGGAAGTTGGCAAGGGCGAGCGAATCCGCCTCGGCCGGGAGCGACGCGCCGTACCGCTCGGCAAGCTGCACGATGCGCCCCCAGCGCTCGGGCTCTCGCACGACCCGGCGAATGCCAGACCGCCCCTGCGCCTCGAGGTATTTGGCGATGGCCACGTTGCTCGCGATCATGAAGTCTTCGATCAGGTCGCGCGCGAGATTCTTGTGCGTGACCTGAAGGTCGATGATCCGGCCGTCCTTTGCGACGGGCGTCGCCTCGATCGTTTCCAGCTCGAGTGCTCCGTTGCGCAGGCGCTCGTCCTTCAGCCGCCGCGACGCCTCGCGCTGCAGCTCGAGCTGTTCACGGAGCGCCGGGTCGGACGCGACCCTGGCCGGAGGCGCGCCGCCGGCGAGGAACGCGCCGACCGACGGATAGGCGAGCTTTGCGTGGTTGTGAACGAGCGCCCGATAGATCCGGCTGGAGGTGACCTCCCCGTTCACGTCGACTACGGTCTCGATGGCGATCGCGACGCGGTCCTGCCCTTCGTTCAACGACGTCAGATCGGTCGAGAGCTTCTCGGGCAGCATCGGGAAGACGGCGATGCCCGTGTACACCGACGTGCAGTTCGCGTAGGCGTGGAGGTCGAGCGGCGAGCCTTTCGGGACCAGCGCGTCGACGTCGGCGATTCCGACCGTGAGCTTGATATCGCCGTTTGGCAGCTGCTCCGCGACCTCGACCTGGTCGAGGTCGCGCGATTCGTCGTTGTCGACCGACGACCAGGGCAGCGCCCGAAGATCGTTGACGTCGGCGCCGGGCATCGCGGGACCGGCGATCGACCCGAGTTGGCGCGACGCTGCCTCGGTCAGCTCCGGCTCGAAGCCCGCCTCGGCGAGAACCCGCTGCACGGCGGCGGCCATGTCGAAGGACACATGCTGGGACTTCTTTCCATGACGGCTCATGGGTGGAGCATAACTCCCCCGAGAACGAGCGGATGAAGGGGCTCGTCAACGCGCGCCTGGCTCCACCGGGCGCGAGGCACACTTCCGATTTTCGGGCACGGGCCGTTCATTTCGCGCTCGTCCTCGCAATCGAACACGTCTGCATCAATCCCATGTCCGCCTGTCACACCAAGCCGTTCGTCAGCCCGGGAGTGCTGATCGCGCCTGCGCCGCCTGCCGACGCCGTGGGCTGGCAGTCGGCACCCGTCGCGGTCGAGACGTGTGACTATTGTGGCGCGGCGACGCTGCAATGGCGGAAATGCAAGCTCATCTGCGAGAGCTGCCAGCAGATCAACAAGAGCTGCGCGGATCTCTGATGACGGCCCGGCGGCCGGACGATTAAGAAGCCGCGAAGAACGCGGGGCTTACCCCGCATCGCCTTGATGGCGGCACGGCCGGCGCGCACGTTTGGTTGGACGGCACGGAGGTCCTGGGTACGCGGAGGGCGCGCATGAACGGCTATTCCTTCGACGACGAGGCTCGGGCCGCGCTGGCTCGCGCTCACGACGAAGCCATCCGGCTCCACCACGAGTACATCGGCACCGAGCATATCGTGCTCGGTCTCATCGGCGACCCGAGTTCGGTCGCGGCACGCATCCTGGTGGCGGCGAACATCACGCCGGATGCGGTTCGAACCACGATGGAATCGGTCGTCCACCGCGGATGGCACACCACCGATCGCGCCGACCTGCCGTTCACGTCGCGTGCGAAGACGATCTTCGAGAGCGCCATCGCCGAAGCGATGCGCCACGGCGCGTCGACGTTGTCGAGCGCGCATCTGCTGCTGGGCACACTCGCCGAAGGAAAGGGCATCGGGGCTCAGGTCCTGTCGGGAACCCACGGTCTCACGCTGACGGCGGCACGCGCGTATTTCCTCCAACTGTCGGGCATCGAGGAGCCCTACACGACCGCCGCCTTTGCGGGCACGATCGCGCGGGATGTCGGCACGCCTGCGCGCGGTCGCATCCTCGCCGCGATCCTACGAAAGGCGGCGGCGACCCCGGAGTTCGCGACCATTTTTGCGCGGCACCGGATCGACGCGGTGGCACTGGCGCGCGACGTCGAACTGATCGTCTGAGACCGTAGCGCCGCGCTCCATCGGTCAGTCGAAGTCGAGCGCGAGATCCATGGCGGGCGCCGAGTGGGTGAGCGCTCCGACCGAGATCCAGTCAACGCCCGTTTCGGCGATCGCCCGCACCGTGTCGAGGTTCACGCCGCCCGACGCCTCCAGGATCGCCGCCCCGGCCACCTCGTCGACGGCGGCGCGCAGCGTCTCCGTGCTCATGTTGTCCAGCAGGATGATGTCGGCCCTGGCCTCGACGGCGGCGCGCACCTGCTCGAGGCGATCGCACTCGACCTCCACCTTCGTCCCCGGCGGCGCGAGCTCGCGGGCACGCGACACGGCCGTCGCGATGTCGCCGTCTACCGCCGCAAGGTGATTGTCCTTGATGAGCACCGCGCTCGCCAGATCCATGCGATGGTTCATACCACCACCGCAGCGCACCGCGTACTTCTCGAGCGCACGCCAGCCGGGAGTGGTCTTCCTGGTGTCGAGGATCTTCGCCTTGGTGTGCTTGACGCGTTCGACGTACTTCGCCGTGAGCGTCGCGATCCCCGACAGCCGCTGGACATAGTTCAGCGCGACCCGTTCGGCGGACAGCAGCCCGCGCGGCGACCCGGTCATGAACACGACGGGCTCGCCGGCTTTGACGGCACTTCCGTCCTCGTGCTCGACGCGAATCGTCCCGTTGCTGTCGAGCAGCCGGAAGGCCTCGAGGGCGAGCGGCACCCCCGAGATCACACCGTTCTGCCGCGCGGTGAGCGTGGCGCGCGACCGGCGGTCGGAGATGATGGTCGCGATCGTCGTGATGTCGTTGAACGCGCAGTCCTCCTCGAGAGCCGCGCGCACGAGCGCCTCGAGCTGCGGCTGCTTGAGCGGAAAGCGCGGCGACGTCGCGGAATCGACGGCCGGAACGCCGTTGAGCGGCGTGATCGTGCGAGGGATCGAGCGCCGCTCTTTACCGCGCGGCATGTCGGGCGTTTCCATCGGCTATCTCTCCGCTGAACGACTCATTCCCCTGGATCTACACCCTCGGGTACAGGAGACAAGGGCTGCTTCGCCCCGCCACCGATCGCGACCATGCGTTCGATGGCGAGCCGAGCCCGATCAGCGATCTCGGCCGGGACCGTGATGTGGTGCTGCATGTTGATGAGCGCGTCGCGCACCTTGGGCAACGTCGTGACCTTCATGTACGCGCACGACGCACGGTCGTTCGCCGCGAAGAAGCGCTTGCTCGGATTCTCACGACGGAGGCGGTGGAGGATTCCCACTTCCGTCGCGACGATGAATTCGTCGGCGTCGGACAGGGCCGGGCGCTTGATCATCCCCTCCGTGGAGAGAATCTGCACCCCGGTGGGGTCGACGTCCCCTGCCGACATCGCCTCGAGCACGCTCGTCGAGCAGCCGCACTCGGGATGGATCAGAAACTCGGCTTCCGGATGCAAGCTTCGCTGCAAGCGGATGTTCTCGGGATCGATTCCCGCGTGGACGTGGCACTCGCCCATCCAGACGTGAATGTTCTGCCGCCCCGTCATCCGGCGGACGTGCGCGCCGAGGAACATGTCGGGGAGAAAGAGAATCTCCCGGTCCTCGGGAATGGAGTTCACGACCTCCACCGCGTTGCCCGACGTACAGCAGTAGTCCGACTCGGCCTTCACTTCGGCCGTCGTGTTCACGTAGGCGACGACAACCGCGCCAGGATGCTCACTCTTCCATTTCCGCAGCGCCGGCGCGTCGATCGTGGATGCCAGTGAGCACCCGGCGGCCAGGTCGGGAAGGAGGACCGTCTTGGCGGGCGACAGGATCGCCGCCGTCTCCGCCATGAAGTGCACGCCGCAGAAGACGATCGTCTCCGCGTCGGTCTTGGCCGCTTCGCGGGACAGCCCGAGCGAGTCGCCGACGAAATCGGCGACGTCCTGGACTTCGGCGCGCTCGTAGTTGTGCGCGAGAATGACGGCGTTACGCTCGCGAGCCAGTTCCTTGATCTCGCCCTGGAGCTCGGCGACTGCCGTTTCGTGACGTGAAAGACCCATGCTGAAAGATAGAACCTTCGATTCGGGGGATCGTCCTGGCGACGTCGGGCCGCTACAGCTCGATGTGACGGCCCTTCCACGTCTTCTTGGCGCGCGGGTAGTCGGAGCGATAGTGCCCTCCGCGCGACTCCTTGCGGGTCAGCGCGGACTGGACGATCAACTCGGCGGTCTGGAGCATGTTCTGCTCCTCCGTGGCGCCCTCGGGCAAGCGGCGTCCGATCTCCTCGAGCTTTTCCTGCGCCGTGCGCAGGCCACGCGCGGTGCGCGCGATGCCGGCGTGATCCCACATGACGGCGCGAATCGCGTCGGCGGCAACCTGCGCGGCGCCGCGGTCGAGGAGGGGCGGTACCGTCCATTTGCGCGCGGCGGGCAGCTTCGCCAGCGACGTGTTCTTGCTCAGATCGCGCGCGACGCGCTCGGCGAACACCAGCCCCTCGAGCAACGAGTTGGACGCGAGGCGATTCGCACCGTGCACGCCGGTCCGCGCGACCTCGCCGACCGCATAGAGCCGCGGAATGCTCGACTGGCCGTAGAGGTCCGTCGAGACGCCGCCCATCATGTAGTGCGCCGCCGGCGTCACCGGGATCAGATCCTTGCGTGGATCGATGCCGCGCGACTGACAGATCGCGAGAATTCCCGGGAACCGCTCCGCGAAACGGGCGCCGAGCCGTCGTGCGTCGAGAAAGACCGGTCCGCTCCGCTGCTCGCGGAAGATCGCGCGGGTGACGACATCGCGGGGCGACAGCTCGGCGAGCCGGTAGCGTCCTTTCATGAACCGGACGCCCTTCGCGTTCACGAGCACGGCCCCTTCGCCGCGCACCGCCTCGGAGATGAGCGCCAGCGGGTTTTCCGGCGTATCGAGCGCGGTCGGATGGAACTGGACGAACTCCATGTCCGCGAGGGTGACGCCCGCCCGATGCGCGATCGCGAATCCGTCGCCGGTCGCGACGACGGGATTCGTCGTGTAGCGATAGACCTGGCCGCAGCCGCCCGTCGCCAGGACGGTCGCGTCGGCGATGATCTCGGTGGCGCGGCCGGCGATGCTCGCGCGCACGCCGACGCAGCCGTTGCGACGCACGATCAGATCGAGGACGCGCGCGCGCTCGAGCACCCGAATGCGCTTCGTCTCCCGAACGCGCGCCACGAGCGTGCGCGCGACTTCGGCGCCGGTCTGGTCGCCGTGGGCGTGGACGATGCGGTTCTTGGAATGAGCCGCCTCGCGACCGAGCTTGAGGCGCCCCTTCGGATCGAGGTCGAAATGGGCGCCGGCGGTCTGGAGTTCGCGGACGCGTGCCGGGCCCTCCTCGACGAGCACCTGAACGGCCGCGGCGTCACACAGAGCGGCCCCGGCGGCCAGCGTGTCCTGGCGGTGCAGCGACGGCGAATCGCCGGCGCCGAGCGCCGCCGCGATCCCGCCCTGCGCATACGCGGTGGCGCTGTCGAACAGCGACCGCTTGGTCAACAGCAGCACGTCGCCGTGTTCCGACGCACGTGATGCGGTATGCAACCCGGCCACGCCGCTTCCGACGACGAGGAACCGCGTGCGAATCCTGTCTGCCATAGGTGATCGGAAACTTAAGAGCGTCGGGCGGGAACATGGTGCCGTCCTTTCGCGCTCCGTGGACAGTCGCCAACTTCAGCCATGCGCAAGTTGCTCCTACTCGTGGGCGTGCTGGTCGTCGCCCACGTTGCATTTTTATTCGTTCGTCCCGCCGGTTCCGCCCAAGCCCGCTCCCCCGATGCGCTCAACATCGGCATCGTGCTCGACGTCGGCGGGCTCGGCGACAAGTCGTTCAACGACGGCGCGTACCGCGGCGCGCAGCTCGCCGAGAAGGAACTGGGCGCAAAGATTCGCCTCATCGAACCAGGCGAGGGCTCCGACCGCGAAGCGGGCCTGCGGCTCCTGGCCGCCGAGCACATGGATCTGGTCGTCGGCGTGGGCTTCATCTTCACCGACGACGCGACCCAGCTCGCCAGAGAATATCCGGACGTCAATTTCGCGGTCGTCGACTACTCGGTCGGCACCGATCAGGACGGCAATCCGATCCCGCCGCCGCCCAACCTGGCCGCGCTGAAGTTCAAGGAGGAGGAAGGCTCCTTTCTCGTCGGCGCGATCGCGGCGCTGGTCGACAACCCGGCGAAGAAGGTCGGATTCGTGGGCGGCATGGACGTTCCGCTCATTCAGAAGTTCGAGGTCGGCTACAAGGCGGGCGTGAAAGAGGTCTGCCCGCAGTGCCAGGTGATCATCCAGTATGCCGGCGTAACGCCCGAGGCGTTTCGCAATCCCGGGAAGGGCAAGGAGCTCGCGCTCAGTCAGTACCAGCAGGGCGTGAACGTGATCTACCACGCGTCCGGCTCGACGGGCCTCGGCGTCTTCGAGGCGGCGCGGCAGACGGGCAAGTACGCGATCGGTGTCGACGCCGATCAGTGGGCCGAGGCTCCGGGGCGCGTGCTCACGTCGATGGTGAAAGGCATCGACGTCGCCGTGCTCGACGCCATCCGGAAGGTGAAGGATCGCACGTTCACCGGCGGCATCTTCACGTACGGCCTCGCGGAGAACGGCGTGGGCTTCGTCTACGATGAGAACAACAAGGCCCTGATACCGGATTCGGTTCACGCACGAGTCGAGCAGCTGCGCGCCGACATCATCGCCGGAAAGATCAAAGTGCCGAGCACCAGATGAGCATGACGGAATCGACGCCGATCGCCGTTCGCCTCACCGACGTTCACAAATCGTTCGGCCCCGTGCTCGCGAATCGCGGCGCCTCGCTCGAGGTCGCGGCCGGCGAAATCCATGCGCTCGTCGGCGAGAATGGCGCCGGCAAGTCCACGCTGATGCGCGTGCTCAGTGGCATGTATGCGCCCGACTCGGGCAGCATGGAGGTGAACGGCCGTGACGTCACGGGCTGGTCGACCGCCGAGGCGATCGACGCGGGCGTCGGCATGGTCCATCAGCATTTCATGCTCGTGCCCACGCTCACGGTCGCCGAGAACGTGATGCTCGGCCGCGAGCTCACGAAAGGTCTCCAGCTCGACCGTGCTCGCGCCGAGGCCGAGGTCACCGCGCTGAGTCAGAAGACCGGCCTGGCCGTGCACGCGGATCGGAAGGTCGCGGATCTGTCGGTCGGCGAAGCGCAGCGGGTCGAGATCCTGAAGACGCTCTACCGCGGCGCGAAGATTCTCGTGCTGGACGAACCCACGGCGGTTCTCTCTCCGCCCGAGATCGACGAGCTGTGGGAGGTGCTGCGGCAGATGCGAGCGCGCGGCGAGACCATCGTGCTCATCACGCACAAGCTCGACGAAGTGATCGAAATCTCCGACGCGATCACGGTGATGCGCCACGGGGCGACGGTGCAGCGCATGAAGACGGCCGGCACGACGCCGGCGGAAATCGCCAAAGCGATGGTCGGACGCGACGTGCAGCTCGCGATGGATTACGTCGCCGACCAGACGGCGGCGCCGAAAATGAGCCGCGAGCACAATCCCGGCGCCGAGCCCCTGCTGCGCGTGCGCGACCTGGTCGTGGAGAGCACGCGGCGCCTCGTGGCGGTGGACGGTGTGAGCTTCGACGTTGCGCCGGGCGAGATCCTCGGCGTCGCGGGGGTCGAGGGCAACGGTCAGACCGAGCTGCTGGAGGCGATCGCCGGGCTCCGCGACGTGCAGCGCGGGACCATCCATGTCGGCACGCGAAACATCACGGACATGTCGGTGAAGGCGCGCGGCGACGCCGGGCTGTCGCACATCCCGGAAGACCGTCATGCCCGCGGTCTGATCCTCGACTACAGCATCGCCGAGAATCTCATTCTCGGGCAACAGCACTACTTCGCGAGCGGGGCGCGGATCGATCAGGAGCACGTCGCGGACAACGCGCGTCGTCTGATTCAGAAGTTCGACATCCGTCCGCCGACACCGCAGACGCCGGCGCGCGCCCTGTCGGGGGGCAACCAGCAGAAGATCGTCATCGCGCGGGAGATGCACCGCGAGTTTCAGGTTCTGCTCGCCGCGCAGCCGACGCGCGGCGTGGACGTGGGGGCGATCGAGTTCATTCACGCACGACTGCGCGAGGCGCGCGATGCGGGCAAGGCAATCCTGCTCGTCTCCGCGGACCTCTCGGAGATCCTCGCGCTCTCCGACCGCATCGCGGTGATGTACGAGGGCAAATTCCCGATCATCCTGCCGCGCCGAGACGCGACCGAGGAGATTCTCGGGCCGTACATGACCGGCGTACACAAGACGGGAGAGCACCGCGCGTGAAGCGTCAACTCCAGGAGGCCGTGCTTCCGGCGATCGTGGCGCTGTTGATCGCGGCCATCGTCGGCGACGTGCTCATTCTCGCCTTCGGCCAGAGTCCGGGCACGGTCTATCGCCTGCTGCTCGAGGGCACGTGGGGCAATGCCTACGGATTTGGGCAGGTGCTGTACAAGACGACCACGCTGACGTTCACGGGGCTTGCCGTGGCACTCGGCCTCCGGGCGGGGCTGTTCAACGTCGGCGCGGAGAGTCAACTGGCGGCGGGCGGGTTCGTGGCGGCGCTGGTCGGGCTCATGCTGCCGGCCGGTCTGCCGGCGATCGTGACGCTGCCGGTGTACCTCCTCGCGGCGGCGATCGGCGGCGGCGTGGTCGGCGCGGTGCCGGGGGCGCTCCGCGCGCGGTTCGGCGCGCACGAGGTGATCACGACGATCATGCTCAACTACATCGTGCTCGCACTGCTGAACTATCTCGTCGCGGCGCATCTCAAGGTCGAAGGGACCCTGCACACTCAGGACATTCAGGCCGGCGCGCTGGCGAGACTGTCTGACTTCGTGCCGGCCTTCCACGGATCCGCGGCGAACGTGGTGCTGTTTCTGGCGCTGGCCGTCGCGGCGGCGCTCTGGTGGTTTCTCTTCCGGACCAAGCAGGGCTACGAAATTCGGGCGACGGGACTGCAACCCGAGGCGGCTGAGTACGGGGGCGTGAAGGTCGGCGCGGTGTGGTGGAAGGTGATGGCGCTCTCGGGGGCGATCGCCGGCGTGGGCGGGCTCAATTTCGTGCTCGGCTACAAGCACTACTACGAGGACGCCTTCGCGTCGGGCGCGGGGTTCGTGGGGATCGCGGTCGCGATCGTCGGGCGAAATCATCCGGTCGGCGTGGTGCTGGCCGCGCTTCTCTTCGCGACGATGTCGCAGGGCGGGCTCGCGGTGAATGCCGTGGTGCCGAAGCAGATCGTCGACGTGCTGCAGGCCGTGGTGATCATCGCCGTCGCGGCGTCGGTGCCCGAGGTGCGGCGCGTGCTGCGCCGGGGAGGCAATCGATGATCCTGTTCGCCTTTCTCGCGCAGACGCTGCGCATCGCCATCCCATATCTCTTCGCGGCGAGCGGCGGCGTGGTGAGCGAGCGTTCGGGTCTCGTCGCCCTGGGACTCGAGGGATACATGCTGGGTGGCGCGTTCTGCGGCGCGATCGCGAGCTATTACAGCGGCAATCCGTGGATCGGATTGCTCGGCGCCGTGGCGGGCGGTGTGGCGATCGCGCTCCTGTATGCGGTCGCGGCGATTCGCTTTCGCGCGGACCAGGTGGTGGTCGGCATCGCGATCAACCTGTTGATCATCGGCGCGACGCGGTTCTTCCTGCGCCTGTTCTTCCATAGCTCGGCGAACTCGCCGCGCGTGAGCGGATTTGGTGACGAGCGCGTGGGAAGCGGGCTTGTGGCGCTCGCCGGGAATCCGCTGATTTGGCTCGGCGTGCTTGCCGTGGCTGGCGTCGCGTGGATGTTGTATCGCACGCCGTTCGGGCTGCGGCTTCGGGCCACTGGCGAGCATCCGGCGGCGGCGGTGTCGGTGGGCATTCCGGTGGATCGCGTTCGGTATCTCGCCGCGGCGCTGTCGGGCGGTCTGGCGGCACTGGGCGGCGCCTATCTTTCGCTCGATCAACATCAGTTCAGCGCGGAGATGACGGCCGGTCGCGGTTTCATCGCGCTCGCGGCGACGATCTTCGGGCGATGGGATCCCTTCCGCGCGGCGCTCGCTTGCCTGCTGTTCGCCGCTGCCGAAACTCTCCAGATCCAGTTGCAGGGAACGCAGGTCGTGCCGTCGCAGTTCGTCGAGATGATTCCTTTCGCGCTAACGATCGTCGCCCTCGCGGGCGTCGTCGGCCGAGCGGTGCCTCCGGCCGCGTTGGGCAAAGTGGCGGAGTGAGCGCAGCCGCCCACGTGTCTGCAATTCGTCAGGAATTCAGGCGCGCTTCCACTGTGGGACTACCGTTGTGGCAATGACGAATAAATCCACGGACATGGGGAAGCTGGTCGTCCTCATGATCACGGCGTTCATCGACATGGTCGGGACGCTGATGATCATTCCGCTGATGCCGTTCTACGCGAAGAACTTCGGCGCGAACGGCCTGATGGTCGGTCTCCTCGTGTCGTCCTTCTCGATCGCGCAGCTCCTGAGCGCGCCGATCTGGGGACGCTTTTCCGATCGCTACGGGCGGCGGCCGGCGCTCATCGTCGGGATGATGGCGTCGGCGATCGCCTATGTGGTGTTCGCCTATGCGGACTCACTGTGGCTGCTGTTCCTGTCGCGGTTGGTACAGGGGTCGGGCGGCGGGACCGTGAGCGTGATTCAGGCCTACGTTGCCGACGCGGTGGCGCCGGATCAGCGCGCGAAGGGACTCGGATGGCTGTCGGCGGCGACGAACGCGGGCGTCGCGCTCGGGCCGGTGATCGGGTCGCAGACGTTGCACTATGGGTCGCACGGTCCGGGGCTCGTCGCGGCGGTGCTCTGCGTTCTGAACAGCATCTTCGCGTTCAAGTTCCTCGCTGAATCGCGCGACATGGTGGAAGCCCGTTCGAGTGTCTCAAAGCCTGGGAGGTCGCGCGAGGCAGTGGCTCGCGTGATCACGCACTCGACGGAGCCGGCGCCGCGTCTGATCTGGATCTATGCGATCGGGATCGGGGCGTTTCAGGGGTTGAACGCGATTCTCGCGCTCTTTCTGGCGGCTCGGTTCGGTGTGACGTCGGACACGATCGGCTACTTCTACACCTATCAGGGTGTGATCTCGGTGTTGACGCGCGCGCTGCTGCTCGGGCCGGCGGTGGACCGATTTGGCGAAGCGCGGCTGTCGCGAATAGGACAGACGTTGTTGGCGGTGGGTCTGGCGACGATGCCATTCATCTATCCTCTGTCGGATCCGGCGGCGTGGGCCGCGAGGATGGGTGGGATATTGCCGGTGCAGGCGGTGGCGGTGCTGCCCTACCTGCCGTTGGGGCTGGCGGTGGCACTGCTCCCGCTCGGTACGGCGTTCACGTTCCCGTGTGTGACGGCGATGCTGTCGCGAGTGATTCCGAGCAACGAACGGGGGTTGTACATGGGGGTACAGCAGACGTTCGGCGGAGTGTCGCGCGTCGTGTTCCCGATCATGGCCGGGTGGGCGTTCGACCGATTCCCCGAGCTCCCGTTCTTCGTATCCGCAACGCTCGTGGCTGGCACGATTCTCCTAGGCCTCGGGATGGAGCAGTACACGCGCCCTCGCTCAGAGGCGAGCGCTGCTCCGGCGGCGTGAGAACACAAGCACGTTCCTGAACGGAACCTGGAGGTTGCATGTTCGTTGGTCGCGCACGGGGCCTGCTGGCAGGTCTCGCGCTCTTCGCCGCCGCGTGTGGCGACGGGACCGGTCCTTTGAATCCCGGCATTGGGTCGCCGGCATCGGTGCTGATCGTCTCGGGGGATGGCCAGACCGGCCTCGTTGGGACGGCTCTTTCGGTTCCGCTCAAGGTCAAGGTCACGAACAACGGCGGCGCAGCGATCACCGGAGCGACCGTCGCCTTCACGGTGACGTCGGGCACGGGGTCGGTCACTCCGAAATCGGCCGTGACCGACGCGAGCGGCACGGCGAGCACCCTGTTGACGCTCGGCGGAACGTCGGGCGACGTGAAGGTCACGGCGACCGTTCAGGGGACGACGCTCAGCGTCACCTTCTCGGCGACGGCGGGCACGGGGACGATCGTCACCGCGTGCACCGCGGGTTCGCTGCAGACACCGACCGTGGGCGCCGTGCTCGCCGGGGTGTCCGGAACCGGCGTGTGCCTCGGCGGAGGAACGACGGGCGCCGAGTATGCGATCGCCGCCTTCAACACGAATCTCGATTCGTCGCTCGCGTCGGTCGGGTTCACGGTGAAGGGCACGGGGATCACGTCGGTGATCGCGGCCGACGTCATTGCCGACGGTCTGTCGGCGTCGCGCACGTCGGCGAGCGTGTCACCGATCTTCGCGAGCGCTGATCGTCGAACGACCAGCGTGCGCCGCGCCTTCGACATGCAGTTGCGCGAGACCGCGGTGCGTGAGCTGTCGTGGCGCATTCCGGCCGCGCGAGCCGCGATGGCGGCCACGACGAGCGCGACGCGGGCTCGCTTCGACGTGATTCCGTCCACGGTGACGGTGGGACAGGTACTGCGGCTCAACGCGAACGGGCTGTCGGCGTGTGACACGGACCGCGCGATCTACATCGGCGCGAGAGTGGTGTCGATCTCCAACTCGGCGATCATCGTGGCGGATACGATGAATCCGCCGACGAATGGCTTCACCAAGTCGGACTACGACGCCTTCGCCGCGCGGTTCGACACGCTGGTGAATCCGCTCGACGTGAACGCGTTCGGCGCGCCGACCGACATCGACAAGAACGGGAAGGTGCTCATCCTGTTCACGAAAGAGGTGAACAAGCTGACGCCTCGGGGGAGCTCGGGGTACATCGGGGGCTTCTTCTTCGAGCGCGATCTGTTCCCGACGCGGACGCAGGGCGACTTCCAGGGGTGCGCGGCGAGCAACTTCGGCGAGATCTTCTACGTGATGGCACCGGATTCGCTCGCGGTATACGGCGATCAGCGGAAGAAGTCGGATGTCTTCAAGAACACGACCGGCACGATCGCGCACGAGTATCAGCATCTGATCAACGCCGGCCGGCGGATGTACGTGAACGACGCGCTCGACTTCGAGTCGACGTGGCTCAACGAGGGGCTGAGCCACATCGCCGAGGAGCTGCTCTACTACCGGGTGTCGGGCCACGCGCCGCGGCAGAATCTCGGTGCGACGGAGATCACGGCGTCGCAGGCGCAGATCGACGCGTTCAACGAGTATCAATCCGACAACCTCGGTCGCTTCCAGATCTTTCTCGACCACCCGGCGCAGACCAACGTGCACGGGGACAACGACTCGCTGGAAACGCGCGGAGCGACATGGAGCCTGTTGCGCTACCTCGCGGACCATCAGGGCTCGTCGGACGGAACGGTCTGGCAGCAGCTGGTAAACGGGAAGCTGAGCGGGCTGCAGAATCTCGCGAGCGTGTTCGGCGCGGGCTACGTGACGTCGATGCGCGACTGGGCGACGACGATCTTCAGCGACGACATCCCGGGAGTGACGGACGCGCGCTTCCTCGAGCCGAGCTGGAACATGCGCAGCATCTTCCCGCGTCTGTGCGCGAACTCGTCGTGCTCGGTACGCCTCGGGGTGTATCCGCTGTCGGTGACGTCGTTGTCGAACGGCGTGGGCTCGTCGCAGTCGGTGGCGGCGGGCGGTGTGTCGTTCATCCGCTTCGGGGTTCCGGCCGGCAGCCAGGGTTCGATCGACTGGTCGCAGAGTGGGCTGCCCGTGAGCTCGTTGATGCAATTCACGGTGGTTCGAACCAAGTGAGGCCGCGGCAAACAACGCGATAAGGCGGAGGCCCGGTCGAGGCAGAGACCCGGTCAAAAGGCGCGATGACGCACAGGCCCGGTCAAAGGCGCGATAACGCGCGGGCCGGTCAAAAGGCGCGATAACGCAGAGGGCGCGGAGGAGAAAAGAGAGGGGCGCAGAGGAAAAGCATATTCCTCGCGCCCTTTCTTTTCGAGACCAGAGTTTTGGTCTTTGCTTTGATCTTGCTTTGATCTTTGCTTTGGTCTTTGCTTTGGTCTTTGCTTGGTCTTTGCTTTGGCCTTGCCATTCTATCGGCTGATAGCAGGGCGGCGCCGGAGACCGACTGGGCTTCTCTGCGTTCCTCTCTGTTGCTGTTCTCTGCGTCCTCTGCGGTAAAGCTGCACTTCCGCAAGACGCTTCTCTGCGGTAAAGCCGCTACGCCCGTTCCTTCGCGGCCTCCTGGAAGCCTGGCTCGCTGGCGAGGACCGCGCGGGCGATCTCCACCATCGGGACGGAGCGATCCTGACTCGTGCGCTGGAGGATGCGATATGCCTCCTGCTCCGACGAGCCGGTGCGGCGCATGAGAATTCCCTTCGCGCGCTCGATCGTCTTGCGGTTCTCGAGAGCGGTGCGGGCCGACTCCGCGTCCTGCCGCGCGGCCATCAGCTCCTTGGCGCGCGTCGCGGCGAGACGTATCGTCGAGTCGAGGACGCGCGGCGGCGCGGGCTTCGGGAGAAACGCGATCGCCGCCGTGGTCTTCACGTCCTGATCGCTGAGCGTCAGCGTGTGGTCGCCGCTGAACAGCACGACCGCCACGCCGGGGACGGTCTGCGTGATGTGTTCAGCCGCCTCGATTCCGGAGCCGTCGGGCATGTGCACGTCGAGCAACACGACGTCGGGCACGACGTCCTTCGCGCGCTCGAATGCCTCACGGCCAGTCGAAACCTCGGCCACGATCGTGTGGCCGAGCGTGCTGAGGAGATCGACGAGCAGCGAGCGCGCGTTGTCGTCGTCCTCCGCCACCAGGACCCGGATGCGGGTAGTGGGATCAGTCATCGTCTGCAATTTGGCCCGCCGGGTTCTCTGACGCCAGCGGGCGCGGTGCCATCTGAATTCGACTCTCGGTCACCCTTCGCCGGCGACCTGCGCGAGCAATTCGGACGTTCTAACGGGCTTCCGCAAAATGAAATCACCTTCGGCGCCCGCGCCAATCTTCGGTTCCCAGCCAGTCACGACTCCAATTCGCATCGACGGCCAACGCCCCCTCGCGAAGGTCGTCAGATCCCAGCCGCTGCCGTCCGAAAGGCCGATGTCCGTCACCAGCACCTCGTACGGCGGCGTCGCGTTCTGCAGCCGCTCCATCGCTTCAGACACGCCGACGGCCGTGTCGACCTCGTGTCCGTCCGACTCGAGCAGCGCCTGCATGAATTCGCGACTGTCCGGATGATCCTCGACGAGTAATACACGCCGAGCGACGCGTTTGCGAGTGGGTGGCTCACTCCGTTCCGCCGTGCTGGGCGCCGCGGCGCGCGGAAAGATCATTCGAATGGTGGTGCCGACGCCTGGCGCGGACTCGATCTCCGCCGCGCCGCGGTGTCGCTTCACGATGCCGTACACCTCGGCGAGTCCCAGGCCCGTGCCCATCTTGCCCTTCGTCGTGAAGAACGGCTCGAAGGCCCGCTCCCGCACCTCGGCCGTCATGCCGATGCCCGTGTCACGAATCTCCAGCGACACCTCGGTTTCGGTGACGATCGTCCGCATGCCGAGCGTTCCACCGCCCGCCATTGCGTCGAGCGCGTTCTGCACGAGGTTGAGCAGCGCCTCGCGCAGCTCGCCCGTGATCCCGCGAATCATCGCCACGCCCGGCTCCGCGAGCGCACGATCGAGGTGGACCGTGCCACCGCGTGCGCGCTCCGCCCACAGCGGACGGGTCATGGCCACGACTTCGTCGCACACCACGGCGAGGTCGACGAGCTCCTCGCGCTCGGCGCGGAGCGGCTCCTGGCGAATGAACTTGCCCACGCGCGCCGCCGTCGCAGCGCCCGTCTCCGCTGCCTTCGCGATGCGGACCGCGTAGTCACGCACCGCCGCCGGGTTCTCCGCGTTGGCCTCGAGGAGGTATGCGGCGGCCATGATCGGATTGAGTGCGTTGTTGACATCGTGCATGACGCCGGCCGCGAGCTGTCCCACGGCGGCCAACCGCCGCTCGCGCGCGCGCGCCTCCTGCAGCGCGAGCAGTTCGGCGGTGCGCTCCTGGACCATCCGCTCGAGGCGTTCCGCTTCCGTCGACACGCGCTCGTACAGCTCGGCGGTGCGACGGGCTTCTTCCTCGAGCGCCTTGGCGAGGTTCGTCTTCACGGTGACGTCTCGCTCGACGGTCACCGCGCCGCGGATCTTGCCGTTCTCGTCGTAGAGCGGGTTCGAGTTGACTTCGATGATGAGCGGCGATCCGTCGACGCCGCGGCGCACCGCGAGCGTCTCGCCGCGCAACCGTTCGCCGCGCAGCGCGCGCGCCGTCGGGTGCTCGTGCATGAAGAGGCTCGTGCCTTCCATCGTGCGGGGACGATCGAGCTGCCAGAGCTCTCGCAGAGTGGACGGCTGGCCCGACGGATGGTCCTGCAGGGCCTGCGTGTTGGAGCGCACCGTGCGGCCTTCGGTGTCGAACACGCGCACGGAGTCGGGGATGACGTCGAAGATCGACTCGAGCTGCGCGACGTTGCGGCTCAACGTCTCGCGCAGCTCCTCTCGCTCGCTGACGTCGTTGCCGGCGAAGAGAATGCCGCGCCGCCCCGTCTCCTGCACGAGCTGGACGAACGTCGTCTCGATCAACCGGCGGCCACCGCGCTGCTGGAACGGCACGCGAACCGCGGCGGCGCCGACGGCCCCGCGGAGGGCCGCGTCGATCTGATCGGTCAGGTCGGCGAGCGCGTTCGGGAACGCGTCGTAGATGGAGACTCTCGACGCCCCGGCGACGGGAACGCCGGTCAACTCGTGATACTGCGCGTTCGCCTTCACGAGTCGGAGCTCGCCGTCGAAGATCGCGATGGCGAGCGGAACGGCCTCGAACAGCGCGTCGAGCTGAACGCCGCCGAGCCCGATGCGGGCGAAGTCGAGGCCGACGGAGGGATGCGTCACGAATCGTGTGGGTGAGGCGACAGCGAACCGAGTTGCGACCGGTTTAGTTCGACGACCGATGCGCGTGATTGGATACAACCGGCGCATCGGTGATCAGACGAGAGCTGCGCTCGTACGTGAAGAACGAATACGCCCACTGCACGAGCACCACCGCGCGGTTCCTGAAACCGGCCAGATACATGATGTGGACGAGGAGCCACGTCCACCAGGCAAATGGCCCGGTAAGATGTCTGCCCGCCAGGACTCCGACGGCGCGAAAGCGGCCGATCGTCGCGAGATCGCCCTTGTTCCGATAGCGAAAGCGCTCTCGTCCTTCGCGTCGCACCGTGTGCGCGATGTTGCGTGCCGCGGCGGCACCGCTCTGCATGGCGGCCGGTGCGACAGCGGGCACGGCCTTTCCGTTGGTCGTCATCCGCGCGAGGTCACCGATCACGAACACATGCGGCAAGCCGGGGACGCTGAGATCGTCGTTGACCGCCACTCGCCCCTGCCTGTCGAGCTCGGCGCCGACGGCTTTCGCGACCTGCGCGCCGAGGGGCGAGGCCGCGTTCCCCGCCGCCCAGAGCACGGTTCCCGTCGCGATGCGCTCCTCGCCGATGTCGACGAAGCCATCGCCGACGTTGGTGACGAGCGCATTCGTTCGCACGTCCACGCCCAGCTCCGTCAGCGCGCGCTCGGCGTTCGCCGACAGGTCTTCGGGAAACGTCGGAAGGATGCGCGGCCCTGCCTCGATCAGAATCACTCGCGCCTTGCGAGTGTCGATGTGGCGGAAGTCCTCGGGGAGCGCGTGCGTCGCGATCGTCGGCAACATGCCCGCCAGCTCGACACCGGTCGCCCCACCGCCGACGATCACGAACGTCAACTCCGCCTCGCGCTGTCCTTCGCTCAAGGCGGCATCGGCTCGCTCGAAGGCCATGAGCCACCGACGGCGCAGTTCGATTGCGTCCTCGACGCTCTTGAGGCCCGGTGCGAGCGCTTCCCACTCGGGGTGGGCGAAGTAGGAATGCCGCGCGCCACTCGCCAGAATGAGAAAATCGAAATGGAGTTCCCGGCCGTCGGCGCAGCGGGCGACGTTGGCCACGGGGTCGATCGTCTCGACCTCGGCGAGCAGCACGTCGGTGTTCTTCTGGCGACGCAGGAGCCAGCGGATGGGCGCGCAGATGTCGGTCGGAGTGAGTGTAGCCGTCGCGACCTGGTACAGGAGCGGTTGGAAGACGTGGTGATTCGTGCGGTCGACGACCAGCACGTCCACAGGCGCGTGCTTCAGCGCGCGAGCAGCGTAGAGACCTCCGAAGCCGCCGCCGATGATCAGTACTCTTGGCATTTCCCTGGATCTGAGTGGCCGGTCGATGTGCGGCTGGCCTGCAACTCTGGGACCGAAGCCAGCCGTGGGCTGACCACCCGAGGCCGCATGCTTGCCTCGCATGTCGGCGCAAAGCGAGCGCAGCAGATGCCGTTCGTCGCCCGTATCTGCAACGGGGACATGGAGATATAGCGCACTGTACGGCGGGATACGCTATGTTCCCGGCGTCCAACCTCCCCCCGCTAAACCGACAAGACTGAGGGCTGGGCGCTGGAATGACTGACCCGGAACACGCGACGCCAATCGTTGAATCGTTACGCGGCCGAATCCTCCGCGGCCTCCAGGTGGGAACCCTTCGTACCGGGGACCGCCTTCCGAGTGCCCGCGAGCTGGTCGGCGAATTCCACGCGGATCACCGCATCATCCTGACTGCATACCGCCAGCTTGCCGCCGAGGGGCTCGTTCAGGTGCGCGAGCGTGGCGGCATCTACATCGCAGCCACCAACGATGCGATCGGCTTTCCACTCGGGACTGGCGAAGTCTTCGTCGACATTCTGACGACCGGATTCGGCCACGAGATCGCCGGCCCCGCGCTGCACGACTGGCTGCGCCGCGTCACCGAAACGCTCCGTCTTCGCGCGCTCGTCGTGGCGACGACGCGCGATCAGATGGCCGGCCTGTCGCGCGAGCTGCGCGATGACTTCGGGCTTGCGGCCGACGGCATCATCGGCAGCGAGCTGGCCGTCGAGCGGCCGCTTCCGTCGATTGCACGCCGCGCGGACGTCGTCATCGCGACGCGTGCGCAGGCATCGCTCGGCGAGCGCGTCGCCAATGAGCTGGCGCGACCGCTGCTCTTCGTGGATGTTCGCCCCGACCTCGTCGCGGGCGAGTGGGCGCTGTTGCTGCGCCGGCCGGCGTGGGCGATCGTCGGAAGCGCCGAGGTGGGCGACATGCTGCGGCAGTTCTTCAGCGACGTTCCCGGCGCCGAGAATCTTCAGGTGCTCGTGTTCGGCCGTGACGACCTCGGCGTCATTCCGGAGGGCGCGCCGACCTATGCGACGCCGGCCGTTCGAGAGCAGCTCGACGAAGCGCGGCTGCGTGGACGGCTGGTTCCACCGGCACGCACGATCGCGACGGAATCGGCGCGGACGATCTTCCGCTTCATCGTGCGTGCGAACATCGAAGCGATGCGAGCCGTGACGCCGACCCTCAAGGAATTCGCGGGGCGACAGGCGACGATGTAGCGCGGATTGCGCCGAGCGGCTTGGACTGCGCGGCGCATGGCATCAAGGTTTTCTTATAGCCCAGCCGGCTCGCCACGAGCGGTCTCTGTCGTGCACTGACAACGCGCGATGGCCGCGCATGACCGCATTCAGCCGCTACCTCAGCGATTCGTTGCACTCGTTCTGAGCGCGTCGCTCGCGTCGTGCGTATCGCAGCCTGAGATCGACGGTGTGCCCGGGGCGCCCGCGACACCGTCGACGCCCTGGACCGTGCCGCCGAGCGTCGCGACGCCGCCGCCCGCGCCGGTGCCGCCCACCGCACGACCGGTCAGCGACGCACTGCATGCGGACTCCGCGCGGATCGCATCGCAATCGAACATCTCGATGACGGATGTCATCGACATCGCACTGCGGAACAACCCGGCAACGCGCGAATCGTGGGCGACGGCGCGCGTCGCGGGCGACCAGTACGGCTCAGCGCTCGGCGCGATCTATCCGACCGTCAACGGCTCCGTGAACTTCACGCACACGGCGACGAGCGCCGCGTCGGTGAGCGGAACGACCGTCGGCGGCAACGACACGACGTCCAACGTGCGCGGAACCGGCGGCGCCGGCATCTCGCGCACACAGATCACGCCGGCCCTCTCGCTCTCGTACCTCGTATTCGATCTGGGGGGACGTGCGGGGACGATCGAAGCGGCAAAGCAGCGTGCAATCGCGAGCAACCTGACGCACAATGCGACGATTCAGGACGTCGTGCTGCAGGCGGAAGCTTCGGTCTTCGGCTACCTGGCGGCGCGTGCACTCCGCGACGCGCAGGTGATTGCCGTTCAGGAAGCACAGGCAGATACCGCCGCTGCCGAGGCTCGCATGCGCCTCGGCGTCGCCACGCTCGAGGAAGTGCTGCAGACACGCACCGCGCTCGCCCAGGCGAAGCTGCAGCTCGCGACGCTCCGCGGAGACCTGTTGAACGCGCGAGCGGCACTCGCCTCGGCCATGGGCATTCCGGCCAACGCGCGCTTCGAAGTGCCGGACATCACGGCGAGCGATTCGGTGCGGGCGATCGCGGCATCGGTCGACACGCTGATCAACCGTGCGATAACGCTGCGCCCGGAGCTCGCGCAGGTTCGGGCGGAAGCATCGGCGCTGGCATCGGACATCCGCGTCGCTCAATCGGCGAGATATCCGTCGCTCACTCTGAGCTCGACGACGACCTTTCCGCAGCAGATCCAGGGCACCGGCACGAGCGTGACGGGCCGGAATCTGTCGGTCGTGCTGGGACTGCAGGTCCCGCTGTTCAACGGCCTGGCGCGCGAGTACGATCTCCGCGCGGCCCGCGATGCGCACGAGGCGGGGCTCGCACGCGTCGAAGCGATGCGACTGCAGATCGGCGTGCAGGTCTTCACGTCGTATGCGGCGCTGCAGACGGCGACCGATCGCGTGCAGGCATCCGTCGAGTTGCTCACCGCCGCGCGGCAGTCGTCGGAGGTTGCCGTCGGCCGTTATCGCGAGGGAGTTGGCACGATCGTCGACGTGCTGCTGGCCCGCAGTGCGCTGACAACGGCGCGCGCGGCTGAGGTGCAGGCTCGCTGGCAGTGGCGTATCGCGCTCGCGCAGCTCGCGCACGACGTCGGTGCCCTCGACACGCGCGGACGTCCCAACATTCCGCTCCGCCCATGAGCCGCGCGAAAGGGCGCTCGGTGGTCGCGTGGTCGGTCGTCGTGCTCGGCACGCTCGCCGCCGGATGCCGGCGCGAACGTCCGGCAAGAGGGCCGACGACAACGCCGGTTCGGATCGCGAGTGCAACACGCATCGACGCGCCGGTGACGATTCTCGCGAGTGGCGTCGTCGAACCGATCCAGACCGTCGCCGTCACGGCCCAGGTGAGTGGAACACTCCTCAGCGTGGCGTTTCGCGAGGGCGACGTGGTGCAGAAGGGCCAGGTGCTCTTTCGCATCGACCCGCGTCCGCTTCAGGCGATCGTGGATCAGGCGCGCGCGACGCTCGCCCGCGACGAGGCGCAGGCCGAAGCGGCGGCGAAGGACGAGGTGCGCTATCAGAGGCTTGCCGACATGGGGTACGTCAGCCGGTCGCAAGCCGATCAGATGCGTGCGGCGTCGAAGGCTGCCGCGGCGACGGTCGACGCCGACCGCGCGACCCTCCGCGCCGCGCTGGTCGATCTCGGCTTCGCGACGATTCGAGCACCGATCGCGGGGCGCACCGGAAGTCTGCTCGTTCGGCAGGGCAACAACGTCAGCCCTGGCGGCTCCCCACTCGTCGTCATCAATCAGCTCAGCCCCGTTCTGGTCCGCTTTCCAGTTCTCTCACAAGATCTACAAACGCTTCGGCGCGCCGTCGCCGCCGGGACGGTGACCGTCCACGCCTCCGGCGGGGACAGCAGCGACGTGAGCGGCGAGCTCGGAACGCTCGGCTTCATCGACAACGCGATCGACTCGTTGACGGGAACGGTCGCGGGGAAAGCCGAGTTCCGAAATTCCGGCAACCGGCTGTGGCCGGGAGAGCTCGTCTTTCTCACCGTGCAGGTCAGCGTGCAGCGCGGCGTCATCGCGGTGCCGACGGAAGCGGTTCAGACGGGCCAGCAGGGCACGTACGTCTACGTCGTCGACACGGCCAGCGCGGCGAAGCCGCGGCCGGTCACGACGGGAATTCAGGTCGGTGATCGCACGGTGGTGAAGAGCGGACTCACCGTCGGCGAGCGCGTCGTGATCGACGGTCAATCGAAGCTCAATCCCGGGGCGAAGGTCGCGATCGTCGCCGGCCGGAGCGACACGGCGTCGACGGCGACCGGTGGCGACACCGCGCAGCTCACGGGGCTGGCCGCGCCCGCGTCGGGAGCGCGCCCGTGAACGTCTCGGAGCTCTTCATTCGCCGCCCGGTCATGACGATTCTGCTCATGCTCGGCATTCTCGTCTTCGGCATCGACAGCTATCGCCGCCTGCCGATCAGCGACCTTCCGAGCGTCGACTATCCGACGATCACGGTCAATGCGTCACTGGCGGGTGCCAGTCCGTCGACGATGGCGGCCGCCGTCGCGACGCCGCTCGAGAAGCAGTTCTCGACGATCGCGGGGATCGACAACATGACGTCGACGTCGAGCCTCGGCTCCACGTCGATCACGCTCCAGTTCACCCTCGATCGCGACATCGACGCCGCCGCCCAGGACGTACAGGCGGCGATCGCAAAGACGCTGCGCCAGCTTCCGCAGGGGATCGACCCGCCTTCCTATCAGAAGGCGAATCCGGCGGCCGCGCCGATTCTCTACCTGGCGTTGACGTCGGCGACTCTGCCGCTGCCCGAGCTCGACGACGTGGGCGAGACGCTGATCGCGCAGCGGCTCTCCATGGTCGACGGTGTGGCGCAGGTCCTGGTCTTCGGCTCCGCGAAGTACGCCGTACGCGTGCAGCTCGATCCCACGGCGCTGGCGTATCGCAAGATCGGCATCGACGAGGTCGCGACGGCGATCAACAATCAGAACGTCAGTCAGCCGACCGGCGTGCTGTGGGGCCCCAAGACCGCGTTCACCCTGCGCGCCAACGGACAACTGCAGAACGCCGCCGAGTTCCGCGCGCTGGCCGTGAGCTACCGGAACGGCGTCGCCGTGCAGCTCGGCGCACTCGGCCGCGTTCTCGACGATGTCGAAAACAATCGCAACGCGAGCTGGTACAACGGCGACCGCGCCATCGTTCTCGCCGTCCAGCGGCAGCCGGGGACGAACACCGTCGCCGTGGCCGGTGACGTCCGCGCCGAGCTCGACTCGATGCGCGCCGAGATCCCGGGTGGCGTGAAGGTGCAGACGTTATTCGACCGGTCGGTCGGCATCGAGGAGTCGGTGCGCGAGGTAAAGAACACGCTCGTGCTGACGCTCGTTCTGGTCGTGGCGGTGATCTTTCTGTTCCTGCGCAACGTCTGGGCGACGATCATTCCGAGCCTCGCACTGCCGCTCTCGGTCGTCGGCACGTTCCCGGTGATGTACGTGCTCGACTACAGCCTGGACACGCTCTCGCTCATGGCGCTCACGCTTGCGGTCGGGTTCGTGGTCGACGACGCGATCGTCATGCTCGAGAACATCGTGCGGCATCTCGAGATGGGAAAGCCGCCGATCACGGCGGCCGTCGAAGGTGCGCGCGAGGTGGGATTCACGATTCTCTCGATGACCATCTCGCTCACCGCGGTGTTCATCCCCCTGCTCTTTCTCGGCGGGATCATCGGGCGGCTGTTCCGCGAGTTCGCGGTGGTGATCGCGACGGCCATTCTCGTATCGGGGCTCGTGTCGTTGACGTTCACTCCGATGCTGTCGAGTCGCTTTCTGCGGAGCGAACGCAGCAAGGAGCATGGCCGGTTGTACGCCATGACCGAGCGCGGTTACGACTGGCTGCTCGAGAAGTACAGCGTGTCGCTCGCCTGGACGATGCGGCATCGCGCGCTGTCGATGGGCTTCTCGCTGATCGTTCTCGTGGCGACGGCCGTGCTGTTCAGGATCGTACCGACGGGTTTCATCCCGACACAGGACACCGGTCAGATCTCGGTGAGTACGGAGGCCGCGCAGGGGACGTCGTTCGAGGACATGGTGCGTCGTCAGCAGGAGCTGGCGGCGATCGTTCAGAAGGACACCAACATCCAGGCGATGATGTCGAGCGTCGGCGGTGGCGGCGGCGCGTCGGCGTCGAACACGGGGCGTCTTCAGCTCACGCTCAAACCACTCGGCGAGCGGCTCGGCGCCGAGCAGATCGTGTCGGAGCTGCGACGCAAGCTGTCGAGGCTTCCCGGGATCGCGGCGTATGCGTCGGTGCCGCCCGCCATCCAGATCGGCGGACGCCAGTCGAAGAGCCAGTATCAGTTCACGCTGCAGAGCTCCGACGTGGACGCGCTCTATGCGGCGGCGCAGAAGCTGATCGACGCCGCCCGCCGGAGCGACACGTTCCTCGATCTCACGAGCGACATGCAGAACGACAACCCGGAAGTACACGTCGACATCGACCGGGCGCGCGCCGCGGCGTTGGGTGTGACCGCCGGGCAGATCGAGGATGCTCTCTACGACGCGTACGGATCGCGGCAGGTCTCGATCATCTACACGCCGAGCAACGAGTACGACGTGATCATCGAGCTGCTGCCCCAGTACCAGCGCGACATCTCGGCGCTCGGCATGCTGTTCATCCGGGGACAGTCGGGGAACCTGGTTCCACTCAAGTCGGTCGCGCGGCTCAGCCAGTCGATCGGCCCGGTCACGGTCAATCACTCTGGCCAGATTCCGTCGGTGACGATCTCGTTCAATCTGGACGAGAGCGTATCACTCGGCGCCGCGACGGCGGAGATGGAACGGCTCGCCACGCAGACGCTTCCGGCGGGGATCTCGACGTCGTTCTCCGGAACCGCGCAGGTCTTCCAGTCCACCCAGGCGGGGCTCCTGGTCCTCGTGGTGCTGGCCGTATTCGTGATCTATGTGGTGCTGGGCGTGTTGTATGAGAGTTTCGTACATCCCATCACGATTCTGTCCGGCCTGCCGTTCGCGGCGTTCGGCGCGCTGCTGGCGCTCTGGTTGTTCGACATCGAGCTGAGCGTGTTCGCGTTCGTGGGGATCATTCTGCTGATCGGCATCGTGAAAAAGAACGCGATCATGATGGTGGACTTCGCGCTCGAGGCCGAGCACAAGGAGGGCAAGTCGCCGACGGATTCGATCATCGAGGCGGCACACGTGCGCTTTCGTCCGATCATGATGACGACCGTCGCGGCGCTCGTCGGCACGCTGCCGGTCGCGCTCGCGACCGGAATGGGCTCCGAGACGCGCCGGCCACTCGGCATCGCGGTCGTCGGCGGTCTCGCGTTCTCGCAGCTGGTCACGTTGTACATCACGCCGGTCGTGTACACCTACCTCGACCCGCTGAACAAGTGGATCGAGCGAAAGCTCGCGCGTGAAAGGAAGCCGGCGACCGCGCGCGACGTTTCACCGAAGCCCGCGGCCTGATCGCGGCACGAGCGCGAAACTGCAGCGACGGGTGGTGCTGTCGCCACGGCGACAACGGTGAATCGATTACCTTTCTGGACCCGTTGACGCGGCGACGCGACTCGACGGAGCATCCGCCACATTCGATCGAGCTATGAACGAGCTGTTCCGCGCCGACTATCGCGACCTACGCGTCTACGGCGGCGACTCGAAGGGGTTTGCCGTCGATCTCAGCGACAACACCAACCAGTGGGGCACGCCGCCCGCCGCCGAGCGAGCGCTGCGCGCCGCCGCGGAGTCCATGCTGCGAGGATATCCGCAGCCGTATGGGGAATCGCTCAAGGAAGTCCTGGCCGCGCACGTCGGCGTGTCGCCGGAGTGGATCGTCACGGGCACGGGTTCGGACGACATTCTCGACTGCGGCTTTCGCGCGCTTGCGACCCCGGGTGCTCGCGTCGCATACCAGTCGCCGACGTTCGTGATGGTGCCGACGTTTGCCCGAACGAACGGCCTCGAGCCGGTCGCGGTTCCGCTCACGTCCGGCTACGATGCGGACGTCGACGCGATGCTGGCCGTCGGCGCGCGCATCACCTATCTGTGCACGCCGAACAATCCGACGGCGACGCCGCTCTCGCGTGCGGCGATCGAGGCGGTCGTCGATCGCGCGAAGGGCTTCGTCGTGATCGACGAGGCGTACGTCGATTTCGCGGATGACGATTTCGCCGACCTCGTGAAGCGTTCGCCGCGCGTGCTCGTCGCGCGCACGTTCTCGAAGGCATTCGGGTTGGCCGGCATTCGCGTCGGGTACGGGATCGCGTCGCCGGAGTTGATCACCGAGATCGAGAAGGCGCGCGGTCCCTACAAGCTGACGGCGGTGAGCGAGCGCGCCGCATGCGCCGCGCTGTCCGAGGATCCGGGCTGGGTGCGTGAGAAGGCCACGCTCGCGATCGCCGCGCGCGAGTGGCTGCGCGGCGAGCTGCAGGCGCGGGGCATCGATACGCCGCCGTCGCAGGCGAACTTCGTCTTCGTGCCGATCGCGAACGCGCAGGCGATCGCGGCGCACATGGCAAACGCCGGCGTCGCCGTTCGCGCGTTCGCCAGGCTTCCGCTGATCGACGCGCGGCTTATTGCAACGAATGGTGACGCGCTTCGCATCACCGTCGGACCGGAGCCGATGATGCGCGCGATGCTCGAGGCGTTCGACGCCGCGGTGGCCGCCCTCGCAACCAGCGAGGCGCGGTGAGCAACGCGACCTGGCTGGAGGCGGCACGCGAGCTCGCGATGCGCACGGGGCGCGTCGCACTCGGACACTATCGCAAGGGCATTTCGGTCGCGCGCAAGTCGGACAACTCGCCGGTCACCGACGCCGACAGGGCGGCGGAGCAGTTCGCCCGCGAGTGGATCACGCAGCGCTTTCCCGACCACGGTATCGTCGGCGAGGAATTCGGGGAGATCAACCCGGGCGCGCGCTGGCGGTGGTTCATCGATCCGATCGACGGCACGCGATCGTTCGTGGCGGGCGTTCCATTGTGGGGAACACTCATCGCGCTGTGCGAGGGAGAGACCGTGGTCGCCGGCGCGGCGTCGTATCCGGCGGCGGGCGAGTCGGTCGCGGCGGCGATCGGGGAAGGCTGCTGGGCGGACGGGGTTCGCTGCGCTGTCTCGAAGACGCTCAAGCTCGAGGATGCGGTCGTGTTGACGACGGACGAGCGGTTCGCGCCCACGCCGCACCGTCGCGACGGCTGGCAGCGCCTTGCCGCGCGCGCCGACACGGCGCGGACGTGGGGCGACGCCTACGGCTATCATCTCGTCGCGACGGGACGCGCCGAGGTGATGGTGGACGCGGTGATGCATCCGTGGGATGCGGCGCCGTTCGCGCCGATCATCAGCGAGGCGGGCGGCGTGTTCGTCGATTACAACGGGCGCCCGACGGCGTTCGGGGAAGGCACGATCGCCACGAACGCCGCGCTCGCGCCCCAGGTGCACGAACTGCTGGGTGTCGCACGGGCTTGACCGCGCATTCCGGCTTGGGCGTTCTCTAACGACGCCCGGCCGCCGGTCAGGGAGCCGCGGATGGCGCGGCAAACGACCCGGGAGATAGGTTCCAGCAAACCGTTCTCCATGGGTGCTTCATGTATTCGTTTCGTTCGCTCACGCGCGCGGCGGCAATCGCGATCGCGGCGTTCACGATCGCCCCGTCGCAGCCGCTCGCCGCGCAGGCCGGCGGCAACGTCGTGCCGGGCATCGAAGTCCTACTCACCGATTCGATTCATCTCATTCGCGGCAAGCGCGTCGGGCTGCTGACGAACCACTCGGGCCGGGATCGCAAGGGCACGAGCACGATCGACCTCCTTTTCAAGGCGCCCGGCGTGAAGCTCACCGCGCTCTTCGGGCCGGAGCACGGCATCCGCGGCGAAGCCAAGGCCGGCGAGAAGATCGCGTCGAGCGTCGACTCGGCGACGGGCGTCCGCGTCTATTCGCTGTACGGCGATACGCAGGTTCCGACGGCCGAGGCGTTGAACGCGTTCGATGTGCTCGTCTACGACATCCAGGACGTCGGCGCTCGCGTCTACACCTATCAGTGGACGTTCGCGAACACTGCCGCGATGGTGAAGAAGCCGGTGATCGTGCTCGACCGGCCGGATCCGATTCGCGCCGATCGCTGGGAGGGCAACATCCTCGACCCGAAGTTCTCGTCGCTGGTCGGGCAGTTCCCGGTGGCGCTGCGCTATGGCCTGACGCCTGGTGAGCTGCTGCGCTATCTCGTCGGAACCAAGCTCATCTCGGCCGACGTGCACGTCGTCCCGATGAAGAACTACCGCCGCTCGATGTGGTTCGACGAGACGGGGATACCGCGCGTGAACCCATCGCCGAACCTGCGAACGCTCGACGCGGAGCTGCTCTACCCCGGCACCGTTTTCTTCGAGGGCACGACCGCGACCGAAGGCCGCGGCACCGATGCCCCGTTCCAACTGATCGGCGCCTCGTGGATGACAGACAACGCGGCGATCGCGGCCGAGCTGAACGCCATGCGTCTCCCCGGCGTTCGCTTCGACACCGCGACTCGGACGATCGAGCGCGGGTACAAGTTCGGCGGCGAGACCATTCCGATGCTCTCGGTCACCGTCACGAACCGGAACGAGGTTCGCGCGGTCGAGACGGGCATCCGTATGCTTCGCGCGATCTACGCGCGGCATCCGAAGGACTTCCAGTGGCGGCCGTCGATCGATCGTCTCGCGGGCACCGACAAGCTGCGCGCGGCGGTCGAGCAGAATATGGTCGACGCGCTCATCGCGCAGTGGAACGCCGATGCGGCGAGGTTCGCCGAGCAGGTGAAGCCGTATCTGATCTATCGCTAGCCTCGGCTGGGTTCGTAAAACGAGCGCAGAGGATGCGGAGGGCGCAGAGGAAACCAGATGAACCGTTGCATGAAGACGTCGCTCCGGTGGGCAGAAAAGAGCGAGCCACTCCAATCGGAGTGGCTCGCTTTTACATCAGAGAGCGATTCTCTGACATCGGATGAACACGAAGTCCTCTGCGTTCTCAGCGTCCTCCGCGTTCGTTTCTTTTCGAGACCTACCAGTCGAGCCGCATGCCGAACTGCGCCTGACGCGCCGCGTAGGCGCCGGTCGGCAGACCGAACGACGGCACCGCCACGCCCGCCGCGGTGAACTGCGTTCCGCCGTACGACAGGTTGTTCTTCCAGTTGAACAGGTTGAACACCTCGGCCGACACGCTCACCTTCTTGCCGTCGCGGGTGTAGAGCGGGCGCGCGAGACGAAGGTCGATCGTCCGATACCAGTTCTTCCAGGTGTTCGACGGCATCATCGTACGCGAGCCCGTGGACGTCGTCGTGCCGCCGATGTAGTCGTCGCTCGTGATGTTGTCGAGGTTGATGTCGCGGCCATCGATCGCGAGGAACGGCCGCGGGCTGGCGACCGTCGTGATCGACGACAGCGTGAAGCCGAACGGAATGTTGCTCACCTCCGACAGCACGATACGGTGACGCTCGTCGCCCGTCGTCCGCTGGCGGTCGAACAGGAAGCGATACGCATAGTTCGGCAGCGCCGCCATGTCGAAGTTGCCCTCGTACCAGCCGAGCGTGTAGGCGAGGTTCACGCGCGTCTTGTTGCGCTGCCAGGTCGCCTGCGTGAGGAACGCCGAGTAGTCGGACTCGCCAATGTCATCCCACAGGATGATGTCGCCGTAGCTCGACGTCAGCGCGCGGCGGTTCGGCGTCACGCTCTTGTCGAGGTAGTTCGGGTTGCGCTGCACATAGAGGTTGGTCATGTGCTGGCGCACGTAGTCGACGTTCACACCCAGCTCGCTCGTGAACTGATGCCCGATGCCGAGCGACATCTGCCGGGCGTACGGCGTCTTCATGTCATGCTTGATGAGGATCGGCGCCGGCGATCCCGACTGGCCGTCGATCACCCGTTGGCGCAGCACGGCGGGATCGGTCGTACCTGGATTCGTGAAGTTGTACGTCCGCCACGTCGAGTTCTTCCGCTCCTGGAAGCCGATGAAGCTCGTCACGCGATCGTAGATGATGCCGAAGCCGCCGCGCACGAACGTCTCGTTGCGCTTGGTCGGATCCCACGAGAACGAGACCCGCGGCGAGATGTTGCCGAGCTGGTTCTTGCGGTTGCCGGTGTTCAGGTAGTCCTTGAGCTCCGGGATGTTCTGCAGCACCGGATCACTCGCCCAGGGCACCGTGTACTTGTTGTTCATCGTGTTGAACTCGGCGTCATGACGCACGCCCAGCGACAGCGTGAAGTTGTCCGCCATCCGCCATTCGTCGTTGATGTAGACGCCGGTCGTGACACCGGTGGCGCTCGCCTTCGCGTCCGTGATGCCGTTCGGATCGGTGAAGCCCACCGCGATCGACGCGGTGTTCGGCATCGTCGACGTATCGGTCAGGAAGTTGAACGTGCCGTCCTTGTTGTTCGGGAACGTCTGGCTGGCGCCGATCCGCGACAGCTCGACGCCCGCCTTCACCACGTGCGAGCCCGCCGCGTCGATGTTCCACGTCGCGCGATCGACGAGGCGCAGGTGCGTCTCCTTCAGAATGAGCGGAAAACCGCTCGTGCCGAGTGTGACCCCCGGATAGACGGACTGCGGGCCGGGCTGGAGGGGCGCTTCGTTGTGATTCCACTGCACGAGCTGCAGGCTCGCCTCGTTCACGAAGTTGCCGCTCGGCGCCAGATAGCGCTGGCGAAGCTGTCCCGTGTAGACCTTGTAGTCCTGCGAGATGCCGCCGTTCTGCGCGACCTTCGCGCCGAAGTTGCCTTCACCCTTGAGGTAGCGCACGGAGCCCATCGCGTCGTACGTGATCGTCGGGCTGCTCACGTAGGTCAGGCGCGAGAAGAGCGTGTGGTTGTCGTTCGGCGCGCGGAACGTGCCCTGGTACTGCGACCACGAGCCGCTCGTCGGGATGACGTCGAGATAGAAATCGGTGGACGTGAGCTCGTAGCTCGCCGCGAGGAACAGCTTGTCCTTCTTGAGCGGCCCGCGGATGTTGAAGCCCGCCTGCGTCCGCCCGAAGTCGGGCACCTTGGTCTGGAAGGCGTTCTTCGCGATGAGGCTCTTGTTCTGGAGGAAGCCGAACGCCGACCCGTGCCACTCGTTGGTTCCACGACGGCTCTCCGCGCTGATGACATAGGAGCCGGCGCGCGTGTACTCGGCGTCGTAGGGGTTCATGTAGACGCGGAACTCCTCGAGCGCCTCCTGCGGCAACGGCGATCCCGTCTGGCCGAGGCCGACGATGTTGCCGTTGTAGAGGCTCTTCATCTCGACACCGTCCATATAGACGTTGAAGAAGCGAAGATCCGGCGCGGCGCCGCCCGACGGGAGCGTGCGCCCCTGCTGCGGCGCGTACGTTTTGATGCCCGGCGCGATGCCCGCGAGGTTCATGATGCCGCGCGAGTTGAGCGGCAGATTCTCGATCTCCTGCTGCATGACCGGCGCCGAAACCGACAGCCGCTGTACCTCCACCTGCTTCACGCGCTCGACACTCACCTGCTGCGCCTGGAGCTGCGCGACGCCCTTGTCGAGCGCGAACTCGAGGCGCGCGCGCTGGCCGATCACGATCTGCACTTTCTGCGTCGCCGGGCTGTAACCGACGGAACGCACCGAGACCGTGTATTCTCCGGGGAAGAGGCCGAGGATGCGGAACTCGCCGCTCGCCCGCGTCAGCACGTTCGCGGTTTCCTGCGTCGCGCTGTTGACCGCGGTGACCTGCGCGTTGGCGAGGGGCGCCCCTTCGGCTCGCACGATGCCCTCGAGCGTGACCGTATTCTGCGCGGTCGCGGGCCGTGCCACGGCGAGCATCGCGGCCGCGGCAATCAAGAGCTTTCTCAGAACTCTCATGGTGGACTCCAATGCTGCGAGAATGGAGAGGAAAGGTGGAACGAACTTTCGACGGTCGGTGCCTGCGCCATCTGCTACGCGGGCTGACGGTGTCGAGTGTCATCGCGCTGCTCGCTTCGACGCCGAGCGGCGCGCAGTCGGACACCGTCGTCGCCAGAGACCTGGCGCCCGGCGTAGCATATCGCCAGTTCACCGACGCCACGGGCCCGCGCACCGCCTATGTGGTTCGCATCGACCTGCGACGAGCGCCGGTGGAGGTCCGCGTCGCCCGCGCGCACGATCGACTCACGTCACGCGAACGCCCCAGCGACGTAGCCAGGCGACTCCGCGCCGACGGGAACGACGTGCTCGCGGCGGTGAACGGCGATTTCTTCAATTTGCGTGACGGTTCGAACGAGAACAATCAGGTCATTGCCGGCGAGTGGTGGAAGGGCGTCAGGACGACCGACTCGCCGTACGACACCTATGACAACACGCACATTCAGTTCGGTCTCGATGCCGCTCGACGGCCGGTCATGGACCGGTTCATGTTCGACGGAATCGCATGGGCCCCCCAAGGCGCGGCGACGCCGATCATCTCCCTCAATTATTTCGACACCGGTCGCTTCGAGACCGTCGTTCTCTACACGCCACGCTTCGGCGAACGGACGCCGCATGACACGACCCGCGTCGTCGCCGAAGCCCCGCTGACCTCGGCCGGCCGGCGCGGCGACACGCTGCTCTACGTACGGCGTGGGCCGGTTGACACCACGACCGGCACGGTGATTCCTCCTGACGGTGCGGTGCTGGCCGCGTACGGCGCCGGGTCGCGAACGGCCGAGGTAAAGGCGATGCGCGACGGCGACACGGTCCGTGTCCTTCTCGCAACCAGCCCGCGTCTGACCGCATCGCCGACACCATCGCTGCTGATCGGCGGCTGGCCGCGCATCCTCCAGGACGGCGCGATCGTCGCCGACCGATCCGCGACGCTCGAGGGCACGATCTCGCGAAACGCCGAAGCGCGCCACGCTCGCACGGCGATCGGTTTTTCCCGCGACAGCTCGACGCTCATTCTTCTCGCCGTCGACGGTGGCACGACGAGCGTCGGCGCGACGCTCACCGAGCTCGCGACGCTCATGCGAAAGCTCGGCGCATGGCAGGCGATGAACTTCGACGGCGGCGGATCGACCACCATGGTGATCGGCGACACAGTCGTGAACAGGCCGACCGACTCGACGGGCGAGCGCGACGTGGGCAATACGCTCGTCATCGTGCGGCGGCGGTGACGCGGGCGCCATTGCACCGGCGCGGTCACGCGTTTAGCCTTCCAGCCATGGTTCGCCCGCTCGCGCATCGTCACGCCCATCATCTCCACGGCCATCCCGGTCGGGGCGGAGTCTGCGCGCGCGGTTGAAATCGGCGAACCAGTCGATCGAACTTCCAACGAGCAGCCCGTCCCATTGCGGACGGGCTTTTTGTTTTTCTGCCACCGTTTTCCACGCTCATGAGAATCGCACTGCCCAATAAAGGCCGGCTTGCCGACGATGCGCGCGAGCTCTTCGCCGACGCCGGACTGCCCATCACCGCCCGCGGCGATCGCGCGCTGACCGCGTCGGTCGGCGGTCTGTTCGACGCGGTATTCGTTCGCGCGCGCGACATCCCCGAGCTCGTGGCGGACGGCGCGGCCGACGTCGGCGTGACGGGATGGGATCTCGTGGCCGAATCCGGGCGATCGCTGCAGTCGGCGCTCGATCTCGAGTTCGGCCGCTGCCGGCTCGCCGTCGCGGCCACGGACGACAGCGGCATCGGCTCGATCGACGATCTGCCCGACGGCGCCCGAGTCGCGACGAGCTTTCCCCGCATCGCCGAGCAGTTCTTCGCCGACCGCGGCCGTCGCGCGATGATCGTCCCGGTGTCGGGCGCCGCCGAGATCGCGCCGCACATCGGGATCGCCGACGTGATCGTCGATCTGGTGTCGACCGGGTCGACGCTGCGGGTGAACGGGCTGCACGAAGTGGCGACGGTGCTCGAGTCGTCGGCGCACGTCGTCGTCGGCGAGAATCGCGTGACGGCGGAAGGCGCGCTCTGTGAGCTGATCTCCGCGCTGCAATCGGTGCTTCGCGCGCGCGGTCAGCGCTATCTCATGGCGAACGTGCCGTCGGAAAAGCTCGAGGACGTGCGACGCGTGATCCCGGGACTCAATGGGCCGACGGTCGTCAACGTGCTCGACGGCGGCCGCTTCGTCGCGGTGCACGCGGTAGTTGCCGCCTCTTCGATCTACCGCACCATCGCCGACCTTCGCGCCCTCGGCGCGCAGGGACTGCTGGTGACGCGCATCGAGCGGTTGGTCCCATGAGCGTGGCCGCTCCGATCCAACTGCGCGTCCGCGGCGCGATCGCGGATCTCTCGCCATCCGATCGCGCTCGGCTGCTGGACCGATCGACGACGAGCGACGACGCGATTCGAACGGCGACGGCCGCCATCGTCGACGACGTACGACGGCGCGGCGACGCAGCGTTGCGCGAGCTCGCCGAGCGCTTCGATCGCGTTTCGCTCGAGTCGCTCGAGGTGCCGGTGCCGCAGCGCCGGCGCGCGCTCGCCGATCTGGCGCCGGCTCTGCGCGAATCGCTCGAGCGCGCGGCCAGCAACATCGCCTCGGTACACGGCGCGGCGCGTCCGACACCGATCACCGCGACACCCGAACCGGGGATCACGATCGTACGTCGTCCGGATCCGCTTGCGCGCGTCGGCGTCTACGCGCCCGGCGGCCGGGCCACCTATCCGAGCAGCGTTCTGATGGGCGCCGTTCCGGCGCGCGTCGCCGGCGTCGGAGAGATCGTACTCTGCTCGCCCCCGGACGCCTCCGGTTCGCCGTCGTCGTTGCTGCTCGCCGCCTCGGAGATCGCGAAAGTCGACCGCGTGTTCGCGGTGGGCGGCGCGGGTGCGATCGCCGCGATGGCGTTCGGGACGACATCTGTGCCGCGAGTCGACCGCATCGTCGGACCGGGCAACGCATACGTCGCCGAGGCGAAGCTGCAGGTCTCGGGCTACGTGTCGATCGATTCGCCCGCGGGCCCAAGTGAGCTGTGTGTGATCGCGGACGCCTCCACCGAGCCGCGGGCAGTCGCGCTCGAGCTCCTGGCGCAGGCGGAGCACGATCCGTCGGCGTGCGTCATCGCGATCGTCGTCGGCGACGCAATCGCGTCGGCGATCGCGAACGCGCTCGCGGAGGAGCTCACCGCGCAGCCGCGGCGCGACATCATCTCCGCCGCGCTGGCGTCGAACGGCGCGCTGGTCACCGCCGACTCGCTTGCCGATGCTGTCGCGTTCGCGAACGAGTATGCGGCGGAGCACCTCGCGCTGCTCGTCGCGCGCCCCGACGACGCGCTGCCACAGCTTCGTTGTGCCGGAACCATCTTCGTCGGCGAGTCGAGCTCCGTTTCGTTCGGCGACTACATGACCGGCGCGAACCACGTGCTGCCCACCGGCGGGCTTGCCCGATCCTATTCCGGGCTGTCGACGCTCGACTTCGTCCGCTGGACGACGATCCAGCGCGTGACGCCCGCCGCGGCTGCCTCACTCGCCGACGACGTCGCGCGCTTCGCCGACGCCGAAGGTCTGCCGGGACACGCGACGGCGGCCCGTCGCGCCGGCTCGACGTCCACGCTGGCGACCCGATGAACGCCACGATCCTCGACTACGGCGCGGGCAACCTGCACTCGCTCGCCAAGGCGCTCGACGGCGACGGCTTCAGCGTTCGTATAACGGACGATCCGATCGCCGCGCTCGCGACCGATCTTCTCGTGCTGCCCGGCGTCGGATCGTTCCCGTACGCCGCCGCCGCGCTTGCTCCCGCACGCGACGAAGTTCGCCGTGCCATCCTCGGCGGGCTTCCGACGCTCGGGATCTGTCTCGGAATGCAGCTCTTCTTCGCGTCGAGCGACGAGGGCGCCGGGCGGGGTCTCGGCGTGTTCGACGGTCGCGTCGTGCGACTCGACGCGCCGCGATTGCCGCACATCGGATGGAATTCGCTCGACGACGTCGCCGACGACGATCTGCGCTCGAGTGGACTCGCGTCCGTGTATTACGCCAACAGCTTCGTGTGCCGGCCGGCCGAGTCGAGCGACGTGCGCGCGTGGACGACGTACGACACCGCGCGCTTTCCGGCGATGATCCGCCGCGGGCGCGTGGCAGGGATGCAGTTTCACCCCGAGAAGAGCTCGGCGGCGGGCGTCCGTGCGCTGCGCGCCGTCGCGCGAGGGCTCGTCGCATGATAGCCATCCCCGCCATCGATCTCCGCGAGGGCTGCTGTGTGCAGCTCGTCGGCGGATCGTTCGCCGATGAGCGCGTCCGCATCGCCGATCCGTTGAGCGCCGCGCAACGCTGGCTCGACGCGGGCTTTCGACGCCTGCACATCGTCGACCTCGACGCGGCACTGGAGCGCGGGTCGAACATGGACGTGATCGACCGCATCGTGGCGCTGGACGGCGTGGCCCTCCAGGTGGGCGGTGGACTTCGCGATCGTGCGCCGGTCGACCGTCTGCTGTCCGGCGGCGTGGAGCGCGTGGTGCTCGGCACTCGCGCACTGCGCGAGCCGGAATGGCTGGAGCAGATCGCGACGGCCTGGCCCGGTCGAGTGGTGGTCGCGGCCGACGCTCGCAATGGCACGGCCGTCACCCATGGCTGGACGACCTCGCTCGACACCTCGGTCGTGGACGTGGTCGGCCGGCTGCGCGCCCTGCCGCTCGCCGCATTCCTCGTCACCGCGGTGGATCGCGAAGGACTCATGCGCGGCCCGGACACGGCGCTCATGCGCGACGTGGTCCAGGCAAGCGCGGTTCCGGTGATCGCGTCCGGCGGCATCGGCTCGATGAGTGATCTCCAATCGCTGGCAGACGCCGGAGTCGCGGCGGCAGTGATCGGCATGGCCCTTTACACTGGTGCGCTCGACGAGCGCGCCGTCGCCCGGGAGTTTTTCGAATGACCGTCGTCAAACGCGCCAGCCGCGAGACGAACATCGTCGTCACACTCGGCTCCGGCGCCGAGCCCTCGAAGATCGACACCAGCGTGCCGTTCCTCGACCACATGCTGACGACCCTCGCACGCTATTCCGGAATCGGAATGTCCGTCGAAGCGCGCGGCGATCTCCGTCACCACATCATCGAGGACGTCGCGATCGTCGTCGGTGCCGCGCTGCGCGCGCACCTCCCGGCCAACGCCGCGCGGTTCGGTGATCGTACCGTCCCGATGGATGACGCGCTGGTTCACTGCGCGGTCGACCTGGGCGGACGCGCCTACTATCGCGGCCGGCTCCCGAGCCGCATGTACGAGCACTGGATGCGATCGTTTGCCGACAATGCCGGTGCGACCCTCCACCTGCGCGTCCTGCGCGGCGAGGATCGGCATCACGTCGTCGAAGCCGCGTTCAAGGCGCTCGGTCTCGCACTGCGCGACGCGATGCGCGCGACGGGCGACGGCGTCTTCAGCACGAAGGGCAGCGTACAGCTGGAGGTGACGCAATGACGCTCACCCGACGCATCATCGCCTGTCTCGACGTGCGCGGCGGACGCGTCGTCAAAGGCACGCGCTTCGTCGATCTGCGCGACGTCGGCGATCCGGTCGCGCTCGCCGAACGCTACGAAGCGGAGGGCGCGGACGAAATCGTGTTTCTCGACATCTCGGCGACGCACGAAGAGCGCGCGACGCTGCTCGACATGGTCCGGCGAACCGCCGAGCGGTTGTTCATTCCGCTGACCATCGGCGGTGGCATTCGCACGGCCGACGACGTCGCACGCGCGCTCCGCGCCGGCGCCGACAAGGTGAGCATCAACTCGGCCGGCGTCGACCGTCCCGAACTCTACGAGGAGAGCGCGCGGCGGTTCGGATCGCAGTGCGTCGTCGCGAGCATCGACGCGAAACGCCGCGCGGGCGACGAGGGTTGGGAAGTCGTCGTCGCTGGAGGACGCCGTCCGACCGGCCTCGACGCCACGGAGTGGGCACGCGAAACCGTGCGGCGCGGCGCCGGAGAGATTCTACTTACCAGCATCGACCGCGACGGCACGCGCTCCGGATATGATGTTGCTCTCACCCGCACGATCGCGAACGCCGTGTCCGTTCCGGTGATCGCCTCCGGCGGCGCCGGCTCGGCCGACGACGTCGTCGCCGCGTTTACGGAGGGCTTCGCCGATGCGGCGCTCGTCGCCGGACTCTTTCACGACGGCGTGGCCACCGTGCGCGACGTGAAGCGGCGTGTGGCGGCGAGCGGCATTGCCGTGCGAGCGGAGGCGGCATGACGCAGCCAACGCTGGACCTCGAGGCATTGAATTTCGCGAAAGGCGGCGGCGTGGTGACCGTCGTGACGCAGGACGCTGCCACGGACGCCGTGCTGATGGTGGCGTTTGCCGATCGTGAAGCGTTGGAGCACACCCTCGCTTCGGGTGAGATGCACTACCGGTCGCGCAGCCGCGGGCTGTGGCACAAGGGCGCGACGAGCGGTCGTATTCAGAAGGTGGTATCGCTCGCCGCGGACTGCGACGGCGACGCGGTGCTCGCGCGAGTGCGACAGACCGGAGCGGCCTGCCACACGGGGCAGCCCACGTGCTTCGGCGACGCCCCATCGAACGCCGGGGCCGGAGCGCTGTCGGCGCTCGATGACGTGATCGAGCGGCGAGCATCGAGCCCCGACACGGACGCGAGCTACACGCAACGGCTGCTGGGCAATCGCAACCTTCGCCTCAAGAAGCTCGGCGAGGAAAGCGTGGAGCTCGCGGTAGCGCTGGCCGATCGCGACCGAAGCCGCGCCGTCGAAGAGGCCGCGGACGTCATCTATCACCTGCTCGTTGCCCTGCGCGCTGAGGGCGTGGGACTCCGCGAGATCGGCGAGGAGCTGGAGCGCCGCGCCCGCTAGCGATCAGTGCGATTCGACGAGGAGATGGCTGTACGACTCGGGGATGATGAGCTGCGAACCGCCGCCGGCGACGAAGACGCCGAATTCGTTCCCGAACCATTTCTTCGCGCGCGGCGTGAAGCCGATCGCCTGCTTCGGCGCCATCGCGGTCCAGGTATCCTTGGTGCCGGCGGTCCACGATTCGAGCGCGGGCGTGGGATCGCGAACGACGAAGTGCACGGGTCCGCGTCCATTCGTATTGATCCCAGACGTTACGGGCGACGCGCCGCGCCGCGCGAAGAAAAGCTTGAAGGGCGACTCAGTTCCGGTGCGGAAGCCGATGATCCGTTCGCCGGGCCGCAGCATGGTTTCCTGAACCGGCTTGGACAGATCCATGGCCGCCAGGAAGCTGACCGCATCCCGCAGCGGCAGCCGGGGCATCCGGCGCGCGAAGAACTCCAGAGCGGCGCGAACGCCGCGTCGCGGCAGGGGTGCATTGGTGCAGCCAAGCTCGGTGATCCACTTATCGAGCCCGGGTTCCGAGAGGTAATCCTGTATGGAAAGTATCATCGGCATCGTCGTCGATTGAAGTTCGATGGGTTGCTGCGTGGGCATGGATACACCCATCCGGCGCGGCGCGCCGTATCGACCGTCACGAACGGTGCAAAATTCGGGTATCGGGACGTACTTCCCACATTAAAGAACAGCGCGGTACTTTAATGTCCGGCGGGATGCGATTCGATGCGCTGAGGCATCGATGACGGCCCGAATGTTTGATTCTGCGATCCGAGGCGACCGTGGCGACACGTAAGACGGCACGTAAGACGGCACGCAAGACGTCAGGCAAGAAACCGCGCCAGAGAAAGAGCACGTGGCGGCCGTGGTCCGAGCGCCGGCTGGGCATCGGACAGGTCGAAGGCGACACCCATCCGCACGCGAAGATGACCAGCCGCGACGTCAAGGCGCTTCGCGAGAAGGCGCGCGCGATCAAGGGAACGCCCAAGGCGCGTGGCTTCATCAATCGCGAAGCCGAGCGACTGGGAGTGACGCGCTCCGCGGTGTGCGCGGCGCTGTACGGCGACACGTGGACGTCGCTGCCCGGCGCGCTGAAGAAGCGATCCGGACAGCGAAGCCTGCACTACTGAGCGTCCCAGCTCAGCGACGGAGGCCGTCGCCGGCCTTGAAGACGCCGGGCAGCGAGATGGGCGCCGTGCCGGTGATGCGCGCGCGGCCGAACAGTGCGGCCACGGCCGCGCGCTCGAGATCGTCGTTCACGCCATAGGCCATCAGATAGGATCCGACGCTCGGAAACTGTCCGATCATGTACGGATTGCCGAAGGCGACGACGATCACGCGCTGCCGCTTGGCGATCGTCTCGATCCAGTTGGCGATCGGCTCCGGAACCGCCACGCGTCCCGAGCCTTCGACCCGCCGGACGTACGCTTCGACGACCACCGTTCCAGCGCGGCCGGCGGCGCGGTCGAGCGAATCGAGCAGGTCGCGGGTGGCGCCGGGCGCGAGTCGCGCGAAGGCCATGCCGCGACGATTCGGCCGAGCCGCGCGGATCGCGGCCTCGAACGCTCGTCCGGCCTTGAGCTCCGTTTCTGGGGCGTAGCGCACGACGAGCATCGAGCCCGTGTCGCCCGACGCCAGCGGAATTGCGTCGCCGCGGTCGCGGAGCAGCGTCAACGAGCGCCGCGCGATGTCGGCGGCGAGCGCGCGATGTGCGTGCGATCCGACAACCTCGCGAACCCTCTCGAGCGACACGAGCCGCGACGAGGCCAGCCCGCTTCGTACCTTGAGCTCGAGGATGTGCCGCACGGCGCTGTCGATTCGCGCGCGAGTGATCTCGCCCCGCTCGATGGCCGCGACGACCGCATCGATCGCACGTGTCGGATCCGTCGGCTTGAGCAGAATGTCCGCGCCGGCCTTCACGGCCAGCACGCTGCTCTGCTCCGTCGTGTAGCCCTTCCCGATCCCCTCCATCGTCATCGCGTCGGTGATCGCCACGCCGCGGAAGCCGAGCGTGTCGCGTAAGAGATTCGTGATGATGCGAGGCGCGAGCGTGGCCGGCGTCGTGCTGTCCCCCTGGACCGCGGGAAGCGCGATGTGCGCGGTCATGACCAGCGGCGCGCCGGCTTCGATCGCGGCGCGGAACGGCACGAGCTCGACGCGCTCGAGGCGGGCGATGTCCGCGGCGACGATCGGCAGCCCGACGTGCGAGTCGAGGTCGGTGTCTCCGTGTCCGGGAAAGTGTTTGGCTGTCGCCAGCGCGCCCCCGTCGAGCGTCCCGCGCACGAACTGCGCGGACAGTCGCGCGACGCGCGCGGGGTCTTCCCCGAACGACCGCGTGTTGATGACCGGGTTGGCCGGATTGTTGTTGACGTCGACCACGGGCGCGAAGTTCACGTGGATGCCGACGGCCCGTCCCTCCTGAGCGATCGCCTTGCCGACGTCGTATGCATCCTCGTCGCGCCCCGTCGCGGCGATGGCCATCGCGGTCGGAAAGACCGTCGCGCCGCCCGCGTCCAGCAGATAGTGCGAGAACAGCCCGCCCTCGAGACGCCCGAGCCCCGGCTCGAGATCGGCGCTCACGAGGAGCGGCACCTTCGCGCGCCGCTGAAGGTCGTTCAGCTTCGTGGCAACCTCGCCCGGCGTGCCGAGCGACATCGAGATGCCGCCGATGCCGTCCTCCGTCACCCACCGCGCGGCTTCGGCGAAGGTCGAATCCGTGGTGCTCGTGTAGTCGCCGAGCAGCCAGATCATGACCATCTGTCCGACGCGCTGGCGAGGCGAGAGCGATGCGAGCGTGCTGTCTATCCACTGCCGTTGCGCCGTCGTGAGCGGCGCATTCGGATCGATGCGCGCCGGCGGCGCGGCAACGGCTGGCTCAGGTGCGCGGACCGCCGACGGCGTGCAGGCGAGCGTCGCGGTCGCCGCCGCGGCGAGCACTCCGCGGGCAATCGAATGAGCTTTCATGGCATCTAATACCGCACCCGCGCCGGCGGATTTCAATCCGGTCAGTCCACGCTTGACTTTGCTTCGCTGCGCTTGAATCGTCTCCGGTGATGCGCTGCATTACGTCCCGCTCGATCCCCCTCCCGGGCGGCGGCGCGAAATCTCCCTGAAGAGGCACGACATGATCGAACGGTATTTCCAAACCGGTGTGCGGCTGAACTGGATGCCGCCGCGGCAGGTGCCCGGCCCGACCGACGGCGCGGTGATCGACTCACCGCCGACGGTCACCAATCCGATGATCTACGACGGCATGGACGCCGAGTTGATCGGCAACGTGCATGCGACCGCTCTCGGGTTGCAGATGCGTGCGCCGATCGCGTACAACTGGCTCGTCTACGCGCCGGGCCGCACGACGAAGCGCACGCTCGTCGGCGACGTGCTCACCGGCCCGATGAGCGGCTGCCCCATCGCGACGTGGACCGAGAACGGCGCCACGTACGTCGGTCACGTCGGCACGATCGACAACGCGCCCGACGTCAACCTTCGGGTCAAACGCGGCTTCTCGGCGGCGACCGGCAGCTTCGCGCAGTTGTCGGCCTTCAGTCCGGCCAACGCCTGGCAGCAGGCGGAGATCACGCAGATGCGCCAGCGGTTCAAGGTCATGCCCGGGTTCACGGTGTATGGTCTCATCACCGGTCCCGGACAGTTCTATTCGATCCTGATGTTCGATTTCGGGGCCGGCCCGGGCAACAGCATCGGTGGGCGCGGCTATCAGCGGTGTGTCGGCGGAATCCGGCAGGTGCCGGCGATGTCGAGCGTCGCGACGCGAGCGATGCTGCTGTCGTGAGATATCGTCGCGGCGGTGGTCGCGGCGATCGATCGGCGTCGCACCTGAGTCGCCTCTGAGACGGGGCCGGCCGCTACATCATTTGGAAAGGTCCCTGGAATTTTCGTGATTCCAGGGATCCTTTTTTTGGCTCAGCTCTGTCGACCGAGGCTGGGTTGGACTCTTTGTGGTGAGCGGATCATACCGATTGCACCGAACGGCACTTCGCTCGGCGAGCGGAATCGATCGGTCTGGAATCGGTCGGATCGGTGTCCCCAAAAAGTCCACGCTCGCTCACCGAGTGCGATCGATCCAAATCGGTCAGGTGGGGTGTCGACCCAGAAACGGCTCAAGATCGCCGGCGCGAGGTACCGTCGCGCCAGGGGGCGAAGCCAGGCGAAACGTCATTTTGGAAAAGGGATTCCTGGGATTTTCATGATTCCAGGGATCCTTTTTCGCTCAACTCTGTCGACCGAGGCTGGGTTGGACTTTTTCTGGTGAGCGGATCATACCGATCGCACCGATCGCACCGATCGGTACTTCGCACCGCGAGTGGAATCGATCGGTCTGGAATCGGTCGGATCGGTGTCCGCAAAAAGTCCAAGCCCGCTCACCGAGTGTGATCGATTCAAATCGGTCAGATCGCTGTCGACCCAGAAACGGTTCAAGATCGCCGGACGCGAGGTACCGTCGCCCCAGGTTGCCTCCGGGGCGAGGCCAGGCGAAACGTCATTTTTGGAAAAGGGATTCCCGGGATTTTCATGATTCCAGGGATCCTTTTTCGCTCAACTCTGTCGACCGAGGCTGGGTTGGACTCTTTCTGGTGACCGGATCACACCGATTGCACCGATCGGTACTTCGCACCGCGAGTGGAATCGATCGGTCTAGAATCGGTCTGATCGGTGTCCCCAGAAAGTCCAAGCCCGCTCAGCGATATTCCGCGATATCACGCCCGGCGCTGCGCGGGAGTCACGAGGCTCACCAACACCCCCGCCACGACGACGGCAACGGCCCCGATCACATTGTGCCACAGGAACGACACCTTCGGCGCGCCGAAGTTGACGGCACCCACCGTGACCATGCCCACGATCAGGCCGATGAACGCGCCGATCCCATTCGCGCGCTTGATCATCGCCAGCAGGAAGACGCCGAGAATCGACCCGTAGAAAAAGGATCCGAACCGGTTGACCACCTCGATCAACGATCCGAGGCCCACGGCGAAGGTCGCGACGACGCAGGCGAATATCCCCCAGAACGCGGTCGCCGCGCGCGACACCTTGAGAAAGTGCTCATCGGGGCCCTCGGACCGAAACCACCGCTTGTAGAAGTCGATGACCGTCGCGGTCGACAGCGACGTCAACTCGCCCGAGATCGCGTTCATCGCCGCCGCGATCACCGCCGCGATGAACAGCCCGGCCAGCCCGATCGGCAGATTGTCGAGCACGAACCGCGGAATGATGTAGTTCACGTCCTTGCTCGGCTGCCCGGTCACACGCTCGGCGGCTTGCAGCGCCTGGGCGCGAATGGCGTCGCGCTGAATCTGAACGCGGCTCGTGTCGTACACCGCCTGCATCTCGGCGTAGGTCACCGAATCCGCGGCGATGACCGCCTTCTCCGCGGCCGGATTGTAGAGCAGCGGCGCCGGATGGTACTGATAGAACACGAACACCAGCACGCCGACGAGCAGCACCAGCGCCTGAAGAGGAATCTTCCAGTAGGCGCTCATCAGCAGTGAGCTGCGCGCCTCGTCGACCGACTTCGCCGACAGATACCGTTGCACCTGGCTCTGGTCGGTGCCGAAGTACGACAGCATGAGGAACGTGCCGCCGATCAGCCCCGACCAGAACGTGTAGGTGTTCGTGAGGCTGAACGAAAAATCGAAGACGCGAAGGCGGCCCGCCTGTCCCGCGACGACCAGCGCATCGTGCGGCGAGGCAGGGATCTTCACGATCAGCGTGATCACGACGGCGAGCAGCGCACCGACGATCAGGAACATCTGCTTGACGTCGACCCACGTCACGGCCTGCACTCCGCCAATCATCGTGTAGAGGATGGCCGGCACGCCGATCAGCGCGACGCACCACCAGAGATTCCACCCGAAGATCGCCGAGAACACGACGGCCGGCGCCGAGATGATCGTGCCGCACGACATGGCGCGCGAGACGAGAAACAGGAACGCGGTGAGCGATCGCGTCGCCGGATTGAAGCGCCGCTCGAGATACTCGTACGCGGTGTACACCCTCGCGCCATGCAGAAACGGCACGAGCGTAACCCCGAGGATCACCATCGCCAGCGGCAGGCCGAAGTAGAACTGCACGAACCGCATGCCGTCGGTCGCACCCTGACCGGTGGTGCCGATCATGGTCACGGCCGAGAGCTGCGTGGCCATCACCGACAGACCGACAGCCCACCACGGCAGGCTGCGGTTGGCGAGGAAGTACCCTTCGATTTCCTTCGTGCCCTTCGAGCGGCGAATGCCATCGGTGACGATGTACGCCAGCCACCCGACGACGATCACCCAGTTCAGTGGATGCACGTTACGGCGTGAAGAGGTATTGGAGGTAGCCGAGGAGGAGGAGCGTGATGACCTGGACGGCCATCACGCGGGTGAGCGTCTTCCGAAACCGGGCGCGCGCCGCGGCGCGTTCGTCGACCACGGGCACTAGCGGCGCTCCAGCACGATGCGCGGACCGACGGTCATGGCTTGGCAGGGGCCGAGGGTGGGACGGCGGGACGGTTGGCGGCCGCCGGTTTGGCCGACAGCAGATTGATGAACAACCTCGCCGCGCCGGGGTTGCCGGCCGGAAGCTGTCGGAAGAACGAGAACGTCGTGTAGACATACGTCCCCTTCCCGATCGGCGCAACGAGCACCGCCGCATCGCTCGGCGGCTCGTTCGGGTCGTTCATCGAAAAGACGGTGCGATAGTGCGCGTCGAGATCCTTCGGCATGTACGACGACCGCTCCTGCACCCAGTTCGCGAAATCGGCGTCGACGATCCGGTTCGGCGTCGAAAGCAGGGGAGACCCCGGATCGATCACGCGCACCGCCGCCCGCTCGTCGGTCACGCGCGAGCCGGTGCCGGTGAGCGAGAAGGGATACGGCAACACACCGAGCCGCGCGTACGGCGCCTGGCCGTACTGCACGACGAGCGTGCCGCCCTTGCGAGCGAAGTCCAGCAGGACGCTGTTGTTGGCGACCAGCGCCGGATTCGCCTCGTAGGCGCGCGGCCCCAGGACGATCGTGCTCAGGCCGGCGAGATTCGTCTGCGCCAGCGAAACGGGGTCGAGCTCGACGACCGGAATGCCAAGCTCCTCGAGCATCGGCATCACGTTGTCGCCGACGCCCTTCACGTAGCCGACCTTCAGGTTCGCGAACGTCGCATTCACGGCCTCGAGCTGCACCTCGGCCGGGCGATAGTACCGCAGCGGCCGAATGTGAGAATACTCGACCGGGACGAAGCCCACGCTCGACGTCTTGCCGCCTACCGTCGCGACGGCGCGAACGCGATGACGTCCCGTCGCCAGGCGGCCGGTGACGTGGAAATACAGATTGGCGTCGCCGAATGCGGGCAGCGTCAGCTTGCGCGTCGCCGAGTCGGCGGTGAGACCGGCCGGGAGCTCGAGGGTGATCGACACGTCGCGCGGCGACGACGACCCGGAGTGCACGTACACGAGCATCGTGCGATCGAACGGCACGTTGGCGCGCGCGTACTCGATCTCGCGCTGCATCAACACGCTGACTTCCGGAATCGTCGCGACGGGGCGACGCACCTCGCCGCGCGCGGGATCGGCGAACCGATACACGATCGGCCCGGAGCGCACCGGAACGCCGACGCCCGCGATCCGCACCGTCGTCTCGACGCCGGAGCTCTCGAGGCGATCCTCGCCGACGATCATCTCGTGGAGCGGCTGCTGGAACATGTCGCCGCGGCGCGGACGACGGAGCCACCAGGGGAGCGTGGGGTTCACGCCGCCGTTGTAGGTCATCGTCTGAACACCGATGCTGTCCGGCGGAATCGTGCGCGGCTGCCGTGACGCCATGCCGAGCGCGTTCGTGAGCGCGACGCTCTCGAACCCCACCGGGACCTCGCCCTGATTGTAGAGGGTGACGGTGACGGGCATCGTCTCGCCGACGGCGACGTATTCCCGCGGCGCGGTCGCCTCGACGACGACGCCCGACGCGTCGAGCAGCGCCTCGCTCGCGCGTGCCTTGGTGGTCGCGAGCGCGAGCGCGAGATCGCCATGCGCGGCGTCACAGGTCTTCATCGTGGCGTCGAGCGCGTCGAGCGTGGTGCAATCGACGCCGCTCTGCGCACGCGTCGCGAGGCGCACGTACGCCGCGAGCGGTGCGACGAGCGTCGTCGGATTCGCCAGGTCGCGCTGTTCCCGCACGGCGCGCTCCGCGCCTGGAAGCGAGTCGAGGGCCGCGCGGGCGCTGTCCGACAGCGCGAGGTCCTTGAAGCGCGCCCACGAGCTGTCGATGCCGTCGAAGAGCGTCTGTTCGCGGGCGCTCGGACTCGAGACACGCGACGCCTCGAGCGCGACGCCGCTGAACCGACGGCCGCGCTGTGGGAGCGCGCCCTGCCCCTGGGAACTGTGCTGCGAGCGGCTGACGGTCGCGATCTCGGAGTAGCTCTCGCCGAGCAGCGGCGAATACTCGCCGACGTTGAACTCGAGCGTCGCGTTCTGCGCGTTGCGCCGCAGCCGGTAGAATTTCGCCGGCTCCCACGCCTTCAGTCCGCCGAGCTGCGACGGCGGGAATCGGACGGTATCGGCGGCGGCGTCGAACACCTCGCGCGCGATCACTCCCGAGTATTGATGCTGGCCGTGGCCATCGGCCGGAGTTCCGGTGAAGACCGCGATGATCACCTGCGGCCGGAAGGCCCGCACGATCGCGACGGCATCCTTCAGCACCGAGTCCTTCGGCCAGCGCTCGAGCGCTTCGTCGAGCGTTTTGGTGAAACCGAAGTCGAACGCGCGCGAGAAGTACTGCCGGCCGCCGTCGATCCGGCGCGCGGCGAGCAGCTCCTCGGTGCGAATCATCCCGAGGACTTCGCCGAGCTCGTTGCCGATGAGGTTCTGGCCGCCGTCGCCGCGGGTGAGCGAGAGGTACGCCGTCTCGATGTGGCGTCCGGTGGCGAGGAAGGAGATGAGCTGCGTGTCCTCGTCGTCCGGGTGCGCGCCGATCATGAGGACGCGCGTCGTGGTGCCGAGGCCCGCGAGTGACTGACCCAACGCAGCCGCGCCGCGCTCCTGAGAATGGAGACGCGGCGCGGCAGCCGTCAGCAGCAGTGCGAGCGCGGCGAGCGCGCGGCGCGTCACCGCGCGGCTCCCGCCTTCTTCTTGGACGTCGACGCGAACGTCAGCGCGTCCTTGACGATGCGAGCCTGCTCGACGTCGTGCGACGCCTTGTAGCCTTCCGCGGGGCTCGAGCGCTCCGGCCGGCCGACGTACTTGAGCGTGGTCACGGTGCCGATCGACGCGCGCAGCCGCGGCTGGACGTACGTCCACGCGCCCATGTTCTTCGGCTCTTCCTGCGCCCAGACCACTTCCTCGACGTTCGGATAGAGGTCGACGATCTCGCCGAGCTCGCGCGGCCACGGGGCCAGTTCCTCGACGCGGATGATCGCGACGTTCTGCGGACGGTTCGCCGCGGCGATGAGGTCGTAGTAGATCTTGCCCGTGCAGAACACGAGGCGCTGCACCTGATCGCGCCTGTCGGTCATCGACGGATCGTCGATCACCGGGCGGAAGCTGCCGGTCGTGAGCTCCTCGAGCTTGACCGTCGCTTCCTTCATGCGCAGCAGCGACTTGGGCTGCATCAGCACCAGCGGGCGCAGTGGGCGGCGGAGCGCCTGCCGACGCAGGGCGTGGAAGTACTGCCCTGGGGTCGACGGGTAGGCGACCACCATGTTCTCCTCGGCCGCGAGCTGGAGGTACCGCTCGAGACGCGCGCTCGAGTGCTCCGGCCCCTGGCCCTCGTAGCCGTGCGGCAGCAGCAGCACGAGCCCCGATTCCTGACGCCACTTCGCTCGCCCCGCCGAGATGAACTGGTCGACGATCGGCTGCGCGACGTTGGCGAAGTCGCCGTACTGCGCTTCCCACAGCACGAGCTCGTCCGGCGCGGCGACGCTGAAGCCGTACTCGAAGCCCATCACGGCCGTCTCGGACAGCGGGCTGTTATAGATCTCGAACGACGCCGTCACGCCCGGCAGGTTGGCCAGCGGCGTGATGGTCTCGCCGGTATTCACGTCGTGCAGCACGGCCTGGCGGTGCGAGAACGTGCCGCGCTCGGCGTCCTGGCCCGTGATGCGAACGCTCACCCCGTCCTGCAGGAGCGAGCCGAACGCGAGCGCCTCGGCGTGGCCCCAGTCGATCGCGCCGTTGTTGATCGCGTCGCGACGGCGCGGCAGCGTGCGCGCCATCGTCTGATGGAGCTTGAACGTGCTCGGCCAGCTGAGCAGCTGCTCGTTCAGCGCGACGAGCTTCTCCGCGCGGACCGCCGTTTCCGGGTTCGATCCGCCGGCCGGCATCGAGGTCTTCGTCTGCTTGTTGTCCGCCGCGCCGGCGGCCTTCATCTCGTCGTAGACCTGCTTGAGCTTCGCGCCCTGAGCCTTTTCCGCCGCCTCGACGTCGGCCTCGGTCACCTTGCGCTCGCGAACGAGGCGTGCGCCGTAGACCTCGCGCGGCGTCGGATGCTCGCGGACGATCTTGTACATCGTCGGCTGGGTGAACGCCGGCTCGTCGGACTCGTTGTGGCCGTGACGGCGATAGCCCACGAGATCGATCACGAAATCCTTGTTGAACTTCTGGCGGTACGCGATACCGAGCCGCACCGCCTGGAGGCAGGACTCCGCGTCGTCCGCGTTGACGTGCACGATCGGCACGTCGAAGCCCTTGGCGGGATCGCTGGCGTAGTGCGTCGAACGCGCATCGGTCGGATCGGTCGTGAAGCCGACCTGGTTGTTCGCGATGATGTGCAGCGTGCCGCCGACGCGATAGCCCTTGAGCAGCGACATGTTCATCGTCTCGGTCACGACGCCTTCGCCCGGGAAGGACGCGTCGCCGTGGACGACGATGGGGAGCACGCTCGATTCGTCACGCTCCGCCCCCTTGCCCTCGACGCGCTGACGCGCCCGGGCGACGCCCGCGACCACCGGGTTCACCACCTCGAGATGGCTCGGGTTGGGCACCAGCTCGACCGCGACGGTCTTGCCGTTGCCGATGGCGCGCGTTCCGCGGTAGCCCTTGTGGTACTTCACGTCGCCCGTGTCGCTCTCGGCGTTGGTCGCCGGGTGCAGCCCCTCGAACTCCTCGAGGAGCGCGCGATAGGACTTGCCCATCACGTGCGTGAGGACATTGAGCCGCCCGCGGTGCGCCATGCCGATCACCACTTCCCTGGCGCCACCGTCGCCGCCGCGCGCGATCGCCTCGTCGAGCATGGGCACGAGCGCGTCGACCCCTTCGATCGAGAACCGCTTGACGCTCACATAGGCGCGGCCCAGAAACCGCTCGAGCCCGTCGACTTCGGTCAGGCGCTGAAGCAGCGCCTTCTGCTCGTCGCCGGTGAGCGGCGCGGTCGCGGCACCGGAATCGATCGTCTGCCGGAACCACTCACGCTCGGCATCGTCGTTCAGGTGCTCGAACTCGTAGCCCAGGGCGCCGCAGTAGAGATCACGCGCGCGCTGAACGACGTCGGCCGCGGTGCCTCCGCGATCGTCGCCGAGCGCCGACGCCGGAATCAGCGCGAGATCGGCCTCGGTCAGCCCGTAGAACTCCGGCTGGAGCTCAGCCGCGCCGGGAGGAGCCGACCCGAGCGGGTCGATCTGGACGGCGAGGTGGCCGTGGCGCTGAATGGCGCCGACGAGCGAGGCCGCGGCCGCTGTCTTCCGCAACAGCGACGCATCGACACCGCCGGTACCCGTGCCCTGGCCCGCAAGCTGGGCCGCGAAAGTGAAAAACTGCCGCCAAGATTCGTCGACGGAGCTCGGATCGCGCTTGAAGGCCTCGTAGGCCTCGGCGATGTAGCCGTCGTTGAAGACGCTCGTGATGGGAAGGCTGGACATGTCCAGAAATTTATCCAAGGGAAAGACGTACGGCAGACGCGCTTAGGCTTACGCGCCGGGGCCGCGGACCGCTCTAACGATCCGCCGGGAGTACGATGGTGAAGCGCGAGCCGACGCCGGGCTCCGACTCGAGCTCGATGCGTCCGCCGAGCAGCTCGGCGAGGCTCCGCGAGATGTAGAGCCCGAGCCCGGTGCCGCCATGACGGCGCGTGAGTGTCGTGTCGAGCTGGGCAAATGGCTTGAACAGGCGGTCTCGGTCGCGCGCGTGAATACCGATCCCGGTGTCGGAAACCGAGAAGCGAACCTCGTCGCCGTCGCGAGTGAGGTCGAGCCGGACTTCTCCGCGGTCGGTGAACTTCACCGCGTTTCCGGCGATGTTGACGAGAATCTGCCGGATCTTGTCGACGTCGCTGTTCATCCGGACGGGCGCTTCCGGGACCGACCAGTGAAAGGCGAGGTGCTTCTGTCTGGCGAGCGGCTCGATCGTCGCGGCAGTCGCGCGAACGAGGTCGGCGGCGAGGAAATCGGTGAACCGAACCACTTCGCGGCCTTCGTCCAGGCTCGAGAACGCGAGCACTTCCTCGATCACCGAGGTCAGGTGCGCGGTCACCGACCGCATGCGCTCGAGAACGTCCAGCTGTGACTCCGAGAGCGGGCCGATGACCTGGTCGGCGAGCAGTTCGCCATAGCCGGCGAGAGCGGTGAGCGGCGTGCGCAGCTCGTGCGACACCGTGGTGAGAAAACGGCTCTTCGCGCGCTCGGCGGCATGCGCCCGATCGAGCAGCTCGGCCTTCCAGAGGGCGAGGGCCGCGTAGTCCGAGATCGCACGCAGGCAGTGCGCCTCGTGCGCGTCGAATCCGCGTTCGTGCGGCTCGCGCGTGACGACGATGACGCCGAGGATGTTCCCGTGGGCGATGAGCGGGCCGAGGAGCATCGGGCCGATGCGGAGCCCCGGAACCGCCTTGAGAAGCGGTCGATCGGCGCCGCTGAAGTCGGCGACCGAGACGACGTCGCGGGTGCGAAGAACCTCGCGGGCGAGCGAGCCGGGGAGCGAGAAGCGCTTCCCGCGCGCGACCTCGAGGGCGCCGATCGCGACGACGACCTCCGCCTCGACGGTGTTCGCTCGCACGACCGCCGCTCCAGTGCCGTCGCACTGGCGCTCACCCGCGTCGCACAGAATCTCGAGGAGCGAGCGCGTGTCGGTCTCGGCGGCGAGTTGCCGCACGATCGAATGCAGAGCGTCGCCGCCGTCGTGAGCCACGTACGTTCTCTGATCGCTCAGCGACGGCGCGCGCCGAGGGTCGTCCCCGGCCATGCGAGAGGATTGGGCGGCGAGACCGCGTCGTGGTCTCGGCGGAGCTTCAGGAACAGCCGCCGAGCAGCATCGTGATCGAACGCCGGCAGGTAGAGGAATCCTTCGACCCAGGGCAACTTCGCTCGCATGGCGTCGTTCATTCGCCGGGTGAGACTCACGGCGATCAGCGGAACTCCCGCCGTCGCCGGATCGTCATTCCATTCGTCAGCCCCGGCGATGAGCAGATCGTAATCGGCGATCACCACGTCGGGCTCGTAGGACGCGAGCAGTGGTCGAGCCTCGTGCAGACCCACGCACGGGACGGCAGCCATCTCCAGCCATTCCATCGTCTCGAAGACACGGCAGAGATGCTCGCTGAGCATGGGGTGTCGCGCAACACAGAGCCCGCGCATTCCCAAAATATAGCCGGCCCTGGTGCGAAGAAGGTCAGGCGAGGAGCGTGACGGTGCGCACACCGCGGATAGCGGTCGCCGCGCGGCGCGTGCAAGTTCACCCGCCGCGCCGCCCCACGCCTCTCACCTCGCGGGAGCTTTCGTGAACGCTCATTGGGACCGCATCCGCCTCGCACTGCGCACACTGCGCAAGCAGCCGGTTTTCTCGATCGTCGTCGTGCTGTCGCTGGCGCTCGCGATCGCGCTCAACACCACGATGTACGGCGTGCTCGACGCCCTCGTTCGGCCGCGCACCGACATTCGCCGCCCCGGGAATCTGTACTGGATTCGGCTGTACGGCGGGAAAGGGCTCGTGTCGAGCGACGAGAGCGACGCCGCGCTGCGCGAGGGGGCACGGGCGATAGAAGCGATCGCGCCGATCAATCCATTGGCGCTCCGCGGCACGTTGGAGTACGGCAGCAACAGCCAGCCGCGCACCATCGCCGGCGTCGGCCTGGAGTTCTTCCCGCTCCTCGACGCCGGCTTCGCCGCCGGGCGGCCCTTCACCGCCGACGACGCGCAGTCACCGCAATCGCCGATCATCATCAATGAGCAGCTCGCGGCCGCGCTGTTCCCTGGGCAGACGAACGTGCTCGGTGAGCGGATCACGATGGGCGACTCGACCTTCACGGTCATCGGGGTGCTCACGCGGTACACCAAGCTGCCGGAGTTCGAGGCCGACGCCTTCATCCTGACCCCCGCCGCGCGGGCCGGTCCGTACTCGCGAATCGTGCGTCTCCGCGACGGCGCCACGCGCGACGGGCTGCAACGCCAACTCGATCAGATCGCGCGGCGCGTCGCGCTGGCGCACGGCCTCGAGCCGATCGACGTCGCATTCCGCACGAAGCTCGTCACGGACGTCGAGTACCACTATCGCGGCTTCCACTACGCGCTCATCGTCGCGGTGATCGCGATTCTTCTCGTCGCCTGCGCGAACGTCGCGAACATGCAGATGGCGCGCGGCGTGGGGAGACGTCGCGAGCTCGCGCTCCGCTCCGCGCTCGGTGCCAGCCGGGGGCGAATCATCGGCCACCTGCTGCTCGAGGCGACGCTGCTCGCCACGATCGGGCTCGGGCTCGGACTGGTCCTCACGTACTGGATGTCGGTCAGTGCACATGCGCTGATCCCGCCGTCGGTCGGCACACTGATCGTCGAACCGCAGTGGAGCTGGCGCGTCTTCACCTCGGCGATCGTCGCGATGGTCGCGTGCCTCGTGATCATCGGCGTCGCGCCCGCGGTCGCGGTCTCGCGCGTCGACCCGAACGAGCTGCTCAAGTCGGGCGCGGGTACCGGAGCGACCAGGCGGCAGCGTAGACAGTACGGCCATCTCGTCGCGGTGGAGATCGCGCTCGCGCTCCTGTTGGTGAGCGGCGCGGTGGCGCTCGTGCGCTCGACGTCGCGCACGGCCGATCTCATCTGGGGCTACGACGAGCGCCCGTTGGCTTCGGCGGCGCTGTTGCATCGGACGCGCGCCGAGGATCGGCGTTCAGTCGCGGAGGTGATGGGTGAGGCGGTCGTGCGAGCACGCCGGGTCGGCGGCGTGGCGGATGCTGCCGTGGTTCTGAGTCGGCCCGTGGTCGGCGACTCGGTGACCGTGAGCGATTCGGCGATCGGCGTTCGGGCCGTGGCCGCGCCGTTGGGATCCTACCAACTCGTCACGCCGTCGTATCTCCGCACCATGGGGCTCACGCTGCTCGCCGGCAGGGACTTCACCGAGGGCGAGCGCGACGCACCGGTTGCGATCATCGATGAGTTCACGGCGTTGAGCCTCTGGCCGACGCGAAATCCCGTGGGTGCGATGATCAAGATGGGGGCGCCGTCGAGCGACGCGCCGTATGTCCGCGTCGTCGGCGTGTTCGGCTATCGCGGACGATTCATTCGCAAGCGCTTCGAGATGGCTGAGCTGAACGGGCAGCGCGTCGGCCGGGTGCTGCTACTGCCGACCGCGCGCGACTCGGTCTCGGGAGCCGGAGTGAATCTCGCGTCGATCGTCACGGTGCGCGCGGCGTCGGGCGACGCGAAGGATCTGCCCGTCGCGCTTCGACGCGCGGGATTCGCGTACGCCAACACCTACGACGTGCTGAATGGAACCAGTCGTTCGCGACAGACGAGAGCCTTCGTGATGGCACTGTTCGTCGGCTTCGCGTCGATGGGACTCGGGCTGGCCGCATTTGGCGTCTATGGCGTGATCGCGCACTCCGTCGCCGAGCGTCGTCGCGAGCTCGGGGTCCGCATCGCGCTTGGCGCGTCGTCACGCGACATCCTGCATGCGGTGCTGCGCGAGACGATCGTGATCGGACTCGCGGGAGTGGCCGTCGGGCTGCTGCTCACGAAGTACAGTGTGCCGATGCTCGGGGCGTTCCTCCTCGAAGACGAGATGTACAACGCGCCGCTCTTCGCCGCCGGGGCCTTGTTCCTGTTCATCGTGGCCGGGTCGAGCGCACTCGTTCCGGCGTTGCGTGCGACGAGAGTGGACCCGACGGAGTCGCTGCGTAGCGAGTGAACTCGCGAAAGTCAGCGATCGGCGCGTGCGCGCTCGAGATCCTGCTCCGAGGGCGCCGTGTCGCGGCCCTCTCGCCCCTCTCGAGTGCGCGGCGACTCCCGCTCGCCGTTCTCGCCGCCGTCGCTCGTGTCGATATCGGCCTTCGGCGGCAGCTCGAGCACGAACGTGCTTCCCGCCCCGGGCGACGAATCGACCCGCAACGCGCCCTTCAACAGCTCGGCGAGGCGGCGGGAGATCGGCAGGCCGAGGCCTGTCCCGTCCTGCAGTTGGGTGCGCCCGAGCTGCACGAACTCGAGGAAGATCCGCTCCTGATCCTCGGCCGAGATTCCGGGACCGCGGTCCTTCACGGCGATGGCCACGCCGCCGTTGGCGGTCCGCTCGCACGTTACCGAGATCGGCTTCCCCTGGCCGAACTTGATCGCGTTCGAGATGAGGTTGAGGAGGATTTGCCGCACCCGGCGCGGGTCGCTCACGATCTTGATCGGTGCGCCGGTCAGACAGTCGAGCGAGAGCGACGTCTGATGCTCGTCGGCGAGCGGCTGCACGGTGACGAAGAGGTCCTCGATCAACCCCGGAAATTCGACCGGCTGCAGACGGAGATCGATCTTGCCCGCCTCGATCTTCGAGAGATCGAGCACGTCGTTCACCAGCTCGAGGAGGTGACGCGCGGCTTTCTGGGTGCGCTCGATCCCTTCCGCCTGCTTCTCATTCAGTGGACCGTAGATCCGCTCGAGCAGAAGCGTGCTGTAGCCGAGCACCGCGTTGATCGGCGTGCGCAGCTCGTGGCTCATCGATGCGTAGAAGCGGCTGCGCGCGGTCATGGCGCGCTCGAGATCCGCCTGCCGGCGACTGAGCTCCTCGTTGAGAGTCTTCAGCTCCTTCGCGGACCGCGCGAGCGACTGCGCCTGCTCGCGCAGCGCCTGTTCGGCGCGCTTTCGCTCGGAGACGTCGCGCACGATGAGCGTGTACGTGCGGCCCGTGTCGTTCACGAGCGCCGAGATCGACGCTTCGATGGGGAAGGTGTCGCCGTTGGCCCGGCGCCCGAGGAACGAGCGTGGCGACGGCGTGGCCTGGGTAGGCGTCTCATTGCCGTTTCCACCGCTGGCCGCTCTCGATCCGGTCGTTTCGCGAAGGGTCGTGATCACCGTTCCGGCCTCGCCTTCGGGGAAGAACTGGGCGATGGAACGGCCGATCGCATCCTCGGCACGCGTTCCGAACATGCGTTCGGCCGCGGCGTTCACGAGGGAGACCTTCCCCGTTTCGTCGAACACGAGGATCGCGTCCATCGCCGTCGAAACGATATCCCGGAAACGCGCCTCCGATTGCAGGAGCTCGTTCATGTGCTGCAGCTCGAGCTCCTGGCGCTCGAGCTCCGCGACACGCTGCTCCTGCTCGGAGATCCGCTTCTGCTGTCGGTAGAGATCGACGAACACCTGCACCTTCGACTGCAGGATCGCGGGCTGGAACGGCTTGAAGATGTAGTCGACCGCGCCGACCGAGTACCCGCGGAAGACGTACTCCTCGTCCTTGCTGATCGCGGTGAGGAAGATGATGGGCGTGAAGCGCGTTCGTTCGCGCGACTTGATCATCTCGGCGGTCTCGAAGCCGTTCATGCCGGGCATCTGGACGTCGAGCAGGATCACCGCGAACTCGCGCTCGAGGAGGGCGCGCAGCGCGTCCTCGCCGGACGACGCGCGCACGAGGCGCTGGCCGAGCGGCTCGAGAATCGCCTCGAGGGCGAGCAGATTCTCCGATCGATCATCGACGAGCAGGATGTCGACCCGCTCGTCACCGCCAGCCGATCGCGGTGTCTCGCGCGAAGCCAGAGTCTCGGTCATGACGCTCGCTCCACGGGCGACGGCAGTTCGGCGATGGCTCTCGCGATCTCCTCGATCGTGAGCACCCGGGCCTGCGGCACGGCGTCGAGCGCCGCCGCCGGCATGGCCGGGCTCTCGGCGGTCGCGGGCAACTGGACGAACGCCAGGCCGCCGCGGTCGACGATTCGCCGCAAGCCTTCCGCGCCGTCGGCGTTGGCTCCGGTGAGAATCACCCCCACCGTGTGCGCACCGTAGGCGTCGGCCGCCGAGCGAAACGTGACGTCGATCGAGGGACGGCTGAAGCGCACCGGCTCGTCCGTCGACAGCGAGAGGAAGCCGCGCTCGACGAGCAGATGATAGTCGGCGGGCGCGACGTACACGTTGCCCGCCTCGAGGGGCGCCTTGTCCTCGGCCTCGCACACACAGAGGGGCGTCTCGTCCTGCAACAGCGTCGCCATCACATGGTTCGACTGGCGATGCCGGTGCTGGACGACGACGACCGGCACGCCGAGGGCGCCGGGCAGGCCCGTGATCAGTTCACGCAGGGCGGTCAACCCGCCCCAGGACGTTCCGACGACCACGATCTCGTAGGCCACTATCGCACCTTGCGGTACAGCTTCTCACGGGGGTGGACCTTCTCGTAGCAAGCCTCGTACTGCGAGAAGCGCAGCGACTCCTTGCTTCCCAGGGCGAGGATGCCGAACATCACGAGACTGTCGTAAAAGAGCGCATGGACGCGCTGTTGAAGGTTCCGATCGAAATAGATGAGAACGTTGCGACAGAAAATGACGTTGAATTCGGAGAATGAGCGGTCGGTGACGAGGTTGTGCTGCGAGAACACGACGTTCCGCGTCAGCGACGGGCTGAACAGCGCACCGTCATACTTCGCCGTGTAATACTCCGAGAACGATCGCTTTCCTCCGGCGCGGATGTAGTTGTCGGTGTACTCCTGCATCCGGTTGAGGGGAAAGATTCCCGCCTTCGCCTGGCGGAGCACCGCGTCGTTGATGTCCGTCGCGTAGATCCGGGCGCGGTCGAGCAGCCCTTCTTCCTCGAGCAGGATCGCCGTCGAATAGACCTCTTCTCCGGTCGAACAGCCGGCGTGCCAGATCCGAATGAAGGGATAGGTCCGGAGGAGCGGCACGACCTCGTCGCGGAAGACCTGATAGAAGGTCGGGTCGCGAAACATGGCGGTGACGCTGACCGACAGATCGAGCAGCATGCGCTCCATCGCGTCGGGGTGGTGGAGCACGAGCGCCTGCAGCTGCGAAATCGACGTCAGCCCCTCGGCCTCGGCGCGCTTCCAGAGACGCCGGCGGATCGAGGCGTAGGCGTACGCGCGGAAGTCGAACCCGTAGTGGCGATAGACTCCCTCGAGCAGGAGCTCGATCTCGATCCGTTCGAGGTCCGTGTCATACGATACCGGAGGTCCGTCGAGCGACGGCGACTTGGTCAGCGGTACAGCCATACACGCATCAGACTCAGCAACTGCTCGGTGTCGACCGGTTTGGTGATGTAGTCGGACGCGCCGGCGGCGATGCACTTCTCGCGATCGCCCTTCATCGCTTTCGCGGTGAGCGCGATGATCGGCAGGGACCGGAACTTCGGCCGCTCGCGAATCGCCCGCGTCGTCTCGTAGCCGTCCATCCCCGGCATCATGACATCCATCAGCACGAGGTCGATTCCGTCGCTCGCCTCGAGCTTGTCGATGGCGTCCTTGCCGTTCTCGGCGAAGCTCACATCCATGCCGTGCTCCTCGAGCACGCTCGTCAGCGAGAAGATGTTGCGAACGTCGTCGTCGACGACGAGGACCTTCTTGCCGGCGAACACCGCGTCGGTGTTGTGGAGCCGCTCGAGCATGCGACGCTTCTGCTCGGGCAAGCGAGCCTCGACTCTGTGCAGGAAGAGCGCCGTCTCGTCGAGCAGCCGCTCGGGCGATTTCACATCCTTTACGATGATCGTCTCGGCGAAGCGCTTGAGGCGCGTCTCCTCCTCCGGGCTCAACTCCTTGCCGGTGTAAATGATGATCGGCAGGTCGGACATCTGCGGGTTGGACTTGACGGTCTCCAGGAGCTGGAAGCCGTCGGTGCCGCTGCCCAGTCCGAGGTCGAGCACCATGCAGTCGAAGTGCGTCCCCTCCAGCTTGGCGAGCGCTTCCTCGGCCGACGCCACCGCGGTGATCTCGACGTCTTCGTGCGCGATCAGCTCGACCATGCTCTGCCGCTGCTTGTCGTCGTCCTCCACGACGAGCAGCCGCTTGACCTGCTGGTCGATGAACGACGCGATCCGGTTGAACGAATTTTCGAGCGCTTCCTTCGACACCGGCTTCTCGAGATAGGCGATCGCCCCGGCCTTGAGTCCTTGCTGGCGCTCGCGAATGCCGGTGATGATGTGCACCGGGATGTGCCGCGTATCGGGGTGATGCTTGAGCCGGTCGAGCACGGCCCAGCCATCCATTCCCGGCATGTCGATGTCGAGGGTGATGGCGTCCGGGTGGAACCCGTGCGCGATGCGCAGCCCCGAATCGCCGTCGAGCGCGACGAGTCCCTTGAAGTCCTTCTCGCGCGCCATGTCGAGGAGAATCTTCGCGAACGTCGGCTCGTTCTCGATGATCAGCACGACCCGGTCGCCCGGCTCGATCCCGTCGCGATCGTCCTCGAAACCGTCGGGCCGCGGCAGTCGATCGAGGTCGACGGGCTCCGGCAGCTCCGCCGTCGCGACGTCATCCCCAGCGTCCTCGCTCCAGCCGCCTGACCGGTCGGCGTCGCCACTCGCCTGACTCGCGGCCTTCGCCTCATCGCGCGGCGCCGACCGCGCCACGCGCGTCGTCTCGCCGCGGCGTCCATTGGCCCGCTCCTGCTTCCCCGCGCCGCCTTCGCGGTCGACGTATCGCGCCGGGAGATACAGCGTGAACGCGCTCCCTTCTCCGGGCGCGCTCTCCACCCGGATCTCGCCGCCGAGGAGACGCGCCATCTCCCGGCTGATGGACAGACCGAGGCCGGTGCCCCCGTACTTCCGGCTGGTGGTGCCATCCGCCTGCTGGAACGCCTCGAAGATGAGCTGCTGCTTGTCGCGCGGAATGCCGATGCCGGTATCACGGACCTCGAAGGCGATCACCCCGCCTTCCGCCTGATCGAGCCCGCGCGTGGCGAAGCGGAGATTCGGATCGGCGCGGCGGATCGACAGCGTCACCGACCCCTGCGACGTGAACTTGAAGGCGTTCGACAGCAGGTTCTTCACGACCTGCTGGAGCCGCTGGCCATCGGTGTAGATCGGCGACGGCACGCCGGGCTCGATGTCGACCCCGAACGTGAGATTCTTCTGGTCGGCCATCGGCCGGAACGTCCGCTCGACGAACGCCTTGATCTCCTCCATCGACACGTCGGCGGGAACGATCTCCATCTTCCCCGCTTCGACCTTCGCGATGTCGAGAATGTCGTTGATCAGATTGAGGAGATCCGTGCCCGACGAGTGGATCGTCTGCGCGAATTCCACCTGCTTCTCGGTGAGATTCTTCTCCTTGTTCTCGGTGAGCAGCCGTGAGAGGATCAGCAGCGAGTTGAGCGGCGTCCGCAGCTCGTGGCTCATGTTCGCGAGGAATTCGTTCTTGTACTTGGAGCTGAGCGCGAGCTGCTCGGCCTTCTCCTCGAGCGCGACGCGTGCCGCCTCCACCTCGCGGTTCTTCTGTTCGACCTTGGCGTTCTGCTCCGCGAGGAGCGACGCCTTCTCCTCGAGCTCCTCGTTGACCTGCTGCAGCTCTTCCTGCTGTTCCTTGAGCAGCTCCTCGGACTGCCGCAGCGTGCGCGCCTGCGCCTCGAGCTCCGTGTTGGAGCGCTTGAGCTCTTCCTGCTGCTGCTGGAGCTCCTGCGACTGACTCTGGAGCTCCTGGGTGAGCTTCTGCGACTGCTCGAGCAGCTCCTCCGTGCGCATGTTCGCCTGAATCATGTTCAGCACGACGCCGATCGACTCGGCGAGCTGGTCGAGGAAGGTCTGGTGAATGATGCTGAACGGCAGGAAGCTCGCGAGCTCGATCACCGCCTTCACCTCGCCCTCGAACAGGATCGGAAGCACGATGATGTTGCGGGGCGGCGCCTCGCCCAGCCCCGAGGTGATCTGGATGTAGTCGTCCGGAACGTTCTGCAGGAGGATCGGCTGCTTCTCGAGGAATGCCTGTCCGACCAGCCCTTCGCCCGGCGCGAAGCGATTCGCGACGTGCTTGCGCGCACGATACGCGTAGCTGGCGATGAGCTTCAGCATCGGACTGCCCGTATCCTGATCCGCGATGAAGAATGCCCCGTGGTGCGCCGAAACGAGCGGCGTCAGCTCGGACATGATCAACCGCGACACGGATTCCAGATCCTTCTGGCCCTGCATCATCCGGCTGAACTTCGCCAGGTTCGTCTTGAGCCAGTCCTGCTCCTGGTTGCGCTCCGTGGTCTCGCGGAGGTTGGCGATCATCTGATTGATGTTCGTCTTGAGCTCGTCGAGCTCGCCCTGCGCCTCCACGGTGATCTGTCGCGTGAGATCACCCTTCGTCACCGACGTCGCGACGTCCGCGATGTTCCGCACCTGCATGGTCAGCGAGTTCGCCATCGCGTTCACGCTGTCGGTCAGCCCCTTCCACGTTCCGGCCACGCCGGGCACTTCGGCCTGGCCGCCGAGCTTTCCTTCGGTGCCCACCTCCTTCGCCACGCGCGTAACCTCGTCGCCGAAGACCCGCAGGCGGTCCACCATGTTGTTGATCGTGTTCTTGAGCGACAGCACCTCGCCCTGCGCCTCGACGGTGATCTTCTGTGAGAGATCGCCATTCGCGACGGCGGTCGTGACGTCGGCGATGTTGCGCACCTGCGTCGTGAGGTTCGACGCGAGGCCGTTCACGTTGTCGGTCAGGTCACGCCACACGCCCGCCGCTCCTGGCACCTTGGCCTGCCCGCCGAGCTTGCCCTCGGTGCCTACCTCGCGCGCGACGCGCGTCACCTCGCCGGCGAATGCGTTGAGCTGATCGACCATCGTGTTGATCGTGTTCTTCAGCTCGAGAATCTCACCGCGCACGTCGACCGTGATCTTGCGCGAGAGGTCGCCGCGCGCCACCGCGGTCGTGACGTCCGCGATGTTGCGCACCTGCACCGTGAGATTGCCGGCCATCGCGTTCACGTTGTCGGTCAGATCCTTCCACGTGCCGCCGACCCCGGGCACGCTCGCCTGGCCGCCGAGCCGCCCTTCCGTCCCGACCTCGCGTGCGACGCGGCTCACCTCGTCGGCGAAGATGCGCAGCTTCTCGACCATGTTGTTGATCGTGTCCTTGAGGTCAAGCACTTCGCCGCGCACCTCCACGGTGATCTTCTGCGAGAGATCGCCGTTCGCCACGGCCGTCGTCACCACCGCGATGTTGCGCACCTGATTGGTGAGGTTCGACGCCATGAAATTCACGTTGTCCGTGAGATCCTTCCACGTGCCGCTCACGCCCTGCACGCTCGCCTGGCCGCCGAGCATGCCCTCCGTGCCCACCTCGCGCGCCACGCGTGTCACCTCGCTCGCGAACGCCGAGAGCTGATCGACCATCGTGTTGATGGTGTTCTTCAACGCGAGCACCTCGCCCTTCGCCTCGACGGTGATCTTCCGCGAGAGATCTCCCTGCGCGACCGCGGTGGTGACGTCGGCGATGTTGCGCACCTGGCTGGTGAGGTTGTTCGCCATCCCGTTCACGTTGTCGGTGAGCGACTTCCACGTGCCCGCGACGCCGGGCACGTTCGCCTGGCCGCCAAGCACGCCTTCGGTGCCCACTTCGCGCGCGACGCGGATGACTTCGCCCGAGAACGCGTTGAGCTGGTCGACCATCTTGTTGATGACCTGCTTGACCTGCAGGATCTCCCCCTGCGCCTCGACGGTCACCTTGCGCGTCAGGTCGCCCTCGGCGATGGCCGTCGAGACGGCGCTGACGTCGCGCAATTGCACGGTGAGGTTCGCCGCCATGCCGTTCACGCTTTCGGTGAGCCCGCGCCACGTGCCGCTCACACCCTCCACCCGCGCCTGCCCACCGAGCTTGCCCTCGGTCCCCACCTCGCGCGCGACGCGCGTCACCTCCGACGCGAACGACGAGAGCTGATCGACCATCGTGTTGATGGTGTTCTTGAGCTCCAGCACTTCGCCGCGCGCTTCGACGGTGATCTTCCGTGAGAGGTCGCCGTTCGCCACGGCCGTCGTCACGACGGCGATGTTCCGCACCTGGCTCGTGAGGTTCGACGCCATGGCGTTCACCGACTCGGTGAGATCCTTCCACGTACCCGCGATCCCCGGCACGCTCGCCTGTCCGCCGAGCACGCCCTCGGTCCCGACCTCGCGCGCGACGCGCGTGACCTCCGACGCGAACGCATTGAGCTGATCGACCATGCGGTTCACTGTCGAGCCGATGCGGTAGAACTCGCCCTGCACCTGCTTGCCCTCGATCTCCAGCTCGACCTTCTGGCTGAGATCACCCTCGGCCACCGCCTTGATCACGCGGGCGACCTCCGACGTCGGTTGTACGAGATCGCTGATGAGCGAGTTGACCGAGTCGGTTGCCTGCGACCATTCCCCCCCGCCGGCGATGAGGGCCACGCGCTCCCGCATTCGCCCCTCGCGTCCGACCGACGTGCTCACGCGGCCGAGTTCTTCGACGAAGCGCGATTGCTTCTCGACGACGCTGTTGAAGACGTCGACGATGTCCGCCATGAGCGGGTCGGTGTTCGTCTCCAGGCGGACGCTGAAGTCGCCCGCGTTCACGGCACGCAGGCCGGCCAGCAGCCGGTGGAGTGATCGGTCGCGGGCGGCGCGGCGATACGACGAGCCGTTGCCCCCGTTCTGCTCGCCGTCCGTTAGCGACGGGGGCGTGTCAGCGATGGTGGCATTCGCCGCGCGGCGCTTGCCGCGCTTCGTGGCGGCTCGACGCTTGGAGGTATTGGTGCGGCCGCCGTTGATCGGCGGCGTCGGATCGTCGAGCATGTCAGGACTGTCGCCGACGCTCACGGTCAGCTCCGGGTTTTTTGGTGGTGCGAATGCGCGAGCGGCCGGCTATTCAAGGATGATGCCGGGCTCGGCCGTGGTCGGTGCGAGTTCTCGTATTGGCCCAAAGTGCAAGAACCGAGCACTTCCGATGCAGCGCGAGCGGTTCCACTCGAGCACCTTGCGTTTGACCGGACTCGCCCGGCGCGTTACCGTCGCATCTCCCCCACGGACTGATCCATGACCGACAAGCCTCTCACTCGACGCGCCCTCCTCGGCGGTGCGGCCGGCGCCATCGCAGCGACCGCCGCGGCGCAACTGTCCGGTGTCGCGGCAGCCGAAGCACAGGAGGCCGCACTGCCGCCCGTGCCTCAGGATCCGACGAAGGTCCCCGGCGCGCCGACGAGCCTCGTCGGCACACGCTCTCGCTTCGAGCACCCGCGGCGCACGTCGGGCCCGACGTCGACCCAGGCGCCGCTGCACGAGCTGGTCGGCACGATCACCCCGTCCGACGTCCATTACGAGCGCCACCACGCGGGCGTCCCGACGATCGATCCGGCGGCGCACACGCTCACCATTCACGGTCTCGTCGATCACCCGACCGTCTTCACCCTCGAGGACATCAAGCGCTTTCCGTCCGTCTCGCGCATTCACTTCCTCGAATGCTCGGGCAACTATCGCCGCAACGCGCCGGAGAGCACGACTGCCCAGCAGGTGTGCGGCCTCACGAGCAACAGCGAGTGGACCGGCGTTCCGCTCGCGACACTGTTCCGCGAGGTCGGCGTGAAGCGAGGCGCGAAGTGGTTTCTCGCGGAGGGGCGCGACGCCGCGATGCTGTCGCGGAGCATTCCGATCGAGAAGGCGTTCGACGACGCGATGATCGCCTACGGCCAGAACGGCGAAGCACTGCGCCCGGAGCAAGGCTATCCCCTGCGTCTGCTGCTGCCGGGATGGGAGGGCAACACGAACGTGAAATGGCTCGGCCGGCTCAAGCTCGGTGACGAGCCGTTCATGTCGCGGGAGGAGACGAGCAAGTACACCGAGGTGATGAAGGACGGACGAGCGCGGCAGTTCAGCTTCGTGATCGACGCCCGGTCGATCATCACGTCGCCGTCGTATCCGCAGACGATGCGGCGGGGGTGGAACGAGATCCGTGGCCTCGCGTGGAGTGGCCGCGGAAGGATCGCGCGCGCGGAGCTCAGCTTCGACGAGGGCAGGACGTGGATCGAGGCGGAGCTGCAAGGACCCGTGCTCCCCAAAGCGCACACGCGCTTTCGCTATCCATGGAAGTGGGATGGTGGCGAGACCACGGTAATGAGCCGCGCGATCGACGAAACCGGCTACGTCCAACCGACCCAGCGTGAGCTCATCGACGCCCGCGGCGTGGGGTGCGGTCCATATCATCTCAACCCGGTCACCGGGTGGCGCATCAGGACTGACGGCACCGTCGTCTTTCGCACGGAGGCATGGGCATGAAGTCCACCGCACTCGTCGCAGGACTCGGTCTGGCGATCCTGATCGTCGCCGCGATCGTGCTGTCGCGCAGGTCGCTCGACCCTGCCCGCGGAACGATGGGCCCGACGCTCGCCGGTGCGCCTGCGGCGTCGGGGCGGGCCGCGTCGGCGACCGTTCATCCGATCGATCCCCCGTCGCATTTCGGGATCGGTCGCGCGGCGACCGACGCCGATCTCGCCCGCATCGACATCGACGTCCGCGCCGACGGGCAAGGTTTGCCCGCCGGGTCAGGGACGGCCGCGGCCGGTGCCGCGGTCTATACCGCGAAGTGCGCGGCGTGTCACGGCAAGGACGGCGAAGGTGTTCGACAGGATCGACTTCAGCTTGGACCGAGGCTCATCGGTCGCAATGCCGGCGACGCATTCGACTTCAACGAATCGACCGCGAAGGAAGGCGCGAAGACCGTCGGCAACTACTGGCCATATGCGACGACGCTCTTCGACTACGTCCGTCGCGCGATGCCGCAGGACCGTCCGGGTTCGCTGACCAACGACGAGGTGTATGCGGTCACGGCGTATCTCCTCGCGCGCAATCAAGTCGTCGCGGAGTCGGCTGTGCTGGATGCGACGTCGCTACCCGCGGTGAAGATGCCGTCGCGCGACCGCTTCGTCCGCGACGACCGCGAATCGAGCACGCGAGTCCGCTAGCCCGTCGCGCCGCCCGCAAGCACGTCCAGTTTGCCAGGACGTAAGACCTTCGTCCCTTCGCGAGCCATCCGCGTTTTCTCATAGCTTCGCTTCTTCACGCGAACGCGAGGGGACGTTCAGATGGCCAGGACACCGAGCGCCCACGAGGCGGGCCAGAAGAGCCGCGCCGCATCCGACAAGCCGAACATTCTCGTCATCTGGGGCGACGACATCGGCCAGTCGAATTTGAGCTGCTATACGCACGGGCTAATGGGCTATCGGACGCCGAACATCGATCGGCTGGCGGCCGAGGGCATGCTCTTCACCGACAGCTACGGTGAGCAGTCGTGCACGGCGGGACGCTCTTCGTTCATCACCGGCCAGAGTGTTTACCGGACCGGACTCTCGAAGGTGGGGTTTCCCGGCGCGCCGGTCGGCATGTCGGTAAAGTTGGTCACGATCGCCGCCCTTCTGAAGGAACAGGGGTATGCGACCGGGCAGTTCGGCAAGAACCACCTCGGCGACCTGAATCACATGTTGCCGACGAATCACGGCTTCGACGAATTCTTCGGCAACCTCTATCACCTGAACGCCGAGGAGGAGCCGGAGATGTACGACTACCCGAAGGATCCGAGCTTCAAGGAGCACTTCGGGCCGCGCGGTGTGATTCACTCGTGGGCGACCGAGAAGGACGATCCGACGGAACAACCGCGCTGGGGCCGCGTCGGCAGACAGAAGATCGAGGACACCGGGCCGCTCACCAGAAGGCGCATGGAGACGTGCGATGAAGAGTTCGTCGCCGCCACCAAGGACTTCATCAAACGACAGACCGACGCCGGCAAGCCGTGGTTCGTGTGGCTGAACACGACCCACATGCACCTCTTCACCCACACGAAGAAGGAGAGCCTCGGCCAGGCGGGACGGTGGCAGTCACCGTATCACGACACGATGATCGACCACGACAGGAACGTGGGCCAGGTGCTCGACTACCTCGACGAGCTGGGCATCGCCGACGACACCTTCGTGCAGTATTCGACGGACAACGGGCCGCACCGCAACACCTGGCCCGACGGCGGCATGACGCCATTCCGCAGCGAGAAGAACACGAACTGGGAGGGTGGATTCCGCGTACCGCTCCTCGTGCGGTGGCCCGGAAGGATCAAACCGGGTTCGGTCTGCAACGAGATCATTCAACATCATGACTGGCTGCCGACCTTCCTCGACATGGCCGGCGCGCTCGACGTCGTCGAGAAGCTGAAGTCGGGCTATCAGGCGATCGGCCGCACGTACAGGAATCACATCGACGGCTACAGCTTCCTGCCCTATTTCACTGGCAAGGAGCCGAAAGGGCCGCGCAACCTTTTCTTCTACTTCAGCGACGACGGCGACGTGCTCGGGCTGCGGTTCGACAACTGGAAGGTCGTGTTCATGGAACAGCGCACGGCCGGTACACTGGCAGTGTGGGCCGACCCATTCACACCGCTCCGTCTGCCGAAGCTCTTCAACCTCCGCACCGATCCGTACGAGTACGCGACGATCACGTCGAACACGTACTGGGACTGGCTCCTGCACAACGACTACTTCATCTTCGCCGCGCAGATCGCCGCCTCGAAATTCGCCGACACGTTCAAGGATTTTCCGGCGGTGCAGAAACCGAACACTTTCACCATCTCCGACGCGCTCGCGAAGATGTCCGACGCCACCGCCGGCGCGAGCTGAGGTTCCGCCGCCTCAGCGCACTCGCATCACCGTCATCATGCCCGCGCCGAGATGCTCGGCGATGTGGCAGTGGAGCATCCAGTCGCCCGGGTTCGACGCGTCGATCAGCAGATCGACCGTCGACCCGACCGGGATGATCGCGGTGTCCTTCCAGACCAGGTTCTTCGTGCGAACGCCGTCGCGCGACACGACCAGCATGCGCTGGCCGTGCAAGTGAATCGGATGCTGCATCGGGTGGAACGATTTCGGATCGTTGAAGATCCGCAGCTTGACGACCGATCCGCGTGCGACGCGCCAATCGATGTCCATGTTCTCCTTCCCGGACGCCTCGTCATGCAGGATCCAGCGCACCTGCTTGCCGGTCGACAGCCAGTTCATGTCGGGCATGCCGTCCATCCATTCGACCGGCGCGAAGTACGCGGTGTCGACGTTCATGAACTGCACGGTGGCTAGCGGCAGCGCCGAGGTCGCGACGGTCAGGCGCAGCGTCCGGTCCGGTTCCCGATCGAAGTATCGCCGGTAGCGCGCGATATCCGTGGCGACATCGGCATTGCTCCGCAGGGTCGCGAACTGTCCGGCGTAGTCCGGCGTGGCCGCGCTCCCCGTGACGGTGACCGTGCCGAGCGTGTCGACTTCCGGCTCGAACTCGCCGGCGAAGTGATTGATCGCCTGCACCGCGTTCACGATCGCCACTCGCCCCGGCCGCTCGAAGCGCACTTCGACCACGTATCGCTCCGCCGGTGCCAGCACGACGCTCGGAACGCGCTCCTCGCGCTCGAACTTGCTCACGTCGCCGGCCACCACTTTGATCGGTGCGCCACCGAACGAGATGTTGTACGTCCGCGAGCTCGAGACATTCGTGAGATAGAAGCGTACGACCTCGCCCTTCGCGGCCGTCATCGCGTAATGCGGCTCGCCATTGACGGTCAGCACGTTCCCGACGCGCCCCATCAACACGAAATCCGGCGCGTCCCAGCCGAACGGAATGAGCGTGTCGGCGTTCACGAGCAGATCGTCGAACACCAGCGTCTGCTCGCGATTGACCGGCGAGTAGTACGATCTATCCGGCGGATCGACGAGGACGTTTCCGAACAGCCCCATTGCCTGCTCGATGTCCTCGCGGACGTGCGGGTGGTACCAGTACACCCCGGCGTCGGGGAAGTGCACCGTGTACGTGAAATCGCCGCCCGGCTTCACCGAATCCTGCGTCAGCCCGGGCACGCCGTCGAACCGGTTGTCGAGACGCAGGCCGTGCCAGTGCACGGTGCTTGGCAGGTCGATGCGATTGTGGAAGCGAACGGTGATCGTGGCGCTCTGCGTCACACGGATCAACGGCCCGGGGACCTGGCCGTTGTAGCCGTACATCGTGAAGGTGTTCCTGCCGACGGTGCGGCGCACCAACGTCGCCGACAGGTCGAGCGTGTCGCCGTTCTTCAGCCGAATCGTCTGACTCGGCCTGGCCATCGGCAGCGTACGCGGATCGACGCCCTTGCCGGGAAGAAACTCGCCGACGTCGGGCGTCAACCCGACGAGGCCTGGCATCATCGGCATGCCGGCGGGCATCGGGATGGGCATGCCCATGTCCATTGCCATGCCGTCGTGCACGTGCCCGGCCGGCGCGGCAGCCCTGGGCTTCGTCGTATCTGGCTTCGCCCCGGACATCCCCGCCATTCCGCCCTGCGCGACAGCGGCGATCGGCGTTCCCATGACGAGCGCGATGCCGACCGCGATGGCGGCACCGCGCGGGCCGAGCGACCACCTCACGGCGGCACTCCACGAAACAGCGGGTGCGTCAGGAAATTCTGAAGCCAGCTGCTCGGCGACGTTCCATGCAGGACGGTGGGACCAGCGTGCGTCGCAGCGCCCTTCGGCTCGGCGGTGATGACCAGCAGGAACTTGTTCATGTCGACCTGGCCGACGATGCTCTGTCCGTTGGTCACTTCGCCCAGCCGCTCCCATTGCGACAGATCGGTGGAGGCGGCCCACGCGACGTACGCGTCATACTCGCCGAGCGATGACGGCGTGGGCAGCCCGGATGCGTCGATGAGAACGTCGTAGCGGGCGTGCCCGTCGGCGGTCACCGCGACACCGAACGGCGACGCGGCGTAGACGAGTCGCGCCGCGCCGCGCGCGTCGGGCACCTTCGCGGTGTTGAAGAGCGGGATGTCGAACGGACCGCTGCCCGGCGCATCGGGACGCGTGGTCACGAGAAACGCACCGGCCAGCAGGGCGCATCCGAACGCCGCCCGAATCATCGGCGAGCGCCTTCCCGCAGCGGTACCATACGCTTCGTCGCGGCCTTCTCAGGGCCGTTGTCCCAGTCCTGAACGCTCGAGACGTTCGGCATGCCGTAGTCGTTGCCGTTCCATGAATTGAAGCCGTCCATCTTGAAGACCCACAGCCCCGAGCGCATGTCGGAGAGCACGATCAATCCGTCGTAGTTGCGCACGTCCACGCCGAACGCACCCTGCTCCACGCTCGTCGTGCTCTGCCAGCCGTTGTCCGGCGTGCCGCCGAACCCGTGCTCGTGCTGGCATTCGCACGTGTACCAGGCCCCGTCAGTCTTGGGGTTCTTCGGATCCTTGAGGTCGAAGATCTGCAGGCCGTCCTCGTACGCCGACACGAACACGTACGGCCAGCGTACCTCGTGGTTGTGCGAGAGGTCGCGCCAATCCGCGGTCCACGCGCTGATCGGCGTGTCGATGTTCTGGGTCTTGCCCGTCTGGCCCGCGGTGAGGTCCCAGATGCGCAGCGGGGTGTACTGATACTCCGTCTCCGTCACCGCGTACTTGCCGTCGGGCGACGGCGTGAACGTGTGCGACACGTCCATGCCGAGACTCGTGATCGTGAAGAGCTGTTTGGCCGCTTCGGGCTTGGTCACGTCCCACACCGAGTAGCCGCCCAATCCGGCACCGTAGAACTTGTCCTGGCGTGTGGCGGGATCGTAGCCGATATAGAAATCGTGATAGCCGCCCCCGCCGATCTGCTTGAACGGCGTCGGATTCGGCACGTCGCCGACCAGCCAGGCGTTCTCCGGCGCGCCGCTCACGATCTTGCCGAGGTCATAGATCAACGCCTTCGACTGGCCGATCGTCGCGAAGTAGAGCGCGCGGCCGTCGGAGTGCTTGTACGCGAACGTGTTGTGAAAGCCGCCCGGCGACTGGGGGTATTTGATCCGCGCGACGACCTTCACCTTCGACGGATCGGGAAGTCCGGTGACGTCGAAGATCACGGCGCCGAGGTCGGCGTCGGGACTGCCCTGCATGAACTGGAACGACTGCGCGTAGTAGTACCGGTTGTCGATCTTGAAGTACTTGCCGTCCATCGCCCCGATGCCGCGGTGGAGCTCCGGGTTCTCGATCGTCCAGTCGAAAAGCTTCTTCGGCGCGCCGGGATTGCTGATGTCGTAGATCTGCGCGTCGAAGTTGACGAAGCCGGAGACGTAGACGTACGGCCGTTCGCGATCCTGTTCGATCTCGATGTCCGCCGCCTTCCAGGCGCCGGGATGCGAGACCACGTGCGAGAGCATGTGCATCTTGTCGGTGCCGCCGCGCTTCTCATCGAACGACTTGAGCGCGACACCGGGGTCCTGCGCGGCAGCAGTGGCCAGCGCGCTGATCGCGGCCGCGCATGCCGACGCGATCGAAAAGAATCGACGCATTATGGACTCCTCATGGTCGTCGGAGAACAGCAGTCGTGGCCGACCGAGACCACGTTCGGGAGCCAATATGGCACGCGGTGCCTCGTCGCTCAATCCGCGATCGACGGCCTCACGAGCGAGACGGGGTCGCCGACATGCAGGCGCCCTTCGCGAAGGACGCGCACGTATACCCGGCTCCAGCCCGGGTGCAGCTGCGCCGAGATGCGCGTGAAGTCCTTATCGGAAAATGCATCGCGAATCTTGGTGCAGGGAACCGTAAACCTCGTCACGGCCACGTGAACGTCTCCAAGCAGCAGCTCGCAACCGGGCAGAACCGTCGACCAGTCGAGACCGCGGATCGTGACGTTCTCGCCGAGCGCACCGGGCGTGACCGGATGCCCTTCACGCACGAGCGCGTCGATCAGGTCGGCCGAATAGAGGCAGAGCGCGCGCTCCGGCCCGCCGTGGTGAAGGCGGTCGTTCTGTGAGTCGCCGGCCATTCCGGCGGCGGTGATCTCGGCTTCGTCGACCGGCAGCTTCGGAACGCCGCCCGCCGATCGACTGAGTTGGATGATGCGCGCGGTCATCGTCGAAAGATCGACCGGTCGTCCGAGTCGCGCATCTCCGATCGAGACCTCGAAGCGATCAGGAGATGCGCAGGCGGGTCGGTGGTTGGACGGCCCACGCCTCGGCGACGGCGCGATCCGCGGCGGCGAAGAGGTCGGGGAGCGTTGTCCCGTGGTCAGGCGCCGCGACGACGGCCAGGCGGATCGCCGCGAAATCGGCCGGCCGCCGGCCCAGCACGCGGCTGAGGGCGTGGTGAACGCGAGTCTGCACCGATCGCGCGTCGTGGAGCGACGATCCGGGGAGCAGCGCCATGAACTGTCGGTCGGCGACCCGAGCGACGACGTCGGTCCCGCGCGTCGCGTTGCGAAGCTGGCGCGCGACGCCGCGCAGCAGTGCCTGCGATCCCACGCCGTCCTGATCGAGCCGCGTCATCGCGTCGGCGCCGACGTCGACCACGAGCAGCGACACGGTGGTATTCAGAGTCGACCGATCCGCCAGCAGTTGTGTGGCGACCCGCTCGAGGGACGCGCGCAGCGGGAGGCCGGTGAGCACGTCCGTGGCGGCAACGATGTCGAAGGGCGCAGTGGCCGCGCTCGCACGAAGCTCGCGAAGGTCGCGCGTGCGATCGGTTGGGGTGGGCCTCGTCGACGGTCGGTCGAGTCGAGGGAAGGCGTCCGGCGTGAATGCGGCAGCGGCGTCGCGGCGCATGGTGTTCATCACGTCCTCAGGAGCTGGTGCGGTCCGTCGATTTCGGCTCGGCCGGCCGGCCGAGTTGCCCGAAGGGTCGGCATGGGTCGCGGCGGCTGCAGTCCCACCGTAGCGAAATGGTGCAGCCGGTCACTTGAGCGGGTGCGTCGAGCCGCAACGAATCGTTACAGCGCTGTCGACAGACCGAGAACGGCGGTCGAAACCCCTGTCTGGCGCGCGCGGCGCTGTGCGCCGCGCGTTCGCCCTTGGCCCTTCTCGGGGGAGCAGTCGTGCCGAACGATCGGCGTTCAGTAGCTCGCATTCAGCGCACGCTGGTGCTCGTCACCGCCTGTGTGACCGCCATTCTCGCCGCGTGCTCCGACGCGGCCGCGCCGGCGGAGAGCACCGCCGCGAAGCAGGTGGACCGCGCGGTCATCTCGGCGAAGCGGATCGCGGCGGCGATCCCGGGCGCGTCGGTCGCGCAGGGTCTGCTTCGCGAGCGTCCGCTCTCGTCCACGATCAGCGTGACGACGGAGATCTCGAACCTGGGCGGCACCGTCGACCTTCCGGAGGCGGGCATTCAGCTCGTCGTGCCGCCGAACGCCTTTGCGGAGCCGAGCATGACGATCACCGTTCGGGCGCTCGCCGGGTCGATGGTGGCGTACGATTTCGAGCCGCACGATGCGACGTTCCTGGCGCCGCTGCGCTTCGTGCAGAAGACGGGGCACACGAACTGGCGCGAGGTGTCGCTCCCCCCGGGCTTCGTGCCGCAGTCGAGCGGCGCGTACTTCCCGAACACGAGTCTGATCGATCCGGCGACGGGAGTCGCGGTCGTGTCGGAATTCGTGCCGCTGGTGTCGGTGGAGGGGGCGGGGGAAATCTCGTTCGACGTCTGGCACTTCTCCGGTTATCTGGTGTCGACCGGTCGCATCGGCAATTGACACGAACGAAAGCGAACGCGAGGACGCGAGCGAGACCAAACCGAACGCGAAGGACGTGGGCGAAACCCAAACCGAACGCGAAGGACGCAGAGGCCGCGGAGGACTACGCGGCGCGATTCAACGGGTCCAGATCGAGGCCGTCACCACGATTTTCTCAATGAGAACTGGGCCTGGCTCGCAGCGGTGGTCCTTCCGCGTGCCCGAAGATTCGTTCTCGCGCTGAGAAGGCCCCTGGCTGCTCATCGCTGCCCGCTTCGTTTTGTTCTCGAGCGCCCTCTGGTTTCCTCTGCGTTCCTTCGCGCCCTCGGCGTTCGTTTTCTCCGCTGGTTTCCTCTGCGGCCTCCGCGTTCGTTTCGTTCCTGCGCCTAGGCCTCACCGAGCACTAGACGAACCGGGATACCCCCGTTGCGCGTCGCCAGGCGCTCGCTGAGATCGATCTCCAACTGCCGTTCCAGATTCCGATCGGCGGAGAGCAGCGCCACGCCCCAACCGGGGCGCCGCGCGCGGAGGACCTTGCCGAACTGCGCGTAGAGATTGCGCAGCCGGTCGCTCTCGCCGACGCGCACGCCGTACGGCGGATTCGACGCGACCAGCCCGGGCGCGTCGGCCGGCGGGAGCGCCGACACCGCCTGCACCGCCAGCGCCAGATCTCCGGCCACCCCCGCGCGCTCGGCGTTCGCCGTCGCGGCGTCGATCGCCCCGGCGTCGCGGTCGAACCCCTCGATTCGCACCGGGGAGCTCGCCAGTTCGGCCGACCGCGCTTCATCGACCAGCTTCGTCCACGCCGGACGATCGAATTTCGGCCAATGAGCAAACGCGAAAGCCCGATCGCGTCCCGGCGCCATGCGCCGCGCGATCATCGCGGCTTCGATCGGAATCGTCCCTGACCCGCACATCGGATCGGTGAGCGGTGTCGTCCCGTTCCACCCCGCACCGAGCAGCGTGGCGGCGGCGAGGGTCTCGCGGAGCGGCGCCTTCGCCAGTTGCTGGCGATACCCGCGCCGATGCAGCGCCACTCCTGATGTGTCGACGCTCACCGTCGCGACGTCGTGCACAAAGCGGACGACGAAGAGCTGCGGGGCCGCGTCTGACGCGGCATCGTCGTCGTCGGTCGCACGCGTCGCTCGCACGCCACGAATGGCGCTCGACACCGCCTGCTCCATGCGTTGTGCGACCGCACCGCTGTGATACAGCTTCGACTTGCGGCACGTCACGCGGAATTCGACCGACGCACCGGGCGGCACGTACCGCGCCCACGGAATCTTCTTCGCGTTCAACTCCAACTCGAAGAACGCCTTCGCTCGGAACTCCGCGACACGGACGAGCACGCGGCTTGCCGTTCTCAGCCAGAGATTCGCGCGCATCATCGAACGCGCGTCGCCCGTCCACTCGACGCCTCCGTCGACGACGCGCCCCTCGATGCCAAGCGCGGCCAGCTCTGCGGCGCACAGCGCTTCGAGGCCGGGCGCGGTGACGGCAAAACAGTGGAGTTGGTTCGGCTGGGCGGGCCGGGCGGCCTGGGCAGCCTGTTGACGCTTCCGCGCTGGGCGAGATGATTTCACCGTCACAAGAATAGCGGCAAATGACCCGAACGTTCGTCTTCTTTACAGCCGGCGCCATCGCCCTGTCGATCGGCTGCGCGAGCAGCAATCCGACCGCCGGATCCGGCGATCCGTCCACCAACACGTCGGGCGCGATGGTCGAAGTGACCGCCGAAGGCGGAATCGCGGCACTCTCGAGTCGCCAGCGGGTGCAGCACGACGATCTCCACTTCGTGCTCGTGCAGCGCCGCATCTGCGGCACGACCTGTTCCCCGCCGATGGACTCGGCGAGCGGCACGCTGAAGGCCGGCGCCGCGGATTCGCTGTTCGCGATCGTGCTCGATCAGGCGCGTCGCCTCGAGAAGGACGACTACGGCACGACGCGGAACGGGGCGGACATGATGACCTACACGATCGTGGTGACCGCAGACGGCCGCACGCGAACCATCCGCGGCGACGACGGGACTATGCCGGAGCCGGCCCGCCGGATCCTCGCCGCGGTGCGCGAGTCGATTTCAGCCGCGCGTCGATGACGCGATAGCCGAGCAGCAGCGCGAAGGTCGCGAGGTAGACCAGCGGGAAGAACGTGTCCTTCTTCACCGCCCACAGATAGTGGATCGTGCCCGTGATCGCCGCGACGTAGACGAGACGGTGCAACGCCGTCCAACGCTTGCCGAGCCGCCGCACCCAGCCGGTGGTCGACGTGATCGCCAGCGGCACCATGATCAGCCACGTGAGCATGCCGATCAGGATGTACTTGTGCTTGACGATCTCCGCCCACATGTCGCCCCAGGCGAAGAACCAGTCCACGAACGCCCACATGCTCAGGTGAACGGTCGCGTAGAAGAACGTGAACAGGCCGAGCGTGCGGCGATACTTGGCGAGCCAGTTCCAGCGGAATGCCCGGCGCACCGGCGTGATCGCGAGGGTGATCGCGAGGAGCCTGAGCGTCCACAGTCCGGTCTCGATCTCGAGCTCGCGAATCGGATTGGCGCCGAGGTCGTCGTGGACGAACTTCCAGGCGATGTAGGCGAGCGGCGCGAGACAGAGCGCGAACACGCCGAACCACGCGGGCGACGGCACGCGCGACCGTTTGCGTGCCGGACGGCCGCGCGGCGTCCGCGGCGGCCTCGGCGCGTGCGCGGTCGTCGCGCTCGACCCGGGCGTCGCGATTCGAACGTCGTCGGGGCGAGGTGCGGTCAAAAGTTCTTGCGGAGGTCCATGCCGGCGTACAGGTGCGCGACCTGATCGGCGTAGCCGTTGAACATGAGCGTTTTCTGACGGCGGAACTGGCCGATGCGCCGCTCGCTCGCCTGGGTCCACCGCGGGTGATCGACTTCAGGATTCACGTTCGCGTAGAACCCGTACTCGTCCGGCGCGATGATCTGCCAGGTGTTCCGGGGCTGATCGGCGACGAAGGAGATCTTCACGATCGACTTCACGCCCTTGAAGCCGTATTTCCACGGGGTGATGAGGCGGAGCGGCGCGCCGTTCTGGTTGGGCAGCGTCTTTCCGTAGAGGCCCGTGACCATGAGCGTGAGCGGGTGCATCGCCTCGTCCATCCGCAGGCCTTCGACGTACGGCCAGGGAATGCTCCGGGTGCGCTGTCCCGGCATCTGGTCGGGGGCGAAGATCGTCTCGAAGCGGACGTACTTCGCCGACGGCAGCGGCTCGAACTTCTTGATCATCTCGGCGAGGGGGATCCCCTGCCACGGGATCACCATCGACCAGGCCTCGACGCAGCGGAACCGGTAGACCCGGTCCTCGAGCTTGAACGGCTTGACGAGGTCCTCGAAGTGGTAGTCAGCCGGCTTCTTGACCAACCCGTCGACCTTCACCGTCCAGGGCTTCGTGCGAAACTTCCCCGAATTCTCATATGGATCCTCTTTGTCCATACCGAACTCGTAGAAGTTGTTGTACTGGGTGATCTCGTCCCAGGTGTTGGGCTTGTCGGATTGCGGGGGCGTCGCGAACGCGGAGACGAGCTTGCCCGAACCGAGCACGGCCGCGGCGCCGATCCCGGCCGCCGCGAGGAATTTCCGTCGGTCAAGGTAATCCCGCTCGGGCGTGATTTCGGACGACGGGATGTCGTTGCGCTTCCCAATGAACATGTCTCGCCTCGCAATTGAACCGATCTGCCGCGGCCGCGGCGCAACCGCCGAGCCTGCGTCCACGAATCATACTGCCATTTCGATCGAGCAGCGCCACGGGTCGGCCAGCTTGAACGACTCCCCGCTGTCGGGTTTGCCACTTTGACGCGTTGGAGCGGGTACGGCGGCTGCTTTTTCTCCGGGCCAGCCCGGCGCACAGGCGCCGTTGATTCGAAACCCCGCCCAAGCGGCGATGATCCCTCGGAGGAAACCACCATGCTTGCCAACCGCACTTTTCTCGCGCTCGACCGCATGAACCGCGTCCTCGATCAGGCGCTGGCGACCGACTGGACCACGAACCAGGTCTGGATCCCGGCAATCGACATCGTGGAAAAGAAGGACGCGTACGTACTCTACGCGGAGCTGCCAGGCGTCGATGCGTCGCAGGTCGACATCAACTTCGAGCAGAACGTCCTGACGATCCGAGGCACGAAGGCGTCGGCGTTCGACACCGCGAAGGACGGAGAGCTCCGCGTTCACGCGGCGGAGCGTCTGCGCGGAACGTTCGAGCGGACGGTGAAGCTGCCGCAGTTCGTGGACGGCGAGCGGATCACCGCGGACTTCACGAATGGCCTGCTCACGGTGACGGTTCCGAAGGCGCAGGCGGCGCAGCCGCGGAAGATCCAGCTCGGGACGACACCGGCCGAGCCGGTCCAGACGGTCTGACGAGTCTGCGCGTCGATGATGGGGGGGGCGCCGCGGGTCGGCGCCCTCTTCGTATTTGGAATTAGATCCAGGCCGCCGTGCGGGCTGGCTGGGCGTCTCGATAGCTAGATCAGCGCCTGATTGGCTTGGGATCAGTGGATTGCGAGGATCAGGTCGATCACGGCGTCGCGCGTCCGCCAATCGGGCTTGGACTTTTTTGGGGAATACGGATCTGACGGATTTACGCAGACCAGTATTTCGTCGCGGCGCGAACTGGCGGCGCGTCTCGATAGCTAGATCAGCGCCTGATTGGCTTCGGATCAGTGGATTGCGAGGATCAGGTCGATCACGGCGTCGCTCCGCCAATCCGGCTTGGACTTTTTTGGGAATACGGATCTGACGGATTTA